>Ga0065721_10003547_pt1 | contig 534487 bp, 471 predicted proteins | sample Mesricmetagenome_FD_59108 | JGI IMG/M metagenome (GOLD analysis project Ga0065721, IMG submission 59108) | Mesophilic microbial community from rice straw/compost enrichment Sample: eDNA_1 v2 (version 2) | ecosystem: Engineered > Solid waste > Grass > Composting > Bioreactor | place: USA...
CATTGAGTTGCCGGTAGGTGATGATGGTTTGTTCAAACACCATTGCCGTTGCCTCCGGTGTTAAAGCTGCCTGTTCTTCAAACAGATCAAGAATTGTTTTTCCCTGAGGCAGCGATCTGTGTGTGGCATTGAAAGTGTTTAGTAGTTGTTCTTTCTCTGCAGTGCTAAGAATATCGATGGTGTAAACCGGTTGAGAGGACGGCAGCAGTAGCATATGCAGCAAGGTGTCAAAATGCCTGAGCAGATTATTGATCACGTGTTCGGGGTAAAGGTCTTGCCGGTAGTCTAGCGACAAAGTCAGATCCTCTTCCTCTGCATAAGCCAACAGGTGGAAAGCAAGATCTTCCTCCTGTTCGCCGCTGTGGATATATTTAATGAATGAGCTTAGTCCACCGGGGCCTGCCTCATACGTATTCTTTTGGAAGGAAAACGTGATGTTATAGATATTGCCTTCCGTGTTAAGTGCTTCGAGTATATCATACAGCGGGAACCGCTGATGCCTGTAGCACGCTTTCAGTTCGTCCTTTATCTGAATGAGCAATTCGCGAAAGCTTACATTTCCGGGCTGGGAGAGTGAAAAGGGAAGTATATTCACACAAGTGCCGATGGTCCTTTTCAGCTGTTTATTATAGCGGTTGAAAACCGGCAAACCTATAACTGGTACCGGATTGCCATAACAGCTGTTCAGGACAAAGATGACAGCTATGAAATAATGGAAAGCAGTACAATTATATTGTTCACAGTATTGTTCTATCTGCCTGTAAATTTCTTTTTTTATGGTCAGTTCTTTCCGTGCAGAGGTGAGTGAGCGGGAAGAAGTAGTGGGTGCACATGACCGGAACGCTGTTGCCGTTCCGCTATTCCTTAGCCGGTTGATCCAGTACGATCTGTCGGCGGCATAGCGGTCAGATGACCTGTACTCCTGATCTTCCAAGATAAAGGATGCGTATGGATATTGTTCCAGTGCTGCGGTATTTCCGGTGTTGTCAGAAAAAGCGGCATATAATGAAGAAACGTTGCGAAAGAACAAAGACATTGAATACCCGTCAAAGATGAGATGATGCGCTTTTGTATACCAGTAGTAGTCATTGTTTTGGCATTTAATGATCCTGATCTTAAGCAGGTTGGCACTTACTGTGAAGGGCTCGCGCATGTCTTGCTGCATCCAGTCCTGTACAGCGTTCGAGGGATCCGTACTTTCTGATAGATCAACAGATGCAATATCATATTTGATAAATGCCATATTGCTCTCCAGCGGCAGCTCATTAAAGGCGTAGTATCCAACGCTTATTACATCTGCATCATTCAATACGGTTTTGATCGCCCTGATCAGAACTGATACATTTAATTGTCCCTGAATGAGGGCATATCCACCGATATTGTACAGGGACGAATCTGCATATATATTTTGGGTCAGCCAAATTGTTCTCTGGACACTCGCTAAGTTTTTCATTTGTGGCATTAGTTTGACGGCGTAAATGAATCCCTCCCTTTACCATGTAGTGGTGAAAGACATTCAGTTACGAAATAGGGTTGTTATGTGCCATGGCCATGGCCGCAAAACATGCAAAGCAAATATGGAAAGGGTACAATTATTTTGAGGATCAGAAACGGAAATACCGGTTAAATCCGTCTCTGTATCAAAACACCAATAGATAATTAATTTCTTATTTTTTGATAATTGTTGCTCTCAGGTTCCGCGTACCGCCTATATTCAATAGGCCTGAACTTATAACTCTATCAAGTTAGGCACAGCGGAAAAGTAAAACGTGAAATCTGGATTTATTTAGTGAATAATAATAGCTGGAAAAATGAATGCCTGAATAGGATTTTTGTTAACATAAGGGTTCGTTTTTTATGGGTTCTGATTTAAGGGTTTAGATTCAAATAGATAATGACCGTAGTTTGGTGGTTGAATATTAACAATGCATTGCTACATTGATATCTTCTGTTAATGGCTATCTGATATTAACGCTTCGGGTATGATAAAAATACAACTTTTTGCTAAAAAACCAAATTTGAAATAGAATTTGTGAGAAAGCGTTATGATGGAGATTTTTTCATGTACGCATAAAAAAGCGGCGCATTGTATATGCTGCCGCTTTTATGTTTTAATTATCTATTGTAGTACTACTGGTATTGTATGTACACCGGTTGCGGCTTCAGCGCCAGCACTTCTTCCGGTGTCATGATCCGGCTGCCTGGCTGACGAAAGTCGTTTTTATAGAAGAGCTTGAAACCGGCAAATTGCACTGGTTCTCTTTTTATAAAAAGTTGGTAGGTGGTTACTTTATGCGGAACGCCGCCCCATCCGTCCATGTCCATCACGATCTGTACCTCGGGGCGCAGCGCAATCTTACTGTAGTTGGTCACCATACCCTGGGTAAAGCGGTGCACGATCAGGATCTTGGGCGGAATATTACTTTCCTTTACCAGCTTTGCCAGGTATTCGGCGGCGTAATTAATATCTGCGGCATCAAAGGTGCCTATCTTCTTGCCCGGCAGACTGCTGTCCTTCATGGAGAATTCAGGGTCAATGCCCAGGTGCACATTCGGCATGCGCAGGTATTTTTCCAGCAGGGGTATTTCTGCCTGCAGGTTGCTTAAGCCTACCTGTATGTCAATGAATACCAGTGCATCTATTTTTTTTGCTGTTTCCAGCGCCTTATCTATCTGGCCAAAAGGCATGCGCAGGCGGTATTTGCGGTCTTTACCCGGGCTTCCCTGCGCTGTTACGGCAATATAGTGGATCGCAGGAACAACGCTCATGGTAGTGTCAGCCTTTTCCCAGGCAGCTACTTCACCTTTCAGTTTGGCCAGCATTTCCTCTTCGGGTAATTCCCCAAGTATGCCCATACGTTTTGAGTAAAAATTTCCATAGTAGGCCACAATGCGCTTGAAAGGAAGAACAGCGCCCGGTAAAGGGTACACGTTTTTCACCTTTGCATTGAATAGGGAATCACCGCCAAGGATCTGTTGCCATTTCTGGTTATAAAGGGTAGAATCCAACGGTGGTGTTGCAGGTGTTGTTTTATTAATACTGCTGTCTGCAACAGGCAGGCCGGCTGCAGATATGGTGTTCTTTGTATCCCCGAAAGTTGTTCCGCATCCGGATCCCAGTAATACATAAGAAGCAAAAGATATGGCTAAGGCAAGGGGCACCTTGGGTGCATTCGAATAGTTGGCGCGCAATGTATTAAAAAATTTACGCATAAATATATTAAATTGTTTCATATTTCCATCAGGGGTGATGAAAAAATAATACCAGTACCGCTAACTATTTTTTTAAAACTTATTTAACCGTTTAGTGAATATGTAATCTAAATTCCCGTTATTTAAGCAAGGATGCGAAGTAAATGGAGTAAGATATTTAACTACACTGTTATATGTGCGGCATTATTGCTGATAGTATGGCCTGGCCCTTGTTTGAAAGCCCAGTCTGTAAACGTGCATGGTGTAGTGGTAGNTTCGGCTACAAAAACGCCGGTTCCCAATGTGCACGTCATCGCAGAAAATNCCCGCTTTTCAACCCGCACAGGGCCCGATGGACGGTATTCCCTCCGCATTACGGGTGGTAACATCCTGCAGTTTTCTGCCGATGGATTCTTTACCCGGAAACACGTGCTGGGGAAATCTTACCTGCAGGAGGTCAATATCTTCCTTCCCCGGAGGGAAAGACACCTGGCCACCGTGGTGGTTAACAGTAAGCGGCGCCATTACAGCAATAAGAACAACCCGGCGGTAGAACTGATCAGGAAGGTCATCGCTCACAAAAAAGAGAACGACATCGGCGCCTATTCCTCTGCCAGCTACCGGCAGTACGAAAAACTGTGTATGTACCTGGACGGGTTCCCCGACTGGGCCACCAAAAACAGGCTCATGCGGCAGTTCCGGTTCGTTTTTGAAAATAAAGACTCCCTCAAGGTAAAGGGAAAGGAACTCATACCCCTTTACATCGAAGAAACCGTCAGCCAGAACTACTTCCAGCGGGAGCCCGAAAAAAAGAACCAGGTTATAGAAGGGCAGAAGAAGGTGGACTACGGCGAGTACATCGACACCCATGGCGTCAGCGCCATCCTGAACCGCCTATATGAGAACATTAACATCTACGATAATCTGATCGTGGCCTTCACCCGCCAGTTTATCAGTCCCATTGCAGATGCCGCACCCGCTTTTTACCAGTATTTCATTGAAGACACGCTGGTGGAGAACGGCACGCCGCTCGTCAGGCTTTCCATCAACCCACGTAATAACAACGCCCTGGTTTTTACAGGAACACTCTATATTACCCTGGACGGGCGTTATGCCGTACGCAAGCTGGACCTGCACACCAACAAAGACATGAACCTGGGCGTGGTGCGTAGTTTCTCCGTGATCCAGGATTTTGAGGAAGATACCCTCACCCATAAATATCACTTAAGCTATTCTGACGTAGTTACCGATTTTGGGTTAACCAAAGGCACGGCAGGCATGTACGGAGAACGATTGGTATTGTTCAGTGATTTTACCAGCGGGCAGCAGTTTCCCGATAGCGTGTTCAAAAAGGACTATACCCGCGAATACATTCCGCTTTATAAGCCCGATAGCTTCTTTACTGCCTACCGGATGAACACCCTTTCCGATGCGGAAGCCCGTACCTACTACAATATTGACAGCCTGCACAACATGAAATCCTATATCCTGTATACCGACCTGATCCGGTTCTGGTCTACAGGGTATAAAGCGGCCGGACCAGTAGACATTGGCCCCGCATACGCCTTCGTGGCTTATAACCCCATAGAAGGCTGGAAGCCCCGCCTGGGCGGTCGTACCAACACCAATTTCAGTACCCGTTACTTCCTGGATGGATACCTGGCCTATGGCCTGCGTGATAAGCAATTCAAATATTACGGCAGTGTGGCCTACTCCCTGAACAACCGCTCTATCTACAAATACCCGATGCATTTTGTAGAATTCAGCTATCGCCACGATACCAATGTTCCTGGTGCGGGCGATGACTATGTAGACGATAATCCCCTGCTGTCTTTCAGCACCGGTTCAGCCACCCGTTACCTTTACAACAATATTTTCCGGGGAGAGTACACTTACGAATTTGCCAACCACATAGGCCTCAACCTGGGCTTTAAATACCGGGAACAACGGCCTGCCGGCAGCCTCGCATTTGTGAAGAACAACAATACGGTACAGGATACTGTCAGATCCCTTACCACCAACGAGGTGTTTGCCGTGTTCCGCTGGGCGCCGCATGAACAATTTTACCAGAACAACGGTTACCGTTTTGCCATCCGCAACCGCTACCCGGTATTTTCGCTGAGCTACACCCACGGCTTTAAAACTGCCGCCAGCGATTTTGGTTATGACCGCGTAGACCTGGAGATCACAAAAAGGGCTTATTGGGCGCCTTTCGGCCATACGGATATCAGGCTGGAAGCAGGCGGTATTTTAGGAAGGCTGCCCTGGCCCCTGCTGGTGATCCACCAGGGCAACCAGAGCCTGGGCTATTCCAGGAGAGGCTATAACCTCATGAACAGTTTTGAATTTGTATCCGATCATTATGCAGGCATCAGCATCAACCACGCCTTTAAAGGCTTTTTCTTTGACCGCATCCCGCTGCTGAAGAAACTGAAATGGCGCGAGGTGGTCACCGGCAGATTGCTCTATGGCGGTCTGCGGGAGGAAAACAGACCGGGCAACGGCAATGTGTTTCAGTTTCCGCTTACCGAGAATCGCCTGTCTACCTATACGCTGAACGACGGGCCCTATTTTGAAGCAGGTGCGGGTATTACCAATATCTTTAAAATACTGCGCATAGATATAATCAAACGCTTTACTTATCTCGATCACCCTGGTATCCGTTCCTGGGGTATCCGCTGGGATCTGCGTTTTGAACTGTAGGCAAGGCCCGTTTTGCGAAGGTTAATTTTCGTAAATTATCCGGCAAATGCTGCTAAGCACGGATAAAGATTAATACCTAAGTTAGCTCTTATGCAAAACTTCACGTCAGTTATCAGAAACCTCCATTTAAAACAGCTCTGCTGCGCTTTAGGCTGCCTGTTCATCATCAGCACCTGCAAGGCACACNGGCCCGGTAAACAAAACTTTTACCCATGCCGATACCCTCCGGGGCAGCATTACGCCTGAACGCGCCTGGTGGGACATTCTACGTTACGATATTGCGGTAAAACCGGATTATATCAGTAAAACCATCAGCGGCTCCAGCACCATTACCTACAAGGTGGTGAGCGATAACAAAGGGCAGCAAATGCAGATCGATCTGCAGGAACCGCTTATCATAGACAGTGTGCTGTACAACAGCTCCGCTCAGCTGAGCTTTACCAAAGAGGGCAATGCCTGGCATGTGAAAGTGCCTGATCAGCAAAAAGCCAGCGACGGCCAGGTGACGGTTTTCTACCACGGCCAGGTTAAAGAATCTACCCGTCCGCCATGGTCTGCCGGCTGGACCTTCACCCAGGATTCCCTCGGACGTCCCTGGATGACCGTTACCTGTCAGGGCGGTGGCGCTTCTGTATGGTACCCTTGTAAAGATCACCAGAGCGATGAGCCGGATAATGGCGCTTCACTCACCATTACTGTTCCTGATACGCTGGTAGCTGTTGCCAACGGCCGCCTGCAGTCAAAAAAAGTTAACGGCGATGGCAGCGCCACCTACAAATGGGCGGTGGCGAATCCCATCAGCACTTACTGCATCATTCCGTACATCGGTAAATATGTAAACTTCAGCGAAAAGTATAATGGTGAAAAAGGTCCGCTGGACCTTAACTACTGGGTGCTGGACTATAACCTGCAGCGCGCAAAAGGCTATATGCCGCCACAGGTGCACAATATGCTCGAAAGCCTCGAGCACTGGTTTGGCCCATATCCATTTTATGAAGATGGTTACCAGCTGATAGAAACCTCGCACTCCGGTATGGAGCACCAGAGCGCTGTTTCTTACGGTAATGGCTACGCTTTTGGCTACCGCGGCCGCGATGGCTCAGGCACCGGCTGGGGCATGAAATGGGATTTTATCATTATCCATGAAAGCGGCCACGAATGGTTTGGTAATAATATCACTACCAAAGACCTGGCAGACATGTACGTGCACGAAGGTTTCACCAATTACAGTGAAACGCTCTTTATAGACTACATCTTCGGTAAAGATGCCGCCGATGCCTATAACGCCGGTATCCGCAGGGGCATCCGCAACGACCGTCCCATTATTGCCCATTATGATGTAAATGACCAGGGCAGCGGCGACATGTATCCTAAAGCTTCCAATATGCTGCATGCCATCCGCCACGGACTGGATAATGATGAACTGTTCCGTCAGATCCTCCGCGGACTGAATAAAGACTTCTATCACCAGACGGTCACCAGCCGCCAGGTAGAGGATTATATTTCTGAAAAAACAAAACATAACTACAGCAAGGTATTTGACCAGTATCTGCGTACCACCCGGATCCCGCAGCTGCAGCTGCGTTGGGATAAGAACAAAACAAAGGTGTCCTACCGCTGGTCCAATTGTGTAAAGGGTTTTGACATGCCCCTGGTGTTGCAGAACGACAAAGCGAAAGTAAAGATCGTTCCTACGGAGCAATGGCAGCAGCTGACCCTCAAAGCCAATGAAGCGCCTTTGTTTGATACCTCGGCCATCGTCAAAATGTACTACGTAACTACCGCCCTTGTTAACCAGCTATAAGAATAAGGTAAAATTTATTCAGTTTTTAAGCAATAATTCCGGGATCTTTCCGGAATTATTGCGTTTAAAAACAATCGGTTTATATCTATGAAAAATGTCTTGGCCTCAGGGCTGGTGTTACTGGCCCTGCTGCTGCCCGAAAAATATGTGGCGGCGCAGGCAAACGAGGGGGTACACGAAACGTCATCAGATTACCAGGCGCCTAAAGATCCGCTGGTCATTAAGAAGCTGGAACACTGGCAGGATCAGAAGTTTGGCTTATTTATGCACTGGGGCACCTACACCCAATGGGGCGAGGTGGAAAGCTGGAGTATCTGCCCGGACGATTGGGTAGTGCGTAAAGGTCCGTACAGTGCAGATTTTTTTGGTTACAAAAAAGCATATGAAGATCTGCAGCATACCTTCAACCCGGTAAACTTCAACCCGGAAAAATGGGTGAAAGCCGCCAAAGCAGCCGGTATGCGCTATGTGGTATTCACTACCAAGCATCACGATGGATTTTGTATGTTCGATACCAAACAAACAGATTACAAGATCACCAGTCCCAATACACCGTTCTCCAAAAATCCACGCGCCAATGTAACGAAAGAGATCTTCGACGCTTTCCGTAAGGACAGCTTCATGATCGGCGCTTATTTTTCCAAGCCGGATTGGCACAGCCAGTATTTCTGGTGGTCTTACTATCCACCGAAAGACCGGCATGTGAACTATGATATTAAAAAGTATCCGGAGCGCTGGAAAAAATTCAATGAGTTCACCTACAACCAGATCGAAGAATTGATGACCGGCTATGGCGGTGTAGATATTCTCTGGCTGGATGGCGGCTGGGTAAGGCCCGGTGGCCGTCAAAGCATTGATATGCCTGGCATCGCCAAAATGGCACGCAGCCACCAACCCGGACTGATCATCGTTGACCGAACCGTTCCCGGTGAATTTGAGAATTACACCACACCCGAACAGTCTATTCCCGATAAGCCATTGCCCTATCCCTGGGAAACCTGTATGAGCATGGGAGACTCCTGGAGTTATACGCCTGCTGATAGAATGAAGCCGTCCAAAGTATTGCTCTCCAACCTGGTAAAGATCGTTTCCAGGGGCGGTAACTACCTGCTGAACATTGGCCCCAGCGATAAAGGGGATTGGTCGCCTGAAGCCTACGAGCGGCTGAAAGACATCGGTAACTGGATGAACATTAACGGCGAAGGCATTCACGCCTCCCAGCCTGTGGCTCCTTATTCAGAGAATAATATCTACTTCACGAAGTCTAAAGATGGCCAACACCTTTATGCCTGGTACATTGCGGAGAATGACAAAGTGCTGCTCCCTTCAGAGATCTCTTTCCGGGTAATAGAAGCCAGGAAGATCAGCAAGGTAGCATTGATGGGAAGACCGGAAAAGCTGAAGTGGCACTTTGAGAACGGCGTACTGACTATCAAGGTGCCCGCCAACCTGCAAAAGCAATCAGGCCTGCAATACATTGCCGGTTTTAAGATAGATACTACTATATAACCTGAAATTGACGGGCAGACAGGGCGTCTGTACTTATAAAGCGACAGGCGCCCGCCCGCTGATATCTTTCTCTTCTTTTATAATAACCCTTAACTTTATAATAATTTAACCGCCTGTTAATATCTGGATCATAGTTTGTGTGTTGATTTGAAAAAACGATGTTCTGATGAGATACCGGCTTTGGGTTATTGCCTTGTTCCTTTCTCTGGCTGCCACTGCTCAGCCAGCCTACGACAAGAAGAGAAATATCTTTATCATCACCACGGATGGCTTCCGCTGGCAGGAGGTTTTCAACGGTGCAGATGCCGCACTGCTCAGGCCTGAATTTGTAAAGGATACCGCCATGATCCGGCAGCTTTATTGGGATGACTCTGCTGAGATCAGGCGGGAAAAGCTTATGCCTTTTTTCTGGAATGTGATCGCAAAGCAGGGTTGCCTCTATGGCAACCGACGCTGGAACAATAAGGTAAATGTGCGGAACTTCTACAAAATATCCTATCCCGGCTACAGCGAGATGCTGACCGGGTTTACCGGTAACCGCTTTGTGGGCAACCTGCCGGTAGTGAATAAGAATACCAACGTACTGCAGTTCCTCAACCAGCAAAAGGACTACCAGGGCAAGGTAGTGGCTTTCAGTTCCTGGAATGTATTTCCTTATATACTGAATGAGCGCTCCGGCAGTTTTGATGTCAATGCAGGCTATGAACCACTGGAAAACAGCGGCGATACCGCCGCCCTGATCAACCGGGTGCAAACCTATATCACTGACAGGGGCAACACCCGTTATGATATGCTCACCTGGCTGAGCGCGCAGGAGTACATCCAGCGCAATCATCCCAAAGTAGTTTACCTCGGCTTTGGCGAAACCGATGAATGTGCCCATGATGGCCGTTACGACCTGTACCTGCAGAAGGCTGCCGATGTAGACCGGATGATCGGCGCGCTCTGGTACTATGTACAAACTGATCCCTTCTATAAAGACAATACCACTTTTATCATCACTACAGATCATGGCAGGGGAAAGAACCCCGCCGCATGGCAAACCCACGGCTTCTGGGCTAAAGGCTCCGGCGAAATATGGCTGGCCATCATAGGCCCGGATATATATCCCGGCGGAGAGATCAAAGAAGAGCAGAAGATCTGGCAGCAGCAGATCGCTTCCACTATTTCTATGCTGTTGGGAGAGGAGTTCGAGGCGGAGCATGCGGTAGCGCCGCCGATACAGCTAAAGAGCAGGGAACTTCTGCAGGCGTCGCTTAACGGTACTGCCCAGTAAAGCAGCACTTACCTCAACGTAAGCGCTTACCTTTTGTATACTACGCACGGTCCTGTTGATCATAGGGGTATTTTTGCATAATAAAAAGGAGACAAGGACGATGAAAAGGAAATTGGCAAAAATATATACTCCCCCCGATCAGCCGGGATTCCTGGGCGCCGGTCATATTGCCCGTGCAGTGGTGCAGCTTCCCTTTCCCGAGAGCGATCCCTTTATTATACTGATGGACGATATGCTGGATAAACAGGATGATATACCGGTTGGCGGTCCTCATCCGCACGCCGGCGTAGAGATTGGCTCCCTGTATTTGGAAGGTGAGCTGGGCGAGCCGGAACATCATTTAAAGAAAGGGGATTTTGAGATCATGATGGCAGGCAGCGGTGTGGTGCATACAGAGACCATTGCAGAGAAAACCAAATTGCGCCTGCTGCAAATGTGGATGAGCCCTCCTAAGAAAGACCGGCACGCATTGCCACGCCTGCAGCGTTTACCTGCTGCACATGTACCGGTTATTGCAGATGAAGGCGTAAACATACGCTTGTACAGCGGTGCGCTGAAAGGGGCAGCTTCTCCTGTACATACCTATACGCCGCTGATAGTGGCAGAGATCACCTTACAGGCCGGGGCAACTACTACGCTGGACATACCTGCCAGCTTTAATACTTTTCTATACGTAATAAATGGCAGCATAAAAGCAGGAGAGGACCAGCAACCCTTAAACCAGGACCAGGTAGGCTGGCTGGATCTGTTTAAAGACGACAGCCAGAGTGAATTGACCATCACAGCCGGCGATGCGGGCGCGCGCATGGTATTGTATGCCGGTAAGCCAACAGCCAGTGAGGTAGTGCTGCACGGTCCTTTTGTTGCCGATACGGCGGAAGATATCAACCGTTTGTATGCGGAATACCGGCGCGGTAAAATGCAGCACATCTTATCCGTGCCCGAAGCACAACGAATCACCTGGTAGTTCAGGAATTGTCAATAGTAATACACTTTATAGACTGTGTAACAGTTGTAGGTTAAAAACAACAGCCGCTCTGATCTCCATCAGGGCGGCTTTTTTATATTTCTTCGCTCCCCTTATTACCGCCATGTCTAAACGGAATTGTATTTCGTTGGGTTAAAGCTTCACTTTCGTCTAAAAGAGTTTTTACAGCAATCCCTTTATACGAGTTTTGAGTCATCAAAGCAGGAATGATCAACAAGTAAAAAAATAACAATCACCACAGTACGGATCTTTCTGGCAGATGAAACAAGATCTTTTGAAAATAGAATTTGGTGGTGTAGATACGGTCATCTTGTCGAAAAAAATTTTACAGGGTAGCGTTTCACCGGAATTTTAGGACACAATCAAAATCGACAATATAATCATGGCTTTTTGTTATGCCATGATGGCAAAGGAAGCTTCCGGTTTAATACTGAAAGGCAAATACATCCGGCAGTATGGTGAATGTATCGGCAAATCAATTGTGATAAAGAACGACTGCTATGAAGCCCGGCTGATGAGGTTCATTGTTGAAGCTGGGGTTATACGATCGCTTTCCTTCGCTTATCCGGTATTCATAATACCTGTACGTCTGCCCGGTTCTATACATGCTTGTGTTGGGAAAGAATACTGTCTGCCGCAGGATATTTTCATCGAGAAATGGTATATGGTCTGTTAATGCTGTAGTGCCTGAGGCGGTCTGTTACCTGGTTATAGGGCAAAACCGGCATTCTCAGCAGATAGAAGTCGAACGGCTCGAATTGGCTCATAGGCTGGGGCAAGGTTTATTTTAAATTCTCTGCTAAAGATATTATCTTTCGAGAACTCTGCATTCAGAGCCGGTTTATTATTTTAATCATTTATAGCTTTTTTCCTCAAACCCTATAGACGTGGAAAATCTCGCCCTGACCTTGATTTACGTGCATGCATTATTTGGCGGCATAGGCCTCATTAGCGGCATTGCAGCCATTACCTTAAAGAAAGGAAGCCTCCCGCATAAACGGAGCGGTAAGGTTTTTTATTATGCGATGATCATCAGTTCCCTGGTATCGCTGGTAGTAGCACGGATGCCCGGCCATGAAAATCTCTTCCTGTTTTTAATCGGCGTATTCACGGTATACCTGGTTCTGGCGGGCAACCGCGCGCTGACCTTAAGGTCCGGCACGAAAAGCAATGCAGATATGACCGATAAAACGATATCGGGTGTTATGCTCCTTGCCTCTGTACTGATGCTGATCATCGGTATTGTACAAAAGGTTCGCCATACAGGCGGCAATGAACTGCTGTTTATTTTCTTTGGTGCTTTTGGCCTGTACATGGCCTTAAATGATTTTCGCACTTTCAGGACCTTCAGAGAACGTAAAAACGCCTGGCTCAAAAGTCATCTGGGTAGAATGGTTGCTGCCCTGATAGCCTCTATAACAGCCTTTATGGTGGCAGGGCTCCACATGCAGACGCTGATTGCCTGGACCCTGCCAACCATCATCGGTACGGGTTACATTGCGTATTGGAATATCAAAATGAAGGAACGGGTTGTCGCACCGGTTCCCGGTAAATAATATCAGTTATTACCGTTGCCAGGATGATCCTATTTCTTCAGCGATGCCATATCAATCACAAACCTGTATTTCACATCACCTTTCAGCAGGCGTTCATAGGCTTCATTGATCTGTTGAATGCTGATCATCTCAATATCTGATACAATATTATGCTTGCCGCAGAAGTCCAGCATTTCCTGCGTTTCCGGCAGGCCGCCGATCATGGAGCCGGCAAAGGTTCTGCGATAAGGTATGAGACTGAATGCCGCAACAGGAAGCGGATGTTCAGGTGCGCCCACCAAGGCCAGTGCACCGTCTACACGCAGCTGGTTCAGATAAAGGTTGATGTCGTGTTCAGCGGATACCGCATCCAGCACAAAATGCAGCTTGCCAGCATACCGGCGCATTTGATCGCGGTCTTTGGATAATACCACATCATCAGCGCCCAGGCGTTTGGCATCTTCTATCTTCGATGAGGAAGTGGTGAATACGATCACTTCGGCGCCCATGGCTTTTGCCAGTTTAACGCCCATGTGTCCCAAACCACCGAGGCCTACAATTCCCACTTTTTGTCCGGGGCCTACGTTCCAATGCTTTAGCGGCGAATAGGTGGTGATGCCAGCGCACAGTAACGGGGCGGTGGCCGCCAGGTCAAGGTTCTCAGGTACACGCAGTACGAAATCTTCATGTACCACAATGCTCTCGGAGTACCCGCCATAGGTTTGGCTACCCAGGTATTTATCGGGCGAGTTGTAGGTCTGCACATTGGCCACCTCGCAGTATTGCTCCAGTCCATCTTTACAATACTGGCATTCACGGCAGCTATCTACCAGGCAGCCTACTGCAGCAAGGTCGCCCACCTTGAACTTCTTAACATGCTCTCCAACGCTTACAATCTTACCAACGATCTCATGACCCGGCACACAGGGATAAATGGTGCCATGCCATTCATTTCTGGCCGTGTGCAGGTCAGAATGACAAACACCGCAGTACAGGATATCGATCTCCACGTCATGTGGTGTAGGATACCTGCGCCGGATGTTCAGTTGCTGCAAAGCAGCTTCTGCTGCTTCGGTACCGAAGGCTTTGACATCTTTTGTTTTCATGGCGGTGCCACCTTCCGCTGATGTTCTGATAGCTTCCATAATTTTTAGTTTAGTGCTTTACAAAATTGTGGACGGTTAGTCGAACTTATGCTGCCTGGCCGGTAAACCAGCCTGCAGCTGGAACAAACAGGTATGTATTGATGATTACGTGTTTCCCGATCCGGATGAACATCCCTAAGTTACTATAAAAAGAGGGAAATCTATATCCACACTGGTAGCTTGTAACAAAGTGGTCTGCGCTTTCACAGTAATCATCCGTCCCGGATCTTTTTTATATTTGCGGCCTGATCAATCCAGCCAGCATGAGGAAATTGTTACTGTGCATCGTGTCTTTACTTTTTGCAAACGCGCTCTTCTCCCAATCCAGCTCCTTTTCGGGACTGGTTACAGACGCCAATACAAAATTTCCGCTGGAAGGGGCAACCCTTATACTAATGCCCGCTAACCAAACCACCGTTTCTAACGACCAGGGCAGATTCTACTTTAAAACTACCACCGCCGGTCAGCAGGAACTACGGGTTACTGCCATAGGATATGAGGCCCAGACGGTAAAGCTCCCTGCCCTGAAGCAGCAACCGGCTGCGATAGCATTGATCCCTAAAAATATAGAGCTGAGCGAAGTCACTGTTTCCGGCAATCCGGCAGATCAGTTCAGGCCTGTCAGCACGCTGGATATAAAAATGCGGGGTATCAACAATTCGCAGGAAGTACTGCGCATGGTGCCGGGGCTGTTTATTGGCCAGCACGCCGGCGGCGGTAAAGCAGAGCAGCTTTTCCTGCGCGGCTTTGACCTGGATCATGGAACCGATATCAATATCATGGCAGACGGTATGCCGGTTAATATGGTTTCTCACGCGCATGGCCAGGGATATGCAGACCTTCATTTCCTGATACCTGAGCTAATAGAGAACGTAGCCTTCAGGAAAGGCGCCTATTACCCCGAAAAAGGCAATTTTGCTACCTCCGGTTATGTTGACTTCAGGACTTTAAATGTATTGCCTGATAACCTTGCTAAGCTGGAAGGGGGTATGTTCAATACATTCCGGGGTCTGGGGATGGTAAACCTGCTGGGAGAGAGGGCAAAACAAAAGCAACAATCCGCTTTCATTGCCACAGAATATATGTATACCGGCGGCTATTTTGATCATCCGCAGAACTTTAACCGTTTCAACCTGTTTGGTAAATACCATGGCAAGCTGAATGAAAGTAATATACTGACCTTTACTGCGGCTACCTTTTACAGTAAATGGAATGCCTCGGGCCAGATACCTGACCGCGCCGTTGAAAGCGGGTTAATTGGATGGTTTGGTGCTATAGATCCCAATGAGGGAGGGATAACATCCCGCACCAATGTAAATGCTGCACTGACCACCTCATTTTCTAACGGGGATGTATTAAAGAATCAGCTGTACTTTAGCCGCTACAATTTTGAGCTGTATTCCAATTTTACTTTTTTCAAAGAGGACCCGGTAAACGGCGACCAGATCAGGCAACGCGAGCACCGGAATATGTTCGGGTACAACGGCAGTTATACAAAGATCAGCTTCCTGGGTAATATCCGCCTGCGTTCTGAGGTGGGGACAAACCTGCGGCTGGACAGAACACAGGGCTCCGAGCTGTCCCGTACAAAAGACCGGACCAACATTACCGACGCAATACAGCTGGGTGATATCTCCGAATCCAACCTGGCCGCTTATATCAGTGAAGCTTTCCAGTTTACGGAGCGGTTTACGATGAGCACCGGCCTGCGCTATGACCACTTTTTTGATCAATATACAGACCGGCTTCGTAATGACACTATCGGCAAAGCCAATGCAGGAATACTGAGTCCCAAGCTTAATTTCTATTATCACCTCAACAACCGCACACAATTTTATCTCACAACGGGTAAGGGCTTCCACTCCAATGATACCCGGGTGGTGGTGCCGCAAAACGGGCTCCAGGTATTGCCGGCTGCCTACGGTACAGACCTGGGCACGGTATGGAAGCCGGTAAAAGACCTTTTGCTGAATGCAGCTGTGTGGTATCTATGGCTGGACCAGGAATTTGTGTATGTGGGTGACGAAGGCGTGGTAGCGCCCAGCGGTAAAAGCCGCCGTACCGGCTTCGATATATCGGCCCGTTTCCAGCCTGTCAGCTGGTTGTACCTGGATGCTGACCTCAACTACGCTAACGGCCGCGCGGTAAAGGAGCCTAAAGGACAAAATTACCTGCCGCTTGCACCAGTTATTACAAGCGCCGGCGGGGTGACTGTTAAAACAAAACCAGGCATCAGCGGCAGTTTGAGATACCGGTATATGGGCAACCGCCCGGCTAACGAGGATAACACCGTTGTTGCCAAAGGATATTTTGTAACAGACGCCTTTATCAATTTTACACGTCCCAGGTACGAGTTGGGGCTTACAGCGCAGAACCTCTTTGACGTACGTTGGAAGGAAACACAGTTTGATACTGAAAGCCGGCTGCAGCATGAAGCAGCCCCTGTATCAGAGATCCATTTTACACCCGGGACGCCTTTCTTTCTGAAGATAAGCGCCAGCTATCTATTTTGATGTAATACACCGATGCATCGCCATTTGCGTTTTTTCAGTAATCCCGGGTGCAGGTAGCATTCAGGTTCATATCATATTGCGCTGGGATTGCTGTGACCTGCGATAAAACACGGATACTGCGCCGGTAATGATCTGTATCTATAAAGGGGGGCAGGAATATCCGGTTATATACGGGATATCTGCGTGAAATATAGGGATACAACAGGAAGGTGACAGGGATCTGATAGGGAGATTAGTAAGCGTTTGATGCTGCCCGCTTGGAAGGGTTTTAACCCGGAGAAATTTGAGCCGACAAAAGGAGTGACGCCGGAGGCTGTTAATGCAGACAATGCACAGCGGCTCTGGACCCTGGCATAAAATTAACCGGTATTACATTCAAGGTAGATGAATGCCCCCAGAGGAACGCATCTGTTCTCTTGGAATAAGTGCGTTCCTTTGTAATATCAAAAGTAATTGATCCTGGCAGATATCGGACTTTAAAAATGAAAAGATATATCTTTACCGCATTAAACCAGCTTTTTAAACATTCTACTTCCCCGGCTATTATCATGAAAAGCATTACAGTTTTTTGCGGCTCCAGTTTTGGTAATGATCATATCTACGAATCACAGGCAAAGGCCCTCGGACAAACCCTTGCACAACAAGGTATCAAACTTGTATATGGCGGTGCTAAAGTAGGTCTCATGGGCGCCGTAGCCGATGCTGCGCTGTCTGCCGGCGGAAAAGTATACGGTGTGCTTCCCAACTTTTTAAGAACAAAGGAGATCGGGCACGAAGGCCTCACAGAATTGATCCTTGTAGAAAGCATGCACGAACGTAAAACCAGGATGCACGAGCTTTGCGATGGTGTGATCGCACTGCCCGGCGGTTTTGGTACCATGGAAGAGCTTTTCGAAATGCTCACCTGGGCGCAGCTGGGCCTCCACAAGAAACCTATCGGCTTGCTCAATGTAGACGGATTCTATGAGCCGCTCATCACGCTTGCAGACACCATGGTGGCACGGGGCTTTTTAAAAGAAGTTTACCGCCAGATGCTATTGGTCAGCGATAACATCGACAACTTACTCGATCAGATGAGCAATTATATTGCACCCGCTGTTGGTAAATGGATCGAGAAAGATAAGACCTGATCTGACGCAGCAGCGGCAACTGCCGGTTATCTATAATTTCTCCCCGCATTTTTATAACTTGTGAACTTCGCTTAATGCTAAACATTCCACATTCATGAGACGTCAGGTCAAAAAGTTATCAGCTTTTCTTGTACTGTCGTGCCTGGCTGTTGCTGTTGCCAAAGGTCAGTCCAGCACTGGTTACACACAGTATGTTAACACATTCGTCGGCACCGCTCCGATGACAGATCCGAAGATCTTAGGCTACACGCTGCCGGAAGGATGGAGGTCCTGGGCAGGTTTAACCTTCCCCGGCAGCTCATTGCCCAATGCCATGGTGCAGCTCAGCCCTATGACAGAATACGGCTCCGGTGCAGGCTATGAATACGAGGATTCCGTTATTATCGGGTTCACACACACGAACAAGGGCCACTGGAACCTCTGTAACATTCCCGTGTTACCGTTGTCCAATCCCGGAGCGCAATTCGGTTCGCGCTTCTCACATCAGCGGGAAAGCGCATCTCCCGGCTTTTACCAGGTTTATCTCGACGATTACAACGTTAACGTCAGCCTTACATCCACCCTGCGTTGCGGTTATCACCGTTACGAATACAAAGACAATACTTCCAGGCAGATCCTGTTCGACCTTGCCCGCGCCAATAACCGTGTATCCAACTGGCATATTGAAAAGACAGGCAGCAGGGTGCTGCAGGGTTATCAGCAAACCGGTGAAAAGATTTATTTCTACGCGGTGTTAAACACTGATATCGACAAGCTGGATGTAAAGGAAGAGGGCCAGCGCAGCGGACATGCCATTGTACATTTGGCGAACGGCCCTGCCACTCCCGTAGAGATGAAAATAGGCCTGTCTTTTGTCAGCTCCGACAATGCCAGGCAGAACCTGGAAAAGGAGATAGGCAGTAAAACTTTTACCGACATCCGTAACGCAGCTAACCGTAGCTGGGAGGATCTCTTATCCACCATCCAGGTAAAGGGTGGTACCGATAAGCAGCGCCGGATGTTCTACTCCTGTCTTTACCGGTCTTTCCTCTGGCCGGCGCTCCGCAGCGATGTGAATGGTGAATACACAGATGCCAGAGGCAATGTAGTCAAAGCTGATTTCAACTACTACACGGAGCCATCTCTCTGGGATACTTACCGCAATAAAGATGTGCTGCTGGGACTGGTCTCTCCCCGTGTAACCCTGGACGTTATTAAGTCAATGAAGGATGTGGGAGATAAGAGAGGGTTCATTCCCACCTTCTTCCACGGTGATCATGGCGCTTCTTCAATTGCAGGCGCTTACCTCAGAGGTATTGACCAGTTTGATGTGAAAGGTACCTACGAAATATTGCTGAAAAATGCGAACACACCCGGCGGCGCACGCCCGCATATCGCTGAGTATAAAGAGAAAGGCTTTATCTCCGATCCGGATGTGCCCAACCCCCATGTAGAGACCAAAGCCAATGCCGGTGTATCCAAAACCCTTGAGTATTCGTATGACGATTACTCTGTGGCCCAGATTGCTAAAAAACTGGGGGACACGGCTAATTACTGTATCCTTATGGAGCGGTCGCGCAACTATAAGAACATGTTTGATCCCTCCACCCGCTTTATGCGCGGGCGCCTGGCAGATGGCAGCTGGATAACGCCCTTCAATCCGCAGTACCCTTATTATGAATATATGTACCGCGAAGCCAATGCCTGGCAGGTATCCTTTTTTGCCCCCCACGATATGAAGGGGCTGATCGAACTATATGGTGGAAATGCGGGCTTTGAATCCAAGCTGGATTCGCTCTTTACCCTGCCCTGGAACCCGGAATACAAAGCCCGCAACGTGGAAACCATGATCGGGCAGTACTGCCATGGCAACCAGCCAGACCATGAAGCGCCGTTCGCTTATTATTTCATTGGCAAGCCGGAAAAATCCCAGCGTATCATCGATACTATTCTCAATACCTTATATGGCATCGGAGAGGAAGGTATTGCACTCTGCGGTATGGATGACGCAGGGGAGATGTCTGCCTGGTATGTGTTCAGCGCGGCAGGGCTCTATACCTTCTCTGCCACTGATCCGGAGTACCTGGTAACCGTACCGCTCTTCGATGAAGTGAAATGGAAAACCAGCACCGGTAAACTGCTGACATTAACAAAGACCGGTAAAGGAAGGGCATTAACCGCCATAAAGGTGAACGGAAAGCCGATCAAAGGCTATTTTGTACCACATGAGCTGTTTAAGAACGGCGGTCGCATAGAGATGGTTACAAAGTAAGAAAGCGGTTTAACGTAAGGAGATTGTTCACCGCATCTCCTGCAGTATTATTGAAGTAAACAAACACATCTTTCCCTTCATGCAGCCATTGTTGAATGGCATCGGCCTGCCGGCGTAAATAATCACTGGTATAACTGCCTTTGTAATCGCCGGCAGGCCCATGAAAGCGGAGGTATACAAAGCCTGCGTCCTTATTCAGCCTTTCATTCTTCGACCTGGGAATATCCTGCAGCACAATGCAGCACCCATATTCATCCGCCAGCTCATATACCTCCCCAATATACCAGGAAGGATGCCGGAATTCGAGCGCTACCTTCCATTCATGCGGCGGATCAATGCCTTGCAGGATGTCCAGCAGCTGCTCTACCTGTGCAAACAGCTCTACAGTAAAGGAGGGCGGGAACTGTATCAGCAGGCAGCCCTTTTGGGTGCCCGCCTGGCTGATCACCTCCATAAAACGCAGCACATCCTCCGGCTGATAGGCCAGCCCTTTTACATGGGTGATCTCGCGCCACAGCTTAAAGGTAAATACAAAATCATCCGGTACACTGTCTGCCCACTTCTTCACGGTAGTTGCCTGCGGCACCTTGTAAAAGGAACTGTTGATCTCTATGCTGTTGAATAAGGATCCATAGTAGCTAAGCCGGCTTTTATCCTTAAACTCCGGCGGAAATGCCTGTTTGTTGGGAACCGGCAGTACCAGTCCGCTGGTGCCCGATCGAACGATGGCCTTGGCGTAAAGCTTTCCATACCACCAGCCGGGCAAAAATTCAGCCATCTTTGCAGATGTCGGGGTATTATGTACCTTTTGAAGTCACCGATTTAAACCCTCAATTATCCGATGAAGACTAATCCTAAACCGCATCTTCCAACAAACACCACTATCTCTCCGGCATCAGCGATCGCCCGAACCAGAACATGGCGGGATTTCATTACGAAACATACTGACCTGGGGCCAGGGAAGATACCGCGTGGATGCCGTATCTCTATGGATGATATTATCCGGCTCAGTCGTGATCCGCGCTTTACCGGAGATAAGGTAGGTGGTGTACGCGCCTATTTTACCTGCGCAGAAACCGATACTCCGGATCATGTAACGGAGATCGCCCTGATCTTTGTACCCATCGATAAAAAAGGCAACGATATGATGGTGATAGACCTGCCCCAGGAAGGCGTTGTGGTATCTGCCGTGGAAGACTTTACCAAACCTTGTCCAAGTGCTTGTGATGTGAATAGTCCGCTCTACTGATCATGTCCTCTTTTACATCGTTATATCTTGGGGTGATCGTACCGGCTGCTACCTGTATACCGATCACCATGGGGATCTTTAAATACCGCCGCCTGCCCCGCGGGCAGCGGGCTTTATTGACATACCTGTGCATGGCCCTTATGATCAACGCTATTGCCACCATCTATTCGCATCATAATAACCTGCCGCTGCTGCACATCTATACCATGCTGGAGTTCATACTGCTGGCGCGGTATTATGCGCTGGTCTTCTCTGGCAGGAGGATTGTGCCTTACCTGGTAGCCGCAGCAATAATCTTTCCTGTTTTTTGTATTGTCAATTTCCTGTTCATCCAGCGTATCTACACCTACAATTCCTATACAAGACCGGTGGAAGCTATTTTCCTGGTGCTTTGCAGCCTGTTGTATTTCGCTACGCCTTTAAAAGGGGAGGAGCAGTGGGCAGATGTGCCGGATAACTGGGTGAACGCAGGTATTTTGCTCTACTTTTCAGGGGCCCTGGCGCAGTTCTCTTTCAGCAATGTGCTGGAAGCCACTGCACCTCATTCGGTCATCATGCTGATCCTGGTATTGCATGCTACCCTGGTGCTGATCATGTACATCCTTTTTACCATAAGCTTTTACAAATGCAGCAGCTGACGGACAATATCTATGTAGTAGTGATCCTGGCTATGGTGGGCACTTTCCTGATTGTAAGCATCCTGCTATACCTGCATGCGTATAACCGCAACCGTTTATTGCAGCAGCAGCAGCTCTTACAGCAAACCGAGATCGCACACCAGAAAAAGCTGATGTTAGCCATCTTTGCGTCCCAGGAAGAGGAGCGCCGGAGGATCGGCACCGATTTGCACGACAGCGTGGGCGCAACCTTGTCCTCCCTGCGGCTCATCATCAGCAGCATACCTGCCGAAAAAGCAGAGAGCTGTAAAACGATGATCGATCAGATCATTACCGATGTGCGCCATATTGCACATAATATCTCTCCTGCGGTATTGAACCTGTATGGTTTGTCTGAAGCGGTAGAAGAACTGGCAGACAAGATCAACCAGGCAGGGCGGATCAGTGTATCAACAGATAACCAGGTCGGAACCCAGCTGGATCAGTTGCCGCATGCCATTATGTTGTCACTCTACCGGGTGCTGGAAGAACTGCTGAACAATACCATTCGCCATGCCAATGCCACCGCTGTACGGATCACTTTTTTAGAGGAAGGAGACCGGCTCATCTTGACTTACGCCGACGACGGCAAAGGCCTTCCCCCTGAGATCAGGAAAGGGATGGGCCTTGCCAGTATCACCAACCGCCTGGAGGTGGCAGGGGCCGCATGGCAGTTTGGAGGAGTCGGGCAAGCCGGATTTGCCATACGTATTGAATTGCCAAAAGCTCAAAATAATCCATGAACATGATCAGGATCGCTATCGCAGATGATCATACCTTGTTTCGACAAAGCCTGGCGCTATTGCTGCAGCAGGCGCCTGGTATGGAACTGGTGGCGGAAGCTGCCGATGGTCCCTCATTGCTGCAGGCCCTCGCTGCAATGCCTTCTCTGCCAGATATTGCGCTGATAGATATAGACATGCCCGGTATGAATGGGGTGGAGCTGAACGAACACCTGCAGGCAAGCTATCCGCAGGTCAAGGTGGTGGTATTGTCTATCTACACCCAGGAAAGGATCATTTCGCGGATGATCAATGCCGGTGCTTCCGCCTATCTTTTCAAAAATTGTGAGAAAGAAGAATTTATCCAGGCAATAGAAACTACCTATAAAAGCGGCTTTTATGTAAATAAACAGGTGTTTGAGGCATTGCAGCGAGTGAAGAAGCCTTCCACAGAACTGAAGAATATCAACGCTATCGCCATAGAGCTGACCAACCGGGAAACGGAAGTACTGCGTCTCATCTGCCAGGAATACAATAACAGTGAAATTGCAGAAAAGCTCGCTCTGAGCGTGCGCACGGTAGAAGGCCACCGTAATAACCTCCTGCTGAAGACAGGCTGCCGCAATACTGCCGGCCTGGTGCTTTTCGCCATCCGTTATGGGTTTTTCGTGGCATAACCAGGTAGAAATACCTGGTTTTAAAATGGGTACTTCTTCGCTGAAGATGGTTACGGGAATGCAACAACTTGCAGGCATCATTCATCATCACTTAAATCCTGTAAAGATGAAAAATCCTGTAAAACTGAGAAGTACCACCAGGCTGGTTACCGCACTGCCCACCAGCCAGCAGCTGGCAGATTATGCCAATGCACTGATAGCCGTTAACAGCTACGCCTATGCCATCACTAACCAGCAACTACCGGTGCTGAGCTCACCACCAACCGACTATGCTGAATTTGTTACCTCATTTGTTCCTGCAAAGCAGCATGCGTTGGACTGGTCAACGGATATTTTTGTGTCCATGGTTCAGCTGCCGGCAACTATCCTGAATCAGGCGGCCAATCTTTTTGGCATAGAGGACGTCCTGATCAATGTTTACCTGGAGGAGCTGATCAAGGATCCCAATAACACGGAAGCTCAACAGGGATTGCAGAAGGCGCTGAGCGCTACGCAAAACCTGGTACAGAACCAGCTCAATACCGTGTCGCTGATCCAATCCCAGCTTAGCCAGTTCCTGTCAGACATACAGGTGGATTATGAGACACTTAACCAGATAGCCGCCGCCGCCCTGGCTGATGCTGGTAATGATCAAGCGGCTATCGAGCAGCTGAAAGCAGATATTGTCAGTATGAATCAGCAGATTGCCACTTATCAAACCGTACTAACCGCTTCAGAGATCGGGATTCCCTTATCCATTTTCGTTGGACTGATAGGGGCGGTAGTGTGCACTATCCCCGGGGCGCAGGGTATAGGCACAGGCCTCATTTTAGCAGGGGTTGCTGGTACCGGCGCCTCCATAGCGGGTACTGTGATAGCATCAAAGAACATCAAGGCATTACAGGGGCGCCGATTACGAGTGAGAAAGAGCAGATCTCCAGCCTCAACCAGGATGTGATCCAGCTGCAGGCGGTAAGCGCCCAGTTTGAAGCATTGCTTGACGTTAGCCTGCAGGCCCAGAATGCTCTTTCCACCATCCGGGATATGTGGACCGAAATGGATAACGTGATCACTGATGTAAACAATGAGCTGAACGCTGTAGACCAGGATGTGACAGCCGATGACTACTCGCAGGCGCTGTCAGATTTCACGCAGGGTGCAGAAGCCTGGACTGATGTGGTAAATTTTGCAAAAGGACTGGCCAGTATTAACTATTCCTGGCAGGATACCAGCGGTAACTGGCACCAGTACGGAACGCAGAACCCCGGCAGCAACAATGGTAATGTCAACCAGATACAGGCGGCGTAAGCGTGATCATCGATCCTGATAACCTCCGCTCAGCAATGATCCGGGAGGGGTACATTGTTCACTGATACGAGCGTATCGAGCCGTAATACCAGCCCATTGTCCAACCGCATATATTCCACCTTGTTGAGGGTGTATACATCCTCGATCCTGGCAGAGACTTCACTTTGCTCACCTTTATCGTCAAAGAAAACGATCCTGCAAATGGTGTGCATGGTGGCCCAGGCTTCCAGGCGGTCATAATAATTGCAGTCAATGGGCTGGTATGGCTTTTCGGGAGTGCTCATAATGGTACCAAATAGTATCCTAAGATACTGCTTCTTTTCCCTTATTGCAAGCCCTGCATAGCGCCTTGTGCGCCTTCTGCTTCACCTTTCGTGTTCTTACGCTTGAAGAGCGACATATCCATCTGCCCGAAGCGGTAAGCAAAGTTCAGTCTGAACATGGGCACATCGCCTATGCGGTGACTGAACTGTGTATAAAAATTACTTTCTGTATACTGATCAAAGCGGCGGGTGCGGAAAATATCATTTACGCTCAAGGTAACGGACGCGGCATTGTTCTTCAAAAAGCTTTTCTGCAAAGCAATATCCACCCCGTAGTAAGACTTAATGTAGCCTTGTGCTGCGCTCTGGGCGCCACCGCCAAAAGGTCCGCCGCCGCCCGGGCCATTATTACCCTGGTTCACCGGCAGGTTGGTTTTAGACTGGTAGGTACCCGACAGCTGTACCTTGAAACTGGCCGGCAGTTTGAAAGTGTTGTTCATTTTGGCAAACCAGCTCCACAGCGCATCCTGCGAAGCGCCCGCAACATTGTCCGCATTGATCCTCGAGTTATACACATTCACGTTGGTATTCATATCCCACCATTTGGTCAGTGTATTCTGTGAAGTGATCTCTGCCCCGATGGAACGGCTGGAGTTGGCATTCACATAGGTACTGATCGGATGCTTGCTGCCGGAGGGCGTGGTTACCGTATCCAGATAGCGGGTAATCAGGTCGGTAGCGTATTTGTAGTACACGGAGGCCATCAGGGTATTGTTACCGCTGAAGGTTTTAGACCAGGAGGCCTCAACGGAATTGGTGAACTCCGGTTTAAGGCCTGCATTACCACGTGTCCAGTTCAGTTGGTCGGTACTGTCAATGAAGGGAATCAGCTGCAGGAAGAATGGCCGGTTAATGCGGCGGGTATAGCTCAGCTGCACTTCCTGCTTGTTCTTCAGCTTCTGGCTTAAGAATACAGAGGGGAAGAGGCTGATCGGGTAGTTGTTGACAAATTCCTGTTTGGTATCTATCAGCTCACCGGTGTAATCCGAACGCTCGGCGCGCAGTCCTACTTTATACCCGAAATCCTTGATAGCGCTGGTGAACGAGAGATAGGCCGCATACACATTATCCTTGTTCTTATAATTGCTGGTGTTGGAAGGCACCAGCTGGTAGTCGCCGGTGGCAGGATTGAGGTAATAGTTATCCTGGTTATTGCTCATTTTGCGCAGCTGTGCCCGCAGCCCTGCTTCCAGTTTGGAGGACCCTTTGAGCGGCTTCACATAATCTGTCTGCATGGTCAGGAAACGGGTGGAACCCTCGCCCAGGATCCGCTGCTGCGTATTGCCTGTTTTGGCGCCTTCGGCGGCGGTAAAAACATCTGTATTATAGTAGGCGTTGTTATCGCCTTTGCCGGAGAAGTAATTAACGTCAGCGGTCAGCTCTTCTCCCTGTTTGGGAAAAAGGTATTTAAAGCCGCCCTGCAGGCCATTGGCATTGAATTCGCGTTTATTGCGGGTGTTTCTTTCACTATAGCTGATATAGTTGCTGTTCTCGTAAGCGCTGTCTGCCCGCAGCACATCTTTCGGGTCAAAGCTGCCATGAACTTTAAGGGCGCCGATAGACAGGGTGGTACGGTTGGTCACAAAGTAGTCCACACCTACGCGGCCAAACAGGAAGCCGCCGTTCATGCGGGTGTTGCTTCGCTGGCTCACCAGCAATGCAGGATCAGAAAGGCCGCTCCTGATATCTGTTGAGCCGCTGTTGCGGTTCCTCATCTGGTTGCCAAACCCACTCAGGGAAAAATTGATCTTATCCTGGCGTACATTGAAGCTTACACCACCGTTCACACCGCCACGTTTATCAACCCCCCGCGTTGATGTTACCGTTGTAACCGCTCTTTTTATTCTTTTTCAGGACGATGTTCAGGATACCGGCGTTCCCGCCGGATGCATCATATTTGGCAGAGGGATTGGTGATCACTTCCACGCTCTCTATGGCATCTGCAGGTATCTGGTCCAGCGTAAGGGTAGTGGGCCGGCCGTCGATATAGATTTGCGGGCTGGCGTTACGCAGGGTAACGTTGCCGTCTATATCCACATTCACGGAGGGTACGTTCTTCATGACGTTCACTGCCGTACCGCCGGCGCTAACGATATTCTGGGTTACGTTGAAGACTTTTTTGTCGATCTCCATGCGCAGGGCGGGCGCGCTGGAGGTAATTGTTACCCCGGCCAGCTGTCTTACGTCCGGTTTCATTTGTATCCTGCCCAGGTCTTTGTCAAAGTTGGGAGGTCCCGCTGGTTGTCCGGCAGGTGGTTTGGAGAAAAAAGATACCGTTTGCTGGTGAGGTGCATAGCCGATGGCGGAAATATTGATCTTCAGGGGCCCCGCCACGGGCAGGTCTTCCAGGCTGAAATCGCCGTTAGCCTGTGTGGTAGTGCCTTTCAGCAGCTTGTCCTTCATTTTGCCTGTGACGCTGTCTTTCTGAGACTGCAGGATCACTACTGTAGCATCGCGGAGGCCTTTGCCGGTGCTGTCGATCGCTTTACCAAAAATATGGCCTATACTGGGTGCGGCCTGCCGTTTTGCAGCGCCTGGGGCGCCTGCCGGAGGCTGTGCCGACACGGAAAACGTTATAAAAATAGAAGTCAGTAATACCAGGATTTTTTGCATGTGCTCGATTTTGGGTTGAACCATCGCCGGCAAAATTATGTGCAAAAACTTTCAGGTTTGAAGAAATGAGATGAGCGGGAAAAATACCGCGACGAAAAACCTGCCCGTAAGGCTCTGCTTATCATGATCCCTGAAGCGGCTTATCCCGGACGGCCAATCAGCTGAAAGAATTTTTCCCGGTAATTTTCACTGATGGGCAGCTCTATTGTTGCAATGAAAACGCTGTTCTTCCGGACAGACGTAATAGCATGGATAGAAACAATATAGGATTTATGGATGCGGATAAATTCGTCGGTTGGCAGCTCTTCTTCTATGGCTTTGATGCTCATGCGGGTCATCACTGGTTTGGGGGAGCTTTCCAGGTGAATACGGATATAGTCTTTCTGGCCTTCTATCCAGCGGATATCTGATTTCTGTATCTTTAGCAAGCTGTAGTCTGCACTAACAAAGAGGTAGCCGGCAGCCGGGGCTTCGCCGCTTTTACTTCTGCTGCGCAGCTGATGGAGCTCAAGGGCTTTGTTACAGGCTTTAATGAAGCGGTCCAGTTCAACGGGTTTTACCAGGTAATCCACTACATTCAGGTTAAAGCCTTCCAGGGCATATTTCTCATAAGCGGTAATGAGGATGAACATACAGGGCACAGGACTGCTCTGTATGAACTGCAGGCCACTCAGGCCAGGCATCTGTATGTCCAGGAATACCAGGTCTACCGGCTGCTCCTGTAGTATCCTGATCGCTTCCAGCGGGTCGCTGCAGCTGGCCACCAGCTGCAGGTAGGGCACTTTGCGGATATTGTCCTCCAGCAGTTCAAGCGCCAGTTCTTCATCATCTATGGCTATACAGCGTAACATTAATGCAGCTTCAATTGAAGTGAAACAGTAAAGAATCCATTTGATTTATCTATCACCAGGGTATGGTTGCCCCCGTAGGATAAATTTAATCGTCTTTTTACATTATTGAGTCCTATACCGGTGGTCTTATCTTTTACTTCATTCCCGCATTTATTGTAGCGGTTGCTGATGGAGAACGCCAGTTGCCCGTGCTGCACCTCCAGCCTGATGTTGATCTGCGCATCGGGCACCAGGCCCGTACCATGTTTAAAAGCATTTTCCACAAATGGGATCAGCAGCATGGGCTCAATGGTATAGCCCGGCGATATCTCCGGGAAGCAGGTGTTAATCTGCACCTTTTTACCAAAACGCTGGCGCTGCAGCTCAATATAACTTTGCAGGTATTCCACCTCTTTTTCCAGCAGCACTTTATCGGCATGCGTTTCATACAGCATGTACCGCAGCAGGGAAGAAAGCCTGATCAGGGAAGGTTCAAGTGTGTCAGATTTTTTGCGTGCCAGCGCCACCATATTGTTCAGCACATTAAACATGAAGTGGGGGCTAACCTGCGATCTTAAAAAGGCCAGTTCCGTCTTCAGGTTTTCCGTTTCCTTTTCACGGGCGCGCTGATTTTCTTCCATCCTGTCGCGGATCATACGAAAAGCGGCGCTGGCAATCACCAGGAAGAAGAAAACAGGGAGGTTGAAGGCAAAGAAGTTCCACACTTTATAATTATGCTGGAATTCTGGCAGCAGCAACATAAACAGCAACCGGTCCCAGGCCAGCATCACACAAAGAAAAGACGAGGAGTGACAGTATATACCGGCCGTATTTCCTTTTATAAACCAGGTGCGGGATGAGCAGGTGGGCGTTGGCGTAGAAGAGCAGCATGCGCATCACGTTATTGAGCATATACGCTGCGTGGAAGCCGGTCTTATCCAGCATCCGGTGTGCTCCATTGTCTTCGCCAAAATCGGGACGCAGCAGGTAAGGAAACAAAAAGAAAAGGGCCCAGAAAAGAATGTGCAGGCTCCAGGCCACCCATTTCTTTGTATACCATTCGCCATTCATGGCCGCAATATATCAAGTAATTGCCCACAGAATGGGAATTTTGCGACGAAATTGAAGAATTCGTCTGTTAAAGCGGCAGATATTCCTTATATTAGGATAGAAGCCCCAGTCCATGTTGCAACGCTTGGTTGAAGGAGATCCTTAATTGCTTAACTGTTCAGGTATGAATGAACATATCCGCCTGAAGCATGTAATACTCCTACTGATTTTGTTGCTCCCTGTTCCCAGCTGCTGCGAAGGACAGGCGCTATGGGGAAAAACGCCCTCAGAAAGAAGCCTGATGAAGCATCTCCGTGAAATTGCTTCTTATGTACGCCATCTCCGTGAGGACCGTGAAGATGCTTTAAGTACATCCGTCCGGGAGCAGCTGGACACTATCAATTATCAGGTGAATGATATACTCAATACCTTGCCCGGTCGTTTCCAGGCCGCCTGGCAGTCAACGCCCCCGGATGGTTCTGAAGATTACCGGAGAACGATAAGCAACTATGAGCAGATCCTGTTATGGTTTGATACCGCCATGCAGGTAAAGAATGCGCCTGAAGATATTCCACTGTTCGGCAAAATAGCAGACACGCTTGGTAAAACACTGGCATTTATCCGGGAAGATGTACGGCTGCAGTATGTAGCCTGCGGACTGGGTAAAGAGCGTATACATGTGGATGTAAAAGTGAGGGATGCTACGGGCAGGGAGCAGCCGGGGTACCAGGTGTTTGTGAAGCCTTACATTTCTTCCCATCCTTCGCTGGTAACAATGCTCAACAGCGTGCCCACAGGTATTCCTTCCGGCTGGAAGCTCTGCTGGTTAATAAAGGATGAACGCCTTTTGCAGCAGCAGGAATGGCGTGTGAAAGGCAATGATACTTCCACACACCACCTGGTCTTTATTTTAAAATAGCTCAGTCTTTCAGCGCTATCCACACCGGCGCATGGTCGCTGGTCTTTTCCCATCCGCGTACCTCCTTGTCTACACCTCCAGCTTTAAGCCTGCTGCTTACCTGTGGACTTAACAGGAAGTGATCAATGCGCAGGCCGGCGTTGCGGCCATAGGCATTGCGGAAATAATCCCAGAAGGTATAGATCTTTTCATCCGGGTAAAGCGTACGGATGGCGTCTGTCCAGCCCTGTTCCATCAGCTTTTTGAATGCTGCGCGGGTTTCGGGGCGGAACAGGGCATCATCTACCCAGCTTTCCGGTTTGTATACATCCATTTCGGTGGGCATCACGTTGTAATCGCCTGTAAGCACTACGGGCTGTTTGGAGGCCAGCAGCTGTGCGGCATGCGTGGTAAGCCTTTCAAACCAGCGCAGCTTGTAGTCGAATTTAGGGCCGGGAGCGGGGTTGCCATTAGGCAGGTACAGGCAGCCTATCCGGATCCCGTTCACCATCGCTTCTATATATCGGCTGTGCAGGTCTTCCGGATCACCGGGCAGGACGCGGCAGATCTCCTGCGGCTGTCCTATGCGCGACAGGATAGCGACGCCGTTCCAGCTTTTTTGTCCGTGCCATATAGCATCGTAACCAGCATCTTTGATGGCCTGCTCGGGAAATTTCTCCTGCGGGGCTTTGAGCTCCTGCAGGCAGGCAACATCTGGCGCTGTTTCATTCAGCCAGCGCAGCAGTACAGGAAGGCGTCCGTTCACGCCATTAACGTTATAGGTGGCTATTCTCATGAGCAATCAGGTGAGGTTTACCAGCCGAAGATAAAGCATTTAGGTGTAGAATAATCTACACAATAGCTATCCCCTCAGTGAGGGAGGGCTTAGCGGCACAGTATATGTACTGATCTTGTATCACCAAAAAGGAATGATTATGAGGCATCTTACTTACAGCATGTTGGCTTTTGTGATGATGGCGCTTACCGGTTGCGAAATAATAGGCGGTATTTTTAAGGCCGGGGTATGGACCGGCATCCTGGTGGTGGTACTCGTGGTAGGACTTATCATTTGGCTTATATCTAAAGCCCGCAGGTAGCATTCGGGTTGAAGAAGTTGCAGTTAACGGCCCCTGTCAGGTACTAAATGACAGGGTTACTGCAATTATTACAGTTATTTTGCCCTGGCATAAGGCTTGCAGATCCATAGCGGAGATATTATTAGTTTAAATCAAAGAATCATTAGCATGGAAAACCTGATCAATCAATGCAAACCTAAGGGAGAGGTTTTTAAAGACCTCATGTTTTGCGCGCTTAGTTTAACGGCCGGCATATTTTACTTTTTCTTTAAAGTTTCCGGCCAGGGTAGCCTGGAATGGTATGACGGGCTGGTGCTGACAGCGGTGGGCGCTGGCGCCGGCTTTTTTTATAAGCAGGCGCAGGTGAATGAAAGAAATGTGCAGGAGGAATAGTTATATTTGAGCAAACTATACCTTTGAAGTACAGGACACTGCTCATTATTGCTATTGTTTTCTTCCTGGTTCAGCATACGTTGAGTTTTTGGGAGGGGCTACATCCGCTACTGTTGTTGGCTGGCATGATGTTGCTTTTTATTACCTGGTTTATATTGGCAGTGCTGCTGGGTTACTTTGTGATCGCAAAAAAGCCTGACAGCCCGACGCAGATTGCGACCCTCATTATTGCTGCGGTTGTAGTGGGATTAGCGTATTACCGACCTTTTGGGATTATTAACCTTAGACAATTTGAAAGTAAGGATCTGTTAATTGCGGAAAGAGAGGGCGCTGCAAATTGCACAACAACTTTCAGACTAAAAAAAGATAAAACATTCCGTGAAACGAAACGTGTGCTTTGGCGTCACTAAACAAAACGGACACTACTCCATTCATAACGATACTATCATTTTCTCTGGTATCGATAAAGATGTCTACAAATTTGCTGTAATAAAGCCACCGGACAGTCTGAGTGAAAGTAAGGCAGGTGATTTTTTCTTATATCGTGCATCAGAAGATACAACACCGCTCCGTTTATGGATCATCAGAAATGAGCTTACACTTAATTAAAAGAGAGAGACTCTGGCAATCGTCACCTGGCCTCCCTCTTTTTTATGTTTTAATACTCGCCACCCAATGCAAAAACCGGCTTCCTGTCAATCCACTTTCCTCTTGTAAAATCCGGTATATACTGCAGTGCCCCGCCTTCTGCAACAGACTGTTCGCTCAAAGGTGTAATGGCATACCAGGTAGCCAGATCATACACGTCCAGTGCATAGGGTGTTCCGCGTTTGATGCTTTCGATAAAAGAGTTGAGTACAAACCAGTCCATTCCGCCGTGCCCGGCGCCCGCGGCGTCGCCTGCATATTTTTTCCAGAGCGGATGATCATACTTACCCATATAGCTGGCGGCATCTGCAGGATCGCCGGCCTTTTCCCAGGTATGCGGCTTGCTTTTGCCTTCAACATACACCGACTGCACATCATCCATCCATAATCCATTGGTGCCCTGAACCCGGAAATTTAGTGAGTAGGGGCGGGGCGCATTGGTATCATGGGATAGCATGATGGTTTCTCCATTATTGGTTTTAATGAGAGTCGTAACAATGTCTCCCAGCCTGAATTCCACTTTTGCATTAGGATGATCAGCACCGCCGTGATCTACTACATATTTATGCAGGCCACGCGATTTGGTAGCCATAGAGGTAAGTGTCAGCAAACGGTTACCTCGGTTGATGTTGATCATATTGGCCACCGGCCCTAATCCGTGGGTGGGATAGAGGTCTCCGTTGCGATGCACCGAATGATTGGTGCGCCATTTCGCTTCTGATAGGGCCTTTTCCCCGAACTCCACACCGCCGCCGTAGTATTGTTTGCCGTTGTTGAACTTTACCTCGCGCAGGTCATGCTGGTAGCCGCCCTGCAGGTGGATCAGCTCACCGAAAAGGCCCTGCCGTACCATGTTGAGCACTGCCATTACATCGCGGCGGTAGCATACATTTTCCAAACCAAACACCGGAACACCGGTGGCTTCGCTGGTATTCACCAGTTCCCAGCACTCTTGTATGTCTGATGCCCCGCATACTTCCACGGCCGGCGTTTTGCCGGCTTTCATGGCGGCAACTGCCTGTATGGTATGCCATTCCCATGGAGTAGCGATGATCACGGCATCAATATCGTCGCGTTTCAGCAGGTTATGGAAATCTTCGGGCCCATTGCTGTACTCTGCTACTTTCTTCGCACCATAGGCTTTGCTGATTAAGTTCCTGGCTTTGGGCAGGGTATAAGCGGTGTCCGGATCAGCAATGGCGATCACTTCCACGTCGCTTCGGCGCAGGCACAGCTCCAGGTGTCCCAGTCCGCGGGCGCCTACGCCTATCAGTCCTAATCTTACCTTCGCTTTCTTCTCAGCTGCCAGCAGCTTAGCAGGCGTTTGCAGCAGGGAGAAGCCTATCCCTGCCGCTGCCGTGTTCCGTAAAAATTCTCTTCTTCTCATGCAATTATAATTTGAAGAATATCTTTTTCTGATTTAACCAATAACAGAGATACCATTCCAGTACCCATACCGCCAGGGCGGATAATACGGCCTGAATGGCCGCGGGTACCTGTAACCATCCCGTAAAACCGTTTACAAAAATGCCCACCGCTCCGTTCACCCATTGTGCGCCTACTGTTTCGAAGAACAGGTAGATAAAAATGGAGTTCATGCCTATCACGACCGCTATCCAGGTAAAGCGTTTGTGGTCCCTGATGTCTATCCACCAGTAAAGCGCCGCCAGCAGGAGGGTGACCCAGCCCAGGGAAGTGATCACAAAGCCCGCGGTGCAGATCCTTTTGATGATGGGTGAAATGCCGCTAAGGTCCAGTCCATAGCCCACCAGCAAAGCGATACCGCCGGCTGCCGCCAAAGCCTTTATCTTAACTGCATTGGACCATGGCTGCATCAGCAGCTTGCCCGCTGTAACCCCCAGGATGGTATGTGCGGAAGTGGGCACACAGTTGAATGCCACCCAGCCACCTTCGTTGATCTTGTCCATAAGCAAGGTATCTACATAGGCGCCGAAATTATGCCCCTGTGTAAAGGGCTGGTCGAAGCCGGGCACCTGCACCATGTGGTACAGTATTTCGCTAAGCAGCACCATGGCCAGCGCCACCGCAATTTGCACACCAAACGATCGGCGTACCAGGAAATAAGCTACCAATGAGGTGAAGGATAGTTGCGTAAGTACGTTCCAGAGCTCCCATACCAGGCGGCCGGCATAAATGCAGTGTAAACCGGTGCCTGCGAGGAAGAGCTTCAGACAACGCCAGGCGATATGCCTGAAATTGTCCCGTTCAGACACGCCTTTGGCGCGTTTACGCGCTACTGAAATGTACATCGCTGTACCCGCGATGAACATGAAGGCGGGTTGTACCAGGTCCCACAGGCGCAGGCCGTGCCAGGGGTGGTGAAAGAACTGCGTGATAATGCTGTTAAACAGAACGCCTCCTTCCAGCTCGTGTAATGATTCGTACACACGGCAGCTTTCAGCGGCGAGCAGTAACATGATAACGCCGCGCATTACATCGAGCGATAGCAGCCTGTTATTGGCTTTTAATTGATCCATAGGGTTTATTCAAAATTAACCTGGATAGCAGCGCCGCCGGGAGACGGAACGCGTCCAAGACCGGCAGACCAGTCATTCTTTGTAGTGAAAATAGCAAATTTAAATGCAGTTGTTGCTGCAAGCCCTTTCAGCTTGCCCCGGCTGATGCGCATCTCAAATTTGAAAGTGCCGCCGCTTTCTACGTTGTAGCCGGTGGCGTAGAACTCCGAAGCACTGCTAAGGTCCCAGTCGAAAGCGTTTTGAGCGCCTTTGTGTGTAAAGGCATCCAGCCAGTTGCCAAATACGGTGCCCTTCCAGCAATACGTCGAAACCGGCGCCTGTAACGTCTGTGGTATAACCGGTGCCCGGGTCATTGTCTGTATCCAGGTAGAAATCGAAGATGTCGCCGTTGGCTTTTTGGGTGGATCCTTCAATGTAGAAATACACGTACTGCGCATCGTAATCCACCTTTATTTGTTTGAAGTAAGGATCGTTGGCCGGTGGTGTTACTACGTATTGTGTAACGTCATCCCAATCTGCAAAAGAATTGTCGTTCAGCTTAACAGGAGATGTTTTGGCAATAAAGATCACAGTGGAGCCTTCGGCCACTGCGCCGTCTTTATTGGTAGCGTAGAGGGTAGGTACGTATTTGCCTTTACCGGGATAGGTGTGCACCGGGCTTTCTTCGGTTGAGGTTTCGCCGTCGCCAAAATCCCATTTGTAAGATACCGCCCCACTGGTTTCATTTGTAAAGGTAACGGTCCTGTCTTCTATCGTTACCGTATAGAGGACGTCTGGTGCGGGCGTAGTTTCGTCTTTCTTACATCCGCCTGCCACAGCAGCCAGCAACAGGCTATAGCATATATGTCTGATGATCTTCATGATAATACGGATTAGTGATTAAGGATTCTGCCTGCACAATGTATTGGTCTGCACTTCATCGATCGGTATAAAATAAATGATCCTGTTGGCATCCCATTTAACGATCATATTGGCATAACCGGCGGGCGTGGCAGACAGGTTAATATCAGACTCTTTCAGGCCAGGCAGGTGATAGCCCCAGTACGTGCGGTTCATGTCGCGTTTGTTGCGGTATACGTCAAAATTGCGGTGCCCTTCAAAGGCCAGTTCTATGCGCCTTTCCTTCAGTACAATATCCAGCGCGGTTTTACCGGCGGGTAGTGTACGGTTGTACAAGGCATTTTGCAGACCGCGGTTGCTTCGGATTATATCAACGTTATCCAGCGCTTCGGCTGTATTGCCTTTTTTGGCGGCCGCTTCCGCTTTGTTCAGGTACATTTCTGCCAGGCGAAAAAGGATAGGAGAGCTGAGTGTAGGGCTGCCTCCCTGGAAGGAGAATTTGGTAATATAATAGGTTTCAATACCGTTCTTTTTCTGGATAACCCCGTTGCCGTCTTTCAGCGGCACTATATAGGACCAGCGAACATCTTCCGGATGTTCAGACATGGTATCGCGCAGGGACTGCGATGCAAATTCTTCTCCCCAGCCGGAGTTGCCGTCTGAATACAGCATAGAGGCAATGGACCCGGCTTTACCGTAATCGTCCGCCGCAGTCATCGCCACGCAGAAAATGGTTTCCTTACCAGCCATGGCATTGGCGAACAGTTGCGGGAATGTTTGCGCTGTTTCCAGGGAGAAACGGTTGGAGGCGATCACTTTATCTGCATAAAATGCAGTGCTGTCATTATCTCCTTTGTAGAGGTAGGCCCTTGATAACAGTGCCCAGGCGGCTTCCTTAGAACCGAATTGCACGCCACGTGGACGGTTCATCAATTCTGCGCCTTTCTGTGCGTCTGCTATTATGGAGGCATATACCTCTGCAACGGTGGATCTTCCTTTTAATGCTTCATCGCTGGTGGAAGTACGCAGCAGGATGCCGTCTGCACCGGCGTCCTGTGTATATGGTCTTGCAAACAGGCGCATCAGGCTGAAATGGCAGAATGCGCGCAGGAAGTAACATTCTCCGAGCAACTGTTTCACGTTATCGTCAGGATTGGCAATCTTCTCCGCAGATTCTATAACGGTATTGGCATCGTTGATGATCTTGTAGGAGATATACCAGAAGTAACGGCTGTTGGTCTGGGTAGCAGTATGATCCAGCGAGAAGCTGTAATACAGCGGATCAGTGGTAGTTTGCGCGCAGACAATATCATCTGAAGCAAAATCACTAAGCTGAAAATACTGGCGCAGGTACATGTTATTACCGTCTACCGTTCCATTGAAGGATACGTGATCCTTAAAAAGGGCATAGGCGCCGTTCAATGCCTGCTGTAAGCCCTGTGTGGTGCCGGTGAGCTGACCGGTGTTCAACGCATCGCTGGGATTTACATCTTTCAGACAGCCGGCCATCAGCAGCGGTAAACAAAGTATGATGAGAAGGTATCTTGTACGCATGATCGTAAATTTTATCAGAACCGGAGGTTCACATTTAACAGGTACTGGCGGTTATTGGGATACTTGAAGTCGGACACGCCCGGCATGATATAACTGCCTGTAGCAATTGTGGTAGACGGGTCCTGGCCCAGGAATTTCGTGAACGTATGCACATTATCGGCAGATAGCGAGATCGTTACATCATCCAGGTGCAGGCGGTTCACCCACAGCTTTGGCAGGGAATAGCCCAGCGTGATATTGCGGATGGCGAAGAAGCTGCCGTCTTTCAGGAAACGGGTGGAGGTTTCTGTGGCGTTGGCGGCGTTCTGCGGACTAGGCTCTGTGGCATTGTCTCCGGGCTTTGTCCAGGTGCTGTAACCATCCGGCAGTACAATCTGGTTGTAGTAGGGTTCTATCCCGTCGTTCATTACAAAGCGCAATGCATTGCTGAACACTTTGTTACCGGAAATGAAATAAGCGTTCGCGCTCAGGGAAAGGTTTTTGTACTTCCACTGGGAGTTGATGCCGCCCTGGAATTTTGGCAGGGCAGAACCTACTTCCTGGTAGGTGGCGCTGGAATAATCGGAGGTGGCTTCGCGGGAGATGATCTTGCCATCTGCATCGCGGTTTACCTTTTCCCACTGGGGCGCACCGGTTTCGGCATTTACGCCCAGCCATCTGGGCATATAGAATTCATACAGGTTACCATCGTTACGGTAGATCTGCGAAATACTCCAGGTAGGCTGTGTGCGGATAATATCGCTGGGCAGTTTTCGCAGCTTGTTTGAATTGAAGTTGATGTTAAAATCGGTATTCCATTCAAAATCCCGCGTTTTGATATTGATGCTGCTTACCGCTATCTCAATACCCTTGTTCACAATTTCACCTGCATTTTCCCAACGCTGTTCAAAGCCGATGGAGAGAGGCTGGGATACCTGCAGCAGCAGGTTTTTAGTGGTGTTATTATACGCGTCTACCGTGAGGTTGATGCGTTTAAAGATGCCGAGGTCTACGCCCACATTGACCTGGTGTTTACTTTCCCAGGTAAGGTCCGGACTGGGTAGCTGCAGCGGTACGGCTGCCGTACCGCCGTTGTATTGGCTGTTAAGTGCGTAAAGGCCCAGGTAGCGGGAAGAGCCGATATCCTGCGTGCCGGTAACGCCATAACTTACACGCAGTTTCAGGTTATCTACTAGGCGGCTTTGTTGCAGGAAAGCTTCATTGCTTATCAGCCAGGCAGCGGATATGGCAGGGAAGGAGCCATAGCGGTTAGAGCGGGGAAAATTGGTGGAACCATCTACGCGGTAAGAACCGGTAAGGAAGTACTTCTCCTTGTAACCATAGCTTACCTGGGAGATGAGTGACTGCAGGATGGCCTGGTCGTCATAGCCATTTACCAGCTGGGTATTGGATACTACATTCAGCACTTTCAGTCCTTCCGGCAGTCCTTTACCGGAGGCGCCTACCACTTCTGTTTTGCTGTTCTCTATGGCAATACCTGCCAGGCCATTGAGGCTGTGATCTCCAAAACGGAAATTGAATTTCAGCAGGTCGTTGGAGATAATGCCATAGTTCAGAGTGCCGAGCTCATTGAGGAAGCCGGTATTGTTGTATAGTCCGGCTACCACGGGAGAGTAGTAGTCCTTTGCTTTGTTGTAGTTCACCGCGCCGCGGTTGTTGCTTGAAAACGAAAGCCAGTCGGTGATCTGTACATTCAGGTTCAGGTCATAATTGGCATTAAAGCTTTTGTAGGGATGGTTGGAGTTCTGGATGGTATGTATGGGGTTGGTCTTATCCCTTGACCACCATTTGGCGGTGGTATTGCCGTCTACATATACCGGCTGGCCGTTGGCGTCATACGGATTATCCCAGGGCATGTTCAGGTATGCGTAGAAAACGTCTTCGTAGTTGAAGCTTTTACCCGTGGCGGCGCTGATGTTGATATTATTGGTCACGCTTACGCTTTTGGTGAAGTGATGCGTGGCATTGGCGCGAAGGTTCACACGCTGAAAACTGGTATTAAGAAAAGTGCCTTTTTCCGTGATAATAGGAAATGCTGGTATAGTATTCCGTCTTTTCATTGCCGCCGCTCGCAGACAGGAAGATGTTCTGCATAGGTGCGGTGCGGAACATGGTAGTAAGCCAGTTGTAGTTTTGGTTACGTAGTTCGCGGGGACGTTCATCATAAAATTTCAGCAGGTCAATCTTGTAGGAGTTGTCATTACCTCCGGGGATGTAGTCGCGGTAGAACTCTTTGTGGCGTTCGTATAGCTGGCTGCCGTTCATCATGGTCATCTTCCCGTAGTCTGGTTTACGGAAGCCGGTAGTGATCTTTGTTTCGAAGCGGGTTTTACCACCGCGGCCCCTCTTGGTAGTGACAATGATCACGCCTGCATTGGCCTGCGAGCCATACATGGCGGTGGCGCCGGCATCTTTCAGTACGGTGATGTTCTCAACATCATTCGGGTCAAAATTGCCGCCGATAATGCCATCTACCACGTATAGCGGTGTTTGGGAAGCGTTCACAGAAGAAACGCCCCTGAGGCGTATCTCTGCCTGGCTGCCTGGTACGCCGGAGCTGTTGATCACCTGCAGGCCGGCTACCTTGCCCTGGAGCATGGAGCCCACATCGTTGGTGGTCACGTCTTTCAGCTTTTCCGAAGAAACAACGCTGACGGCGCTGGTGAGCGCTGCCTTCTTTTTATCACTGTAACCCACTACTACTATCTCATTAAAGTTGCGGGTATCTTCCTGGAGGGTAATGAAGGCCACTTTACCAGCTGGTATCGGCGTTTCACTGGTTACATAGCCGATATTACTGATCACCAGGGTACCGCCGGCAGGGACATCTTTGAGCTGGAACTGGCCTTGTTCATTGGTTTGCGTACCCCTGGCAGTATTTTTTACCATTACGGTAGCGCCGGGCAGCGGGATATTACCGGCGCCTGTTACGGTACCGGTAACGGTAATGAGGGTATCGGCAAAATGCTGTGGGGGCGCGTTGGTTGTTGGAATGCGCCTGATCACGAAGCTGCTGCCTTCCAGCGAGTAGGTGAGCTGTTGCTGTTTGAGGCATTGTTCAAGTACTTCCTGTACGGTAGCATCTTTCACTTTGATGGAAACAGGCCGGGCGCCGGCCAGTACTTTTTCGGAGTACACGATAGACACGCCGGTTTGTGTGATGATCTCCGCGAACACTTTCTGCAGTGGCATCTGTTTAACGGACAAGGTTACCCGCTGCGAGTAGGCCGCTGCACTCACCTGCAGGCAGGAGATCAGGAGGAGGAATGCGGTTCCTTTGATCTGCATAAGGATCTTTCTTTTAAGGTCCCGGTCTGTAAGGACGCGGTAAATTTTGGTTGACGGCCCGCGCCAATAGCGGGCCAATGCATGACAAATGAATTGCATACTTTTGTGATGTTTGGTAAGTGATTGATCTCAGCGATTTATTCTGTTGCCAGACATTCGCCGGGTTCCGATGGCAGTCGGGCCCGGTATTTTTTTTGGTTGATCGATTGATTAAGTCCATGGTCGATGGCCCATGTCATTATCTTAATATAACGTGTTGTGTGTTACACGCTATCTGCTATGGACTATCCCCCTCTTAAGGCAGTACTAAAACTTTTCTTCCTTCTATCTTAAAATGATTAAATCCGTTGGCTTCCAGCAGGTTCAGCACACCGGAAAGCTGCAGGCTGCGGGAGATTCCGCCACCATACAGTTCATTGCTGGGCGTCACAGTATAAACAATATCCACATCATACCAGCGGGCCACTTCCCGGAGAATGGCCGTAAGCGTCATGTTGTTGAACACGAACAAACCGTTCTTCCAGGCGATGATCTTCTGGATATCCGCCTCCTGCACGGTTAGTGTGTGCTGATCCGTGCTCAGAACGCCCTGCTGTCCGGGTTTCAGTAAACGGGTATTGCCGCCTGCCTTTACCTGCACCGCTCCTTCTACCAGCGTAGTATTTACGGAAGCTTCATCACCATAGGCCATAATATCGAAGCCGGTGCCCAGCACCTGTACTTCCATGGTATTGACCTTCACTTTAAAGGGCTGTGCCGCGTTTTGCGCAACCTCAAAATAACCCTGCCCCTGCAGCTCCACGCTTCTGTCTTTGTCACTAAAGACAGTAGGATAGCGGAGAGAGGAGGCAGAATTCAGCCATACTTTGGTGCCATCGGGCAGGGTAAGCCTGAACTGCCCGCCCCGTGGGGTGCTCAAAGTATGATAGTGCACATGACCGTCGGTCTTGCCTTCGTTGTACACCAGTTGCCCGTTTCGGCGGGAGATACTGGTATTACCGGCATTGATTACCTGCTGCCCTGCACTGTCCAGCGTGATGGTGGTGCCATCGGCCAGTGTTAACAACGCCTTATTAGTACCGGGCGTTATAACAGGACCCGCCTGTTGCGCCATCGGTATTGCCGTTTCAGGACTGGCGTCAGGCCGTAGCCAGAGCAATACAAATGTGGCAACAGCCACTAATACCGCTGCAGCCGCTGCATAACGCAGAGGGAAGACGCGTTTACGTTGCAATGGTGCCGGGGAAACAATGTTCCGGTATACACTATCATGGTCTACTTCGGGGAGCACTTCTGTGGACGGGAGATCACGGTAGAAGTCTTCCATAAATTCGTGGAGGGTGCTTTCATCCGGCGTTTCTGCGATGTATGCAAACAATTCTTCCAGCTCCTGCCGGGTGCAGGTGCTGCTGGTGTAGCGTTGCAAAAGGTATCTTATCCTGGAAGTATCTTGTGGCATCATGGCATTGCTTGTATAAATAAAGACGAATGGAAATAAAGATAGGACCGCGAAAAATGGAAATATTTTTATTTGTGTATTGTCAGCTGGAACAGCAGGGCAAGCAGGAGGGAGTGCTGCGACAGATAATGCCGGATATGTTTCAGGGTTTCTACCAGCAGGTTCTTGACACGGCTTTTGGACAGCCTTAGTTGCCGGCCGATCTCCTCATGGCTGAGCCCCTGCTGGCGGCTCAGCTGAAAGATAGCCTGTTTCTGGGGAGACAGCTGGGTAAGCGCCTGCTGGATAAGGGCTTTACTTTCCCTGGCGTCCAGCTGCAGCTCCAGGTCGTTGGAGATCTCGGAGATGTTGGCCCAGACCTGGTCAATCAGCCTTTGCTGGAGGGATACCTTGCGCAGGTGGTCCAGGGTTTTGTTACGGGCGATAATAAAAATGTAGTTACCCACATGAGTGATCTCCGGCAGCTCACACCTGCCCGTCCACAAGCGCAGGAAGGTTTCCTGAAGGATGTCTTCCGCATCAATGGCAGAATGCGTCATGTGATAGGCAAAAGCCAGCACGCGCCTGCTATGCCGGGCGTATAGCTCACGGAAAGCAGGTTCATCTCCTTCCTTTAATTTTTTCAGTAGATCGTGGTCTGTTATTATTACAGGCATCTAACCCAATTTTAGGGAATTTCCGGGGCTAAAAAAAGGGAAATCCTAAAAATCTGTATTTACCTGTTCAATAGCTGATGATCTCTTAACGACGCTTTAATTGTTTTAAGCACAAAGTTTGAAATGGTCCTGTTCAGGACTACCTTGGTACCGATCCACAGCAGAAATTTATTAAACCCGGAGATGTTGACAGCTTTGATCACCAGGGCCTGTACCCGCTGTTTTATCATCGGTTTGAAACGTTCAATATCCGCTTCTTTCAGCACCGGCCAGTTACTGCCGTTGGAAAAGGTAGGGACGGGAAAGTCATTTGTGGGAGGGGTAAAGATGGGGATGATCTGGATCGCGCCGTCCTTTGCTTTGAACGGAGTCAGATCCATACCCGCATAACCGTTCCTGAAAATGAGGTTGTTTTCCAGAGCGCTTGCCGGGACGGTGAAATAATTACGCAGGAAGATCTCACAATTGAACCTGCCCAGGAAATAGTCATGTACCCTGAAAGATTTATCCAGGAAGCCACTGAAGCCGCCCAGGGCGCCGCAGGCAATGGCCATATCACCAGCAATATCTTCTGTAGTGCCATCAGGAGCGGTTCTTCTGCGGGAAGGGGCGATCAGCAGCTGGCCAAACTTCCTCGGATCCATGGCTTCATGCAGCACCTGGGGTTTGGCGCGCATCTGGGACAGCATGGCGCTGAAGGTGGCGCCCATCACTTTAAACAGACCGGTATCCGGCGTAAATTCCCTGGGTTTGCTACTGGGAAAGGGATCTATCATCACAATAATGCTTTGGGCCTTATCAGGGTCCTGGTAGTCGGCATATTCGTGCTGCCCGGTTTTTTCCTTCAGTATATCCCTCACCTTTTCAAAAGGCTCATTGTTGATAATGCCGCCGTCTACATTCAGTGTTTCCCATGGCTCTTTTGTGATAGGGAAGGGGGTAGTGATGTTCATACACCAGGGAATGTTATTGACGTTCAAAGCGGTGCCGCTTTATTTTTCGGGACTGCAGCCCGACCGGGAAGGCCCCCGTAGCCATCGCCGCATCCCTGGCAATATCTGTATTGATGTTCTGTTTAAAGTCCAGGTGGATCCATCCGTTTTCCGGTTTATCCACCCCATTTAGTTTAAAGCATGCATAATCGTTATGAATACACATGTAGTACTTGTCAGCAGGTGTATTGGTACTGAAACCGATGTTATAGCCAAACCCTTCGAGGTTGGTAAGGGTGGTAAATACTTTCAGTTCGGGGTCAATGAAAGCGGGACGTTGGGCCCCCTGCTGGTCTGTTTTTAAGGCTTTGTCGGCCACCTGGTCAATGAAGGAGGAATTGAGGAGGGAAACGATGCCATTGCCGTTAATATCATCCGAATTAAGCAGGTGTGGGAACATGTCCCGGTCTGTAAGGTCTACCCATGAGTGATAGAGCTTGTTCTCCGGATGTTCCGCCATAATATCCGTACCCGGGTACACCGGTTTGATGCCATTGGACAGGGCCGCTACGGTGATGATGGCGGTCATACCTCCGGCAGAGGCGCCGCCTATAACGGGGATCACTACGTTGTGTGACGGGGTGCCGGGCTCGTTCCTGTCTTTTCTGTCCTGCCATTGCTGCAGGGCTTCTATCAGGTAGTCCATTACACCGGCGGTGTAGGCTCCGGCGGATACTGCGCCGGCCATGCAGAGACCGAGATAAAATGTATTATCCGGGGTGGTGGTTTGTTGTGGTTCCATAATAAACATTGGGGTTGGAGTTAATTGGCGCATTACTTAACATTGATAGCACTCCCGGTAATAACTAAGGTAAATAAATTTTTTATATTCAGGTGATTGGATCCAGCGCTGCCGGGCAGGGAAGACGCCTGGATATAAATTATTTTTCGTACATTTACCTATATGGTAGTTACACTACATACAATGAAGCCTTCCACGGCCCTTATCCGGTATTTTATAGCCGGTGTAAGGAACTGCTATATCTGCTCTTTTACAGAGTTTTATCCTTTTTGCCGCAAGCTATATTATTTCTCCACATTTAAGGCGTTTGGAGCCATTGCCGCCTAAATCCAGGGGTGGGTATTTCCCCCCTATACATTACAAGCAATCTATCAACTTTTAAGCATCGTACTATGTTGCCAAATCCGTATAAGGGTTCGGCCGGCAGTGTGATGGTCTGTCTGAGTATACTGCTCAATGCAATTGTGCTGAGGGCCGGGCTGATCACAGGCGGAACAGGGTACCGGTTATTGCCGGTGACCGCCACGCTGTTGCTGGCCTCATTGATTGCACTGCTCTGGAAGAAGCAGTGAACTATACTGTCACGTAAAAATTATCAGATATGAAAACAAAAGAACTGAACCCGGTGGTGATCACCCGGGAAGACTATGAAATGCTTAAGCCATTAATCGAAAGAAGGGCGGACAAGCTGGAGGAAATGTCGTTGGGACATGAACTGAGCCGGGCTATTGTCGTGAATAAAGATGCATTGCCGCCGTTCACCGTACGACTGAACTCAAAGGTCACGGTACTGAACCAGGAAACGCAGCGAGTAATGGAATTTACAATTGTGATGCCTGAACAGGCAGACATGGGTCAAAAGAAAGTATCCATCCTGAGTCCGATGGGCACCGCCCTCATAGGCTTCAGAAAGGGGGAGGAAGTGCTGTGGCAGGTACCCGCCGGCTTAAAACGCTTCCGGATACTGGATGTGGTGAACTAACCGCAAAAGGAAGCTTACGTGATGCCAGGGGCTGCTGTTAAAGACGGCGGCCTTTGGCATTTTAATATTATACATTCTTTAACATACAGGATGCAGTACCAGGGAAGGTATATGAAATTGATGGGTAAATTTAAGGCGGAGTTTCAACCCTCAATACCTTAACATGCTGTTTAAATATTTACCCTTACTTCCGGGTGCTTGCCCGTTTCCTCTGATCAGCCACGCACAGACTGTGGCGCTGAAAGAAGTGATGATCGCTGTCAAAGCCCCTGTAAAGCTGATCAAAGCCGCGATCCGGAAGATTCCCGGCAATTATATCGGTCAGCCGTACCAGGTAAGGGGCTTCTACCGGAACGTCACCAACAGGGATCAGGATTACATGCAGCTATCAGAAGCGGTATTTGACATCTGCAGTGGTGGTTATACAGATGAAGGCAACGCCAATCTATACCTGCAGCGCGTGAGATCGGTTAAAGATGAACAGGCTTCACATGGATTGGACCTTGGGTTAAAGCCATCCAACTTGTTTGACTATGATGTGGTAAAGGAAATTTCCGGCAACCAGATTTTCAATAAACATGGCCTGCGCGATCATCGTTTTATGATCAAAGGCATTGTAGCATACAAGGATATCCCAGCTTATGTACGATAGCGCTGAACCTTTCTACCATATCAGCAATACCCTGGGAGCGGGCGGCCTTATCTCTACTGCCGCAGACCTGCAGCGGTGGAACGAGGCGCTATCCACTAATGTCCTGCTTGATCAGGCGTAAATGGCAGAAATGTTCCAGCCACGGACCGCTTATACAGACTGGCACGTATTTTATGGATATGGGTGGATGACAGACCAGGGCATGTTCAAAGTGTCGAAAGCTTTGCATGTGGTCCATTATCATCCCGGTACAGACCTTGGCTTCTATTCGATGTTTGCAAGGCCAGGCAGATAAGGGTAATGTAGTGATACTGCTCAGCAATACCGGCGATTTTCCGCGCTTTGAGCTGACAGATATGATATTGACGGAGCTGAACCAGGCTGAGGTTTAAAAAATAATGTATTAATTTACCGCGAATAAAGAAACCGCGTTATGACCATTCAGAACAAGCCATTCACCTGGCTTTTTGCTTTATTATTCATAGTCGCCATCTCTATACTCGGAATTCAGTTACGCGCTATCCATAATGCCGCCGGCACCTTATCAAGGGTAAAGGTAGAGGGCGGTTATATATCCGGTACATTCAACGCAACAGACGATGTGTATATTTTTAAAGGTATTCCCTTTGCCGCGCCACCGGTGGGCGACCTGCGCTGGCGGGCGCCAGGCCCGGTGAAGCCATGGAGCGGCGTGAGAAAGTGTGAGACTTTCGGGCCCAGTCCCATGCAGCGCAAACCGGCGCCATTTAGTATGTGGTCTTCCGAATTCCTCATCCCCGGGGAGCCGATCAGCGAAGATTGCCTGTACCTGAATGTATGGACAGGAGCGCGGACATCGCAGGAAAAACGACCCGTACTGGTATGGATATACGGTGGCGGTTTTGTAAGCGGTGGCAGTGCGGTGCCTATTTATGACGGGGAGGCGATGGCAAAGAAGGGCGTTGTATTTGTAAGTATCAACTACCGGGTAGGGATATTCGGTTTCTTTGCGCATCCGCAACTTACCACGCAATCCGGCCGCCGTGCTTCTGGCAACTATGGCCTCATGGACCAGATAGCTGCATTGAAATGGGTGCAGCACAATATTGCCGCATTTGGCGGAGATCCTAAAAATGTAACGATTGCCGGACAATCTGCCGGCTCCATGAGCGTGAACTGCCTGGTGGCCTCACCGCTGGCAAAAGGATTGTTTCACCGTGCCATTGCGGAAAGTGGCGCTGGGTTCATTAACCGGACCGTGGGCCTGCAGAAGGCAGAAGCAGAAGGTATAAAAGTGATGCGCAGCCTTGGTCTTACAGCGATTAATGATCTGCGAGCCTTGCCGGTAGAAGAGCTGATGAAGCTTAAACCCGATCATATGGCGCCTATCATTGACGGATACGTATTACCGGACGCAATTCCCAATATTTTCAAAGAAGGTAAAGCAAATAAAGTAGACCTGCTTACAGGGTGGAATGAAGAGGAAGGGCTGACACTGGGGCCGATCAGGAAGGCACAGGATTTTCAGCAGGAAGCAGCAGGCAAATACGGTCCAGATCTTTCTTCTTTTCTGCAATATTACCCCGCCGGCAATGATACGCAGGCTGCCGTGTCGCAATTAAAGCTGGCCCGGGATATTATCTTTGGTGTTCAGAACTATACATGGGCCAACGTGCAGAGCGAATTTGGAGGGAAGACCTATGTTTACCGGTTTATACACCGCCCGCCCGCTACCGGAGCGTATACGAAATATGGTGCCTTTCATACTGCAGAAGTGCCCTATGCCTTCAACAATCTGCAATTTGTAAACAGGCCCTGGAAAGAAGAGGATCGCTCGCTGGCGGAGATCATGTCTTCCTATTGGGCCAACTTTGCACGAACGGGCAATCCTAACTGGAAAAGGGCTGCCGGTATGGGAGGTGTACAAAAAAGGAGATAAGAGGATTATGCTGCTCGGAAAGGAGCCGAAAATGGGAAGACTGGAGGATGAAGGGGCATTGGAGTTTATGAGCAAAAGGATGGCTGGAAATTAATGTAATTAATATTTTTGCCGGAAATCAACCGACCGCATGGCAACCATTGATGACTTCAACGAACTGGATATACGTGTAGGCAAAATACTGGCCGTAGACGATTTCCCGCAGGCAAAAAAACCTGCCTATAAGCTGACAATTGACCTGGGAGACGAGATCGGTATCAAAAGATCATCCGCCCAGATCACAGAGAATTATATGAAAGAAGATCTCGTAGGGGTACTGGTACTCTGCGTGGTGAACTTCCCACCCCGGCAGATAGGGCCTTTTATATCTGAGGTGCTGACCCTGGGTGTGCCCGACCAGCATGACAAAGTAGTGCTGATAAAGCCGGAAAGAGGGGTGCCGGTAGGGGGAAGATTATATTAAAGCCGCCATTCGTCCAAAAACCAATGCAGGTCTCACAATTTCCTGTATATTCACCCGCCGATAAATAACGTATAATAATTTTTTATAACAATAATGGGGAAATACCTGCTGGCTTCAGCATTGCTGACTGTTACAACTATCGCCACCGTTCAGGGGCAAACTGCTTTATCTGTAAAAGATTATGAACGCGCCGAGCGCATGTTAGACTACAAAACCGATCCGCTGGTACACAATACCTGGACCCGGATGAACTGGTTACCAGACAAGCGTGTCTGGTATCGTGTAGTAAGCGCCAAAGGAAGCGAGTTCATTCTGGTAAATCCGGCCAAAGGAAGCCGGTCTGCGGCCTTTGACCAGCAAAAGCTGGCAGCTGCCCTGTCAATGGCAAGCGGCAAATACTACAGCGCTCACGCCCTGCCCTTCACGACTTTCAATTACACGGCCGACGGAAAGGCCATTCTATTCACCGTAGCCGGTCAACGCTGGAAATGTGAGTTGGGCAGCTATGTATGCGTTGCAGACAACAGCACTACCGCGCTCCCGAACCATACTACCCGGTTAAGTGCCAGAAGAGACCCTGCCAAAGAGGTTACAGAAGTGATCTCTCCCAACGGCCAATATGCTGCTTTCCTGAAAGCGGATAACCTGTGGGTGCGCGAAACGGCAACCGGCGAGTTAATACAGCTCACCACAGATGGTATCAAAGATTTTGGCTATTCCACCGATAATGCCGGATGGAGCCATAGCAACAAACCAGTGTTAAGCTGGTCGCCCGATTCCAGAAAGATCGCTACTTTCAAACAGGACCAGCGCCATGTGAAAGATATGTACCTGGTGACCACCAATGTGGGCAGTCCCGCATTGCAGGCCTGGAAATACCCCCTTCCCGGAGATTCCGCTGTGGCGATGATCCACCGGGTGATCATCGATGTGGAAGCGCGCAAGGTGATAAATATACAGGCGCCGCCTGACCCGCATCGAGCAACACTGAGCGATGATGTCTCCAGTTCGGGATCTTTTGACGATGTAAACTGGAGTGATGATAATACTCAGCTGGCATTTGTTTCTACCTCCCGCGATCATAAGCAGGAAAAGCTGCGCATCGCAGATGCTGCAACCGGCGCAGTACGCGAGGTGCTGGAAGAAACCGTGGCCACACAATATGAATCCGGCCAGGGCGCAATCAACTGGCGTTACCTGAAAAATTCCAATGAGATCATCTGGTATTCTGAACGCGACAACTGGGGGCATCTCTACCTCTATGACGCCACTACCGGAAAGCTTAAGAACCAGATCACCAGTGGAGAATGGGTGGTAACCAGCCTGCTGCATGTAGACGAGAAGAGCCGTACGTTGTACTTCATGACTACCGGCCGTGAATCCGGCAATCCCTACTTCAGGCATCTCTGTAAAATACAGTTTGACGGAAAAGGGCTGATAGACCTGACGCCTGAAACGGGTAACCACCAGGTGCTCCTGTCGCCCTTCAACGATCACTTCATTGACATCTATTCCCAACCGGATGTTCCGCCGGTGACGGTGCTGCGTAAAATGGACGGGAAGATAGCCGTGAACCTGGAAAAGGCCGATATTTCAAAACTGGTTGCCAGTGGATGGCAGGCGCCTAAAACATTTTCTGTAAAAGCACATGACGGCAAAACCGACATTTATGGTTTGCTGTTCACTCCCAAAGATCTTGATCCGAAGAAAAAATATCCCCATTATAGATTATATCTATCCCCGGCCCGCAGGGAGGCAGCATAGGCAGTAGCAGCAGCGCCTGGTCTTTTGCCCCTTCCAGGCTGGATCACCAGGCCCTGGCTGAATTAGGGTTTGTGGTGGTGTTGATAGAAGGCACGAGCAACCCGCTGCGATCCAAAAGCTTCCATGATATGAGCTATGGCAACTATGGCTGAAAATACACTGCCCGACCAGATCGCCGGTATTCGTCAGCTTGCACAGCAATACAGCTATATGGACACTACACGCATCGGCATCTGGGGCCACTCTGGCGGGGGCTTTGCTACCGCGGCGGCGATGTTCCGTTACCCGGATTTCTTTAAAGTAGGGATCTCCGAATCAGGCAACCATGACAACCGCAATTATGAAGATGATTGGGGAGAACGTTACAATGGCCTGGCCGGCGCATCTGATTATGCCGCACAGGCTAACCAGCTGTATGCAAAAAACCTGAAAGGAAAACTGATGCTGGCGCATGGGTTGATGGACGATAATGTACCTCCCTATAATACCTGGCTGGTAGTGGAAGCGCTTGAAAATGCGAATAAAGATTATGACCTGGTGATTTTCCCATCTGCAAGACACAGCTTTTCAAAATTCAAGCCGTACATGATGCGGCGGCGCTGGGATTATTTTGTACGCCATTTACTGCAGGCAGAACCGCCGAAAGAGTATGAGCTGAAGGCAAAGCAGGAGACGGAAGGATAACAAACGTTTATTAAGTTATAAAGTAAACTCCCAACGCCGGCAGATGAACCGGCGTTGGGAGTTTTTTATTACTCGACCCTGCCAATACCAAACTGGTTACCGGCGCGTATGGCTTTGTTCCCATTGAACTGCACTTCCACCATTTTCTCACTGGCCACGCTGTTATTGGATTCATCCTGTAGAGTGAGCAGGATTTTACGGCTTTTTACATCGATCACCTCTCCGCTGGAAGGGTAAGCATATCTGCCATCCAGGCTGAAGAGGATCCATCCCGGCATATCCTGTACGGGGATGGTGGTGAGTTGCTGGTAAGGAGGTGTTGCGCTGAACACATGTATGCGCATGTTATGCCCGTCGCAAAGCCAAAGCTCTTTTTCATCGGGCGTTAGGCCAATACCATGGCTTGGGTTGCCATGCCGCCTTACCGGCCCCGCTTCCCAGCCTTGTACTTCTATATGGGCCAGTTTGTTGCCCTGTTTCAGATCGCCCACCTCAAAACCAAGGAGGCTGTCAACTGTTACATATACCAGTGTTTCTTTGCCATTGACCGTAAAGGGCCGCACATTGTTTGCAAAGGCGCCTACCTTGCCACTGATGGTATGGGTCTTTGCATCTGCTATATAAAGCCAGGGACTGGCAATATCATCTAGGTATACCAGTTTGCCGGTGTGGCTGTAGATAGTGTTGTGAGCCCGTTTATAGACGTCTATTTTTTTGATGATGTCACCGGTCTTGCAGTCCACCACGTTCCAGAAGCCTTTTTCCAGCGAAGGCAGGTACATGGTGAGACCGTCCGGCGAAATGGCCATCCGGTCGCAACCGCCTTCAAAAGGTTGCTCCCATACAACTTTCTCTGTAGTGAGGTCAATACGCTGCAGCGATTCCAGGGTGCTGATATAGATGCTGTTCAGCGGAATACTTACGGCAATGCCTTTCACATTGGAAGGTTTGCCATTAGGATGCAGGCCTTGTGTGCTGATTCTTTTTACAAAGCGATGATGATCATCCATATCAAACACAAGAAGACCGTGGCCGCCGAACCCGAGATAGTCGCGGATGCCCGGTGTGGCCACATACAGGTAGCGCTTCGTCTGCGCTCCGGCAGATAATGCAAAGCAAAGGAGGATAGCGGTCAGCATCAGCCTCCCTGCTTTGTGTCTTTTAAGCATCAGCAACGGATAGTTCATACGTGGATGGCATTGATGGTTATTGTATAAATACATCCTCACGGGTGAGGTCGTAGAACAGGTTTTGCAGCTGGTGCAAATGCACCAGTGGGCGCCCATACGGAACAAGTCCGGCGGGAGAGGAGGCGAGCGGTTGAAAAGCCTCCCCGGTTTCACGTATATAAATGCTGCTGTTATGGTTGTATTTGTAGGAGTAAGTATGTACGTCTTCTCCGTATTCTTTTTCTCCTGCCAGGAAACCGAATTGCAGCAGATGGTCTACTTCCAGCGTAACCGGGTGCACTTTTGAAAGGGGAAGTTTGCTCCTGGGCAAGCCTGAGTTGTACACGTGCCCTTCCAGTATTCCTTCAACCCTAGAACACGGTCTCGATCATATTATAATCGTAGTACCATACCATATTGCCAATTCTCACATCTAGTTTCTTCGATCAATAATTACCAGGATTATGATGCAAGTATACCTAAAAAATCATCTAAATTTAGTAAATGACTGTACTATCATCGCAGCGGCATTTATTTGACATACCGCCTGATATTGCTTATTTTAATTGTGCCTATAACACTCCTCAGCTGAACGAGACCACCCGCCGTCTGGCATCCGGTATTAACGTAAAGAAACATCCCTGGGAGATCATGCCCGCAGACTATTTCACGGACGCAGAAACAGTCCGGCGTCTGGCTTCCGAAGTGCTGGGAGGATCTGCAGACGGATATGCGGTGATACCAGCCGCCAGTTACGGACTAAGCACTGCCGCCCGTGCAATAGAACCACAGCTGCAGGCCGGTGATGGCATCCTGGTAATGGAAGAAGAATTTCCCAGTAATGTACTGCCCTGGAGGCGGATTGCACAGGAAAAAGGCGTACAGATCGTAACGGTGCCGGTGCCCGATGATGGAGACTGGACCAGGGCGATACTGGAGCGCATCGATCGCCGCATTAAAGTAGCCTCCTTATCACCCTGCCACTGGACCAACGGCGCTTTTATCAACCTGGCCACAGTGAGGCGGGCATGCAATGCCAGCGGCACCATCTTAGTGGCAGATGCTACGCAGGCACTGGGGGCCATGCCGTTTTCCATAGAAGAAGTGCAGCCTGATTTCCTGGTTGCTGCAGGATATAAATGGCTGCTGTCTCCCTACGGTTTCGGGCTGATGTATGTAGCGGAACAATGGAGGGATGCGCGGCCGCTGGAAGAGTCCTGGCAGGCAAGAGAAAACGCAGCAGATTTTACCTCGCTGGTAAGATATTCTGACAATTACATGCCGGGCGCACGCCGTTTTGATGTTGGAGAAACGTGCCGGCCTACCATCCTGCCCGGGGTCATAGCAGCGCTGGAGCAGCTGCGCAGCTGGACCGTACCGTCTGTTGCCGCATCGCTGACCGTGATAAATGAAAAGATCGCTTCGCATCTTGAAATGCTGGGTTTTCAGCTACCGCCGGCGGCACAACGTTGTCCGCATATGTTCGGCGCAGCCATCCCCGCGCATTATAAAGGCCGGCTTGTTACTGAATTAAGGGATAGGAACATCTTTGTGAGCCAACGCGGCAGCGCCGTGCGTTTTGCGCCACACCTGTTCATTAATGCAGATGATATTGCGCGATTGCTGGAGGCATTGGATGATCTGGTAAGGGGAGCATAAAACCCCCTTTTTACAGGATTACTTTCCCGGGGCTTTTGACTTAAATTAGGCTTTGTTAATCTTTAAACCCGATCCTTTTATGAAAAAGAAAACCTCGCAGAAACTGCAACTTACGAAGATCAAGATCTCAAAGCTGAACAAAAGCAATCAACCCGTATTGGGAAACCGTACGCTGCCTACCACACAGTTCATTTCCTGTGGTCCTACGTACTGGGTTTGCTAAAGCGCCGGTCATTAAAGCACCAAAGAGCTTATTAAACGTGAAAGGGCAAAATTACTTTGCCCTTTCACGTTTTTATTGAGGAATGTGGGTCCTTGCCAGTTGACTGTATTTCAGCTGCTTTTTCATTTTCCTGTAAAGTGGTATTGCTGCTTTCCAGCTGCACCGGCTGAACAGCAACTGCATAGTCATTGGGCTTTATTTCGGAACTGAACATGATTGCATAACATTTGGTGAATTCTGCTCCCGAATAAAGGACGACAGAAGAGAAGAAGATCCACAAGAGCAGCACCACCAGCGAACCAGCTGTGCCGTAAGCGCTGCCAACATCGCTGCGGCCAATGTAGAAGGTGATGAGAAATTTGCCCGCCATAAACAGCAGCGCAGTGAAGAGTGCGCCGGCCATTACGTCTTTCCAGCGGATCCTGGCATCCGGCAGTACTTTGAAGATAATGGCAAACAGGAACCAGATGATCAGAAAGGTCAGCCCCAGGTTGAGCACATAAAATAAGGATATGGTCACATCCGGGAACAGCTGTTTGAGCCGGTCCATAAACCCTTCCATCAGGGCGTTGATCAGCAGGGATACCAGCAGTAGGAAAGCCAGGCCCACCACCAGCGAGAAGGATAGCAGCCGGCTGATCAGGAATTTGAGGAAGCCCTGTTTGGGTTTCACCTTTAGTTTCCAGATGATGTTAATGGATTCCTGTATTTCGGAGAAAACAGTGGTAGCGCCGATGAACAGTGTAACAAACCCTACTACGGTGGTAACAGTATTACTGCTGTCAATAGAAGCGTTTTTGATCACCTCCTGTATCTGGATAGCAGCCTTGCCGCCTACGAGGTCCTGTATCTGGGAGTAAAGCCGCCCCTGGATAGCCTCCCTGCCCCAGAAGATATCAGCCAGGAAAAGGATGACGATCATCATGGGCCCCAGAGAGAAGATCGTGTAATAAGCCAGGGCAGCGCTCAGTTTGGGCACATTGTCTTTACCGAATCCTTTAAAGGTTTGCTTCAATACTGTCCAGAACGCTTTTGGCGTAAATCGTTTCATACCATATTAAACTATCTGCAGCTGAGGTACCAAAAGCGGGCCAACTGCTACAGCCGTTCAATAAGAAAAGGGCTTACACCAATGCCGGTGAAGCCCCTTTCTTCATAAGTATTGTTTTGCTACGCTAATTTCAATTCTTGTTTTCTGCCTGTTTTACAAGCAGCATAGATGGCATCAATGATCTTCAGGTCTTTTACACCTTCTTCTCCGTCAACCGGTACAATGGGTTGTTTTCCTTCGAGGATGATGCCTGCCATTTCATCCATCTGTACGGTTTGGTGGGTCATGTGGGGTTGCGTTAATTCTCCTTTGTGAGTGCGGCCTTTAATAGGCCCGTAACCGGTAGAAGGCTGCATTTCCGCAAAGCCTTTCTCTCCGTTGAGGAAGAAACGGTCCAGGTTATTCATGTTATAGGTGGAAAGGCAGGAAGCTACTGCACCGCTGGGGAAGCCCAGCTGGAACTGGATGGTCTCATCTACTCCTTCCTTAAACTTTACCTTGTCAGTTTTGGTTTCCTGCGCCGTTACCCAGATGGGATCTTCGCCTACCATATAGCGGGAGCCGTTAATTGCATAGATGCCGATATCCATCATTGCGCCGCCGCCTGCCAGCTGCCTGTTCAGGCGCCATTGAGTAGGATCGCCGATCCTGAAACCACATTGTCCCTGGAAGAATAATACTTTTCCGAACTCGCCATTTTTACGCATGCGGATCACTTCCAGTGTTTTGGGCTCGAAGTGCATGCGATAGCCCACCAGTAATTTCACTTTATTGTGCCTGCAGGCATCTACCATTTCCTGGCCTTCCCTGGCGTTCACAGCCATAGGCTTCTCGCATATTACGTGCTTACCCGCTTTGGCCACACGGATCACCTGATCGTGATGCAGGGCGTTCGGAGTGATTACATACACGGCATCTATATCAGGATTGTCTTTGATGCGGTCAAAGTTCTCGTAATTGTAGCAGTTCTTTTCCGGAATATTGTACTTGGCCTGCCAGGCAGTGATTTTGGCGGGTGTACCGCTGATAACGCCCACCAGTTTGGCGCGTTTGCAGGATTGCATGGCTTCTGCCACCCTTGTGCCATAGCTGCCGAGTCCCATGATCGCTACACGCAGTACCTGTCCTTCATAGGTGGCAGATAAAATGCTACGTCTGCTGGCAGCGCTGATCAGTGGCATAAAAGGCATGGCCGCTGCAGAGACAGCCAATTTTTGTAGAAAGTCACGACGTGAATTCATAAATAAAGGTTCTGGATCTTAAGATAATAACTTTCTGCTAAGTGTTGCTATAGTTTTCCGCTCACTAAAAAGATAGTAGCTAAATATACGCAAATTCCCCTTATTCCCGGAGCCGCAGGAGCTGGGGGAATGGTTCTCTCAATTAGTAATCATTCATCTGCCGCAGATACTTATTAAAATATTTAATATATTTACTGCATTATTGATTGGGACATATATACCTGTGAAAGTAAAGTGTATCCCCTTAAAACAAACAACAAACACATGAACCAGAAACCATCTGCGGCTTTTGTCGCTACTTCCTGGGTTGCCCTTGGTGCCGGCATGATCGGCTATTTAATCGGACTTTGGAGAGCTGAAATGCAACTGAATGAAAAAGGTTATTATTTCGCTGTGCTGATGTACGGCCTGTTTTCTGTAGTATCCCTGCAGAAGAGTGTAAGAGATAAACTGGAAGGCGTGCCTGTAACGGAGATCTACTATGGGTTGAGCTGGTTCTCTACGATCCTTTGCATTGTATTGCTGACAGTAGGCCTGTGGAATGCCACCCTGCTGCCCAGTGAAAAAGGCTTTTATGCATTTGCCTTTTTGCTCGCGCTTTTCGGAGCAGTTGCCGTGCAGAAGAATACAAGGGATACGCAGTCTGCGCTGAAGAAAGAGGCGTAAGGGTAAAAGCAATCGCACAAATTACACACGGGTCTTCATCCCATGTCAGTGCGAGGTCCTGATGGGCTTTGTGTGGAGGGGGGCCGAAGCAATCTTCTTTTAAGTGATATACTGGTAATTTCGTTTAATGCTTACCGTCTGTTGCATAAAAGAAGATTGCTTCGTCGCGCCACGCTCTTAGCTCCGCTGCGCTCCGCAATGACGGAGGATGGAAGCCCTACTTAACTCCACCAACCTACCGCGCTTCAAAAGGAGCAGCCGGCAAGCCCTCCTTGTTATATAAATTGGCTCCTTCAGGATTATTAGCCCAGGCATACCTTACCGCCAGCGGCTGCGTAATATTTTTATTCCATACTATCACTTCCTTACCTCTTATCATTGCATCTGCTCTAACAAATTTTCCATCTTTCCCCGCGATGGAAAAATGTTGTAAAGGTTTATCACCTGCAGCTAAAAGACCGCTGCCTGTATTGGTGAAGGTAATCACCATACTATCCCCCTTTATTTTCATAGACTGGTAGAGTGGTCCTGACGCCACTACCTTATCATCATTATATGCTAGCCGCATGGCCTGCAGGGCCAGTCGTGTACCTACATCTTTCTTGTTTAACGGATGTATGTCATTCCATTCGCCAAGGTCAATAGTAACAGCCATGGCCGTACGTGGTACAGACAAGGTATTGAACTGTTGTTGCCTGAGCTCCGCCCAGTCACTTTCTGTAGCGGTGCTATCGGGCTCCATGAAGTTGGCCAGCTGCACAAAGAGAAAAGGAAAATCACCTTGTTTCCACCTGCTGCGCCAGTCTTTAATGAGTGTACTGAACAGGCTTTGGTATTCCCCGGGTTTTGATGTATTAGACTCTCCCTGGTACCAAATGGCGCCTTTGATGGAATAGTTGAGCAGCGGTGCGATCATCGCATTGAACAGGCCTGCTGCTTTCCACCTGACAAAGGTTTGCGCCGGCAGTGAATCCATAGTGGCGCCCATCTGGTATTTCCAGGCGCCGGAGAGGTCTATTTGTTGGTCGCCGCTAAAGAGAGTGTAGGGCTTATCCGGTACAAAACCTCCTTTTCCTGCAGTATTGATCACGCGTACAGCGATAAGGTTTTTACCTTCTTTGAGTAAACCGGCGGGCACGTCATATTTCCTCGGAGGATACTGGTACCCGGTGGTGCCTACAAACACACCATTGATGTATACGGAATCTGCATCTACTATTCTGCCCAGCCAGAGGCGGGCCGCTTGTCCGGCCATTGCGGCAGGTACATTAATCGTTTTTCTGAACCATGCAGCGCCGTTAAGGAAAGCCTTATCAGACCAGTATCCGGGGACGGAGTATGGCTGCCAGGCCGCATCGTTAAACAACGGGCTTTCCCAGTGATGTTTTAAACCTTCATCCCGGCTGTTCAGTAAATTATACCAGTTGGCCCTTGTAATGCTGTCTTTCGTTTCTATGCGGGTAATCAGCTTGCCGTCTTTGAATTGCTGCACCTCACTGTAGTAAGCAGGGAATTTCTTCAGCGCTTCCTCACTGATCCAGGCCTGTACAGGGGAGCCGCCAAGTGCTGCATTGATCAGGCCTATTGGTATTTCGTATTTTTCAAACAACTCATTGGCAAAGAAAAGAGCGACGGCGGAGAAACCGGCGATATGCCGGCCTGTGGCAGGCAACCAGCCGCCGTTATCTACATCCACGGCGGCCTGGTTGAAGTCATATTTATCTGGCACCAGGAATTGCCGTATGCGGTCATTACCCCTGCCGGCAATAACTTCGGGGTATTTGTCTTTCAGCCGGTCCATGCTCAGTTCCATATTGGACTGGCCGGAGCAGAGCCATACGTCGCCGAAAAGAATGTTGTTGATTTCTATTCGGTTGCTGGCCGAAAATATCATGTTATAAGGACCGCCAGCCCGCTGGGGTGGAAGCTGTATGTGCCAGTTGCCATTCCTGTCTGCAGAAGTGGTATAATCTTTCTGTAGAAAGCTGAGGCTTACTTTCTCACCGGGAGCGGCCCATCCCCAGATCTTAACTTCGCTGTCACGCTGCAGGACCATGCCATTGCTGATCAGCCTGGGAAGCCTTATCTGCGCATTGCTGAAAGGTAATAACAGGCATAATGAAAAAATTAAGGTGGTAATTTTCTTCATCGGGAGTGTTTTTTGCCGGTAAAACAATGTACAAAAAAATCTCAACCGTTTTGTTTTATCTTCGGGCTCGTATGAAGCGTATACTTTTATTGTTATTGATCGCATCCTGCGCTTTTTCCTGTGTAAATCCTGCTGCAGAACAGGAAGCCGCCAACAAGGATAGCATTGTATTGAATGAACCTTCACCCGAAGCAACGTCAGATTTTAGAACGCTGGATACGTCGCTGAGCTTTGCGGGGCTTTGGGTAAATGAAACGTATATCGACAACATCCGCAAAACAAGATCTCCCCGCCAGTCGCAGGATGTAATGGAAAGCTGTATTACCATTCCATCCCGTACCTTACAAGTAACCCGTATGGTGGAAGGTTTTCATCGAAGGGGCGGAGGATGTGGTAGTGGTAAAGGACCGTAACAGCTATAAGCTGTATGATGCAAACCTCAACACTTTACAGAAAGAGCTGGGACTGATCTCTCCAACGCGTTTCGAAGATAGGGGATCAGTTCTTCAGCCGCATCTCTCATCACGATACTACGCTCACTGATCTGGGCATACTTGAAGAACTGCTGTTCAGCGGTCGCTACGAGCTGGAGAACGGAAAGGAGGTTATATTTACATCAGACGGCCGCATACAGGGCCTGGATGGCTTTGAGCGTTATGATCCGCTGATTGATTATACTACCAGTCCGCTCGGCAATTTTGATCTGGTGAATATGGGGCCCGGCAAAGGTAAAGATTACGGTTACCGCTTCAAAGGCGATACCTTACAGATCTTCGGTACTATCTGCGCTACGCCAGGTGAAGACAGCAACTTCTGCGATTCTCTCGTACAAGGCACTATGCTTTACAAGCTGGTACGTAAACAATAAGCGCCTTTAGGGTTGCTGTTTTTCTATCTTATCGTGGTATTGCAGGTAAAGTGGCAGGGCAGCAGATCCATACCACTGGTACACCTCCGCATCCAGCAGTTTTGATTGTACTGCCGGATCGGTTTGTAGCAGCTCATTGGCTTCTGCTACCGTTTTTGCATTGAGGATGAATATGCCGCGGTAGGTCTTGTCATTCTTCCCTAAAGGACCAGCCACTACCAGTTTCCCGTTGTCTGCCAGGCGGTTGATGTTGTTCATATGCCCCCTGAACAGGCTGTCTAAAACAGCTTTATCTGCTACTTTATTGGAACCTGTTTTCAATATTACCAACACGTAAGATTTCATGCCATAATCGTCAGCACCCAGCGAGTCAGCCAGGGCTTTATCATATTTGGGGCGCTCCGCCTGTGCATAAGCAGCGCTGCACAGGAGCGTAAACAGCGCAATGGTCAGTGTTCTTTTCATGCAATAAGGATGTGTACCTTCCAAAGGTAGGGTATTATCTGATCTCAAAGCGGTATTTACCGGCGCTTACTTCAAAAGGTTTGCTGCTGTTTACTAGCATCTTATCCTGTCCATAGACCTGCTTTCCCTGCGCTATACTAAATCGGATGGAAGCTGTGGCCCCTGCAGGTACTGTTACCGTATATACAATAGTTTCGCCTGTCCTTTCCCACGCGGAAACGATATTGCCGTAAGGACTTTTATGCGAGGATGTATAGCTGTTAAGCCCAGCCACAAAATGCGGCTCCAGCAAAATATGACGAAAGCCCGGGGCTTTTTCATCCGGCCTGATGCCGCCAATACCCTTGTACAGCCACGCGCCTATTTCGCCGAACATAATATGATTGCGGGAGATGTCTGACTTGGCATCAATGGGCCAGTTCTCATATAAAGTGGTAGCGCCGTTCACGATCCACCATCCCCAGGAAGGAAAGGTTTCCTGGCTGGCTACCTTGTAGGCCACGTCTGCATAGCCGTTCTCGCTGAGTGCATTGAGTATGGCTTTGGTACCCAGCAGGCCCACATCAAGATGGAAGCTGTCCTGTTCTACCCGGCGGGCCAGGTTAGCAGCCACCTTTGCCTTTAATGCATCCGGTGTTACACCCCAGTACAATGGTACGCTAAGTTCTGTTTGCACGCCTTTGCCATAGATGCCGGTAGTGGAATCCAGGTATTTGGTATTGATAGCCTGTCTGATCTTTTCAGCGAGGGCGGTATACTTTTGCTGATCTTCACGATGACCCAGTATACCTGCTGCTTTGGAAAGGATGCGTACATCCGTGAAATAATATACGGAAGAGGTCAGCTCTACAGGCGTGGCAGATCTTACCGGTACCCAGTCGCCCAGTCCCCAGGTGGTGAGCCCGTTAGGGCTTATTTCCGTAATGTGATCTACGTAGCGTTTGATGTTATTGTAACACCTGCCCAGCAGGCAGGTATCGCCATAAAAGAGGTAGATATTCCAGGGAATGATGGCTATGGTGCTGGTCCAGTCAGGGCCGTTGCCCCATTCATATCCCCAGCCGCCCGTAGGTATAATGGAAGGCAATACGCCGTTGGGTTGTTGTTCATCCTGGTGGTCGGCCAACCATTTTTCATATACCGTAATGCCATCAAAATTATAAAGCCCTGTTTCTATGGCAATATGTGCATCGCCGGTCCAGCCGTTCTTTTCTCTTTGCGGACAATCAGTAGGATAGCCGAAGAGATTTGAGAGATAAGAATTATTGGTGGCTTCCCAAAGCTGGTTGATCATGGGGTTGGAGGTATGAATATGGCCCACCGGCGGCACATTGCTGTGCATGAAATGCCCGCTGAGACTTTCCCTGGTCAGCTCAACCGGCTGGCTGCTGGTAACCTCCACATACTGAAAGCCTTTATAGTTAAAGCGCGGCATAAAAGATTCGCGGCCTTTACCACTAAGGATGAAGATGTCTGTCTGGAAAGGATCTTTGTCATCCCTGGGGCGGTAATGCACATCAATATTGGATTGGTCTGCATGGCCGTCTGCCGTTAATTGCTCGGCATGCTTCAGGCGTAAAACAGTACCCGCTGGGCCACTCACCCTGATACTGCTAATGCCCGCAATGTTCCTGCCCAGGTCAAACACGTAGGTGGTGTCATTAAGCTTGGTGAGTGTTTTTGCAGGGATCTCCTCCGCCAGTTCAATAGGGCGGAGAGCCTGCGCTACGATGTTAGTGGAAGGAGCCGCGCGGAAGATCACCTCCTTCCAGGCAGTATCGCTGAATGCAACCGTGTTCCATCCGGCCTGTTCCTTACGGGCATCGTAATGTTCTGCAGTGTAAATACTGTTGAAAATCACAGGGCCAAGGGATGTTTTCCAGTCTTTACCGGAGCTGATCGTTTCTACGGAGCCATCCTCATACGTAATGCGCAGATCCAGGCAGAAGGCCGGCCTGTTGCGCCAGGGAGCCTCATGGAAATTCCATACGGCGGTAGACTGATGGTTGTACCAGCCATTGCCCAGCATAACGCCAATGGCGTTCTTACCGGCTTTCAGCTGCGGCGTTACATCGTAAGTAACATACAGCGTGCGGCGGTCAAAGCGGGTAAACATAGGATCAAGACGATGGTTGCCAATGCGCTCGCCATTAAGGTATAGTTCATATAAACCGGCAACAGCTATATAAGCGCGGGCAGACCGTACCTTCTTTCCGGTTTCAAACACTTTTCTGAACAGGGGAGCCGGTTTTAGCGCTACATCATTGTTATCACTGATCCAGGCGCCTTTCCAGTTCTTCATGTCCATCATGCCCGTCTCAAAGCTGGCTGGCTGCGGGCTGAGACTTCTTTTCCCGTCCTTATCCCATACGGCTATCTTCCAGTAGTAGCGGGTAAAGGGCTGTAAGGCCCTGCCTGCGTACACGGCCAGGCGGGTATTGCCGCTGATGCGGGGGGAGGTCCACACATTTCCCTGTTCTACTGCCTGCGGGTCTGTGGATACAAAAAGCTGGTAAGCCGATTGCGTTGCGGCCGGGCGTTCATCTTCCAGGCGCCAGCTAAAGCGTGGCCGGGCCGCATCAATGCCTACAGGGTCTGGCAGGTATTCGCATTGTAATCCGGCAGGGACGCAACTGCCCTGGCTGTAGGTATCGGGGAGCAGAAAGAATAGACCAGCTATGCAGCAGATGCAGTTAAGAAAATGTGTATGGCGCCTTTTCATGCTAATTTGTTGACTATCTGTTGAATATTTGTGTTCCGGTTTAAGGGGCATCAAAATAACCAAAATGCGGGTACCCTGCAACCCATAGTGTCCTGCTGACAGCATTTGTTGTCGCAAGCGCCCCCTCACAATGTCGTAATTGCAACCCGGCGAACCAAAAGCATCCACTTACATTTGCAGTAATGAAAGGGTGAACCGGCAACAGGTAAGCAGATACAGGCAACCTGGTTTACTGATTTTCTGCTTATCATGTTAAAAGGAAGTGTATGCAGTTATTTGCGTTTTCTTATATTTGCATCCTCCATGTAACACCGCTCCCAGTCATATCGTTTCACTAAACATTCAAAATCTTACCACCATGGCCTCAATCAATCCATATTTAACATTCAAGGGTAATTGCGAAGAAGCTTTTGAGTTCTACAAGTCTGTGTTCGGCGGAGAATTTGCAATGAAGTCCCGTTTTGGTGAAATGCCTTCAGAGCAAAGCTGCAGCGAATCAGAAGCCAACCTGATCATGCATGTGGCATTGCCTATCGGAACAAACACGATACTGATGGGAAGCGATCAGCCGGATGGATATGGGCCATTCAATGCCGGTAATAATTTCAGCATCGCCGTATCTCCCGACAGCGAGGAACAGGCCGCTCAATTTTTTAACGGTCTTTCCAGCGGCGGAGAAGTGATCGTGCCTATGGACAAGACTTTCTGGGGCGCTTTCTTTGGTATGGTGAAGGATAAATACGGTGTTCAGTGGATGGGTTAACTACCAGTTAGAGCAACCGAAATAAGACAATGGCCTGACCAGCTTCAGATAACTGCAGCACCTGTAGCATACTGTCCCGCAACAACCCGTTCTGTTGCCGGGTGATTATACCATATTACGTGTATGTCCCCCGACACCCAACAACAAGTCCGTTCATTCTATTATATATTATTTAAAAGACCATTTACTTATGCCGCAACAGTCAATGACTACGAACAAGGTATCTTATTACTTTTCGCTGATCAAACAATCGCTGAAGGGAGAAGATATGGATTACACTTCCGGCAGCCTGCGAAGGGCCGTATTCACGCTGGCAATTCCTATGATCCTCGAAATGTGTATGGAATCAGTATTTGCAGTAGTGGACCTCTACTTCGTAGGGCATCTGCCGGATAGCAGTCATGCCATACAAACCGTGGGCCTGACAGAATCTGTTATCACCATCGTCTATTCCCTGGCCATTGGTATCAGTATGGCCGCTACCGCACTGGTAGCCCGTCGTGTAGGCGAAAAGAATCCCGATGCCGCTGCTTACGCCGGTATGCAGGCCATCTGGTTATCCATTTTTGTAACCATCGTTATCAGCGTACTGGGCGCCGTTTTTGCCGCCGATATCCTGCGACTGATGGGCGCAGAAGAAACTACTGTACAGCAAGGCGCCAGTTATACCCGGTTGATGATGGGCGGTAGCCTGGTGATCATGCTCCTGTTTATGATCAACGGTATCTTCCGCGGTGCAGGTAATGCATCCATGGCGATGAAAAGCCTGTGGCTGGCCAACATCTGCAACATCATCCTGTGCCCTTTGTTTATCAGGGGCCTGGGGCCGATCCCTGCCTTCGGGCTTACCGGCGCTGCCATGGCCACTACAACCGGCCGCGGTATAGGTGTGCTGTACCAGCTTTATCACCTGTTTAAAGGTAAGAGCCAGGTCAGGATCAGGGCCCGTCACCTGAAGATAGACTGGTCTATCATCAGGTCAGTAGTGAAGATCGCATCTCCCGGTACTTTCCAGTTCATCATTGCATCCTGCAGCTGGATCTTCCTGGCCAAGCTGGTGGCAGAAACCGGTGGCGACCATGGTTCTGCCGGTTACCAGACGGCCGTGCGCCTGCTTATCTTCTTTATCCTGCCGGCCTGGGGACTGAGCAATGCTGCCGCTACACTGGTGGGGCAGAACCTGGGGGCCAAACAACCTGAAAGGGCAGAAGAATCAGTATTGAAGACTGCTAAATACAACGTGATCTTTATGTTGCTGGTAACGATGCTGTTCCTTTTCGGTGCTGAGTTCTTTATCTCCTTCTTCACCCAGGACCCTGACGTAAAGGCCATTGCCGTAAGGGCCCTGCGGATCATGAGCGCCGGTTACGTGTTCTATGGCATTGGTATGGTAACGATCAATGCCTTTAACGGGGCAGGTGATACCTGGACGCCTACCTGGATCAATTTTGTTGGTTTCTGGCTGTTCCAGATACCGCTGGCCTACCTGCTGGCGAGGTACCTGCAAATGGGTCCCCTGGGCGTCTTTATTGCGGTACCGGTGGCAGAAACCGCTATCAGTATTGCAGCGTTTGTGTTGTTCAAAAGAGGGAAATGGAAGAAAGTGATGATCTAGTCATAAACAGTAAGAGGGCTTCAGACGAAGCCCTCTTTTTTTTTGTATAGTGTAACAAGATTGAAGGTTAAGGCCTTTCTGTAATTTCCGTTACCGGTTTGCCCACACAGCCGTTAGGCATTTGTATATGCAGCATGGCGGCAATGGTAGGCGCAATGTCTGTCATATGCACTGTTTTATTGCTGGCGCCGTGTTTTACGTGCCAGCCCATAAACACCAGCGGAATATGTACATCATAAGCGTTCCAGTTGCCATGCGTGGTACCTTTCTCAAAACCCTGGTACCAGCCTGGCTCAGGGATGATTATCACGGAGCCCGTGCGTTTCGGATTATAACCGTTGATCACCATGCTTTTGATAGGTTCCGGCAGGGGGCTGCTGCCTATATTGTCCACATCCGCTGCGAACTGTATACCGGGCTGGCGCTGCAGGAATTTCACTGTTTCTTTCTTGATCGCATCATAATCCAGCTTGGCAACGTCCAGCTTAGCTATGTCATAATTTACATGGTAGTTGGTACCTGAGCGTACCAGTCCCTTTACCCCAAAGCGTACATTCAGCAGGCTATCCAGTGAAGCCAGCATCGGCTTGTCTTTTACAAAGCCGGCGGGTACATTATGCTCCTGCATGAAGCCTGCGGAATGGGCAGCGCCATGATCCGCTGTCAGGAATACCAGGTATTTGCCTTTGCCCACGCGCTGGTCCAGGAAGCGGAAGAAGGCCGCCAGGTCTTTATCCAGCCGCAGGTAAGTATCTTCTACTTCTATGGAATTAGGACCGAATTTATGGCCCACATAGTCTGTTGAAGCACAGTTGATGGTCAGGAAATCAGTAACGGGGCCGGTACCCAGGTTATAACCTTCCACGGCCGCTTTGGCAAAATCCAGTGTAAGGGTATTGCCGGAAGGCGTGGAGCGCAGGCTACCCGGATCTTTTGCATAGATAGCCGGTATGTTATGCGGGAAAGTGGTGCCGGTTTCACCGGTGAAGTTACCTTCCCAGCTGGCCTGATCGGCAGTGCTTTGTATATAGGTATTGATGGGATATAATGTTTCCCATGGCTTAGACATCAGCTGGGCCGGTTCTTTACGGTCGTTAAAGCGCTTTACCCACTCGGGCAGCTCCTGCATATAGTAAGTGCTGGTAATAAAGCTGGCATTGGCATCGTCAAACCAGAATGCGCCGCTGGGCATGTGTCCTGCCGGCAGAATGGAGGCGCGGTCTTTCAGTGATACTCCTACCACCTTGGAGCGGAAATTAGTGGCGAGCCGCAGCTCGTCCGTAATGGTAGAGGCGAGCAGGTTACGTGGCGACATCTGACCCGCTTTGGAAGATGAGCCAACAGATTTTACTACCGTATCTTCCGTGCAATACCAGGAGCGGCCTGTCTGCTGATCAATCCAGTCATTACCCGTGATGCCATGTATGGCAGGTACCGAGCCGGTGTATACCGTGCTATGGCCTACCGCAGTAAAGGAGGGCAGATGGCTGATGAAAGTATTTTCGCAGGAAAAGCCTTCGCCCAGCATGCGCTTGAAGCCGCCGGCCTCATAGCGGTCGTAATAACGGTATAAATAATCCCATCGCATCTGGTCTACTACAATGCCTACTACCAGTTTGGGTTCGTCTTTTACCTGTGCTTTAACAGGCGCCTGTGCTTCTGCAGGACTATGCTGTAATGCGGCGAAGGCGCCTGCAAGCAGCAGTGTTGAAAGCGTTTTGGTTCCGTACATAATAATCGTTTAAATGTCTGAGCGTTTAAAAGTCTGAATGTTTGAGTGTTTAAAAGTTTGCTTCCCGACGAAATGTTAACTTACGCTAAACGCTCAAACTTTCAAACTTTTAAACGCTCAAACGTTCAAATTTTATGCACTCAAACTTTTACATTAATACAGCGGATTTTGTTCCAGTGCGGGGTTTAGATCCCTTTCTCCCAATGGAATGGGCCACCAGTAATCCCTTGCCGGGTTGAAACTTCTCTTCTCAAGATATCTGCCACTCCAGCTGTAGATATTGGTGTTGAGCACCGTTTCAGCTGTTTTCCAGCGGCGTACATCGTTATAGTATAATCCTTCACCGGCCAGCTCTATACGCCTTTCGTGGCGTATCTCTGCTCTCAGCTGCTCTTTGGTGAGCCCCTGTGCAATATGCGGCATTTTTACACGGTCGCGGATCGCATCCAGTGCGGCATATACCGTAGCGTCAGGACCTGCAAATTCGTTCTGTGCTTCTGCATACATGAGGAGGATGTCGGCATAGCGCAGCACCATAAAGTTGATGTCTGACTGGCCATCCTTCAGATCTGATTTATCAGCAGGCGGAACAATGCTGTCATAGATGCTGTACTTCTTCATACCATAACCGGTAATGGCAAAGCGGGTGGAATCTATTTTTTTACCCCTGTACACATCACCGGGATAGGTGAAAGTGGCATACAGGCGCGGATCGCGGTCAGCATACGGATCAGCCGCATTATAACCTGAAGCCGGGTCTGTAATGGGAAGGCCGTTCTTCATATAGTATGATTGTGCAAACTCCAGCAACGGTGCATTGGTATTGTACTGGGTGCAGATCAGGTCAAAAGAGCTGCCCTGGTTAGGAAAGAGGTACTGCACGTCAAAGATGGATTCCTTGCTGCCTTCATTGGCCTGCAGGAATAATGCGCGGTAGTCATTGAAAAGGGAGTAAGTACCCAGGTCCATAACTGCTTTGGCGGCATCTGCGGCAGCCTTCCACTTGTTAACGTCGTTGGCGGTGTTCAGCAGCGGGCTTGCCTCATACAGCAGCACCCTTGCTTTCAGTGCCATGGCAGCGCCTTTGGTTGCCCTGCCCTTGTTGGTGCCGGAGTAGGAAGCAGGCAACATGCCGGCTGCATCGTCCAGGTCTTTCAGGATCTGCGCCACTACCTCGGCACGGGGCGTACGGGGCAGGTTACCCTGTGTTTCATTATCGGGAGGGTCCAGTATCAGCGGTACGGCTCCGTAGTAGTTCTGCAGGATGAAATAGTAGAGCGCACGCAGGAAAGTAGCTTCTCCCTTCATGCGGGTCACTACTTCAGGATCCATGTTAGGCACTTCGTCTACTTTTGCCAGGAAGGTGTTGCAGCGGCCAATACCGCCGTAGCAGTCGCCAAAGCGGCCCGTGATAACGCCGCCGGTGCTGGAGTTGTGCTGGCCCGATGCCACTGTATTAAAGCTGTAGGAGTTGCTGTAGTTATAGGCGTTGGGAGAGAGTGTTTCGTCCCAGATGGCGGTGGCAGAGCCACCGTTGGAATTCTTGCCGCCAAATACACCGTCGTTGCGCAGTATGGAGTAGCAGCCTACCAATGCAGCATTGGCGGCTTCCGGTGTAGCCCAGAAGGTGCTTTCGGTATACCTGTCGTGCGGTTGAACATCCAGCAGGCTGGTGTTACAACCTGCGGCCAGCAGACCGGCGCAGGTAATCAGGAGATATATCTTTTTCATGTTTGTCATTGTTTAGCTGTTTAGAAAGTTACGTTCAGGCCTCCGCTGTATGTTTTCAGCATAGGGTAAGAGTACAGGGTGGTCTGGTTCAGGATCGCTTCCGGGTCAAAGTCTTTGTACTTGGAGATGGTCCACAGGTTCTGACCGTTTACGAACAGTGACACTTTACTGATCTTCACTTTAGACAGCCAGCGTTCAGGCAGTGCGTAAGCCAGCTGGATGTTCTTCATACGCAGGTATGAGTTATCTCTTATCCAGAAGGTAGAGCGCTGGAAGTTATCAATAGAACCGGTGCTGGTAGTTACGATCGGCAGTTTGGCGTTAGGATTATCCGGTGTCCAGGCTTCTGTAGCCCATTCCCAGGTAGCGTTTGCGCCGTTGTTGAAGGGATAGGCCAGGTTAGCGGTGGGCAGCACTTTTACGCCCGAAATGCCCTGGAAGGAGGCGTTCAGTGAGATGCCTTTGTAACCGAAGTTCAGACCAAAACCATAAGTGAATTTGGGCATTTGCGGAGAAGCGTCTACTATCACACGGTCGTCGCCATTGATAATACCATCGCCATTCACGTCGCGGAACTTGATGTAACCAGGTTTGGTGTTCACGCTTTGTTTGGCGCTACGGGCTACTTCATCCTCTGTCTGGAAAATGCCCTCTGCCTCCAGCACATAGAAAGATCCCATGGTAAGGCCTTCTTTAGTGATGGTGCCGGAACCGTAGATGATCTCTCCGTTGAGGTCTTTTACTTCGTTCTTGTTATAGGACACGTTGCCACTGAAGCCATAGTCAAACTGGCCAATATTGTTGCGATACTGCAGGGTGAGCTCCACACCGGTATTATCTACCGTGCCGATGTTTTTCTTGGGGCCTCCAAGATTACCTACCTGTGCTGCAATGTTCACCGGGCGAAGAATGTCGGTAGTATGACGTTTGTAGGCGTCCAGCGTAATGCCTATACGGTTATCCCACAGGTTGATATCGATACCGCCATTGTAAGCAGTGGTTTTTTCCCAGCGGATACTCGGATCAGTATAGTCTAACACCGCAGCGCCGGAATTCAGTACACCGCCGAAGCTATACTCCTGGCCTAACCTTACCGCAGACTCATAGCTGTAAGGATCTACGGCCTGGTTGCCCATCTGGCCCACAGAAGCGCGCAGTTTCAGCTGATCGATGAACCTGGATTTGAAGAAGTTCTCCTTATCTATACGCCAGCCCGCAAATGCAGAAGGGAAAAAGCCCCAGCGGTAACCCCTTCCGAATTTAGAAGAACCGTCCGAACGGAACGCGAACTCAAAGAGGTATTTACCATCGTAGTCATAGTTCAAACGACCAAAGTAAGATTGTAGCCTGTCACTGATCATATTACCGGAAGTGGCGTTCCAGGTAGTGCCTGCATCAAAGGCATCCAGTGTTCCGTCCAGGTAGCCATACATGCTGGTGGCCCATTCGTCTGTCTCGAAATTATCGTAGGCAGCGCCCACCATCAGGGCCAGGTTATGTTTCCCGGCAAACTGGTGTTGCCAGTTCAGGGTGTTGTAAAAGTGGATGTTCAGGTTGTTGAAGTCCTCTTTAGTGGCCCTGGGTGCGGTAGCCGGACTGTTCCAGTTGATAGCCGCCCCTGTTTTCGGGTTGAAGGTCTGCATGCGCGGAGTGAAGCCGGTAAGCATACCATCGTACTTGTCAACACCGAACTTGATATTATAGGTGATGTCAAAAGGCAGTTTGTATTCTGCAAAAACAGTAGCCAGGAAGCGCTGTACCACTTTTGTCTGCAAGCCGTTATAAGCCAGCATACGCGGGTTTTCCCAGTTATTGCGGCCAGGGGTTCTCAGCCAGGAGTTACCATAGCGGCCGTCTGCCAGCGTGTCCTGTCAAAATGGGCAGGGTCCTGGAAAGATACTGCCAGATAGCATCGTAGAAGGGCACGGTATAGTTGCGGTAATAACCATCCATGGTAACGCCTACTTTCAACCTTTCATTTACATTGGCGCTGGCGTTGAGACCCAATGAATATTTCTTCTCATGGTTGCCGGGCCCAAAGAGGATACCGTTCCTGTCCAGGTAGCCCAGTGAAAAGCGATACTGGTATTTATCTGTGCTGGCAGCCACACTGAGGTCGTGTTTCTGTATCACGCCATTCTTCAGCGCAATATCGTACCAGTTGTTAGCGGGGTAAGTGATGCGGTCTGTCAGCATGCCTTTTTCGTATTCAGCTATTTCAGCGTCAGAATAATCCGGGGCTTTACCTTCATTGGCAAGGGCCTGGTTTTTGAGTTTCATATAAGCAATCGGATCGTCGATCACATCGGGCAGGTAGGTGGCTTTCTGCTGACCATAGTAGTAGCTGTAATTTACTTTAGCGGTACCGCGGCCTTTTTTGGTGGTTACCAGTATTACGCCGTTGGCGGCCCGTGATCCATAGATGGCGGCGGCAGCGTCTTTGAGAACAGTTACCGTTTCAATATCATTTGGGTTCAGTTCGTCCATGGAATATTCAATACCGTCTACCAGTACCAGCGGGTTGGCGTTGTTAAGCGTGCCGATACCCCTGATGCGGATGGTGCTTCTGTCTACACCCGGCTGACTGTTGCCAAGGTTGGCAAAGATGCCTGGTGTTCCTGCCAGGGCGTTACTCACGTTGGTGAGCGGCTGCCCGTCTTTGTCCACCATATTTACCGTGGTAACAGCGCCTGTCAGCGTTGCTTTTTTCTGTGTGCCGTAACCAACTACCACTACATCGTTCAGCTTCTGCACGTCTTCTTCCAGCGTTACGTTCAGTGGTGTGGAATTGCTTACTTTAATTTCTTTAGGCAGATAGCCTACAAACGTGAATTTCAGTGTAGTGCCCGCAGCAGCGTTCAGTTTAAAGCTGCCGTCTGTGCTGGTGGCGGTACCACGCGAGGTGCCGGCCACCTGTACGCTTACGCCTGGAAGGGGCGTACCGTTGGCGGCGCTGACTTTTCCGGTAATAGGCAGGTCCTGTGCCTGCAGGGATAAAGTGGAGATGCAGAGGATCCCCATGAGCAGCACCAAAGCGCTTCGGCATGATGCGAGGGATCTTTTGTACAGTTTCATAAACGTTTAAGATTTGAAGGTTGAAAGTTGAATTAAGTGGTTTGACGTTTGAAGTTTGATGTTTGAGGTGGGTTAAAGGTTGAACGTTGATGACGCATATCCATTCCGGATAGTTGTACTGAACTTATAACATTCAACCAACCTCAAACATCAAACCTTGAACTTCAAACCTTTCATAGTCCCGCTTGTTGCAGCCTGTTGGGATAGTCGGTGATAATACCATCAACTCCCATTGACCGAAGCTTTTTCATTTCAGCAGGGTCCTGTACCGTCCATGGAACAATCTTGATTTGCTTTGCATGACATTTGTTCACCAGCTCCGGTGTTACCATGTGGTATTCCGGGTTGTAGAAGAACGGAGTAAAGCCCAGCTGTTCCAGGTGTTGTTCAAAGCTTGTCTTTTTATCGCTTGTGAGAAAACCCAGTTTAATGTGCGGATGAGTGCGATGCAGCACCTGCAAGGGCCGCATGTCGAAGGACTGTATCAGCAGCCTGTTGCCCAGTGGCTGTAATTCTTTAACCCCCATCAGTATGCGCATATATTCTTCGGGCGCTGGCTGTTCTGTACCATCTGTTTTTTCTGAAGATTTGATCTCCAGCAGATAGTACGCCGGCGGAAGCTGATGCGCTTTCGTGTACGCCTCTACGGAGTCGATCATTTCAGACAGGGTAGGCGCATACGAGCGCATACGCTGCTGTTCCGGGTAGGCGGGATAAGGCTTTTCACCGACGATGAACTGCCGTATGTTGGCATAGTCCATCTGGTAAAAAGTGTACTTGTTCCTGTCTGCTGCGGGAATGTCGCTGCCGTCTGGCATGGTGGTGTAGGAGGGCGTAAAATGGGCGTCGTGGTACACTACCACCTGTTTGTCTTTCGTGATATGTACGTCAAACTCGATGGTGTTGGCGCCTGTTTCCAGGCCCTTGATCATGGCAGGGATGGTGTTCTCCGGCATCAGTCCCCTTGTGCCGCGATGTCCTACCTTGTAAACTTCCGGTAGTCCATCATTGGTACCGGCGCCATGACGTGTGGAATTACAGGCAACGAATATGCTGCCTGCTATCCCGATGGCTAATGCCACCAGGGAAAAGCTTCGCTTTTTCATTTATTGACCTTTATTTGTTTAATGCGATGTACAATGCGCTACAGTCTGTCTGCTACAATCTATTTGCTACAGTTTTTCGTCCCTTTGATCCCCGATCCTTTTTAAAGCTGCCAGCCAGACCTCCAGGGATTCAGCATCCCCGGAGGCTTTGGCTGGTTTGGTGTATGCGCTGACAATACAGCTATAGGTTAAATGGTATGCTTCCTTATTTAATGAACATATATAAAACAGCTGCCAGTGCGCCACCCGCCAGCGGTCCTGCAACGGGTACCCATGCATAGGCCCAGTCGCTTCCCTGCTTTCCCCTGATGGGCAGCAGGGCGTGCATAATGCGGGGGCCCATATCCCTTGCGGGGTTAATGGCGTACCCTGTAGTGCCGCCCAGGGAAAGACCGATAGACCATACCAGTAAGGCCACGGGCAGTGCGCCCAGCGAGCCTAAACCGATCGGTGTTTTATCCTGCCCTAATTCTGCATTGGTGAAATAAAAAATGGTGATCATCAATACAAAGGTGCCGGTGAGCTCGCAGATGAAGTTCCTGCCGGCTCTGCGTATAGCCGGTTCCGTACAGAACACGGCGCGTTGCAGCCCGGTGTCAGTTGTTTCATCCAGGTGGTCTTTATAGTTCAGCCATACGGCCAGTGCGCCAGCCATAGCGCCCAGCATTTGCGCGGTGATGAACAGCGGCACCTGGCTCCATGCAAACTTACCGGCAATGGCAAGCGTGATGGTCACGGCCGGATTCAGGTGTGCGCCGCTGTACGGGCCAGCCAGCACCACGCCTACAAATACCGCCAGGGCCCAGCCGGTAGTGATCACTATCCAACCGCTGCTGTTACCTTTTGTTTTATGGAGCACTACATTGGCCACTACGCCGTTACCCAGTAACAGCAGCAGTGCAGTGCCCAGAAATTCCGCCAGAAAGGGATGCATGATGATGGATTGATTTTGGTTTAGTCGTTATTGTTAGTTATTAGTTCAACGCCCAGCTTTTGGCGGCTTTCACCGCTTTGTTCCAGCCGCTGATCCATTCTTCGCGGTTGTTCTGATCGCCATCGGGAATGAAACATTTATCAACCTGCCACTGGCTGGCAATCTCTTCCAGGTCTTTCCAGTAGCCTACGGCCAGTCCCGCCAGGTAAGCCGCCCCCATGGCAGTAGTTTCTGTAATGCGGGGCCTTACTACCTTGGTATGCAGTATGTCTGCCTGGAATTGCATCAGCAGGTTATTGCCGGTAGCGCCACCGTCTACCCGCAGTTCTTTGATGCTGATGTTGGCGTCTGCTTCCATCGCTTTTAATACTTCCATGGTTTGGTAGGCAATGCTTTCCAGCGCAGCGCGGGCAATGTGGGCAGCGGTGGTGCCGCGTGTCATGCCAACGAGGGTGCCGCGTGCATGCTGTTCCCAGTGCGGTGCACCCAAACCTGCAAATGCGGGTACCAGGTATACGCCTTCATTTGCCGTGGTGTTGGCGGCCAGTGCTTCCACTTCTGAAGAAGAGCGGATGATACCCAGTCCGTCGCGCAGCCATTGCACAATCGCGCCGGCAATGAAGATGCTGCCTTCCAATGCATACTGTACCTGTCCATTCACTTTCCAGGCCACGGTGGTCAGCAGGTTGTTCTGGCTGATGATAGGCTTGCTGCCAATGTTCATCAGCATGAAACAGCCGGTGCCATAGGTATTCTTTACCATACCTGGAGCAGTGCACATTTGACCGAACAGGGCCGCATGCTGATCGCCTGCAATGCCCGCAATGGGTATCTGTGCGGCAAATACACCTGGGAATGTTTCTCCCACCACTTCGCTGGACTCTTTCACCGCCGGCAGCATAGCAGCGGGGATATCCAGCAGCTGCAGCAGATCATTGTCCCACTGCTGGGTATGGATATTAAAGAGCATGGTACGTGATGCGTTGGTGATATCGGTAACATGTACCGCACCATGGGTCAGGTTCCATATCAGCCAGGCATCTACGGTGCCGAAGGCCAGTTTACCCTGCTGTGCGCGTTCTCTTGCGCCGGAAACATTATCGAGGATCCATTTCACTTTCGTACCGGAGAAGTAAGCGTCTATCACGAGGCCGGTTTTTTCCCGGATCATTTTTTCATGACCGGCGGTTTTCAGGCTGTCGCAATAGGCTGCGGTACGGCGGTCCTGCCATACAATAGCGTTGTGTACAGGTTTACCGGTTTCACGGTCCCATACGATCGTTGTTTCACGTTGATTGGTAATGCCGATGGCCGCAATATGCCCGCCTTCCAGCCCGGCTTTGGCAATGGCTTCTGTGGCAACGCCGATTTGGCTGCTCCATATTTCTGCCGGGTCATGTTCCACCCATCCCGGCTGTGGAAAGATCTGGGTGAATTCTTTCTGCGCCACTGCTACAATAGCGCCTGCTTTGTCAAATAGTATGGCCCTTGAGCTGGTAGTGCCCTGGTCAAGTGCCATGATGTATTTGTTCGTGTTTTTCATCGGGAATACTAATAATTAATGATCAGCAGTAAATAATACGTGGTCAGGCAGTAGCCTTATGATGTTCTTTTGTATCAACAGGTTGTAACAGGTAATGCTGTGCCATGGTTGTAAAAGCGTTAACCTGTTCCTGCTGCCATTTGCTGTCCAGCCGTAGTTCAGCCGCCATCAGTGCCGCTACCTGCGGCGCCATTTCAATGGCAGCCTTTGCGTCGAGGAAGAGGGCGCGGAGCCGTCTTGCCAGCACATCTTCCACGGTGCGGGCCATTTCATGCCGTACGGCCCATATTACCTGTGCTTTAATGTAAGGCAGGCGCGGGTGAAGCGTTTGTCCCAGTTCCGGCTGCAGGGTGGTCATAGCCTGCAGCTTAGGCGCATCGCTGCCGTAAACATTCAGCGGCGCAGCAAAGGCGGTATGAGAAACATAGCCATGTATGTGTAGTTCTTTGGTACGGCAGGGGGCAGCAGTAAGGTTACCGGTGCGGATGGCTTCATTCACGGTGTCTTCCGCCATCTTCCGGAAGGTGGTCCATTTACCGCCGGTAATCGTAATGAGGCGGGAAGGCGCCACCAATATTTTATGGCTGCGGGATATTTCCTTTGTGCTGCCGGTTTCTTTTTGCGGTGCTGCAAGTGGACGCAGGCCTGCAAACACGCTGAGCACATCATTGCGGGCAGGAGGGCGGGAGAGGTATTTGGTAGCTGTTCTCAGGATGAAGTCTATCTCTGCTTCCAGTGCTACCGGCTCCATGCTATGCTCGTTCAATGGTGTATCAGTGGTGCCGAGTAATACTTTATTGTGCCAGGGTACGGCAAACAATACGCGCCCGTCGTCTGTTTTTCGGGATCATAATGGCGGTGTCGCTCTGCAGAAAGGAACGGTCCAGCACTACATGCACTCCCTGGCTGGGTTTTACCATGGGGCGTGCGCCCGGGTTGTCCAGCTGCAGGATCTCATCTACAAAAACCCCGGTGGCATTGATCACTACTTTCGCCGGGAGAGAATACACGCGGCCGGTTTCCAGGTCTTTCGCCTTTACGCCGTTGATGCGCCCGTCGGCCTGTTTTTCCAGTCCGGTCACTTTCATATAGTTCAGCAGTACGGCGCCATTCTCTGCGGCCGTTTGTGCAATGTTCACCGCCAGGCGGGAATCATCAAATTGTCCATCATGATAAACAATACCGCCTTTTAGTCCGCTGCGGCGGATGGTAGGCAGTTTTTCCAGCACTTCATTCCTGCCGATGTGCCGCGAGCGCCCCAAACTCAGTTTACCGGAAAGGAGGTCATATAGTTTTAAACCGATGGTATAGAAGGGACCCTGCCACCAGTTATATTGCGGGATAATGAAATCCTGGTTATGGGCCAGGTGCGGCGCGTTGGCCAGCAGCAGGCCTCTTTCATACAGTGCTTCTCTTACCAGTGCAACATCTCCCTGCGCAAGGTAGCGTACGCCGCCGTGCACCAGTTTGGTGCTGCGGCTGGAGGTGCCTTTGGCAAAATCTGCCTGTTCCAACAGTAAGGTTTTATATCCACGGGTAGCGGCGTCCATGGCTATTCCAAGACCGGTGGCGCCACCCCCTATAATGACAAGATCCCAGGGTTTATCCGGTAATCCGGCTATTTGTTCTATAAATGCGCTTCTGTTCATTTTATTTCTTACGGCTTTTGAATACTTTCATTATGTTTTACTTGAATCACATTGTAAAAGTAAAGCCAATAAATTGAAACCAAAATATAAAATAATATGAAAAAGCAAAAATATTTTGTTTAAATGGGAAAAGCCAGGAGGGAAGATTAATTAATTATTAATTATGAACGGTTTATGAAAACAGATCGGTTTAGTATATTTCTTATGATTTCGAATTATTTTCTTTTTGTCCTACATTTAAGGGCCAAAATTCATTATTGAAAGTGATAATTATGGGTTTCGAAGAGGAATGAAGACTGAGTACCTGTAAAATTCTCTTGCGAACAGGCGGCAATACATTAATTTTAGGACATATGTCTATGATCAATATAGCTGAACGTCATAAGTTTATCCTTGATAAGCTGCAGGAAAAGGGCTACATCAGCGTGGTAGACCTCTGTAAAGAGCTGGATGTTTCCGGCGTAACCATCCGCAAAGACCTGAAGCTGCTGGAAGACAGATCTCTGCTGTTCCGTTCGCATGGCGGCGCCACGCTCAACAACCCCTATACAAACGATAAGCCCGTTAATGAAAAAGAAAAGATACGCCGGGATGAAAAGCATAATATCGGCCAGGCGGCCGCTGCCCTGATCGCGCCCAACGATGCCATCATCATTGCCTCCGGTACTTCTGTGTTGGCCCTGGCCAGGTGTATCCATCCCAAGGGGCACCTTACTGTGATCACCGCCGCGCTCAACGTGGCGATGGAACTGCTCCGACATCCGGAGATAGAAGTGATACAGCTGGGTGGACTGCTGCGCAACAGCTCATCATCCGTTACAGGGCCCTATGCAGAGAAGATCCTCCAGGATTTTTCCTGCAGCAAATTATTCCTGGGGGTAGATGGGATTGATGTTGATTTCGGCCTTACCACTACCAACATCATGGAAGCTCACCTGAACCAGAAGATGATCGCTACCGTACAAAAGACCATTGTGCTGGCAGACTCCAGTAAGTTCGGCAAACGCGGATTTGGCAGGATCTGCGGAATGGAAGATATAGACGAGGTAATAACGGACAGGGGTATATCGGACCATACGGTAAAGATGATGGAAGAGATGGGGATTAAGGTGACGATTGTGTAAATAGCGTCTCTTTAATGATATTTTAACCGGCTTTTCCTTGCAGAAGGGAAGTTGCTGATATATGCAATTGATCTTCCGGGAAATATCACCACCGCTGAAGTGATATTGTAAGCAGCCTTCAACAAAAAAAGGCCGGGGCAGTGATCTGCTCCGGCCTTTTATAAAAAAGATCTTAATCCCAGTTGAACTGCACAACCTCGCCGTCCAGTTTCCATTTCCGGGGAAAAGGATGTTCCATCCAATCCAGTGGTTCGCCCACCGGTAATGGTTGCGAAGCCCAGTGAAAGCACTCCTTGATAAAAGCTTTCTGCGCAACGCCGGTAGCCTCCGGCTGTGCAGATATGAAAAGGGGCGTGCCGCTTTTTGCCACCAGCTCCATCCACTGTTTATTCTTTTCCCAGGGAATGCTGGTGGTCAACCCTACACAATCGCCGTCCGCTCCGTAGAAAGTGCCTTGCTGCAGACCGCGGAAGGCCACGGTATTAACGCCCATCTTGCGGGTGCGGGCCCATTCATTGCCGGAAGTATCGTCGCCTATACGGCATAGCTCAAATACGCCGGCAGAAAGATGGCTGATGGTATTACAGCCAATGATGTAGGTATCGCCCGCTGCTTCGCGGATTACCTGGTAAAGGTGGGCAATGATCTCGGCATTGGTATGGGTATTATCGTGCATGCGCCACCCGGGTGCTGTCATAGCGCCGGCTTTTATCATTTCAAAACCCCATCTTCCAAAGATATCGTAGGATGTAAAGTCGAACTTCACCATTTCATATCCCCACTCATTATACAGCTTAAAATAGTGTTTTACACGTTCCAGGTTTTCCGGTATGGTGGGATCAAGCACCGGCCTGTTTGCTGACCGTCCTTGTATCAGCGGCATCATCAGCGATTTGGAATCTTTATAACTGCCGCAAAGCGGACGTGTCCAGATGCCCGGACGCATACCTGCCTGTCTGATCTTTTCCGCCATGCGGTGCATATCGCCAAAACGTGCATTTACGAGATCCATGCGATCGCCCCAGCCTGCATCATCCGGGGAATCAGGCGGTCCCTGGTACCAGCCGGCGTCCACTACAGAGAAGGGCCGGTTAGACAGTCCCGCTGCCATTGGGGCCAGCAGCTCCGTATGTTGTACGATCAGTTGTTCTGAATTTTTGCCATAGCTGAAATACCAGTCGTTAATGCCATAAACCGGTTGCCTCGGCGTACGCGGATGATCGCACATCATGCCGGTGAAGCGGCGTGTGGTGGCAAAAGCAGATTCGCCGGTGTTGCTTTTAATAGTGACGATCTCAGCGGCCTTCAGTTTCCTGTTACCTAATACTACGCCCTGGCCGCCGGAACGGGTGTCCAGCGTAAGGACCAGGTGACTGTCGTTCAGCTGCCAGGAGCAGAAAGCCCCGGCGCCGGTTTTTACGCCAAAGCCGCTGGTATTTATGCCGTTGTATTCCATGAAGTACCAGGGCAGTATTTCCTGTGCATTAGGTTTGTGCCAGGATACATCGCCATAGGTACGTTCCCAGTGGTCATTCAATACAAGGGAAGATGGCGCGCCTGGTTTCTTCCAGTGCAGGCTGACAGAGGTAAGGCTTACCTGCGGAGCTTCTATTTCAACCAGGATGCCTTTGTCGCCCGGTTGTAAGCTCACTTTCAGGTTGTCGTGCGTCCAGCTCTTTTTTCCTATCCCAGTTAACGTTATGGCCTGATCATTAACAACAGCGTTCACTTCGTCCGGCAGGTTGATCAACTGCATTTGACGGCCGGTGAAAGCCGGCAAATGATCACTTAACAGGAATGCTCCCAATGAGATGCCTGTCGTCTTAATAAAGTGTCTGCGATTCATTTACTCTACTCCTTTTACCTTCATGCGTAAGGTATATACTGATTCTGATGCGGTGATGAATAAAGTTTGACGGTCTTTACCGCCAAAGCATACGTTGGCGGTCCAGCGGGGAGAAACGGGAATATTGCCGATCTTATTACCGGCAGGATCGATGATGGTGACGCCTTTGCCGGTCAGGTAGAGGTTGCCTTCACTGTCCAGGGTCATACCATCAGAGCCTTTGGAAACGAACAGTTGTTTGTCTGTTAAGCTGCCGTCTTCATTGATCCTGTATTTATAGGTTTTGTCGGCATGGATATCGGCAACATACAGATATTTACCATCCGGCGTACCCACGATGCCGTTAGGTTGTTCCAGCTGGTCTTCTACTACCACCGGCTCTTTGGCGCCCCTGGCCAGGTAGTATACTTTTTGTCCTTCAATTTCGGGCTGCTTACGTTCCCAGTAATCCCGCTGATAATAGGGATCGGTAAAATAGATGCCGCCTTTGGCATCTATCCAGAGATCGTTGGGCCCGTTCAGCAAACGGCCCTGGTATTTACCCAGCAGTACGGTTACTTTCTTAGCCGGACTGATGGCCCACAGTTCATTCTTATTATCTGCACAGGAAATAATATTGCCTTTGGCATCGAAATACAAGCCGTTGGAACGACCAGTTTTCTCCATGAAGAGAGATAGTTTTCCCTGCGTATCATACTTCCATATACGGTCATTGGGCTGATCAGTGAAATAGATATCGCCGCGCTTGTTAACTGCCGGTCCTTCCGTGAATTTAAATTGTGAAGATACCTGCTGTACCGTGGCGCCGGGGGCTACTACAGGAATGGAGTCCAGCTGCTGGCCGTTGCCCCTGAAGGCAGTCAGCAATGGTAAGATCAGTACAAGTCCGGTGCGGAGATGTTTGCTCATGGAACTGTTTTTTAAGTACTTGCAACAACGTGGTATAAACATGGCATGGCTATTCTCACAAATATAATTCTTTAACGCAGCATATTTTCATAAACCTTGCGTGCCTGCTCATAGGCCGCCTGTGCTGCTTCGCGCTCTGCGGGCCGTATATTATCCTGCTTCATTTTCCAGCATTGCACTACTGCCTGGCGGCACCATTCGGCACTCTGTTTTACATGCACCGGTTTGCCGTCTACAATGATGAACAACGGGTTGGTATGGGCGCTGGGGAATATCCGGAGTGCGGCCCAGCCGGACTGCTGCATGGAAGCAGAGAAGCTAATATCATGTAGCTGACCGTCTGCAGTGATTTGCGCGGTATCTACCGGAATGCCATTGATCAGTAATTCTACATTCACCTTCCTGGAGTTGCCGATGCGCGCCCGTTCAATGTGCCAGTAGGGTTGTTCTGTCAATGGCCTGGCGGCTATCTGGCTGCCTTTCTCATCCTGCACGGGCGGCAGAAAGGCCGCTGCTTTTGCAGTAACTTTCACCGTTTGTGGCCGCTGTAAAGATAGTTCGCTATTGGCTGTACCAGCTTCCAGTCCGTTTACCTTAAAATCAATGAGGTGCGAGTAACCGTCAGATACATAGCATCTTCCTTTTTTGATCGCCGTGATATACGCATCGTAGTTCAAAGGGCCATCCGGCTTGAAATAACTGCGGGCAATGCCTACACGTTCATCAAAAATGCAGGGAAAATCCGTTTCGCCGCTGAGCCTTGTTCTGAACCCGCAATTCAGCGTATGGTACCACATATTCAGCTCCCAGGGGGCTGGCGTATCGCCGGCGCTGTAAAAGTCTACCAGTCCTTCCGTTACCGTTACTACATATTCATTGGCGCCGATGCCATCCATTTTGGGCAGCACATGATTGGGCAATCCTTTGGCGGGTTGTGTTGGTTCCAGTCCCCAGCCGGAGTGTGCATAGCCCGTCACCGCCTGCTGCGATCTGGCCCACTGCAGTACAGGCTTTGTCCAGCTCGGCCAGTCTTCAATGCTACTGGTACCGGGATAATCATCTTCCTTCAGCCGCAATAGTACCAGGTGTCCTGCGTGGGAAGAAGGAAAACCGGATACTTCTACATCATAGCGCATGATATTTTTTGCGGTAGATAGTGTATCAGCATTGCCCGTGAAATATTCTTTCTGGTGGTACCAGCCTGGCCCCCAGGCCAGTACGGCGCCGATGCGGAGATCTTCGCCAATGATCTGCCGCCACATATCAGGCGGGCGTACACCTTCTTCCGGGCTTTCATAATGACTGCAACCGGCGGCATGTATGTGGTGGTCCGCGCTGTACCATCCCAGGGCGGCCATGTTGATCCAGCGCTGCAGGCGGAAGCTGGCCGTCATGGTGGATTGTCCTCCTTTCACTTCCAGCATTTGTGTCTGGGGTATGTATTCAGGCCCCCTGGTAAAAACAACCTTGTATTTGCCGGGAGGAAGCTGTACATGTTCTCCATCTGCCCGGTACACCTGTGGCTGGAAATAGAAATCCGGGTATTCGTCTGTTGCCGCTACGCGTCGCGAGGGTAGCGGATAGATGCCTGTCAGCGCAGCAGAAGGTACCTGGTACTCACTAGCGGCAAGGGTTAAACGATAATCGGGTGCATGAAGGCTATCCCGGCTGATGCGATCAATTCCATCTGTTATGGTAAAGGCGCCCATTACGGGCGAACCATCTTCATCCTGTACACGTAATATTACTTTTACGGAGGGGGCAATATGGAACAGTACGGGGATGGCATTGCGGAAACCAATATCCTGTGTGCCCTGGCCTATATCAAAGCCAAGCTGTGCCTCACGTTTACCGGCATCTTTGCTGTAGATCTGTATAACGGCATATTCCAGTCCCAGGCCCGACAGGTGCTGCAACAGTGGCGGGTTATGGTATAACTGCATTTCAAGGAAGCGGCCCTGTATATCGCCGGGGGAGAGTTTGTTCTTTGGCAGCATACGGGGCGAATAAGTGGAAATGTGCAGGGCGTGGAGTGCCTGCGGGCTGGCAGCTCTCAGCTGTGCAGTAACCCCTGCTTCATTGCGGACCTTTACCAGGAAGCTGGTCCACCCGCCCTGTATCAGCCTGGCTGTAGCCGGGCCCCTGCTTACCTTTACCCTTGCCTCGGGATTTATGTGGACTGTAGCCAGGCAGTAAGGGTCCAGTATCTGTTGTATGCTATCGGCGATGGCTGGCGTTAAGGCAGCCTGCCGCAGGGCCTGCAGGCGTTTGCTGTCAGTCACGGAAAGCGCGCTGCCCAGGAAAGTAAGGGCTTCATCCAGTCGCAGGGCCTGTGCCAGTAACGGCTGCGGTTCCACATGGGCAATGAGCTCCGGCTGCTGCGCGTGCAGCACCTGTGCCTGGCAGGTAAATATGACCGGCAACAGACAAAACAGTATATGCAGAATAGGTCTCACTTTAGGTCGGATTTATATGGGTAAACAGCGGGATTTACAGCGAAAGTGGCGAAAATGTACCAAAAATCCTGACTTATTAGCTACTTTTGTTACTTATTTGTTATCATTTATTGCAAGCACATGTACGATATCTGTTGTATTGGGCATATCACACTTGACAAGGTTGTTACTACAAAATCTGTGGTGCATATGGCGGGCGGCACTTCTTTCTACTTCTCTAACGCCATCCGCAACATGCATGTTAAATATGCGCTGGTAACTGCGCTGGCCGAAAGCGAACTGCATATAGTAGAGGAGCTGAGAGGCAAAGGCATTGAGGTGGAGGTATTACCCAGCGTGCACACGGTTTACTTTGAGAATATTTATTCAGAGAACCAGGACCACCGTACACAAAGAGTGTTACAGAAAGCTGACCCCTTTACCGTGGAGCAGCTGTTAAATATCAATGCCCGTATCTTTCACCTGGGGCCGCTGCTGGCTGATGATATTCCCGTAGAGCTGATCAGGGCCCTTGCCGCCAAAGGCAAAGTGTCACTGGATGTGCAGGGGTATCTGCGCAAGGTGGAAAACAAACAGGTGATCCCCATCGACTGGCAGGCCAAGAAAGAAGGTTTACAATACATCCAGACCCTGAAGGCCAATGAGTCTGAAATGGAAGTGCTGACTGGTTTTAAAGATGTTCGCAAAGGTGCACAGGTGCTGTATGAATGGGGCGTGAAAGAAGTGGTGATCACCCTGGGCAGCATGGGCTCTGTAATCTACAACGGCCGCAATTTCTATAACATCCCCGCATATGTACCCGCCGCTGTAATAGACGCCACCGGTTGTGGCGATACCTATATGGCCGGGTTCCTGTATCAACGTATACAAGGCGCTTCCTTACAGGATGCAGGCGAATTTGCCGCTGCAATGGCCACCCTTAAGATACAGTCTTCCGGTCCCTTTACCGGTACCCGTGAAGATGTACTGAGCCTGCTGGCCAATACAGAAAAGCAGATGGTGATCCCGCAGTGATCTATTCCGCCTTCAGGCTTTTAACAGGATTTACCAGCGCGGCCTTTACCGCTTTATAACCCACTGTCAGCCAGGCAATGGTAATTGACAGCACAATGGCCAGCACAAAGATGCCCGGCGTCATTTGCGTGTGATAATGAAATCCGGCCAGCCACTGCTGCATAAAATAATACCCTGCCGGGGCAGCTATCAGGAAGGCAATTCCCACCAATATGGTAAACTCTTTCGAGAACAGGTATACAATCTGCAGCACAGAAGCGCCCAATACCTTTCTTATACCCACTTCCTTTGTTTTCTGCACGGCCATAAACGATACCAGCCCGTATAGTCCCAGGCAGGAAATACAGATAGACAGTATGGCGAACATTTTAAACAGCTGGGCGGTCTGCATTTCCGTTTTATAGAAGCGTGCGATCGTTTCATCAAAGAATGTGCAATCGTAGATATACGTTGGGTACACTTCAGTAAAGATCTTTTGCACCTGTTTCAACGTACTGCTGATGGCTTCGGGCCGCAAACGAAGTACAAGTTCACCATATCTGCTATAGCCCGATGTGATAGCAGCGGGATGAATGGATTCCTGCAGCGGGGTATTATTGTAATCTTTTAATACACCCACTACTGGAAGCGTTTCTCCTTCTGTAAAGTGGATGGTCTTGCCCAGGATCTCTGCAGCTGACTTCAATCCTAATTTTCTCACCAGTGTTTCATTTACCAGCAGTTCCCTGGCGGTATCGCTGGGGTAGGGAAGACGGCCTGCTGCCAGGCTCATACGGAAAGTATTAAAATATCCGCTGTCTGCATACAACATTTTAATGCTGTAAGGCTGTTTATCAGAATGGTGATCAAAAGAAAAGTCGCGGTACCATCCTCCGCCGGAGCTGGGCTCGCTGGAACATAAGCTGGCGGCTGCTACACCAGGCAACTGCTGCAGCTGCGTTTTCAAGTAATTGTATTTTGTTTTCAGAGAACTGTCGCTGGGCAGATCCAGCAGCACTACCGCCTCTTTTTCAAAGCCCAGGGGCTGACTTCTGAAAAACTGAAGTTGTTTTAACACCACCAATGTTCCTATCACCAGCAGTTGCGCGATCATGAACTGGAATACCACCAATCCCCTGCGCAACGAAATACCGCCTACCGTTCTTGTACTGACTTTACTTTTTATGGCCGCTATGGGATTAAAACCAGACAATACCATAGCCGGGTAGAAGCCCGCCAGCAGTGTAAGCACTATACCGGTTAACAGCAGGTATATTATAATAGAGGGATAATGCAGCAGATCCAGCACCAGTTTTTTCTCCATTAACCGGCACAGGTAGGGGACGGTCATCCAGGCCAGTATCCCACCTATTATCAGCGCAATGAATGTGAGCAGTGCGGTTTCGCCCAGGTATTGTTTCACCAGCTGGGTGCGGCTGCTGCCTAATGCTTTGCGCACGCCGGTCTCGCGTGAGCGGTTAACAGATTGTGCCGTGGCAAGATTGATAAAATTGATACAGGCCACCAGCAGCAGAAAGACGCCGATAAGGGCCAGCGCGCTCAGTTGCCCGGTTGACAGGCTATCACCCTTCAGTGTACCGAAACGCTTGTCCAGGTGCACTTCCCTGAGGGGTTGAAATAACAGTGAGCTTACATGTGCAGTCTTGTTTTCATCCTCCCGGTAGTTCTGTTTAACAAAAGCGGGCAGCCGTGCCTGCAGCTTTTGTATATCGTGCCCCCGTGACAGTAATACAAAACATTGTGCCCCGCCTGATAAGGAACGCCAGTCGGTTTCTTCCGCTTTTAACCGGGCGCCGTTATCAAGGTGCTGATAGGTGGCAAATGAAGCAGCAATGCGTATGGGAACATCCGTATTTTCCGGCAGATCTTTAAAAACACCAACGATACGTAAAGGCACGCGGTAAGACCATAACTGTATGGTTCTTCCTACAGCATTGGCATAGTCCCCGAAATAATTCCTGGCAACGCTTTGAGAGATCACAGCCGTGTTGGGCTCCTCCATTCCTTTGGCGTTACCGGCTACCCAGTTAAAATCAAAAATGTCAAACAGTGCGGGTTCTGCAAAAGAGATCCCGTCAGATTCCTTAAACCGCTTTTCATCTGTCCCGTTTTTCCCGGGAATATAGATCTGCGCTCCACCCACTGATTCCATCACGGCTACTTTTTCCAGGGAAGGAAAATGGCGGCGCAGTGCATTCGGCAGTGGTGCCGGTGCTAAGCTATGTGTCCAGGCTATCTCACCATTACTGCGGCTGCGGGAGATGGTCACCATCCTGAATATCCTGTCGCGTTTACTTTGATAGCCGTCATAGCTCATTTCATTGCGGATCACGAGGAATATCAGCAGGCTGGCGCCAATACCTATTGCCAGTCCAAGAATGTTGAGCAGGGAGAAAGCTTTATTTCTCCATAGGGTGCGGAAAGAGCGTTTTAAGAAGCTGTTGATCATAACAAAGGTGTATGCCACCTGTATACAGAAAACGGGCCGGAACCCTAGTTAGTTCACTATCAATTAAATAGCTGTAATACAGGGGGCCTGGATGTTCGCTGGCGAACGTTTACCCGTTCACAACCGAACAACTATACAACCATTATTCAACACTGTTGCCTGCATCCATTTTTTGACAAGATCTTCCGGTCAATATAAAACGTGCCGAAAGGAATAAAGCACGCCAGCAATACTTTCCAGGTGGTGTTGCCGAACTTCCATCCATAAGCTACGCCAACACTGATCGTATTAATAACAAAAAGCAGGAATAACAGCCCGTGCAGAGGTCCCATCATTTTAACAAGGGAGGGATCGCCCCAGGCATATTTTAAGGGTACCCCAATGCCAGATAATATCAGTAAAGAAATGCCTTCCAGGAAACCGATCAGGCGAAGCCGCCCTACTTTGGTGGTGAATAATGTTTTCATCATTAAAAGTGTCTTAAATAAGGCCTGTGTGCCAGCGGCGAAAAAGGCCAGGGTATGGTTACGAATATCATGATCAGGGCCAGTATGAACCAGAAGGCCATTACGTTGAACTTTTCCCGGTCTGTGGCCTGGCGTTTAGCCATAGAAGATCCAACGGTAATGAGCACAATGGAGGTGGTCATTCCAATAATATGGATCAGGCCAAAGAACAGGAATTCCGGCTGGTGTACAGCCGTTTTGAAATTGGTCCTGAAGTAACTGATCACCGGGCTGTTGAAATACAGCGCATAACCTATGATCAGCTGAATGTGAGCGATGGTGGCCGTAAAATGCCTGGCCCGGTTGTCTGTAGCGGTAAAGGGAAGCCGCTTTATACGCCCTCTGACGCCCCTGATGATAGCGTAAACAAGGCTGATCAGCACAAGCCATCTCCACAGCGAGTGTGTGAATAACAGAAATGAATACATGAATTATATTTTATTTGCTAATGCGCGTATCCGTAACAGGTCATAGGGAGCAGGTGCCCCAAGGAAAAACCAGAGGGCCAGTACAGCATCACATACTGCGCAGCCGGCAGAAGAGCTGGGGCTGAATGGTACAATGGGATTGCCGTACAGGTGATGTACAATATCCCAGCAGCTATGCATTANCCAGCCGATACCGATAAAATAATAATGCCGCAGACCTTTATAAGCTATGAAGGCAGCCACGGAGCAATAGGCAAATTCCCACGCCTCCCAACTCCGCCGCTGAGATATCGCGGCGCCTCGCCCCGCCTACCATAATAGCGTTAAATTTCTGTCTTTCAGGTTCTTTTATTAAAGAGGAGAGAAGGATATAGATCATGGCGATCACTACGGCTATTCCCCCGTTCAGCATAGTGAATTCCGGATGAAGTTGTGTTCCCATTTGTTCTTCTTTTTGCTGTGCAAAGCTCCGAACAAGGGGCGCTCATTGTTAGGACAGACAGTGGGATTTTTAGGACTTTTCAATCCTTGCCCGGAACTCGGATGGTGTAAGGCCCTCGTACTTTTTAAACAGTCTTGTAAAATAGGATTGATCGTCTATGCCTACTTCAGCAGCTATCTCGCTGATAGAAAAGCGGGTCTGGCTTAACAACACCTTGGCTTCCAGCACAATGGTCTCGTCTATCCATTTACCAGGCGATTTGCCGGTGATCATCTTCACCGTTTTGTTCAGGTGATTGGGAGAGATGTTCAGTAAGGCCGCATAGTCGCTTACCAGGTGGTGCTGACGGATGTTGGCGAACAGCAGGGCTTTGAACCGGTTGGTAAGATTAACCGCCATGGTCTGTGTACTGGCAGATACCGGCTGATAGGCAGTATTAGCTTCGCAGAGCAGGGCAATAAAATAGGGTTGAATGATATTCGGGGTATTGAGCCCGTTTTGCGTGTATTCATGCAGTATGCGCCTGAAAAGGTGTAATATGAACCTGGATGTTTGCTGCGGAAGCACAATGCGCGGATTGCCCCATACCTGCAGGAACTCAAAATCTTTCAGCAGCTCGCTACCCCCGAATTTACCGGTAAGTATATCTTCATGGAAAGAACAGAGATAGCCTTTGTTTACATCATTCTCGCCAAAAGAAAAAACCTGGCCGGCCGGCACGAACAACATCTGGTCTTTATGGATGGTATAGGATTCGCTGCCGATCTTCATATTAGCTTCCCCCGAAGTCAGGTACAGGCAGGAGTGGGTAAGCGACCTGCTGGCAGGCACCGCCTTTGTTACATGCCGGTACATTTCTTCCAGTTTTACAACCAGGAACTTTTCGTAACCTGCTTTCATAAGGCCCATCAGCTCATCAGAAGGCATGAACCGGGGAAGAAAGGAGGTTGGGTCATAAACATTGATCTTGCTTTTACTGCGCATGGATAGAACGTATGCTGATTCTTACGGAAATTTCCAACTGACCGGTAAAATTAGGGTTTTAGCTTTATTTTGTGTGGATATGAATTAACATACACTGTCCAACCATAAAACGGAGAATAGTATAATCCATCAACATAGCAGATTTGTCTATTTCCTGTTCAACATGCAGAGGATAGTTTTACCCTGAATTCCCGGATATGAACTGTAAACAAGCAATGACTTTTAGGCGACTGATCATTCTTCCCTTATTACTGCTGACGCCTGGCGCCGTATCTTTCGCGCAGCAGCAGCCCCTGCGTTTATGGTATGACAAACCAGCCGCTGTATGGGAGGCCACCCTGCCGCTGGGTAATGGCCGTTTGGGTATGATGCCTGATGGAGGAGTGAATGCAGAAAAGATTGTGCTGAATGATATCACCCTTTGGTCGGGCGCCCCGCAGGATGCCAATAATTACGAAGCCTATAAACTGCTGCCGCAGATCAGGCAGTTGCTGGCAGAAGGCCGTAATAACGAGGCCCAGGACATTATGGATAAATCCTTTACCTGTACCGGGAAGGGATCTGCAGATGTGCCCTTTGGTTGCTTCCAGACCCTGGGCAACCTGGAGCTGCGCTATGATTACAAGGGAGTGGCGGATAGTAATATCGCTTTTACTGATTACGAAAGAGAATTGTCCCTGAATACCGCCCTGGCAAAGACTACCTTTAAAGTGAACGGAGTTACTTATACCCGGGAGTATTTTACCAGCTTTGGGGATGATGTAGGTTTGGTGCGGCTCAGGGCTTCCCGTCCGGGACAGCTGAACCTGCAGATTACCATGAACCGCCCTGAAAGGGCCACCATAAGCACAGCGGGTAACGTACTGCAGATGAATGGCCAGCTGGCCAGCGGTACAGACCAACCAGGCATGCAATACCTGGGGCAGGTAACGGCCCGGCTTAACGGCGGACGGTTAACTACAGATCATCATTCACTGTTCATCAAAGATGCTACGGAGGTGCTCATTGTTGTTTCGATGGGCACTGATTTCCGTAGCCCGCGTTTTAAGGAACGTGTACAGCAGCTGCTGGCTGCTGCTGTGAAAAAGCCTTATGCTGTGCAGCTGCAGGAGCATACCACCAATTATCAGAAACTGTTCAACCGCCTGCATCTGCAGCTGGGCGCCACCAGTGCAGACCAGCTGACTACCGACAAAAGACTGGCTGCTTTCCAGGAGCACCCGGAAGCAGATGATGCCTTGTCTGCACTATTTCTCCAGTTTGGCAGGTACCTCAGTATCAGCAGTACAAGAGTTGGACTGTTGCCGCCAAACCTGCAGGGCCTGTGGGCCAACCAGATCCAGACGCCCTGGAATGGCGATTACCACCTGGACGTAAATGTGCAGATGAATCACTGGCCGGTGGAAGTGACCAACCTCTCCGAGCTGAACCTACCACTGGCAGCGCTGGTAAAGGGATTGATCGAACCCGGACAACGTACTGCCAAAGCCTATTACAATGCAGAGGGATGGGTAGCCCACGTGATCACTAACATATGGGGATTTACAGAACCGGGAGAAAGCGCTTCCTGGGGCATTACCAAATCGGGCTCCGGCTGGTTGTGTAACAATCTCTGGGAACACTATGCATTCAGTAACGACAAAGCATACCTCGCCGATATTTATCCCGTACTGAAAGGGGCGGCACAATTTTACAGCAGCATGCTGGTGAAAGATCCGCATACAGGCTGGCTGGTAACATCGCCATCCTCCTCGCCGGAAAATTCTTTCCTGCTGCCTGATGGAAAATCTGCCAGTATTTGTAACGGGCCCACCATCGATAACCAGATCGTACGGGAACTATTCACCAACGTGATCACTGCATCCAGGGAACTGGGGAAAGATGATGACTTCCGCAAAAAACTGGAAGCGCAGCTGCTGCAGATCCCACCGGCGGGCATAGTAGGGAAGGACGGCCGCCTGATGGAGTGGCTGGAAGACTACCGGGAAACAGAACCGCATCACCGCCATCTATCGCATCTGTATGGTTTATACCCGGCGCCTTTGATCACTCCCGACGCAACGCCAGATCTGGCGGAAGCCTGTAAGAAAACGCTGGAAGCGAGGGGAGACGATGGCCCCGGATGGTCTATCGCCTATAAACAGCTTTTATGGGCCAGGCTGCACGATGGCAACCGCGCCTATAAACTATTTAAAGACCTGATGCGGCCAACGCTGAAAACCCATATCAATTATGGCGGTGGAGGCGGTATCTATCCCAACCTCCTTTCTGCTGGTCCTCCCTTCCAGATAGATGCCAACTTTGGCGGTGAAGCGGCGCTGGCAGAAATGCTGCTGCAAAGCCATGCCGGGTACATAGACCTGCTGCCCGCCATTCCTGATCAGTGGAAATCTTTTGGGACGGTTAAAGGACTGAAGGCCCGTGGAAATATGACCGTAGACATCAGCTGGAAGGATGGCCGTGTAACAGATTACCGTATTTCCTCAGCAGTTCCGCAGCAGGTAAAAGTAAAGGTGAACGGGGAGATGCAGCAAATTATGACGGCGAAAATTTAGAAATATCAGTACGAAACTATAAATTGGATACTCATTTCCGGAACTCTTACATCATGCAGGCAAAAGTATATTTAACCACGTTATCCGGTGTATTGCTGAGCGCCCAGTTTGCAATGGCGCAGCAGATCACCATTCCCGTTCAGACAGCACACCACGCACAGGTGTTGCAGGTAACAGACAGTAAAGACCTTAACACCATCTATTTTGGTGAGAAGCTGGCCAACGACGCCGAGTATGCAATGGTGCAAAGTACCTACCGTCAGTCAGGCGATTATACCAACCAGCTAAGCGCTGCTTATACACCGGCTGGCTCCCGCAGCCTGGCAGAACCTGCAATAGCAGTGACGCATGCAGACGGCAATAATTCCCTTGATCTGAGATACGTCAATCATGAGCTGACAAAGGTAGATGACAACGTGTCCCTGTTGAAGATCCGCTTAAAAGACCCGGTTTATGATTTTGAAGTAACGCTTTTTTATAAAAGCTGGTTTAAGGAAGACGTAGTAGAGCAGTGGAGCGAAATACGCCACCGCGAAAAAGGCAATGTAGTGCTGCACAAGTTTGCATCTGCCAATGTTCACCTGCAGGCGCCCGCTTACTGGCTTACGCAGTACCATGGCGACTGGGCCAAAGAAATGCAGCCAGAAGAATCTAGATTGACACACGGTATTAAAACCCTGGACACCAAGCTGGGTACCCGCGCTAACCTCTTCCAGCCTTCTGTGTTCATGGTCTCCCTAGGCAAGCCCGCCACAGAAGATGAGGGTACTGTGTTGTACGGTGCAGTGGAATACAGTGGCAATTTCAGGGTAGACCTGGAACTGGACCCGCGGGATAATCTCCGCATTATCGCCGGTATCAACAATTACGCATCTGACTATACGCTGGCGCCTGATGAGGTATTCACTACACCTGCTTTCCTGTACACCTTTTCAGGCTCCGGTAAAGGTGATGCCAGCCGCAACCTGCATCGCTGGGCCAGGAACTATAAATTGCTGGATGGTAAGGGTGAAAGACTCACGCTGCTGAATAACTGGGAGTCTACCTATTTTGATTTTAACGAAGAAAAGCTGTTCGCCCTTTTTAAGGATACCAAAGCCCTGGGCGTAGATCTGTTCCTGCTGGACGATGGCTGGTTTGCCAACAAATATCCCCGGAACGACGATCATGCGGGACTGGGCGACTGGCAGGAAAACAAGACCAAGCTGCCCAATGGCATTACTTCCCTGGTAAAACAGGCGCAGGCAGACGGCGTAAAGTTTGGTATCTGGGTAGAACCGGAAATGGTGAATCCCAAAAGCGAATTGTACGAGAAACATAAAGATTGGGTGATCCGTCAGCCGAAGAGAGAAGAACATTATTTCCGCAACCAGCTGGTGCTGGATCTGAGTAATCCACAGGTACAGGAGTTTGTGTTCAGGGTTATTGATGACCTCTTCACTAAAAGTCCGGATCTGGCCTATATCAAGTGGGACTGCAATGCTGTGATCTATAATGCTTATTCTGCTCACCTGAAAAACCAGTCGCATTTCTTTATCGAATACATGCGCGGGCTGTATAAAGTATTGGAGCGCATCCGCAAAAAGTACCCCACTGTGCCGATGATGTTATGCTCCGGTGGTGGCGGCCGTGTTGATTATGCCGCATTGCAATACTTTACTGAATTCTGGCCCAGTGATAACACGGATCCGCTGGAACGCATTTTTATGCAATGGGAGTATTCTTATTTCTATCCGGCTATCAGCAGTTCCAATCACGTAACAGACTGGGGCCGTCAGCCGCTGAAGTTCCGTACCGATGTGGCGATGATGGGCAAGCTGGGTTTTGATATTGTAGTGAGCAAACTGGGTGAGAACGATCTGAAGTATGCACAGCAGGCAGTAAAAACCTATGACGCAGTCAAACATATTATCTGGCAGGGCAACCAGTATCGCCTGGCAAATCCGCGTGAAGGCAGCGTGGCGTCTGTTCTGTACCTGGATGAAAAGCAGTCTTCCGGCGTAATCTTCAACTACCTGGTGAACAACCGGTACGACGAAGGCAGTAAATTACCTATCCGCCTGAAAGGGCTTAAAGCCAGTGGAAAGTATAAGATAAAGGAAGTGAACCTTTATCCCGGTACAACATCTACCATTGATGCTGAAAAAGTATATTCCGGTGATTTTCTCATGAAAGTGGGCTTTAATCCCGATGTAAATAGCCGTCGTACCAGTGTGGTGCTTCAGATAGATGAGGTATAAGGCGCAGCAGGCAAGTGCACCGCACCGTTGTGCTCATCCCCGTAATCACCGGTTAAGGCGCTGTAGTTAACATTTGCCTGGAAATGTTGATGGCCAGTGTATCCATTGGTTTAAGCCGGACGGTATCCTGTTTTATGATCTGTTCATTCGGGATACTGTCTGTGCCGGACAGCTGGTGGATGATGTTCAGCAGGTAGGGGTGATCAGGGCGTACAACCAGGTAGCGTTGTGTATTAACGATGACCCTGAAGTGGTCCTGCGGTTTTTGCAGACCCGTAATATCAAGATATAAATCAGTACCGGTTTCGGTGACAGGGCTGCGGCATACAATGATAGCGCCTGTCTGCATTACAATATCCTGAACAATATTATTTTCCTGCAAGCGGTTAGCGGGCAATGCCAGCTGACTGAAATAGAGCAGCGGCGCCCGGTTGGGACCTGCTTTGTAGGGGTTTTTGTATTGCTGCTTTTGTTGCGCTTGTGCGGGTTCTGCCAGCAGCCGTAGAGCGGCTTTTTGATAGTGCGTATCAGCCGTATCGGTGTACCGGTTGATAGTGCCGCGCCTGGTGGTGATCGTATACTTTCCCTCCTGGTCTGTTACGGCGGCTGCCAGCGGTGTATCTTTAGCGGATGCGGGAACAGCCTGCAGTATGACATGGATGCCTGGTACCGGTTGCCTGCTTTGCTCGTCCAGTACCTGCCCACTGATGGTAACGGCAGAGGAGGGGGCCTGTTTACAGGCCTGTATGATAAAAAAGACCAGCAATACAGGTATTAAACGGGTATAGCAGCTTGATGTATACATGTGTTGCAAGATAAATAAAACCGGCGACTGCCACTATGATCATGGTTTTGGCCGTGGATCAGTATGTGATCGTGAATTTGATTGGCTGCCGGACAACTGCAGGCGCTATTTTACCTCTTAGTTTTCCGGGCGTCCACCGGGGCATTAATGAAACTACGCGGATCGCTTCGGCATCCAGGGATCTTCCACTTCTCCCTCTATTTCAATATCGCCGACAGCTCCATCGGTGTTTATAACAAATTTTACAATGACGGTGCCGTCATATCCATTTTCCATTGCAATAACGGAATACCTGATTGTCTTTGTAAAAACTTTCCCCGGCCCTTATCTCCACCAGGGAAAACAGGCGCTTCCATCAGGTGGTCATAGGCAGCGCTTGTACCGTCATTGTCGAACCTGGTTCCTTTAACAAATTCCCCGTCTGCGTATTCCTCTTCGTAATCCTTTAGCCCGTTTTTATGAAAGCCCAGCCAAAGACCATCCTTCTGCCCGTTCTTAATCGTACCTTTGCTCAGTACTATACCGGTTGTATCATCGCGCTGCTGGTAAAAACCATTGCCATTTACCACTTCCGGCAGACCCGTGCTGTCCCAGCTGTTATCCAGAGTAAAAACAAGTGGATCAGGGATAGAATCACCCTTCAGCTGTGCATAGGTATATTGCTCCTTCATCTGGCCGTTATTGTAATATTCAGTCCACTGGCCTGTGGGTATGCCTCGTTTATACTGGCCCTTCTTCAAAGGCTGTTGTTTTTTGTTATACCAGGTACAGGGACCTTCAGGTATAAGGTAGTGCCTTGAGGAGGAGCCCATTTGGCGGAGCAGCACGCCACGAATGGTGTACTCGTTTACCTCATACCGGGTTCTTATAACATCCAAACCGGTAAATACTCTTACATACGCAGCTCCATCTTTGAACGGCAATTGGTTCCAGTTCTTATCATAATATTTATAGACAACACCATCGTTAGGACCGTCGTTCTGGGAAAGAACAGGTAATGAAAAGGTACAGCAGATTGCAAGGAGTAAGAAAAGTTTCATGATACAGGGATACAGATTTAATTCCGCAAAGTTAAACGGTTATTACCATACTCTCTATAAAATGAGTACACTCCGACTTAAATTCATCGCATAAATCCAGTATTATTGAAGTGCCTTGCCTGCTGGCATTGTCTTGAAGGATAGAAAAAATGCGTTTCGCTCTTTCGGGATCCAGCCCGCTCATGTTTAAAATAACATGGGGCGTCCGCGATAATGTAACCAGCAGCGCCAGCAGCTTCTGATCCCCGCTTATCAGGGACGACAGCTTCGTGCCCGGAGAAAACTCAGTGCTCTTATACATTTCTGCAATAGCAGGGCTGGAAGGATTGCCAGCCTTATGCACATAATCTTTTATGCTCACGGGAGAGAAGAGCCGTTTGAGAGATGTGCCCGGGCTGTAATCCACATAGGCAAAAGCAGGCGCAATATCGCTGGTCTGCCGTTTGATGTGATCCGCAAAGGAGGAAGTCAGCCAGGAGAATAGCGCGCCATGAGGCAGTTTGATTACTACAATATTACCCCTGGAAACGGTGAAAGAGGGGATAAGGACAGTGCCTAATTGTGTTTCGGGTATCAGTACAGGCATAGATATTTTCCTGGCCTTCAAAGGTAACATATTTTGTATATTACTATTAAATAGAGCAGAAATGAGATACTTAAGAACATACTTATTTTTAATGTCTGCTGTGATCACATTCCACGCAAATGCCCAATCAGGTGGCAAAAATAACCAGGTAAGAACAGCCAATGGTATTGTAGAGGGAACGATTGAAAAAAGCGGTATCCGTTCTTTCAAGGGAATTCCTTTTGCGGCGCCTCCTGTAGGGGACCTCAGGTGGAAAGCACCCCAGCCGGTTAAAAACTGGGCAGGGGTACGGAAGACAGATCATTTTGGTCCGCGTACCATGCAACTGCCGGTTTTTGGCGACATGGCCTTTCGTTCAGACGGCATGAGTGAGGATTGTTTATACCTGAATGTATGGACACCCGCAAAATCAGGTAAAGAACGGTTGCCGGTTCTGGTGTATTTCTACGGCGGCGGCTTTGTAGCCGGCGATGGTTCAGAAGGCCGTTACGATGGAGAGAGCATGGCGCAGAAAGGCATTGTAGCTTTAACGGTAAATTATCGTTTAGGCGTATTCGGATTTCTTGCGCATCCTGAATTAACAAAAGAGTCGCCTCATCATGCTTCCGGCAATTACGGCCTGCTTGACCAGGCGGCGGCATTAAAATGGGTGCAGGAGAATATCGCTGCCTTTGGCGGTGATCCAGCCAGGGTAACCATCGCGGGTGAGTCTGCCGGCTCTGTTGCGGTGAGTGCACAAATGGCTTCTCCTTTATCTAAAAACCTGTTTGCCGCAGCTATCGGGGAAAGTGGCTCCATATTAGGTGCGTTACCTGCCCTGCCACTTAGCGAAGGCGAGAAAACAGGTCTTGAATTTGCCGAGGTTGCCGGCGCTAATTCCCTCGCGGAGCTCAGGGCTATGAACGCAGATTCCCTGTTAACCCTGTCCGGGAAATTTGGCCCTTTCCGTTTCAGCAGAACGGTAGATGGTTACTTCTTCCCGAAAAGCCCTTACGAGATCTTTGCAGCGGGAGAACAGGCTCAGGTGCCGCTACTGTTAGGCTGGAACAGCCAGGAAGGCGACTATCGTGGCATACTGGGAAATGAGCTGCCTACAAAACAGAATTTCGTGAAGGCTGTACAAAAGTTATATGGCGGCAAGGCCGCTGAAATATTGAAAGTCTATAACCCGGCTACAGATGAAGATGTGGAAAAGGTGGCTACAGACCTTGCCAGTGATCGTTTTATTGGCTTCAGTACCTGGCGTTGGGCGGATATGCATACAAAAACCGGTAAAGGTCCGGTATACCGTTATTACTACGAGCGTCCCAGGCCGGCTGTACGTCCCGAACTGGGTAATGCCACGCCTGGTTTGGCCGGCGGCATTCAGCGGAATACAGATGCTGCTAAAAAGCCGCCAGCTCCGCCAGCCAGGGGAGCCGTTCACTCTGCAGAGATTGAGTATGCAATGGGTAACCTGGATCACAATAAAGTATTTGCCTGGACGGACGATGATTATAAAGTATCCCGCATCATGCAGCAGTACTTTGCCAACTTTATTACAAAGCATGACCCCAATGGCCCAGGGCTACCGGTATGGCCTGTGGCCAACAGCACCCAACCTGTTGCTGTAATGCATATTGATGTGAATACAAGGGCAGAACAGAGTAAACATGAAGATCGCTTCCTTACACAGGTTAAACTAACCACTGAATAATATTTAGTACATCATTGTTGAATGAGGCCTGTAAATCTAGGTTTGCAGGCCTTTTTTATTTGCCCTTCATGGATGTAATGTTCTATTTAACTACCAGAAATTTCTATAGGGGAACAGCAATTTGCAGTTGCTGTCTTTTCAGCGGCGAAGGTATAAAGCTGCAGTTTTCATTCTTCTACCACCAATTTTGTGTCGCAAGATGCAATTTTGTGACTGTACTCCACAATTTTCTATAAGGGAACAGCAATTTAGGGTTATCAACCTGTATCATTGATGGGCTCTTGAGCAGTTTGCATTTGGGTACCGTATGTAATGAATGGCTGACCAGCAATTTGTCTTTTCTCTCTAGCATGTTGGTATAAACAAAAACAGCAAATTGCGATTATTATTCCCCGTTTGAGCTGAACAATACCGCAATTTGCTGTTACGAATTAACACCATTCAGGTGTTATGCTTCGTCAACCTGTTTCGGAACCGCTTTTGAGCTGTTGCGCCCCGGAAACCGTTGTTTTAAATCTTTTACAATGCTTTGAGTACCTTGTACTCCGTTGTTTGCCGCTCTTTTGGCGGAATTGTAAAAGATGAGAGCAGCACCGTAGCTCTCGTTGCCTGCTACCATCAAGGTGTCATCAAGCGCCTCGATCAGACTTTGCAGTGGCTGGATCACTTTGGTAAGTGACTTTGCCAGCTCCCAATCCTTCCTGAATTCCGGTACCTTCAGGTAAGGTGGAACCAGGTGAGGATTCCCTTCTGCATATGCCAAAGCTTTTTCCACAAACGCCAGGGATTTGTCTCCCATTCGGGAATATCCCTGCCGTTGATTTGGACTAAGCTTTAACAGAAAAGGCAGTTGTGATTTGATGGTCGTAATGGACTGTTGGATAGTGTCCATAGCAATGCTATCGATACTTTCAGATAGCTGGTTTTCTTTAACCATTGTTTTTAATTTGGTTAACAATACAATTAATTATCGGGCTTAAAATAGGAACATTATTGAAACTAGAATGTGAATCAGCTGTTAATGGCTAAAAGAAATTTTTTGAACAGTATTAACCCACATTATTCCGCTTCCTGTACTCCTTTGGCGATATTCCCATCAACTTTGAAAACATTCGTGAAAAATAATACGGATCATCCATTCCCAGTTTTTGCGCTGTTTCTTTAACGGTAATATCGGGCAACAGCAGATACTGACAAGCCTTTTGTACCTTCAGGTGATTAAAGTACTCTACCGGTGCATAGCCTGTTCTTTCCCTGAAGATCGTTGAAAAATAGGATACCGACAGGTTCGCAAATTCGGCAAATTCATTTAGTGTAATCCTGGTATGGATCTTCTGCTGCATCAGGTCCAGTGTGGATGCAATCACGTCTTTCTCTGCCGAATGCTGGATATAATTGAACTTGTCCTCGTATAGTAATGACGATAAGAAGTGATAGAAGATCATGTTCACATACCGCAGGTTGTCTGCCGTATATCCTCTTTCCAGGTTGGAATAGATATCCTCAAATAACTTTATACGGTTCTCATTATACGGAAGGTAAGGCTTATAATTTTTGGCATGCTGCAGTATAAGGTCTACAATATATGCGGCCAGCTCTCCTTTAAAATGTATCCAGTAGATAGTCCATGGATCGTCTTCGTTGGCAGAATAGGTGTGTGGTGTATTCATCGGTATAGTGACGAACTGTGATGGCTGGATCTCTACCCGTTTCCTGTCTATCTCCACCCATCCGCTGCCCTCCACACAGTAAATAATAATATGTTGCCCTACCCCGGCAGAGCGCTTGATATAGTGGCCCCTGGCTTTAGGATAGTATCCTATGTCAGTAATATAGATCTGCCTTGTGATCGGGTCTTTTGTCAGGAAATCAGTGCTGATCTTTTTGGGCAGCACAATAAGCCGCTGCCCCTCAAACCCTTCCCGCTTTCTCGCAACTTTCTCTTTCATGCCTAAAGATATATTTTCTTCAATTTCGGAAAAACCGAATAAAAATCCATCATCACCGAAAAAAACACTATTCCCTGTTTTAAAGCGAACTACGAATTTTGGGACAGATCATTTTCCACGGGGACTAATTAATCGCAAGCGCCACGCTCAATGTAAAATTCATGTTATGAAGAAATGCTTTACATCCTTCTATCTATTACTACTAGCCGCAGGTATATGCATCCAGGCGGCTGCACAAACAAGACAGCTAAAAGGAAAAGTGCTCGATGCTGGTACAAAAAAGCCGCTGCCTTTTGTGACTATTACCAACACAGTGAACAAAAAGGCTTCTCAGAAAACAGATGCTGACGGAAATTTCACGATCAGTATTGACGGTAAGGCCACCCTGGTTTTCAGCTATGTAGGCTACAAACCTTATACTGCCAGCGTATCTCCTTCAGATACCGCTATCACTGCATTGATGGAAACGGATATCTCCGGGCTCAACGAAGTAGTGGTGATAGGCTACGGCTCACAGAAAAAGAAAGATCTTACCAGTGCTGTAGCCAGTATCTCCGGCAAGGAGCTAAGCGAACTGCCAGTAACGAATATCAATAGTGCCCTGCAGTCACGGGTACCCGGTGTACAGATTAACAGCGGGGGGTATCAGCCCGGCGCAGGAACCAGCATCCGGATCAGGGGTATTAATACCCTCAATACAGATGGGTCAGGTCCCACTTATGTTGTAGATGGCGTGATCATGACCGGGGATATCAGGGAGCTGAACCCCTACGATATTGAATCCATAGATGTGCTGAAAGACGCTTCTGCTGCGGCTATCTATGGCGCCAGAGCAGCTTCCGGCGTGGTGATCATCACCACCAAAAAGGCGAAGGCTGGCAGATCCAGCATAGATTATAACGGCTACTATGGTATACAGAAGATCTACCGCAGCTATGACTTCATTGATGGGAAGGATTATGCCAACCTCAGGCGGATCGCATTGAGCGATGAGGATCCCGTTGCCTGGCCGCTGAACGATCCGGAAACTGATAAACAGGTGTTCAGTCCCACAGAGCTTAAGAGCCTGGCGCAAGGCAAAACATACGACTGGCCCNGGGCTATTACCCGGGTGGCGCCGATGCAAAGCCATACCCTGAGTATTGCCAATGGTATAGGCCGTAATAAGATCTACCTGAGCGGTAACTACATGAACCAGGACGGTATTATCGTTGGTTCCAACATGAAACGTTATTCCGTAAAAGGTAACATGGAATCCGCAGTTACAGACAAACTTACCATGGGCCTGAACAGCAACTATTCCCATATAGAAACTGATATAGTCAGCAACGAAACATACTATAACGCAGTTACTATGAGCCCCCTGAGACCCATTTACGATTCAGCCGGCAAGCCGGTGATAGAGGTAGACCCGGGTACCGGTAACATCAGTGTGAACAACCCGGTGGTACTGGCCAGGGATGCGATCAACCATAGTGTAGATGATCGCCTTATCGGAAACCTCTTCCTGGAATATAAAGTGCTGAGTAACCTTAATTTCCGTTCCAGCCTGGGTATAGATATCTATAAGAACCAACGCTTTGAATATTACCCGCGTACAACCGTGGGAGACGGCTACCTGAAACAAGGAGTGGCAAAAGTGCAGAACTTTGGCTACCGCGACTGGGTTTGGGAAAATACCCTGACCTACGACTATAACCCCTCTGAACAACATTCCTTCAATGTACTGGGCGGCTTTACCTTCCAGAAAAGAAGGCAGGAATGGAACCAGGACGTGGCTTCCGGATTCCCTACAGACGAACTGACCTACCGTGATATGAAACTGGCCACCCGCCGTGATGCTATTTATAGCGATTACTATGACTGGGCAATCAGCTCTTTACTTGGCAGGGTGATCTATAAATTTAAAGACCGGTACATCTTCAACCTTACCGCCCGCTATGATGGATCTTCCCGTTTCGGCGCAGACAACCGTTACGGCTTTTTTCCCTCTGTCAGTGGCGCATGGCGTTTGATTGACGAACCTTTCATCGGCTTCAAGCTGAAGTCTATGGTTAATGATGCCAAGATCAGGATCAGCTACGGTGTGATCGGTAACCAGGATATCAGTTACGACAGGATCTTTGCCCGCCTGAACTCCGCCAGCTATCCCTTTAATGGCAACAGCCAGACCACCGGTTACCAGCAAGGTTCCAGTCAGGGTAACCCCGGCCTGAAGTGGGAAAGCCAGCACCAGTTTAATACCGGTTTCGACCTGGCATTCTTTAACTCAAGGATACAGGCCACATTCGATTACTACAACAAGAACATCCGTAACCTGCTGCTGGATCAGACATTGGCGCCTTCGCAGGGCTTTAGTAATAAGACCATCAACATTGCGTCCATGAATACCAAAGGCGTGGATATCGGGTTGAAATTATGGCCGGTGAAGACCAGCAATTTTGATTGGCAGATCAATCTTAACTGGTCTAAGTATACTTCCAAAATCACCGGACTCTTACCAGGCCGCGATTCACTCAGCCCCACATTGAAAGTAGGAGAGGCGCCCAACAGCCTGATCGTAGACTATGTATTTGACGGCCTTTACCAGGAGGGAGATGACTTTAAACTGAATCCTAATGGCAGGCCAGGTGATATCAAGGTAAAAGATCTGAATAACGATGGTATCATCAATCAGTATGATCGTACCATTGTTGGCCGCACTACTCCCAAAGGCTGGGGCGGTGTCTGGAATTATTTCAGGTATAAGCGGATCTCCATGACCATCTTTACCACCTACATGTACGGTCATGACGTGTATAATAAGGCCTACACTGATTTTCTGTACGTAGGGGCAGGACGCAATGTGATCATAAAAGACGGCCTGAACTATTGGTCGCCTGCCAACACGAACACCGATATACCCAGGCCCAATGCTTTTGGCAGCGCATTGAGAATGTTGCCCAACGGCTCTTCCAGCTATGCGGTGGAGAAAGGGGATTTCATTCGTGTAAGGGATATTTCCATGGCCTACGATTTTTCCTCCACCCTGCTCAGTAAAGTAAAGTTACGATCGCTGCGCGCGTATATACAGGTAACAGAGCCTTTCCTGTTCACTGGCTTCCGAGGTATTGATCCGGAGATCACCGGCGCCACCAGTGCAGAGATCTATCCAAGGTATCGCACCTTCTTATTTGGCGTAAACCTGGGTTTATAATTTAAAAACTGAAACAATGAAGTCATCAACATATAAGTATTCCAATTTACGCACACTTCTTGTGGGATGTTTGACCATAGCGGGCCTGGTATTTACCGGTTGTTCAAAGCAGCTGGATATCAAACCGGAATCGTTCATTTCACCTGAAGAGCTATATAAAGATGAAGCGGGAGTTAAATCCGGACTCGTAGGTATCTATCGCCAGTTGCTTGACCTGAAGCGCAGCGATTATGTAATAGTGGGTATGGTAGGAACAGATGAAGGAAAAACCACCCTGTTTGTACCGACCTGGGGTACCTACTGGCAGAACTTCTGCGCAGTGAACACCTATTCTACCCTGATGACGGCGCAGAATGATGTGATACAAAACTTCTGGGCGGTATGTTACAAGGGCATTGGTAATGCCAACGTTGCTATCAGGTACATACAGCAAGCCCCAGTTAGCGAGGAGGTGAAAAACAAGGCAATAGGCGAGGCAAAGTTCATGCGGAGCCTGTTCTATTTCTACCTGGTACAGCTGTATGGTGGTGTACCGCTGCCTACTGAAGCAGAGAATCCTGAAGCAGACGCAAAGGGAGGATATCCCCGGAGTAATGAAGATGAGGTATACAACCTTATTATATCGGATCTCCAGTTTGCCATGAGCAATCTTGACAGCAAGGCCGGCGCCGGGCAAAATTCCGGCAAAGCAACCAAAGAAGCTGCCAGGGCGCTGTTAGGCAAAGTATACCTGACCCGCAAAGATTACAACAATGCAAAGGCTACATTGGAGCCTTTATTAAGTGCACCTAACGTATCTTTAATGTCAGATTATGCGGATCTCTTCGTGGAGGCTAATGAAAATAACATCGAATCCCTGTTCGAAATACAGTTCTCCAATGAAGATGGTAACACCAGTAACCTGGCGCAGAACCTGGGTTGCTGGCAGATCAACGATCCAAGGTTGCCGGGTGCAGGCGGGCATGTGATCATTCCAACAGACTACTACTTCAATAGCTTTGAAGATGGTGACAAGCGTAAAGATGTTTCTTTTCGTACCCTCTTCCTTGATAAGGACGGTAACCCGGTAGATTATTCCTGGTGGTCTGACGTTGGAAAGCCGCACATGAAGAAGTTTGATATTACAAAAGATGTTTCCGTCAGTGCATCTTATTCCTCCCGCAATCTTTACTATCTGCGACTGGCCGATGTGATACTGATGTATGCTGAAGCGCAGAATGAGACAGGTGAAACGCCGGGCGCTTTGCAGCAGCTGAATAAGATACGCAGCAGGGCGGGTTTGGAGAGCTACGAAACCGTACATGGCGGCGTGCCTTCCCAGGATCAGCTGCGAAAGGAATTGATGCTGGAACGTATGCGCGAGTTAGGCTTTGAAGGATGGCGCTGGTTTGACCTTAAACGTACCGGCACGCTGCTGACAGAAGTGAAGGCCCACAACCCGGATGCGGCGCCCAATATGCAGGAAAAGCACCTTTTATACCCTATACCAGCGAGAGAGTTTGAAAACAATGCAGCCTTACAGCCTTCAGATCAAAATGCCGGTTACTGATGAATTGTATGTATAAAGAATGGATATTGTCTGTAACATGTTTTTTCTTCCTGGGCACCGCAAATGCCCGGCAGATAAACGACAGCCTGGTGCTATCCAATCAGCATGTCAGGCTGGTTGCCGACAAAGCCACCGGTAAGATCAGCTATTATTTCAGTAACGGCGTAAGTCTGCAAAACACGGTAGCCTGCATGGAAGATGTTCATGCAGGTTACCTTGTAAGCACTGCTTACAGCAAACACCGGGTAAGTACATCACCGGTGCAGGATGCATTTGGCAATGGAACGCGTTTGCAAATTGAACATGAGGATGACAGACTGCCTGTAAGGCTGATACAGCATGTTATTCTCTATGAAGACAAGCCTTTTTTGCTGGTGAGTTTGGATGCTGAACCCTCCAGGGGAGCAACACCACCGGAAGCCTGGGATGGACTGCCGGAAACCAGGTATATATCACCGCTGACAGTCCTGCCTTCAGATAAAGGACGTGTATTTGTTCCCGGCCAGGAACCCCGTATCCTCGATGTGCCTTTTGATAACGATAACTGGGTAAAGATCCTTACCAGGCAATGGCCGGCTGACACGGCAAAACCTGTTACAGGTACCAGTTATGAGTTTGCCGCATTGTACGATAGGAGTACACTGTCAGGTTTGGTTGCCGGCAGTATTACGCACGACTGCTGGAAAACAGGTATTGCGTACCATGCCAGCGCTTTAAAGGGAGAACTGGATTCCTTCAGGATATACGGCGGCGCTGCCACCGAAGATAACAAAACGCTGCCGCCCGCATACGGCGGATTGGACGGCACACACGATCATGCACCGCACGGAACGGTTCGCGGTGCTGCCGTGCAATCACCTGTGATATACCTCGCCGGCAGTAGTGATATGCGGAATGATTTTACTGGCTACGGCCATGCAAATGTGATCCGGAACGGCCGGCAGGAATGGAGGGGATATGCGCCTGTATACTGGAACAGCTTTGGTGTGGAAGGGGTGCTGGGATATTCCAAAGTAATGATGCCACCGGGCGTGGCCAAAATATCAGATTTTATACATACCCTGGATAACTTCAATAAGTATGCAAAACCGGTACTGAGCATTGATTCTTACGATCAGAACATCTATACCACAGACCTGCTGGCATCGCTTGGCAGGTACGGTAAAAAGCGGAACCAGCAGCTGGGCTTTTACTTTATACCTTTTGCTGTGTGGACCTGGAAGAATACCGTAGATCAGACAAAACTAAGCGGCACCAGTATTCCCCTGCGCGATGTAGTGCTGAAAGATAAGAACCGGCAACCCATTGCTTATAAGGATGGCGACTGGGGCGCCTATGCAATTGATCCAACCCATCCTGCTGTAAGGGAGTATATTATCAGCCAGCTGAAGAAAGCGAAAGCCATTAACGCCACCTTTCTTAAAATAGACTTTTTAACAGCCGGCTCACTGGAATCTGTTACCCGTTATGACAGGAACGTGCGTACGGGAATGCAGGCATATAACCAGGGGATGAAGATGCTGCGTAACCTGGTAGATACTATCATGGGGCCTGATATATTCATTACCCAGGCTATATCACCTATGTTTCCGCACCAGTATGCACATACCCGGTTTGTGTCTACGGATGTTTATTCCCATCTCAGGGACGACCAGCCGGGTTTTCCCAGCTGGGGCAGCACTGAGGCATCGATGGCAACCGGTTCTTTTATGTGGTGGGTACAGGGCACGCTATGGCCCTATACCAACCTGGACGTGGCCATTATGCAGCATTTTCAGAAGAATCCGGACTTGACGGAGCAGGAGATCAAAGTGAGGATCTATAGTATGATGACCATGGGCAGCATATTGGGCGACGGCTCCGATTTCAGGGAGCAGCTGGCCGCAGAAAGGGCGAAGCGTTTCCTGAATAACCCGGAGGTATGCGCCTTCTTCAGCCATCCCAGGGCATTCACACCCCTGCGTGTGTCGGATGGCGATTCAATGGATCAGCAGCTGTCTTTTTATTTGAAAGGGGACACTACCATGCTGGCCCTTTTTAATTTCGCAACACAGCAAACATTTACGGAAACCATACCGTTAAAGGATATTGGCCTGGATAACAGGAAATATGCTATTACGGAGTTGTTAACCGGGCAGTCATTAGGACAGGTAGCGCCAGGCCAGGCAGCCATTTCACTGACAGTGCCAGTGAAAGACGCCATGCTTGTAAAGCTGGTACCTGTAAATGATTAGCTCTTAAATAATTTCTCTTGAACACCCAACAGGCAATTTTATCTGTCACTAGCAAAGAGTGCGGCATCCTGCGCGGAGTGCCGCTGCACCTCGTTACCTTAGAGAATGGAACGGTAACAGTACATATTACTAACCTGGGATGCACAGTGATGTCCATATATACACCCGATAAGCATGGCATTACCAGGAACATCGCAGCCGGTTTTGATCAGCCGGCCGCCTATGAGCATAATCCCTGGTATTTTGGTTGTGTGGTAGGACGATATGCTAACCGTATAGCAAAGGGGCGCTTTAGCCTGGACGGCTATCCGGTACAGCTCACCGTGAATAACGATAACAATCATTTGCATGGCGGCTTTGAAGGCTTCCATAAAAAGGTGTGGCACCTTAGCTCCCTGATCAGGGAGGATAGCCAGACCGGGGTAGTGTTTGAATACGTGAGCAAAGACGGAGAAGAAGGTTATCCCGGCAACCTGCGGGTAAAAGTAAAATATCTGCTGACCCAGGATAACCAGCTGATAATGGAATGTGCCGCTGTATCCGATAAGAAAACACCGGTGAGCTTTACCAATCACAGCTACTTTAACCTTACCGGTTTTGAACAGGCGTTGATCAGCGATCATATACTGCAGGTACACGCGCAACATTACACGGAGAAAAACGAAAGTAATACGCCAACCGGCAGAATACTTCCATTGGCGGGTACGGCGGCTGACTTCTCCTCGCCGGGCAGCATAGGAGAGCGCCTGACCCATTTTCGTGAGGACAGGGGTTTTTGATCTCAACTATGTATTAACCCGTCAACAACCCGGCGACATTATCCCGGCTGCATCACTGGAAGAAAAGCGGACCGGGAGAACGCTGCACATTTTTACAGACCAACACGGGCTGCAGGTTTATACCGCCAATTTCTGGGATGGCAGCATTACCGGGCAGCAGGGCAAACCCTACGTACAGCATGGCGCCATTGCGTTGGAAACACAAGCCTTTCCCGACAGTCCCAACCATCCGAATTTCCCGAATACCATACTGGAGCCGGGTGAGGAGTATAAAACGATCACTATCTACGAATTCGGCGTGAAATAGGCAGATCAGTTACAAAGCATTAACTTAAGCCGATGAAGCAATACATCGCACATATGGCTTTGATAGTGGCTGATTATGACGAAGCCATCGCATTCTACACCCAAAAGCTCAATTTTACACTGGTAGAAGATACTGTTCTGAGCGATGCCAAACGCTGGGTATTGGTGGCGCCGCCAGGTGCAAAGGAAACCTGCTTGTTACTGGCCAAAGCGGCAGACCATGAGCAGCAAAGCCGTATTGGTAATCAAACCGGCGGCAGGGTTTTTCTTTTCCTCTACACAGACGATTTTAAACGGGATTATGAACAGATGAAAGCCCGTGGTGTTGTATTCGTCAGAGAACCTGTTACGGCCGCTTATGGTACCGTTGCCGTGTTTAAAGACCTGTATGGTAACCTTTGGGACCTGCTGGAACCAGCGGCAAAATAGGAATGATCTTTTGTGTTCCGGTAAACAATGAGGCAGCGCACCGGGTGCCGGTACGCTGCCTTTTTATTGCAGATTTGATATTATTTCGACTTATCAAGAAACGCCAGGGCAGTTGTGTATAATCCGGGCGACATGAAAATATTGTAGTGAGTAAGGCCGGGTAATATGGCCAGCTGCGAAGGTAGCTGTCCGCTGCCATCCCATCCGCCATCACGCTGACCACCACCCAGTAATCCAAAGACCTCTACTATATGAGCAGGCGGGAAAAGATCTGCATCCGCAGCGATAAGCAGCACAGGTGTTTTGAGTGCCTTCATATCGGCAGACAGGTCAAAATCCACTTTCATAGCATCCGAGATCTTTGTGATGAATTTTGTCCAGTCCTCAGGTTTGGGTGCCAGGCGGGCATACATTTCGTACATAGGCGTTTGTTTCAGGAATTCGGCGGCTTGCGGGCCCATTTGTTCCTGTTGTTTGAGGATGTCCGGATAGAATGCATTGCGTTTGATAGCGGTGGAAACAACCACCAGTTTTTTTACCAGTTCCGGATGACGGATCGCTGTCTGTAAAGCAACACCGCCTCCCAATGAATAGCCCATAATGTCCGCCTGTTGGATGCCAAGGTGCTTAAGCAGTCCGGCAATATCATCTGCCATAAATGCCACATTAAGCGGGCGGTCTATATCAGCTGTGCGCCCGTGCCCCTGCAGATCTACTGCGATCACCTGCCTGCTTCGGGCAAGTACCTGGAGATTTGTGCCAAACATTTCAATGGCGCCCAGGCCTCCATGCAACAGTACCAGTGGTTCGCCATTGCCGTAGATCTCATAGTATAATTGGAGCCCGTTTACCGGTGCATATCCCTTTTTCAGTGGTTCCGCTGCTGCGATGGCGCCATGGGATGCGGCGCCTGCTGTTGATGTTTGTGCCATAGTGTGTATAGATATTAGTACGGAAAAAAGTGCTGTGAACATAACAACGCGGCGCATGGCGCGTATCAGGTGTTTTTGATTGGGGAGGTACATAACATGTTTTTTAAGCTGTAATTGATTACTGCAGGCAAAGCTAATGTACCCACCGAACGCTGATGAGGGGTGAAAACGACAACTTAAGGGGTTAAATGCGACGTGGCGGACGGTAATATACACGCCATATCCTGTCATTTACATCATCCGTTACCAACATAGAGCCGTCAGGAAGTACTGTCACCCCAACCGGCCGTCCATAAACCTCCTTACTATCAGGATTATCCGGCCTAAAACCGGTGAGGAAATCTTCCGGAGGCCCTGCCGGCTTACCGTTCTTGAAAGGAACAAATACCACTTTATATCCTGCCAGCTTTGAACGGTTCCAGGATCCATGCTGGGCTATAAAAGCGCCATTCCGGTATCTGGCAGGGAAGGCGCTGTGCGTATAGAAGGCCAGTCCCAAAGAAGCCGTGTGCGCACCCAAAGGAACATCCGGTACAATGGCTCTTTTTACAAGATCAGGCCGTGACACTTCCATGCGGGGATCAGGATGCTGACCGAAATAAGCATAAGGCCATCCATAGAAGCCGCCTTTTCTGACACTGGTGAGGTAATCCGGCACCAGGTCGTCACCAATTTCGTCCCGTTCGTTGACAGCGGTCCACAAAGTCCGCGTACCCGGCGCCCAGCCCATTCCAACCGGGTTACGCAGGCCGGATGCATATACCTTTTCGCCGCTGCCGTCAGGATTTACTTCCAGTATGCAGGCTCTCCGCGGATTTACATCTTTTCCATTATTGCCAATGTTATCTGCAGAACCAACGGCAATGTATATCTTGGAACTGTCTGCGTTGGTAATGATGTTACGGGTCCAGTGCTGGTTACGTTTTTCAGCCGGCAGATCCATGAGCACTTCCCCGGCGGAATCCATTTTCAGCTGGCCGGGCTGATAAGGGTAACGTAATAAGCCATCGGTGTTAGCTACGTACAGTTTATTGCCGATAACAAGCATACCAAAGGGCTGGTTAAGATCTTCAAGAAAAACCTGCTGAATGTCCGGCTTGCCATCGCCCGTGGTATCCCGCAGTATGCTGATGCGGTTGGCACTCTTCTTCATGTTTTCGGCTTTGGCGGCGCCCAGGATCACCGCACCAGCCTGCATTAATGTATTTTTAATCGTATTGGATTCTGCCACCAGCACGTCTCCGTTGGGGGTAATATACGTCCACCGGGGATTCAGCAGTCCCTCTGCATATAAAGTAACCTCGAAACCTTCCGGCGCTACCGGTGTACGGCCATTGTCCCAACCGATGACTTTGCTGAAATTGGTAACAGATCTGGTGGCAAACGGCGCAGGGAGCGCTGCAGTATCTGCCATGCGGCTTTGCGCCTGGGAGGCGCTTTTCATGAATAATAGCATACATACTATTATTATCGCTATTACTTTCATAACCCGCGTATTTCACCCATGTAAATACAAAAGGCATGCCCGGAACAGAATTATTTAGTACCTTTGCGACACTTTTATTCACTTCCTCACCGGCTTTTGTAGCGCCAATCTTCAAAAAATAGTGCAGGCTTTGAGTAAGGCAGGTAAAGTATCAGCTTCTTTTTGATAGCCTTACCACTATTTAATCACTTTAAATTTTAAATATTGTCATTCGAACAATTAGGGCTTATTGCCCCTTTGCTAAAGGCATTGAACAACGAAGGATATACCAGTCCAACCCCGATTCAGCAGCAGGCCATCCCGATTGTGCTTCAGAAACGTGATCTGTTGGGATGTGCGCAAACAGGCACCGGTAAAACCGCCGCTTTTGCATTACCCCTTTTACAGTTATTACATCAGCAAAGCAGGGAAACCGCTGCCAGGGGCCCGCGTAATATCCGTGCGCTGATATTAACGCCTACCCGCGAGCTGGCTATTCAAATAGGCGACAGTTTTGCTGCCTATGGCAAGTTTATGGACCTGAAGCATCTGGTTATATTCGGCGGTGTATCGCAGGGCCCGCAAACAGAAGCGCTGAAAAGAGGAGTAGATATCCTGGTAGCCACCCCGGGCCGTTTGCTTGACCTGATCAGCCAGGGCTTTATCAGCCTGCTGCACCTGAAATTCTTTGTACTGGATGAGGCAGACCGTATGCTGGACATGGGATTTGTGCACGATGTAAAACGTGTGATCACCAAGCTGCCCGCTAACCGTCAATCCCTGTTCTTTTCTGCTACAATGCCGCCGGAAATACAGAAACTGGCCTCCGTTATCCTGAACGATCCCGCTAAGGTGGAAGTAACCCCGGTTTCTTCTACTGCAGAAACCATTACACAATCCGTTTATTTTGTTTCAAAGCAGGATAAACGCGGTTTATTGCAACACCTGCTGCAAGACCAGGATATCAAAACCGTATTGGTATTTACCCGTACCAAGCACGGCGCAGATAAAGTAGTGAAAGACCTGAATAAGGTGGGGATCACCGCAGAGGCCATTCACGGTAATAAATCACAGAATGCCCGCCAGCGTGCCCTGAATAACTTCAAGACCCGTCAGACCAGGGTGTTGGTAGCTACAGACATTGCGGCAAGAGGTATTGATATCGATGAGCTCACACATGTGATCAATTATGAGCTGCCCAATGTGCCCGAAACATATGTACACCGTATAGGCCGTACCGGAAGGGCAGGGGCAAATGGTATTGCTTTCTCTTTCTGCGATATGGAAGAAAGGGCTTACCTGCGTGACATTCATAAACTGATAGCGCGCAATATTCCCGTGGTGGAGGCCCATCCTTACCATCATAACAGCACGGCGGCGCCGGTTAAACAACAACAGGCGACACGGCAACCGGCTGGTAACAGAGAACACCGCCCGCAGCGCGGACCCGGTAATAATAACCGCGCCGGAAATCATCAGGGAAATAATAACAATAACAGGAACCGGCAACGTAACCGGCAATCTGCATCAGAAAGGCAACGTTAAAAAGCGTGCCGGGTGCCGGGTGACTGTTCACTGAATAAGTCAGTATTTGTTTCATTGATATGGGGCAAATGCTGACTTACTATTTTAAAGAGGGATTTCTGATCAATGGGCTTCACCAGCACAGCGCAGGCCCCGGCATCAATTAAGGATTTGTGGAACTCAAAACTTCCCGTGCACATGATCACGGGGATATGGTGCAATTGCGGATCCCTTTTAATATAGGCCAATGTGGCTGCGCCATCCATCTGGGGCATCTGGTGGTCCAGCAGTATCACATCAGGCAGGCATTTCTCGTTCTTTAGTGTACTGATCACCTCCGACCCATTGGAGGCGGTAGTAACGGCACAGCCGCACATACGTAGGTATTGCGAGAACAGCACCTGGTTCATTTCGTTGTCGTCTGCTACCAATACCCGCAGATGGCTCAAATCCATATCTTCTTCCGTTTCCCCCTCTATATCTTCCAGGGTACCCCGCTGAAGTTTCAGTCTGATTGTAAAGGTAGTATCGCCTCCCGGAACGCTTTCCGCCTGGATGTTACCGCCCAGTGTCTGCACCATGTTCTTCACAATGTACAGCCCCAGGCCCGTACCCTCTGTATACCTGTTCTGTTTATCGGTGACAAACTGGTCAAATATAACCGACAGTTTTTCTTTCGCAATGCCGGCGCCTTTGTTAGTGACCTGTATACACCAGGTGTGAATATTGTATTTAGTCAGTTTCAGCAGCACGGTACTGTTCCTGTCTGCATATTTTACCGCATTGCTTAGCAGGTTAGCTACGATCTGGCTCAGTTTGAAGCTGTCAGAACGGATCACAGGCGGCATCTGCTCATCGATGTATAACCTGATCTGTATATTACGCGTGCGGGCAGTTACTTTATGTACTGCTATCAGCCGTTCAAAGAAGGGTTGGAGCTCAAAACTTTCCTCCTGCACGTCTTCCATTTTGCCGGCTTCTATCTTGGACATATCCAGCACGTTGTTAATAATGTTCCGGGTATTGCCCACTGCATTGAAGAGCAGGTTAATGTAGGGTTCTGTTTTCTTCAGACCCGGATCCATGCTGATCTCCCTTTTTACCAGCTGGGCAATGCAGTAAATAGCATTGAGCTGCGTTCTTAGTTCATGCGTGGTCTGGTAAATGAAGATCCGTTTAAAGTTATTGGCCCTGGTTAATTCATTATTCTGGTCGTTGCTTAAGACATAAGGTTTTCCCACAACCAGGATCAGTAATAATATTCCACCGATCGATAATGCCTTGAAAATGATGATCAGCTGCTGGTTTAACTGAATGGGCCTTATAAAGTTAGCGTAATAATTTGCTTCAATAATAACCAGGATGGCTGTTGCAATAGCAAGGCAGACCTGCCTGCGTTTTTTCTCTTTAAATAACAGGAAAGTAATGAGGAAGAGCAGGATCACCATAGCCTGCAATTCAAGAACATTGGCCAGCAGCAATCCAAAATATAAGGAACCGGCACATTGCACGAGGAATGTAACAAGGGCTGCAGCCTCATATCTTTTGCGATAGTTCAGCAGGATAGCTGAACCTGCGATCAAAGCCTCAAGAAAGGCCGGGATAATGATAGATAGCTCGCCGGATAAAATGTAGTAGGTGCCCCCGATTGTTGTCAGCAGTAAACAAAGGGAGAAATTCAGGGAATTTATCAGCTTTATTTTATGCAAAAGCTCTTTATCGGCTATTCCTTCCGTTCCGGTTCTCCGGATGCTTCGCCAGGTATCAAGCATTTTCATAGCAGTTGGTTTGCATACGTTTTAGGGCGATCATTGTCTCAGTTTGTGTAACGGGTATAGGATGTCCCTTACCAGTACTTGTGTTTGGTAATAGTTGTGACAGGCCTTTTCACCTTGTAGTCTTTAGATCGTCGAGTAAATTCGCTAGGGCCCAGGGGTGCTTATGTATTGTCCATCCCCAATTTACAGAAATTATTTTTATTAAACACCCTCCTCCGGTATTATCTGCGTAGAAACACTGCTAACGAACTTAACAATGTGCCTTCTGCTGCGCTAAAAAGAATTTGCTTTTCTCTTAAATACCCATACCTTTGTTCTGTAATAATTGCAATTACAGTTAAACCGGAACAACAATGAAAGTTGCATTAATAGGCGCTTCCGGCTTTGTCGGTTCGCACATCCTTCATGAGTTATTAGAGCGTGGTCACCAGGTAACCGCTATCGTAAGGCATCCTGAAAAGATAAGCGCCCGGCATCCTAACCTCGTTGTTAAGAAAGGAGATGTATACCTGGAAGGTGAGGTTACTGAACTGGTGAAAGGGCAGGACGCTGTTATCAGTGCATTTAATCCCGGATGGACCAATCCCAATATTTATGAAGATTTTCTTGCCGGTTCCCAAGCCATCCAGCAAGGTGTAAAGGCGGCAGGCGTAAGGCGGCTGATCATAATAGGAGGGGCCGGTAGCCTGGAAGTTGCCCCCGGCGTACAGCTGATCGATACTCCCCAGTTCCCTGCAGAGTATAAGGCAGGCGCCTCAGGAGCACGCGATTACCTTAATATTATTAAGCAGGAAAAAGAGCTTGACTGGACTTTCATCAGCCCCGCTATTGAGATGCACCCCGGCACTTCCGGTGTACGCAAAGGGGCTTACCGCACAGCCCTGGACAACCCGGTATTTGATGAAAACGGCAGAAGTATTTTGTCTGTCGAAGACCTGGCATTGGTGACTGTTGATGAACTGGAGCATGCCCAACATATCAGACAGCGTTTTACAGCCGCCTATTAAGGCAACTATGTTCTTTAAGCCGATAACGCTTATATTAGCGCTATAACCATATAAACAGTCCACTTATGATGTTTAGGAAACTAGTGCTTGGCTGCGGCGTATTCATGGCTTTAATGAACAGCATGCCGCTCAGCGCTCAGACAGGACGCCCCCTGCTAAAGGAACACCCGGGCATAGTATCATACACCTACCGGAAATCATTTGCGAAAGATATGCCGGGTACGCTGGACCTGGTAAAGAAGAACGGGTTCACTGATATCGAGTTCTCCAACCTTTTTGGTCAGACGGCGAAGGATATCCGTGATATGATAGATGAAAGAGGGATCAAATGTTCTTCTTTCGGTGTAAGTTATGAAGACCTTACTACCAGGACCGATACGGTTGCCAGGAATGCCAGGACCCTGGGCGCCAAATTTGTAAGAGTGGCCGGGTTTCCGCACAGCAAAACCGGTCTTACGCTGGACGAAGCGAAGCATGCAGTAACGGAATTTAACCGGGTTGGCAGGATACTCAAAGATCAATACGGCCTTACCCTGATCTACCATAATCACGGATTTGAATTCCAGCCCTACGGGAAAGGCACCCTTTTCGATTATATCGTACAAAACACAGACCCCAGGTACGTAAGCCTGGAGATGGACATCCTCTGGGTACATTTCCCCGGGCAGGATCCGGTAGCTTTACTGAAAAAATATGGCGACCGATTCAGGGCCATGCACGTAAAAGATCTGAAAAAAGGCGTTAAAGGCGACCTTTCCGGCGGCACTTCTCCTGAGAATGATGTAACGCTGGGTACTGGCCAGATCAATATTCCCGCAGTGCTGAAGGCAGCAAAGCGTTCTGCTATCCAGCATTTCTATATTGAAGATGAGAGCAGCAACGTAGAAACACAGGTGCCGCAAAGCGTTCAATACCTGTTAGGCCTTAAAGAGTAGAACAGCCTTGCCAGGATGCTCATATCATTGGTGAGCACTTCCGCTGTTCCGGGCATTTGTGGTTGCGAAGGTATCTGCCTGTTGGCTGTGGTTAACAGGCCATTTTCCAGCCTGATATCCATTGCGTAGGCAGTATCCAGCGCTACGGCGGATACACCGCTGATACTTCCCCTTATCATGCCGAATTCCCGGAAAGGATAGGCGGAAAGTTTGATCAGCACTTTTTGTCCGGGTTTTACCTTGCCGGCGCCATCTACCGGCAAGGTAGCCCTGGCCACATAATGTTGTACAGGGGGCGCCACCATCAGCACCGCTTCTCCGCTGGAAATAAACTGGTGCGCTTTCCAGAACTTAAAGAAGCTTACCTTACCGGCTACCGGACTTTTTACCAGGTATTGTTGTTCCCATATCTCCAATTGACCCTGCAGCTGTTTTACCTGCTCCCTTATTTTCTGCTGCAGATCATTTTCCTGCTGTAGTGACTGTTGCTGCAGGTCTGTTATGTTTTTCAGGTATTCCGTTTGCTGTAGTTTGTTCTGTAGCAGGTTGGCCTTTATGGCATCTGCATTCATCTGCTTACTGAGCAGCTCTCTTTTACTGTTGTCAAATTCCAGCGGGGCAATCACCTTTTCTTTTGCAAGCATGGAGTCTATGCGGTAACGTTTCTGTTCCAGCTGGAGTTGTTGCTGTAATAACTGGTCTTTTCGTTGCAGCTCTTCATCCAGCTGGTGCTGATAGGTGAGCTGGGATTGTAATTGTCCTACTTTCCGGGCCGTAAAATGTTTATCTGAAAAGAACAGGTATTGGTTCACCGCCTGGTACAGGGCCGCATAACCCGCTTGTAGGGGGCCCAGTTGTAAGGGTTGCGCAAAGTTGAAATCCCGCAGGGCGCTGCGTAAATAAAGGGCCGTATCCAGCCGCTTTAGTAACTGCTGCAATTGCAGCACATCCGGGTAATGGGCGGCATTTTCCAGGAGGTAAATAGGCTCGTTCTCGCTAACCGCCTGGTTGTTCTGCACAAATATCTCCCGTATTTTGCCTCCTGCCTGGGCTACTATCTTCACCGGCGGATTGGAGGAGGTAATATTTACGTGTGTAACGATCACGTCGGGAAAGCGGATGAAATACGCCCCGGCAAAAAGCAATGCTACAATAACAAATAAAAGGGTGGTACCCCTGCGCACCAGCCAGTGCGGCATTTTACTCATAATATCCTGTACATCTTCATGATGATGTTGGTACTGCGGCATAATGGTAAAGTTTTAGTCTCCCAGTTCCAGCTGGTTTTTCACCAGCTCATAATATCTTCCTTTTAGTTTGGTAAGGGTCTGGTGGTTGCCCACTTCAGCAATGCGGCCCTGTTCCAGCACAATGATCTGGTCTGCATGTTTTACGGTACTGAGCCGGTGGGCGATCACCACCACTGTTTTGCCATGGTAAAACTGTTGCAGGTTTTCCATGATGATCTTTTCATTGTTCGCATCCAGTGCGCTGGTAGCTTCGTCAAAAAAGAGATAACGCGGGTTTTTATATACGGCCCTGGCAATGAGCAGGCGTTGTTTCTGCCCGGTGCTGATACCGTTGCCTGTGTTGCCTGTTTTGGTGTTATAGCCCAGTGGAAGTTGCTGTATGAAGCTTTCAATATTGGCCACTTTCACCGCATGCTGCAGCTTGCGCTCATTGATCCTTTCATCTCCAACGGCGATATTGCCGGCAATGGTATCAGAAAAAATAAATCCTTCCTGCATCACCACTCCGCATTGATTGCGCCACCATTTGGGAGAAAGCCTTTGTAATTCCGTGTTGCCGATCAGCAGCCTGCCGCCCGTAGGTTCATAGAACCGTAGTAAGAGCTTCAGCAGGGTGGTTTTGCCGCTGCCGCTGCTGCCTACGATAGCGGTTACTTTACCTTCCGGGATGGTAAGGCTTACATCTTTGAGCACAAAGGGACTGTCTGGTCCTGCATACTGGAAAGACAGTTTATCCAGGCGGATGTCTCCGGCCTGCAGGGGAGATGACAGCGGGCCGGGCGCATAGCTGCCGGCTGTTTGCGCCGGTTCTTCATTGTCACGATTGTGGATCTCGCCCAGCCGTTCCAGGCTTATCTTCGCATCCTGTGCAGAGCGGAAGAAGGTGAGCAGCTGTTCTACGGGACTGTTCATCTGGCCGATGATATAACTTACACCCAGCAGCATGCCCAGCGTCATATTTCCGTTGATCACCTCTTTTGCGGCTATATAGGAGATGAGAATATTTTTCAGCTGTGTAAAGAACAGGTTGCCGGTTTGCTGGTATTGTTCCAGGCCAAGGTGGCTGATGTTTAGTTTAAACAGCTTTGCCTGTATACGCTCCCATTCCCAGCGTTTAGCGGTTTCGCAGTTATTCAGTTTGATCTCCTGCATGCCCGTGATGAGCTCATACAGGCTGTTCTGGTTATTGCTCAGCTGCTGGAAGCGTTTGTAATCCAGCTCCTTTCGCTTCTTCAAAAAGAAAAGGATCCATAATACGGAACAGGCGCTGCCAAGCAGGAAAATAAACAGGATCTTCAGGCTGTAGATGCCCAATACTACAGAGAATACCAACAGGCTTACAAATGAGAACAGCGTGTGCAGCGTTTGCGTGGTAAGGAATTGTTCTATCCTGCCATGATCATTGATCCGCTGGGTAATATCGCCTATCGATCTTCGCATCGAAGAACCGGATGGGCAGCTGCATGAGCTTTGAAAGAAAGTCGGAGATAATAGACATATTGATACGGCTGTTCATATGCAGCAGTATCCAGCTACGGATCATTTCCACCGCGGTGCTGCCGATAAACAAAACCAGTTGTGACACCAGCACTAACTGTATAAATCCGGTGTTCTGGTAATTCACGCCGTAGTCCACCAGGCTTTGTGTAAGAAATGGCAACACTAATGCAAGCAGGCTACCCAGCAACATGCCCAATACCAGCTGCCCGATATATTTATGATAGGGCCGCAGGTACTGGAAGAGGAACCGGAAACCACCTGCTGCGGCAGCTTCATCCTCCTGCTGGTAGAACATAGGTGTGGGTTCCAGCATTAATACAATACCCTGTCCGTTATTTTTACCGGCCCAGCTTCGTAAGAAAGAGGCCTTGTCTACCTTTACCAAACCGTGGCCCGGGTCGGCAATCAGCAGTTTATCATTAGCGCGGCTGCTGTCATAGTTCTGAGGGGGCACTACAACAAAATGTTCCTGGTTCCAGTGAATAATACAGGGGAGCGCAACTTCTTTGTCCAGCTGTTCAAAACTCACCGCCGCAGCCAGTGTTCTGAACCCTATTTTTTCAGCAGCTTCGCTGATACCCGACAGCGAGATACCTTCCCGGGTCATGTGGCTCATCTGCCTTAGACTATCCAGTGAATAATTGCGGCCATAATGTTTGGCGATCATCCGCAGGCAGGTGGGGCCGCAATCCATGCTGTCTAATTGTTTGTATATGGGGAAACGCATAAATAAAAGATCAACCGCGAATGTAGCATGGACGCTGCTTCTGCCACCTCACCGGAAAAGGTGATTTTTCGCGGAAGCGGAAAAAAAAATTTACAGACAGGTTTAAAAAATCACCTTTTCCGGTGAGATGGATGCCTATGTGCCGGGTATACCTTTGTCATGTCAATTTGATTTTTTAACCACCAACGCAAAAGTTTTTACTGCTTTTTAAGATTACAAAAGCAGTCATTAGCATGAAAAAGCAAAGCCCCAAAAAGTTAACCCTCGGAAAGATTAAAGTTGCCAGCCTGAGTAAAGCGACCAGCAAATGGTGAAAGGCGGTTTACCTATCGATTTCACGAAAAGAAGCGTATGTGCCGATGCCTGTTGTGCGAGTGATATCAACGCCCAGTGCCGCACGCTGTAAGGAAACACAGCGAGCCAGGCAAAACACACTTCATGTATTTGAAGTGTGTTTTGCATTTCGTAACAATTGAACATCCTGTTTATGTCTTATTCATTACCCATTAATAAGAAGCTGGAGGAGATCAACAGCACACTGAATTATTTTATGAGCCGGGAAAAAGACCCGGGCCTGTTAAGCGGTTACAGCGGCTGCGCCCTGTTCTATGCCTACTATTACCGCCTAAGTGGAAAGCAGCAGCACCTCCGCCGCTTGCAACAGGTATTACAAAAGATGACACACGCACTGTCGGAGCAGGCGCTGACAGCTTCTCATTGCAGCGGTGTGGCAGGTATTGCCTGGTGCCTGCAGCATTTAACTAACGAGGGTTTTATTGAACAGGGGGAAATAGATGATGCCTTTGGAGAAACTGACGAGATCTTGCTACAGTACCTGCAGGGAGAACTGGAACAGCAGCATTACGATTTCCTGCACCAGGGCCTGGGGGCGGCATTATACTTCCTGGATAGGCCCATGAACGCGGCTGTAATGGCTGCACTGGAAGCATTGGTTACAGCGCTGGAAAAGGCGGCCATTGTGCTGGAGACCGGTGTGAGCTGGAAAGACCAGTTTGTGAGGAAAGATAATACGGAAGATCATTATAACCTGGGCCTGGCCCATGGCGTGCCCGCTATCCTCGCGGTGCTGGGTATGCTGTATGAAAAAAGGATCTTCGCGGAAAGGGCCCTTCCATTGCTCCAAAAGGGCATGCAATGGCTGCTGTCTACCAGGAACGAACCCGCAGCTAATGCTAATTCCTGGTTCCCTACCATGGTTACACGTAACAATGTCGCCATCGGCAGCCCTCAAAGCCGCTTAGGCTGGTGTTATGGAGACCTGGGTATTGCCATTACCCTCTGGAATACCGGTGTGAGGCTGGAGAAAGCAGCCTGGAAGAAAGAGGCGGTAGATATCCTGGCCTATACACTATCGCAGCGGGACAGCCAGAACGGTTTGGTCAGAGACGCGGGGCTGTGCCACGGCAGCATGGGTATTGCACATATTTACCGGCGGGTTTACACTGCCAGCGGGGATGATCGTTTACAGGAAGGGGCAGATAGATGGCTGGACCAGACCTTTGAGCTGGGCGCCTGGAAGGATGGTCCGGCGGGGTTTAAGGCACACACCCTGAACGGTTATATCAACACTTTTAACCTGCTGGAAGGCGTCACCGGGATCGGGCTGGCGCTGATGGCTGCGCTTGATGAGAAGGCCGCCGCATGGGACAGGTGCCTGCTGCTTTCCTGAGCGGTTGCGGGAATGGGACCTTATTTGTAGATTTGAAACAGACAATACTATTATGATCCGAGTATTTATTACTGACGACCACCCCCTCGTCCTCGAAGGTTTGCGATCCCTGCTTAGCAATGAAAAAGAAATTGAACTGGCCGGGTATGCCACAAATGGGCAATCCTGTATTGATTTTTTTGCCGGTAATACGGCAGATGTGGTGCTGATGGATATCGGTCTGCCCGATATAAATGGCATTGAGCTTTGTGAAGCCATCAAAACCAAACATCCCGGGGTAATGGTGCTCGCGCTCAGCTCTTACAATGAAGGCCACTACATCAATGCCATGATGGAGAAAGGCGCCAGCGGTTATGTGATCAAAAATGCAGACAAGGAAGAGCTGTTGCAGGCCATCTACGAAGTGAACAAGGGCAGAACATACCTTTGCTTTGAGGCCGGGCATGCAGCAAGAAAGGAAAGCAGCAGCGCAAAAAAACTGTTGCCGCCCTTAACGCGCAGAGAAAAAGAGGTGCTGCAGCTGATAGCGGAAGGATATACCAACCCCGAGATAGCGGAGAAGCTATTTGTCAGTTCCGCTACCGTAGATACCCATCGGAAAAGCCTCCTGGCTAAGCTGGATGTGAAGAATACCGCCCTGCTTATCCGCTTTGCGATGGAGCATAAGCTGGTGAAGTAGCTCAGAATTTTACTTCCTCTACGTTTAACGCCAGTCCTTTTTTATCAGTGGCTACATGACAGGCATAATCCCTGAAAGCAGTGATCTCCTGCAGGTGCCAGTTGCGGCCCTCCAGCATTACGGATTTTTTATCGGCTACTTCCAGCGCGGTAAGCGCGGTGCTTAACCCGCTGCCGTCTGCTTTAAGAACAGCTTCCTTGCAGGTCCAGAAGCGGTAAAAGGTCTGCAGGGGATTGGCGGCGGTTTTAATAATATTCCATTCGCGGTCGGAAAATTGTCCCTTGAAATCATCCAGCTCAATAGGCCTGATCAGTTCCACATCGATACCTACACGGGCCTGCGGACTTACCACACAGGCTACCATCCGGCCCGCATGCGAAATATTGAAGTCAATACCTCCTTCCAGGTAGGGCCTTCCAAAACCACTGTAACGCAGATCAAGCAGGGAGGCGTTGCTGCCATGCGCTTTGAGAGCGGTCAATAACAAGTGTTTGCCCAGCAGGGAGGCATGGGCATCTTCCCATCTTCTGAACTGACCTATTTTCTTTTGCATATATGCAGGCAATCGTTGCAGCAAAGCCTCGAAAGTGGCGGAGGCTAAGGGCATAGGATAAGTGGCGTAATAGATCGTCCCGGTCATGCTGTACTTGAATTGAGCTGTTTGAACGTATGTTTTGCTTTCGTTATGCAAAGTTGTAAAAATTCACATAAAATTTAATTTTAAATTATCGGAGCAAGTCTTATTGTGAGAGGGCAGCATTTTGTTGAAAGCCGGCAAAAATATTATAACAGATAACCACGGCATGATGTAAGACGACAGAAATATTGTGACAGATCGAAGGTGTTCGATGTAAGATAGCAGATGTGTCATGTAAGCTGACAGAAGTGCGTTGCAAGCTGACAGATGTATCGTGACAGATCAAAGATGTTCGATGTAAGATAACAGATGTGTCATGTAAGCTGACAGATGTACTGTGCGAGCTGACAGATGTATCGTGCAAGCTGACAGATGTGCTTTGTAAGCGCGCAAATATAAAGATATTAATACCATCTCATCCCTGCATACACACGTTTTAGCAGGTTGTCCATCGTTTTCATAAACCCATCAGCTATAATTTACAACTCAAGGTTTTTGTTTGACATAGTTATTTTTTGCAACTTTCATTCATAAGCGGCAGCCGAAAAGCTTTGAATAGAGTAGGCCTAAAAGTAACCTGTTTAAAATTGATCTATGAAAAACTTTCCGATGGAAAACCTGACTGAATTATCCCCTGCAGAATTAAGCGAAGTGCAAGGCGGCGGACTGTTAACCAATGTTGTTACAGGTTTGAGCAACCTGCTGCAAAACCTGCCCGGCACCGTTGGCGGTGTAGGCGGTACCCTGAAGAACCTGATCGATTTCCTCGTCTAGTCTGGCGAAGGGAGATTTCCCGCGACAATGTAACTTCCTATTTGTTGTAATCGGTATCATTGTTTAGCTTATTGATCTATGTGCTGTGGTGAAGACAGCATGCATCAGGCTCAAAGCGTCCTGGTTCTTAAATGGGCCGGACGCTTTCATGTTTTGCTGCCGCATCCAGTTATTATTACGTGCCTTCCACCGGGAAATAACGGAAAATTGTAGCTCCTGCAATCCATAGACGCGGTTTGCCCGTTAATATAGTCATATAGCTATCACTAACCAGGATTAGCGCCCTGTCTGACTCAATGCGCATAGTCATCCAGGCACTATTCAACACCCTATTAATCAATTTTGCGTTGGTATGGAAGGTAGAAAACTAAGATGCACCCAGCAAGTTGTAGTCCTTATCCGGCATTTACGTAGAATGAAAGAGTATTCCCAGGAATACATGGCCGCCCATCTGGACATATCCCAGAATGCATACAGTAAACTCGAAACGGGAAAGATCCCTATGACCGTAGACCGGCTTTGTGAGGTTGCGCGCATACTGGATATCGCCCCCACAGAGCTGCTGGCAGAAGTGAAGCACGTTTGAGAGGCCGGCAGCCATACGGACCAATGATAGCGTAACCCGGTCCGGTCAATATTGTCATGATCTATAAACCACAACATGCCTCAGTTATTTCCAATAGAAGTAATGCAGCATTCTTCCTATACCTGGTTGCCCAGGGTGAAAGTAAGAACGCAGCTGATCTACCTGACGGTACTGGTGGCCGTACTTGCCGCACTCATAGCATTGCCTTTTATTAAAGTAGATGTTTCGGTACAGGCGGGCGGACTGGTACGCCCGGTTACGGAAAAGCATGAGCTGCGTAACCTGGTGGCCGGTACCATTGCCGAAGTATTGGTGACAGACGGACAGAAAGTGGAAAAAGGACAGCAGATACTGCGACTGCAGGAAGAGGTGAGCAACAGCCGCCTGCAGCAGAATTCCTGGGAGCTGGGCCAGCGGGAAAAGTATATACATGATCTTACCATACTCGCCGCCGGGGGTGGGCGCGGTCTTCAGTCAGCCCTCTATCAGCAACAGTATCAACGTTATCAATCCACACTAAACGAACAGCTGGCTACCGTCAACAAACTGAAGGCCGACATGGAGATGTATGAAAAACTCTTCAGGGAAAAAGTGATCGCCAGAAAAGAGTTTGCCGACCGCCAGTATGAATATGTAAAAAGCCAGGCAGCTTACCAGTCTACCGTGCAACAACAGCGTAGCGCCTGGCAGGAAGAGCTGAGCCGTTTGCGGCAAGAAAGCAGTCGCCTGCATGCTGATACCCGGCAGCTGGAACAGGAGAAGGAATGGAACATTATCAAAGCGCCGGTAAGCGGTACCCTGCAGCAATTCAGTGGTAAATACGCCGGTGGTTATTTGCAGGCGGGAGAGCTGCTGGGCATTATCTCCCCTGATTCCAACCTGGTGGCAGAATGTTATGTTACACCCAAAGATATTGGCTACCTGCATGCCGGGATGCCCGTGAAGTTCCAGATTGACGCCTTTAATTATAATGAATGGGGATTGGTGGAAGGGGGGGTACAGTCTGTTGAGAACGACTTTGTGCTGATGAACGATCAACCCGTATTTAAAGTGAAATGCCGTTTTGCCGCCACGGAAGTGCGCACCAGCAAAGGCGTGAAAGGAAGCCTGAAGAAAGGAATGACTTTCCAGGCCCGCTTTATCCTGACCAGACGTAGCCTGTTTCAGCTACTGTATGATAAAACCGATGACTGGATGAACCCTAACAGGAAAGGTATACCTGAAGTAAAAAGTTGAACCGGAACCCTATGGCGAATACCTCTGCTGGTTTGAAACGTAGCGCGCGGGTTAAGCAGCGCGATATCAGCGATTGCGGCGCTGCCTGTCTGGCATCTGTGGCTGCTTACTATCATTTGCAGTTACCGGTAGCCCGTATCCGCCAATATGCGGGTACCGATAAAAAAGGCACTAATGTGCTGGGCATGACAGAGGCTGCCCGGAAGCTCGGTTTTCAGGCCAAAGGGGTAAAAGGACCGCTGGAAGCATTGGCCAATGTACCCAAGCCTGTTATTGCCCACGTGATCATCAATGGAGCATTGCAGCATTTTGTGGTGATTTACCAGGTAACGGACAAACATGTGGTGTACATGGATCCGATAGACGGCGACTATCACCGTCAAACACATGAGGATTTCAAACAAATATGGACCAGCGTACTGATACTGCTGATGCCCGAAGACGATTTTAAACCGGGCAATGAAAAGGTGTCACACCTGCAACGCTTCTGGTACCTGCTGCGTCCTCACCGTTCGGTGCTCTTCCAGGCGCTGTTCGGCGCAATGATATATACCGTGCTGGGACTTTCTACATCCATTTATGTACAGAAGATTGTAGACAATGTACTGGTAGACGGCAACAGGAACCTGTTGAACCTGTTGGGGGTGATCATGCTGCTGATCCTGCTGCTGCAGCTGTTTGTAGGTAACCTGAAAAGCATTTTTGCCATTAAGACCGGGCAACAGCTGGATGCCCGCCTGATACTGGGATATTACAAGCACCTGCTGACACTACCGCAGCAGTTCTTTGATACCATGCGTGTGGGTGAGATCACTTCCCGTATCAATGATGCGGTAAAGATCAGGGTGTTTATTAATGACGTGGCCCTTACACTGGTGGTGAACACCTTCATCGTTATATTCTCTTTTGCCCTTATGTTCACGTATTACTGGAAACTGGCGTTGATCATGCTGGCCATCATTCCAGTATACCTGGTTATTTACCAGGTCAGCAACCGCGTGAATAAAAGACTGCAGCGCAGGCTGATGGAAGATAACGCAGAACTGGGCAGTCAGCTGGTAGCGTCATTAAATGCAGTGTCCACCATCAAGCGCTTTGGCCTGGAAGAATATGCCAATATGAAAACGGAGAACCGCTTTATCCGTTTACTGCAAACCATCTACCGTTCTGCTGTCAGCAATCTCTATATTGGCAGTTCCGCCAATTTTATTACCAGCGCCTTTGTGATCATTATGCTGTGGATAGGTTCCGTTTTTGTGATAGAACGGGAGCTGAGCCCGGGGGAGCTCCTGTCTTTTTATGCATTAGTGGGGTATTTCACCGGCCCGGCCATGGAACTGATCACCGCTAACAAAAGCATGCAGGATGCCCTGATCGCGGCAGACCGCCTGTTCGAGATCATGGATCTTGAAAGGGAAGAGACCACACAAAAAGTAGTGCTGCAACCCAATATGATCGGGGATATTACTTTTAACAATGTCAGCTTCAGTTACGGCACAAGGGTGGAAGTGTTCCGGCAGTTTAACCTGCTGCTTGCAAAAGGAAGGATAACGGCCATCGTAGGAGAGAGCGGGTCCGGTAAATCTACCCTGATGTCTTTGCTGCAGCATATCTATCCGTTGAAGGAAGGGAACATTGCCATCGGCAATACCGATATCCGCTATATTCAGCACGAAAGCCTGCGCAGTTTAGTCAGCGTGGTGCCCCAACAGATTGATCTCTTTTCAGGAACGGTATCAGAGAATATCGCTGTTGGCGAATTTGAACCGGACATGCAGCAGGTGCTCAGCGTTGCGCAGCAACTGGGTATCCTCGAATTCATTGAAAAGCTTCCTGATGGATTTAATACGCTACTGGGAGAACATGGTGTAAACCTGTCCGGCGGACAGCGTCAGCGCATTGCCATAGCCCGCGCATTGTACCGGAACCCGGAAATACTGATCCTGGACGAAGCCACTTCCTCGCTGGATCCTGTTTCTGACCTTTACGTGCAGCATGTAATGCAAAACCTGCGAAACGCCGGTAAAACCATTATCGTGATCGCGCACCGCTTAAGTACGGTAGTAAATGCTGATAAGATCGTTGTGCTGCAGGATGGTGCACTGGTGGAGGAAGGCACACATGACCAGCTGCTGGCCAGGAATACCGTGTATGCAAAATTATGGAGTCACCACCAGGGAATGATCTCTGCCTGAGTATATAAGACCTGATTGAAAAACCAATCATAACATAAATATTCCGGAAACCATGAATACAGGAACCATGTCTTCTTAACCCAAACACATATCCATTATGAAAACAAACCTGGATCAGATCCGTTTGTCAGATTATGGTCTGACAGAAATGAACACGCAGGAAATGAAAGCTGCCAATGGCGGCGGCATTATTGATGGTGTATGGTGGGCCTTATGGGGCGCCGTACTTAACCTGCTGGATGTAGCTACACCCGGAGTGCCTTTCCTTAAGCAGCTGATCACTGCTATTGTAGGAACGCCTCCCGGCAAGTAGACCAAAAGAAAAGGCCAGTAACAGCTACTGGCCTTTTTATTCGTCTGCTTCTTAATGCGGTAGTTTTTCTCTTAGTAATCCATATACCCAGGTGCCTGCAATCGCGCTGAGTATCATGATGGCTGCGGCAAAAGCGCCGGTACCTATCATGGCAAAGAAGGGCCCCGGACAGGCGCCTGTCAGTGCCCAGCCCAAACCGAAGATAAGCCCGCCGATCACCTGGCCTTTATGAAACGACTTCGTGGGGATGGTGATCGTTTCGCCATCCACCGTGCTGATGTTAAAACGCCTGATCAGCCAGATGGCGAGCGCGCTTACGGCAACTGCCGAGCCGATCACCCCATACATGTGAAAGCTTTGCAAACGGAACATTTCCTGTATACGGAACCAGGAAATGATCTCTCCCTTTACAAAAACAATTCCCAGCAGAATACCTGCCGCTATATACCGCAGCAGTTGCCAGCGCAAAGGGGTGGATGTAATTGGTGTTGTAGTATTGGCATCCAGGGACCTTACTTCTGCATCTGTATTTTTCAGCAATAGTTGCACGTCTGACATAATCATAACATTAAAGGATAAACGGAAGGATAATATTGGCAGTGAGGAATCCACCTGCCATAAAACAACAGGTGGCTACCAGTGATGGCCACTGCAGGGTGGCGAGTCCTGTAATGGCATGGCCCGAGGTGCAGCCGCCTGCATACCGGGCGCCGAAGCCCACCAGGAAGCCGCCCGCCACCATGATGATGAACCCCCGTACCGTTAGCAGGGAGGAGAAGCTAAAGAGATCTTGCGGTACTATCCGGCTGTAGTCATTGACGCCAGGCGTCTCCAGCCTGGCAACCAGCGCCGGATCCACTTTGATGGGCGCCGGGTTGGCCAGCCATTGTGTGGCAATGAAAGCTCCTGCAGTAATGCCCAGGATAAAAAAGAGGTTCCAGGATTCCTTTTTCCAGTCGTACCGGAAGAAGGGGATCCCGGCAGGGATACAGGCAGCGCAGGCATGACGGAAATTGGCGGAGATCCCGAAGGATTTGTTGCCCAGCAGTAACAGGGCAGGCGCCACGAGCCCGATCAGCGGTCCGGCTACATACCAGGGCCAGGGTTGTGTCAGTAGTTCAGGCATATGTTATGTTTAAATGTTCGCATTTTTATCTTACAACATCTTTTTCACTGTCTCCCTGGCACTTACCAATGCGGCTTCTACTGTTCCCATTGAAGCACCTTCAAATAAGCCTTCACCTGCAAAAAACAAGGTATCTGCTACGGGCGTGCTTACAACCGGCTGAGCGGTTTTCGTGTGTACGGTAGCGTATGAGTATGATCCGCGTGTAAACGGATCGGCCGTCCAGTTAATGATCTTTGCATTTTCCAGTAGGGATTGCAGTGTGGCGGTATGTATACGGAAGATGTTGGCCAGTGAAGTCAATGCCGTTTGCAGGATACTTTCGTCACTGGCATCTTTCAGCATTTTGGCGGCAGGGCCGCCCAGCCAGCCGGTGAGCAGTGTAGATTTTTCCGGGTACTGCGTCCACCAGGTAGGAACGGCTTCTGCCGAGAAGATGAAGGTAAGCGGTTGGGGAAATGCGGTGTTGGACCGTTCCCAGAATGCCTCCCGGAAATGCAGGAGGATCTTTATTACGCCGCCCATTCCCATTTTATGAAAGGCTTCCTGCTTATCCGGCAGGGGAGGGAAATATTGCAGGCTGCCTTTTGCTGTATCGGGAGCCTGAAGCACACCCAGTGGCACGGTGATCAACGCCTGGCGCCCGGTATAACTTTTTGCATCATCGGTGACGATCCTTACATGTCCTGGTTTCCAGTGGATCTCCTTCACGACAGCGGACAACTCAATATGGCCACCTGCCTTTGTAATGCTATTGGCCAGGTAAGCCACCAGCAGGTCATATCCGCCTGCAATGCGGTATTCTGTTTCTTCTGGCGCCAGCCATTCTTCCCGCATGGCAAGTGTACTGGCATCGTAAGGATTGGCAGTATCGTAGCCGGAAGCGAAGTTTTTGATGGTTTCCTTCAGGGAGGTATATTGGTCACCGGGAAAATATTGCTCCAGGAAGGTCTGCAGCGGCATGTCGTCTTCCAATGCCTTTAATTTATCTACGAAGTCATTCCAGTGAGGCATGTCGATATCCGGGTCGGGAATGGGATAGTAGGGTATCCCTGCTTCTTCTAACAGGCTGAGGGTGATGGGCAGTTTGCCGTGAACAAACTCCGCACCGGTATGCTGGCAGATCCGGCCGCCTGTTCGGTTGCGCGCTTCCAGCAGCAGCACGGTTTTGCCGGCTTTTATTAACTCCCTGCCGGCCATCAGTCCTGCGGCGCCGGCGCCTATGATAATTACATCTGCCTGATCCATGGATCTTGTCTAAACGTTAGCGGTTTCCTGTTTTTTCTTCTGGTAGTACTTCTTCGTTTTCTCGATGCTGCCACAGGAGTGTGGATTGCACCAGCGCCGCTTATTGTTCTTGGTCTGATCCAGGAACATCCATCCGCAGGCCGGGCATTCCTTGATCCTTTGCGGATCTTCAGTTGTTAATACGTCGTAAGCCGATTTCATGACCACCCATAAAGGCTGTAGCAGATCGGTATCGTTTTCCTCCCAGCTTTGTTCAAGGGAGGCCTTGCTCTTACTGAACCTGATATGAGAAAGCGCGGCTGACAGCACTGTATTGAAGGTATGTAAACGGTTGTCAGGCAGCGTGGAGATATTGCCGGCGGCAACGGCAGCAAACAGCTCGTAGAGCAGCTGTCGCACTTCTTTTATTTTTTCCAGCGCCTTCCCTGCCGGTTCAATGTGCCGGGAAGCATATTGACGAAGTTGTTTTCTTTTTTGGGCGGAAAGTATCTCCACTTTACCGCTCCATTGTACCAGGGCTGTATAGCTGTCCAGGTATTCATGTTGGTTTGCCTCCTTCCAGGAATGTACGGTGTTGATGAAATCAAAGCAAAGTACGCCGCCATCCAGGGGCAGGGTGTCTATATTTCTCTCCTTGCTCATAACTTGTTAAGGGAAAGGTACGTAAATTTTACCGGTAAAATAACTTTTGGTGGTATGAATTAAATGTGTAGATTTATACCGGCAAAAGTGATTTTGTTGGTAATTGGCCTTTTGTAACTGTAGTATTAACAATCACGTACATGAAATCGAAACAAGCTTCGCAGGTGCTGGTGATACTGGCTTTTCTGGCTATCTATATTGTCTGGGGTACTACTTACCTGGCCATTGCCTTCGGACTGAAAGGGTTTCCTCCATTTGTGCTGACGGCATTCCGGGGAATTATTGCGGGAGGTATTCTCCTGGCCTGGTGCCTGTCCCGCGGCGAGCAATTACCTGGTAAGGCCACCCTCGGCAATACGGCTATAAGCGGTATTCTGATGCTGGTAGGTGGTACGGGACTGGTAACCTGGGCAGAGCAGTACGTTAATTCAGGATATGCTGCCATTATTATGGCTACCGAGCCCTTCTTCTTTGTATTGTTAGACAAAAAGCAGTGGGCGGAATATTTCTCCAATAAATGGGTACTGTTTGGCCTGGTGGTTGGTTTTGCAGGTATTGTACTGTTCTTCCATTATACGGGCGGAAACGGCCCTGCATCAACTGATGGCGCCATGGTTTTAACAGGCAACCTTGTATTGCTGGCGGGCGCTATATTCTGGGTAATAGGTTCCCTGTATGCACGTAATAAAGTAAATCACAGCCATTCTAATACCATGACAACCGGCCTGCAGCTTTTAGCTGCGGGCCTTTTCAGCGGGGGGATAGCCGGGTTGAACGGGGAGTGGTCTGGCTTTTCCATCCAGCAGGTACCTGTGGCTGCCTGGGGAGGTTTGCTTTACCTTATTACCATGGGATCTTTGGTGGCCTATATGGCATTTACCTGGCTGATCACCATTCGTCCGCCTGCTTTGGTAAGCACCCATACATATGTAAACCCGGTTGTTGCCGTGCTTATTGGCTGGGCATTTGCCAATGAACATATTTCTTTCCTGCAGGTAATGGCCTTGCTGGTCATCCTGGTAGGGGTACTGTTAACCAATGTGCCCAACTACAAACTGAAAGCTGCGTAATCAGAACAGGGAGTGGGCTACGGTATCTACTTTGAAGTAGGATTGTGTAAGCGCTATTGCCTTGTCTTCAGGAAAATCTTTACAGGTATAAATAATAAGAGAGAGGAATTGCTGCTGCTGCCATATGGCGATGTATATGCCGGAGTCGATCAGCGGCACAAATGCATCGTACCCCTGGTTCTCATCTTTCCCGGCGCCGCTGGTGGCATGTACAATAGGCTGGCCATAGGTTTTCAGCGACAGGTGGGAAGTAATAAAGGCAAAGAAATCAATCAGCGTCTGTTCATTCACTTCAATAGTGAAGTAACCTTCCACCTGGAGTCTTTTGCGGAAAATGTCAGGGGCAAGATTTTTCATCACGTGAAAGCTTTTTGTAAAGGTATTTAAAAAATAAAAGGCAGTGTTTATGCACTGCCTTTCCGGTGGAAAATACCTTTTTCGCCTGTGCTACAGGTACCTCTTACAGGTTACTGTTGCTGAGCGGTGTCTTTAGCTGGTTTCGCTCCTTTGTGTTTAGCATGTATTGCTTTACTTGCTGTGGTGTCTACTGCACGGGTGGCGGTAGTATCGCGGATCACGGCAGTGTCCCGCATATTAGCAGTGTCCTTTACGAAGGAAGCAGTATCCTTTATAAATAAGGAAGTATCGCGCATAGCTGCTGTGTCTTTACGGAAAGAGAAAGCAGTATCTTTTGCAAAAGAAGCGGTGTCTTTTACGAAAGATGCTGTATCTTTTCTGAATGCAGCTGTGTCAACTGCAAAAGACGCAGTGTCTTTAAAGAATGCGGTGTCAGGTGCAGCAAAAGCAGCGGTGTCCATTGCAAAAGCTGCCGTGTCTTTTGCGAAAGCGGCAGTGTCAACTGCGAATGCAGCAGTATCCACTTTAAATGCAGCTGTATCCATTTTAAATGCAGCTGTATCAATTGCGAATGCAGCGGTATCCGTTGCAAGAGCAGTATCTACTGCGAATGCGGCGGTATCGACTGCGAAGAACGCAGTATCTTTCAGAAAAGCGGTGTCTCCTTTCAGAAAGGCAGTGTCAGCAGCAAGAGTTGCTGTGTCGCGATTAGAATTGCCTGAGCTTATGATACCCTTAGCATTTACCTGTGTGAGCACCAGTGCTCCAACGCCTGCAATAAGGCCAATTTTCAACATTTGTTTTCTCATAGTCTTTCAATTTTATGGTTAACTGATAAAAAATAAAGTGTGAACCATATTTTGTTTTGTTCTTGTAGTCAGAAGTGCAAAAACCCTGCGAAAATTGAAAAAGAATTGTTAAAACGCCGCAATCCCTCTGTAAATAGGGCGTTTCAGCGAGGACAAAATAAAAATGTGAATTTTTTTATACCCGTATATTTGTAGACCCAGCCCCCACAGGTAGCGTAATTTGTTGACTATGTCCACACGTTTTTATCAGTGTATGGCTGTGCGTTAACTTATCATTACATCATGGAACGGCATATAAGCATTACAGCAGATGGCTCGCATACCCTTGCTATTCCTGGTTTACAGGTTACTTATCATAGTACACATGGCGCCATACAGGAGAGCATGCACGTATTTATCCGCACAGGGTTACAGTCCCTGCCGGGTACCCAACCGGTGCTGCGGGTTTTCGAAATGGGATTCGGCACAGGCCTTAATGCCATGCTTACACTGCAGGAGGCGGCCGCACAACGTCAGGAAGTATATTATGAAACGGTAGAGTTATACCCCCTTTCTACTGCTGAGGTGCAGCTGCTGAATTATAATGTTTTGTTAAACAGCGCCGGCGAATACTGCCCGCTGGAAGCGCTGCACGCTGCTCCCTGGGGTGTGGATGCACGGGTAACACCGCTCTTTACGCTTCATAAAAAAACAGCAATCCCTTTTTGAATACCTGGAAAGCCCGGCGCAGCAGCCGTTCCACCTCATCTATTTCGATGCCTTTGATCCGGCTGCCCAGCCTGAGCTATGGTCGCAGCCTGTGTTTGAGCAGCTGTATGCCCGGCTGTACGAAGGAGGAGCGCTGGTTACTTATTGTAGTAAAGGCGTGGTGCGCAGGGCCATGCAGACAGCTGGATTTATGGTGGGAGAAACTGCCCGGGCCGCCGGGGAAAAGGGAGATCGTAAGGGCGGTGAGGAAGTAGCAATTTTTTAAGCCGAAGCAATTTTTCTAGTGGTAAATTTTACTTGGCAAACGGGTCTTCATCCGCCGTCATTGGGAGGTGAATTAATGTTTTTTTTCTGGTACATTTTAATGGCAAACGGGTCTTCATCCGCCGTCATCGCGAGGCCGAAATAATCTTTTAAGCGGTGAACTCTAATTGGCAAACGGGTCTTCATCCGCCGTCATCGCGAGGCCGAAATAATCTTTTAAGCGGTGAACTCTAATTGGCAAACGGGTCTTCATCCACCATCATTGCGAGGCCGTGTGGAGTCGCTGCTGCTGGCAGCGAGGCCGAAGCAATCTTTTTAACCCTTAAATGTAAATTAAAAGATTGCTTCGTCGCGGCCAACCCGCTAAAGCCTTCGCCTCATCGCAATGACGGCGGATGAAGACCCGTTGATAACGGCGGATAAAGCCCCATACCATCCCAACATCCATCCTTCTACTTACTCCCCAACATCTTACTTTCTACTTTAGGTTCATTCCAGGCGGGCGGCGCTACCTGTAGCAGGTTCTTCACAAAGAAATCCCTTCTTTTCCGCTCTCCGTAATCTCCACCGGAAGAGTGCCCCATACCCGGTACCATCACAAACTCAAAATCTTTATTCGCTTTTATCAGTGCATTCACCAGCTGCAGGGTAGACGAGGGGTCTACGTTGTCATCCATCTCGCCCAGTATCAGCATGAGTTTGCCCTGCAGGCGCCAGGCATTGGTTACATTGGAACACTCTGCATAATGCGGACCAACAGGATACCCCATCCATTGTTCATTCCACCACATTTTATCCATGCGGTTATCGTGACAGCCACAGGAAGAGACGGCTACCTTGTAAAACTCCGGGTGGAACAATACTGCACCCGCTGAGTTCTGTCCGCCGGCTGAAGTACCGTAAATGCCTACACGTGTAAGATCCATATAAGGATATTTAGCAGCGGCCGCTTTCATCCACAATATCCTGTCGGGGAAGCCGGCATCTTTGAGGTTTTTCCAGCAAACGTCATGGAAAGCTTTGGAGCGGTTGGAGGTGCCCATACCGTCTACCTGTACCACAACGAAGCCTAACTCAGCCAATTCCTGCATGCCGCGGTAACTGGCCTGGAAAGCTTTAGGCACAAACGAACTGTGCGGACCTGCATAAATATATTCTATTACAGGGTACTGACGGCTGGGGTCGAAATTGGAAGGCCGGAGCAGGATACCCCAGATATCTGTTTTCCCATCCCTGCCTTTGGCAGAGAACACCTCTGGCATACGCCATCCCGTTTGCTGTAAAGCCTGGATGTCTGCCTTCTCCAGTTCCATCACCACTTTCCCGCTGGCGTCCCTGAGTACGGTAACCGGCGGCATGTCAACCCGGGAGTAGCTGTCTGTAAAGTACTGGTAATCGTTGGAGAACCTGCCGGTATGCTGGGCATTCTCACTGGTAAGCGCCTGCAGGTGTTTTCCTTCGAAGTCTGTTTTATAATACTGGATCAGGTAAGGATCCTGTCCGTTTTCGCGGCCGCTGCCGGCGAATATAATGGTGCGGGCCTTTTCATCCACTTTCACCACGTTACGTACCACCCAATCACCTTTGGTGATCTGGTTCTTTACGTGCCCGGTTTTTCCATCATAAAGATAGAGGTGATTCCAGCCATCCCGCTCAGATGCCCAGATGATCTCCTTGCCATCATTCACATCATAGCGGAATTGTTTACTGCTGTAGTCAATAAAGGTCGGGCTTTTTTCTTCCACCAATNCTTTTATCGCACCGGTAGTAGCGTCTGCTTCCAGTACGCGGTATNCCTGGTGCCCACGCTGGTTGTATTCAAACGTAAATGCACGGCTGTCTTTTCTCCATGCCAGGTCGGTAAGGCTGTATTGCTGATTGAAAAGCGCGGGGTCCAGCGGTATGTGTTTCCTGCCCTCTACCAGGAACAACTGCGGCACTTTAACGGGCAACGCATCGCCCGGTTTCAGGTAATCACGGGTGCTAAGCTTTGGCTGCAGCTGGTCATCGGGGGAAGAAGAGATAAGGTACAACAGTCGTTTCTTGTTTGGCCTTACTTTATTGGCTACCAGTTTTTTAGAGTCGGGCGACCATACTATATAGGAAGAATAGAATTCCCCTTCCGCACCGTCATAGCTCAGCTGGTATTCAGCCTGTGTTTTGCGGTGTTTGATATAAACATTGTAGTTCTTAATATAGGCTACCCAGTTACTGTCTGGTGAGGGCTCCGGGTCGTTGGACTGCTCATCCCTTGCGGCGCCCCAATACCGGTCCGGCCTTTTGTCTTTTTTCCCTTCCGCTACTACCTGGCAGCTGTAATCAGTAAGCAGGCAGCGGCAAAGAGTATCGCCAACGCTGAAGTGCAGGGTATCCCGGTTAAAGCTGTAGCTGATACTGCTGAAGGGCAGCGCATAGGCTTCATATGGGCGCTGGAGTAATGCCGTAAGGGATTTGGCGAGCCGCTCATGGTCAAAGGCCGGCTGCTTGCTTCGCTTGTCTGCATCCACCAAAATAAACTCCTTACCGCGGGGAGTCTGATGATAATACCAGCAACGGTGGCTTTCTCCAATCCAGTTGACATTGTAAGGGGGCATAGTACAGTTTATTCCTGATGATGTTGTTCCAGTCATTGGCCCTGCGATAATCATCTGCAGTGCCCTGCGCCTGCAGCCGTCCGCAAAGAACCATCATCAGGAATAGCAGCGACAACTGCCCGAAGGAGCGGCGATAAGAGAAAGTTTGCATAAAGTATGTTTTAAATTGTAGGGCTTAAAGGTTCAGGCGTTTGAAAGTTTGATAGTTTGAATGCGTCTTATATATGCAGGTCGCCTTCAAACGCTTAAACTTTCAAACAGTATTTTAATGTTCTACATTCTGGAAATAGCTGTTTACATAATCGCTGGGAGATTGGCCCGTAACGCCTTTGAACACCCGGTTAAAATTGGTAATGCTGTTAAACCCGCAGGTGTAGGCTACCGTGGCAATATTATCATAAGCACCGTCTGTTAATTTTTTACATGCTTCGTTAATACGTACCTCGTTGAGGAATGATACAAACGTGTGCAGCGTATGTTTTTTGAAGAAACGGCAGAAAGCCTGTGGCGTCATATGCGCCTGGCGGGCCGCGTCTTCCAGCGTGATAGGTTTGTCATACTGCTGCATGATGTAGTTATAGATATTGCCGATGCGGATACCTTCATGCTCGCTGAACATGGGCGTTTTATTGCCGGAGCTCAGCGGTGTCAGCTGGGGATAGCCGCTCATCAGCTTAAGCATATCTATAAAATGCATCAGCTGATCGGCGCCTGAGCTTTGCGAAATACGCAACATCCTGTTGGATACTTCCGTTACATGTTGGGGCGGTAACTTAAAGCCGGACTGGTGCTGCTGCACAAAATTCTTCAGCAGTTTCAGTTCGGGCAGGTTGAAGAACGATGCCAACTGTCCGTTAGGATTAAAGAAGATCATCCAGGCAACGATCTTCTTTTTGCTCTTTGGAAGAAAATAAGAAGGTTCGTTCTTAAAGATATGCGGTTGATTGGCCCCGATCCAGTAGATCTCGTTAGAGCGGAAAGCGTGCATGTTGTTATCAGCCACCAGTGTGCCCTCGCCCTTCTGTATCCAGGTAAGCTGTACCTCCTGGTGCCTGTGCAGGTGTGGGTAAAAATGAGGAAGGACATCCTTCTGCACAATAATACTCTTATCTAACGGCACAGGAATAGTGAATTGTAGCACTTTCATAAATTACTCCCTTTACATTAATTTCATTTGCGTCGATGGTTGATAATTGCTTGTATATGGTCAATAGTCCATGGTCCAACATTTATAACAGGATGGCTATTGGCCCAATATTACAAATTTTACCTCATCCCTTGGGAAAACAGGTTAATATAAGGTAATAATTGATTATAATCAGGCATGTAAGCCACTCGGGTTTGAGATATTTTTGACAAAAATTTGTGTAATATGTCTATTGAATGGAAAGGGATATTTCCTGCAATCACCACTAAGTTCACGGCCAATGACGAATTGGACCTGCCGCTTTTTGAAAAGAACCTGAATGCGCAAATTGCTGCCGGTATAGATGGTATTATCCTGGGTGGTTCCCTTGGAGAGGCCAGTACGCTGACCAATGCAGAAAGGGAAACGCTTGTAAAATATACCGTAGAAAAGGTTGCAGGCAAAATACCCGTTGTGCTGAACATAGCAGAAGGCTCCACCGCAGAAGCGGTAAAACTGGCTGCACAGGCAAAGGTCTGGGGCGCCCGCGGACTGATGCTGCTGCCACCTATGCGCTACAAGACTGACGAGCGGGAAACAGCTGCTTACTTTAAAGCCGTAGCAGCATCTACCGACCTTCCTATTATGATCTACAACAACCCGGTTGATTATAAGATAGATGTTACCCCTGGATGTATTCGAGCAACTGGCTGCATTTAAAAACGTACAGGCTGTGAAAGAGTCCACCCGCGACGTATCCAACGTTACCCGGATGATCAACCGCTTTGGCAACCGTTTCAAAATACTGTGCGGTGTGGATACCCTGGCCCTCGAAGAAATGGTGCTGGGCGCCACCGGTTGGGTAGGCGGATTGGTATGTGCTTTCCCGGCTGAAACCGTGGCGATCTACCGCCTTGTAAAAGCAGGCCGCATGGCTGAAGCACTGGAGATCTATCGTTGGTTCCTTCCACTGCTGGAGCTGGACCTTCATCCTAAGCTGGTACAGTATATCAAACTGGCTGAAACGCAAGCCGGGCTGGGCAGCGAATATGTACGGGCGCCCCGCCTCACCCTGGTAGGCGAAGAGCGCGAACGTATCTTATCAATCATTAATACAGCGCTGGCCAACAGGCCCGAACTGCCCGACTACCTTTCCATAGGTAAGCTGGAAGGTGTAAATTGATGTTTGAAAGTATTAAGTTTGGGTTTCGCTGTTTGGAAGTTTGAAAGTTTGAAGCCTGATAATTTGCAGATCACCTTCAAACTTTTAAACTTTCAAACGCTTAAACGTTCAACGCTTAAACCTTTAAACACTTAAAAGCCATTACCATGACAGATGTGGATATAGTTATGCAGCAGTCCGCTGCCGCATTTGAAGCCTATAAACTGGTACCCGCCGCTGGCAGGGCTGGTTTTCTGGAAGCAATAGCTGAAGAACTGGAAGGTCTTCGCGAATCACTGGTAGCGATCGCCGGACAGGAAACCAATCTTCCGCCGGCGCGCCTGAATGGTGAATTAACCCGCACTACCAATCAACTGAAACTTTTTGCCAGCCTGATCAGGGAAGGCAGCTGGGCAGAAGCGGTAATAGATACAGCCAACCCTGCCACCACACCACCACGGCCTGATATCCGTAAAGTGCTGCTGCCCGTTGGACCAGTAGTGGTTTTCGGCGCCAGTAATTTCCCTTTCGCCTTCTCCACGGCAGGCGGCGATACTGCCAGTGCACTGGCGGCAGGTGCAACTGTGGTGATCAAAGGTCACCCGGCTCATGAGGCCACCTCCCTGAAGGTGTTTGGTGCCATACAGGCGGCCATCAGCAAAACAAAAATGCCGGAGCACACCGTACAGCACGTAGCTGCACCCGGCAATAACATAGGCAAAGACCTGGTAACGCATCCGCTCATTACAGGCGTTGGCTTTACCGGATCTTTCCAGGGTGGAAAAGCATTATTTAACTATGCCAATCAGCGGGAAACACCTATACCGGTGTTTGCGGAAATGAGCAGCGTAAACCCGGTGGTCTTCCTGCCAGACACCCTCGAAAAGAATGCGGCCTCCCTGGCGCAAACCTTCGGCGGATCAGTTACGCTGGGCATGGGACAGTTCTGTACCAATCCCGGTTTGTTGCTGGCCATCCGCAGCAAGGCGCAGGAGCAGTTTGCTGCATTGCTGGGCGAAGCCATTGCACAATGTGCGCCACAGAAAATGCTGCATGCAGGTATTCACCAGGCATATGAGCAGGGCCGCAGCCGGCTGTTGTCCCAACAGGGTGTAACGCTGATCAGCGAGTCTTCCCAGGCCCCTGCCGAAATGGAAGCCTTCCCGGCGTTGGCCAGTGTAACAGCAAAGGATTTCCTGGCCAACCATCTCCTGAGCGAAGAGGTATTCGGTCCGTCTTCCCTGCTCATTGTTTGCGAAGACAAGGAGGAGTTGAAAACGGTATTGAAAAGCCTGAAAGGCCAGCTCACCACTACAGTTGTAGGTACGGAAGCCGATGTAGCGGCTAATGGCGATATCATTGCGCTGCAAACCACGCTGGCAGGCCGCGTTATCCTCAACGCGCCGCCCACCGGTGTGGAAGTATGCAATGCCATGGTACACGGCGGCCCTTTCCCTGCTACAACAGATGCCCGTTTCACCTCCGTGGGTACAAGCGCCATCAAACGTTGGGTACGTCCCGTATGTTTCCAGGGATTTACCAACGCTATGTTACCCGATGCGCTGAAGAATGAAAATCCTTCAGGGATCTGGAGGCTGGTGAACGGTGAGTTTACAAAAGACGCTATCAATTAATAGTTTGAGGTTTGAAGTTTGAGGTTTGAGGTTTGAGGTTCGTTACACGTTTGAAGTTCAAAACTGTTATCCAGGCCGAACGACCTGTCTGTAACCATTAACCTCTAACGAACCTCAAACCTCAAACTTCACACCTCNAACCCTAACAAAGTTTATGTCAGATCAACCAACATCTTTCAAGCGGTCTTTCGGCCTGCTGGACGCCACCATGATTGTAGCCGGCTCAATGATCGGTTCCGGTATCTTCATCGTCAGCGCAGATATTGTAAGAAATGTCAGTTCAGCAGGTTGGCTAACGCTGGTCTGGTTGCTTGCAGGCATACTAACATTGACGGCTGCACTGAGCTACGGAGAGCTCAGCGCCATGTTCCCCAAAGCAGGCGGACAATATGTTTACCTCAAGGAAGCTTTTAACCCGCTGGTAGGGTTTCTCTACGGCTGGAGCTTTTTCACCGTGATACAAACCGGTACCATCGCCGCAGTAGGCGTGGCCTTTGCCAAGTTCGCCGCCTACATCTTTCCCGTACTAAGCGAGAAAAATGTGCTGGCCAACCTGGGATTTATGCAGCTCACGGCGGCGCAGCTCACCTCTGTCTTACTCGTTGTACTACTGACTTATATCAATACCCTGGGGGTTAAGGAAGGAAAGCTGATCCAAACCACTTTCACCCTTACCAAGATCGCAGCGCTGTTTGGCCTGATCATTTTCGGACTGCTGCTGGCGGCCCGTAAAGACGTATGGCAGGCCAACTGGCAAACGGCGTTCACCTTACAGCAGCTGAAGCCGGAAGGTTTAGTGCCTTATGCAGGATTGGCCATACTAGGCGGTATTGCCGGTAGTATGGTTGGCACACTGTTCAGCAGCGACTCCTGGCATAATGTAACTTTTATTGCCGGTGAGATCAAACGTCCTGAACGGAATATCGGCCTGGCCCTCTTTCTGGGCACCCTGCTGGTAACCATCATTTACGTATCTACCAACATGATGTTCCTGAGCGTAATGCCCCTGCAGGAGATCGCTTTCGCAGACAGCGACAGGGTGGGGGTAGCCGCCTCCATACATATCTTTGGCAGCGTAGGCACTTATATTATTGCGGCGCTGATCATGGTATCCACCTTTGGCTGTAATAATGGCCTGATCCTCGCCGGAGCCCGGGTGTATTATACGATGGCTACCGATGGCCTCTTCTTCAAACAGCTGGCGGTCCTGAATAAGAACGCCGTACCCTCCAAAGCCCTCTGGCTGCAATGTGTTTGGGCATGCCTGCTTTGCCTGAGCGGCAAATACGGCCAGCTGCTGGATTATGTTATCTTCGTAGTGCTCATCTTTTACATCCTCACCATCATTGGTATTTTCCGCCTGCGTAAAAAACGTCCTGATCTGCCAAGACCTTACAAGGCTTTCGGTTACCCGGTATTGCCACTTTTTTATATTGTTTCGGCAACGGTAATTTGCCTGGCGCTGCTGGCTTACAAACCTATGTTTACCTGGCCGGGTCTCGGCCTGGTGCTGCTGGGTATCCCGGTATACTACCTGGTATGGGGTAAGCAGCGAAATCGTACTGCGCAGGAGTCTCAGGCTGCTGCACAGGAATTACCGGTAACAGCGCAGGCAGACTAAAAGTTGACTATTTTAACCCGGTAAGGTGCCGTTATCCCGTTATTTATGTTAATTTTTGCAAACCTTTGATCAATACCTGCAATGCGGTGTTCAATGCTTTCGGATATTTTTGTTATGATCCGGATGCCATGAACACCTGTAAGGCAGGTAGCAAAGCATCGTTCATAATAATTGATCATTCGAAAGATTAGCGCCAGTGGCAAAGAAGACGTTTTTTTGTATAGATGCCCATACCTGCGGCAATCCTGTAAGGCTGGTAGCCGGCGGCGGACCGGTACTGGAAGGCAACAACATGAGTGAAAAGCGTAACCATTTTTTACGCGAATACGACTGGATCAGGAAAGGGCTGATGTTCGAGCCCCGTGGCCATGATATGATGAGCGGCAGCATTTTGTATCCGCCACACGATCCTGCCAACGATGTGGCAGTACTCTTCATTGAAACCAGCGGTTGCCTCCCCATGTGCGGTCACGGCACCATCGGCACCATCACCATCGCTATTGAAGAAGGCCTGATCACGCCTAAAACACCGGGTGTTGTAAGAATGGAAGCGCCCGCGGGGCTGGTCACCATCACCTATACACAGGAAGGTAAGAAAGTGAAAAGCGTTCGTCTTACCAACGTAGCGTCCTACCTGGAAGCAACAGACCTTGAAGTGGATTGTCCAGACCTGGGACCGCTGAAAGTAGATGTATCCTACGGCGGTAACTTTTACGCCATTGTAGATGTGCAGCAGAACTTTAAAGGTCTGGAACACTATGCCGCCTCACAGCTTATTAGCTGGGCCAGGGAAATGCGTAAACGCATCAATGAAAAATATACTTTCGTACACCCGGATAACCCCCACATTAACGGCTGTTCTCACGTACTGTGGACCGGCGCCGTATTAGACAGCACTTCTACTGCACGTAATGCAGTATTCTACGGCGATAAAGCGATTGACCGCTCTCCCTGCGGCACCGGCACCTCCGCCCGTATGGCGCAATGGTACGCTAAAGGCAAACTGAAGAAAGGAGACGAGTTCATACACGAAAGCATCATCGGCTCCAAATTCATCGGCCGCATTGAAGAGGAAACAACGATCGGCGGCAAGCCTGCTATCCGTCCCAGCATTGAAGGATGGGCAAGGATCTACGGTTACAACACCATCACCATCGATCCCGAAGACGATCCCTATGCATACGGACTGCAAGTACTCTAAATCCCGGCTCCGGAATTTGGTATTTGGTATTTGGAATCTGGAATTTTTCAACTGATGTCAAAAGAAGTTATCATCATAGGCGGCGGCATTATAGGCCTGAGTAGTGCGTTCTACCTGCAGGAAGCGGGTTATAGTGTAACCGTAATAGATAGTGGCGATATGCGGCAGGGCTGTTCATACGGCAATGCTGGTTATGTATGCCCCAGTCATTTTGTGCCGCTGGCTACGCCAGGCATTGTTAAGCAGGGCCTGAAGTGGATGCTGAATGCCAAAAGCCCTTTTTATGTACAGCCGCGCCTGAATGGCGAGCTGATATCCTGGGGATTGAAATTCATGAAAAGCGCTACGCGCGAACATGTGGAGCGCTCCGCCGTTCCCCTGCGTGACATTGCTTTGTTAAGCAAACGCCTGTACGAAGAATGGACAAAGCTGCCGGGAATGGATTTTGCCTATGAACCGAAAGGTATGCTGGAGTTCTTCAAAACAGAAGAAAACCTGCATCATGCCGCAGAAACATTGAAAGAGTCCCTGCACCTGGGACTGGACGCCCGCCTGCTGAACAAAAGAGAGCTGAAGGCCATGGAGCCGGATGCGGAAATAGACGCTTTGGGCGCCCTGTACTTTGCCTGCGATGCTCAACTATATCCCAATAAGCTCATGAGCAGCCTGCTGGCCTTCCTGCAGCAGAAAGGCATTCGTTTGGAGATCAACCAGGAAGTAACCGGGTTCTCCACCAACGGCAGCCGTATTAAAGGCGTAAAAGCGGGAGGGAAGGAATATACCGCCGATCATATTGTACTGGCAGCCGGCGTATGGAGCAGCGGCATTGCCAGGCAACTTAACCTGCGTCTGCCCATGGTAGGCGGCCGCGGATACAGCGTTACTTTTGAAGATGCACCCTACAAACTGCATCACTCTATCATACTCAGCGAGGCCCGGGTGGCCATTGCGCCGATGGACGGCAATAAGATCCGTTTTGGCGGAACTATGGAGATCACTTCGCTGAATGCACCACCCCGTATGCAAAGAGTGGAGGGCATCCTGGAATCGGTAAAACGTTATTTCCCGGAATACGATATTCCTATGCCTGCGGCAGATAAGGTGTGGTACGGCTATCGTCCCTGCAGCGCCGACGGATTGCCTTACATCGGTAAGGTACGGCAATATAACAACCTCACCGTGGCTACCGGGCACTCTATGTTAGGCATCAGCCTGGGCGCCGGTACCGGGAAACTTGTGAGCGAATTAGTGCAGGGTGTGCCTGCATCTATGGATATAGATCCTTTCAACCCGGAACGGTTGTAAAGTAAAACCGCATAACATATGAGCTACAAAAAGGAAGTAATCGCATTACTATGGGCAGCGTTTGCCCTGACGGGTGGTTTTCAGTCTGCCAAAGCACAGCAACAAGCCCCATCTTCCCTCTATGCGCAAACCAGCGAGGTGAATGATCTGATGGTCCGCTACCAGGCAGACAGAGGTAGTATTGCCAGGTTCTATTTTTTAGTGAATTCGCCGGAACGCCGTCAGCAGCTGCAGCAGCTGGACAGCAATTATCTCCGCCAGCTGGAGCAGATAGACTTCAATACCCTGCCGGTGGGCTCACGGGTAGATTATATCATGTTCAGGAAAAAGCTGCAGGAGCAACTGCATCAATACCAGGAAGAAGACACGCAATACAAACGCCTTAGCGACTGGTTTCCATTTGCAGATAAGATATACGCCATAGAAAAGATCCGCCGCCGTGGTACGCAGCAGAATGCCCAGGAGCTGGCCGCCAGCTTTCATGAGATGGCGATCGAAGCAGGTAAGAAAACAAAAGAACTCAGGAAGCAGCACACACTTGACATCAACCTCATTCTCCGTGGCGGGGGTATTGTAAAAGGCCTGCAACAGGCATTGCAAAGCGTAAACATGTTCTATAATGGTTATGATCCCCAGTACAGCTGGTGGACAGCGGCGCCCGGCAAAGAGCTGGATTCTGCACTCGAGCCTGTACGCACACACCTGGAAAGCCGCAGAAAGAACAGCGCCGGGCAGCAAGGAAGACAGCAGCGACATTATCGGTTATCCCATCGGAAGAGAGGAGCTGATCCGTCAGTTACAGTATGAGCTGATCCCCTACACTCCCGAAGAACTGATCGCCATCGCCAATAAAGAATTTGCCTGGTGCGATGCTGAGATGCTGAAAGCCTCCCGCGAAATGGGTTTCGGCGACGACTGGAAAAAGGCGCTGGAGAAGGTCAAGAACACCTACGTCCCCGCCGGTAAACAGCCGGAAGCTATCATGGATCTCTACCACCAGTCTATCGAGTTCCTCAAAAAGAATGATCTTGTTACCATACCGCCCATTGCAGAAGAAACCTGGCGCATGATCATGATGACGCCCGAAAGGCAGCGTGTCAATCCCTTCTTTACAGGCGGCGAAGTGCTCAGCATTTCCTACCCTACAAACGATATGAGCGAGGATGATAAGCTGATGAGCATGCGTGGCAACAACCCGCATTTTTCCCGTGCTACCGTGCATCATGAGCTGATAGCCGGGCATCATTTACAGATGTTCATGTGCGACCGTTACAAAGCGTACCGCAACTTCAACACTCCTTTCTGGATCGAAGGATGGGCGTTGTACTGGGAAATGCTGTTGTGGGACCTGCATTTTCCCCGCTCTCCTGAAGACCGTGTAGGCATGTTGTTCTGGCGAATGCACCGTTGCGCGCGCATCATCTTCTCTCTTAATTTTCAGCTGGGTAAATGGACGCCCCAGCAATGTGTAGACTTCCTGGTAGACAGGGTAGGACATGAAAGGGCCAACGCCGAAGGCGAAGTGCGCCGTTCTTTCGCACCCGGACTTGGATACGGCCCGCTTTACCAGCTGGCATACATGATTGGCGGTTTACAGTTCTATGCATTGAAAAAAGAGCTGGTAGATGGTGGCAAGATGACCATCAAACAATACCACGACGCCGTGCTGCATGAAAACCAGCTGCCGGTGGAGATGATCCGGGCTATACTCACCAACCAGCAGCTGACAAAAGATTTTAAGACCAGCTGGCGGTTTTACCAGGTAAAATAAAAGCGTATACGCGACTAGCTTAGTTTTGGTTGATAAAATCGCGCCGTCCGGGTTAAAAGCCGGGCGGCTTTTTTCTTGATAAGAATTGGTACGGAATACCAATAATATAATAAATCCTACTGCAGAAATTTTGCACTATTTATCTAGATAGTCATCACTTTTCCTTCTCTACATTATGAATTTTCAATTATTTTTTGTTTGTTTATAGTCATTACAGCACGAATGAGAAAAAATATTGAATATTAGCAATAAATATAATTCATTCGATGAGGCGACCGTCATCGCCTCGCTCAAACAAGGCGATATGAACGCCTTTGAGGCTATCTACAACGAATACTGGCCGCGCCTTTACGGATACGTTTTTAACCGCTTAAAGAACAAGGAAATAGCAGAAGAGATCATTCAGGAGGTATTCTACTCCCTCTGGATGAAACATACTACCATTGAATTAACCGGCGCGCTGTCATCTTACCTGTTTGCCGCCGTTAAATACCAGATATTCAACTATATAAAATCGGACCAGGTCCGCAGAACCTATGCCAGCTATTTTTCCCTGCAAACCGGCAAAATGAGCGATAATTCCAATGAGGAACATATTGCCGCTTCCGACCTCCGGGATGCCGTTGAAAAAGAGATCTCCCGCCTGCCCGAAAAATGCCAACAGGTATTCAGGATGAGCCGTATGGAGCACCTCTCCGTACGGGATATTGCCACCACACTGAATATCTCCCACAAAACCGTTGAAAATCATCTTACCAAGGCGCTTCGCCAGCTCAGGATGGTCTTCGGCCAATACTAGGCAGCCCTCCCGCCTGATACAATTTTACCCCGCATCAAGTCCACCTCAGGTCCACCTTAAGTCCACCTCACCTGCTGTTCTACAAAGGGTTTACTGGCCGTTTACCTGTGAAATGCTTTTAAGGTTAATTTAGTATGAGTTTAGTGCATGGTTAGTAAGGGCTTAGTAATTGCTTAGTAAGGGCTTAGTAACTCCCTGGCAGAAGTTCAGTGCTCTTCTACAACCATGTATTTATATACACGATCAACTTTTTTTTCTCTACCACTAGGTGTTCCTTCTTTCTCACTTTACTTACTTATATAAACCATCTTTTATCCGCCACTATAAATTCAACTTTGAAGAAACTGATGAGTCAACAGGAATTTAAAAACTTGATCGATAAATATCTGAAAGGAGAGCTGGATGCTGCTGATGCTGCAAAGTTGGAACAGTGGCTGGATGCCATGGCAGATGAAACTGCCTTTGATGCATTGCCCGCTGAAGAAAAGCAGGAGGCGCAGACGGGGGGGTATCAGCGTCTGATGCAACGGATAGAACAGCAACAGCGTCCCACTCCAATACGCCGCCTGTTCACCAATATACGCACACTCCGGGCAGCTGCCGCCGCAGCATGCCTGATCATCGCAGTATTTGCCTTCAGGAACAGGCTACTGGACCTGGTAGCGCCGCATCGTCTCACTGCCATGACCAGTACACCGGGAAAGATTAAGAAGCATATCCTGTCAGATGGTTCTATCATCTGGCTGAAAGGCAACAGTAAGCTGACATTCCCGGTTACTTTCGGCGATGGCGACCGCGTAGTGACCCTGGAAGGTGAAGCGCTCTTTGAAGTGGCAAAAGATGCCGCACATCCCTTTAAGATCCATTGCGGGGCACTTACCACACAGGTGCTGGGTACCAGCTTTAATATCCGCAGCAATGGCCAGGAAACGCAGGTGAACGTGCTCACAGGCAAGATCTCATTAAGCGCCCCGCAGTCGGGCAGGGTGGTGCTTTATCCTAACCAGCAGGCACTGTACACCGCCAAAGGAACCGCCATCGCTAAGCAGGAACAGCGCAGCGCCGCTGTACACGAGCTGACCCGCGGCACGGAATACGATATGTCTTTTAACGATGCACGCCTGGCAGAAGTGATACACCGTATTGAACGGAAATTTGAAGTAGATATACAAACGGAAGAACCAGCGATCAACAGCAATCTGCTTACCGCAGATCTGACAGACCAGTCATTAAAAAATACAATGGAGATGATCTCCCAGGCGCTCAACCTGGCCTTTGAGATCAAAGGGAAAACAATTTTGTTAAAGCAAAAAAAAGAGTCATGAACCTGTATCAGCCACAACCTGGAACGTACGCTAACACGCACAAAAAAATTGCGCCTATGACCCAACAACCGTCAAACAAGACTTACCAGCGGGTTTGAGCTCTCTAAGGGCTTAAATAACGCCGATGACTATCCTGTGTAAAAGCTGCTGCGCACCGGCGCGGTGGGGACGCTATTGCCTTATATCAACCAGCAATTAAAACGCAACCAAGATCTATGTGTAGAACTTTAAAACTACTAACTATCGGGATGCTGATAATCGGCATTGCCCACGCCCATCCCGGGTATTCCCAAAGTATCCTGAACAGGAAGATCTCCCTGCAGGCAGATGATATGAGCCTGCAGCTGGTGCTCAACCAGATCCGCAGCAAGGCGGATGTGAAATTTGTTTACAGCTCCAGCCATATTGCACTTGACAGAAAGGTAACCGCGCGTGCAGACCAGGAAGAGCTGGGAAAAGTGCTGGATAAGGTGCTGGGTCGTCTCGATATCGGCTTTGTTGTAAACGATGGTTTCATCATCCTGAAAGACAACCACGACGGAACGCCCGTTAAAAGCACGCCGCTTCCCGAAATGGCCCTGGTGCGGCCTGTAGCAGATACTGTTCTTAAAGGCCGCGTACTGGGTGAGAATGGCGAACCTTTTCCCGGCGCCACCATCGTTGAAAAAGGCACCGGCAACGGTGTAGTATCCGGCGTAGATGGCTCATTTACCCTGCGTGTAAAATCAGGCGCAACACTGGCCGTTACAGCCATCGGGTATAATGTAATGGAAATAAATGCTGCTTCCGCAGAAGTGATCCGCCTCAAAGCCGCGGTGAAGCAGCTGCAGGATATAGTGGTAACGGCGGCGGGTATAGCCAGGCAGAAAACAAGTCTGGGCTATTCCGTCACTACCGTTACTTCAGAAAAGCTGTCACAAAAATCTGAGCCGGACCCGATAAGAGCGCTCACCGGTAAGGTAGCCGGTGTGAACATTCAATCGGCCGGTGGTGTGGCAGGCGGCTCTACCAATATTACCATCCGTGGTAACTCATCCCTGAATGGTAACAACCAGCCGCTGTTTGTAGTAGATGGCGTGCCATTTGATAACTCCAGCTTTGGCAACGTAGGCGCTACTACCGTAGGCGGCTCAGGGGTAACCAACCGCGCCTTTGACCTGGACCCTAACAACATCCAGAGCATGACCGTGCTGAAGGGCGCAGCTGCAGCCGCTTTATACGGTTCAAGGGCAGCCAACGGCGCTATCATCATCACCACCAAGGCAGGTAAGAAGAAGAGCCGCAAAGGTACAGAGATCACTTACAATACGTCCTATTCCATTGAAGAAGTGTCGGGGTTGCCGGAGTACCAGACCAAATACGGGCAAGGTACCAATAACGACTACCGGCAAGGGGTATACGCGTCGTGGGGACAGCCGTTTGAAGGTGTACCAAGCATGATCCCCACCAGGGCAACCATCCCGCACCAGCTTACCAGGCAGTTCAGTTCGGCCGTATTCCCCCAGTTCTACGAGGCAGATGGTGTTACGCCCATTCAGGTGCCTTACAGGTCTTATGCGAAAGAGAACACCAGGAACTTTTTCCGCCAGGGAAGCGTATACGAAAACGCCATTACCATCTCTTCCGGTAGCGAGAAAGGTAATTTCAACGGTGGATTTTCTCACACCATCAATAAGGGCGTGGTGCCGGAGAATGAGATAAAGCGTACCTCCATGAACATCGGCGGCAACCATCCGCCTGGATAATAAATTTTACGCCAGCGGTTCTATCAATTACGTGATGATCCGGCAGAAAACGCCTCCCATCGGCGGTACTACCAGCTCTATCATGTCTACGCTGATGTATGTGCCTACCAGCTATGACCTTACCAATTATCCGTTCGAGAACCCGATAGACGGCAGTAACGTATACGATTATACGGGTATAGATAATCCTTACTGGTCTGTAAAACACAGCCCTTCCACGAGCTCGGTAGACAGGTACTACGGTAACCTGGTATTGGGCTTTGACCCTTTGCCCTGGCTGAATATTCAAAACACCGTTGGCTTTAATGCATATACAGACAGGCGCATGAGCGTTCGCGGTAAAGGCGCCTCTTCCTATCCCAACGGCAGTATCACTTCTGACAACATCTACCGCCAGGAGCTGGATAACACGCTGTTGCTGACGGTTACCCGCGCCCTGAATCCAGATCTTTCGCTGCGCGCGATAGTGGGCAATAACGTGAACCAGCGTATTACCGATCGAAAAGCTTTTTATGGAGATAACATTATCGTAGCAGACCTGGTAGACATGAACAACACCAGTTCTGTTACGCCTATTCAGCTGATAAATAACAGGAACGTGCTGAAGCAGCGCTACTATGCTTTCTTTACAGACATCACCCTGGACTATAAGAACTTTGCTTCCCTCAACCTGGTAGGCCGTAATGACGTTTCTTCCACACTACCGGCTAACAACCGGAGCTACTTCTACGGTGGTGTGAATGGCTCCCTCGTCTTCACAGAGGCCTTTCATTTGTCTAAAGACATCCTGAACTTCGGTAAGGTGCGCGCTGGTTATACGCGGGTAGGTAATGAGGCCTCTCCGTACCAGACAGAAAGCTTCTACCAGACCAACCCCGTGCTGGGCGGCGGCGGTACACCCTCCAATGTGGGACTTCCCTTTACGCCCGCCGGCGGTATGACGTACAATGTTGTTACACAGGCCAACCTGCTCACCAATGCCAACCTGAAACCGGAATTTATCACAGAGCTGGAATTAGGTACAGAACTGCAGTTCTTCAACAACCGCATCGGTATTGACTTTACCTACTATAACAAAAGAAGTACATCACAGATATTTGAGGTAACGGCTGCGCCATCTTCCGGATTTACCACACAGATACTGAACCTGGGAGAGGCCACCAACAAAGGCGTGGAAATAGGCCTGAACCTGTCGCCTATCCAGACGCACAATGGTTTCAACTGGGACATATCTGCCAACTTTACCCGTAACAGGAACATGATCAAAGACCTGGGTGGCTTTCAGCGATTCAGCTACGGCGGCGCCAATGGCACCAGCAGTGTACACATTGTAGGCCAGCCATACGGCCAGATCCAGGGTACCGCTTACGCACGTGATGAAGAAGGTAATGTGCTGATAGATCCCAATACCGGTAAACCGCTGGTGTCCGGATCATTAAAAGCGATCGGTAATCCCAACCCTGATTTCATCCTGGGTATTACCAACAACTTTAAGTTCAGGAACTTTACACTGAATGTATTGTTCGATTGGAAACAGGGCGGACAGATGTTCTCCCGCACAGTAGCCGAAATGCTGTCACGCGGTGTTACCCGCGATATGGAGAACCGTGAGGTCACCATCGTTTCTCCCGGCGTGCTGGGCGATATCAACACGCTTACCGCGCTGCGCGATGAACGGGGCAATAAGATACCCAACAATGTGGCCCTCTCCTGGGAAGACCACTTCTTCAGCGGCAGTATGGGCCCTGGCAATGGAGGTATCAATGAAGGTTCTGTTTTCGATGCCACAGTGTTTCGCCTGCGCGAAATATCGCTGGGCTACGAGATACCTAAAAGCTTCTTAGGCAAAACGCCTTTCGGTTCGGCCTTTATCTCCATCACCGGCCGCAATCTCTGGTATAATGCGCCCAACTTCCCGAAGTATACCAACTTCGATCCGGAGGTAAGTTCGCTGGGCGCAGGCAACTCACAGGGCTATGATAACCTGACGGTGCCTACCACCAAGCGTTATGGCGTTAACCTGAGATGTTCTTTCTGATCTTAAACCGAAATGATGATGACAGTTAAAAACATAGTATATACGTTGGGGTTGGCAGGTCTCTTGTCTGTCACCGGCTGCAGCAAGTTTGTAGACATTAACACCGATCCCAATAACCCGACAGAGGCAGAGCTGCCCTTACTGCTGCCTGCAACGGAAGTGTCGCTGGTAGCCAACATGTACCAGATGAACAGCGGCGCTTCCACTTTTGTACAGCATGTGGTTTTCTCAGGTGCGCTAAGCCGTTATCAGCAGCAGGGCACTACCTTCGATGATTCCTGGACAGGCTTCTATAGCCAGACGCTGAACGACCTGGAAGCGATTATCACCAAGGGCACTGCGGAGCAGCAATGGGGTTATGTGGCCATCGCCAAGCTGGAAAAAGCATACCTTGTAAGCCTTATGGTGGATATGTGGGGCGATATTCCTTATTCGCAGACACAACAGGGACAGGCTAATACCAGTCCTGCATTTGAAGATGGCCAGGAGATCTATGAAAAGGTGCTGACTATGATAGACGAGGCCATTGCTGATGCAGGTAAAACAAACGCCGGTCCGATGGTACCCGCTACTTCGGTATCTTATATACGCCGGTAGTAAATCTTCCTGGTTGGCCGATGGCCAACTCTCTGAAGTTGAAGCTGTATAACACCATCCGCCTGGTAGATCCTGCGCGGTCTGCCAATGCCATCAGGACGCTGATCGCAGATCCTGCCACGCTGATAGGGGGTACCTCTAACAGTAATACGTTGGATTTCACTTTTAAGTTCGGTTCAGGTCAAAACCCGAATAACCGTCATCCCTGGCACCGGGTAGATTACCAGGGTGGCAAAAACCTTCTACATGAGCCAGTCGCTTATTGATCTCCTGTTTAACAACGATGATCCGCGCCTGCGCTATTACATTGTACGCCAGAACGCTACTGCGGGTCTCAATAATTCAACTAACAGCAACGGCTATTACGGCCGTAATCCCGGGGATGGTACCGCNACACCGGCAGACCTTAACCGTCGTGCTACCTTTGGCATATATCCTGCCGGGGGCTTGTATGACAACGCCCCTATCAATAACCTGCCGGGCACCAATATCTTTCTCACCAATACCGGCGCTACCAGTACACCGAAAGTGGTATCGGTAGCAGATGGAACGGGCGCGGGCATTATGCCGATGATCACCAACGCGATGGTGAAATTCATCCGTGCAGAAGCGGCGCTTACATTGAATACCGGCGATGATGCCCGCCAGGCTTTTCGTGATGGGATCACTGCTCATCTTACAGAAGTCAGCACATATGCGGCGGCCAACGGCGGCATCCCTTTAACTGCAGGCGCCATCAGCAGCTTTGCAGACGCGCAGTTGTTGCAGTATGATGCCGCAGATGCCAATGGCAAGCTGAACCTGGTAATGACACAGAAATACATCGCATCCTTTGGTAACGGGATGGAGGCGTATACAGATTTCCGGCGTACCGGGCTGCCGGCATTGCGCCCGCTGCTGTCGCCGCTTAACAGCTTCCCGATGCGTTTGTATTATTCAGAAACAGAGCTGACCGCCAATACTTCTGTAGCAGGTAACGCCAGCCAGCTGCAGATCGCTCAGCAAACAACACCGGTTTTTTGGGATAAATAGCATTTAACAAATTATGAGCACCATGAACAGATATATAGTACTCGCAATATTGATCTTGTCATTGATCATCGGCTCCTGTAAAAAGGCGCACTACGAATGGGAAGATTATTCTTATACTGCCGTACCCGTGGTAACGATAGACACTACCAAAACGGCCCTGCCTACACGGCAGGCGGGTAAAGTGGCCTTCTTTAACCTGAAAGACGCCAACCTGCCCAACCAGGAGTTCGCCTTTACCCTTAACTGGGAAGGCTACGGCAAGGAAACGGTTACTTCCATTGAGGTGTACACCAGCTATAACAAAGCCGAAGCCAGTGTGCCCGCCTATCCGCTGGTGATTTCCCAGCCGGGTAACCAGTATCCTAATATTGCGCAGTTCCCGCTGCCGAGTATTGTGGGTAGCAACGATCATCTTTATGAAACGGTTACCAGCTTCCCTAAATCTTATTCTTTTACCGCTGCACAGCTGGCTGCTTTAAATAATGTAGACCTGGATGACGTAAAGGTGAACGACTATTTTTTATTCAAATTTATCCTCAACCTGGGCGATGGGCGCAGGATTGTGACTTTCTTTAACAATATTTGTGATGAAGCCAGGGGAGAGCCCGGCGACTGCCGTGTAGGCGTAAGGTTTAAAAATCAGTAAAGAATGCTTAGTTTAAGTGTTTAAGCGTTTAAAGGACCAATAGTTTGTGAGCGTTTCAACCCTTTAAAGCTTCAAACTCTCAAACCTGAATTTTATGCAGCACTTTGTAAAAGGATTAGTAGTTACAGCCGCCATCATCAATGCATCGCTGGCAGCGCAGGCGCAAAAGAGCGGAGCAGCAGCAATGCCCGTGGCAGAAAAAAAGTATGTCAGTGAGATCAGGGCCCTGGCGGCCAGGCCGGCGGTAAAGAAGGCCATGCAGGCCATCATCGATATGCAGCCGCAAACACTCAGCGATCACATCCTGTTAACAGAAATACCGGCGCCTCCCTTTAAGGAAACACAACGCGCGGAAAAATATGCTTCAATGATGAAAGCGGCAGGCGCCGATTCTGTATGGATCGATAAGGTAGGGAATGTTATTGCCAAACGTAAAGGCCGCACCGGTAAGAAAACAGTGGTGCTGGAAGGTCACCTGGATACCGTGTTCCCGGAAGGGACTGATGTAACGGTAAAGCATAAGGGAGATACCCTGTATGCACCCGGTATTATAGACGATACCCGCGCACTATCACTGGTGCATACCATCCTGAAGATCATGGAGCAAACAGGTATTGAAACAGAAGCGGATATATTATTCTGCGGTGTAGTGGGAGAGGAGGGACAAGGCGACCTCCGCGGGGTGAAGCATCTTTTCAGCGATGGTGGTCCCGGTAAAATAGACGCCTACATTGCTATCGATGGATGGAACATGGAAGGCATCACCCACCGCGGCCTGGGCTCCCATCGTTACCGTGTAACATTCAAAGGCCCCGGCGGTCATTCTTCCGGCGCTTTTGGGCTGGCCAACCCGCATAATGCATTAGGGCGTACCATTCACTACTGGTCTGTAGCGGCGGATACGTTTACCCGGCAGGAAGGCGTTCGTGTAACCTATAACGTGGGCGTAATAGGCGGCGGTACATCGGTGAACTCCATTCCATTTGAATCATGGATGGAGGTAGATATGCGTTCTGAAAGCCCGGAACGCCTGGCAGGTGTTGATAAGCTGCTGCAGGATGCCATTCAGCGCGCGCTGCGCGAAGAGAACGAGATGAAACGCAGTGGCGCCCCGCTAACAGTAGACGTGAAGCTGATAGGCGATCGTCCCTCCGGCGGATCAGACAGCACACTTCCGCTGATCCAGTATGCCAAATCCGCCATTGCATTTGTAGGCGGCGCGCCCAAATTGGGGGTGAGTTCTACAAACGCAAATATCCCCATTTCCCAAGGCGTGCCCGCCATTACGATGGGCAGTGGCGGTAAAGGCGGCAACGCCCACGCGCTGGACGAGTGGTGGATAGATGACCAATCTTATCTGGCTACGCAGCGTACACTGCTGGTGTTGCTGGCGGAGGCGGGGATTGCAAAATAACTGCCTCCTCGTCATTGCGAGGAGTACTAAAACTGGAGCGTAGCGCGACGAAGCAATCTCCAAGCGTCCAATTTCATACGTCAAACCAAAATCTGTTATGAAACAAATCTTTCTCTCTGTAGTCTTACTGTTCACCATTCACCTCATCCATGCCCAATCTATCCCCACACCAAAAGAACATTTCGGTTTTAATATCGGTGATGATTACAAATTAGCCAACTACACACAAACCGAAGCTTACTTCAAAAAGTTGTCGGCTTCAGACAGAACCATGTTGGTAGACATTGGCCTTACAGAAGAAGGCCGCCATCAGTATATGCTGATCGTTTCATCACCAGCGAATATAAAGCAACTGCAACGTTATAAAGAGATTTCTCAACAACTGGGGCGTGCAAAAGGGCTGACGGACCAACAGGCCCGCAGCCTTGCCGCCGAAGGCAAATCCGTTATATGGATCGACGGCGGCCTGCATGCAACAGAAGTGGTAGGCGCTCACCAGCTTATTGAAACCATGTACCAGCTGGTAACCCGTACCGACCCGGAAACCATGTTTATCCTTGAGAACGACATCATCCTCCTCACACATGCTAATCCTGATGGGCAGGAACTGGTGTCAGATTGGTACATGCGCGAGCCCGATCCGAAGAAACGGGCCACCAACATACCACGCCTGTACGAAAAGTATGTAGGGCATGATAACAACCGCGACTTCTACATGATGAACATGAAGGAGAGCCAGAACATCAGCCGGCAGCTGTTTGTTGAATGGATCCCGCAGATCATGTACAACCACCATCAGCGCGGCCCTGCAGGATCCGTACTGGCGGGCCCTCCTTACCGTGATCCTTTCAACTATGTGTACGATCCCCTGATCGTGACAAGTATAGACGCCGTTGGCGCTGCCATGAACAACCGCCTGAACGCGGAAGGCAAGCCTGGCTACACCCAGCGTGCCGGCTCCCAGTTTTCTACCTGGTGGAACGGCGGACTGCGTACAACGCCTTATTTCCATAACATGATCGGCTTACTTACAGAGATCATTGGTAACCCTACACCGGAGAAAGTACCGCTGGTACCCGACCGCCTGATTCCCAACGGGGCCACCCCCAATCCGGTGGTGCCGCAGGAATGGCATTTCCGCCAGTCTATCGATTATTCGGTTTCACTCAACTACGCAGTACTGGATTACGCTGCGCGTTACCGGAACCAGTTGTTGTACAATATCTACCGTATGGGCCGTAATGCGATTGAACGAGGTGAAAAAGATAACTGGACCTTCTATCCCCGATTTATAGATACCATCAAGCTGGCCAGCAAGGCAGAGAAGAAAGAAGAAACAGGCGCTGCCGGCGAAGGGGGAGGAGAGTTCTCATTTGGCCGGGAAGATACCATCGCTGTAAAGTACTTTAACGGTGTGTTGAAAGATCCCCGCCTCCGCGATGCTCGTGCTTATATACTGCCTGCAGATCAGCCGGATTTCCCTACCGCCGTGCGGTTTGTGAATGCACTGATCCTTTCTGGTATTGAAGTGCAAAAGGCCACTGCGCCGTTTACCGTTGCAGGTAAGCAATATCCCGGCGGTTCTTATGTTATCAGAACAGCGCAGGCTTTCCGGCCGCATGTGATAGATATGTTTGAACCGCAGGATCATCCCAATGATTTCCAATACCCCGGTGGTCCGCCTATTCGTCCCTACGATGCTGCCGGCTGGACACTGGCCTTCCAGATGGGGGTGAAATTTGACCGGGTGCTGGAGGGGGTTGACGGACCTTTTCAGCAGGTTCCCTATGGTGAGTTACAGCGCGCTCCCAAAGGCAATGTTACTGCAGGGAAAGCCGGTTATCTCATTGATCCGCGCATCAACAATGCTTTCATTGCCGTGAACGATCTGCTGAAAGCCGGTGTGAAAGTATACCGCCTGCCGCAGTCCGCAGGGGCCTTCTATATTCCTGCCGCTGCCAAAGCACAGGCGATCCTTGAAAAAAGTGCTGCCGATGTTGGTATAACCGCTACGCCTATAGATCAGGCGCCTGCCGTTACCACGCCATTGTCGCCCATGCGTATTGCCATCTGGAATAACTACGGCGGTTCTATCCCCGCCGGCTGGATGAGCTGGCTGATGGAGCAGTATCACTTCTCTTACGAGTTCATTTATTCACAAGCCATCGACGCCGGTAACCTGCGTAAGAAATACGACATGATCATTTTCCCCACCGGCGCTATTCCCGATACCGGTAAGCCAAAGCGGAACAACCGCGGCTATGAGGCCAAACCTCCCAAGCCAGAGGATTTGCCCGTGCAGTACCGCTCCTGGTTAGGCAAGATCACGGCAGATACTTCTATCCCGCAACTGAAACAGTTCCTCGAAGCCGGCGGACAAATAGTTACCATCGGTACAAGCACCAACCTGGTCTATCATCTTGGTTTGCCTGTAAAAAGTGCATTGATGGAGCAGAACAGCAAAGGGGTGCTGAAGCCATTGCCCGGTTCCAGATACTACATTCCCGGCAGCCTGCTGATTGCCGACCTGGATACCACTGCCGCAGAGAATTATGGTATGCCTGCTAAGAATGATGTATACTTTGACCGCAGCCCGGTATTCAAATTTGATAACAGCGCTACCAGCCTGAAGAAATTGGTATGGTTCTCCTCTTCCAAACCGCTGCACAGCGGCTGGGCCTGGGGTCAGCAATACCTGGAGAACGGCGTTGCTGCTTTTTCCGCTCCTGTTGGTAAAGGCAAGTTGTATGCTTTTGGTCCGGAGATCACATTCCGCGGACAATCACATAGTACCTTTAAACTGTTATTCAATCAACTGTATAAACAATAGGGTTTTAAGTTTGAGGTTTGAAGTTTGAGGATCAGCACATGTGAACCAGGCTGGTAAGCATGTCCGGGACTTCTAACGTTTAACCAACCTCAAACTTAAAACCTCAAACTTAAAACTATGAAACGCATCTTTCTTTCCATATTCCTCTTCTCCGCAACGCTTGCTGCGTTCGCACAAACCATCCCTTCCCCCAAGGAACACTTTGGCTTCGCCATTGGCGACGATTATCAACTCGCCAATTACACGCAAACATCCGCCTATTTTAAAAAGCTGGCCGCATCAGACCGTGTAGAGCTGGTAGACATCGGCCAGACAGAAGAGGGGCGGCCGCAATACATGCTCATCATCTCATCAGCACAGAATATCAAACAACTGGCCCGCTACAAGGAGATCTCCCAAAAACTGGCCCGCGCAGAAGATCTCAGCATAGACCAGGCCCGTGCCCTCGCCAGTGAAGGCAAGGCCGTAGTATGGATAGACGGCGGACTGCACGCCAACGAAGTAGTAGGCACTCACCAGCTGATAGAAACCGCCTGGCAGCTGACCAGCCGTACCGACCCGGAAACCATGCGCATCCTTGACAACGTGATCGTGCTGATGACGCATGCTAATCCCGATGGACAGGAGCTCGTATCCAACTGGTATATGCGTAATCCTGATCCGAAGAAAAGATCCACCGATCATCTGCCGGTTCTTTACCAGAAGTACATCGGGCATGATAATAACCGCGACTTCTACATCATGAACATGAAGGAAAGCTACAATATGGGTAAGCAGCTTTTCCTTGAATGGATGCCGCAGATCATGTACAATCACCACCAACGTGGTCCTGAAGGGTCTGTATTAGCGGGCCCTCCTTACCGTGATCCCTTCAACTACTTCTTTGATCCGCTGATGATCACCGGTATTGATGCACTCGGCGCCGCTATGTATAACCGCCTGAATGCTGAAGACAAGCCCGGCTTCACCCGGTTGAATGGTTCCAGCTTTTCTACCTGGTATAATGGCGGTTTGCGTACCACTACGCAGTATCACAACATGATCGGGTTGCTGACGGAGATCATCGGTAACCCCACACCGGAGAAGATACCCGTAGTGCCCAACCGTCTCATCCCCAACGGCGCTACACCTAACCCGGCACGCCCGCAGGCGGAGTGGCATTTCCGTACTTCAATAGATTACTCCGTTTCGCTGAACTATGCCGTGCTCGATTATGCTGCCCGTCAGCGCGACCAGGTACTGTTCAATATTTATAAGATGGGTAAGAATGCTATTGATCGTGGCAGCCAGGATTCCTGGACACTTTCTCCGCGGCATTCCGAAGCCATCACTGCTTCCTATAAGCGTGCACAAGGTAAGGACGGTGAAAAAGATGATGGCGGCGATCCTTATGGCTGGATGAGACGCGGCAGCGCCATCGATATGAAGTATTACGATGCGGTCTATAAAAATCCTGATCTCCGCGATCCGCGTGCATACATTCTTTCAGCAGATCAACCTGATTTTGCAACCGCTGTAAAGTTCATCAACGCACTGATAAAAACAGGTATTGCCGTGCACAAGGCCACTGCTCCTTTCACGGTAAATGGAAAACAATACCCCGCAGGTTCTTACATCGTGAAAACTGCGCAGGCTTTTCGTCCGCATGTACTGGATATGTTTGAGCCACAGGATCATCCGAATGATTTTCAGTACCCCGGTGGTCCTCCAATCCGCCCGTATGATGCAGCCGGCTGGACCCTGGCTTTCCAGATGGGTGTGCAGTTTGATCGTATCCTGGAAGGTGTAGAAGGGCCCTTTCAACGAGTGCCTTACGGCCAGCTGCAGGATCCGCCTCCTGCTACAGTTGCTGCGGATGCTACTGCCGGTTACCTGCTGAATGCACATGAGAACAATGCTTTCACGGCCGTGAATGATCTGCTGAAAGCAGGCGTGAAGGTATTTCGTTTGCCACAGGGAACAGCAGAGATGCCGCCCGGCACCTTTTTCGTTCCCTCCGGGGCAAAAGCAAAGGATATCCTACAACAGGCCGCCACCAGATCAGGTGTAAAGGTAAGCGGTGCTAAGAAGAAACCCTCCGGCGCCGTGCAACTGGAAGCAAGCCGTATCGCTCTCTGGGACACCTACGGCGGATCTATGCCTTCCGGCTGGATACGCTGGATGATGGAGCAGTATCATTTTCCTTTCAGCGTCATCTATCCAAAGGATATAGATACCGGCGGACTGCGCAAAAAATACGATGTGATTATCTTCGTATCCCGCGCCATACCGCCTGTATCCGGAACAGAAACAGGTCGTTATGGTTTTATGATGAGAGAGCCAAAGCCCGAAGATATTCCTGTGCAATACCACCATACATTAGGCAAGATCACAAAAGAAAAATCTATTCCCCAGCTGAAAACCTTCCTGGAAGAAGGCGGTTCCGTTATTACCATCGGCAGCAGCACCAACCTGGCATACCATCTCGGTTTGCCAGTGCACAATGCCCTCGCAGAAACAGATAAGGATGGAAAGGAAAAACCGCTGCCCGGTACCAAGTACTTTATTCCCGGCAGTATTTTACAAGCCAGCTTTGATAGTACACAGGCCATTGCCTGGGGCATGCCTTCTGTGGCAGATATAAATTTTGATAACAGTCCCGTGTTTAAACTGGATGCCGGCGCAGCAGAGAAAGGTATTAAACCGGTGGCCTGGTTTGCCACTGATAAACCGCTGCGCAGCGGCTGGGCCTGGGGGCAGTCTTACCTGAAAGATGGGGTGGCGGCCTTTGTAGCGCCAGTGGGTGCGGGTAAATTGTACGCTTTTGGTCCGGAGATCACTTTCCGTGCCCAACCGCACGGTACGTTTAAATTATTGTTTAATGGATTATACCAGATGAAGTAGGAGGTAACTTAATTGCGGAATCAAAAAGGCCGTTACCTGGGAACAGGAACGGCCTTTTATAAATAATTTTACACCTTTTCCGCCAGCACCTTTCCCAAAGTCACCCCAATCTCCTCCGGCTTTCTCCCCAGCAACTGCTCCAGCGCCGGATCTTCCGCGTCAAACTCTCCTGCGCCCAGCGAGCCTGCTACGCCAGCCATCACGGAAATATAGTGCTCCGGAATACCCGCCTTCTTCATTCCGGCTTCCAGTTCTTCCAGGGAGACAGGTATATAGTTAAGCTGCTTACCTGTTATGCCGCTCACTATCGCTGCTATTTCAGATAAAGCATGCGCCTTGTTGCCTGTGATCTCGTAAATTTTGTTCACATGCTTAGCCGGTTCTGCCAGCACATTGGCCAGTGCTTCCGCCATATCCGTGCGGGATGCAAAATTAGCCTTTGCTTCACCCGCCGCATAATACCACTGACCGGTGGTCAGCGCATTGCCCATGAACACCGGCAGTACTTCGGTATAATAGGTGTTCCTGAACACGGTATACGAGAGGCCTGATTTTTTAAGGTATTCTTCTGTATGGTAATGATCAATCCCCGCTGTAAATTTCGAATCCGGTTTTGATTTTAATACACCGGTGTAGATAATATGCTTTACGCCATTTGCCCTGGCTGCATCAATGGCATTGATATGCTGCTGCAGCCGGTTCTCCATGGATCCTGATGAGATCAGCAGTAAGGTTTCCACTCCCTTAAATGCAGTGGCCAGTGACGCAGGGTCATTATAATCGCCGGGTCTGAGTGATACACCCAGGCTTTTGAGCGATTCACCCTTTGAGAGATCTCTTACTAATGCCGCTACTGATCCGGCGGGAACTTTCTTAACCAGGAAATTTAAAGTGGCTTGACCAAGGTGTCCTGTTGCACATGTTACTAATATCATACTGTAATATTTTTCGACAAATTTGAGCTATGTTTGCTATAGATAGTATAGCAGTATACCAAAGTATAGCGCTATACTTTAGTATAGTGTACCCTTAATCAGCAGTATATGGAACCAATTACAAAACGGCTGGAAGCGGATAAAAGATGCCCCACTGAATATGTGCTTGCCATCCATGATACCATGAACGTACTGAGCGGAAAGTGGAAGCTGCGTGTACTCGCCGCCATACTGAAAGGAAGCCGGCGCTTTACAGAAATACAGCGCAGGATACCCGGCATCACTCCCCGTATGCTCTCAAAGGAACTGAAAGACCTGGAAATGAACGGTATGATAAAAAGGATGGTCGATAACAATACTTTCCCGGTAACTGTTGAATATGAGCTCAGCCCTGCGGGCGACTCCCTGGCGGAAGTATTGGATGTGATGGTGGCATGGGGCTTAAAACACCGGAAAGAGATGATGGGCGAAAGCAGCGCCATGGTTCATTCCTGAAAACGGTAACTGTCATGGGTGTCATAATCTATCCCATGTTTCTGCTTCAGTGTTTGTATATACTTAAGTGTACGCATGGTATGAGGACTGGCCACCCCATCACCCGCTATTTCAAGCGTATGCAGCAGTATTTCCTCCATACAGCTGTTCAGGCTCATACGTTTATGCTCCGCGAGGTCCTGCATCAGGGCAGCCAGGCGTTTCTCCAAACGAAGGGAAACATCTATCCGTTCAATTTTCACGGCAGGGCCTGCACTATATATATAATGTCCAAACCCCAGTTCATTCCCCCAGGGGTCTTTTACGCGGTAATCCCGTAAACCATAGTCACGGTCAGCCGGTGACTCCACTACCGTTACGCCGTTGGATATATGAAAATCAAATAGTTCCTCCGCATCACTCACCACAAAGTACGCTGCGCTGGCGGGCGCTCCGGGACCGTTGGCGGACAGGTGTACAGACACTTCTCCCAGGTTCACTCCCGCAAATTTCGGCGGGTCTCCCCAGGTAAAGCCCAGCTTAAAACCCAATTGCCGGGTGTAATAGTCAATGGCCGCGCTTACATCGCTCACGGGCATCAGCGGAAATACGCTTCCGCAGCTTACTTCAGGTGGGATTTGGGAGGGCATAACAGGGATTTTACCAAAAGATACAGGTTTCTCCGATAAAAAGCATGTTAACACTTCCATTCCTTCCATTGTTAAATTATAAATTTAACTATATGAACTTTTTTTCGAGCAATTAATTGAAAAATGACATAGTTTGTCTCTAAAAATATACTTTTAAATAGTTTTTTATCTTAAAAACACTTACGTATTTTGTGCGAGGAACCAAAATCTAGTACGTAGGTACTAATTTAAAAACTAACGTTGCTATGAAAGTTACCTGTCTGATGCTAACCAGCCATTTATGCATTGCCCACCTTGCCCTGGCAGGAGGTAATATGCCGGAGACCCCTCCGGAACGGAAGATCTCTTTACCTGATACCGCTGCGAAAGCGGTATATGTTACTGACACTACAAAAGTTGCCGCCGACCGTAACCTGTTACCGGAGATCCCGGATTTCCCGGAACTACGTAGGTACTCTTATCTGAAGATGAACAGAAAGGCGGTCCTCAGCGACTCGCTTCCCTTTAAGCCATCTATCCAGGTAGGGGCCATTATTCACATGTTCGCTACGGCAGAACAGGATGGCTTTACCAACCCCCACGGCGCGGCTTCGCCTACTTCCTGGAAAAGGGGTTTTACCCTCTACCGGGCACGTGTATTGGTGGGGGCACAGCTTACGCCCAAGGCCAGCTTCTTTATGGAAACGGAACTGCCCTCCGCAATCGGCGGCCCTAACGCTGACAGCACCAAGAACGTGAAAGTAGCGCCTATTATACTGGACGCCCAGTTCCAGTACAATTTCTGCGATGCCTTCCAGATCATCGCCGGTCAGCAACTGGTATCCAACAACCGTAACGGTTTGCAGGGTGCTGCTGCGCTGCTGACCAACGATTTCTCCTTCTTCCAGTACCCTTACAACCTTTTTGAGAACAGTCCCCTGCAGGGCAACTTTGGCCGCGATCTCGGCGTCAACGCGCGCGGTTTCCTGTTCAGGGATAAGTTTGAATACCGGGCAGGCGTTTTCACCGGCCGTAATATAGACGGTAAAGGTCCCCTGCGCCTGGTAAGCCGCGTTGCCTACAGCTTCCTGGACCCCGAAAAGGATTACTATTACGCAGGCACCAACCTCGGTAAAGGCAATACGCTTACCTGGGGCGCTGGCGTCGATAAACAGGGCTCTTATTACAGCCTGAGCACAGATGTGTTCCTGGATAAGCCGCTGTCTGACGCAGGATCTCTTACCCTGAGCGGCGCCTTTCAATACATGACCGGCGGTACGGATGTGGATTCAAAATATTCTTTTGTATCGCTCATTCCCAAACAAACCGTACAGTTTCTCGAGCTGGGATATTATTTTAAGAAAGCAAAACTGCAGCCCTGGGTAAAGTTTGAGAACCAGGATATCTCTGCAGATGCGGTACAAACGGGCGGGCTTGACAAGGATGCCTTTAATAAGATCAGCTCCAGCACCGTATACGGCGGCGGTATCAATTACTTTTTCAATGGCCTGGGTACCAACCTGCGCCTTTCGTATACCGCCCGTTCCTACAATGTAGCCGGCGCCGAAGGATTTGATAAGAAAACCTACGGCCAGGTATGGGCACAGGTACAGATTTTCATTTTCTAAGAACCAAAATCATTTCACTATATAAAACGCATTACAATGATCGCTTCTTTTAAAAAACTGATGATAGGGTTAACTGCCTCTCTGTTGTTGTTAACTATTGCGTCCTGTAATTCCGGTAATAAATCATCTGCTGCGGACGATAATGCCAGCGCCAACACCGTTAAGATCGGTGTGCTGCACTCACTCAGCGGCACCATGGCTATTTCTGAAGTGTCCTTACGCGATGCCGTGCAGATGGCGGTAGATGAGATCAACGCCAGCGGCGGTGTGTTGGGCAAGAAGATAGAGCCGGTGATCGTAGATCCCGCATCTGACTGGGACCTCTTCGCAGAGAAATCAAAGGAACTGCTGACAGATAAAAAAGTAGCGGCTGTATTTGGTTGCTGGACTTCCGTGTCCCGCAAATCCGTGCTGCCGGTGTTTGAAGAGAACAACGGCCTGCTGTTCTATCCCGTACAGTATGAAGGGGAGGAGAGCTCCAGGAACGTAGTCTACTCCGGCGCTACGCCCAACCAGCAGCTGATCCCTGCTGCAGATTACCTGATGAGCGCTGAAGGCGGCAACTACAAAAGGTTCTACCTGCTGGGCACCGATTATGTGTTTCCCCGCACTGCCAACAAGATCCTGAAGGCATACCTGCTTTCAAAAGGTATCGCCAAAGAAGATATCATTGAAGAATATACGCCGTTCCATCACCAGGATTACCAGACCATCGTATCCAAAATAAAGAAGTTTGCAGTGGGTGGTAAAGCCTGTGTATTGTCTACCATCAACGGCGATTCCAATATTCCTTTCTACAAGGAATTTGCTAACCAGGGCCTTACCGCCGCTACCTGTCCCATTATGGCGTTCTCTGTTGCGGAAGATGAGCTGCGCGCGATGGATACTGAATTCCTGGTAGGTCACCTCGCGGCCTGGAACTATTTCCAGTCAAACGATTCTCCTGAGAACAAAAAATTTGTAGCGCACTTCAAGGCATACTGTCAGAAAAAGAACCTGCCCGGCGGGGCAGAAAGGGTAACAGACGATCCTATCTGCTGGGCTTATACTGATGTATATCTCTGGGCAAAAGCGGCAGAGAAAGCCGGTTCTTTTGATGTTGATAAAGTACGCAGTGCATTACTGGGACTGTCTTTCGATGCGCCTGCAGGTACGGTGAAAATGGATGATAAGATCAATCACCTCGCTAAATCTGCAATGATCGGTGAGATCAAACCCGACGGACAGTTCAACGTGATCTGGAAATCGCAGGGACTTATTACTCCCCAGCCTTTCTTTACACTGGATGCTACCGCTAAAAACTAAGTTGAAACTATAGGGAAGAAATGAATACGGGAATCAGATTAATACTATGTTTGCTGTTATCCTTCCTTTGGCTGGGTACAGCTTACGCGTCAGACGACAAGGTCGGCTCATGCATGCAACAGGTACTGTATCCACAGAACGATGAAATGCGTGCGCAGGCTTTGTCGGCACTGGCTTCCTTAAAGCCCTCTTCTTCCGTTCTCCGTTTCCTGGAAGCTGTGAACAGCAACAGCCTTTATTTATATAAGGATAAGGCGGTCACCCTGGGAAGCAAAAAGAGGAACGGCGCCGAAGATGTGTATTTAATATACCAGCTATACCCGGAGCAGATGGTACTGCTGGATGCAGATGCGCAGCCCTTAATGCTGCCTGTTACTGCCCTGCAGCAGGTGCAGATTAGCCGCCCGCATCGGTTGTTGCTGGCGCCTTTATCCTCCTGGATAGGCATCTTCAGTATGGATCCGCAGAAACGTACCATGGCTTACGGCCAGGTGCGGGCCGTTTCAGATACAATGCTGATCAATGCATTGCCGCTGGCGCTGGAAAACGAAACAGATGCTTCGGCTTTGCGTGCGGGCAAAGAAGCCTGGTATGCCCTCCGTTTAAATAATGCCGCATCAGCGCAGACAGCCAAGCTGCTGATAGATTCGCTGGAAACTAACGGGGGCGATAATGCCACCGCACGTTTACGCGCCTACGCAAAGAAAGGCCGGTGTTCCGCAGGAAGCGGCAGTTTATGCATCCGCCAAAGCAGACAAGCTGGATAATCATTATGCCTGGCTGCAACGTGTACAGCACCTGTTCAGCGGTATCAGCCTGGGAAGCATACTTATCCTGGTGTCGCTGGGCCTGGCTATTGTATATGGTTTGGCGGGTATCATTAACATGGCTCACGGAGAGTTCCTGATGATAGGGGCTTACGCTACCTATTGTACGGAAATGCTTTTTAGCAATGTGCTGCATGTTCAGAACAGCAACTGGTTCTTTATCACCGCGCTGCCGGTGTCATTTATCGCTGCCGGCTTAATGGGCCTGTTCCTGGAATGGCTGATCATCCGCCGTTTGTATGCACGTCCCCTGGAAAGCCTGCTGGCTACCTGGGGCGTCAGCCTGGTGCTGATACAAACCGCCCGCACCATCTTTGGCGATCTCACCGCCGTAAAGCTGCCTGATATGCTGGCCGGCGGATGGCAGGTATCGCCGCACCTGGTGCTGCCTTACAACCGCATCTTTATCATCCTGCTCACCATTGTGGTAGTGGTAGCGCTATACGGTATGTTATTCCGCACCCGCATCGGTATGCAGATACGGGCGGTTACACAGAACCGCAGCATGAGCGCCTGCCTGGGTATAGATACCCGCCGTGTAGATGCGTTTACGTTCTTCATTGGCGCCGGCCTTGCCGGGTTGGCAGGTTGCGCCATGACACTGATCGGTAACGTGGTGCCGGATATGGGCCAGACCTACATCGTGGATTCCTTCCTGGTGGTGGTAACCGGGGGCGTAGGCAAACTGATAGGTACCATCACTGCGGGATTAGGTATCGGCATTTTCTCCAAAGTGCTGGAAGCCCTTTTCCAGGCCGTGTATGGAAAAGTGCTCATCCTGCTGCTGATCATGATCTACATGCAGTTTAAACCAAGGGGCTTGTTCCCTGATAAAGGAAGGATCGCTGAAGAGTAATAACAAAACTATTTTAACATGCCTGATAAATCATCTAAACTGGTCACCCTGCTATTTGTGTTGTTCTTTGCAATAGTGCTGCCGGCCGGTCATCTCATGGGCATTGTCTCCATCAATACCATTTCACTGTGGGGCAGGTATTGCTGCTTTGCCATTGCTGCGCTGGGAATAGACCTGATCTGGGGTTATACCGGAATCATGTCTATGTGCCAGGCCTTCTTTTTCTGCCTGGGCGGCTATTGCATGGGAATGCACCTCCTGCTGAAAGCTACTGCCCTGCAGGGACAGGAGCTGCCAGACTTTATGGTCTGGAACAACTTTTCTTCACTGCCCGCATTCTGGCAGCCTTTTCATGGCTTTGTTCCGGCGGTGGTACTGGCGCTGTTGGTACCGGCTGTCATTGCTTTTGTGATCGGTTTCTTTGTGTTCAGAAGCCGTATCAAAGGCGTTTACATGGCCATTATTACGCAGGCCTTTGCCCTGGGTATGTACCTGTTGTTTCTCCGTAACGAAACAAAATTAGGCGGCACCAACGGGCTCACTAATTTCAAGGCCGTGCTGGGTTTTGATCTTTCTTCATCTAATACCAAGCTGGCATTATATTTTGCTACCGTGGCCATGCTCTGTATTTCATATATCCTCTGCCGTAAGATGATGGCTTCCAAATTCGGGAAGGTACTGCAGGCTATCCGCGATAGCGAGCCCCGTGTGGGTTATACCGCTTACCGGGTATTGAATTATAAGCTGGCGGTCTTTGTTGTGGCGGCGGTGTTAGCGGGCCTGGCGGGAATGCTGTATGTGCCGCAAACCGGTATTATTACGCCCGGCCGTATGAGTGTTACTTCATCCGTTGAAATGCTGATGTGGGTGGCATTAGGAGGCCGCGGTAAGCTGAAAGGCGCTATCATCGGCGCATTGCTGGTGAACTGCCTTTACAGCCTTTGTACCAGTCTTTTCCCGGAAGGGTGGCTGTTTGTGCTGGGTGTTCTTTACATACTGACGGTATTGTATTTCGATAAAGGTTTTACAGGATTGTTTGACAAGTTCGCTGCCCTGCTGCGTAGCCGGCGGAAAGCGGTTGTGGAAGGAGTGCCTTCCCCGCACGCAGAAAATACAAGGGTCTCCCATCCCGCTATGGCAAGGAGCAGTGAAGGGAATTGAGCGCTGTGCGAAGAAACCGTCTTGCAATGCCTTTAATAAACGTGAATTATGTTATTAGAAGTAAATAATCTCTCCGTTTCCTTTGGTGGCGTTCAGGCCCTCAACCTGTCGCATTTCCAGCTGGAAGACAAAGAGCTCCGCGTGGTCATCGGACCTAACGGCGCGGGTAAGTCCACTTTTATGGACATCCTCTGCGGAAAAACAAAACCCGATACCGGCGAAATATTATTCAACGGTAAAGCCACCAATGGCCTTACCGAGGTGGAAATAGCAGAACTGGGCATTGGCCGCAAATTCCAGAAGCCCAGCGTCTTCTCCAGCCTCACGGTGTTCGAGAACATGACGCTGGCCGCCCGCATGAAAAAGGACGTTTTTTCATCACTCTTCTTTAGAATGACGCCAGCATTTAAAAAGCGCATTGTTGCAGTGGCAGAACGGGTAGGCTTAGCGGGTGTGCTGGATAAACAGGCCGGCGCACTTTCTCACGGGCAGAAACAGTGGCTGGAGATCGCTATCGTTGTACTGCAGGATCCGAAGCTGCTATTGATAGACGAACCTGCCGCCGGCATGTCTGACCGAGAAACAGAGCGTACCGGTGAGCTGTTGCTGGAGCTCTCCAAAGAACACGGCGTGATTGTCATTGAGCACGATATGCATTTTGTCCGCCAGATCGCCAATAATCGTGTAAGCGTACTGGTGAACGGTAAACTATTGATGGAAGGCGCTTTCGAGGAAGTCAGGAATGATCAGCGAGTGATCGACTGCTACCTCGGAAGGGCAAACGCGCAACTGGAAAAACTATAAAGTATGAAAGATGCAAATATCCTGTCGCTTAACGGAGTAAAGGCGGCCTATGGCGAAAGCACCATTTTGTGGGGCGCCAGTCTTGCGGTAAAGAAAGGAGCGATCACCACCGTGATGGGGCGCAACGGTGTAGGTAAGACCACCCTGCTGAAAACGGTGATGGGACTGGTGAAAGCGCGGGAAGGACGTATACTGCTGAACGGACAGGACATTACCAACTGGCCCTCGCATAAAATAACGAGAGCGGGTATCGGGTATGTACCGCAGGGCAGGGAGATATTCCCCAAGCTGACGGTCTACGAGAACCTGAAACTGGGGATGGAAGCAGCTGCTGCCAATAAACCTGCTTTCGCAGAGGAGGAGATCTATGCGCTGTTCCCCATCCTGAAAGAATTTCGCCGCCGCCTGGGCGGTAACCTCAGTGGGGGGCAGCAGCAGCAGCTGGCCATAGCCCGGGTGCTGATCAGCGGGCCGTCCCTGTTATTGCTGGATGAGCCGACTGAGGGCATTCAGCCTTCCATTGCTATTGAAATAGGGAACATCCTTCGCCAGCTGGCGGAAGAGAAAGGTATTGCCGTGTTGCTGGTAGAGCAGAAGATAGATTTTGCCCGGCAGGTAACCGATTATTTTTATTTCATGGAAAGGGGAAAGATGGTCAAAGAAGGAGAGGCGGTAAGCCTGGATTTCAGGGAATTGCAGGAACATATTGCGGTGTAGTGACATCCATCTTCCAAAGTCATCATCAGGCTTGCAGATCAAGACTTAAATCTCTATATTTAAAAGGATGAATCACGACCTGGGCATCATATCAGAGGACCGTAAGCTCTTCAAGTACTTTACCATCCGTTATGGTATTGCACTTACTTTTATTGCTGTACTGTCTATACTGAGCCAGGTCCGCATCCAGCAACACCTTAACCGTTCTATGGACGACTCGCACGTGATCAATTTCGCGGCGCGGCTCCGTACCTACAGTCAGATACTGAGCAAAGCAGCCCTGCAGCTGCAGAACGGGGTGGAATTTGAGAGCAACGGCAAAGAGTTTGTAAACACCCTGCGGCAATGGGAAAAAGCCCAGGAAGGCCTGCAGGCGGGCAGTAAGTTCCTGAACCTGCCCACCGAAGATATGGAGGAGATCAACGAAATGTTTGAGCTGATCAGCCACCCACGTGCGGAGATCATGCGCGCCGCCGAACATATTGTTACCATCCTCGATACGGCCAGGCCCTTCAACCCGGAGCTGATCCGCCCTTACGTTAAGACCATCATGGATTATGAGCAGTCCTACCTCCTGGGAATGGACCTCATTGTATTTGATTACGACCGTTTCTCCAAAGAACGCATCCGCCAGCTGAAGCAGATTGATTATCTCATGCTGAGCCTTGTGCTGCTCACCCTTTTGCTGGAAGCCGCCTTTATCTTTTATCCCATGGCAATCCATATCAAGAAAGTGGTACTGGGACTGGTATTTTCAGAAGAAAGGGCCAAGACCTTAAAAGACGAACTACAGGCGGCCAATGACCGGATGGAGAAGTCGTACAACGAGCTGCGCGAAATGAACTTCGCGCTGGATAAGGCCACCTATCTCGTAAAAACAGATCCTAGGGGAAACATCATCTACGCCAACGATAAATACTGCCATCTTACCAAATACACCATGTCTGAGCTGCGTAATAAGCCGGTGTTCTATAATAACATGGGCGGTAAGGAAAGCGTGATCTATGATCACATCCGCGATGATCAGAAACGGGAAGAAGTATGGCAGGACGAGATATTTGACTACGCTTCAGATGGTACCGGTTTCTGGCTGGATGTAACGCTGATCCCCGTGTTTGATAATGCGGGCAGTCTTTATCAGTACCTGATCATCGGCAACGATATTACCAACCGTAAAAATACGGAGCGGGAGAACCGGATGCTGACGGAAGAAAAAATGCGCCGTGAAGGAGTGGAGCAGAAGATCAAATCTTACGCCATTATCAACGGGCAGGAGAAGGAGCGTAAGCGTATAGCCGCCGAAATTCACGACGGCATTGGCCAGATGCTCACCAGCCTTCGTATGAAGCTGGAGCAGATACAGGACCGCAATGCTACGCCCGATCCGGAAGTGGTGATGGTCAACAATATGCTGTCGAAGCTCATTACCGAAACGCGCCGCATCTGTTCAGACCTTATGCCCAGCGTACTGGAAGACTTTGGTCTTCGTTCTGCCATAGACGATCTTGTAAAAAGCGTGAAAGATGCGGATCGCAAAATGGAGGTGCTGGTGGATGCCAATATACGCGTATCGCCGATGTCGCGCGAGCTGGAGATGAGTGTTTACCGCATCCTGCAGGAAGGGCTGAATAACGTGGTTAAACATTCGCAGGCGTCCCTGGTGGAGATCTATGTAGACACCTCCGGCGATTACCTGAATATGATGATAAAGGACAATGGTAAAGGCTTTTACTTCAATAAACATCAGCTGCACCTGAGAGAGCTGGCCCGTAAGATGAACGGTATACGCGGCATGAAGGAACGGGCAGAATTGCTGAACGGTGCATTTAACATTAGTACAGAACCTGGAAAAGGGACAATTATACAATTAGAAATACCTTTATAACTATGAGCACAAAAATGAAGGTCTTTTTGGTGGATGACCACGAAATATTCCGCAATGGCTTGAAGCAACTGGTAGACAGCGAGCCAGATATGGAAGTGGTGGGTGAGGCCGGCGATGGAGAAACTGCCCTGCAGCTGCTGCATACCGTTGCTCCGGATGTGATCATTATGGACATCCGTATGCCGGGGATCAATGGTATAGAGACCAGCGAGGCAATATTGAGCCGTTTGCCGCAGGCAAAGATCCTTTTCTTCAGCTTGTATGATAGTCCCGATTATGTGGCCAAAGCGCTGGAAATGGGCGCAAGCGGTTACATCCTGAAAGATACCAGCAACAAGATCTTCCTGAATGCGATCCGCACGGTATACGGGGGCAAGTTTTACTTTATAGGTGATGTAACGGATGTACTGGTGAAGAAGTACCTGGATATGCGTAATGCCACCGGCCATAAAACCGTGTCTTATGCAGATATTTCGCTCTCCAAACGCGAAGAGCAGATACTGCGGATGATAGATAATGATCTGAGCAATAAGGAGATTGCCGAATCGCTGAATGTGAGCATCCGTACCATTGAGGCGCACCGTTTGAATATTTTGCGTAAATTTCAGACCAATAATATCGAGGAAGTGCTTGCTTCCTGCAAAGAAGCCGATCTTTTAAAGTAATTGAATGCTATGATTGTAACATTGATTGTGCTCATGTGTTTGTTTTGCCTGGGGGTGGTAAGCTGGGCGGTGATGAGTATTAACCAGCGGTCCAGGGAGTGGAGTAAGTTTGATGAATAGTGGCGGGGCAGAGCTGTCAGCTTGCACGGCACATCTGTCATCTTACACGGTACATCTGTCATCTTACATGACACATCTGTAATCTTACATTGAACACCTTCGATCTGTCACACTACATCTGTCATCTTACACGGCACATCTGTCAGCTTACATGACACATCTGTCATCTTACATTGAATACCTTCGATCTGTCAGGGTTGTTTGGTTATCTTCCGGGGCGGATTGACCGTCTTGCCGGAAATATTAACCCTATGGGAGGGGAGCTTAACCAGGGCGCGGTGAAGCTATTGTTGTTTCCTGTATATTTCGCAGTATTGCCAGAGGTTTTGGAAGGTTTCGTTTAAAATGGCTGCAATTTTGTCTTTCTCTGCGTTGCTGATTCCTTTAGCATCCCTGGCTTTCCGGTAAAAGGCGGGTGTGCTCCAGGAGCATTCTTCGAAGATTTTGTTCCGGAAGGTAATGGGCAGTTCCATGAGCCGGGAGTAGATGTCGTTAAGGATGTTTTCCGGGGCGGGGTTGGATAAGTTGTTCATACGTTGGAAGAAGGCCTGCGATGCCTTTACCAGCTATTTGCTTCCTATCCGGGCTTTTATGGTGCTATGCCAAAAGGATACGACGAGGAGTGACTAATTCCGGCGGCTTTCCCTGCTACTTACATATCCATCACAACATCCGTCAATTCTCTCCCCAGGGCCCTCGTATCTGTAGGTTCAGAATTCGTCAATATTATAATCGTTGTTCTTTCCTCCGGCAACCGGTAATACATCGCCCTGAAGCCTGGCAGCACACCACCGTGGTAAACTACCTTCCGGTTCTTATAAGTACTGACATACCACCCGTATCCGTAGCTAAACGATACACCATTGTCAATACCGCCAGTGGTAGTGGTATCCGTCCACATTTGATCCCAGTTGTCCCGCGATAAGATCTTTCCGCCCTGTATCAGCATCTCCCATTTTACCATGTCATCGATATTCGATAAAAAAGCCCCGCTGGGTCTCAGGGCAACGTAATTCAGTGCATTTACCACGGTGTCTTTGCCCGCATTCACGTAACCATTGGCCCGTCCATAGACCATATCTTTTAATGATGTTACCCTTGTTGCCATCAGGCCGTTCTTTTCAAAGATCTCCTGCTTCATATAGTCTGCAAAGCTTTTTCCGCTGATTTGCCTGATAATATCTGCCAGCATGAAATATCCCAGGTTGCAATATTGCCATTTGCTACCTGTTGGGAAAACCAGTGAATCTTTATATGCGGCCCTGATAACGAAGGAATCGGGCTGTATCGCCATTGGGTCAAAAGCCGGTGATTCTCTTTTCAGGCCGGAGCTATGGTTCAACAGGTGCCGGATAGTGATTTTGCCCCAATGCGGCGGTGCGTCCGGAAAGAATTTAGTGGCCGGATCATCCAGCTGTAGCTTTCCTTCCTGTATAAATTGCAGGATAGCCACAGCAATGATATGCTTGCTTATAGAGCCCACCTTGAAGACGGTACTGGTTGTAACGGGGATGTTCAATTCAAGATTTGCGTATCCGTAACCTTTGGTCTTAATTACTTTTCCATCTTTTATGATTCCTACAGCGAAACCTGCAATACGTTCTCTCGACATACTGTTTTCAATGAACGTATCAATCCGGTCCTTTTGTGCAAATAAGCTGAGGGGTGAGATCAGTAATAAGCAGGAAAAGACAAAAAGGAGGGAGGGGATGGGTGAAATGTTGTTAGCAGAGGGGCGCATGTTTGGGTGTTTTATGATATCATCAGGGTTATTGAATTCATTAATTTATATAAATATAGGAAGTTGTAGCTGGTCTTTCGGACCGGCGGGCGCTAAACTTTATGACCGGTACATTTTATTTCCAGGCAATGGCTATTCATCTATTTCGCTCGCACCCTGCTTCATTTGCTGCAATACTTCTTCAAACGCTTTCGGTGATATGCCATATTCTTTTGAAAGCGCAATGGCTTTCTCTTCGAGACGTATAGCCTTCTCCCGGTTTTTTTGCTGCTTGTATAGTAGTCGCGCAAAAGTATCCATCGCCTGGGGAAGCTCACAAAAGTCATTGGCGTGAGCTGCCCAACCGAGTGCTTTTTCCAGTAGCTCAGGCTTGTCTGTAAGGGTATATAGACGCCAGGCGCCATTATTTAGTTCACCGCAATAATATTGGGCGGTGCGCACAAACGGAAACACTATCCTCGATCCATTTTTCGCGCTAGCGAGACGGTTTTTCATCATCCTGGAAAGCGCTAAAGAATCGCTTCTTTTTATGGAATCTGCGGATATGGTCATGTAATAGTTATCGTAGTATGGGAGGGCTGTGTCTTTGAGATGATCCGCCTGTTAATCTCAATACGCTCATCCAGGGGAAGGCTGTACCAGGCTTGGCGGAATAAATCAGGATTGTTCCGGAGTATGGCGTCAGCGCGCGACATTAATACAGGGCTCAATTGAATGATACGCTGCAGTACAGGCAGTTTTGCCAGTGAGTCTGGCGGTAGTTGTGTGACATATTGATCCAATAGCGAATCAATAGCATAATTGAGCGCATTCCTGGTTTTTATTAGCTTATATAATGCTGCGGTGCTCAATTTATCAGTTGCTGCTGCCGCTTCTAATTGTCTGATCGCGATGCCGTTTTCTTTCTGCCTGTATGCGATCTCTGCTTCTCTTATATAATCGGTAGTATGGGAAGAGCTTCCGTTAAAGCGATGTATTAATGTACCCTGCTTATCCAGGAATAAAACCATATTTTTTCCTGCCGCTTGGTAGGTTTGTTGTAGCATTACGCTTTCAGGATGGTCTGCACCTATGCGGAGAACAACAAACCTTGACGAAAGATATCTTCTCAGCGCATCGTCTTTCAGGGCCATGTCTGCAACCTGATTGCAGGTAGCGCACTCCCGGGCGTCCATCATCAGGAAGATCATTTTATTGTTTTCTGCAGCAGCGGCAAGTGCTGACTCAATGCTTGCTTTTTCGCTCAGGAACTGACCCATGGAAAAAAGGGGAAGGAAGGCAGACAGGATAGCTGATAACAGGGGTTTATTCATGATTTGGGATATTTATAGCGCTATGCAATTAATCACTTTTATTTCTGCCAAAGGGTTAATAAATGGTTAATAGGAGGGCTGGTTAGCAGGCGGTCTGCGTGGAACCGTTTTATAGGGTGTCAATACCGGATCGTTGCTAACCTGTTCTGCTACCGGGTGCATAACCGCTTCCAGTGATACAGATTGTCCTTTCTTCACAGTAAACTCAGCAGTTTTGATCTTGCCAAATCCAAGGGCTGCGATAGACAAATAGTATCTTCCGGGAAGCACCATACAGCTGAACCGGCCCTTTGGGTCTGGCCCGATTGATGCTTTATACCCGCTGGTGTCCAGCTTAATCAGCTGTAGCGCTATAAGGGCGTTGTATTCTGTTGAATCTGTATCTACTGCCCTGATGTTGCCCTGGATGAATACACTGTCTTTTTTATTGGCTGAAGGTTGTATAGATAATACGTAGCCGCTGCCGTCAGGTTTACTGCCCGTAATCTGCTTTACCGGATTACAGGCAGTAAACACAATAAGACATACCAGGTAACGAATGAGTTTCATGGGATATTTTTATTGCGCGCAATTACACAATTTTAGTTCCCAAAAAGGGTTAATAAGTAGTTAATAAAAATGACAAAAAACCAGTGTGGTGGCTGATTATATACAATATATCAATGTGTAAAAGATGATCTTTTTGTAATAGTCAGGTTCTTGTTCATTCATCCATTAACTACACCTTGAAAATTATTATTTCAAAAATATTATTCCACCTTAAAATGACATCAGCATTTTTATTTTAATGCTACAATACCTTCTTCGCCACCCACAGCGTATCATACTTCCTATGGAACCTGAACTCCTTTGCCCCCATCACCAGCTGCTTAATTACCCAGGTAGGCCCCAGCTCCTCCCTGTCCTCATAAAAATCATGAAATGCTATATATCCTCCAACGGTCACTTTCGGTGCATACCATTCAAAATCAGCTTTACATCCGGGAATAGAATGATCGCCATCTATAAACAGGAAATCAATCTTCTCAAAATCACTATGAAACTGATGAGAGTACCCTTGCTTTATGATGATCTTCTTCAACACTTCCAGTCCCTCCATATTTTTCCTGAACTGTTCCAGCAAATTGTTATCCCCCTTTTTATGCAGGTATATTTCCCTGCTACCTTCATCCGCACCCGCATCTGCATTAAAGGGATCGATGGCGTACACATTGCCGGACCGTAAGCCTTTTTGAAAGACAATATGTACTCTTCCCCTGCCAGCTGCCGATTTCCACCACCGTAGCATTCCGCGGCAGCTTTCGTGCCGTGAGATAAAGTCCCAGCGCTTCACTGTCGGTCAGCCAGCCGTCCAGGTCACGGAAGGCGCTTATCTTCTTTAATGCTGCTTTTTCAATCAGTTGCCGGATCATAGTAATGGTTGTTTGCGCTAAGGAATTTACAATTAATTCTTCAAGTTGACCTGTTTTAATGCCGGTGGGTATGCGCCTGCCAATCCGTTCTCTCCGCTTCAAAGATTAACACCTCTTCTCTTGCAATCCATTGCAAAAAGTTGTACTTTTTACCGCCAGTAATCTATCCACGAATAACACGTATGAAAAAACTATCCATCTTATTACTACTATTCGTCATTTCTACCGCCGCCATTCCTCCCGGATTCCACTGGAAAAACATCCGGGTGCTGGTATATACGAAGAATGGCCAGGGTTACGTGCATCAGAACATTCCCGCTGCTGTGGCCGCAATCCGGCAGCTGGCTCGGGAGCACGGCTTCCAGGTGGATGTGTCCGATACGCCTGCCGACTTTACAGACGCCAACCTGCGGAAATATAATGTCCTCATCTTTGCCAATACCAATAACGATGTTTTTCATACAGATGCCCAGAAGCTTGCTTTGATGCGCTTCATCCAGGCAGGCGGCGGTTTTGTAGGCATCCACTCTGCGGTGGGCACAGAACGGAAGTGGCCCTGGTTCAAACGGATGGTGGGCGCCACCTTTGTACGTCACCCGCCATTCCAGCCGTTGAAGGAAATAATTATAGACGCTGACCATCCGTCTACTGCTTTTTTGCCGAAGATATGGGAGCTGTCTGATGAATGTTACTTCGTCAGGGAAGTCAATCCAGACATCCATGTTCTCGCAGTGCACGATCTCTCCGGCATCAATGATAAGGAAAAGCCAGACTTCTATGGTGCTGTTTTCCCTTCTGTATGGTGCCATGAATTTGATGGCGGCCGTCAATGGTACACCGCCCTCGGGCACGACCCAAAGATCTATGCTGACCCTACCTTTCAGCGCCACCTGCTGGGCGGCCTGCAATGGGTACTCAGCAAACAAACTAAACTGGATTATTCCAAAGCCCGGGCGGTAAGTCCGGATGACCCGTTGCCCTATTGAACGTTTGAAGTTTGAAGTTCGTTGCATGTTGGAAGTTCGGTACAACTATGCCTTTAAAGCAGGACTGTCCTGAACCTTTAACGTTTAACAAACCTCAAACTTTAAACCTCAAACGTTAAAACCCATAAACGCTCAGATATGAAGAACCTTTCCTCCAGGCGAAAATTCCTCAAAGACTCCGTTAAAGGCGCCGGTGCGCTGGCACTCACTTCTTTTCCCGCCATTGTTCCCGCGCATGTGTTAAGCGGCCCGCTTGCCCCCAGTAACCGTATTAATGTGGGCGCCATTGGTAATGGCCGTATCTCCCGCGGACATGATATGCCCGGTGTATGGAATCATGATCTGGCCCGGATCATCGCCGTATGCGACCTTGACAGTAAACGGCTGGATGCGGCTAAACGCCTGGTCAATGAGCATTACACAAAGAAAACCGGTAAAGCCTACGATGGAGTAAAAACGTATACCGACTACCAGGAGCTCCTCGCTGATAAAGATATTGACGCTGTTATCATCAGCACGCCTGATCACTGGCATGTTATTCCTGCCATCCACGCCGTACGTGCGGGTAAGGATGTTTACATGCAAAAGCCCGCTTCGCTTACCATTGCCGAAGGCCGTGCCCTGAGTGACGAAGTGCATCGCAGCGGAAGGATATTGCAGATCGGCAGCCAGCAACGCTCTATGCCGCAGTTCAAACGCGCCTGTGAGCTGGTGCGCAACGGCCGCATCGGTAAACTGCATACGGTATACGTAGGTCTTCCGATAGATGATCCCGGGGAAAGTACCGTTGAAAAAGAAATGCCCGTACCCGCTGGTCTTGATTACGAGAAGTGGCTGGGCGAAACACCTTATGTTCCCTACACTTTAAAAAGGGTACACCCGGCAGATGATTTCTCCCGTCCCGGATGGCTGCGTTGCGAACAATTTGGTGCAGGGATGATCACCGGATGGGGCGCTCATCATTTTGATATTGTAAATTGGGGAATGGATACGGAATATACGGGTCCGGTAGAGATTACCGCCAGTGCTGAGTTCCCGCCGGCAGGTCACCTGTGGGATGTACACGGACCTTTTAAATCGGAAACCATCTTCGGTAACGGGGTTAAAGTGCTTGCCAGCAATGAATATCCCAACGGCGTGAAATTCGTTGGCTCCGATGGCTGGATCTTCGTTACCCGCGGCAACTATACGGCCACTGCCAGTGATCCGGGATCTAAAGTTAAAAAAGATAAAGCGCTAGACGCCAGTGATCCGCGTATACTCGATTCCGTTATAGGGCCCGATGAAATACATCTTTATGAAAGTAACGACCACCATGGTAACTGGCTGGAGAGTATCGCCAGCCGCCGGCAGCCTATTACCCCCATAGAAGTGGGACACCGCGCCTGCACTGTTTGCCTGCTTAATCATGCCGCCATGAAGCTGCAGCGCAAACTCTACTGGGATCCGGTAAAGGAACGCTTTAAAAACGATGACGAAGCCAACGCCATGCTGACCCGTCCGCAGCGCTGGCCGTATACCTTAGATTAGTGGCGTCATTGGAGAGGAACCGCAAAGCCCGGCGCGAGGCGCGACGAAGCAATCTTTTATCATCAAATTCAAACAACAAACTAATCATACGAATGAATCACCTGAAACTCATTTCACCTCTTCTTCTCCTAACCGCCATGAACTATGCATGCAACTCCGGTGCTACTGATGCAAACAGCAAAGACAGCACCGCTTCGGAAATCAGGCTTGTTACCCTGGACCCCGGCCACTTCCACGCGGCCCTCGTTCAGAAATCCATGTACCCCGGTATAGATTCCGTTGTACATGTTTACGCACCCGATGGTCCTGAACTGCAGGAACAGCTGCGCTTTATCGATCAGTACAACACCCGCGCCGATGCGCCCACCCACTGGCATGAAGAGATCTACAAAGGCCCTGACTTCCTCGAAAAGATGGTGGCCGACAAGAAAGGCAATGTGGTAGTGATGGCGGGCAATAATCAGCGCAAAACAGAATACATTCAGCAGGCCGTTGCCGCGGGGATGAATGTCCTGGCAGACAAGCCCATGGCCATCAGCTCCGCCGGTTTTGAGAAGCTGCAGCAAACCTTCGCAGATGCAAAGGAAAAGAAAGTGCTGCTCTATGATATTATGACCGAACGCTCTGAGATCACCAACATCCTGCAGGGCGAACTCTCCCGCATAAACGAAGTCTTCGGCGAACTGCAGAAAGGCACTGAAAAAGATCCCGGGGTGGTAATGGAAAGCGTTCACCACTTTTATAAATATGTTTCCGGCAAGGCCCTTAAACGCCCGTCCTGGTTCTTCGATCCTGAACAACAGGGCGATGCGATTGTAGATGTAGGTACGCACCTTGTAGACCTGGTGCAATGGGAATGTTTTCCCGGCGTAGCCCTTGATTATAAAACGGACATCCAGCTGAAGGCCGCCCGCCGCTGGCCTACCCCGGTAACTTTGTCGCAGTTCAGCACCATCACCGGACTGGATAGTTTTCCCTCTTTTTTTACAACCATATGCAAAAGATACCCTGTTGAATGTGGCCGCCAATGGAGAAGCCACCTACACCCTCAAAGGGGTGCATGTAAAAGTGGCCGCCTTATGGCGCTACGCCGCACCAGAAGGGGGAGGAGATACCCACTATGCGCTATTCCGCGGTACTAAAAGCAACCTGGTCATCCGCCAGGGTAAGGAAGAAAAGTATGAGCCTACCTTGTATGTAGAACCGGTGGCCGGTAATAATACCCCTGCTTTTGAAACGGCTTTGCAGGAAGCATTGAAACAGCTGGAAGCAAAATACCCCGGAGTGGGAACAGAGAAGAGCGCCAAAGGCTGGAAGATCACCATCCCGGCTGCATATAAGAACGGGCATGAAGCGCACTTTGCCCAGGTAATGGAACGCTACCTGCAATACCTGAAAGATGGTAAGCTGCCCGATTGGGAAGTACCCAACATGCTTGCCAAATACTATACTACCACCAAGGCGCTGGAAATGTCGAAAAGCCATTAGCCATTAGCTGCTGGCTGTTAGCTGCTAATAGCCAGCAGCTAACAGCTGACAGCTCACTTTATCGCTATCCCCAATCCTAATTGTATTTGGTGGGTTTTCCAGGAATACCGGTTGTCAATATCATTGAGATCACTCAGCCCCATCACATAGCGTCCGTAGAAGCGTACCTGTGATACATGCAGGGTTAGTCCTGCTGCTGCGCCCAGGTCATTCTTTTTAATGGCTCTACGGCCATTCTGCAGCAGGGTCTCGTCGTAAGACACCAGGAGGTTGTACTGCGGTCCCAGGTTAAGGCTGAGGAACTCGTTCACATTATACGTAAGCAATACCGGGATACTCAGGTAACCCAGCTGTATCTTGCTGTTGTTGGCGCCACTGGCGCCGCTGTTAACATAGTACTTCGTAAAATCCGCCCCGGCCTTGTTGTTGTACAGGGTGAACAGCAGTTCCGGCTGTATGGCCCACTTGCTGGAGATGTTCAGCTCCCCGAAAGCGCCGGCATTGAAAGCGGGTTTGAAAGTTCCTGCAAGGCCATTGCCATGAAGGGAATTAAAGCTCAGATCCGCCTTCAGGCCGAAGTGAAACGATTGACTGTAAGCAGCTGTTGTCAGCAACAGGCATCCGGTAATGATCAGTAATAATCTGTTGGTCATAGATACGTCAATATGGATATACAAATAAAGTATACCGCAAACGGATCTGCATCACCTAATAGATGACCGGGCAGTTTACAACCATGATACAGGAAAATTTATGGACGGATAATGAGCAGCCGGCAGCTCCTCTCACGGATCCAGCGGATCAAAGGGATCTTCGTGCAGGCTCTCTGCTACCGGCTCGTATTCCAGGCTGTTATCGTCCAGGCGTTTTACATTTTTGCAGGGATGGTAACGCAGGTCTTTATCACAGGTTTTGTTGAAGAAAATGCTGTTCACATAGGTGATGTGTATCTTGCTGCTGGTGCATAGTACTTTCTTGTTCGCCGGGAACCCGTTGCGGAACAGGATGCGGTTGGCATTACGGATGTTGGTAGTGGTATGCCTTGCATGAGGCTCAGCAATGATGGCTGTTTCCGGGATGCCGCAGCTGTCTTTCAGGAACCGCTTCATCTCGATGGCCTCACTGTATCTGGTACCGAAAGGATGCACATAGCCGCCCGATACAATAACGAACGGCGCTTTTTTATCGCGGTAAAGGGCGGCCCCCATACGGCAGCGTTCTTTACACATTTCGCTGATAGGCTCGTTGCCGGTGGGGCCCGCGCCCAGTATAAGGATGGCAGCGTAGGGGAAAGCGGCCCATTGTGTGCCTGGCAGCTGCTGATAGGCCGCGCGGTTCAGTGTGCTCAGGGGCTCATGCCTGGCGGCATGATCTTTCCCGTTCAGTTCCAGCAGGTCCATTGCCAGCTGCAGTACCGGCGAGAAGAACAGCATGGAAGGGTCTTTACGGGCGGACGTCTGTACCCAGCGTTTGCGCACTTCCTTTGTATAGTCCGCGCTACGCACGTCATAGGCGGCGGAATCTATTTTAGGATAACGCAGGCCTTTGTTTTGCGTATAAGCGGTCAGCACATAGTTCAACCCATAAGCTTCTTCCTTCCATCGCTGCGCCAGCAGCTTATCTTCGGGCATGGAGGCATAGCGCATAAACACACCGCTGGGCCGCAGGTGGCGTTGCAGGGTTTCCCTGAATGCGGGCTGCCGGTTATACATATCCTGTAAGATCTGGCCGATAGCGATGATCTGCTGATCGCTGAACACCAGTGATGCTGCAAAGCAGCTGGCATTGGGACACCCTTTCGCAATTTTGGCAGCCCGCTCGGGATATACCTGGTATTGCTGCAATGCCTTGTTTCCGCGGATGGCTTTCTGCAAGGCCGGTTCCTGCTCAAAAAGTGTAAGCAGGTAAAAGTTTTTGTCCTGCACCAGGTTTCCGCTTTGTACAAACTGGTATGCGGGATCAAAAGTTGGCTCATGTTGGGCCTGCAGTAGCACAGGCATTAACAGCCCTGCCAGGCAGATAATAGGGAACAGTCTACATTTCATCATATAATGCTGGTTCAGCAAAAGCTGTGCTGCAAAATAATAAATGTAGCCTACTCCTCATACTTTCGGTGGTATCAGTTTATACACCACCGGCGTCACCACTCTTGACAGTAAGGTAGAACTGATCAATCCCCCGATCAGCACAATTGCCAGCGGCGCAATCAACGGGTTGTTCGACAGGGCTATGGGTATCAGTCCGCCAATGGCGGTCAATGATGTCAGCACAATGGGTAAAAATCTCACTTCGCCGGCTTCCCTGATGGCCTGCTCCAGTGATCTGCCCTGTTGCCGCAGCTGGTTGGTAAAGTCTACCAGCAGGATGGTATTCTTTACCTCGATACCTGCCAGCGCTATCATACCTATGATCGCCACAAAGGAAAGCGAATTGCCGGTGAGCCATAATCCTACAGCTGCGCCTACCACTCCTAATGGTATAACAGATAATACGATCAGCGTGCTTTTGAAGGTGCGGAACTCCAGTATCAGCACGGCTATGAACATAAAGATGGTAACGAGCACAATGCTCATGAAGCCGCCGAAGGAATTGTTCCGGGATTCCACCTCGCCGCCCATCTCATAGCTATAGCCCGCAGGCAGGGCCATATGGTCCATTCTCCCGATCACATCATTGATCACACGGTCTACCAGGAACCCTTTCTGCACAAAGGCTTTCACTGCTACCACTCTTCTTTTTTCGTGGTGGATAATGTTCACCGGGGATGTTTCCAGCTTCAGATTGGCCACTTGTCCGAGGGGGTAAGGTTTGCCCTGTGTATTGCTCACGTAGAGGTTGCGGAAGGCGTCCAATGTGGGGCGGCCTTCGCGGCTGCGGGTCAGCAGGATATTGTAATCATTGTCGTTATTATCCGTGTACTGTCCCACATTCAATCCTGCTACGGCCAGGCGTACGGTGCGGTCTATATTGAGGGAGGGGATGCCCAGCAGCTGCGCTTTTTCCCGTTGGATGGCCACACGTATATCACTCTTCAGCAGGCTCACGGGGTTGTCTACATACATGGTGCCGGGAGTGCGTTGCAGCATGCCTTCCACGCGACCGGCCAGGGCTCTGAGCGTATCCAGGTCATCGCCGAAGAGGCGTACTTCCACGGGGGCGGCTACCGGTGGCCCCTGTTCAAAGTTCTTCACTTCCACTTTTGCACCGGGGTAGGGCGTCCATTGTTTGCGCAGCTTCTCTATCAGCGCCAGCTTGTCTTCCGGGTTGGTATGTTCATCCAGTTGTACAAAGATCTCTGCAAACTCGCTGTGCTCGTTCTCCGGTATCACGTTGTAATAGATCCGCGGATTACCCCTGCCTACGTTGGTGGCAAAGTATTTCACGGCGGGCTCTTTTCTCAGCACCGATTCTATATCCCTTGCTATACTGTTGGTGTATTGCAGGTTAGACTGCGGCGGAGCGGTAATGTTGATAAGGAACTGCGGCTTTTCGGATGCAGGGAAGAGGCTGAAGCCTATCGCGCCGAAGAGGTAGAGCGCGCCCACAAAGATCACTACGGTAGAGATCAGCGTGAGTGCAGGACGCTGTAAGGCTTTGTCCAGCAGGCGGGAATAGCTGCCATGGATCAGGCGTTTCAGCGCACGCATGAAGATGTTGCCATCCGGATGACCGTCATGTTTTTTCAACAGTTTGCTGGACAGGAAGGGGATGATCGTCAGCGATACCAGCATGGAGGCCAGTACGCTCAGTATCACGGCCAGCGGCAGGCTGCGGATAAAATCACCTGCGCCCTCCGGCATAAATACCAGTGGCATAAAAGCAATGATCAGGGCGGCGGTACAACCTACTACGGCCATGCCTATCTGTTTGGTAGCCTTCAGGGTGGCATCCATAGCGCTATGTCCTTCCAGTATCCATCGTTCTATGTTTTCCACCACCACAATACTGTCGTCTACCAGCAGGCCTAAGGCCACTACCAGTCCAACAATACTCAGCTGGTTCAGGTTATAGCCCATCAGCTGCAGCAGAATAATACCGATAGCGAGGGAGAGGGGGATAGAGATCATCACGATCAGGGATGGCCGGAAACCCAGTGGCAGCAGGGTGATGGCCACCAGCAGGATCGCGATAATGAAATCCTTTCCCAGGCTGCCCAGGCGGCGGTTTACGTTGTCTGCCTGGTCAAAGTGCTGTACCAGGTCAATATTGGCGGGCAGCGTTTTTTTGAATTTTTCGATCAGCGGCTTGTACAACTCCTGCGTTTTGCTGATGTTCTCGCCTTCTTTCTGGGCGGCCACCACAAATACGCAGCGGAAGCCGTTGAGGCGTGTCTGGTAGGATACATCGTCATAACCGTAGTATACTTTGGCAATATCCTTCAGGAAGAGATTGCGGCCGTTATTGCTGTATACGATGGTGTTCTTTACTTCTTCCAGGTTGTGATAGTTGCCGCTGGTTTTGATGTTGAACACACGGTTACCTGCGTCTACGCTGCCGCCGGGGATGCTGATGGTTTCATTCTGCAGGCTGTTGATCACGTTGCCGATGGGCAGGTTGAGCTGGGCCAGTTTTTCAAGGTCCAGTTCCACACGCACCTGTTGCTCCGGTAAGCCGAAGATCTCCACGTTCTTCAGTGGAGTGAGCTTTTCCAGTTCATCCTGCAGCTTTTCAGCATGGTACCTGAGTTTATCGCGGGGCGCATTTTCAGAGATCAGCGCTATCTGCATAATGTTCACATCAGATGGCTGCTGCTTCTGAATATCGATGCTGAGGTTTTCCTGCGGCAGATCGCGCCGTTTATTGTTCACGGTTCGTACCACCTCCTGGTATTTGTTATCTACATTGCTGCTGTATTTATATTCCACGCGGATAACGGCCAGTCCGTCGCTGATGGTGCTGCGAACATGCTTGATATCTTCCAGGGCGTAAATTTCTTTTTCCAGCGGATCTACAACCAGTTCTTCCATGTCCTTCGGACTGGTGCCAGGGTATACCGCGATCACGGTATAGGCGGGTGCGCGCATTTCCGGGTCTTCGGAACGCGGCATGTTCATGATGGTAGTGATGCCCAGTACGATGATCATGATAAAAATGACCAGGGTGAACTGGTAGTTCTTTACCGCGTAATCAGATATTTTCATTTGAAAAGGTTTAGTTGTTTTTCACTACGCGTATACTGCTACTGTCTGTTAAATACGCGCTTCCGGATATGATAAGATCTTTTGCGCCTTCCAGTCCTTTACTGATGATCACCCTGTCTTTCTCCATCGCCGCCACACTTACTTTTACCTTTTTGGCAGTTTTACCGTCATTTGTCACAAACACATAACCGGCGCCATCATCCCCGTCCAGCAGGGCATCGTAGGGAATACTCCAGGGGCCTGCAACACTGCCACTGGTAACTGCTGCGCCTTTGGTATGCACATTGGCTTTACCGAACATGCCAAAAGCAATGGCCGCGGGTTTTTCTCCTGCCAGGCGGATGTCTATCATGAACGATCCGCTTACCGGGTCTACTCCTTCCGCTCTGCGGGATACCACGCCCCGGAAGATTTTACCGGGCACAGATTCTACTTCCACTTCGGCGCTGTCCTGCAGGTGAATGGCCGCCCATTCTTTATTGCTGACGGCTACACGCAGTAGCCAGTTGCCGGACAAAGCGCCGTTGGTTTGTATCACGGCATTCCCTGATTTTACCTGTTGACCTTCATTCGCCAGTTTGCGCAGTACATAACCATTGCGGGGCGCGGTGATCACGGCATGACTGCGGTTGAACTGTGCGGAGCGCAGTTGCTGTTGTGCCATATCCAGCGCGGTTTTCGCGTTCTGCAGCTGTTCCAGTGTAGATACGCTGTCTTTGTACAGGTTATTGGTACGCTGGTAATCGCGTTGTGCTTTTTCATATGCCAGCTGTGCCTGTTGGGCCTGGGCGTCTATTTCGGTAGGATCCAGGATGGCTACGGTTTGTCCTTTGCGGATGGCATCGCCTTCCTTGACAAGGATGCGTTGTATGATGCCGTCTGTCTTGAAGGAGAGGACTACTTCATCATCCGTGGTAAATTGTCCGGATACCGGTATGCTCAGCGCTGGTGATTCGGCGGTAAGCGCCTGCAGTTGTACCGGGATGGCGGTTTGAGCCGGAACTTCCGAGGCGGCAGAGTTACTGCCACAGGCGTTCAACAGCGCAGCACCAGCCGTTAACAGCAGTAAAGCGTGAATAGTTTTCATATAAAAGCTGATTAAGTTATTGTTGATTTGGTAATGGATAAGTGGCTTGTGCCCGTTCTATCTCGGCCTGTGCTATTTGTACCTGTGCGTAGGCCTGTAATGCTTCCAGCCTGGCGTTGGTGAGCTGTTGCTGTGCATCCAGCAGTTCGAGGTACAGCAGCTGTCCTTCCTTGTATACTTTCACCTGGTCGGTATAATATTTTTCTGCCAGCTGCAATTGCGTTTGCGCGCTTTGATAATTGCTGCGCGCCGTCTGGAAATTATTCCTGGCGGTAGTCAGCTCCAGGCGCAGCTGCTGGGCCGTTTCATTATACATGGCTGCTGCGGCAGCAGCGTCAGAAGCGGCCTGTCTTGCTTTGGCGCGGCGCTGCCCGCCGGTAAAAAGGTCCCACTGCAGGTTAACGCCCCACATGTAGTAACGTGAATTATGATTGAAGTCCCAGTTGTAGGCTTGAGACCCAAGGTCGAGGTAAGTGTTCACCCTGGGAATGATGGCGGACTGCTGCTGTTTCTGCTGCAGCAGTGCGATCCGTTTTGTTTTGTCCAGCTGCAGCAGTTCTTCCCGCCGGCTGATATCCGGAAGAAGACGATCGCCCGTTTCATTAACGGCGGGTGACTGCTCACTGATAACCGTCAGCGCTGCACTGTCTGTAGCGATACTGTCTGTGAGCTGGCGGTTCAGCAAAAAATTAAAATAGCTCCGTGCGTTCTGCTGGTTGTTCCTGGCGGCGGTGATGGCCGCCAGTGTACGCTGCTGCTCTGTTTTTGCACGGGTAAGGGCGGTGCTGTTGCGTACACCGTTTTTCAGCAGGCTTTCATTTACGCGGATGTTCTCCTGCACCAGTTCCAGTGCGTTCAGGTAAATGTCTACCGATCTTGCTGCCTGGAAATAACGGTAATAGGCGCTCTTGATGTCTTTCACCAGCTGGCGTTTGTAGGCGTTCACCGCCGCCTGTTGCCGGGTGATGTCTTCCTGCCTGATCTGTTTGGCGTACCAGATCTCGGTGTTGATCAGCGGGAGCGTGGTACGCACTTTTGCGTCATAGAAATTGTCGGGGTTCAGCAGGAAAGACTGGTTGCTGACCGACTGAAATTTCTGGCTGCCTGTCAGCTCATTCAGTGTAGCATATACAGGGTTCATCAGGTCACCTATCGGCACATCGATTGTACGGCCGCCGCTGGATTTGGTATAGCTGCCCATCACGCTTACCTGCGGAAGGAACATGCCCCTGGCTTCATCCAAGGCATACATCGATTTATCCAGCTGGAAATTCCTTTGCTGTAAGGACTGGTTATTGGTGAAAGCTTCCTGTATATATTGTTCCAGTGCCCCGTTCTGTGCAGCTACCGGAGTGACCCCGGCACCCGTAATCAGCATTATTAATATGAATGCCAGTAACTTGATAATCTTTGTTGACATAATGAACACTGTTTAGTTAATATGCTAAAAAAAAGCTTTTGGTGAAAAAGCTTAAACCGCCACGGACGCTACAGTTGTCCATGGCCACTATCTCATTGCGAATTAATTAACTACGCCTTTATCATCCCCAGGTAGCTCTCTATCGAGCTATCTATCACCCCGGGGATCTCCGCTTCAGTCAGGTTAGATACCTTGATCCGGCAGCGTACGTTTAATGATACAATACCATGCAGCATAGACCAGATGGATAATGCCGCTACCATTGTGTCCGTAAATTTGATCTGTTTCTTTACTATACAGGCTTCCAGGGTAGTTACTACAAATGCAAAACAGGCTTCTCCGTTCAGCCATTTGGAGCCTTCTTCCTCTACTTTGTTCATGGGCGCCCGTATAATGAACATCAGGTCATAAATATCAGGATGCTCCAGGCCGAAATCGACATAGATCCTCGCGATCTGTCCCAGTCTTTTAAACGGATCTTTTGCAGTGGCCTTTTGCTGGAAGAGTTCCAGCAACTGGGCAAAGCCCTGGGCCTGTACATCATATAGCAGGTCGTCTTTATCTCTGTAATAAAGGTAAATAGTTGCCGGACTATACTCAATCTTCTCTGCGATGGCCCTGATGGAGGTCTTTTCATAGCCTGCTTCCACGAACATGCGCATGGCGGCATCCATAATCAGACGCTTCATCTCCAGCTTTTCCCTTTCTTTTCTATCAGCAATGCCCATGTTATTTTATTTACAATGCAAACTTACTGAACAGTGTTTAGTAAACCAAATATTTTTTTTCACAATATTTTCTACTTTGGATCGTCTTTACCGTCTAAGGAATGAACATTTAAATTTAGCGCTATGATACACACAATTTTAGGAGCAGGAGGAATTATCTCGAAAGAGCTCGACAAAAGAATTGCTGGCCAACAATCAAAAGGTAAGGCTGGTGAGCCGCCAGCCCAGATCCATGGATGTTAATGTAGAGGTAAAAGCGGCAGACCTGCTGGACTATGAGCAAACCAGGGCAGCTGTTGCCGGGTCTGCTGTGGTGTATCTCTGCGCAGGACTTACCTATGATCATAAGATATGGGCTGTTTCCTGGCCAAAGATCATGCAGCATGCAATAGATGCCTGTAAAGCCGCCAATGCCCGGCTGATCTTCTTCGACAATGTATATATGTATGGCCTGGTAAAAGGCGCCATGACTGAAAGCACGCCGTATAATCCTGCCAGTAAGAAAGGGGAGATCCGCGCCCGTATCGCCACTCAGCTGATGGACGAAGCAAAGGCAGGTAACCTTCAGGCCAGTATTGCCCGCGCGGCTGATTTCTATGGCCCGGACGCAGATACTACGGGTATATTAAACCTCCTGGTGATCCAGAAGCTGCTGAAAAATCAGAAAGCGAACTGGCTGGGCCGCGACGATGTGCCTCACAGTTATACCTATACGCCCGATGCAGGGAAGGCACTGTACCTGCTGGGCAGCAATCCTGCCAGTGATAATGAAATATGGCACATGCCCACTTATAATCCCCGCGCTAACCGGTAAGGAGTATATAGCGCTGATCGCTTCCCTGCTGGGCGTAAAGCCTTCCTATTCCAGGCTGAATGGCTTTATGGTAAGGCTGGCCGGTTTTTTTAATACGACCATCGGTGAGCTGCATGAAATGATGTACCAGAACACGGAGCCTTATTTCTTTGACTCCACTAAGTTTGAGCAGTCGTTTTCATTTCAGGCCCACATCTTATGAAGACGGACTTGCAGCGGCGATTGCCGCAGCGAGGTAGGTCATACAGCCCATACTATTTTAACAATCATCCCCGAAGCATACTGAAAGCATAGTGAAAGCCTATTTTTTTTCCACCATGCGCTGCATCATTTCAGGATACCTGGCGCCCTGGATGCTGATCTTTGCTGCGGCAGCTGCTATCTGCTGCAGATCGTCTTCCGTCAGCTCAATAGTTACGCCGCCGATGTTTTCCTGCAAACGGCTCAGTTTAGTGGTGCCGGGTATCGGTACGATCCAGGGCTTTTGTGCCAGCAGCCATGCTAGTGCTATCTGTGCAGAAGTGGCATTTTTTGCCTGGGCAATGTCTTTTATCAGCAGTACCAACGCCTGGTTGGCTTTCCTGTTCTCCTCTGTAAAACGGGGGAGGGTGTTGCGGAAATCGTTTTTGTCAAACTGTGTGTTTTCATTGATGGCGCCTGTGAGGTAGCCTCTGCCCAGTGGACTGAAAGGCACAAAGCCAATACCCAGTTCTTCCAGCAGGGGAAGGATCTCCTGTTCGGGTTCGCGCCACCACAGTGAATACTCGCTTTGCAGGGCGGCCACCGGCTGTACGGCATGCGCCTTACGGATGGTTGCGGGTGCTGCTTCAGAAAGTCCCCAGTGCCTGATCTTTCCTTCCTTTATCAGGTCCTGTATGGTGCCTGCCACCTCTTCGATCGGTACAGCAGGGTCTACCCGGTGTTGATAGAACAGGTCGATATAATCGGTTTTCAGCCGCTTTAAAGAGGCTTCTGCCACGGCCCTGATGTTCTCCGGCCTGCTATCGGTTCCCTGGGCAGGAATAGCATTCTTACAACCAAATTTGGTGGCGATGATCACGTCTTTGCGGATGGGGGCCAGGGCTTCGCCCAGCAGCTCTTCGTTGGTAAAGGGCCCGTAAGCTTCTGCGGTATCAAAAAAGGTAATGCCGGCATCGAAGGCGGCGCGTAATAATTTAATGCCTTCCTCTTTGTCAACTGCCGGACCGTAGGCAAAGCTCAATCCCATACAACCCAGGCCAAGTGCCGATACTTCAAGGCCGCTGTTGCCCCAGTAATCTCTTTTTCATATTGATATTTATTAACGGTTAATACTGTTGGTTGTTCCAAAAAACTTCCGATGCAAAGGTCTGGTGATGGAGGACGGAAATAGTATACCTATTACGGATTCACCTACCAAAATTACTGATTGGGCGAAATACCTGTGCGCAGGCTGTTTTTATGTGGTACTTTTATCGCAGAAACGAGGTGCTATGGAAGAGATCGTAAAATTAGACAGCATTGCACAGTACAATGCCATACGCGGCGTAACCACCCTGCATCCGTTGGTGAGTGTTGTTGACCTGTCAAAGGCGCAGCCGATGCCCGTAGGCAAATATCATTTCGGGCTGTATAGTATCTTTCTGAAGGAAGTAAAGTGTGGCGACCTGAAGTATGGCCGGAATTTATATGACTACCAGGAAGGTACCCTGGTGTTTATTGCACCCGGACAGGTGCTGGGCGTTGAAGCCAAGGTAAAGTCATTTACCCCCAAGGGATGGTCGTTGGTATTTCACCCGGAGTTCATCCGCGGTACTTCGCTGGGGAAGCGTATACAGGAATACTCTTTCTTTTCTTATCATGTAAGTGAGGCCCTGCATCTCTCAGACAAAGAACGTCAGCTGGTGCTGGACTGTTTTGCAAAGATTGAATATGAGCTGGAACATGCCATAGATAAGCACAGCAAGATGCTGATTGCTGCCAATATTGAGTTGTTCCTGAATTATTGCATCCGCTTTTATGACCGGCAGTTCATCACCCGCGATAACGCCCATAAAGGTGCACTGGAGAGATTTGAACGTTTGCTGGATGATTACTTCATAACAGATAAGCCCCTGGCCGATGGGCTGCCGGCAGTAGGATGGTGTGCGGCACAACTGAACCTTTCACCCAACTACTTTGGAGACCTGGTGAAGAAGGAGACAGGGATCTCTGCACAGGAGTATATTCAATCCAAAGTGATCGATATTGCCAAGGAGAAAATATTTGACAGCAGTAAATCGGTCAGTGAAGTAGCATATGAGCTGGGCTTTAAATATCCCCAGCATTTTACACGCCTGTTTAAACAGAAAGTAGGGCTTACGCCCAATGAATACAGGTCCTCCCAGTCTGTATAAAAAGCGAAAACCACCCAGGACTGGGCGGTTGTGTTACTTTGCCTAGAATTTACACTACAATTTGTCGGTGCAAGATTACGCTGCCTGCACTAAAAAATGCACTAATCAGATGTTAACAGGAAAATGAATCTGGTGTTAACAGTGGTTTGCCGTTTCTCATAACACCACCCTCATGCCAAAAAAACTTTTTGCATTTTCCAAACCCGCCCCTATCTTTGCACCCAGTTCTTTAGATCACTTATCAAGAAAGGCAGAGGGAATTGGCCCGATGAAGCCTTAGCAACCAGTCGCTTCCACCAGAGCGATCAAGGTGCTACATCCATCCCGGTACACTCCGGGGCAGATAAGTCAGTAATAGTTTGCTTTAAGTTTTTTACACCATAAAGAGAACTCACCTGACTACCAGGTGAGTTTTTTTGTTTTAAGGCATTCCTTATCCAGCTCACTCTCTTTTCTTGAAAAGTTATTATCAATCTGGCTGTCAGTGCCCAACAGCCGCATTGCCGCGGCATTCACTGATAACTGATCATTGCTGAAGAACCTGTCTAAACAACTTTTTCATCAAACTAAAAAACAAAAAGAGATGAGCACCATCACACAACTGATCCATTCCATTCCTGTAGATGAACTGACCGGCGCTATTGCAGTACCCATTTACCAAACGTCCACCTTCGTACAGGAAGCGCCCGGCATTAACAAAGGCTTTGATTACGCACGTACCAACAACCCTACCAGGCAGACGCTGGAGAACATCGTAGCCGGACTGGAAGGCGGTGAAACCGGTATCGCTTTTTCCAGCGGCCTCGCTGCTATAGACGCCATCCTTAAACTGCTGCAGGGAGGCGATGAGATTGTTGCGGTAGACGACATCTACGGAGGGGCGTTCCGGTTATTCAGCAAAGTGTATGAGAAATTCGGTATTAAGGTGCATTATGTAGATACTTCCAACCTGCATGCCATCGTAAACGCCATTACGCCGGCCACCCGCCTGATATGGCTGGAAACACCCACCAATCCTACGCTTAAGATCTCCGATATCAGCGCCATTGCAGACATTGCAAAAGCGCATAACTGCAAGCTTTGTGTTGACAATACCTTCGCTTCGCCCGTATTGCAGCAGCCCTTATCACTGGGCGCCGACATCGTGGTGCACAGCGCCACCAAATACCTGGGCGGCCATAGTGACCTGATTGCCGGTGTGGTGGTAACCCGTACCCGCGAGCTGGGCGCCGAGATCAAATTCTACCAGAATGCCTGCGGGGCCGTGCTTTCGCCGTTTGACAGCTTCCTGCTGATCCGTGGTATAGAAACCGTTCACCTGCGTGTTAAACAGCATTGCGCCAATGCCCTGGAAATAGCCCGCTTCCTGGAACAGCATCCCGAAGTAGATAAGGTGTTCTATCCCGGTCTGCCATCACACCCTGGCCACGACATTGCCCGTAAACAGCAGAAAGGTTTCGGCGGCATCGTCTCCTTCTCCCTGAAAAACGATACCGAAGAAGCGGCACAGGCCTTTGTTACCAGCACTTCCTGTTTCAGGCTGGCAGAAAGCCTGGGCGGTATTAAAAGCCTTTTATGTCACCCGGCTTCTATGACCCATAAATCCATACCGGACGAGAAACGCAGGGCTGCCGGTGTAGCGGATAGCCTTATCCGTTTGTCCGTAGGACTGGAAGAAGCAGCAGACCTTGTGGCCGACCTGGAGCAGGCTTTTAAAAAAGCAGGGAAAAAACTAACTTCGGCAATCGGTACCGGCGTCTATTGATGCTAAACCGGTACCCTGCATCATATGAACAGCTATCTTATGAACCTGTGCCGCTATCTGCTACTGCTTTTGCTTTGCTGCCCCGGCAGCGCATTTGCCCGTCAGCCGCCTCCTGCTGTAAAGGCAAAGCCAACCTTGCTGAAGAACATTACGCTGATAGACGGCACCGGTGCTGCTCCTAAAAAGAAAGTCAGCCTGCTGCTGCAGGATGGTAATATCGCCAAGGTACTGCCCGCTACCGCCGTAGCACCACCCGCCGCCCGTGTGGTAGATGGCACCGGTAAAACGGTGATGCCCACACTGATCAATATGCATGGGCACCTGGGACTGCTCAAGGGGAATAAGTCCGGCCCGGAAAACTATTCCCAGAGCAACATCATCAGCCAGCTCAGGAAATACCAGGCCTACGGCGTAAGCCAGGTGTTAAGCCTGGGGATGGACCGCGATATCATCTTCCAGCTGCGCAATGCTTCGCATAAAGGCCTGATACCCGGCGCTACCTTTTATACTGCCGGTTATGGCATAGGGGCCGAAGGCGGTGCACCTCCCGCTACCCTGGCAGATAAGGTGTTACGCCCTACCACGGCAGATGAAGCCGTAAAGGCCATTCAGCAGCTCGCATCCCTCAAAGTGGATTTTGTGAAGATCTGGGTGGACGATGGGGGAGGATCACAACCCAAAGTACCGGTTGAAGTGTATGAAGCCGCCATCGCAGAAGCGCATAACCAGCATCTGCGTGTAGCCGCCCACGTGTACTTCCTGGAAGATGCCCGCCGGCTCGTAAAAGCAGGTATAGATGTACTGGCGCATAGCATACGCGACCAGGAAATTGATAATGCACTTCTCAGCGATATGAAGGCCAAAGGTACCTGTTATATTCCGACGCTCTCACTGGATGAATATAACTTTGTATACGCCGGTCAGCCAGACTGGCTCAATGATCCCTTCTTCAAGGCTTCCCTGGAACCGGAGGTGTGGGAGATGCTGATCAGCCCAGCATATAAAACGCAGCAGCAGAATGATCCGGCCCGCGAGAAAAAGATGAAAGCATTTGCGACTGCACAGCGCAATCTGCATAAGCTGGATAGCGCAGGTATTAAAATACTGCTGGGTACAGACTCCGGCGCTTTCCCCGTACGGGCGCAGGGCTTTTCTGAGCACCTGGAACTGCAGCTGATGGTGGAAGCGGGCCTTACACCCCTGAAAGCCATTACAGCAGCTACCCGCAACGGGGCCCAGGTGTTAGGGATAGATAAAGAATACGGCACTTTACAGCCGGGAAAGAAAGCGGACTTCATTGTGCTGGGTGCTGATCCAACCGTGGATATCCGCAATACCCGGAAAATTCTGGAAGTATGGAGAGGAGGGAAGAAGATGGACCCTTACTTTCTGATCATCCGCCGGCTTCGGTAGCTGGCAGCTGGGAATTATTTGTCCGCGTAAAACGGGTCACCATCATCGCGCATACATTATCCCCCGTAGCATTCAGCACCGTAGCCAGCGGGTCTACCAGGGTACCAATGATCATTGCCGGCGGCAATGCCTCCTGCGGGAACCCATATACGGAGATCATCAGCAGCTCGCCGATATAGGCGCCGTTGGGCACACCGCCTTCCACCATGCTCACTATAACGGTAATGCCTAGTGCAAGCAGCACGGCATCTGCCGTGTTCAGCGACCTGCCGAACATGGTGAACACCACCGCTATTTTCACGATAGAGGAAATACTGGAACCGTCTTTATGCAGGGTGGCGCCCAGCGGTACCACAATATTCCGGATGTGCTGCGGTACGCCCATTTTAGCCGTGCCGTCCAGGTTGGCGGGAATGGTGGCAATACTGCTGCAGGTGCCCAGCGCCGTGAGCGATGGAACAATATTGTTACGCCAGAAGGTTTTAATGCCGCGTACCCCCCCGGCTATAAATGCATACAGCGTAAAGCCCACAAAAAAGTAAAAGATGCCGAAACCATAATACACCGCCATGGAACGGCCATAGATACCAAACAGCTGCGGTCCCAGTGTACCCACCTGGTAGGCAAAATAAGCGCCCAGGCCTACAGGTCCGGCTTTCATTACCACTATTACCAGGCTTTTCATTACCTCGTTTCCCGAGTTGAGAAAGCGGCGAAAGGGTTCTCCTGCCTCACCCGCCTTTAACACGGCAAAACCTGTGAGCAGTGAAAAGATGATCAGCGGCAGCATCGCCCTGCGGGATAACAGTTCAAAAAATTCTCCGGTGGTCAGCAGTCCGGTGATCTGCTCTCCCAGGGTTAATTGCTGCACCGTCTCTGTCAGGGTGGCCTGTGTATCTACCTGCTGATGTATGGGGAATATCCAGATGGTTACGATCGTAAAGAAAGCAGACACCAGTACGGTGCCCAGAAACACCATCACCATCACAGACATGATCTTTCCCAGTTTTTGCGATCGGTCTACATTGGCAATGGCAGTGGCAATGGCAAAGAATACCAGCGGTATTACGGCGGTAAACAAAAGGTTCAGGAAAATATCTCCAATAGGCTTCAGGATGGTAACACGGGGGCCCAGTATCAATCCCAGTATGCTGCCGGCAATAATACCGCATAATAACCAGATCATATTGCCGTAGTTCTTCAGGAAAGTACCGTTCATGATATTAGTTTTGATAAAAATAAGAACTATTGTATTTTGATGAAGGAAAAACTGTAAACAGATAACTAACAACTTATAACAATGATTCCACAATCTGATCGCAGAAGTTTTTTGAAGAAAGCCGCCATGGGCAGTATGATGGCCCTGAGTATGCCCGAGATCGTATCTGCCGCCTTTGCAAAGGAACCCAGGTCCAAAGCAGGAAAGATCGCATTAAGAAAAGATGCCGTAGTACTGTTCCAGGGAGATTCCATTACAGATGCGGGCCGTAAACGGGAAGACGCCAAACCCAATGACGTTGGGTCCCTGGGCCGTGGATACGCCTTCCTGGCAGCCGCCTCCCTGCTGGAAAAACATGCGGATAAAAACCTGCAGATCTACAACAAAGGGATCAGCGGCAATAAAGTATACCAGCTGGCTGAACGGTGGGATGCAGACTGCATTGATCTTAAACCGGATATCCTCAGCATCCTCATTGGTGTAAATGATTTCTGGCACACCCTCAACGACAATTACAACGGTACCGTACAGAAATACCGCGATGATTATAAGGCACTGCTTACCCGCACCAAAGACAAGCTGCCCGATGTGAAGCTGATCATTGGCGAGCCCTTTGCTGTAAACGGCGTGAAAGCGGTAGACAATAAATGGTTCCCCGCTTTTGATGAATACCGCGCCGTTGCCCGCGAGCTGGCCAACAGCTTCAACGCCGTATTCATTCCCTACCAGAGCATATTTGACAAAGCGCAGAAAGTGGCTCCCGGCGCCTACTGGACGGGCGACGGCGTGCATCCAAGCATAGCCGGTAATGCCCTGATGGCACATGCCTGGGAAGAAGCAATTAAATAGTGGTCATTGGTCATGGGTCGTTAGTGAGGGGCGGGTTAACTGTATCAGCCGCTCACTAACGGCTGATGACTACCCGGCTAAGCGAAATTTCCCTACCTTTGCCCTGTTGAAACGTACGATCAGCATATTACTCCTCTGCATCTATCTGTGCAATGCCACAGAGTGTAACCAGCTGCTCAAAATTCCCATCTTCTTTGCCCATGTGCAGGAGCATATGGCCGAGCACCGCTACGTAACCTTGTGGGGCTTTATTACAGAGCACTACCTGATGGATCAGCCGTACGATGATGACTACGCCCGCGATATGGAGCTGCCCTTCAAATCGCACGAATATCTTACCTATACCAACCCGGTGCCTCCGCCACCCACGCAACCACAGCTTACCATGGTGGTGCAGCGCCAGGTAACCATTATCTATCCCGACTACATTAACAGGTTCCACCCGCTTATATATCATCCTGATATCTTCCAGCCTCCCAAATCTTTGTGCTGATTTTACCCATTACGGATAACAAATGAAGGCTTGCCGGCAGCAGGCCTGCATTCGTTCTATTATTCTGTTCGCACATAAGAAGATCATGCTTAACTATATCATTCGTTTTTCGATCCGTAATAAACTGGTCGTGGGCCTTTTTATGCTGGGCCTCATCAGTTATGGCATTTACGAGATCACCCGGCTGCCGATAGATGCGGTGCCGGATATTACTGAGAACCAGGTACAGGTGATCACCGTTAGCCCTTCACTGGGCGCACCCGATGTGGAACGGCTGATCTCCTTCCCGATAGAGCAGGCCAACAGCAACATTCCCGGCTTAAAGAAAATGCGCAGCTTTTCCAGGTTCGGGTTGTCTGTGGTCACCATTGTATTTGATGAGGATGTGGATATCTACTGGGTACGCCAGCAGGTAGCAGAACGCCTGCAGGAAGTGCAGGCCCAGATACCCGCGGGATTAGGAATGCCCAAATTAGCCCCGGTAACCACCGGGCTGGGAGAGATCTACCAGTACACGGTAAGGCCCAAAAAGGGTTATGAAGACAGGTATACACCGATGGAGCTGCGCACCATACAGGACTGGATCGTTCGCCGTCAGCTACTGGGCGTAAAAGGGGTGGCAGAGGTAAGCAGTTTCGGCGGCCTGCTGAAACAATATGAAATCGCCGTGTCGCCCGAAAAATTAAGCGCCTACGGCCTTACCATCAGCGACGTATTCAGCGCCCTGGAGAACAATAACCAGAACACCGGGGGGGCTTATATAGAAAAAGGCCCCGTGGCCCTGTTCATCCGCAGCGAAGGACTGGTGGGCAACCCGGAAGATATCGGCAAGATCGTTGTTAAACGTACCGCTGCCGGCGCTCCGCTGCTGGTAAGAGATGTGGCGGAAGTACGCCTGGGGCATGCCACCCGCTACGGTGCGCTGACGTATAATGGTGAACGTGAGGTAGCCGGCGCCGTGGTAATGATGCTCAAAGGCGCCAACAGTAATGAAGTGATCCGTAACATTAAAGAGCGGGTAGCGCAGATACAGCAGACATTGCCTGAAGGGGTGGTGATAGATCCTTTCCTGGATCGTACCAAGATGGTGAACAATGCCATTGGCACCGTAGAGCGCAACCTGCTGGAAGGCGCGCTGATCGTGGTGTTTGTACTGGTATTGTTCCTGGGCAATGTACGCGCCGGTTTGCTGGTAGCCTCTGTGATCCCTCTGTCAATGCTGGTGGCCGTGATACTGATGAATATCTTCAACGTGAGCGGTAACCTCATGAGCCTTGGGGCGCTTGACTTTGGCCTCATCGTAGACGGTACCCTCATTATTGTGGAAGGCTGTATGTACCGCCTGCATCATTCTACGCTGACCCGTCTTACACAAAAAGAGATGGATGGACTGGTAACGGAAACCTCCGGCAGGATGTTGAATGCAGCGGTGTTCGGAGAGCTCATCATCCTCATTGTATACCTGCCCATCTTTGCGCTGGCAGGTATTGAAGGTAAGATGTTCAAACCCATGGCGCAAACCGTGGCCTTTGCGTTGATAGGCGCCTTCCTGCTTTCTGTTACCTATGTGCCTATGATGAGCGCCCTTTTCCTGAGTAAAAAGATACCGCAGAAAGAAAGCTGGTCAGACCGCATGATGGACAAACTGGCCAAACGCTATCAACGTACCCTGGACAAAGTATTGTACTATCCGCGCATCGTGATCGGCTCCGCTATTGCGCTGCTGACAATCGCCATTATGGTACTGTTCTCCCTGGGCGGGGAGTTCATCCCGCAGCTGGAAGAAGGCGACTTTGCCGTAGAAACCCGCGTGCTCACGGGCAGCAGCCTGCAGGCCTCTGTAAATGCCGTGTCCCAGGGCAGTAAAGTGCTGCTGCAGCAGTTCCCGGAAGTGGAAAAGGTGGTCAGCAAAACGGGCAGCAGTGAGATACCCGTAGACCCGATGCCGTTGGATGCGAGCGACATGATCGTAGTGCTTAAAGATAAAAGCGAATGGACCTCCGCCAGCTCTTTCAATGAACTGGCAGAGAAAATGACCGAGGCCCTGGAAGAAGTGCCGGGCGTTACCTTCGGTTTCCAGTATCCCGTGCAGATGCGCTTCAATGAACTGATGACGGGCGCCCGGCAGGATGTGGTGTGCAAGATCTACGGCGATAACCTGGATACGCTGGCCAGTCTTGGAAACCGCCTGGGCGTCATCACCCACGGCATCAAAGGCGTGCGCGACCTGTACATAGAACAGCTTACCGGTATGCCGCAGATCGTGATCCGCTATAACCGCGATGCCTTAGCGCAGTACGGTTTGAATATAGCAGACATCAACAAAGTGGTGAACGCCGCTTTTGCGGGGCAAAGCAGCGGACTGGTATATGAAGGCGAACACCGTTTTGACCTGGTAGTCCGCGTAAGCGGCACGCAACGTAAAGATGTAGCTGATGTGCAGCAATTGCTGATACCCACTTCCTCCGGCACACAGATCCCCCTTTACCAGGTGGCCAATGTAGCTATAGAAGAAGGGCCTAACCAGATACAACGCGAAGACGCCCGCCGCAGGATCATTGTCGGGTTCAACGTGCGCGGCCGCGATGTACAAAGCATTGTAAAGGAAGTGCAGCAGAAAATGCGGCAGCAGATCCAACTGCCCGCCGGTTACAGCGTATCCTATGGCGGGGCTTTTGAAAACCTGGAAGCTGCCAAACAGCGGTTGGGTTTAGCCGTGCCCGTAGCCCTGCTGCTCATCCTGCTGATGTTGTATTTTGCTTTTCATTCTTTTGGTCAGGGCCTTATTATCTATTCGGCCATCCCGTTATCTGCCATCGGTGGAATATTGGCCCTCGCAGCGCGCGGAATGCCCTTCAGCATTTCTGCCGGAGTAGGTTTCATTGCCTTGTTTGGCGTGGCGGTATTGAACGGTATTGTGCTCATAGCAGAGTTTAACCGCCTCAAAGCAGGCGGCCTTACAGATGTAAGGCAGATTGTGCTGCAAGGCACGCGGGTGCGATTACGGCCGGTGTTAATGACTGCATCGGTAGCTTCACTGGGCTTTCTGCCCATGGCTTTAAGCCGCGGGGCAGGAGCGGAGGTACAGCGCCCCCTGGCAACGGTAGTGATAGGCGGCCTGCTGGTGGCTACTTTCCTTACCCTCTTTGTATTGCCGGTATTGTATATGCTATTTGAAAAACGTACACCGGTACGTATGCCCAAAGCAGCCGTCACCGCTGTACTGATACCGCTGCTCTTCCTCCTGGCGCCGGCTGCCGCTGCGCAAACGCCCATCTCCCTGCAGGCGGCTATCGATACCGCCCTGCAGCATAACCTTACCCTGCGCAATGATAAACTGTATGCAGACTATCTTCAGCAGCTGAAAGGCAGCGGGTGGGATATGCAGCAGACGATGGTCACCGGCGACTTCGGGCAGATCAACAGCGCTTATAATGATACAAAGTTCAGCATCTCGCAAAGCATGAAGTTCCCGGTTATCTATACAAGGCAGAAAGCCCTGCTGGCAGCAGAATGGAAACACGGCCTGCTCAGTGTGGCGCTGAAGGAAAAAGAGCTGAAGAAGGAAGTAACCACCGTTTACTACGAGATGCTGTACCTGCAGCAGAAGAAAGACCTGCTGGCTTATACAGACAGTTTGTATACGGCCTTCCTGGATAAAGCCACGCTTCGTTTTGAACAGGGAGAAAGCAACATTGTAGAGAAGGCAACCGCCAGCACGCAACGCGGACAGGTAAACCAGCAGCTGCAACAACTGGAACAGGATTACAGTATCCTGCAGTCAAAGCTTAAACTGCTGCTCAACACAACCGCCGATGTAGCGCCGGATCATCATACTGCATTAAAACTGGCAGCGCCTGCAATAGCGGATACCAGTACATTGTGGCAACATCCCTACCTGCAGCTCCTGGCGCAGCAGCAGCAGGTCAGCGCTTTGCAATACGGGGTGGAAAAGGCGAAGCTGCTGCCTGATCTTATTGTGGCCTACAATAACCAGAGCTTTAAAGGCACCGGTGCAGATGATAAGTATTATTCCACAGGCACGCGTTTCCAGTCGGTACAGGTAGGTGTGGGGATTCCCATTTTCTTCCATGCACAGAAAGCCCGTATCAACGCGCAGAAGGTAAACCAGGCACTGGCGCAGAATAATTATGAGGCGGGCGTACAACAGCTGCAGGCCCAATACGGGCAGGCGCTGAAACAGTATAATAAAACACAGCAGGCCGTCCGCTATTATGAAGACAGCGCCCTGCAGAACGCCGCAACCGTGATCAATGGCGCTAATGAGCAGTTCATTAACGGCCAGATCAATTACCTGGAATGGGTATTACTCATGAACCAGGCCGTAGGCATCCGCAACGAATATATAGATGCCGTACGGAACCAGAACAATGCGATTATTGACCTGAATACTTTACTGAATAAATAAAGAAAGTGTACGCGTTTGAGGGTTTGTATGTTTGATGAAACCTGTGATGTTTGCACACCTTCAAACCCTTAAACTTTCAAACCATCCAACTAAAAATTTATGACAAGATATATATTGCACGCTGCTGTTCTCTGTTTTTTAATCGCCTGCGGACAGCAAAAGACAGCTGAAAAAAAGGAGGCCGCTCCGGAGGCGGCAGATAACCTGGTACAGTTAACAGCTGCACAGTTAAAGAACGCCGGTATTACCACCACCAGGCCCGAAAGGCGCAACATCGCCACAGTGCTGAAAGTGAGCGGCCGTATTGATGTGCCGCCCCAGAACATTGTGAGTGTGAGCTTTCCTTTGGGCGGTTATCTTAAATCCACTAACCTGCTGCCCGGTATGCATGTAAACAAGGGATCTGTGATCGGTGTACTGGAAGATCAGCAATACATCCAGCTGGAGCAGGATTATCTTACCGCCAAAACCCGACTGGCTTTCCTGGAAAAGGAATACGAACGGCAACAGGTGTTGAACCGCAGTAAGGCCAGCAGCGATAAACTGTTCCAGCAAACCGCTGCCGACTACCAAAGCCAGCAGATCCTGCTGCGTGGCCTGGCGGAAAAACTGGAGCTTATCGGCGTAAACCCGGCCCGCCTTAATGAGAACAACATCTCCCGCAGCGTAAATATCTATTCGCCTATCAATGGTTTTGTTACCAAGGTCAATGTGAATATCGGTAAATACGTCAACCCAACTGACGTACTTTTCGAAATAGTGAACCCGGACGATATCCACCTGGCCCTGACCGTGTTTGAAAAGGATATCAGTAAACTGGCCGTAGGACAGCGTGTTATTGCCTTTACCAATAACGACACCACCACGCAATACGAATGCGAAGTGATCCTCATCGGGCAGGATGTGGAGGCCGACAGAAGTATAGAGGTGCATTGTCATTTTGAGTCTTATGATAAAGCCCTCATTCCCGGCACTTTCATGAATGCCCTGATCGAGACAGCGGCCGATTCCGTGCTCACCCTGCCCGAAGAAGCCATTGTACGTTATCAGAACCAGCAGTATGCCTTTGTACGGAAGGACACCAGCATCTTTGAAATGCTGCCCCTGAAAACCGGCGCCCGTGAGAACGGTTATACGCAGGTGGCCGCCGCAGACGGCAGCGATCTGGCGCGGCTGGAATTCGTTACCAGGGGTGCTTACTCACTGCTGATGAAACTCAAGAACACCGCGGAAGAAGAGTAGAAGAGGCCCTTTACCCCGCACTAAAGACTATTTTCTATTTTTGTCCTATGAAAGCATTTTTATTCGACCTGAACGGAACCATGATCAACGACATGCGCTATCACCTGGACGCTTGGCATTACATGATCAACCATGACCTGGGCGGCTCGCTGGACCGCGAGGCTGTGAAAAAGGAAATGTATGGCAAGAACGAAGAGCTGCTGGTAAGGGTATTCGGCGAAGGCCGTTTTTCTCCTGCTGAGATGGCGCAGATCTCTATGGAAAAAGAGAAGCGGTATCAGCAAACCTATCTGCCTCATTTACAGCTCATAGCAGGCCTGTCCCAATTCCTGGAAAGCGCCCGTCAGCAGGGTATACCCATGGCTATCGGTTCTGCCGCCATTAACTTCAATATCGACTTCGTGCTGGATAACCTGCACATCCGCCATTATTTCAAGGCCATCGTAAGCGCTGAAAGCGTTCAGCTGAGCAAACCCCACCCGGAAACCTACCTGATGGCCGCCCGGTTGCTGGATGTGCCGCCATCCTCCTGCATCGTGTTCGAAGACGCCCCCAAAGGGGTAGAGGCAGCCGCCAACGCAGGTATGAAAAGTGTGGTGCTTACCACCATGCACAGCCGGGAAGAATTTGCCGCCTGCAATAATATTATCGCCTTTGCAGATGACTATACTTCGCCTGAAATAGCCCGCCTGTTAAGCATCTGAGCCCTTCCGGAATTATTCTTGCCAGTTAATTGTATAATTGACATTTAATTGTATATCTTGTGGAGGAAATAAGGAAGCTTCCCCGGTCGGCCGGGAACGGGTCTTACCTTTTAATCAGGTAATTGGTGTAAATATCATTCAGGTGACATATATTAGCGTATAAACTAAAACACCTGGGTGTATGACACGTTATTCCCGGCAAACAAGAATGCTGGTAGCTATTGATTGCATTATTTTCGGATTTGACGGGCAGGACCTAAAACTATTAGTGATAAAGCGTGGCTTTGAGCCGGAAAAAGGTAAATGGAGTCTCATGGGAGGCTTTGTACAACCGGATGAAGGATTTGAGGAGGCCGCATCACGGATACTGAAGGTACTCACCGGCCTGGAAGGCGTTTACATGGAGCAGCTCTTTGCTTTTGGGAACCCTGACCGCGACCCCATGGAAAGGACCATCTCAGTCGCGTATTTCGCATTGATAGACATCAATGCCTACAGGCAACAGCTGAGTGAAGAGTACAGGGCAGAATGGATTTCACTGTCAAAACTGCCCAGGTTGATCTTCGACCACGCGGAGATGGTAGCACAGGCCCAGGCCAGGTTGCGGTACAAGGCAGCCATCCATCCTATCCTGTTTGAACTGCTGCCGCAGAAGTTTACCATTCCGCAGCTGCAGATCCTGTACGAAGCAGTATACGATACCGTATTCGATAAGCGTAACTTCAGCAGGAAAGTACTGTCTACCGGACTGCTGGTAAAACAGAAGGACAAGGAAAGGGCCAGCTCAAAAAGAGGGGCGTTCTATTACAAACTGGACAAAAGGAAATACAGCGCCAAATTCCACGCCTTCCTCAACTTTGTAGCCGATCCGGGCAAACTGAACTAGTACAGACAACGTGTGAAACGATAAGATAGAATAGCTTAAGGCCTTTAAACGAATAGTCATCAGGGGCACTAACTATTTTTTTTACCTTGTTAAATAAATGTCATCACGACAATAAATATCAGCAGCTTAGCACATCGTTATGAAAAAAGACGCTTTTGTAATAGGAGTGGATTTTGGGACAGACTCCGTACGCTCCCTTGTAGTGAACGCAGCTACAGGCCAGGAGGCCGGCAGTGCCGTACATTACTACTCCCGCTGGAAACAGGGACTGTACTGCGATGCAGCCCTGCAGCAATACCGTCAGCACCCGCTGGATTACCTGGAAGGACTGGAAGAAAGTATTAAGGGCGCCCTGCAGCAATGTCCTCCCGGTACTGCTGCCCTGGTAAAAGGCATATCCGTAGACACCACCGGCTCTACTCCCGTAGCCGTGAACGAACAGGGTACACCCCTGGCTTTGCTGCCCGGCTTTGAAGAGACCCCGAACGCCATGTTCGTACTCTGGAAAGATCACACCTCCAACGAAGAGGCAGCGCTTATCAACGAAATAGCTCACGCAAACGATACAGATTATACCAAATACTGCGGCGGCATCTATAGCAGCGAATGGTTCTGGGCCAAGATCCTGCACATCATCAAAACAGATGCGGCAGTAGGTGAGAAAGCGGTTTCCTGGGTAGAGCATTGCGACTGGATACCAGGTGTGCTTACCGGACATCAGCAGGTAGCTACCCTGCCGCGCAGCCGCTGCGCCGCCGGCCATAAAGCCATGTGGCATGAAGCATGGAATGGCCTGCCCCCCGCAGACTTCCTCGGAAAACTCCATCCCGGCCTCCGCAAATATGCGCACATGTTCAGCGATACCGTAGTGGCTACAGTGGCAGCCGGTACCATCAGCGCCGAATGGGCCACCCGCCTGGGTATCCCGGCAGATACCGTGATCGGTACGGGCGCCTTCGACGCACATATGGGCGCCGTTGGTGCAGGCATTCAGCCTTATGCCCTTTGCCGTGTAATTGGTACCTCCACCTGCGATATTCTCATGGCGCCCATGGAAGAAGCAGGGCATTTGTTTGTGAAGGGCATCTGCGGACAGGTAGATGGCTCCGTAGTGCCGGGCATGCTGGGCCTGGAAGCAGGACAGTCTGCCTATGGCGATGTTTATGCCTGGCTGCGTAAACTGATCATGCAGCCCTTGTATGCCCTGATGAAAGACGATACCGCTCAGCTGGCGGCCATAGAAAGTAAGCTGCTGGGCTACCTCGCAGAACAGGCGCAGCAACTGCCTTTGAAAGATCAGGACCCACTGGTGCTGGATTGGTTCAATGGCCGCCGTACACCGGATGCGAACCATACATTGAAAAGTTCCGTAACGGGCCTGCACCTGGGCACAGATGCGGGGCAGCTGTTCAGGGCCCTGGTAGAAGCTACCGCCTTTGGCGCCCGGAGCATTGTAGAACGTTTTGTAAAAGAAGGCGTGCCCATTCATGAAGTACTGGCCCTGGGCGGTGTAGCTAAAAAATCAGGCTACGCCATGCAGGTGTTGGCAGATGTACTGAACCGTCCCATCAAGATAGTACGCAGCGAACATGCCTGTGCTTTAGGCGCCGCCATGTTTGCCGCTGTTTGTGCAGGTATTCATCCTGATGTGGCGGCAGCGCAGCAGGCCATGTCATCCGGTTTTGAAACCACCTGGCAGCCCCGCCCCGAACAGGTAGCTTATTATGCCAGGCGTTATCCCAGGTTCCTGGAACTGGGCGCATTCACTGAAAAGTTATACGCATGAGTCAGTATAAAACCATAAAAGAACAGGCTTATGAAGCAAATATGCAGCTGCCTGCATTAGGACTGGTGCTGTTCACCTTCGGCAACGTAAGCGTGGCAGACCATCAGGCCGGCGTATTTGCCATCAAGCCCAGCGGCGTGCCCTACAACGAGCTGACCCCCAATAAGATGGTGGTAGTGGATTTTGATGCCAGGGTAGTGGAAGACAATGGCCGTCCCTCGTCAGATACAAAAACACATGCCGTGTTATATAAACATTGGGAGATAGGAGGGATTGTGCACACACATTCTACCTATGCCACCGCATGGGCGCAGGCGCAGCGCGATATTCCCATCTTCGGTACCACGCATGCAGATCACCTCACCACAGATGTGCCCTGTGCACCACCCATGAGCGATGAGATGATCAGGGGAGACTATGAGCATCAGACCGGCTTCCAGATCATCAACTGCTTCAAGGAACGACAACCTGTCTTATAAGGAAGTGGAGATGATCCTGGTTGGCAACCATGCGCCCTTCACCTGGGGAAAAACGGCAGAGAAGGCAGTTTACAATGCGGCCGTGCTGGAAGAAATAGCGCGTATGGCGCAGCTTACGGAACAGATCAATCCGCAGGCGCCGACGCTGAAGCCATCACTCATACAAAAGCATTTTGAGCGTAAACACGGTCCCGGCGCCTACTATGGCCAGGGATGTTAACATGTACCATATAATCTAAACTGAATGATACCACTTAAGACACTGGAAGCCTGGTTCATTACCGGAAGCCAGCATCTCTACGGAGAGGAAACCTTGAAACAGGTGGCTGCCCATGCCCAAACCATCGCTGCCTCCCTGGACACAGCCCCCAACATTCCCGTTCGCATTGTTTTCAAACCCGTTGTGAAAACACCGGAAGAAATCTATCGTGTTTGCCAGGAAGCCAATACCACTCCCAACTGTATTGGTGTTATTGCCTGGATGCACACATTCTCTCCGGCTAAAATGTGGATCGGCGGATTAAAAGTGTTGCAACGACCGTTATTACATTTACATACGCAGTTCAATCGTGATATTCCCTGGTCAGATATAGATATGGACTTCATGAACCTGAACCAGTCTGCCCATGGCGACCGCGAATTTGGTTTCATCCAGTCACGTATGCGCCTGAACCGTAAAGTAGTGGTTGGACACTGGCAGGAAAAAGGTGTACTGCAGGAGCTGGAAACCTGGTTGCGCGCGGCAGCCGGCTGGTACGACTGGCAGGGCGCACGTTTTGCGCGTATAGGTGATAACATGCGCCAGGTAGCGGTAACGGAAGGCGATAAGGTAGAGGCCGAGCTGCGCTTTGGCTACGCCGTGAACGGTTACGGCATTGGCGACGTAGTGGCCAAAGTGAATGCCATCAGTGATGCCGAAGTGCTGCGTCTTACCGAAGAATATGCTGATACTTATGAACTTGCGCCATCCCTTCGCAAAGGCGGGGAAGGACATGCGTCATTGAAAACTGCCGCACGTATAGAATTGGGCTTGCGTGCTTTCCTGGAAGAAGGTAACTTTAAAGGATTTACAGATACATTTGAAGACCTCCATGGCCTTGAACAACTGCCCGGTATTGCCGTGCAGCGCCTGATGGCAGATGGCTACGGCTTCGGTGGTGAAGGCGACTGGAAAACAGCTGCCCTGGTGCGTGCCATGAAAGTGATGGGTAGCGGCCTCCCCGGTGGTACCTCGTTTATGGAAGACTATACTTACCATTTTGACCCGGATAACCGTATGGTGCTGGGCGCTCACATGCTGGAAATATGCGCTTCCATAGCCGACGGTAAACCTTCCTGCGAGGTGCATCCCTTAGGCATTGGCGGCAAGGCCGACCCGGTAAGGCTGGTGTTCAATGTAGCAGATGGCCCCGCCATCAATGCATCTGTAATTGATATGGGCAACCGTTTCCGCCTGCTGGTAAATGAGGTGCAGGCCGTAAAGCCGCAGCACCAGCTGCCTAAACTGCCGGTAGCCCGCGTATTGTGGAAACCGCTGCCGGATATGGGCACTGCCTGCGCAGCCTGGATCTATGCCGGCGGCGCCCACCATACCTGCTACAGTCAGCATCTGACAGCGGCGCACATGCAGGATTTTGCGGATATGGCTGGTATTGAATACGTGCGTATTGACAATGAAACAAAATTGCACCAATTTCGCAACGAACTGCGTTGGAATGAAGTATATTACCAACTGAATAACAAATGAAACAACTGAATTATCATCATACTAAACTTTGTTGCTGATTAATCAGCCATTGATGACGTGGAATAACAAAAGGCCGGATTCTTCCGGCCTTTTTATTTCCAATAAAAAAGGCCGGACGACTCCGGCCCTCGCTACATAAACACTAAACACATAAACTTCTCCAACTGCTATTGTTTCCCCCTGGTTCTATCCAGTTCTATGCTTGCTGCCAGGTAATCGTATACCGCTTCCAGGTAGTTCAGCTGCGCCGTTGTGAGCGCAAGCTCTGCATCCGTTAGTTCCAGGCGGGAGGCAACCCCCTTCTGGTAGCGGTACTGTATGATGTCATAGCTTTGACGGGCGGTTTCTTTCACCTGCTCCTGTGTGTGCACTCTTTCAAATGTTTCCTGCAGGTTGGCAATAACCTGTCTTACTTCTGTTCTCAGCTGTTCATAGGCATCTGTCAGGTCAATACCGGATTGCTGATGGCTCAGCTTTGCCTGTTTGATCTTTGCCAGGTTGCTGTTACCGCTGAAGAGGGGAACGCTGACCTGTGCACCGGCAAAGGAAGCGCCGGGCCAGGAGGCGTCAAAGAATTTAAAGTTACGCGCCTGGCTTTGCAGCTGGTACTGCCCCACCAGTGATACTACCGGCAGCCGCCTGGCTTTTGCCAAAGCAATGCCTTCTTCGCTGATCTGCTGGTTCAGCCGCAGCTGCTGCAGGTCCTGACGGTTGCTGCGCGCTTCCTCATACAAGCTGCTTTCCTGGGGAAGTGCAGCCTGCCCGGGATGAGCGAGTGTATCCGTCAGCGTTACTGTCTGCAGCGAGTCCAGCCCGATCAGGGTCACCAGCTGCAGTTTGCCCACATCAATGGCTTTGTTCAGCCGCAGGATGTCCGGCTCCAGGTTCTTAACGGAGGTGAATGCACGAAGGGTATCTACCCGTAAGGCCCGGCCCTGCGCCAGTAAAGACCTGGCATCCTGCAGGGCTTTCTCATTACGCTGCAGGCTTTCATGCTGCAGCTTCAGGCGCTCATTCAGTACCAGCAGTCCCAGGTAAGTGCGCTTCACCGCGGCGGTAATGTCTATCTCTTTAAATGAATAGCTGGCGCGGCTGGCTTTTTCCTGTAATGCGGCCTCCCTTTGTGCGGGTTTGGCAGCGGGGTTGAACAGCGGCTGTGAAACAGACAGGGTAGCAGATACCTGGTCCCTTCCGCCAAAACGGCCATAAGGGATCTTATTCTTGTCTGTTGTTTCACCAAAGCCGAAGAACACCGGCAATTCAAAATAATGCGCGTACTGCCCGCCAAGACTGGCGCTTGGCAGGGAAAGGCTTTTGGCCACTCTGCGCTGCTCCTGCGCAATGGCGATATCTATACCGGAGGACTTCAACGCCCGGTTATGTTTTACTGCTAACGACACAGCATCCTGCAGCGACAGCTCAATCGCCTGTCCATATCCGCTGAAGCCCTTCAACAGCAGGGATACGGCCAGGATACTGCTATATGCAATGGATCTTTTACTTATCATAAAAAAGTTTAAACGTTTGAGAGTTGTTCCGCCACCATTGGTTTATGCTCCACCGGTTTTTGTTTGGCCGGTCTTGAGAAATAAGAATAAACAGAAGGGATCACATATAATGTCAGGATGCCGGCGAAGATCAGGCCTCCCACTACTACAATGCCCAGCGAAGTACGGCTGCCGGATGAATTACCCAGCGAGAGCGCAATGGGCAACGCACCGAAGATCATCGCGAGTGTAGTCATTAATATGGGCCTGAACCGCGATACAGCAGCCGATAGCACGGCCTCCCGTACGCTGAGCCCTTCCTTTTTATTATGGTTGGCAAATTCCACGATCAGGATACCGTTCTTCGTGATCAGACCGATCAGCATAATGATACCGATCTCGCTGAAGATGTTTACAGACTGACCGGTGAACCACAGGCTCAGCAAAGCCCCGGTTACTGCCATCGGTACTGTTAACAGGATGATGAACGGATCTATCAGGCTTTCAAACTGCGCCGCCAGTACCAGGTAGATCAGGATGATGGCGAATATGAAGGCAAATATCAGGCTGGAGCTGCTTTCCGCATAGTCGCGGCTTTGTCCTGCCAGGTCGGTGGTAAAGCCTTTCGGCAGTACTTTGGCCGTGATATTATCCAGCTCTTTAATCGCTTCGCCCAGGCTCACACCGGGAGGTGGCGTGGCGGAAATTGTCACGCTGTATGCCTGGTTGTAGCGGTAGATAGCCGGCGGACTGATACCTTCTTTCAAAGACACGAGGTTGTCCAGCGACACCATTTCATTGCTGGCCGTTCTTACAAAGAGGGAACGCAGGTTCTCCGGCGCTGCTCTTTCTTCCCGGTCCAGCTGCCCGATCACTTCATACTGCCGGTCGTTATAGATAAAGTACCCGTAACGCCTGCCGCTTAGCGCCAGCTGCAGCGTACGGCCTATCTCCTGTGTAGAGATGCCCAGTTGTGCCGCACGCTGGCGGTCAATGGTAATACCGATCTCGGGGCGGTTCACTTTAAAGTCAGGATCCTGGAAGCTTAGCTTGCTGCTCTTGTACACTTCTCCCATCAGGCTGGGCATCACTTTGATCAGCTGCTGCAGGTCGGGCGCCTGGATCACGTACTGGATAGGCTGGGTGGTGGCAAAAACCGCCAATGGTGGGTATCTGGATGGGAATGCACAGCACATTGCGGAATCTGCCTACGGCGCCCATCAGTTTCTGGTACACGTCCTGCTGCGACATTTTGCTCTTGCGGTTCTTGGGGTCTTCCAGGAAGATCCACTGGAAGCCGCCGTTCACCGGTTGTACCAGGGTACCTACGCTGGCGGCTACACCTGCATAGGTACGGCTGCCGTTCAGGTCGGGAATGGAGTCTGCCACATAGTTGGCAATCTCTTTCATGGTCTCGTTCATGCTCTCGTAAGAAGTACCTTCCGGTGCAATCACCGCCAGGCCTATCATAGAGCGGTCTTCCAGCGGCGCCAGCTCAGAGGGCAGCTTGGGCAGCAGCAGGTAAGCGATACCAAAGGAGAGGAACAGCAACGCAAAGCCCAGCCATCTCCATTTAAAGAACCATTGCAGCGAACGTGCGTAGCCGTTATTCAGGGCCTCAAACCAGGGCTCTGTTTTGCGGTACAGCCAGCCATGCGTGGCGCCCGCTTTCAGCAGGTAGGCGCTCATCATGGGCGACAGCGTAAGGGCCACAAATGCAGACACCAGTACGGAGCCGGCTACCACTATGGCAAACTCCTTGAAGAGCCGCCCGGTGATCCCTCCCAGGAACAGTATGGGAAGGAACACGGCGGCCAGTGTAATGGTAGTGGAGATCACCGCAAAGTAAATCTCGTTGGATCCCTTGCGGGCGGCCTCCAGCGGGTGCATACCCTGCTCCACCTTACTATAGATGTTCTCCAGTACCACAATGGCGTCATCCACCACCAGCCCGATGGCCAGTACTAGGCCTAACAGCGTCAGCACATTGATGGAGAAATTACCAATGTACATGATGAAGAAGGCCGATATAATTGATACAGGTATGGCTACAATGGGTATCAGCGTACTGCGCCAGTCGCGCAGGAAGATGAAGATGATCAGCGTTACCAGGCCAAAGGCAATGATCAGCGTTTCTTCCACTTCTGATAAAGAGTTGCGCACCGGTACGGTAAAGTCTTTACCCAGTGAAATGATGTAATCTTTGGGCGCTGTTTTCACGATCTCGTCAAACCGCTTTTTGAATTCATCCACAATAGCCAGGGAATTGGCGCCGCGTTGCGGCTGCACACCCGTACCTACGCCGTACAGGGCGGTTTTGCCTTCAACTTCTATCATAGCCGTTCTCTCATTCTGAGAGGACATAACAGCCGTGCCTACGTCTTTAAACCTTACAATGGCGCCATCCTTCTGACTAACGATCATGTTATTGAAATCATCTTCTGTTACCAGGCGCCCCTGTGTGCGCAGGGTAACTTCTGTATTCTGGCCTTCTATACGGCCGCTGGGCAGATCCACGTTCTCACGCTGCAAAGCGGTCTGTATATCCAAAGGCGTGAGCCCGTAGGCGGCCAGTTTTACCGGGTCCATACGCAGTCGCATGGCGCGTTTACGTCCGGCATAAGAATCTACCAGGCGTACGCCGGGAATAGATTGTAAACGCTCTTTAATATTGATGTTCACAAAGTCGGTGATATCTTCCAGGCTCCTGGTAGCGCTCTTCACAGTAAGGAACACCAGGAAGTCAGGCGGGCCTGATTTTTCAACGATGGTGGGTTCAATATCTGTGGGCAGCTGCTGCCTGGATTTGGATACTTTATCGCGTACATCATTGGCAGCTGCTTCCAGGTCGGTGTTCAGGTTGAATTCAACGGTGATAACGCTTACCTGCTCGCGGGAAACGGAAGACATGGCGCGGATGCCGTTGGCCTCTGCGATCGCTTCTTCCAATGGTTTGGTTACCTGCGAGGCAATGATGTCGGCGCTGGCGCCCGGGTATACCGTTGTAACGGTAACGATGGGCGAATCGGTAACGGGGTACTCCCGTGTGCCCAGGAACGTATAGCCTACGATACCGAACAGGATGAGCAGTACAGACATCACCCCGGCCAAAACAGGCCTGGAGATGCTCATTTGAGAAATAGCACTCATAAAAAATCAGTAATTAATAATTAAGAATTAAAAGGCCCGGAGCTGTAATAAGTATTAAAGTAAAGTGAAGAAGAACAGTGGCCGTCAATGATGCTTTTTATTTGATTGTCACCAGTTCTACAGCGGCTCCCGGTGCAAGTCGCAGCAGGTTGCTGGTAATAACGGTATCGCCTGCACTGAGTCCTTTTAATATCTGCACGTCATGAGCGCCGCGCTGGCCAATCTGAACAGGAGTGATCTCAACGGTTTTATTCCTGTTCACATACACAGCATAACCGTCTGATGATGGTATCAGCGCCTGGCTGGGTATTTTCAGCGCATTGTCTGCGGTGCGCAGTGCCAGGTTCAGTCGGGCGCTTTGTCCGGGAACCAGTGTACGCTTCGCATTAGGGGTAATGCCCCTGACCAGCAGTGTGCGGGTTTGCTCATTCATGGTGGCTTCTTTTGCCACGATGGTAGCGTGGTACTGTGCGGTGTCTGATGCTACGGTAAATACCTGGTCTTTCTCCAGCGGTATCAGGTGGGCATACTTCTCCGGTACGGCAAATTCCACTTTAATACGGCTGTCGTCCACGATGTTGGTCAGCACGGTATTGGCAGATACCAGCGCACCGGGATAGGCGCGGATGATACCGATACGGCCATTGAAAGGCGCGCGGATACGAGTTTTGCCGATGGTCACCTGCAGCTGGCGGATCTCTGCCTCCAGTACCCGCGAGGTTCGTGATGGCCTGGTCATAATCCTGTTGTACGGCAGCGTCATGCTCAATCAGGTCTTTCAGCCTGGCTTCGTTCAGGGCGGCCAGTTTTTCCTGCTGACGCAGCCTTTCCAGTTGTGCCTGCAGGTCCGCATCATCCAGCTGGAACAGCAGGGTGCCTGCGGCTACTACATTGCCTTCTTTTACATGCACCTGTACCACCTTTCTGGGCAGCTCGCTCACAATGCTCACTTCCTGGTTAGCTACCAGCGAGCCGGTGATCTGCAGATCGTCGCTGAAAGAGCTGTGCTTTACAATATGTCCGTCTGCCGGTATACCTGCAGCAGCGGCGGCAGCCACCGGCGCTTCCTTTTCATTGGCTTTACTGGCGCAGGCCTGGAGTATGATGACGAACAGGGAAGACAACAGCAACAGGTGTGCACTGGACTTTAGTGATAATAGTAATCGTTGCATAAGGGAACTCATTTATTGAATCATTGAAATTATTCGATAGATTGAAACCTGAAGAACCTTTAAAGTTTATTCCAGGTACAAAGCTATCGATTAATAGAAATGTTTCGATATGTACTATGTAAAAAAACTGTCAGCTTTTTAAAGCCTGCAAAAATTCAACGTACTGGTCCAGCATTTTGCTGTTGAGTCTATACTTCACCTGTCGTCCTTCCTTTACTGAAATAATCAGCTCTGCGTCAGTGAGTTGCTTAAGATGATGGGAGATGGATGGCTGTGTGAGATCAATGAATTCGTACACTTCGGAACAGTATAAACAATCCTGGGTCTTTCTCAATTCTTTGAGTATCAGTAAGCGGTTTGGGTCTGCCAGGGCTTTGGATATCCTCTCTACTTTCTTTGTGTCCATGGTAATGTTATTTTAGCTGCAAAAGCCTCCGATCCTGCAAAAGTACAAGAATTTACTAAGATATCCATATGTTCAGAGCGTGTGCCAGTCATGCAGCAGTTCTTTTAACAATTTTTTACCTTCCGGCCATTCTCCCAACCCGGAGTCTGCATTGATATGGCCCCTGGGGCCTGTGTTCACAAAGCGGCTGCCCCAGGCCTGGGCAAAGAACTTTGTCCGCTCCATGGTAGTATAACTATCATTGGTGCTGCCTACTACAATACTTTTAAAAGGAAGTGCCTGTAAAGGAATAGGAGAGAAGCCTTTTGCCCCGGCAGGGAAAGAAGGACGTTCCGCATCTGCAGGCGCTACCAGCAGTGCGCCCCTGATAGGCTGTTTGGTTTGTGCCGCCCAGTGTACCAGTGCTATACAGGCCAGGCTATGGGCCACCACTACTACCTGCGGCCCTGCTTTGGCAATAGCCGCTTCAATGGCAGCCACCCAGTCTGCACATACAGGTGCATCCCAGTTCTGCTGTTCTATTCGTAAAATGCCGGGTTCCTGCTCCCAGATGGTTTGCCAGTGTGATGGACCTGAACTGCCCAAGCCCGGGGCAGTCAAAACTTTTATCTCCATAGTCAGCGTGGATATTTGAACATCGGATATACAATGTACGCAAAAGCACCGTAAAGTGAAAGGCCGAAGGAATTCGGCCTTTTTAATGCTAAAATTCCACGTTATGGCACTCAGGTCCATAAGATCTTAGCAGAATATATTTCGATACAATGTCTGATTTTACAGATGATGAGAAGTGGGATTGTGACAGTTGTGGCTGTGTCATCTTACACAAATGTAGCATATTAACCTATAAACTTCAAATTGCGCTGAATGCCGCTGAACTTCGATCTTTTAAGCGGTGAATGGCGGAAAATTTCCCGGAAAGCATCGGCTGTAAGCGCCTCCCAGTCGGCCGTGCTGAAGTTCAGTATCTCAGGCACCGGCGTAAATTCCACGGTGGAATGCGGCTTTGAAAAACGGTTCCAGGGACATACATCCTGGCAGATATCACAACCAAACATCCATTGTTCAAACTTCCCCTGCATGTTTTCCGGTATCAGCATTTCTTTCAGCTCAATGGTATAATAGGAAATGCAACGGCTGCCGTCAACCACGCCCGGTTCTACCAGCGCCCCGGTAGGGCAGGCATCCAGGCAGCGGGTACAGCTGCCGCAATAATCGCCTGCAGGTGAATCATATTCCAGTGGCAGATCAGTGATCAGTGTAGCAATAAAAAAGAAAGAGCCCGCCTGCTTGTGTATCAGGTTACCGTTCTTACCTATCCATCCCAGTCCGCTGCGTTGCGCCCAGCTGCGCTCCAGTACCGGGGCAGAGTCTACAAAACCGCGCCCGTTCACTTCGCCGATGTTTTCCTTTATCTGCAGCAGCAGGGTATTAAGTTTGGAACGGATCACCTCGTGATAGTCCTGCCCGTAAGCATACTTGGCGATCTTCGGTGCATCCGGCCGCTGTTGTTCAGCGGGATAGTAGTTCAACAGCAGGGTGATCACAGACTGTGCATTGTCTACCAGCTTACGGGGGTCAATACGCTTATCAAAATAGTTTTCCATATACCGCATGGTGCCGTGCATACCCTTGTGCAGCCACTGCTCCAGCCGCCGGGCATCATCGTCCAGCTGCACGGCGCGGGCAATGCCGCAATGGTCAAATCTTAGGGCACCGGCTGCCTGCTTGATAAAGGCGGTATGTTTTTCCGTAGGCGTCATTCCGGCCGCAAGTTACGAATCATGTGACTATTTCGTGTCATTCCCCGGTTGAGAGAAAAAACATAGTTTCGCCCCCGGATATTCTGTCATCATTATCCCTATATATGCAATTTAAAACCAAGGTCATGATCCTGGCCAGCTGTTTGTTAACTGTTTTGGGCACAGCACAGGAGAAAAACAAGATCAGATTCGGAAAAATATCCCCCGAAGATTTTCAGAAAACCAGTTATGATCTGGACACCGGCGCACACGCGGTCATACTTGCAGATATCGGCTCTTCTGAATTTGAAGCAGAGAAAGACCATTTCAGGCTGGTATTCAAACGCCACCGCCGCGTGAAGATACTGGACAAAGCAGGCTACGATGCCGCCACGGAAGAACTGTACCTGCGAAAGTTCAGCTATAACAGTGAAGACAAGGTGTCTAACCTGAAGGCAGCTACCTACAACCTGGAGAACGGAAAGGTGGTAGAAACAGCCATGGATAGCAAAAGTGTTTTTACAGAGAAGCTGGACGAGGATTTCATAAGAAAGAAATTCACGCTTCCTGCTGTGAAGGAAGGCGCTATCATTGAGTATTCCTATACCATTTATTCTCCCTCCACCAGCTACCTGCGCGCCTGGAATTTCCAGGGAGAATATCCCTGCCTCTGGAGCGAATATACAGTAGGGATCCCCGAGTTCTTTGATTTCATCTTTATTGCACAGGGCTATCATCCGTTCGAATCCAAAACGCGGGAAGATGTACGCAAAACCTTTGCTTTCCGCTTTGACAGGGAAAGTAGTTACGGCAGTAAAACAGGGCAGACAGACAGCTATTCTGTAGGCGCCAATGTAAGTATGTACCGCTGGGTGGCTAAGAACGTGCCTGCCCTGAAGGAAGAAAATTTTACCACCAGTATATCCAATCACATCAGCCGTATTGAGTTCCAGCTCTCTGCCCGTAAATATCCCGGCCAGGCAGTGGAAGAGGTGATGACCACCTGGCCCAAGCTGCGTGAGCTGCTGATGAAAGATGAATCATACGGCATTGCGCTGGGCAAGAACAACGGCTTTATGGGAGACGAAGTAACCATGGTTACCGCCGGCGCCACATCTGATGAAGAAAAGGCCAGGAGAATATATTACTACGTGCGTAACAATTATACCTGTACCGACCATTCCAGCCTTGCCATGGATAAACCGCTGAAAACGGTGTTCAACAGCAAGAGTGGTAATGTGTCGGAGATCAATATGGTACTGGTGGCGATGCTGCGCAAAGCCGGACTGAATGCCTACCCGGTGATCCTCAGTACCCGCAGCCATGGTTTTGCCAACCCCCTGTACCCGATGATCAACCGCTTCAATTATACCATCGCAGAAGTGAGCATTGGCGACAAAACCCATTTCCTGGATGCGTCCTATCCGCTGGGCTTTGATAAGCTGCATGTGTCCTGCTATAACGGTCATGCACGTATCCTGGATGAAGAGGTGACCGCAGTGCAGTTTGATGCAGACTCTCTCCTGGAGCAGAAGCTGACCTCCATCATCCTGCGCACGGAAGATGGTAAGCTCAAAGGAGCTTTCCAGCAGCGGCCCACCTACTTTGAATCTTATGCGCTCCGCAGCCAGGTGAAGGAGAAAGGAAAAGAAGAATATTTTAAGTCGCTCGACAAAGTATTTGCAAAGATCAGCAATCCTGACATTGAAGACCTGGACAGCCTGGAAACGCCTGTAATGGTGAAATACGAATTTGAATACGAGACAAACGATGAGGATATGATCTACCTCAATCCTATGTTCAGCGAAGCAACCCGGAACAATCCCTTTAAATCCCTTGACCGTAAATATCCTGTGGAGATGTACAGCGCGATGGATGAAATATATACGCTCAACATGGAGCTGCCCGCAGGTTATGATGTGGAGGAACTGCCCAAATCTACCCTGGTGAAATTCAATGAAGACGAAGGCGTCTTCCAGTATGTCATCGCCAGAACGGGCAATATCATCCAGTTCCGCTCCCGTATCAAACTGAACAAAGCCACATTCCCGCCGGAAGAATATGCTACGCTGCGCGACTTTTTTGATATGATTGTGAAGAAGCAGGGTGAACAGATCGTACTCAAAAAGAAAAAGTAACTATACAATGTACAGACTTTTAAACGTCTTATGCCTGTTGATGCTTTCGGGGTCAGCATTCGCAGGAGATCCTGTATACCCCGCATTAATGATACCCGCCGAACTGAAAGAAAAAGCCCATAGCGTTAAGCGCTGGGAGGAGATCAGTTTCAGGTTGGTATCCACGCATGAAACCCGGCTTACGGAACATTACGTGATCACCGTACTGGATCCGAATGGTGATGATGACGCCGCGCTCACAGCCGGCTACAGCAAACTGACAGAAATACGTTCCATCAGGGGCGTATTGTATGATGCCGCCGGCAAAATGGTAAAGAAGCTGAAACAATCCGACATTTCAGACGAAAGCTTCAGCAGTGGCGGTACCTTCGCCACAGACGACCGCGTAAAACGGCACAATTTTAACTATAACGTGTACCCTTATACGGTAGAGTACGAAATAGAGACGCGTTATAACAATACTTTCCTGTTCCCATACTGGCTGCCCCGCTCTGCCAGCAGCATGGCCGTAGAGCAAAGCCGGATGGTAGTGACGGTGCCGAAAGACTATCAGCTTCGCTACCAGGCCTACAATTTTGCCGGTAATCCGCAGGTAAGCGAAGAAAAGGATATGCGCACCTATACCTGGGAGGCAAAAAACATGAAAGTGGCTCCCGCACAGGTGTTTGCTCCTGCATTGTGGCGCAGGACCACCTTCATCAGGTTCTCGCCCAGCGAGGTAGAAATGGATAACTATAAGGGTAAACTCAATACCTGGGAAGATTTCGGCCGGTTTTTCTATGCCCTGAATGAGGGGCGGGACCAGCTGCCGGAAACGGTAAAACAAACCGTACACCAGCTGACAGATAACCTCAGCAGCCCTGCTGAAAAGATCAGCGCGCTGTATCGTTACCTGCAGCAGACCACCCGTTATATCAGTATACAGCTGGGTATTGGCGGCTGGCAGACTTTTGACGCGGCCACTGTGGCAGCTAAAGGTTATGGCGACTGTAAGGCGCTTTCCAATTATATGCAGGCGCTGCTGAAAGAAGCCGGTATCCGGTCTCACTATACCCTGGTACATGCAGGACCGGGTGAAAACGACTTCGATGAAACCTTCTCCAGCAACCAGTTCAATCACGTTATTCTCTGCGTGCCACTGGGTAAAGACACCACCTGGCTGGAGTGTACAAGTCAGTATATTCAGCCCGGCTATCTCAGTGGCTTTACCTCCAACAGGCCCGTACTGCTGGTAACCGAACAAGGCGGCAAGCTGGTGCGGACGCCCGTTTACAAGGCAGAACAGAACCTGCAGCTGCGCCGTATTGATGCACAGCTGCACCCGGATGGCAACCTGCAGGCGACGATCAGTACGCGTTCTACCTGCGAACAGCAGGATGACCTGCAGGAACGTTTCCACCGGCAGTCAAAAGAAAAGATTACGGAATGGATACGCACCTCTCTGTCCCTGCCCAGCTATGATGTAGCGCATTACGATTACAAAGTTGAAGAAGGCGCCATGCCCGCTATTCGGGAACAGCTTTCGCTGACCGCCCGCAATTACGCCAGCACCAGTGGCAAACGCATGTTCCTGGAGCCCAATGTACTGGCTAAATCCAGGTCGCGCATCACCACGGAAACAGATCGCCGTTCCGTTATCCATCTGCCTTTTGCCTTTAAGGATGAAGATACGGTGAACATCGCCCTGCCCGCCGGCTATGTGCCGGAGTCCATCCCTAAAGGAACAACACTGCGCACGCGTTTTGGCACCTACACATCTTCCATCACGGTAAAAGATAATACGGTTACCTATATACGTATCACACAGCACAACGGCGGCGACTATCTCCCCGATAGCTTCGCAGAACTGGAGAAGTTCTACGATGACATCTATAAAGCAGACCGTTGCAGGGTAGTGCTGGTGAAGCGTGAGTAGTCCATGGTCATGGTCCATAGTATGTCAGGGCAAAAGCAGCCGCCGGACATACTATGGACTATGGACTGTTTACAGCAACATTCCCCCGGATACCTCAATTCGCTGCGCGGTGATCCAGCGCGCATCTTCCGTACACAGGAAAGCGATCACCCCGCCTATATCTTCCGGCACACCTGCACGTCCCAGTGCAATGGCGCCTGCTATCATATCTTCAAAGCCTTCGTGCGAATCAAATGTTTCCCTGGTGAAGTCTGTCTTGATGATCCCGGGCGCTACCACATTGGCTGTAATACCCCTGCTGCCCAGCTCTTTGGCCAGGTATCTTGTAAATACCTCGATAGCGCCTTTCATAGCAGCATAGGCCGCAAATCCGGGGGTAACAAAGCGCGCCAGCCCGGTAGACAGGTTAATGATGCGGCCATTGTCCGCCAGCAACGGTAAAGCTTTCTGGGTGAGAAAATAGACGCCCTTGAAGTGTACATTCAGCAGTTCATCGAATGCTGCTTCTTCCGTCTGGGGAATTAAAGACGGGCGGTTAATACCTGCATTGTTCACCAGGAAATCAAACTGGCCGGTTCCCCATTTATCCTGTAACAACTGTGATAGCTGTGCAATAAAGCCGTCAAATGATGCGATGTCTGCTACGTCCAGCTGTACTACGGCAGACTGCCTGCCCATTCCGCTGATGGTAGCGGCCACGTCCTCCGCTTCCTGCCGCTTGCCGCGGTAAGCAATGATCACGTCAAATCCTTTTTCTGCGATACGCAGCGCCGCATCTTTTCCTAATCCGCGGCTGCCGCCGGTTACCAGTGCAATTTTGTTCCTTGCTGCCATAAATTGTAATGTTTAAAAGTGATGGCACAAAATTGCGACAGGGCGCCGGCAGAATTATGGTGACTACTTCAGATTAAATGGTGACTGTTTCCGTTTTTTTAACCGGGCTATGGGCCTGCTGCAGCCACTGCTCCCGGTACTGTTTGGGGGTCATCCCCTCAAAACGTTTGAAGAACTTGGTGAAGTTGGAAGGGTCAAAAGTAAGCCTGGCCGCTATCTCCGCCACGGGCTGTCGGGTATCCCGGAGCATGGCGCGGCTGATATCCATGATCCTGGCTTCCATAAAATCGCAGGGCGACTTACCGGTGCTGAGCTTAATGGTATTGCTCAAATGGGTGGGATGTATGAATTGCAGGGCGGCAAAATCCCTGATCTCGAACATATCTGCCGCTTTTCCGCTGAGGATGTCATCCAGGTGCTGATCTACATGCAGGAGGAAGGCAGCAGTGATCTCCTGCTGCCTTGCCAGTATCTTCTTAGGGAGTTTGGACGTCGCCCTATTCTTTTTTTTCGTAAAGTTATCATTTCTTCCGTACACTTACGGAGATACGGCGGTCCTTCCTCCTTTCCTCGTCAGGTGCCGTAGCATCGGCTTTTGCAAATTGGGAGCCGTAGCCTTCTGCTCCCTCCAGCTGGCGGCTGGCGGTACCAAGGTTTTTCAGTGAGGCCAGCACGGTATCTGCCCGGGCCTGCGATAATTGCTTGTTAGCCAGGCTGTCGCCGGAGCGGTCGGTATACCCGCCAATTTTTATCCTGGAAGTAGGAAACGCCTTCAGGATGGCCGCAATATGCTGTACCTGCTGCCGGCTGTCCTCCGTTAATTCGGCGCTGCCCGTCTTGAAATTCAGGTTGTCAAAGTCAAACCACACATCTTTTCCCGCCTGCCGGCTGTCGTCTTTCAGAAAGGCCACCAGCTGATCTTCAATGCCTCCCTTATAGGCGTTCAGCGTTACACCATCCGGCAGCGTTACCTGCACGCTTTCCCGGCTGGGCGCAGGGGTAGCCACCTGTGCTATGGCCGTGTCTATCAGGTTGTCTGTAGCCACCGTATCGCTGACAGATTCGGTGGTGCTGCCGCCGCCACAGCCCCTGGCCAGGTACCATAGCAGGATGATGGCAACCAGTATCAGCAGCAGCGACCAGATCCAGCGGTTGCCCGCAGTACGGGTGGCCGTTTCACCGATGTCGGCAGTTCTGGCGCTCAGTCCGCCCGTTGCGCCAGACAAGCGCTTACCCAGCTCAGACAGGCTGCCGAGTCCCAGTAATCCGGCCAGGTTGAAGCCCGAAGGCACCGCCCCCAGGATATTATCTTTCTGGCTGTTCAGGTAGGCCAGGAACCCCGGGCCACTCAGGTTCTCTTCCGCGGCATATTCGCCCGTTACCCCCAGCGCGGCCGGTGTGGCGGCATTGAGCAGCGCATTGGCGGATGCAGCTTTAATACCGGCGTACGTGGCCACCGCGCCCACCACTGTACTTACTTTACTGCCAAACAGGCTTTGCAGCCATTCCATCCCCCGGCTCACCCAGCTGTCTGATCCGCTCTGCAGTGAACTGATAATGGCAGTGGTTGCATTGGCGCCAACGGCATCCCTTGCAATGTTCAGGGCGCCATCCGCATCGCCCTGCGGCCCCGCTTTATGTAAAAGGCCCGTTAATATGGTCGGTATTATACTGTTCACCGCTTTCTGAACCCCCTGCTCGCTCTCACCCAGCCGCGCCGCAGCCTGGGAAATAACATCACCGGTAAAAAGCCCCTTAATGGTGTTTAGTAGATCGAAAGACATCTGGTGCTGATTTAGAGATGAAAGAATAAGCTATTAGCTGATAACCCCCCAATTGTTCCTTTGCCTTTAACTGCCGGCTGGCCGCCAGTATTAATTGACCAAGCCAATAGCTAACCGCTAACTTTCTAACATCTCTCCCCCCGATTTGTTTAAAATACTTTTCCTGAAAAATTAACAGTCAGGCGCTTATAAAACTGAAAAAAGAGCAGGATGTTTCACTTAAACCTGTCAAAATAACGGCAAAACAAGCTTGGATCGCCTTTTGTTAACAAGATGGAAAGTTTGCTGTTTGACATTTGACGTTCGCCGGAGGTTGCAGATACACAAATATTCCAGGTACATAAACAACAGCCTGGCCACAAAACCCAACCTCCATCTTCTAACGAACCTCAAACCTCAAACTTTAAACTTCAAACTTTAAGAGGAGAAAACTTTATAATAATGAATCTCAACAATTTTACCATCAAATCTCAGGAGACCTTGCAAAAGGCCCAGCAGCTGGCGTTCAACAACCAGCACCAGGCCATTGAAACAGGGCACCTCCTGAAGGCTTTGCTGGATGATGACGATAACGCTATAGAATACCTGCTGAAGAAGAATGATGTGAATGTGGGCTTTATCTCAGGCAAGCTGGATGAACAGCTGAACAGGTACCCCAGGGTATCCGGCGGCACAGAACCCGGACAAACCCTGAGCCGCGAGGGCAACAACGCCCTGCTGCGCGCCGGCGCTTCCATCCAGGAATTCAAAGACGAGTTTGTGAGCGTGGAACACCTGCTGCTCGGCATCCTGGGCGGCAATGACGATACCGCCAAGCTGCTGAAAGACGCCGGCTTAACGGAGAAAGGCCTGAAAGCCGCCATCCGCGACCTGCGTAAAGGCAATACCGTTAATTCCCAGACAGCAGACACCCAGTACAACGCCTTACAGAAATATGCCAAGAACCTCAACGAGCTGGCGAGGGCGGGTAAGCTGGACCCCGTAATAGGCCGCGATGAAGAGATCAGGAGAACCCTCCACATCCTTTCCCGCCGCTCCAAGAACAATCCCATCCTGGTGGGTGAACCGGGGGTGGGTAAGACAGCGATCGTGGAAGGACTGGCCCACCGTATCATCAATGGCGACGTGCCCGATAACCTGCGCAGCAAGATCATTTATGCCCTGGATATGGGCGCACTGATGGCCGGCGCCAAGTATCGCGGTGAGTTTGAAGAAAGACTGAAATCGGTCGTGAAGGAAGTATCTGAAAGCGAAGGACAGATCATCCTGTTCATCGATGAGATACATACCCTGATAGGCGCCGGTGCGATGGAAGGCGCCATGGATGCCGCCAACATCCTGAAACCCGCCCTGGCCCGCGGTGAACTGCGTGCCATCGGCGCTACCACGCTCACAGAATACCAGAAATATTTTGAAAAAGATAAAGCCCTGGAACGCCGCTTCCAGCGTGTATTCGTGGACGAGCCCAGCGTGGAAGACGCCATCTCAATACTGAGAGGGCTGAAAGAACGCTACGAAAGCCACCACCATGTACGTATAAAGGACGAAGCCATCATCGCCGCAGTAGAGCTGTCGCACCGCTATATCACCGACCGCTTCCTGCCCGATAAGGCCATAGACCTTATCGATGAAAGTGCAGCCAAGCTGCGCCTGGAAATGAACTCCATGCCCGAAGAACTGGATGAACTTGAAAGAAGGATCCGCCAGCTGGAAATAGAACGGGAAGCCATCAAACGGGAAAATGATGAAACCAAACTGGCAGAGCTGAACGCGGAAATCGCCCGGCTGAGTGAAGAACGCAACACCTTCAAGGCTAAATGGCAGCAGGAGAAAGAGATAGTAGACAAGATACAGAATGCGAAAGCCGCCATTGAAGACCTGAAACAGGAAGCCGAACAGGCAGAACGTAATGGCGACTATGGTAAGGTGGCGGAGATCCGCTACGGCAAGATCAAGGAACAGGAACAACAGGTGGCCAGATCTACAGAAGAGCTCAACCAGCTGTCTGATAACCACAAACGCCTCCTGAAAGAAGAAGTAGATGCAGAAGATATTGCCGAAAGCGTAGCCAAGGCCACCGGCATACCGGTAACCCGCATGATGCAGAGCGAACGAGATAAGCTGATACACCTGGAAGATGAACTGCACAAACGCGTAGTAGGACAGGAAGAAGCGATCATCGCCGTGGCAGATGCTATCCGCCGCAGCCGCGCAGGACTGCAGGACCCGAAGCGCCCCATCGGCTCTTTCATTTTCCTCGGAACAACCGGCGTTGGTAAGACAGAATTGGCCAAAGCCCTGGCAGAATACCTGTTCGACGATGAAAGGATGATGACCCGCATAGACATGAGCGAATACCAGGAGAAACACGCCGTAAGCCGCCTGGTGGGCGCGCCTCCGGGTTATGTAGGTTACGAAGAAGGCGGCCAGCTCACAGAGGCCGTACGGCGCAAGCCTTACTCTGTAGTGCTGCTGGACGAAATAGAGAAAGCACACCCGGATACTTTCAACATACTACTGCAGGTGCTGGATGATGGACGCCTTACCGATAACAAAGGCCGTGTGGTGAACTTCAAGAACACCATCATCATCATGACCAGCAATATGGGCAGCCATATCATACAGGAGAACTTCGAGAATATCAATGAGAAGAACAGGGAAGACATTGTAGACAGCACCCGTGAAGAAGTGCTTAACCTGCTGAAACAAACCATACGGCCCGAGTTCCTCAACAGGGTGGATGAAGTGATCATGTTCCAGCCGCTGATGCGCCAGGAGATCAAGGGCATCATCAACATCCAGCTGGAACAGCTGAAAGAGCTGGTAGCCCGCAACAGTGGCCTTAACCTGCAGTTCTCTGATTATGCGCTGGAATACCTGGCGGTACAGGGCTATGACCCGCAGTTTGGCGCACGCCCGCTGAAACGCCTGGTCCAGAAAGAGATCGTGAACCTGCTGAGCAAGAAGATATTGTCAGGCGAGATTGATAAAACAAAGCCGGTACTGATAGATGTGTTTGACGGAGTAGTGGTGATCAGGAACAATGGTAACGGCCATCATTAAACGATTGCATAGAAAGTTAACGATATACAGTTACAGGTAACACCCGGGCGATTCATCGCCCGGGTTTTTTATTTAAATTTGGATTAAACAGATCATTTATGATAGGTGAAAGAGAAAAACGGTTTATGCAGATGGCGGTGGACTTATCCAGGAAGGGAATGGAAAACGGCGATGGCGGCCCTTTTGGTTCCATTGTAGTAAGAGGGGAGGAGGTGGTAGGCAGCGGCTGGAACCAGGTGTTGCTGCTTAATGATCCCACCGCGCATGCAGAAGTGGTGGCCATCCGTGAGGCCTGCAAAAAGCTGGGCACTTTCCAGTTACATGATTGTGAGATCTTTACCTCCTGCGAACCCTGCCCCATGTGCNTGGGCGCTATCTACTGGGCAAGGCCCCTGCGGGTCTATTTTGCCAACACCAAAGATGATGCGGCAGCTATTGATTTCGATGATTCCTTCATTTACAGGGAAATAGCGGTGCCCCACAGCGATAAAAAGATCCCCTTTATCTCTTTTCCCGACACCGGCGCGCTGCAGGTCTTCAAAGACTGGAAAGAAAAAGGGGACAAAACGCTTTATTAAGTTTGAGGTTGGAGGTTTGTTAAAGGTTGCAGGCTGAAGACGAGTGACTTAGCCGGAACACTTAGCTGAACTTCCGACTTCTAACGAACCTCAAACCTCAAACCCGACTATTTGATAACGAAATACATCGTCCAGAATCCTGCCAGCAGTAAGAACAGCACTGCCAGCACGATCAGTACCAGCTGTATATAATAGTCTGCCGGTCTTCTGCGCCTGGTTTTTTTGCGCAGTTTACGCAGGATGTTCCATTTCATCTCCCTCACCCAGATGGGGATACGTTCCTTCTGCTCGATGGCGGTCAGTCCTTCCAGTGCGTCGCTGCACAGTTCACAATCCGTCACATGTTTCTCTACTTCATGCTGCTCTCCCGGGCTGAGCCTGCCCTGTATATAGTCCAGCAGCTGTTGCTGTCCGGGGCATTTCCTGGTACTTACAAATATGTCATTAAGATCCGCTTTCACTGTATTGCAAATTATCGTTTATGGGTTGGCTGCTTTTCCAGCAAATGTTTCAGGTTTCGTTTTCCGTTCTGTATATAGCTTTTGACCTGCAGCATGCTGTACCCCGTTTGTTCGGATATCTGCTGGTAAGATTTTTTTGACAGGTAAAAGAGCTCCACACAGGTCCGTTGTTCCTTATTCAGCAGTTCCAGCGCATGTTCCATATTTTCCAGCTGCTGGTCTTTTTCCACAAAGCCTGCAGTGTCTTCCTGCGCCGCTGTGCCTGGCATATGCTTATCCGTTATTTCCTCCTGGTAGCGGGTATGTTTCTGACGCAGCTGCATCAGGCAGTGGTTTTTGGCTACCTGGTAGATCCAGGCCCGGAAGAACTGAATTTCATGTTTATTGATCTCTGAAAGTACTTTGAGGAACACTTGCTGTACGCTGTCCCTGGCGTCCTCTTCATTCTTCAGGTATTTCATGCACATACCCAGCAGCAGTACAGCATAACGGTCAAACAGGATGCCGATCCAGTCACTATTCCCGTCTGTCTTGTAGCGCCGTAATAGATCTTCGTCAGTTAGTGGCAGGTTGTTATTCACAGGTTAAGTAAGAATGCTTATCAATAAGATGAACAAAGCTATTAAATTCCATAATTAAGCGGTGGCAGCGGGCATAGCATCTTTGTGTCAAACGCTTATTGTCAGAGGTTGTCCAGTGCCTGTTGTGCGGCCTGCTTCATTGTTCCATCCATGCGTACCACTTCCTTGAACATGCGTTTGGCTTTACCTGTCTGTCCTTTGCTGCGGTAGCAAACGGCCATCTGGTAACGGGCCATTTCTCCCACCCGCCCCGTGTTGGCAGTGAGGCGTTTATACCGGGAGATAGCTTCATCCAGGTTGCCCTGTTGCTGGTACACCATGGCAGCGCGGTACAGGTATTCGTCTGTATCCACAACAGTGGAAGAGGAGGGGGCAGCCTTGGTGGCAGCAGGTTTACTGGCATTGCTGCTGCTTTCCGCTTTCTCTTTGCCGGCAGTATTGTTATCGTCCTGTTTTACAGGTTTTTCTGTTTTATCAGCAGTGGCGGCAGCCATCACAGGCGTATCTTTTTTTACTGTATGCCTGGCCACACTGTCTTTAGCGGCCGCTTTCTTCCGCAGGGAGTCTGCTGCCCTGGCGGCGGCTACTGCCGCGGCTTTCCGGGCAAGACTGTCTTCCGCGGCTTTTTTAAGTGCGGCGGTTTTGGCGCTGTCATTTGCAGCCGGCGGTGGTGGCGTTACCGTGGCCGGGGGCGTTGTAACCGCGCCGGTGGATGAGGCCAGTGTTACCGGCCTGGTTTGCAGGGTCTGGCTGTCTGTTGCGGGGGGCGGTGAGGCGGCCATCGCGGCAGCAGGTACTACCGGTACCGCTGCAGGCCGCGCCATTACTGGTTTATTGCGGTTATACTGCTGCATCAGGTACATCAGGGCGCCACCGCCTGCAATGAAGGCTACCAGCCAGAAATAGATCAGCATACTTTCCCTTTTCTTCGCCTTGCGTACGTAACGTTCCATTTTCTGCAGCTGTGAAACGGGTTTGATGCTATCCCTGATATATTGCTGGATGCCGTTGGAAAGACGCACGTACTTTTCCAGCTGACCTTCCTTATGCAGGATCTGTAAGGCATCGAAGCACAGGTCGCAATCTACCAGGTGCTGCTCTACCAGGTGTTTCTCAATATCCGTCAGCCTGCCTTCCAGGTACCTGGGCAGCTGATCTTTGTTGAGACAACGCACACCGGCAAAGATCTTGAGCAATCGTTCATTATAGCTGATACTATTTGACATGGGATTGATTCGTGAGTTGCATCGCCAATCTGCTCTTGGCTTTTTTAAGGAGATGCCGGACCTTAGTCGGGTGTATATCCTTTCTGAGCAGCCAGATCGGCAAAGGTTTTATTTTCCAGATAAAATTGTTCTACCAGATACCGGTCGTCTGTACTCAGCCCGGCAAGCGCCTGTTGTATCTGGGTGATCAGTGTTTGTTTTTCTATTGTATTTGAAGCGGCTTTTTCAACCCTGTTTTCAGTATGCAGTTGTTCTCTCGCTTCCCTGGAAGGGTAATAGGGGATCTGCTTATCCGGATGGGCAAAATAAGTTCTGGCGGTCTGGTGCACCCACTCACTGGCTTTCTGGATACTCTGGGTTTTCAGGCCGTTGCTCAGGCGTTGCAGCAGCGAGGGGAAAAGGGTCTGGGCATTGGCGCCGGCGTTATTTTTCAGGGCCGGCAGGCAAATGGCTACCAACAGGTGGCTATACCTTTCCAGCAGCACGCCTTCGGCCTCCCGGTCCTTTAATTTCCTGGCCCGGGCTATCAACTCTTTGTCGGAAAGATTACTTAGTTGTTGGTACATTGCCTTATTATATATATTTACGTACAAATGCGAAAATGGTTCATTTATTTGCGCATTATTCCATAAAATAATAACATACTATTTACAATTAATATGCCATACGCCATCATCGTAGTACCGGTGAGTCCCATACGTGCGGAGCCGTCTCATCGTAGTGAAATGATTTCCCAGGGGTTATGGGGAGAATGCGTCACACTCCTCGAAACCGGCAGCGACGGATGGGTGAAAATTAAGAACCAGTACGACGCTTATGAGGGCTGGACCACCGTTAGTCACCTCGAAACCATTGACCAGCAGTTATTTGATGCGCCTTACACCCATTATGCGCCTCACTGGGTTACGCCCGTGAGCCTGAACAACTGGCCCATGTACATTCCCTATGGTTGCCTGATCAAAGCGGAACCGGGTGCTAAGCAAACAAGCTGGGGAAAGACCACGGTACAGTTTGAGGAAATACTCCCGCTTGCTTCCGCCGCCAGCGGGGATGTGCCGCAGCAGCTGATGCGCATCGCCTCCCGCTTCCTGAATACCGGCTATCTCTGGGGTGGCCGTTCTGTGTTCGGAATTGACTGCTCAGGCTTTACCCAGTCTGTTTTCAAACTGCTCCAGGTTCCCCTGCAGCGTGATGCTTACCAGCAGGCCACCCAGGGACAGACGGTAGACTTCCTGCAGGAGGCCCGTACCGGCGACCTGGCCTACTTCGATAATGCCGAAGGCCGCATTACGCACGTAGGCATCCTCCTGAACGATCATGAGATCATGCATGCATCCGGCAAGGTAAGGATAGACCCCATCGATAACCAGGGCATCATCAACAAAGACACCGGCCTGCGTACCCACCAGCTGAGGATCATAAAACGCGCTTTGTAATTTAAGAGCCAACTACCTGATAGTTTGGAGGTTTGAGGGTTTGAACGTTTGAAGCTGTCCTGAAGCGTTGGGGCACAATCAAACTTTTAAACTATCAGACTTTTAAACGCTCAGTTTTTGTCGAAGAACAGTATTTTGATCGCAATGGCGATCATGAGGATCGCAAACACCTTTTTGATCAGTTGATCGGGCAGGGTAACCGCCAGCCTGCCGCCCAGGTATCCGCCCGCCACGAAGCCGGCGGCTATGAACAGCACATAACGGTAATCAATATAGCCCTGCCGGTAGTACTGCAGCACGGCCATGATACCAACGGGGAACACTCAGCAGCCCGAGGGTGGTGCCCTGGGCCTGGTGTTGCGATAAACCGAAAAGATACACCAGGGCCGGTACTACTAATAACTACCGCCCCCGATGCCTACTACACCGCTAAAAACGCCTGCCAGCACGCCCAGGGCTATCAAGCCCAGGATAATGGGAAGGGACATGCGCAATTATTTATTGGTGAACATTTCATCGTACAATTTAATGCTTTCTTCGATGATCCGCTCTGCCACCTGTTTGTTCTGGAATTCCTCCACCTTCACGGTCTTGTTCTCCAGCTTCTTGTATTCTTCAAAGAAGTGGCGCATTTCTGCTATAAAATGGGGAGGCAGTTCCGAGATGTCGTTGATATGGTTCACACTCATATCATTGGCAGCAACCGCAATGATCTTATCGTCGGCCTCGCCGCTGTCTATCATCTGCATAACGCCTATTACCTTGGCTTCCATGATGCACAGGGGCACTACGTCTACCTGGGAAAGGATCAGGATATCCAGCGGATCATGATCATCGCAATAAGTGCGCGGTATAAAGCCATAGTTGGCCGGGTAATAAACGGAAGAATATAACACCCTGTCCAGTTTCAGCAGCCCGCTTTCCTTATCCAGCTCGTATTTGGCACGGCAGCCTTTCGGAATTTCGATGATTGCATTTACAATGTGAGGCGCTGCTGATCCGGGACTAACACTATGCCATGGATTTGTTGTCATAATCTGCTTTCTTTTATTGTTTCTCCAATTGAAAATAACTACGATATTGTTTCACTGTTTACCCTGCCGCAAGCGGTTGACGTATAAATGGTTGGCCATAAGCATTTCCGGCAGCGCTGGCAAAAATAAAGCACTAAATCCAGATTCCAAATTCAATTAATAATTAAGCATTAATAATTAGGCATTAACGGGACGTATGGCCAGCGGAAAAGCAGGCGGGCTACAATGGGCAAACGGTAACTAAAAGTCTTGATAAACGGCACTTGTTCCCGGCCATACATTGGGCTGAGGGGAATCAAATTAATAGTTAACAATTAATAATAAATAAAACTTGTGCCCAACCGGAACACCCGCCGCTCCGGAATTATTCATTCCTGATTAACGCTTAATTTATTTGACGGGTGGCGCCATCAACGTATCGGCAGGCATCATGGTGCTGGAATCAAAAGAAGCCGGAGGTATATAATTCGGGATAATGCTCTCAAAGGTTAGGGAGATCTTCCACTGGCCATGCTCTTTTACCAGCTGCAGCATTTCTTTCTGTTTGGAAGATGAGTTAAGCACGGTAACAGTTGCCTTATCGCCATTTTCTTCGCTGTCTATCACCTCTATTTTTGCATTCTTGATCTTTTCACGCTCAGCGTCATTGCGACGGGCGTCAAAGAAGGAGTAAAGTTGTATTACCTGTTGCGACTCTTTGGTGGCGTATTCCCTGGCCTGTTCAAAATTGGATTCCTGTATCGCATGCATAAATTCGAGCGCAACTTCCTGAGGAGTAGCCCGTTTTTTACAACCGCTCAACATAATTCCCGTTATAAAGGCCAGGGTAAGAATTCGCAAATAATTGGTCATGCAGTTGCTGAATTAAAATATCATTAACAAAAATAGGGGGAAAGTCGAAATCTACAAAAGAAAGCAGCATGCTATGTGCGACAAATGCAACCTACCCTGTACAACGTCCCCAAATTTCAGGCGTTGAACATACTATAAACGCTGTTAACGAAGTGTTAATTGTGGACAAAGTCCACACTTGTGTTGCCAGCTATCAGCTGTTAGCTTTTGGCTTTTAGCTATTTGCCGCAGCTGCCGTTTGCCAATAAATTAATACCAGGCATACCAGTTCCGCTTGCCAAGCTAACAGCCAACAGCTAACAGCCAACTGCTCATTCCTTAGTGTTCCTCTCTTTCCTTTGCTCCTTCGTACGCCTTGATAATGGCCTTCACCAGGCGGTGCCTTACCACATCTTCTTCATCCAGCTGCAGGTAGCCTATGCCGTCAATATTCCGGAGGATCCGGGTGGCTTTCTCCAGTCCGGATTTCTGGTTCTTGGGCAGGTCTATCTGTGTCAGGTCTCCGGTGATGATCGCTTTGGCAGAGGCCCCGATACGGGTAAGGAACATTTTCAGCTGCAGGTCCGTAGCATTCTGGGCCTCATCCAGGATAATGAAAGAGTTGTCCAGTGTACGGCCACGCATATACGCGAGCGGCGCAATTTCAATGACGCGGTTGGTCATAAAATAGCTGAGTTTATCAGCCGGTATCATATCGTCCAGTGCGTCGTACAGCGGACGCAGGTATGGATCGATCTTCTCCTTCAGGTCGCCGGGCAGGAAACCCAGGCTTTCGCCGGCTTCCACCGCGGGGCGGGTAAGGATGATCTTACGTACGGCCTTGTTCTTGAGCGCACGTACTGCCAGCGCTACCGCTGTATAGGTTTTACCTGTACCTGCGGGGCCAATGGCGAACACGATGTCGTTCTTCTCTGCCAGGGCCACCATTTTCTGCTGGTTGGCGGTCCGGGCCCTTACGGTACGGCCATTCGGACCAAACACCAGCACATCGTTCGGGTTGCGCTCGGTAAAATTGTCCACGCTGTCTTCGTCGCCCAGCAACTGTTCAAAGTAACCTTCTGTGAGGTTGCCGTTACGTTCCAGGTACTTCACGATCTGGCCAATCTTATCCTTGGCGGTGGCTACCTCTTCAGGCGCCCCGGATAATTTCAGCTGTGTGCCCCTGGAAAGTATCTTCAGCAGCGGGAATTTCTTTTTGAGCAGATCGAGTTTTCCGTTATTAACCCCGAAAAACTCGATAGGGTTGATGCTATCGAGGTTGATGATTGATTCTGTCAAATTCTAGTACGGTTTTTACGTTTGATTTGTAATATAATAATTACTGTTCAAACCGGATAGCATCAGCTGTTAAGCCTTTACTAAATCCGGAAGCCATTCTGCTTAAAAGCTTCCAGCTTTTCTGCTATCGCCGGGTTGCCCAGGGCGAGTATACGTGCCGCCAGTACTGCTGCATTCCTGGCGCCTGCTTTGCCTACTGCCAGTGTCCCAACAGGTATGCCTGAAGGCATTTGCACAATAGAATATAAGGCATCTATGCCGCCGGGTAATCCACCTTCCAAAGGTACGCCTAATACGGGTAAGTGTGTATAGGCAGCTACTACGCCGGGCAGATGCGCCGCCATACCAGCCGCTGCAATGATCAGGCCATAACCGTTCTGCGGTGCGGTGGTCACCGCTTCCCTTACTTTTTCAGGATTACGGTGGGCAGAGGCCACCACCATGTCGCCAGTGATGTTGAAATACTGGAGATAATTCTGTGCTTCCTGCATAACAGGCTTGTCGGTTTCCGAACCCATTAGAATCAATACCTTCATCTGTAGTTGTTTTTGCGGGCAAAGATAGGGGTTGTGGGTGAGATTTTCAGACGATGGTTGGATAGCCGATCGTCTATTGTTCATGGTCCATGGCAGAGCGCGTAACTCACTATGGTCCATGCACTATGGACTAGAAAATTATTCTTACATTTAAGTTTGAACAATCCCCTACTATGAACCGGCTCAATTTGATTTTCATCGTGGATGACGATCCGATACATCAGCAGATTGCCAAGATCATGATAGACAGACAGGGGATCAGTAAGGCCATGAAAACTTTTTCGGACGCCCGTGAAGCCCTGAATTACCTGCGGGACAATGGCCAGAACAGCGATGAGCTGCCAGATGTTATACTGCTGGATCTTAACATGCCCGTTATGGACGGATGGGATTTCCTGGAAGAATATACCGGGTTCTACAACTCCCTGTCCAGGGATATCAGTATCTATGTCCTCACTTCGTCTATTGACGAGAACGACCGTGAGCGCGTAAACGCCTATTCCTTTGTAAAAGGCTATCTGACCAAACCATTGTCCAGGGACATTATATTACAGTTGGCGCAAAATTAATTACCTGAACTTTTGATTGTGTCCCAACGCTGCTGGTCTCTTCAAACCTTCAAACGTTTCGGAGTTGTTTGATGATGGCCTCCGGGTTGGAGGCGGAGAATACCGTGTTACCGGCCACCAGTACATCCGCACCGGCTTCCACGATGCCGGCGGCGTTGTCTACAGTGATGCCGCCGTCTACTTCTATCAGGGCATGGGCCTGGTGCTCATTAATCAGTGCCCTCAGCCGGCGCAGCTTGGGAAGGGTTTGCGGAATGAATGTTTGTCCGCCGAAACCGGGGTTCACACTCATCACCAGTACTACGTCTATATCACGGATCACGTTCTCCAGGATCTGTACGGGCGTATGCGGGTTTAACGCCACGCCGGCTTTCATTCCCAGTGATTTTATCTGCTGTATGTTGCGGTGCAGGTGCACACAGGCTTCCGCATGTACGGTGAGTATATGTGCGCCGGCTTTCTGAAAAGCTTCCGCGTACTGTTCAGGGTGTTCTATCATCAGGTGCACATCACATACCTTACTGGCACGCCGCGTTACCTGCGAAATAACGGGAAGGCCAAAACTGATATTGGGCACAAAGCGCCCGTCCATTACGTCCAGGTGCAGCCATTCCGCCTCGCTGCGGTTCACCATATCCACCTCTTTCGCCAGTTCCAGGAAATTAGCCGCCAGCAAAGACGGCGCTACTATTACATGCTTCTTTTCCATACCGTAAAGCTAAAGGCCAAAGGCCAAGATCAAAATTCAAATACCAAATTCCAAAATTCAAATACCAAATTCCAAATACCAAAAAAATGAATTCCAAGCCCCAAGGTCCAAAGTAAAATTACAAAATCCAGGTACCGGGTACCAGATTCCGGTTCAATATACCAAATTCCAACACAGGATGATCATCCCCCCTTGTTTGGAATTTGGATTTTGATATCTGGCATTGAAACGCTACTTCGCCTTTGGAATTTGGTATTTGGAATTTTACTTTGAGATTTCCCCCAAAGCCTTGATGGCGGCCGTATAATCTCTCTTAAAAGAAATGGCTTTCCTGTAATCATCTGCAGCAGCGGCCAGGTTACCCAGCTGCTCATAGCACTGTCCGCGATAGTAGTAGGCTTCGGCTTCGTTGGGCCGCGCCCGTGCCGCCAGGTTGAAGTAGGAGAGCCCTGCTTTCCATTGGCGGCGGGCGGTTTCCTGTTTACCCAGGGCAATGTATGCCGGGGCATAGCCGGGATCTGTTTCCACACAGCGTTTATACGTGGCAGTAGCTTCCTTTGTTTTACCCAGTGCTTCATAATACCTGGCCAGTTCAAAGAGCGGATCGGCATTGGTAGGGTCCAGCTCCAGGGCCAGCTCATAGTATTGGGGGGCATCTGTTGCACGGCGTGCATGCAGCAGGTCTGCCAGCTCGAGTACGGCGTTGTACTCGCTTTCCTTACCCGCTGCTGCGATGGCGGCCTTCAGGTGGGCGATGGCCCGGGTAGTATCTTTCTGGTCTTCCGCAATACGGGCCTTCAGGTAAAAGGACTGGGGAACAGCCTCCTTTTGCTGCCCCATTACCGCTGCCAGGCTGTCTGCCCGCTTATAATGTCCTTTCTCGATCCAGGCCGTAGCCAGGCGGTATTGCAGGTACGGATTGCCTGGCAGGGTGTGCAGGGCCTGCTCAAAATGACCCGCTGCCTTCTCATACTGCTCTGTTACCAGTGCGGCTTCACCGGCGCCCGCCCAATGGTCTGTTGCCTTCGGGTCAAGCTGGGCTGCCTGCTCAAAATCGTTCAGGGCCAGGGCCGGGTCGGTATTGAAAAGCAGCAGTCCCCTCCGGAAGTACAGGTTAGCATTGTCCGGGAACTGGCGGATGGAGTCTGTCAGCGGTAACAGCAGGGCGCTATGCAGCACAGAGTCCCCGGGCTTGTCCGCCTCCCGGCGGGTACCCTTTTGCTGACAGGCAAGGCATAGGAGCAAAAATAACAGCGGCAGATATTTCATAAGATCAGTCTAAACAAGGCAACGAAAATAAGAAGGATAGGGAATAAAACTAATATCCTGCCGTGTATAAATGCCCGTTTATCCGGCAGATGTACACCCCAGGTCTGATGTGGGCGTATTCCTGCAGGGTCTGTTTATCCTCGCAGCCATCGGGTTATCATAGGGATAACTGCTATCTATATAAGATAGCTTTCATCCTGGTTACAACCTGACTATATCCAGCTTACATATAGCTTACATCCTCGGGAAAGCGCCGAACATAGAGCGTTTCCGGGGAGTGCCCGACTGGGATATTGACGAATCTCAACCAGGTAGGGCCTGAAAACACGAAAGGCTGGCCATACTGGCCAGCCTTTCTATGAGGTAAATGAAGGGCGATCCGCTTAGAAACGCATCATCCATTCTTTAAGTGCCTGGTAATCATTGGGTAGTAATACGGCATGTTTGGGTTGCGCATACAGGGCTTTTACCCTTTGCGGCACCTCGATGGCGGCCTGCAGTTCCCGGGGGGCCGTATCGGCAAATTTTACCGGGTGGGCGGTTTCCAGGAAGATGCCGCTCACAGGTTGGCCCTGTTGCTGCAGGTATTGCTGCAAACCCAGGTAGCCTACGGCCCCGTGGGGGTCCAGCATATAGCCATGGGCTTTCCATACCTGTTCCATGGCCGCCAAGGTTTGCTGGTCTGTAAAGCTGTAGGATGACATCTGCTGCTGCAGTGAGGGCAGGCTGTTGGAGAACAGCTGCAGGATGCGCACAAAATTGCTGGGGTCTGCCACGTCCATGGCGTTAGACAGGGTAGGGGTAGCCGGGTGCGGTTCATATTGCCCGCTGCTCATAAAGCGCGGCACGGTGTCGTTCACATTGGTGCTGGCTACAAAATGTTTTACGGGGAGGCCCATGGCGGTGGCCATGATCCCTGCACAGATATTGCCGAAATTGCCGCTGGGTACCGAGAATACGATCTCCGGGTTCCATCCTTCCACTTTCACCTGTTTGCAGGCCAGGAGGTAGTAGAACATCTGCGGCAGCCAGCGGGCCACGTTAATGGAGTTGGCGGAGGTCAGCAGGCAGCGCTGCTGCAGCTCCTGGTCCAGGAAGGCGGTCTTCACCATCCGCTGGCAGTCGTCAAATGTACCCTGGATCTCCAGGGCGCTGATATTGCCGTCGAGGGTGGTGAGCTGTTTTTCCTGCAGGGTGCTCACTTTCCCGCTGGGATAGAGGATCACCACGCGAACGCCGGGTACGTGGTGAAAGCCCGCCGCTACGGCGCCCCCGGTATCGCCGGAGGTAGCCACCAGTACGGTAACGGGCCTTTCGTCATTACGGCGGAAATAGCCCAGGCAGCCGGCCATAAAGCGGGCGCCTACATCTTTAAAGGCCAGGGTAGGGCCATGGAACAGTTCCAGGGCATAAACGTCTTTTTCCACGGGGCGCAGGGGAAAAGGAAAGCAGAGCGTGTTGTGTATGATACTTTGCAGGGTGGCGGCAGGGATCTCCTTACCCACAAAGGGCTGGATGGCCCTGTAGGTAATGTCAAAATCGTCATAGTTCTCCAGGTAGTGCACCAGATCTTTTTCCAGTTCCGGGATATGGTCCGGGAAATACAGCCCCTTATCGGGGGCCAGTCCGGCTACTACGGCCTGTTCAAAAGATACGCGGTGACTGTTATCGTTTAAGCTATAATACTGCATACTTAGTTGTGTGTTAAAATTTTAACGCCTTCCTTATTGATGGGCGACACGTGTACTTTATATTCTACTCCCAGCGGGGCATACACTGTATCCATGGTGGCAGCCACCTGCCTGGCGGTAGCTTCTCCCTTGCTTAGCATGAACACGGAAGGCCCGGAACCGGAGATGCCGCCGCCCAATGCGCCCGTTTCCTTGCATTTGAGCTTCAGTTCATAAAAGGCGGGGATCAGGATGGCGCGTACGGGCTCCACGATCACGTCTTCCAGGGCGCGGCTGATCAGGCCATAGTTCTGCTGATAGAGGCCCGCTATTAGGGCGCCCACGTTGCCCCACTGGCGGATGGCGTCTGTCATCAGCACTTTCTGTTTCAGTATTTCACGGGCGTCTGAGGTTTTTACTTCTATCTGGGGGTGGATGACGGTCACCCACAGATCATCGGGGGTGTGCAGCCCTGTAATGTCCAGGGGCTTGTAACTTCTTACCAGGGTAAAGCCCCCCATGATAGCCGGCGCCACGTTGTCTGCATGCGCCGCGCCGCTGGCCAGTCTTTCCCCTTCCATGGCAAAGCGTACCAGCTGTTTGGGTGTGAAGGGCTGTCCCAGCAGGTGGTTGGCGCCCACTACGGCGCCTGCGGAGCTGGCGGCGCTGGACCCGATACCGCTGCCGGGCTGAATATTTTTGAAGATCTCTACCTCAAAACCTGTTTCCGGGTTGTCATATTTCTGCAGCAATGCCTGCAGGGCCACACCCGCCACATTCTGTGCGGCATCGGTAGAGAGTTGTGCGCCGTGTACTGCTTTGATCTGCACACCGGGGATCTCGCTTTTCCGGATGATCATCTCATCGCCGGGGGCATCCATCGCCAATCCTACTACATCAAAGCCGCAGGCTACATTTGCAACGGTAGCGGGGGCAAATACTTTTATATAGTCCATTTGTCTGTTTTTATATTGAACGCTGAAGGCTGCACGCTGCCTGTGTTTTGCGCTGAGCGTTTAGCGCTTCGCGTTATGCTTTATGCGTACAGCGTTTAACGTACCGTCCTGATGATGTCCGCAAAAATGCCGGAGGCTGTTACATCGGCGCCTGCGCCCGCTCCTCTTACGATCAGCGGTTGCTCGCTATACCGGTTGGTAGTGTAAAGTACGATATTATCCTTGCCTTCCAGCTTGAAGAAAGGATGATCCGGCGCAACGGATTGCAGTCCTACGGAGGCTTTGCCGTTCTCATAGCGGGCCACGAACTTCAGCCGTTTGCCTTCCTTGTCGGCCTGCTGCCGCAGCTCTCTGAAGTGCGCTGCATGTACATCCAGCTGCTCATAGAAGCCGGCTACGGAAGGGGCTTCGAGGCAGGCGGGCGGCAGGAAGGAGTGGTTGGTAATTTCGTTCAGCTCCATTACTGCGCCGCTTTCGCGTGCCAGTATCAGGATCTTGCGCATCACGTCTGTACCGCTGAGGTCTATACGCGGATCCGGCTCTGTATAGCCTTCATCCTGTGCGGCCTGCACCACATCCCTGAAGGAAGCATCGCCGGTAAAGTGATTGAATACATAGTTAAGGCTGCCGGATAATACCGCGGCAATGCTGTTCACCTTATCGCCGCTGCGTATCAGGTCGTTCAGGGTGTTGATCACCGGGAGCCCTGCGCCCACATTGGTTTCGAAGAGGAAAGAGGCATTATAGCGGCGTGCCAGGTCTTTCAGCTTTTTATAGGCCGCATAGTCAGACGAGCAGGCGATCTTGTTACAGGTCACCACGGAGATACCGTGCTGCAGGAACTCCCCGTATACGGCTGCTACATCTGCACTGGCGGTATTATCCACAAATACGCTGTTGCGCAGGTTGAGGGACTTTATTTTCTGCACAAAGGCCCACATGTCGCTGGGTTCGCCCTTTTCCTGTAATTGATCGCGCCATTGGGAAAGCTGTATGCTTTCATGGCCGAACAGCATTTTGCGGCTGTTGGCAATGCCGGTTACCCTTATCTGCAGGCCCAGCTCCTGTTGCAGGTAGTTGTGCTGCTGCTCCAGCTGTTCCAGCAGCTTGCTGCCAACGTTGCCTACCCCGGCAATGAAAACGTTCACCTGTTTGAGCGGTTCTTCAAAGAAGGCTTCGTGGATCACGTTGAGGGCTTTCTTGATATCGGCCCGGTTGATCACGGCAGAGATGTTCTTTTCGGTAGAGCCCTGTGCAATGGCGCGAACGTTGACACCGTTGCGGCCCAGAGCACCGAACAGCTTACCGCTGGTGCCGTGGTGGTTCTTCATCTTATCGCCCACAACGGCCACAATGCACATATCCCTTTCCACCAGCAGCGGTTCTATCTGCTTTTCCTGGATCTCCTGCGCAAACTCGCTGTCTACCGTTGTTTTGGCTTTCAGCATATCCGCTTCGTGTATGCCTACGGTGATGGAGTGCTCGGAAGAGCTCTGGGTGATGAGGACCACGTTGATGCGTTCCTGTAACAGTGCGTCAAAGAGGCGTTTGGAGAAGCCGGGTATACCGATCATGCCGCTGCCTTCCAGGGTAAGCAGGGCAATATGCTGAATACCGGAAATACCGGTAACGGGGTAGCTGCGGTTATGGCCATCCTGTACATGGATCAGGGTGCCATAATCTTCCGGGGCAAAGGTGTTCCTGATCCAGATGGGAATGCGTTTATTCATTACCGGTTGGATGGTGGGAGGGTAGATCACTTTGGCGCCGAAGTGCGACAGCTCCATGGCTTCTTCGTAGCTGATATGGGGAATGGGAATGGCCTGGGATACGAGGCGCGGGTCGGCCGTCATCATACCACTAACGTCGGTCCATATATCCAGCACTTCCGCGTTGAGTGCGGCGGCCATGATAGCGGCGGTATAGTCAGATCCGCCGCGGCCCAGGGTAGTGGTCTCGCCTTCGGGCGTAGCCGCCACAAAGCCCGGTATCACTACATAGTCGGCCTTTTCTTCCTGGAAGTATTCGCCTATCTGGTGATTGGTAGCTAAGAAGTTGACGTGGGCGGCGCCAAAGTGGGCGTCTGTCAGGATCAGTTCCCGGCTGTCTTTCCAGGTGGCCGGGGCGCCCAGTTGTTTCAGCTTTTCTGTGAGGAGGTAGGATGACATCAGTTCTCCAAAGCTCATGATCTTGTCGAGCGAGCGTTTGCTCAGTTCTCCCACCTGGAAAATACCATCGCAAAGGATCTCGAGGGCATTGAGTTTTTTCTTTACCTGGCTTATCAGGCTGCTCTGGGCGGTGATAGGGAAGAGGGTGCGGATAGTGTCGAGGTGTTGGGTCTCGATCTCTGCCAGTAGCTCCTTGTATGGTTCCTGCGATTGTCCGGCCAGCTGACCGCAGCGGATCAGCTTATCGGTGATGCCGCTCATCGCCGAAGCCACGATCACGAAGCGGCCCTGGGGCTTCTGATGGAGTATGATATTGCAAACCTGTTCTATGGCCCTGGTACTGCCCATGGAAGTACCTCCGAATTTTAATACCTGCATGTAAAAGCGTATTTGTGCGTACAAAAAGATGATCTCCCTTCCGGGAACTTACCACGTTGCTGGTGGTCATTGGGTGATATGTTAACATTAACCCCGGAGCGGGGTTGTAATGGTGGTAGTGGTAATAGTGCTGATGCCGGCCCCGGAGAAGGAGCGGGAAACAGAAGTGAAATATGTGGATTTCAGTAGCACTATTAAGGATTTTTTACTTTTCCACAACAAAAGTGGTTATTTTATCCCGAAAAAACAATTGAATTGTCAAAGTTTTGAAATTATTTAAAGAAACGTTTGAAAGTTTGAGGGTTTGAAAGTTTGAAGGCGTCCCAAACGGGGAGGTTATCTTCAAACTTTCAAACTTTCGATATATTTGAGTGGCGTTATGACTTACTTCCGCAACTTTACATATCACATCGATAAGCGAAAATGGAAATACTATTTCCTGCTGGCCACGCTGGCGATGGATTCGGTGATGCCTGCTACAAGGTAGGCCTGCTTCGTGGCTGCTGCCCGTTTCTTCTATACTATCATACATCAAAAACATTTTAACATGCCTCAATATCATCGGCTGGGACAAATTCCCCATAAACGTCATACCCAGTTCCGTAAGCCGGATGGCAGCCTGTATTCAGAACAGCTGTTCTCTACGGAAGGGTTCTCATCGCATTATTCATTGTTGTACCATTGTCATCCGCCCACGGAGATCATAAAAGTGGACGAACCTTACCCGGTTGCGCCCCGCATCGCAGAAGAGAAGATGCTGAAGCACCGCAGCTTCCAGGGCTTCCAGGTTCAGCCGGTAGCAGATTTCCTGGAGAGCCGTAAACCGGTGCTGGTGAACAGCGATTGTCATATCTCGCTGGCGGCGCCGCAGCAAAGCATGCAGGATTATTTCTACAAGAATGCCGATGCGGATGAGCTGATCTTTGTGCATGAGGGCAGCGGTATATTGCATACGCAATACGGGCAGCTGCCTTTTGGTTATGGGGATTACCTGGTGATCCCCAGGGGTACTATTTACCAGATAGCTTTCGCCGGCAGTGAGAACCGTTTATTCATCGTAGAATCGTTTAGTCCTATCCGTTTCCCCAAACGGTACCTGAGCCAGTATGGCCAGCTGATGGAGCATGCGCCCTTCTGTGAACGCGATATCCGCCAGCCGCAGGACCTGGAAACCATTGACCAGGCAGGTGATTTTGTGATCAGGATCAAAAAAAAGGGGATGATGTACCCCATTCATTACGCGCATCATCCGTTTGATGTAGTGGGCTGGGATGGCTGCGAATATCCTTTTGCGTTCTCTATTCATGATTTTGAGCCGATCACCGGGCGGGTGCATCAGCCACCGCCGGTGCACCAGACCTTTGAGGGCACTAATTTCGTGGTATGTTCTTTTTGTCCAAGGTTGTTCGACTATCATCCGCAGTCTGTTCCTGCGCCGTATAATCACAGCAATATAGACAGCGATGAACTGCTGTATTATGTTGATGGCGATTTTATGAGCCGCAAGCATGTGACGAGGGGAATGATCACCCTGCACCCGGGCGGCATACCGCATGGGCCGCATCCCGGCGCGGTAGAGAAGAGTATTGGCGCTAAGGAGACAAAGGAACTGGCGGTGATGGTAGATACTTTTCATCCGCTGCAGATCACGGAGGAGGCGCTGAAGATAGAAGATGCAAAGTACGTGATGAGCTGGGCGGAGTAATATTGCCGGAAAATTTCAGGGGCTGACACAGTGGATGGTCAGCCCCTTTTCAATTATTGCCCCCTTTATTTATTGCTTCTTTTTCTTCGCTGTTGTTTTGCCGGGATAACCGGCGGTTCCTATGGCAAAGCTGAAATCGGCGGCCCAGTTGGGTGTTGTATCCTGCAGGGTGGGCGCGATGCTTGCATACTGGTGGCAACCGGTGCAGGTGGTGGTTTGCGCATAGCTTTCCAGCGTGGCATTGGCTACGGGAATGGTAGGCTGCATACCGCTCAGGTATATGGGAACGGTATCCGGCCGCCGGGGATTATCTGCCGGGTCGGATGACCAAATCACATTTACCAGCTGGTAGTTTTGCCATACAGAACCCGGGTAAGCCGCAGCAATAGCCGCCTGCATGGTACTGTTGGCCGCCTGGGCGTTATTGTCTATCGGGGTAAGCCTGGTTATCTGTATGGGTACGGGAGCAGGCCCGCCTTTGGTAAGATAGTAAGGAGGCGAGGTGTTAGGCGTACAGGTAACGGTAACCGGTGAGCTGCTGTCTTTCGGCGTAACCGTTACGGGCTGGCAGTTGGGATTATAGAAATTATAAGCCACGGTATCACCGGCCCCGCTGCCATCGGGTACATTATCGATATGCTCAAATGTAGCCCATACCCAGGTAGGCTGACTCTCCGTTTTGTGAAGGATATGCAGTCCTACCAGCGCCACCTGCGTAAAGCGGTATGCTCCCGTTACCGGATCAACTACGGCGGCATTGGACCGTTTATAACGGTTCCATTTTGGGTTACCCGTATCCGTTATTTCCATCCAGGCGGCTTTGAGCTCAATCGCCCCGGTTGGCCCGTTTGGATAGGAGCCCATAGGAAATACGATCGGCTTTCCTTTTTTGATGGCGGCCAGCTGGTTATTGGCGTTGTAGTATTTGTTCTTCACCACGAAGTTGTAGATATCCTGGTTTTCGCGGATCTCATACCATATGTTGGTGCCGTTTTGTGCGCCCAGCCAGTTAGGGCCAAATTCGGGGGCGGCTTCCTGGTCGCTCTGCGGGCCAAACCGTTGTGTGCCTGTTGCATTGAACTTGGAAGTGGCAGACAGCAGCTTGGTGACGGTGCCCAGCCGCTTATCCAGTTTCAGGACATTGGCCGATAAGGGCAGCAGGTTACTGCCGCCCCAGGGCGGTGGCGCTGCGCCATCGGGCGGATAGAGCTCTTCTGCAGTAATGAAGGTTTCCCATTGTACCGGCCCCAGGTCTGTACTGTCGCCAAAACCTGCGCCAGGCGTAGTGGGCCAGTTAAGGGAAATGAACTCCCACCATCCAAAGCAGTCTGCATTGGGTTGGGACCCGAAAAGCGGGGAGTCGCCGGGCACAATAGAGTCAAATGGAATGGTAAGAGCGCTGCATTGGCAGGATAAGGGAGCCGTACGGCTGGCTGCGGGCTTATGTAATGCCGCAGATGCCAGTGCAATGAAAAGCGCCAGGATGGCTGCAGCGGCCCATGGCCGCCGCAGCGATATAATTTGCTTAAAACTGCTCATTAGTAACCTCCTTTTTTTATGGTACCGGCACTCACCACATTCAGCGCTGCAGGGTAGGCGGCCTGTTGCGGCTGACCGGCGTTGGTGATGTATACGTTCCTTAATCCCGTTTGGGCGTCTGCGTTAATACTCACGTTGATGAACAGTGCTGTTGCGGGGGAAGGATAGGAGTTACCTGGTGTTGCATATGTGATGGTGTCTACGGAGGTAATGGTGGCCGTAATGTCGTTACCGTCGAATGTTACGGCGGGCCAGCTGCCGGGGTCACCGGGCGTGGCCTGAACGGTGGCGCCCAGCAGCACCATCTGCAGGTTGCTGGCGCCCTGTTCTGCCAGCGGTGCGATCAGTGTGCTGTTGCTGATGAGGGCCATGGGTTCATTTACCGGGTTGGGTACCGGTGTATTTGCCATTGCTGTAAATATATCCTGGTAAAGCAGCTGTAAGGGTTGTGCGTAGGTGCTTTCAGGCGGGGTGTTCTTACAGCAGTCCTGCACAGCGGGCGCTGGTTGCGAAACGGCAGCCGCCACGATCTGCATATCAAAGGTCTTGGCAATCTGCCCGGCCCATTGAATCGGCTCCCCGTTTATCCGTGATATCTGAAACCGTATAGTTCTTACTGGCGGGCACTTCAAATGTAGCATGCAGGATAAAGTTGCCTGGCAGGGTAACGCCGTCAACGGTCAGTGTTTCCTGTCCGCGTACAACCGTCCAGAAAGTGGAGGCAGGCGTGCCATCGGGTGTTGCGTAACCGCTGAAGTTGGGCAGCTGGATATACAGGCCCGGTGGGTTGGCAAGCGTAACGGCATTATTGAGTGCTACCAGCTTGTTTACACTCTGGCCAATATTAGGATCGCTGTTGCGGTGTGGCTGCCCGGTTTGATCGCAGCAGATCAGTTTATTGGCATTGTCATTACCGCTGATGCGCTGAGAAGTGGTTCCGGCCGCTTCGCCTATTTCTGTCTGCAAGGTATTCGGTGTAGCGGTAAGGTGCATAGCGCCGCCTCCGTTGCTGTCTGATGCGGTGCCGAAGTTCCATTTGTTCAGCGGGTTATAGGCAGGCCTGCCGGTAGAAGGGTCTGTTACTATATTACCTTCGGGGCCGTAGAGGTACAGGTCTTCCAGTTGGATCTGGTCTTTGTTCAACGTGCTGCGATAGAGCTCCAGCACCCGTTCGGGAGAGATCATCCACAGGCTGTTCCAGTACTCGGGGTTTTCACAGGTGAAATCAATCCTGGTGATTTGCCCGCTGCTGTTCCTGGTCACCGCCCATTCGCAATACTCGTCCTGCCATCCGCGGGGGCCGTAAGGGCCATAGGGTTTAGGCTTCGCCGGTAGGCCGCTGCAGGGGTTTTTGGTGATGTCGGGAAAACTGGTGGTTCCATCAAGCTGGTAACCCGTATCAGCCAGGGAAAATACCTCGTTTACAGACAGGTGTGGAAAATAATAACTGATACGATTGGGAAAGGCATTCCACTGGATCTGGGCCAGCGGCGGGTTAGGCGGCAGCGGGGTGACAGCTGGATTGATGTAATTGGTAATGCCGGTAGCATTTGTCAGGTTCCAGGGATCACGGACAATGGCCTGTTGCGTGAAGCCGTTCACGTTAGTGTTCCATTGGGTGTTTAACGCGGCCTGTTTTGCGGGATCATCCGGAAAGTCCTGCTGGGTGGCCGGGGTGAGGAACTGGAAACCGGTACCGGTTGGTTGGGGCGCAGTTTTGGGCGCAGATTGAACTGTGGAGGACATGATGTTATGGTTTAAAGTGAAAGAGTAAAATGGTTATTTGAGGCATGGAGGTTATGACAGGCACGCAAAATGGTGCTTTCACAGACAATCTTGTATGTTCTTTATAAGAGGTACTGTATAGTGGTGTAAGGGTTTACTGTTAGTATATAGCGAAATGCCGGTGTTGCAGTGTCCTATTCTGAGGGAATGTTGTATAGTGCCTGGTCTGCTAAAACGTACTGTATATACGAATATAGGGATTTTCATAACACGAACATCAGGCGCTTACAAAATTGAAAAAAAAATTCAGGCCGGCGATGATGTTGTTGCAGCGGGCAGATATTTACTTACGCCTATTTAACCGGGTCAGTGCATCCTGCACAATGGCGGTTGCTTTTTGACGAAGCGCGGCATTTCCTTTCGTCATGTTTTTCAGCAGCGCGCTGCCTTCGGCGAGGAATACCCTGGCAAAGTCCGGGTCCTGTTCAGAGATACAGGTAGCGTTGTCGAGGATGTCGGCATATTTGATGGTCTGTGCATCGGCGCTGATACGTTCCATACGTTCCAGCTCTTTTGCTTTTCTTTTCCGGCGGTTCCACTGAGGATACTTCGCTTTTACATACACATCTGTCAGCTCTTCTACCAGCAGCAGGGTGCGGTTCACCTGCTGAGGGGGCATCCACTGGGCCAGGAAACCTGTTATGGCGTCTTTGCCCACATCAGTATCCTCCAGTACGTCATGCAGCAGGGCAGCCGCCTGCATGGGGATGTCTGCATGATGTTGCCGCACGAGCTCCATGACGCGTAGCGGATGTACGATATAACGATCCGGTGTATATTTACGGGTCTGTTCTCCATGCGCTTTATCCGCAAAATCTTTCACCTGTTCCAATACAGTTTCCATGTAAAGCAACTATTCAATTAAATATAAAAGTACTATCAAAAAAAATACCTTTCCTGCTTTCTGCAACCATGTATTTACAACTATCTTTGGTGCCGTTGTTTTATGGACCCTTTCACCATTAAATCATTCAATTATATGGAATACAGGCAACTAGGAGAGAGTAATTTACAGGTATCGGCTATTACATTCGGCGCATGGGCCATCGGAGGATGGATGTGGGGCGGCGCAGAGCGCAGGGATGCGCTGGAAGCCATCAGGGCTTCGGTAGACCATGGCGTCACTTCAATAGATACCGCGCCCATCTATGGACAGGGACTGAGCGAAGAGATCGTAGGCGAAGCCCTGAAAAGTATTCCCAGGGATAAGGTGCAGGTGCTCACCAAATTTGGTATGCGCTGGGACCTGGCCAAAGGTTCCCTGGCCTTTCAGAGCCAGGACAACAGCGGCAGGAATATCGACATCTACAAATATGCGGGCAGGGATAGTGTGATCAAGGAATGTGAAGACAGTCTCAGGAGACTTGGCACTGATTATATCGACCTGCTGCAGATCCACTGGCCGGATGTAACCACGCCTATTTCCGAAACCTTTGAAGCCGTGCTGCGTTTACAGGAGCAGGGTAAGGTGCGGGAAGCCGGCGTGTCTAACTATAACGTGGCACAGATGAAGGAAGCGGAGCAGACTATCCGCCTGGCCTCCAACCAGGTGCCCTTCAGCATGGTTGAAAGGAGTATCGAGCAGGAGCTGGTGCCTTACTGTATTGAGAACAAAAAAGGTATCCTTGCTTACAGTCCGCTGCAACGTGGCATCCTGACGGGTAAGATCAAACCGGGGCACAACTTCGGCGCGGGCGATCATCGCCCTACCACCAGGTTCTACCAGCCGGAGAACCTGGCGCGGATCAATGCCTTCCTGGATGAGCTGCGGCCTATGGCGGAAAGCAAGAATGCCACCCTGGCCCAGCTGGTGATCCGCTGGACCATTGAACGTCCGGGTATTACCGTGGCGCTGGTAGGCGCGCGGGATGCCAACCAGGCGATACAGAATGCAAAGGCGATTGAAGTGAAGCTGAGCCCGGAGGAGATCAATTTTATTAATGAAAGGTTGTATAAAGTGGAGCTGGTGCAGCCGGTGAAGTAGGGGGGACATTTGTCCCGTTATTATGAGCCGCGCAAGTGTGCGCGCGAGGCGCGACGAAGCAATCTTTTAGACGGCAAAAGGCAAGCAACAAACGCAATCACCATTGTTTTTTCAAAAGATTGCTTCGGCCCGGCTCCCCGCCCGGGCCCTTCGGGCCTCGCAATGACGGCGTTGAAGACCCATTCCCTCCACACCCCTCAGCCGCCCTTCAAATTTCCCTCTCCGAATCAAACTTTTTCCGTATACTTGCATTAGCAACTATTTCAATGCTACACCTGCATACATATAACAGCGCTGACCAGCGCCATATTAAATACTACTTCCTGATGGCTACACTGGCCATGGATTCGTTTGCTGCCTGATAAGGCGTCCCTGCTGCCCTGCGGGTAGTTATTCCTGTTTTCATATTTGCGGTTTCCATTACCCCCGGCATCAGCGCCTGCCTGTAAAACATGGGTCATACACCATTGCATCCTGCTTCATTATACATCATCGATCATACACCAAAACAATCTATTTAAAGCTTACAGATATGGATATAGCTACTGCTAAAGCCCTTCCTGCCCAGGCACAGGATTTTCTTCCCCTGAATGGTACTGATTACGTTGAATTTTATGTAGGCAACGCCAAACAGGCCGCCCATTTCTACAAAACCGCTTTCGGATTCCAGTCCGCCGCTTACGCCGGACCCGAGACCGGCGTGAAAGACCGGGCCTCCTATGTACTGGTACAGAACAAATTACGTTTTGTGCTCACCACCCCGCTGAGATCCGGTAATGAGATGTCTGCCCATATTGAAAAGCATGGCGATGGCGTAAAAGTGCTGGCCCTCTGGGTAGACGACGCCCGCCTGGCTTTTGAAGAGACCGTTAAACGCGGCGCAAAGCCCTATATGGAGCCTGCCGTGGAAAAAGACGAGTTCGGCGAAGTGGTGCGCAGCGGCATCCATACCTATGGCGATACCGTGCACATCTTCGTGGAACGCAAAAACTACAAAGGCCCCTTTCTGCCCGGTTACAGGGAGTGGAAGACGGTGTACAATCCAACGGAAACCGGCCTCCAGTATGTAGACCACTGCGTAGGCAATGTAGGCTGGAATGAAATGAATACCTGGGTGAACTATTACGCCAATACCATGGGCTTTCACAACCTGATCTCCTTTGACGATAAGGATATCTCCACTGAGTATTCTGCTTTGATGAGCAAGGTGATGAGCAACGGCAATGGCCGTGTTAAATTCCCTATCAACGAGCCGGCAGAGGGCAAGAAGAAATCACAGATCGAAGAATACCTCGATTTTTACGGCGGCCCCGGTGTACAGCACGTTGCTATCGCAACTAACGATATTATCCATACGGTGACCGAACTGCAGAAAAGAGGCGTAGAATTCCTGACCGTGCCCGGCTCTTATTACGACGAGCTGCTGGACAGGGTAGGGAAGATTGATGAAGACATCCGCCCGCTGCGTGAGCTGGGCATACTGGTAGACAGGGACGAAGAGGGGTACCTGCTGCAGATCTTCACGAAACCTATTGAAGACCGCCCCACGGTGTTCTTCGAAATCATCCAGCGTAAAGGGGCCAGATCCTTTGGTAAAGGCAATTTCAAGGCATTATTCGAATCAATAGAAAGGGAACAGGCTTTAAGAGGGAACTTGTAAATTATCCGTTCCGCATCTGATCTGTGATGCTGTTTCCGTTGTAGTTAAATCTCCAGGCTGTTGCTACTTTGCGACAGCCTTTTTTGTATTTTGGCGGCACAGGGCGTTAAGCAATATTCTTTAGTATAGCACGTTAGTTTTATGAGAACACAAACATTATTCGGTATCTTGTTCCTGCTGGGAGGGATTTTTCAGTCGATTACCGCCTACCTGATCTACCAGGGCCATGATCATTATATTTTACGATTTGCCAACCGTAAACTTGGTATGATTATATATATTATTTTTGCATTGTTATTGTTTTTACTGGCTTATATAAACCTGTTCTAGTTTATAGCAGACGTCTTAAAATTTTGTTAAAAAGTATATGAAGCGGATCATAGTAGCGGTATTGCTGATGTTGAGCGTTTATGGTGTACAGGCCCAGCAATCGTTCCTGGACAACCAGAAGCTGTTCCCCAAGGTGGGCATGGCTTTCAGGGAGAAGGAAGAGGTCCTGAAAAAGGAGTTTGAGAAGAAGGGGCTCACTTACCCGGCCAGGTATATCTTTTTACGTTCCTTTAAGCTGGACAGCGAGCTGGAGGTATGGGTAAAAAATAATGTGAACGATACTTTCCGCCTGTTCAAATCCTACCGGGTGTGCACCCTGTCGGGTAAAATGGGCCCCAAACGCAAGGAAGGGGACCGCCAGGTACCGGAAGGGTTTTATTATATCAACGACTTCAATCCCAACAGCAATTACCATCTTTCACTGGGGCTGAACTATCCTAATTATTCTGACAAGATCCTGAGTGATCCGAAAAAGCCGGGCGGCGACATCTACATCCACGGCAGCTGCCTCACCATTGGCTGTATCCCCCTGACAGACGAGTATATAGAGGAAGTATACATCCTGGCTGTAAACGCCAAGAACGCCGGACAGGATTTTATACCGGTGCACGTCTATCCCGTCAAATTCGGTAATGTCCGCTCCATGGACTACCTGGGCGGCGTTTCCCTCACCGACAACTCCTCCCAGCAATTCTGGGTAGAGCTGAAAAGCGCTTACGACTATTTCGAGCAACACCACCGCCTGCCAGTTGTTCTCGTAGACAACAAGGGCAAATACGTGATGTAATTAACAGTTAATAACAAATAATCCTGGAACGAATGTCAAAAGAGACACCGGTTCCAGGATTATTTGTTAATTATCCCCGGTCATTTATTCATTTCCCCCCGCAAGTGCCCGGTGGGCCACCGGACATGTAATTTTTAACTGCTAATTTTTAATTATTAATTACCTTGATGCCAGTGTCTTGTGAGGCACAGGTTTCGTGATTATTAATTCGTAATTTTTAATTATTAATTATTATTTTGAGGCGAAAGGTCAAATCAATTTACTATTATGAATAGAAGAGATGCCATTAAGAACGTTGCCATCCTCCTTGGCAGCGCCATTTCTGCTTCCACGTTAGCGGCCCTGGAGGGCTGTAAAAGCTCGGCGCCGAAGAACTACGCCCTACAGGCGCCGGAGACCAAATCCATCCTGGCTGAGATAGCGGAAACCATTATACCCGAAACGGATACGCCCGGCGCAAAAGCCGCAAAGGTAGAGGAATTCATCGTAACCATGATGAGCGATTGCTATGAGCAGAAAGACCAGCAGCTGCTGCTGGACGGTCTCAAAAAAGTAGATGAGGCCAGCGATAAGCAGTACAGGAAAAAATTTGTGGACCTGAGTCCGGAAGAGAAAACAGCCGTGCTGACAGAGATAGACAAGGAGCGGGTGGCTTACAATAAAAGGGAGAACAAGCAAAATGAAGATCCTACCCACTATTTCCAGTATATCAAAGAACTGACCCTGCTGGGATACTTCACCTCCGAGCCAGGCGCTACCAAAGCCCTGCGCTACGTAGCCGTACCGGGTAAGTACGAAGGCTGCGTTCCTTATAAAAAAGGCGATAAGGCCTGGGCAACATGATAAGCTAGCTATTGGCTATTAGCTGGGGCGAATGATTGCCTATGTTAGATTGTAATCTTGATTTTATTTGTAACCTTCAACTTAGCTAGCGGCTAACAGCTAACAGTTAAAGTTGACATCAATTAAATTCCATGAATCTGAATATAAAAGCGCAGGATCAGAATACCTTTGACGCAATTGTAATAGGCTCAGGTGTGAGCGGCGGCTGGGCTGCCAAAGAACTGACCGAAAAAGGTCTGAAAGTGTTGATGCTGGATCGCGGCAAGAAACTGGAACATGTTAAGGATTATGACACCGCTACCAAAGATCCCTGGGAATTTCCGCACAGGGGCCGTATCACTGTAGCGCAGAAGGAAACACACCCTAAGCTGAAACGCGACTATCCCTACAGCGAGCATAACGAAAAATTCTGGATCAAAGACTCCGACAGTCCGTATAACGAGGTAAAAAGATTTGACTGGTACCGTCCTGATATCGTGGGTGGTAAATCCATCATGTGGGGCCGCCAGTCTTACCGCTGGAGTGATATTGATTTCGAGGCCAACCTGAAAGACGGCATTGCGGTTGACTGGCCGATCCGTTACAAAGATATTGCGCCCTGGTACGATTATGTGGAGCGCTTCGCCGGTATCAGCGGCCAGGCAGAAGGGCTGCCCCAGCTGCCCGACGGTCAGTTCATGCCTGCTATGGAAATGAACTGTGTTGAGAAGGAAGTGAAGAAAAGGGTAGAAGAAAAGTTCGGCGGCCGTAAGATCACCATGGGCCGTGTGGCTAACATCACCAAACCTCTGCCCGGCCGTTCCGCCTGCCAGTTCCGTAACCTGTGCAGCCGCGGTTGTCCCTTCGGCGCTTACTTCAGTACCCAGTCGTCTACGCTGCCCGCAGCCGTAGCCACCGGCAACCTGACCTTAAGACCGGATTCCATCGTGAACTCCATCATCTATGATGAAGCAAAAGGCAAGGCTACCGGTGTAAGGGTGATAGATACCCACACCAAACAAATGACAGAGTACTACGCCAAGATCATCTTTGTGAACGGCTCTACCCTGGGCACCACCTTCGTGCTGCTGAACTCTATCTCCAACCGTTTCCCGAATGGTTTGGGTAATGACAGCGGCGTACTGGGTAAATACCTGATGGACCACCACTTCCGCACCGGCGCTTCCGGTACCGTGGAAGGATTTGAAGATAAATATTTCTACGGCCGCCGCGCAAACGGTATCTATGTACCGCGTTACCGCAACATCGGCTCTGACAAACGTGATTACCTGCGCGGCTTCGGCTACCAGGGAGGCGCCAGCCGCAGCAGCTGGGCACGCGGCGTAGCAGAAATGGGCGTAGGTAAAGACTTCAAGGATATGCTGACAGAACCCGGTAACTGGACCATGGGCCTGGGCGGCTTTGGCGAATGCCTGCCTTATGAAGACAACGTGGTAACACTGGATACCTCCGTGAAAGACGCCTGGGGACAACCCGTACTGAAATTCGATGCAGAGTTCAAGGAGAATGAAATGAAAATGCGGAAGGACATGATGAACGATGCCGCCGAAATGCTGGAAGCAGCCGGTGCAAAAAACATCCATACTTACGACAACGGTTCATATCCCGGTATGGCCATCCACGAGATGGGCACCGCACGTATGGGCCGCGATCCTAAAACATCCATCCTCAACGGCTGGAACCAGATGCATGCAGTAAAGAACGTGTTCGTGACAGACGGCGCCTGTATGACCTCTGCCGCCTGCGTAAACCCCTCACTGACCTACATGGCCTTAACAGCCAGGGCAGCGGATTACGCGGTGAAGGAATTGAAGAAAGGAAATATATAAAATACAGCTGTTAGCTTTTGGCTATTAGCTTTTAGCCCGTTACCCGCATATCAGGAACCTGCTAAAAGCTAATAGCCAAAAGCTAACAGCTTTTAAAGCTATGCATCTCAACATTAAGGCACAACAGGAAAACACCTACGACGCTATCGTAGTAGGTTCGGGGATCAGCGGCGGATGGGCCGCCAAGGAACTTTGCGAAAAAGGACTCAAAACACTGGTATTGGAAAGGGGACGTGATGTAAAACACGTAGAAGACTACAAAACCGCCATGAAGGCGCCCTGGGAGTTTGCCCACCGGCTGCAGTTCACCAATGAAATGAAGGAAAACTTCCCTATCCAGAGCCGTTGCTACGCTTTTGATGAAGCCACCCAACAGTTTTGGGTGAACGACCAGGAAAACCCCTATAACGAAATTAAGCCATTTAACTGGCTGCGCGGCTACCAGGTTGGTGGCCGTTCCCTTATGTGGGGCCGCCAGGTATACCGCTGGAGCGATATCGATTTTGAAGCCAATGCAAAAGACGGTCACGGGGTAGACTGGCCTATCCGCTACAGGGATATTGCGCCCTGGTACTCCTACGTTGAATCGTTCATTGGCGTGAGCGGCCAGGCGGAAGGCCTGCCACAGCTGCCGGATGGCGAGTTCCTGCCTCCCATGGAAATGAACTGCCTGGAGAAACATGTGGCTGCCCGCATCCGGGAAAAGTATCATGACCGTATTATCACCATTGGCCGTGTGGCGCATGCCACCAAACCGCATAACGGCCGTCAGTGCCAATACCGTAACCTTTGCGCCCGCGGATGTCCCTTCACCGGGTATTTCAGCAGTAATGGCGTTACGCTGCCTGCGGCCGCTGCCACGGGTAATCTCACCCTTCGCCCTGACAGCATTGTAACAGAAGTGATCTACGATGAACAGAAAGGCAAAGCCACCGGCGTACGGGTGCTGGATGCCCATACCTTACAGACGGTGGATTATTACGCTAAAGTGATCTTCCTGAATGGTTCTACACTGGGCACCAGCTTTATCCTGCTCAATTCCATCTCCAACCGTTTCCCGAATGGTTTTGGCAATGACAGCGAACAGGTAGGCCATAACCTGATGGACCATCACTTCGGTGTAGGTGCATGGGGGATGTATGAAGGTTTCGAGGATCAGTATTACAGCAGCGGGCGTCGTCCCAACGGCATTTACATCCCGCGTTTCCGTAACGTAAGCGCTGCCACCAGGCAGAAAGACTATGTACGTGGTTTTGGCTACCAGGGCGGCGCAAGCCGTGGCCGCGGTATTCCCGGAACAGACGGCGTGGGTGTTGCCTTCAAGGAATCCCAACTGGCGCCGGGGCCCTGGGATATGGGCATCGGCTCCTGGGGAGAGCACCTGCCTTATTACGGGAATAAGGTCACCCTTAACAAAAATAAAAAAGACAAGTACGGTCTGCCCACACTTGATATCGACTGCGAGTTCAAGGAAAATGAGCTGGCCATGCGGAAAGATATGCTGGAGAGTGCAAAGGAAATGCTGGAAGCAGCGGGATTGAAGCACGTGAGCGGCTATGATCAAATGCCGCCTCCCGGTCACTGTATCCATGAAATGGGTACCGCACGTATGGGTAAAGATCCGAAGACCTCTGTGCTCAACGGATGGAACCAGGTGCATGCAGTGAAGAATGTGTTTATTACCGATGGATCCTGTATGGCGTCTTCTGCGTGTCAGAATCCGTCTATTACCTATATGGCCCTGACCGCAAGGGCCTGTGATCATGCGGTGAAGGAGCTGAAGAAGGGGAATATTTAGGAAAGGGCTTAGCGCAGCGCGCGACGAAGGAACTCTTTGAAGAAGCAATTCTTTAAATGGCAAAATGGTCTTCAGTCGCCGTCATTGCGAGCCCGAAGGGCCTAAATGGCAAATGGCAGGCAATAGTGTAATCATCAGCGTTTGCTGGTTAAAAGATTGCTTCGCCGCGCGCTGCGCCAGGCTTTGCTCCTCCTAGCCATGACGGGGGCTGAAGCCCTTTATACCATGCTAATTTTTATCTGAACAATGAGACCAGTTTTACTTTTACTGCTTTGCTGGACAACCCTATCCGTGTCCGCACAGCGCAAACACACCTTTGCATTATCGAAGTCTGACTTTTTGCTGGATGGCAAACCATTCCAGATCATCAGCGGGGAGATGCATCCCGCTCGAATTCCGTACCAGTACTGGAAACACCGTATCCAGATGGCGAAGGCCATGGGTTGTAATACGATAGCCGCCTATGTGTTCTGGAACTACCATGAGCAGGAGCCCGGGCATTTTGATTTCAGCAGCGGCAATCATAACATCGCTGAATTTATTAAGCTGGCGCAGGAAGAAGGGATGTGGGTACTGCTGCGTCCCGGTCCCTATGTATGTGCAGAATGGGAGTTTGGCGGTTTGCCGCCTTACCTGCTGCGCACACCGGATATCAAGGTGCGTTGTATGGACCCGCGCTATATGGAGGCAGTGGAGCGTTATGTAACAGCGGTGGCCGCACAGGTGAAACCGCTGCTGGTTTCGCAGGGAGGCCCCATCATCATGGTACAGGTAGAGAATGAGTATGGCAGCTATGGTAACGATAAACAATACCTGCAGCGCCTGAAGGAGCTGTGGCAGCAGAACGGTATTGACGTGCCTTTCTATACCGCCGACGGACCCACCGCCTTTATGCTGGAAGCCGGTACGGTAGACAGCGCCGCCATCGGCCTTGATTCCGGCAGCTCTGATGCTGATTTTGCGGCAGCCAAACGCCAAAACCCCGATGTGCCTGCTTTCAGCGCTGAATCTTACCCGGGCTGGCTGACCCATTGGGGCGAGAAATGGGCCAGGCCCGATCCCGCAGGCATCCTCCGGGAAGTGAAATTCCTGATGGATAAGCGCTATTCTTTCAACCTGTATGTGATCCACGGCGGCACCAATTTCGGTTTCTCTGCCGGCGCCAATTCCGGCGGAAAGGGCTATGAGCCGGATCTTACCAGCTATGATTATGATGCCCCCATCAATGAACAGGGTAATGCCACACAAAAATATATGGAGCTGCGCAAACTGATCGCTTCCTATTCAGGCAAAGCGCCCATGAAGATGCCTGCGCCCATCCCCACCATCACTATTCCCGCCATCCCGCTGGTACCATTTACCAGCGTATGGGAACATCTGCCGCAGGGAGTGCCTTCCGTGCAGCCCAAACCATTTGAAGCTTACGGGCAGGACTATGGTTTTATGCTGTACCGCACCACCCTTATAGGGCATAAGAGCGGCAGGCTGCAGGTAACGGAGCTGCATGATTATGCCACCGTCTTCCTGAACGGCCAGTACATTGGTAAGATAGACCGCCGGCTGGGAGAGAACAGTATTGAGCTGCCCAAAACGGAGGTGAAAAATCCTGTGCTGGAGATCCTGGTAGAAGGAATGGGCCGCATCAACTTCGCCCAGCAGCTGATAGACCGTAAAGGCATTACCGAGCGGGTAACGCTGAACGGCATGACGCTGATGAACTGGGAAGTTTTCGGCCTCCCGATGACAGCACAATATGTGCAGGAACTGAAGGCTACCGGCGGCGCCCAGGAAAGGCCCGGACAGTTCCTTAAAGGCACTTTTAAACTCTCCCGCGTTGGAGATACCTATATTGACGTTTCAGGGCTTAAAAAGGGCGTATTATGGATAAATGGCCATAACCTGGGAAGGTATTGGGAGATAGGCCCCCAGAAACGCCTGTATTGCCCGGCTCCCTGGCTGAAAAAAGGCACCAATGAGATCGTGGTGTTTGACCTGCATCAAACGGCGCCTGCTTCGGTAAGCGGAGCAAGGACACTGGAATAATGAGCCGTTAGCTGTTGGCTGTTAGCTGTTAGCGGGTGATGCTGCAGCTAACAGCTAAGTGCTGGCTGCTGACAGCTGGCAGCTGGCAGTGGGCCAGCTCATTATTTTTTTGCTATTGTCAGTGTAACTCCATTTGCTTTTTCCAGCGGAAACACTTAACTTACGATAAGTAGTCTTTTTTCACCAACAGTAACCGGGCAACTAACTACATTCTATCGACTGGCAATTAACCACAAACTACTGACTACTTACGACTCTCAACGTTAAAAAGGCCTCGTTATGGGAACAGTACGCAACATCCTGCAAGCTAAAGGACATGCAGTTTACTCCATCCATCCGGACAATACCGTGTATGAAGCACTGATGGTGCTGGTAGAAAGAAATGTGGGCGCATTACTGGTAGTAGACGACCAGGACAAATTCCTGGGTGTTTTCTCCGAACGCGATTATGCCCGCAAGGTGATANTGAAAGGAAGGGCGTCTAAAGAAACGCTGATCCGGGAGATCATGACAGAGCGGCCGATCACCGTAACAGAAAATGAGTCTATAGAAGACTGTATGGTGAAGATGACAGACAAACGTATCCGTCACCTGCCTGTAACAGATGAGCAGCAAAGACTGGTAGGGCTTATTTCCATAGGCGATGTGGTGAAGTTCATCATCGATGAGCAGCGTTATATCATTAATAACCTGGAGTGCTATATCAACGGCACACATACCTGAATAAAAAAAACGGATATTGATGTTTTGAATAATTTTTTGTAAATTCATAACATATATCCGATACCGTAAGGATATCTTTCGCCTGCCAACAGCGTTTTGTAGGGTTTATGAATAGGCGACAGGCAATTAACGGTAGTTGAGCAAATTGCTTTTTGACAGATTTAAGGACTGAATTTTTATAATCGCTTGGAGGGCGATAAATTTTGCAAGGTTCAGTAATTGAAACGGCTCCCCTGTGGCCCTTCCTCGTATTCGGGGCCATCGTACTGGTACTGGTTGGTGCCATACTGGGTCTGTCCTATGTGCTCGGACAGCGGCATAAAGACCGCGCTACCGGTGAAGCCTATGAGTCCGGCATCCTCTCTACCGGATCAGCGCGTTTGCGCTTCCCTTCCCAATTTTATCTGATAGCAATGTTGTTTGTGATCTTTGATATTGAAACTGTTTTCATTATCTCATGGGCCATTGCATTTGAAGAACTGGGCTGGGCAGGATATATAGGAGTAGGTATTTTTATCTTCATACTCCTGGTAGTGCTGATCTATGAATGGCGCAACGGCGCCCTGGATTTCGGTCCGGACGGTAAAAAGATATTGCGCGCCTATAAGAAGCTGCGCAAAGGCAGGCAGCCGGATATGGAGCTGCCGCCGCTGCATCATACGCAGCCCGCTAAATGATAAAAACGTCGTCAGTCAACAGGCTGGCCACTGATAAGCAAAAACTGGATTAGCTGAAAAGCAAACGGTGTTAATTATTATTCCACGGATCTACTAAAAAAGACTGGCCCTGCTTTCCTCTACAGCCAGAATGGATCTTGTTACAAAAAACGACTGGTACATCTTCTACAGCCAGGACGAAGGAACCGATCACGGATTGAACAATTGAGCATTGCGAATGGTACCGCCATTGGCTGTTTGTATTGCTATTTGTGATCGTCTTGCTACAACATTATTACTTCAGGGTTTTTGGGTTTCATGCAACACTTTTCCTGCATGATGATTTGTAATTCTTCATTACGTAAATATTTATTATGGACTGGTGGTTAAGCAAAGCACAGGATCATACCGGTAAAGTAAGCGGTAACGGATCACTGGAAGAGGCCATGCAGCAAAGCATGATACTGAGTTCTGTAGACCGGCTGCTGGCCTGGGGGCGTAAGAACTCCATGTGGCCTTTTCACTTCGGCCTCTCCTGTTGTTTTGTGGAAATGGCTACTTCCATGACGCCTAAATATGATCTGGCGCGCTTTGGCGCAGAAGTGATCCGCGGTACGCCACGTGAAGCAGACGTGATGATCATCGCCGGTACCGTATTTATTAAAATGGCGCCCATCATCAAGCGTTTGTATGAACAGATGATGGAACCCCGCTGGGTCATTTCTATGGGCTCCTGCGCCAATTCCGGCGGTATGTACGATATCTACAGTGTAGTACAGGGTGTAGACAAATTCCTGCCCGTAGATGTGTATGTACCTGGTTGTCCGCCGCGGCCCGATGCTTTCATGCAGGGCCTGATGTTATTACGTGATTCCGTCGGTAAGGAAAAACGCCCGCTTAGCTGGACCATCGGCGACCAGGGCGTGATCAAACCTGAAAAGATATCCATGAAAGCGGTGTTGCACGATCAGCGGCAGCAAATGACGCAATTCAAAACACCGGATGAGATTTAGAGTCCATGACCATGGACCATGGACTAACAAAATAGCACCAATGATCGAAGATATCACAGCACAGTTACGTTCCCGTTTTGGAGAACATACCTTTAAAGAGGAAGTGGCGAGGGACGGTACCCTTACATTATGGATGCCGTCTGACAGGAATGTCGCCATCCTCCAGTATTTAAAATCGGCAGTACCAATGCCTTATCGCATGCTCTACGACCTTACGGCGATCGATGAGCGTGCGTATAAAAGACCCCAGAACGGACATGCCCCTTTTGATTTCACTGTTGTATACCATCTCTTCTCTTTTGAGCGCAACCAGTTCCTTCGCCTGAAAACAGGACTCCGCGGAGAATATCCATCACTAGCAAGCATTACCCACACCTGGCCCGCCGCCAACTGGTACGAACGCGAAGTGTTCGATATGTTCGGCATCCGCTTTGACGGGCATCCCCTGCTGAAACGTATCCTGATGCCGCCCACCTGGGAGGGGCATCCCCTGCGCAAGGAGCATCCCGCACGCGCCACGGAAATGGGCCCTTTCCGGCTCTTTGATGAGAAGGTGGATAAAGAGCAGAGCGCACTGCAATTCAGTCCTGAAGAATGGGGCCTGAAAAGGCACAGCGACGATGCGGATTTCATGTTCCTGAATATTGGTCCGCAACACCCCGGCACCCACGGCGTACTACGCATCATCCTGCAACTGGACGGCGAAGATATTGTAGACGCTGTACCCGATATCGGCTTCCACCACCGCGGCGCAGAGAAGATGGGCGAGCGGCAGTCCTGGCACACTTATATTCCCTATACAGACCGTATTGACTACCTGGGCGGGGTGATGAACAACCTGGCCTACCTGCTTTCCGTAGAAAAGCTGGCGGGTATAGAAGTGCCTTTAAGAGCGCAGGTGATCCGTGTAATGCTCTGTGAACTGTTCCGTATTGCCAGTCACCTGGTATGGTACGGCACCTTTGCACAGGACGTAGGGCAGCTGTCGCCCGTGTTCTACATGTTCACCGACCGTGAGCGCATCTTCGAGATCATCGAAGCCATTTGCGGCGGCCGGATGCATCCCAACTGGTTCCGCATCGGTGGCGTAGCGCAGGACCTGCCGAAGGGCTGGGATAAGATGGTGCGTGATTTCGTTAAATACTTTCCTCCCAAACTGCGGGAGTATGATAAAATGGTGATGCAGAATGCGCTGTTCAAAGCGCGTACTGTTGGCATCGGCATCTATACGCTGGAAGAAGCGATAGACTGGGGAGTGACTGGTCCGGGGCTCCGCGCCTGCGGCCTGGAATGGGATATGCGCAAGATGCGCCCCTACAGCGGTTATGAGAACTTCGCTTTTGAAATACCCACTGCCGCCAATGGCGATTGTTACGACCGTGCGCTGGTGCGCGTGGAAGAAATGCGGCAGAGCCTGCGCATCATAGAACAATGCCTGGAGTACATGCCGGAGGGCGATTTTAAATCGCATCACCCCCTGGCCACTCCACCGGTGAAACAATACACCATGCACGATATTGAAACGCTGATCCACCACTTCCTGAACGTGAGCTGGGGCCCGGTGATACCCGCCGGCGAAGCCATGAGCTGTATAGAGGCCACCAAGGGATGGAACGGTTATTACCTGATCAGCGACGGCAACACCTCTCCCTACCGGGTGAGGGTGCGTACGCCATCATTTCCCCATATGCAGATGATACCATACATCAGCCGTGGTTATACCGTGGCAGACCTGTTGTCTATCCTGGGCGGAATGGATTATGTGCTGGCGGATATAGACCGTTGAACCAAGCTACTTACTGACTTTTTATATATGCTGACACCAACAGAAATATCAAAGATCGAACATGAGCTGCAACACGTGCCGGTGAAGAAGGCGGCAGTGATAGAGGCATTGAAGATCGTGCAGCAGGAACGGCGCTGGGTAAGCGATGAGAACGTGGAAGATATAGCCACCCTGCTGGGCATGAGCGCAGATGAAGTAGACAGCGTGGCCACGTTCTACAATCTTATTTTCCGGCGGCCGGTGGGGCGGCATGTGATCCTGGTTTGCGACAGCATCAGCTGCTGGGTGATGGGATATGAAGATCTTAAGAAAGCGCTGATGGATCACCTGCAGATCCATTATGGCCAAACCACACCTGACGGGCGTTTCACCTTATTGCCGAACGCGTGCCTGGGTACCTGCGACCACGCACCCGCGCTCATGGTGGATAATGACCTGTACAGGGATCTTACACCAGGCATGATCAAAAATATATTAGACAAATATGTCTGAAAGTTTTAAACGCTCAAAAATTTAGTTATGGAGGCTCCTCTCACTTCGAACATCAAACCGGGCGTTTCGCTGGATATCAAAACCTACGAAGCTACAGGCGGTTACCAGGGATTGCGGAAGGCCATGCAGATGACGCCGCAGGAAGTGACGGCCCTGGTAAAGGAGTCGAACCTGCGGGGCAGGGGAGGTGCAGGTTTCAGCACCGGTATGAAGTGGAGCTTTGTGCCGATGAATGTGGAAGGCCCCAAATACCTGATCTGTAACGCGGATGAAATGGAGCCGGGTACGTTTAAAGACCGCTGGCTGCTGGAAGGCAATCCGCATCAGCTGATAGAGGGTATGATCATCAGCGCTTACGCGATACAGGCCACTACTTCTTTTGTATTCCTGCGCTGGGCCTATAAGCAGGCAGCGCAGGAGATCCGCAAAGCCATTGCAGAAGCCTATGCAGCCGGTTACCTGGGCAATAACATATTAGGCAGGGGCTTTCATCTTGAGATGCACCTGCACACAGGTGTGGGCCGCTATATGTGCGGTGAGGAAACCGCCCTGCTTAATTCGCTGGAAGGCAAGCGGGCCGTTCCCCGCGCCAAGCCGCCCTTCCCGCAGATCAGCGGTTTATTCGGCAAGCCTACCATCGTCAATAATGTAGAAACGCTTTCGTATATACCGCATATCGTGAATAAAGGCATTGCCTGGTTCCAGTCGCTCAGCCGTACCGGCGACGGGGGTACGAAGATATACGGCGTCAGCGGCCGGGTAAACAAACCCGGCGCCTGGGAGCTGCCCATGGGCGTTACCATGCGGGAGCTGCTGGAAGAGTACGCAGGCGGTATGCAGCACGGCTACAGCTTCCGCGGCGCTTTGCCCGGCGGCGCTTCTACCGATTTTCTCACTTCGGCCCACCTGGATGTGCCGATGGACTTTACTTCCGTTGCCGCCGCGGGCAGCCGTTTAGGCACCGGTACCATGGTAGTGCTGGACGATCACACCTGCCCGGTGGGTTTTGTACATAACCTTGAACATTTCTTTGCCCAGGAATCGTGCGGGTTCTGCACGCCCTGCCGGGAAGGCCTGCCCTGGACAGAAAAGATATTATATGCCCTGGAGCGGGGAGAAGGCACGGAGGAAGACCTGGAGCAGCTGGACCTGCACACCCGCCTGCTGGGACCCGGTAATACTTTCTGTGCGCTGGCGCCCGGCGCTATGGAGCCCCTGCAAAGTGCGCTGAAATATTTCAGGGAAGATTTTGAACAGCATGTTCACGAAAAAAAATGTCCGTATGGCAACTATACACATTGATGGTAAAACTTACCAGGTAAAGGAGGGCAGAAACCTGCTGGAGACCTGCCTGTCGCTGGGACTGGACCTGCCTTATTTCTGCTGGCACCCGGCCCTGGGCTCTGTAGGCGCCTGCCGCCAGTGCGCGGTAAAAACCTTCAGGGATGAGCAGGATACCAAAGGCCGCCTGGTAATGTCGTGCATGGAGCCGGTGAAAGATCAGCTGCGTTTGTCCATCAGCGATAAGGAAGCCGCCGCTTTCCGCGAACAGGTGATCGGCTGGCTGATGACCAACCACCCGCATGACTGCGCCGTATGTGATGAAGGCGGATCCTGCCACCTGCAGGATATGACGGTGATGACAGGCCACAGCTACCGCAACTACCACTTCAGTAAACGTACACATAAAAACCAGTACCTGGGCCCCTTCCTGAACCATGAAATGAACCGCTGCATACAATGCTATCGCTGCGTGCGCTTCTATAAGGATTTTGCAGGCGGTAAAGACATGGATGTATTTGCGGCGCATAACCACGTGTACTTCGGGCGGCACCGGGATGGTATCCTGGAAAGTGAATTCAGCGGTAACCTGGCGGAGGTTTGTCCTACCGGCGTATTTACCGATAAAACATTGAAACAGCACTATACCCGCAAATGGGATATGACCTATGCGCCGTCTGTATGCCAGGGCTGCGGACTGGGTTGCAATATCATTGCCGGTGAGCGCTATGGCTCATTGCGGCAGATCACTACACGCTACAATGGAGCAGTGAACGGTTATTTCCTCTGCGACCGCGGGCGTTACGGCTATGAGTTTGTGAACAGCTCCCGCAGGATCAAACAAGCTGCCGTGCGTGCGCTAACGGGAACGGACATCGGAACAGCAGAAGTGCTGCAGTATGTAAAAGATAAACTTGCCTCCGGGAAGGTGATCGGTATTGGCTCTCCGCGTGCATCGCTGGAATCCAATTTTGCCCTGCAGCAACTGGTAGGGCGCCCGCATTTTCACCTGGGCATGTCTGACACGGAACATGATCTTACCACCCTTGCCTTAAAAATATTGCGACAGGGTCATGTACGCACGCCTTCCATGCAGGAAGCCGCTACTGCTGATGCAGTGGTGATACTGGGTGAAGACCTGCTGAACACGGCGCCGATGATGGCTTTGTCTGTCAGGCAGGCCGTGAACCGCCAGCCCGCACAGGAGGCCATGAACACCACCCATGTGGCCAACTGGCAGGATGCGGCCGTACGGGAGGCCATGCAGGACAAACACGGCCCCTGTTTTATCCTGAACGTACAGCCCACCAGGCTGGACGAGCTGGCCACCGTGGCTTATCAAACGGCGCCTGAAACCATTGCCCGCATTGGCTTTGCGCTGGCCCGCGCGCTGGGCGCACCATTGGCCGGGATCAATGACCTTACGGATCAGGAACAGCAACTGGTAACGCAGATGGCGGCTGCATTAATGAATGCTGCACGGCCACTTGTTATCGCCGGTTATGGCAGCGCCTGTGAAGGCGTGCTGCGTGCCGCCTCCAATATCTGCGAAGCATTGCATCAGCATGCCAAACCTTCCATGCTGGTGCTCACCACGCCTGAATGTAACAGTATGGGACTGGAAATGCTGGGCGGGCTTCGCCTGGACTCTGCTGTGGACGCGGTGATGAACGGCGAGGCCGATACCGTGATCATACTGGAAAACGATCTTTACAGGCGGCTGGACAAACATGCGGCAGATAATTTCTTCCGCCGCTGCAAGGAAGTCATACTGATAGATCATCTCTATAACGCCACTGCTGAAAAAGCCACTGTATTACTGCCCGCCGGCACTTTTGCAGAATCAGACGGTACGATGGTCAATAATGAAGGCAGGGCACAACGCTTTCTGCAGGTGTATGCACCCGCCACCACCGCAATACAGGAAAGCTGGCGATGGCTGCTGCAGCTGGGCCGTGTTACCAATTGTGAACGCCTGCGTAATATGGAGTTCTTCGATGATGTGATCCACGCACTTACACAACAGGTACGCTGCTTTGCAGGGATAGAGAAGCTGACGCCGCCTGCGGATTTCCGCATCGCCGGACAGAAGATACCACGTGAGCCGCATCGCTACAGCGGCAGGACCGCCATGCTGGCCAACATCAGTGTGAGCGAACCCAAGCCGCCGGTAGATGGTGATACGCCGCTTTCTTTCACCATGGAAGGTTACCGCGGAGAACCGCCTTCTTCTGTGATCCCCTTCTTCTGGTGGCCGGGATGGAACTCTGTACAATCCATCAATAAATTCCAGGTGGAGATCGGCGGCTCACTGCATGACGGCGATCCCGGTAAACGGCTGATAGAGCCGGGCGGCAATGGTCAGCTGACCTTCTTTACAGATGTGCCGGATCATTTTGTAGCCTGCGCGGGGCATCTGCAGTTAGTACCCTTATATCATATCTATGGCTCAGAAGAGCTGAGCGTTCATACACCGGGTATTGCAGAACGGATGCCTGCACCTTATATCATGCTGAGCCCTGAAGACGCCAGGCGTTACCAGGTGGCAGAGCAGCACCAGTTACAGGTCGCGGTCGACGGTCATCCATATACGTTTATGGTGAAAGTGAACCCGGCCCTGCAACGCGGCATGGCAGGCATACCGGCAGGATTGCCGGGAACGGGGATTGTGAATATGCCGCAGATGGCAAAAGTATAAATGTTTAAAGTTTGAGGTTTGAGGTTTGAGGTTGGTGAAAGGTGAAAGGTTGCCGGCTAGCGTGTCCGCCAGGAGCAATTATCCTGAACTTCAAACTTTCAACAAACCTCAAACTTCAAACCACAAACTAAATATTATGAGTACAGGACAATATTGGCTCGTGATTGGCGGCGTACTGTTCGTAATACTGAACACCGCAGCTGGTTTGATATGGCTGGAGCGCAGGGCGCTGGCCCTGTGGCAGGACCGCTACGGACCTAACCGCGCGGGACCTTTTGGACTGTTCATTGTACTGGCGGATACCATTAAGCTGTTCTTCAAGGAAGACTGGATACCGCCATTTGCAGACAAGATCGTGTTTGTATTTGCGCCGGCGGTGGTGGTGGCCAGTGTGCTCATGAGCTTTACGATCATCCCTTTTGCGCCGAATGTGATGGTGGCAGATCTGAACATAGGGCTGCTGTTTTTCCTGGCCATGTCTTCCATGGGGGTGTATAGCATCGTGCTGGGCGGATGGGCCTCCAATAATAAGTACGCATTGCTGGGCGCCATGCGTGGGGCTTCGCAGATGATCAGCTATGAGGTGTTCATGGGATTATCGCTCATGGGCGTAGTAGTGCTCAGCGGTACTTTTAACCTGCGGGAGATCGTGGAAGCGCAGCGTGGCGGCTGGTATATTTTGCCGCAGCTGATAGGCTTTTTCATTTTCCTGGTAGCCGGTATTGCAGAAACGCATCGCCTGCCCTTTGATATACCGGAGGCAGAAAGCGAGCTGGTGGCGGGCTTTCACTCGGAGTACTCCGGTATGAAGTTCGGTATGTTCTTCATTGGCGAATACATGGGCATTACGCTGATCTCTTCCATGGTGGTGACACTGTATTTCGGCGGATGGCTGGGCCCTGCTTTCCTGCCGCCGGTGATCTGGTTTGTGCTGAAGACCTTTGTGTTCATTATGCTGTTCATCCTGCTGCGGGCTTCCATGCCGCGGCCCAGGTATGATCAGCTGATGGAGTACGGATGGAAAATATTATTCCCGTTGTCATTGCTCAACCTGATGGTAACGGCAGCTATTAAGTTACTTCTGTAAAATCACTGATCATGTTTAGTTTATTGCGCAGTATGTGGCTGGTTTTCCTGCATATGTTCCACAAAAGGGAAACGTACCAGTATCCTGAACACAAGGCGCCTATACCGGCGCGCTGGCGGGGGCGCATTGCGCTCACCCGCGATCCGGACGGGGGAGAGCGTTGCGTGGGTTGTTACCTCTGCGCTGCCGCCTGCCCGGTAGACTGCATCTCCCTGCAGGCTACAGAAGCGGAGGACGGGCGCCGTTACCCGCTGTTCTTCCGTATCAATTTCTCCCGCTGCATCTTTTGCGGCTTCTGTGAAGAAGCGTGCCCTACGTATGCTATACAACTATTACCTGATTTTGAAATGGCGGAATACAACCGGCAGAACCTGGTGTATGAAAAGGAAGACCTGCTGATCAACAGCCAGGGAAAATATCCCGGCTACAACTACTACCGTGTGGCAGGTATGTCTATACAGGGTAAAGACAAAGGAGAAGCCGAACACGAAGAACCGCCGGTGGACATTAAAAGCCTGTTACCATGAACATCGCCTTTTATATAGCTGCGGCTATCAGCATATTCTCTACCGTGATGGTGATCACGCGTTTCAATATCATGCATGCGCTGCTGTATCTCATCGTATCGCTGTTATCTGTAGCGGTGATCTTTTACCTGTATGGCGCGCCGTTCATGGCGGCGCTGGAAGTGATCATCTATGCAGGCGCCATCATGGTACTGATCATCTTCTTTGTGATGATGCTGAACCTGGGGCCGGAGACCACGCGCAATGAAAAGCAGTGGCTGAAGCCCGGTATGTGGATGCTGCCTGCCCTGCTTTGTCTGATATTGCTGATAGAACTGGCCTACCTGATTGCACAGAACAAAGCGCCTGCTACCGGCATTACACCGGTAGCGCCCAAAGAAGTAGGGCGCAGCCTTTTCGGGCCTTACATACTGGCCGTAGAGCTGAGCGCCATGCTGCTGATGGCAGGTATTGTGGGCGCCTACCACCTGGGCCGTCAGAAGAAAAAGATCTTACATCGTTTTTTTGAAAGTAACGCATCATGAACATACATCCTACAACCGCGGGTATGACACTGGCAGGGATCCTGTTTGTACTGGGACTGATCAGCATACTTATACGCCGCAATATGATCTTTATGCTGCTGTCTGTAGAGATCATGCTGAACGCGGCAGGACTTGCCTTTATCGTAGCGTCTTCGCACTGGGCGCAGCCCGATGGGCAGGTAATGTTTATGTTCATCCTCTCTATGGCCGCGGCAGAAGTGTCTGTAGGCCTGGCGTTGATCCTGCAGCTGTACCACCAGCTGAAATCGCTGGACAGTGATGAGGCGAGCAGAATGAGGGGGTAGTGGGAAACTTTCACAATTTGGACACTTAAAATTTTGTGTTATGCTTTGGTTGATACCGGCGTTGCCATTTATTTCTGCACTGATGCTCATATCGGGCTGGCGTGTTTTTACACGTGCGGCAGTTTCCATTATTGGCTGCGGCAGTATTGGCGTAAGCGCTTTGCTGACCATTGTACTGGGCATTCAGTTTATGCAGTCGGGCCAGACCAGTGCAGTGCAGCATCTGTGGGAGTGGATGCAGGCGGGCAATTTCAGCGCAGGGGCTGATCTGCGGCTGGATGCCTTGTCGCTTTGCTTTGCGTTTGTGATCACCTTTGTAGGTTTCCTGATCCATATTTATTCTACCGGATACATGGCGGAAGATGCGGACTACGGCCGTTTCTTTGCATGCATGAACCTGTTTGTGGGCGCCATGCTGGTTTTGGTACTGGCAGATAACCTGCTGCTGCTGTACTTTGGATGGGAGGGTGTAGGGCTTTGCAGTTACCTGCTGATCGGGTTCTGGTATAAAGATCCTGCCAATGGATATGCTGCGCGTAAGGCCTTTGTGGTTACGCGTGTAGGCGATACCGCGATGGCCATTGCGCTGTTCATGCTGTTCCAGTTCACCGGCAGTTTACAGATACAAAGTATCCTGGATAAAGCGCCCGGGTTATGGGCTGCCGGGAATGCAACCGTAGTATGGATCGCATTCCTGTTACTGGGCGGGGCGGTAGGCAAGTCTGCACAGTTACCGCTGCAAACCTGGCTGCCTGATGCCATGGCGGGCCCTACACCGGTGAGCGCCCTGATACATGCGGCTACCATGGTAACGGCGGGCGTGTATCTGATAGCTCGGATGCATACCTTATTTGAACTGGCGCCGGCTGCGCAGACAGGTGTTGCCATTGTTGGTGCTGTTACCCTATTGCTGGCGGGCTGCAGCGCGCTGGTACAGCGGGATATTAAAAGGGTACTGGCTTATTCCACCATCAGCCAGATTGGTTATATGTTCCTGGCGCTGGGGGTAGGTGCATGGTCTGCAGCTATCTTCCATTTTGTGACGCATGCCTTCTTCAAAGCATTGCTGTTCATGGGCGCGGGTGCGGTGATCGTTGCCATGCACCATGAACAGGACATGATGAAGATGGGAGGCCTGCGAAAGCAGTTGCCTGCGGTGTACTGGGTATTCCTGACAGGGGCTGCCTCACTGGCGGCCATCCCCTTTATTACTTCCGGGTTTTACAGTAAGGACCAGATCGTATGGCTGGCCTGGTCTTCGGCACAGGGGCATACATTGTATTGGGTATGCGCCGTTACAGGTGCTTTCCTGACGGCCATGTATACTTTCCGTATGGTGTTCCTTACATTTTTCGGAGCGGCAAGGAACCATCAGCATCCGCATACACCTGGGCCATCGATGATGATACCGCTGTATGTACTGGCGGTATTAAGTACGGTGGCAGGTTTTATTGAGCTGCCGCATACACTGGGACATGTAACACTGTTCAGCGATTTTCTCCGGCCCATGTTGCCTGCTGTGCAGCTGTTACAGGAGTCAGCAGCGCTGGAGTGGGCCTCCCAGCTGCTGGCAGCGGGCCTTACCTTCCTGGGTATCTATATTGCCTGGCTGTGGGTGATCAGGCAGCCGGAAGGTATGAAGCGTTTTGCACAGATGCCTTTTTATGGCAGTGGCTGCGCGTGTTCTGGATGAAGGGATGGGCCTTTGACGATGTATACAATGCGCTTTTTTGTGCAGCCCTATGTGCAGACCGCCCGCATGAACCGCCGGGATATGATTGACCGGATCTATACTGCTCTTGCCGCCATCACGCAATGGTTCCATGATATACTGGCCCGTACACAGAACGGCATCCTGCGCTATTATGTGATGGGTGTGGTGATAGGTGCAGTGGTGATACTGAGTGTACTTATCTGGAAAGTTTACGTTTAAAATATTACCGGCATGATCCTCTTATATATCATACTCATTCCCGTTATAGGCGCTTTGCTTTCCTGGCTGGTGTCAGCCAGGAGTGTGACGTTGTGCCGATGGATAGCTTTAGCCAGCCTGTTACTGGATCTTGTTATTGTTACCGGCATCTGGCTGGACCAGGGAGACGGTGGTAAGGGATGGCTGTACAACTGGCAGGCGCCCTGGATACCGCAGTTTGGCATTACCCTGCACCTGGCCATGGATGGGCTTAGCCTGGTGATGCTGGTGCTTACGTTCTTCCTGGGTGCATTATCCGTGCTGGTATCCTGGAACGAGATCAGATGGCGGGCGGGTTTTTTCCATTTCAACCTGCTGTTTGTGATCACGGGTATAGCGGGCGTTTTCCTGACCATGGACCTGTTCCTGTTCTATTTCTTCTGGGAAGTGATGCTGATACCCATGTACTTCCTGATCGGTATCTGGGGGCATGAACGCAGGGAATATGCCGCCTATAAATTCTTCATCTTTACCCAGGCAGGCGGGCTGCTGATGCTGCTGGCTATCCTCGGGTTGTATTTTGTACATGCGGCTAACACCGGTGTATATACGTTTAATTACTTTGATCTGCTTCATACGCCAATGGCGCGCAGCCTTTCGCAATGGCTGATGCTGGGTTTCCTCATCGCTTTTGTGGTAAAGCTGCCAGCCGTGCCTTTTCATACCTGGCTGCCGGATGCGCATACAGAAGCGCCCACCGCCGGCAGCGTAATACTGGCCGGGCTACTGTTAAAGACAGGCGCTTATGGCATATTACGTTTTGTATTACCCCTGTTTCCCGCAGCTGCCCAGGATTTCGCCCCCTGGGCAATGCTGCTGGGAGTAGCGGGCATCCTGTACGGGGGACAGCTGGCGTATGCACAGCCGGACTTTAAACGGCTGGTGGCGTACACCAGTGTAAGCCATATGGGCTTTGTACTGCTGGGCGCTTTTGCCTTCAACGAAGTAGCCTACCAGGGTGTAGTGATGCAGATGATCACGCATGGTATCAGCACAGGGGCATTATTCATGCTGGCGGGTGTATTGTATGAACGTATCCATACCCGTGAGCTGAGCAGGATGGGGGGCTTGTGGCCTGTGCTGCCGGCGATGGGCACCGTGACGATGATATTTGTGATGGCTTCGCTGGGCTTACCCGGACTGGGTAATTTCATTGCCGAGTTCCTGATACTGGTAGGCAGCTGGCAGGCCAACCGGCCGCTGACCGTACTGGCGGCCATCGGGCTGGTAATAGCTACGATTTACTCATTGCGTATCATGCAGAAAGTGTTTTTCGGGCAAACGGAAAGACAGTTCGGTCTGCCTGATCTCAATACCAGGGAATGGGTGATGCTGGCGCCCCTGGTGCTGGTGATCATCTGGCTGGGCGTATATCCCAAACCGGTGCTAAAAATGCTGAATACTGCACGCGGAACGCTGAACGCAGCACGCGGAACGCTGCATGTGGCGGAGGCGCCTGACAATACAAAGCGCATGCAGCCTTCAGCCTTCAGCGTTGAGCCTAACCAATAAACTTCATACTATGACCTTCGACGATCTGCTCAGCCTGGGCCCTTTGTTCAATATCTGCGGCGGCGCGGTCATTGCCATGCTGCTGGTAGCCATCTGGCGTAACCACCGGTTGGTGTATTACTTTACATTACTGGTCTATATACTGGCGCTGGCTTCTGTGGTGCCGGTAGCAAAGCTGTTGCCGCATATCATTGCGCCGCTGGTAGTGGTAGATATGTTTGCGCTGTTCAACAGCGGGGCCATAGTGGGTTCGGGACTGATCATCGTACTGTTATCCTACAACTATTTTGAGGAGCGGGAAGAGCGGAAGGAGGAGTACTATCTTTTATTGCTGCTGGCCACTGCGGGAGCGCTGGTGCTGGTGATCAGCCGGCATTTCATGTCGCTGTTCCTGGGACTGGAAATGCTGAGCATCAGCCTTTATGGGCTGATCGCTTACCTGCGCGCCCGTCAGCGATCAGACGAAGCGGGGATCAAGTACCTGATACTGGCCGCCCTTTCATCTGCTTTCCTGTTATTTGGTATGGCGCTGGTGTATGGGTTTACCGGGCATATGGATTTCCCGGGCATAGGCGCTTACCTGCAGCAGGCAGGCAGTGTACCGTTGCCAGTGGTGGCGGGTTTCGGGCTGATGCTGATAGGCATTGGATTTAAGCTGGGCATTGTACCTTTTCATATGTGGGCGCCGGATATTTACGAAGGGGCGCCGCTGCCGGTGGCCGCTTTTGTAGCTACCATCTCCAAAGGGGGCGTGCTGGTGGTGCTGATCCGGTTCTTCCAGGATGTGAACGGCACCCAGTATACCATGCTGTGGTGGATACTGGCTATTACTGCCGTAGCATCCATGTTTGTGGGCAACTGGCTGGCGCTCACACAGCAGAATATTAAACGTATGCTGGCTTACTCTTCCATTGCCCACCTGGGCTACCTGCTGGTGGCCTTCCTGGCAGGTAAGCAGTCCGGGCTGGAGGCCATCGCCTTCTACCTGGTGGCTTATTTTCCCACCAGCATAGGTGCTTTTGGAGTGCTGATCGTGATGAGCAGCAGTGTGCAGGATGCAGAAACGGCGGAGGATTATCGTGGATTGTTCTGGCGTTATCCCTGGGTAGCGCTGGCATTTACGGTGATGCTGCTTTCGCTGGCGGGTATTCCGCTGACAGCGGGCTTCATCGGCAAATTCTATATTGTATTGGCGGGGGCAGACGGCAACCATTGGTTCCTGCTGCTGATGCTGGTGATCAACAGTGTTATTGGTCTGTACTATTATATCCGCATTGTGGCCATGATGTTCCGTACCACGGAAACGCCACAACGTACCTTTATCAAACCCGCCCTGCCCCTGGCGGGCAATATTACACTAGGTTTGGTGGTATTGCTGCTGGTGGGACTTGGCGTGTATCCCTCCGCTATGATGCAGCTGATACAGCAGATGATGACGCTGATCAGGTGATCAGCGTGCCTGGCGGTTAAAGTACCGGGCCGTCATGGTGGCCACGGGAATGCCTATGGCGAGTATGAGGATCAGCATACCCAGGAGGGAGGGGCCCAGCCGCAGGGGAGGCTGTTTATAGGCGGAAATGGGCAATACTACCAGGTTCATGATGCACCAGACAATGGCTCCGTACAGGATACCGCTTACAAGGGGCTGTTTGTGCAGGAAGGAAAGGCGGGGATATACCAGGAAATAGCCGATGGTAAAAAGCATGGCGATCAGGTAGTGGAAAAGTAGCCCGGCGGTTGCCATGGCGGCGCCGCCTGCGTAGGCTTCCCGCCCAAAAATACCGCTGGCGATACCTTGCAGTATCTGCACAGCGGTTGCTTTGTCCAGGATCACGGCATAAACGATGACAGCAGCGAGTATATCCAGCGTGCCGGCTATTACACCGGTACGCAGCATCGTCTTAAATGTTGGAGAAAGCATATTCAAACAGGTTTAAAAGGGCATGGTTCCCGTAACAGATTCAGATTTTGTTATGAGCGATACAGGATACCTGGTTTGTTGATTCAGCACTTTACATCCGGCGGAAGGAGAGATGCAGCTGGCTGAATGAGCGTCTGGCAGTACAAATGTAGTGATGGGCCTGCAGGTAAAGCAGGCAATTCAACGGGGAACAGGCAGGAGGCAGCAGAAAGGGGATACGGGCCCCTGTGCGGCGTTGGTACGGTGCAAAATAACGGTGATATGCTGAAAACTGCAGGTGATGTTCCTGCTTAGTTGATGGAGGGCAGGTGTATCCCGGTATTGTCGAAAATAATGCTGTCTATATCTTCTATTGTGTTCACACTCAGGAGGGAAGCAAACTGCATGGGGATGGGAGAGCACATCCAGGTGCCGCCTTTCTGTACTACGCCAAAGGCGGTTTTTCCAACTTCTATCTTATAGTACTTGTTACCTTCCAGGAAATGAAAGCCTAATGCCAAAAGCCGCTCGGGAGTGATCTGATCCATGTATTATATTTTTCGTAAATATAATACCTTTTTGTTTAAAAGGAAGTCTAATGTCGTATAGTCCTTAGGGTTGTTCCAACAGGCTTACTACCAGTTCCTTATAGCTTCTGCCGATTGGGGATGGGTTTTCCGTTCACTTCTACATCGGTAGCGGTAAAGGCTTCTATCTTGTCTTTGGCAACGATGAAGGAGCGGTGCACGCGCAGGAAATTATTACGGGCCAGCAGCTCTTCGATCTGGCCGATCTGGAACTTGGTAAGAATGGTTTTGTCGCGGGTAACGATGCGGATATACTCCTTCATGCTTTCGATGTAGAGGATCTCATCCAGGTAGATCCTGACTTTCTTTTTGCTGACATTGAAAAAAAGGTGCAGTCTTTCCGGTTTGGCGGGAACAGGGGTCACGGGCGGTGCGGGAGGCGTAGATTGTTTGAGTTTGTTGACGGCCATGAGGAAGCGGCTGAACTCAATAGGTTTCAGCAGGTAATCCACCACGTTCAGTTCATAGCCCTGCAGGGCGTACTCCTGGTAGGCAGATGTAATAATGACCTGGGGCGGGTTTTTAAGCGCTTTTACAAAGTCGAAGCCTTTGAGCTTAGGCAGATGTATATCGAGGAAAATAAGGTCTATTTTCTCCTTTTGCAGCATGTCCATTGCATAGATGGCATCACTGCAGATCCCTTTCAGCTGGAGAAAGGGCACCTGTTTGATATAGTCTTCCAGTACTTCTGCCGCCAGGGGCTCATCTTCCACGATGATGCAGCTATAGTTTTGCATGACTGTCCAGGTTTATGGTGAGGTGTACTTTGAACCTGTTCTGCTGGTCCTGCACATCCAGTTTATATTCCTTGTACATCAGCTCGAGCTGGCGTCTAACGTTGCTCAGGCCGATATTGTCTGTAATGGCGCTGCCATTGCCGTTCTCCTTACTGTTCTCTACCAGGAAGTTCAGTACACCCTGGTGTAAGCGAAGGTCAATATAAACAAAAGCATCCATCCGCGATTCACTGACGCCGTGCTTAAAGGCATTTTCCACAAAAGGCAGGAGGAGCAGGGGGGCTACGGGAAATGTACCGTTGTCCACTTCTTTACGGAAGGTAACGCTTAGTCTCTTGTTATAGCGGATCTTTTCCAGTTCGAGGTAATCATCCAGCATTTTGATCTCATCGCAGACGGGAATGGCGCTTTTACCGGTTTCATAAAGCATGAAGCGCAGCAGCTTGGAGAGCTTCATCACTGTTTCGGCGGTATAGTCTGATTTTTTGCGGGCCAGCCCGTAGATATTGTTGAGCGTATTAAAGAGGAAGTGCGGGTTGATCTGGTTGCGGAGGAACTTCAGCTCTGTTTCCAGCTTTTCCTTTACCAGGTTCTTTTCCCGTTCCTTGCCTGCCAGCTGGATACGCAGCAGGTGAAGGGTAACAACGGTGCCGCTGACAAAGCCCATGTCCATAATGCCGAGCAGCACGCTGGCTACGTTAAACAGGGCTTTTGTTTTCAGCAGGCCCTCGTATACCCGTGGATAAATGAAGTAGTTATAGGTAAGGCGATAGAGTACCAAAATGACGATGAACACCGCTGCTATTTTGGTTACTTCCTGCCATAGGCGGCCTTTATCCTGCAGCAGGCGGTTTACTGATACGTAGATCACAAAATAGGCGAAGGACATTTTGAGAATGCCTACGGAAAGCGCCGCCTGCAGGGACATGGCAAAGCGTGTACTTTCCGGGATGCCCGGAAGGGCTGGTCCTACCCAGAGGAACTCCAGCAGGGAGTCCTGCAGGATGTATACTACCCAGAATAAAATATGCAGCAATACCCGTTTCATGCGATCCAAAAATCGTAAAAAAGACGGTTATTACTGCATAAAGGGGACCAATGACGGTTTTCAACGGATGAAAAGCAGGAAGGTGGGGGAAAACACAACCTGCAACTACTCCTCCAGCTGCGCTACTGCTTCCAGTAACATACAGCCGCTTAGTTGCGTAGTCATATCTGTAGTGGTGGCGGTACTGTTCCAGGCGGTGTTGAAGAGCACCTGCGGTTTGGTGGTGCCCTGCAGCCACAGGGTTTCAGCGTTCAGCCGCAGGAAGCTGGCAAACTTTGTTTTGTCTGTGCTGCTGATATCGGTGTCGGTGATGAGCAGCATGAGATAGCGTACCAGTATGCCTTTGAAGAGGCCTCCATCGCCGCCGCCTTCAGACTTCAGGATGTTGTTCTGTGTGAAATCGCCACCCAGTGCATTGTTGGCGGTTTTCAGGGCGTCGTTGAGGTAAGCCTGTTCGCCGGTGAGCTTATACAGTTCCACCCCGGCGCCAATGAATACGCCCTGGTTGTAGGTGAAGCGCCAGTTTTTATCAATTGCGCCGTTGCCTTCGCGGTTGATGCCATCCCAAACAAGGCCGCTGGCGGGATCTACCAGGGTTGTTTTCTGCCATTGGTAGATCTTTTTTGCCCAGTCGAGATCAGCTGCGTCATGTGTTACCTGGTACATACGTGCTGCAATGATAGCGGCGGGCGCATTGGCAGGCGTGTTTTTGTAGTTCCTGCTTTTGTCTTTATTCCAGTGAATGCCGCCGCCCCAGGTATCGTCCCAGCCGCCTTTGATGTCGTTCCACAACAGCTGTGCGGTGGTCTTGTAACGGTCGTCCTGTGTGGCTTCGTAGGCCCGGAGACAGGCCAGCGTCATCCACTCCATATCGTCGTAGAAGTGATTGATATAAGTGTTGCCGTTCTTTGCTTTCATGCCATCCAGCAGCTCGCTCATTTTGTCTTTGTAGGCATCGTTACTGGTACGGATGTAGCCATCCACCAATACATCCAGGGCATGCGCATTGGGCCAGTAGTTGAAGGTGAGGTCACCTGCATTGTTGGCATTAAAGTATTTGCCGCCGGCGTTGTAAAAATTGCCGGTCAGCGAAGCCTGGGCCGAGTCTGCAATAGCGGGCCAGTCAAACTTGTACACCGCTTTATTGGCGCCCGGTCCGGGACCTTCATCTTTCGGCTCTTTCAGGCAGGATGTAAAGGCAACAGATAACAGTATTATCAGGAAGGAATATTTCATGTTAGAAGGTTTGAGGGTTTGAAAGTTTAAATGTTTGAGACGTTCGCGAAGACGCTTAACTGTTCAGACATTTAAACTTTCAAACATTTAAACGAATTACAGTACGATCACTTCGTGCGTGTAAGCTTTATCATTATAGAAATACACTTTCACGTCACAGGCTTTCGTATCTACTTCTGTTTTGAATTTATAACAGTAGTTCCACTGGTCGTTGTTGGTAATGGGAAACAGGTTCCAGAAAGACAACGGCGTGGCGGCAGTAGGACGGGAATTGTCGGCATTGGAGCTGCCCAGCCATTCTTCTGCATCGGCGCCGTCGGCGGTCTTGGTATTAAGGCGGAACTTGTAGCGCTCATCGCGGCCCCATGATTCCTGCCTGAAGGTGATCACCTGGTTGGAAGCCGTGAAGGTGCCGTTACCGGAGTAAGTCAGGTCAAACATGATCTGGTTGTTAGGTGCAAACCAGAGTCCCATACCGGTGATCTCTGTAACGGTGGCAACGGTGTTGTTGAAGTCCAGCCGGATGCGGTACACCTTGGTGCCGCCGCTGTGGGTGGATTCTCCGCCTTCTTTCAGCACGGTACCTTCCAGTGAATAGGTAGCAGGTGTACCGGTGTTACGGTCGGTAAAGTGGTATTTGCCGTCTTTCAGTGAAGTATACAGTTCAAACACACCGCTGGTGATCATTTTCATGCGGATGGCCTTTGAGAGGTCCGCGCCCGTTTCGGTGGCATCGCCGGTGAGGAATACGTCTACCGGTATTTCAGCAAAGCCATTGGGCCTTTCCACTTCCAGCAGGCGGCTGGTGCTGGCCTGCTGAATGTTATATCCTTTGGCGGCAAGTACGGTCCATTTCAGTTTGCCGGTACCTAGTGCAGGGATGCCGGCTGCGCCTGCAATGCTGTTCAGTTCTTTGTGCGACAGGCTCAGTTTGTTCTGTACGCCGCCGCCGTCTGAGGAGAATTTGGCGATGGGATTGGAGAAGTCGCCGCTCTCTTTATCGAAGGCCACTTCATACAATACGAGGGAGCCGTCTTCTGCACGGGCCTGGTCCCATTCAAAACTTACGGTAGCGCTGGTAGCGGGTTGCAGCTTTACAAATTTATTATCTGCAGGAGCATTGAGCCTGCTTACGGGCTGCAGGTTCGTGTTCAGTTTGTAATCATCTTTTTTACAGGCGCTCAGCAGCATGCCCATTACGAAGGGCAGTATAGCGATAGTATGTATCAAACGTTTTTGCATAAACGGAATTTTAATAGTAGTACAATTGTTACCAACCCTGGTTTTGTCCGAGATTATTGTTCTGGTCGCGCTCAAAAGTGGGCACGGGCCACAGGTAGTGCTTGGGATTGTTAAATCCGCGGTTCTCCACGATGATGTACCCGTTTGGGTCTCTGTTGAAAGCGCCGGATGTTACCCTGATACCTCTAACAGGTCTGTTCATTACCTGGTCTGCTATTTTCCAGCGGCGGATATCGAAGATGCGGAGGCCTTCAAAAGCCAGTTCTGCCCTTCTTTCGCGGCGGATCACATCGCGCAGCTGTGCCTGGGAGAGCGCGGTGTTGAACTCAGTAGCGCCTGCATCGGTGAATTTAGCGCGTACACGTAAGGCGCGGATGGTCTGATTCCAAACGGCGGCATTCATCTGGCCCAGCTCATTCTTTGCTTCGGCATAGGTGAGCAGCACTTCTGCGTAGCGGATCAGGATGAGGTTGAGTGTAGACTGGTAATTGGTAGCCGCGCGGTCATAATATTTCTGGAAATAATAACCGGTAGGAGAGGCGCCCTGGTCGTCTACCGTGTTGGTAGCAGGGTTGGAGCCTGGCTGCGTAAGAATGGTTTGCAGTGTGCCGGTGAAATCTGTTACGGTAGAACCGTGATGCAGGATGGTGGCTTCAAAGCGCGGGTCCCTGTTGGTGTAGGGATCGTTTTCGTTATAGCCGGAGCCTGCTTCCCTGATACCTCTGCCGTTCAGCATAATATAGTCGTCTACCAGGTCTTGTGTAGGTACGAGCACACTTCTTAACTGCGTTACGGTCTGCGGCATGAAAGAGCGCTGCCGGTCGTAAGTGCGGCCGCCGCCGTACTGCAGGTCCAGCACTACTTCGCGGTTGTATTCATTGCCAACGGTGAAGATGCTGCTGTAATCGTTCATCAGGCCATAGGTGCCATTGTTGCTGCTGTTCAGGAGCAGTTCACAGTCAGTGGCGGCTGCCTGCCATTCACCGGCGTACAGGTGTACACGTGCGCTGAAGGCAATGGCGGCGCCGCGGGTAATGCGGCCCCTGTCTGATTCAGCATAGCCGCCGGGGGCGCCGCTGTAATCATTGACGGGCAGATCGGCAAGGATGGCGTTCAGCTCGCTCTGTACAAACTGCAGCACCTGGTTTTTTGCCGTGCGGGTAATGGTACGTGATGCATCCATGGAGATCACGTTGGTGAAAAAAGGTACGTCCCCATACCAGTTCAGTAATTCAAAGTAAGCGTAAGCGCGTATAAAGCGGGCTTCCGCGGTGAGACGGCGTTTCAGCGTGCTGTCCAGCGCGGGTACTTTGCCGATATTCTCTGTAAGGTTGTTGCACCTGCGGATGGTGGTGAAGTAATAGCCCCAGGTATCTGTTACCCTTCCGTTGGAGGGATCATAGCCGCCGTTGGCGATGGCGGTCACGTTCTGGTAGCCGTTGCCGTTTACATAGGCGTTATCGCTCAGGCCTTCGTTGCCGAAGAAGTAATCGTCTTTGGAGAGATGTTCATAACAGGCGGCGAGGGCGTCCTGTGCATCATTTGCATCCCGCCAGTAGGCAGTTTCAGTGAACTCCCGCGTGATCGGCTGATCCAGCTTACGGCAGGAGACTAATGCGGCGATGCCGAGTAGTATAACAAGTGACTTTTTCATTCGTTTAATTTTTGTTTGAACGTTCGGAACGTTCGCGGATCATTCTCAAGCTTTATAACCTTTAAACATTCAAACCTTAAAATTTAACATCCAGGCCAATGGCATAGGTAGCTGCATTGGGATAGTTACGCCCTGCGATGGGGTTGTAACTGGCATTGTTCAGCTTATCGTCATACTGGGTGAACTCCGGATCCACGCCCAGTTCGCGGAAGCGTTTAGGCATGATGGTGATCAGGTTCTGGCTGGTGAAATAGATCCTCAGGCTTTCCATATTTACCTTGCCGGTGATGGAACGGGGCAGGGTATAACCTACCTGCAGGTTCTTGAGGCGGAGGTATTTGGTATCGAACATCCAGTAATCGGAATAAGCAAAGTTGTTGGCGTTTGCAGTACCGATGGTCAGGCGTGGATAGCTGGCGCCTGGATTGGTGGGCGTCCAGCGGTCCAGGTGCTGCACAAAGGCGTGATCCTCGTTGTTGTGGAATGCTTCCACGATATCGCCGCGCAGGAACTGTGAGCGTTTACCTACGCCCTGCCAGAACATACTGAGGTCAAAACCGTGCCATGCCACGTTATAGGTAAAGCCAAAAGTGTAGCGGGGGAAGGGATTGCCGAATACATAACGGTCGTCTGCATCGATCACTCCATCTCCGTTACGGTCAATGTAGCGGATATCACCGGGCATTACCTGCTGGTTGTAGGCAAAGGGAACTTTAGGCGCATTCTTGATATCGTCGAGGTTCTGGTAAAGGCCGTTCGATCTGTAGCCAAAATAGGAAGCGATAGGGAATCCTTCACGGATGATAAAAGTGTAATCGCTGCCGCGGATAGACTCCTGTCCGAATTTGATCACCTTGTTCAGGTTGTCTGACAGGTTAAAGCCGAAGGAATGGCTTACCGGACCCGTATTGGTGCGGTAGGTAAGCGCCAGTTCCCAGCCTTTGTTGTTCACGGTGCCTACGTTCTCCAGCGGAGACTTTTCCTGGTCGGTAGTTACACCGGCGGTACCGGGTACTGTCTGGAAAAGATAGATACCGGTGGTATTCTTGTTGAAATAATCAAAGGAAGCGGTCAGCTTGCCGTTAAAGAAATCTGCATCCACGCCGTAGTTGGTCATGGTGGAAATTTCCCACTGCAGCAGGTCGTTATAGGTAGAGTACACGGCGCCTGTAACGGGGGCGTTATTAAAGGAATAATAGCCCTGGTTCAGGTATACCCTGGAGAGGTAGTTAAAGCCGCCGATGTTGGAGTTACCCACACGGCCCCAGGAGAAACGGAATTTAAAGTTGCCGATGTTGTCTTTCACATACTGCATGAAGTCTTCATCGGTAACGCGCCATCCCAGTGAGAATGCGGGGAAGAACTGCCAGCGGTGACCGGGTGCAAGTTTGGATGAACCGTCATAGCGCCAGGTGAATTCTGCCAGGTATTTATTGTCATACACGTAGTTCACCCTGCCAAAGAGAGAGTTCAGCGCAAACAGGTTGGGATTGCGGATCTCGTTGTAATTATCGAGGCTGCCGTAGTCGAAAGTGCCGTCTGGTTTGGGGCGATAGCCGCCACCGATGGACCAGTCGTCATCCAGGTTGGTCATCCCGATACGTTCTGCACGCAGGCCATAGTCTTCGTTAATGGCATCGCTACGTGCACCTACCTGGGCTTTCACGTAATGCTTCTTAAAGAACGTGTTCTCATATTCAGCAGTAGCATATACGTTGGTGTTAAGATCCTTGCGCTCTGACTGAAGCAGCTCATTGAACTGCGGCGGGTTGGCCGTGGTGTAGTAGGGCGCATAGCTGAACTTGTTGAAGCGGCGGGTTTCGGTGTTGATGTTATATACGCCGGATGCGTTGAAGTTCAGGCGGAAGTTCTTCACCGGTGTGATGGTCACATCCAGGCCGCCCATCAGGTTATCTACTTCATTCAGTTTATAACCGCCTTCTGCCAGCTGGGCAAATACGCTGTTGCTGGTGAGGGAGGGTACCACCCAGTTGCCCAGGCTATCTTTTACAGGATAGATGCGGGGTACGCGCATAGCGTCGCGCATGGTGATACCCATGTCAAAAGGAAGGGTGCGGAAGTATGATTTGGTGTAGGCCAGGTTGGCGGCCACCTTTACATACTGGCTAACGTCTATGCCTATATTGGCGCGGGCGTTGTAGCGTTTGTAGTAGAAGTCCTGGTCGGCCGGCAGCCATTTATTCTGCAGCATGTTACCCTGGTTCACATATCCCAGGGAGAGCAGGTAGCTGCTGCTCTTACCGCCACCGGTAACGCTTACACTGTGGTTTTGCTGCGGCGTGGTTTTGCGGATCATCTCGCGCAGCATGGCGGGTTCAGAGCCACGCTGGTGCCAGTGTTGAATTTCCTCTGACGAGAACTGCGGTGTTTTACCGGAGTTTACCAGGGCTTCATTCTTCAGCGTCATGTACTCCCATGCTTCTACCTGGCGGGGCAGGGTAGTAGGCGTTTGCAGTCCGTACATGCCGTTGTATTGTACGCTGGGTTTCTGGTCGGTCTTACCTCTTTTTGTGGTAATGTAGATCACGCCGTTGGCAGCCTGTGAACCGTAGATGGCGGAAGAAGCCGCATCTTTCAATACGGAGATGCTTTCCACATCATAGGGATTGAGGTTCTGTAAACCCGTAGTGCCCGCCTGTACGCCATCTATGATGATGAGGGGCGCATTACCGGTAAGACTGCCTACACCGCGGATGTTCAGCGTGAGGGCGGCGCCCGGTTCAGCGGTGTTCTGCTGGATGGTAAGGTTGGGCGCCAGGCCTTGCAGCGCCTGGAACATGTTGGCGCTGGGACGGCTGGTAATATCCTTGGTAGCTACGGTGCTGATAGCGGCTGTTACCTGTGCTTTTTTCTGCGTGGTATAAGCCGTTACCACCACTTCTCCCAGTTCTTTGGAGTCTGACTCCAATACCACGGTAATGTTAGTTCTGCCGTTGATCCCCACTTCCGTTGCCGTGTAGCCAATGGAAGAGCATACCAAGGTACCATTGGCTTGCCCACTGGGGACCTTTAGCGTAAAAAAACCGTTCTCATTTGTGGTAGTACCGATGGTGGAAATGCTTTTCAGGCGGATGTTCACACCAGGAATACCTTCGCCGTTGTTGTCTACCACGCGGCCGTTGATGGTCACTTCCTGCTGCTGCTGGAATTCGGTGGCCGGCTCGCTGCCCTGGCGGAGGATGATCTTGTTATCGATCAGCTCATAGCTCACGTTGAGCGGAGACAGGAGCATGGGCAGCACTTCGCTCAGCTGTTTGTCTTTTACATTCAGTGAGATGCGTTGTGCGGTTTTGACAAGATCGTTCGAGTAAACGAACACGTAAGTGGTTTGCTGTTCGATCTTTTCCAGCACCTGTTCCAGGTGCTCATTCTTTACCTGAAGGCTGATACGGCTTTCAAGGGTCCTTTCATCGTGTTTTTCCTGCTGGGCGTCGCGGTGCGGCGGCGGCATGCTGTAAGCGTATGCCACCTGTGCTTTAAGGTCGAGCATGTTGAGCAATGCCATGCAGATGACCAGCGGTAAGCACCATGAGCGGACAGCGGGCGAAAGGAGTGCAAGTAGAGATTTTACTCTCATAGCGTGGACGTTTAGCATTAAAAAATGAAGAATTAATAATTAGTAATGAATAGTCAGTGGTTGATCGTTAGTGTGCTGTCAGTTATTTCATAATGGAATGCACGCGACCTTGCCAGGTAGAACATGATCTCTTCCAGGGAATTATGCTGGAAGGAACCTGTAAGGCGGTAATGCTTTGGTGTTTCGGTATTGAATCTTACTTTTTTGCCGAAGGTTCTTTCCAGTTCCATGGCAATGCTTTCCAGCGTGGCATTGCGGAATACCAGGCGTCCTTCCGTCCAGGCTTTATCGTCCTGGCTGGAGGTGTTCTCCTTCACGATATTCCCGGTTTGCTGGGTGAAGGTCACCTTTACATCGGGCGTAATGAGGATGGTATCAGGCTGTTGTTCGCTGTTTTCATCATATTTAGGGATGAAGGCCACTTTGCCGGTGGTAACGGATGTTTGCACGGGCTCATTGTCATATGCGCGGATATTGAATGAGGTGCCCAGCACTTTGATGGTGCCTTTGTGCAGGCGGATGATGAAGGGCTTTGCTTCATTGTTGGCCACTTCAAAAAAAGCTTCTCCTTCCAGGTATACTTCGCGCGAAGCGCCGGTAAAGACTTCGGGATAGGTGAGCTTACTATCGGCATTGAGCCAGATCTTGCTGCCGTCTGTCAGTTCGAGGATGGCTTTGGTGGCTTTACCGTTCTGCCGGTTTTGCCATTTTGCGGTGTCTGTGTGCGTTGCTGCAAGTTGTTTCGCCGGTTGCTGGCGGCGAAATATCCATGATACGCCCAGCAGCAGCGTGAGGGCGGCGGCAACACTGGCGCCGATGTAAATGCTGCGTACGAGGCCTTTGCGGCTTTTTGCGGGGCTTACAGGTGCAGGAGCAGCAGATGGCTGTATCCGTGCCAGGGTACGTTGTAATGCCTGTTCGGCATTGTTGGATGAGCGCTGGGCGGTTTCTGCAAAGTATTGCTGAAGGATAGTATAACGCTCTCGTAAATGTTCGTCTGCCTGCAGCAGGGTGTCGAGCTGCTGCAGCTCCTGCGGAGAGGCTTCTCCTGCAAGCTTTTTAGTGACGAGTGTGATGAATGGGTCTTCGTTTAACATAAGTATTTTGTTTGAGGGTTGATTTACGACAGGTGTTGTTGGGAGGTAGTCCTTGTTGCGAAGGTATTTGCATTCCGGGGACACCACTCCCCGTCATTGCGAGGCCCCGGGGGGCTTCGTCGCGCTTCACTCATATGCTTGCGCATTGCTCCTCGCAATGACGCAACTGAAGACCATTTTGCTCCTCAATGACGGGAAATGTTTTCGCAATGATGAGAAATGGTATTCCCCGCAACAATGCTAAGTGATGCCCCTCCCGCAGTAACGCGAGTTGTGAATCAACCATAAACAAGGACAGTGAAACTGAAAGAATTACTTACAAGGGAAATATTTTTTTTCCGCCGGGTTTATTGTTGGAGAGGTAGGGGCCGATGGTTTCATTCAGACGGCGCATAGCGCGGAAGAGTTGTGTTTCTACGGTACGGGGAGAGATATTGAGTATTTCAGCTACTTCTTTATACTTAAAACCTTCTTCCTTGATCAGCTTAAATACTTTACGGCATTGGTCGGGCAGGCGGTCTACTTCCTGGTCCAGTTTAAAGAGGATCTCTTTCCATTCCATGCTGCGTTCAGGATCGATGCTGTTGGTCAGCTGGGAGATGCCCGTATCGGTAAGGGGAGCGATGCGCAGGGCGGAGTACTGCTGCAGGTAGTTGAGAGAGTGGTTTTTGATGGCGATGAAAAGGTACACCTCCAGGTTAACCACTTCTTCCAGGGCCTGGCGGCGGTTCCAGATCTTCACAAATACATCGGAGACAATCTCTTCTGCGGCTTCGCGGACGTGAACATACTGCATGCTGAAGCGGAGGAGGCGGTCATAAAAGTGGCGGAACAGGTCCGAAAAGGCTTTTTCGTTACCATAACGTGCAATTTGCTGCTGCCACTCTTTGATGTTAGCACTGTTCATACGCCGGCGCGGTGGTGGATTTCTAGTATAGACAGCGAAGTTGGGAAAAATACTTACAAGAAATAAAAAAAAAATTGAGGTTTGAGGTTGGAGGTCTGAAGTTCGTTAAAGGTTACCGGTTCAGGGTAAGAGCGCCCGTCCGGCGCACTTGTTCCGAACCTCAAACCTCCAACAAATCTCAAATCTCAAACTTCAAACCCCAAACTTTATTAGTTTCCTGCCCTTTTCAGTTCGTCCGAGCTGCCGGTTTGTCTTTCGCGGGCGCCTTTGATCTCGTTGTTACCGAAGCGGTAGCTCAGGGACAGGGTATAGGTGGTGGTGTTCCAGGTGTTTTTGATCCGCGTGTCTACGTTGTTGTAGAGGGCGTAGCCGTTGAACTGGCTGCCGCGGCGGATGATATTATTGACATTGCCTTTAATGGTGAGCTTTTTGTTCATCAGGTCTTTCTGGAGGCCCAGGTTAATATCGTACTGGGCTTTGCCGTGAAAGATGCCTTCCAGGAATTTAGAGTAGTAGTAGCCACCCAGTTCCGCTTTCATATTGTTGGGAAGGGTAAAGGTGTTGGTGATGTTGAAATAGTACTGCAGCTTATTGCCGCTGTAATTGATATCGCTGGTGGTCAGGTCGTATACATTATAGAACAGGCTCAGGTTGGTGCTGGAGTTCCACCATTTGGTAACATCAAATGGCAGGGTAAGCGCCATGTTGTAGTTCCTCAGGTTATTGAAATTGAGGTTGGTGCTGGTTGTAATCTTGGTATTATCGTCCTGCAGCAGGATCTCGTTGATAAGATTCCGGGTATAGGCGTAGCCCAGGGTAAGGATATACTTTTGCTTAAAGGTGTAGGAAAGCTCGGTATTATCCGTATACTCCGGTTTCAGGTAAGGATTACCGCGGAAATAGGTGTATTTGTCCAGGAAGAACAGGAAGGGATTGAGCCAGTTGTACCCGGGGCGTTCTATACGGCGGGAGTAGGCAACGCCCAGCTTATGCTCTTCCGTGAATTTATAATCCGCAGAAAAGTTGGGAAAGAAATCCAGGTAATCACGTTTGATGCTGCTGTTCAGGCTTACCGAGGTACCTTCCGAGATGGTCTTTTCCAGGCGGAGGCCCGCTACAACATCGAATTTGCCCAGGGTGATCTTATAGGAAGAATAGGCCGCGAGGATATTCTCCTTGTAGATGAAGCGGTCGCTCTGGGTGGGAGCGGGCACATAGTCTTTCCCTCTAAGCGAGTCGTATTGCAGTTTATTATCCGTTTCCACGAAGCTGGCTTTGAGGCCGGCTTCCAGTTTGGACTTTTTATTAAAGGGCAGTACCAGGTCTGCCTTCAGGCTTTTGATGGTTACCTGGGTACGGCCATCATTCCGGATACTGTTGGGGTTACGGATCTTATCCAGGTAGTAATCAAACAGGCTGTCTGAAAGGTTCAGTCTGCGATGGTTGTTGAAACGGCTGAAATCCGCATCGAAACTGATCTCTGTACCGCTGGTATCCAGCTGGCCTTTATAGTTCAGGTTCACCGCAACGTTATTGAAACGATTGTTATTGGTGGTGAGGGTGTTAAGGGTAGAGTCTACCTTACCAACGGGATTGCCGATATCGGTACTGCTGTATATGCTGTTGCGGAAGGCGTTGAAGTAGCCGTTCACCAGCAGGCCTACGGTATGTTGCTTATTAACGAAATAATCAAAGCCGGTTTTAAAGCTGCGGTTGTTGAAGCGGTTGCGCTGGAAGATCTGCTGGTGAAAGAGCATGGGCTCATCGCCGGAGATGTTGCGGTACAGTTCGCGCCGGGTAAAGAAGCGGCGGTCGCCATAGTTCAGGTTACCGAAGAGGTTGAACTTAGTGGTACGCCAGTTAAGATTGGTGCCTGCGTTGTAGATGGGGTATCTGCCAAAACCCATGCTTGCGTTTACAGTGCCGTTAGTACCGGTGAGCTGCCCTTTCTTTGTTTTGATGTTGATGATGCCATTGTTACCCGCGGCGTCGTACTTGGCGCTGGGGGTGGTGATGATCTCTATCTGTGAGATGGTTTCTGCGGGCGTGCTTTTCAGCAGGTTGGCCAGCTGCTCGCCGGAAAGGTAGGTGAGCTTACCATCTATCATTACCGTAACGCCCTGGTTGCCTTTAATCAGCACGTTATCATCTTTATCGATGGTAACGCCCGGGGCTTTGCGGAGCAGGTCCAGCACGCTGTTGCCTGCTGAAGTAACGCTGCTTTCCACGTTAAGGGTGGTTTTACCGGCACTTCGTTCTATAAAGGGTTTCTGTGCCGTTACCTGTACGGCCTGCAGGTTTCGGGTCTGCTGGCTGAGCTGCACTGTATGCAGTGCGATGGTCTTATGGGATGCATCAATGGTGAAAGGCGCGCTTTTTCCGGGTGTATATCCCATGAGGGTTACCTCGATGAAATAGTGGCCCGCTGGAATATTATCGATGGTGGCATTGCCCTGTTCATCGCTCAGCTCACCTTTTACAAGGGAGCTGTCTTTTACCTGGCGTACCAGTACGTTGGCGAAGGCGAGGGCTGCGTTCTTTTCGTCTGTTATTTTAGTCGTGATCTTTCCTTGTGGCTTTGTCTGCGCAAATAAGGTATGGAATGTAAAGAGCAGAAAAAGCCCGATAAGTATACTTCTGGTCATAATTTCACCAATGAAAGGAGTGATGTCTGAATGTTAAGCCTGCGGTTTAGATAATTGTCTTGATTAGCCTGTTGATCAGATCTTGTTAAGCGTGTTGGTTCCGTTGCATTTTTTAGGTACTGCATTGAATCCGGTAATGCTGAAGGTCACCAGATAAAAAGGCACCATTTCGGGGCGCAGCTCTTCACTTACAGGGGTTGGCGACTGAATAGCACGATCTCTCCAGGTACTGAAAGCCAGGATAACTATACATAGCAATAACAGGAGCATTACCTTTCGCATTTTTTTGCTGTTTATTCTAAAGACGAGCAAGTTAAATAAAGGTTGCACTGCCTGCGGAAAAAAGTGATAAAATGGTGCAGGTGCGGGATGAACTGCGGATTATGGAGGATAATGGAAAGGTGCTATTTAAGTATCCGCTGTATGGTAACGGGCGATTTCTGTTCCAGCAACACCGTTCTTCCTTTGCTCAGCTCATCCAGCAAACCGTCCTTTGTATAGCGTACGGTCAGCAGTTCCAGTCCTTCGTTGTAAGAGAGCTTAAAGTCCTGGTGAAGGGTCTTGATCAGCTGCTCTATCTTTTCGGGGTTATTGTCTATACAGCAGGAGAAGCTGATGGCGCCGTTCTGCATGAGGTTGATCTTGATCTTCAGGCTGTGGAAGATGTCGTATATATCGCTGATCTTATCTTCCGTGATAAAGGCGTAATCGCGGGAGGTGACGGTGATCAGCACCTGGTTCTTTTTCAGTACGATGATGGGAGGCAGCTGGGTATGGTCTACCTCTTCCCGGATCATGGTGCCGGGGAGGTCTTTATTCAGGAAGCATTTTACATACAGGGGGATCTGCTTGTTCTGCAATGGCTTGATGGTTTTGGGGTGGATCACCTGGGCCCCGTAGTAAGCCATTTCTATCACCTCGCTGTAGCTGATCTCCGGTATGTTGATGGTATTGGGGAAGATTTTGGGATCGGCGTTCTTAAGGCCTTCCACGTCTTTCCAGATGGTCTGGCTGTCGGCATCAAGCATGTTGGCGAATACGGCGGCGGAGTAGTCGCTGCCTTCACGGCCCAGCGTTACGCTTTCGTTCTGATCGGTACTGCCGATAAAGCCCTGCGCGATGACGATATTAACGTCTTTGAAGAGGGGCAGCACTTTGTCGGTAATGTTACGCTGGGTAAAGGCCCAGTCGATATTGGCATCGCGGAAGTTATCGTCGGTACGGAAAATGTCTCTTACATCCAGCCAGGTATTCCGGATACCTGCCTGGTTGAACCAGGCGCTTACGATAGCGGTGCTGAGCAGCTCACCCAGGCTTACCAGCTGATCGTAATAGTAATCGTAGGAGCGGAGGGGTTTTTCGCCCAGGGTCCACTCGGCCTCGGTAAAGAACTGCTGGAGTTGCTGAAAGAGGGGATGTTCGCGGGTACCCAGCAGGGCGGCGGCCACTTCTACGTGCTGCCGTTTGATATTGTAGAGCAGCTGGGCGGCAATTTCCCGTTTACGGAGGAAGAAGTTCTGGGCCACCTTTTCCAGCTCATTGGTGGTTTTGCCCATGGCGGAGATCACGATGAGCAGCTGTTCGTCGGGGAACGACTGTACAATAGCCCCCACGTTATGGATACGTTCAATACTTTCTAAACTTGCACCACCGAATTTGAAAACCTTCATAAGGCAAAACTTCTTCTGTTAAAAAAATATTTCGCAAAGTACGGCAACTTTGAAATTGTTTAAAAATCTGTTTTGCAAGAAATGACAGTTTCGTTAAAATAGGTATTTACGCTATATTCGTTCTACTCAAACCCGTATAACGCTATGAACAACAAGCAGAAGGTAATGACCTTAGATGAATTTACTATCCAGGAGCTAAGGAACTATCCCGGGGCCACGGGACAATTATCCGGTTTATTACGGGATATCGGACTGGCGGCCAAGCGGGTGAATGTAGAAGTTAACAAGGCCGGTATTGCGGATATACTGGGCGAGGCGGGAAAGACCAATGTGCAGGGCGAGTCTGTCAAGAAGCTGGACGAGTTTGCCAATGACCAGTTCATCAACTCCCTGCGTACCAGCATTTACTGCTGCGGGGTGGCTTCCGAAGAGAATGAGACCTTTATCCCCTTTGAGGACGAATACTCCAAACAATCCAAATACGTGGTGCTGCTGGACCCATTGGACGGGTCGGGCAATATTGATGTGAATGTTTCCATCGGCACTATCTTCTCTGTATACCGCCGGCTGAGCCCCAACGGGAGCCGTTGTGAGCTGGAGGACTTCCTGCAGCCGGGCACCCAGCAGATAGCGGCGGGGTATATCATTTACGGATCTTCTACCATGTTGGTATACGCTACGCGGCGCAGTGTCCAGGGCTTTACGCTGGACCCTTCCATCGGCGAGTTCTGTTTATCACACCCCAACCTGAAGTGTCCGCCGGAGAGCGATATCTTTTCCGTGAACATCGGGTATTACCACCTGTATGACCAGCCTATCCGCCGGGCAATAGACCATTTCCTGGCCCGTACCGAGCATGACAAGATCTACCGGCACCGTTTTGTGGGGTGTATGGTAGCCGAAGTACATCGTACCCTGATACAGGGCGGTATCTTCATGTATCCTGCCTTTGGCAAGTATGCTGCGGGGCGTTTGCGCCTCTGTTATGAATGTAATCCTATGTCCTTCATCATGGAAAAAGCCGGTGGGGTGGCGATGGCCAATGGCCGCCAGCGGCTGCTGGAGCTGAAGCCTGCCCAGCTGCATCAGCGGGTGCCTATTTTTATAGGATCCAAGGGGATGATGGATACCTGGCAGCAGATCGTTACCAAGTAAGTTGTTGGTTATTTAGTTGTGCGTGACCGGGGTAAATGCGTTTTTACCCGGGAGGGACATGCTTTCAGTATGGGTGGCATATGAAAGGCGCATGGATGGTATAGCTGCCGGGCGCGGGATAAGTACGGACTAAGCACTGACTAAGCACTTACCAAGCAACCACTAAGCACTTACTAAACACTTACTAAACTCCCGCTAAGCTGGTACTAAATTAACCCGGGGAGCGTTCGGCGTGTAAACGGCCGGGAAAACCTATGTAGAACTGAAGGTGAGCTGGAGTTAAGGTGGACCTGAGGTGGACTTGATGCGGGGTAAAATTGTATCAGGAGCAGGGGGCCTGGGGGCAGGCAGCAGGTGGGGCCGCAGCACAAATTAAAAATAGGTACAATAGTTGCTAAACCTGGATCGTTTTTATTAGTCTAAGATTAAAGTCTTTATTATTCACTATTAATAAGTATATGGTTATCAGTAAGCAGCGTAAGATTGTACTGTTATTATTCTCCTTTTTTATGAGTGTCCAGGTATGGGCCTGTCACCGGGCGGGTGTGCCCGTAAATGGTGGTCCGGAACCGGGAGGAACGATGGAAGAGCAGATACTGTATTACACCAACAAGTTCAGGGCGTCTAAAGGCTTACCGCCGCTGAAACTGGTGGACGTCATCAGCGATGAGGCCCGGGATCACAGTCAGGATATGGCACGTGGCCGTACTGGTTTTGGGCATGAAGGGTTTGAACAACGGGTGGATCATGTGAGTAAGAAGCTGGGCAGGGTGGCTTCAGCAGCGGAGAATGTGGCTTACGGGAACCTGGATGCGGAAGGTGTAGTGAATGGATGGATCAAGAGTCCGGGGCACAGGAAGAATATGCTGGGGAGTTATAACCTGATAGGGATAGGAGCTGCGCGAGGGAAGGGGAATATTATTTTCTTTACGCAGGTGTTTATTCAGAAGTAGGGGTGGGAAGAAGAGATGGAAAGCCGGGGGGTGACCTCCGGCTTTTTTAACGGCAAAATTCCTCCCCCGCAACCAACGGTTAGCGTGTAAATAAATAGTATTTTTAGATAGTATTATATCTCATAACGTAAACCCCGTTATGTATCCTCAAAAACCATTTTAAACCCAAATTCACACACCATGAAAAAGAAAACTTCAAAAACTCTTCAGCTGAAGAAGATCAAGATCGCACCCCTTTCAACCACTCAACAGAACAATCAACTGAGAACAGAAGAAATAGGTTGTTGGAGCAATCGCCAGACCTGTGCTTCCTGTGTATTAACCTGTACAACCAATTTGTGTTAAGGTAATTTTCAGTCCAAGGCTGTTTCCTGTTGGCGACAGCCTTGGGCATTAATGAGAAGAAGAGACATCTTTCCAGCCAACAAGACGGAAACCTTCTTTTTTCAGCAATTGGCTGAAGTCATCACTCATTACATAATTGAGGTCCTGCTGCCGCCAGGCGGCACCGAAATCAGGATGGTCTGTCGTAACGGCCTGCATCTCGTCGTTATCATAGGCCAGGTGGAAAATGATCTCGTTCAGTCCGGGTGTTAACTGCTGCAGCGCCTGATCATAATATTCATGCCACTTATCCGCAGGAGCGGCTTTGAAAGCGCTTATAAACTGCTTCACTACTACGTTGTTCACCGTGTCAATATAGGGCAGCATCTGGGGAGCCATGAGGTGTATCATGTTCATCGGGATCATGACCGGTAGATTAAACTCTTTGCCCAGCTCCTGGTATATCTTAACCAGGTCAGGCGATCCGAAAAGGCTGCCCATATGCGTATCCAGGTGGGAGATCCGGATGCCGGCGGCCATCGCTTTGCGGATCTGCGCCCGGACCTCCTTTCGCACTTCTTCAGGCTTGGCATGCCTGGCAAATTCTTCTACAGAAGTATAGAAATAGCCATCCTTGTCCAGCAGGCTGGCGATCTCATTGGAGGAGGCTACGCCACCCCATTTATAGTTTTTCCATTCTGCTGTCAGGGTGATATGGATGCCCCAATCCAGTTCAGGGTGGGTCTTTGCATAGGCCGCTATTTCGGGGAACCAGGCGCAGGGCACCATAATGGATGCGGAGGTGATCGCCTTTTTTTCAAAGGCAGCAATGATGGCCGTATTGGTGGCGTGAGATACGCCTGCATCATCTGCATGTACGATCAGCAGCTTGTCTGCATGCTGCGCTGCTGCCATGAAGGGGATGAAAAGGAGGGCGGCCGTCAGCACCCGGTAACATAGACTTTTCATAGTTTGTTTTTGAGGATTATTCAGGACGTTTATCCAGTACTTCCTTTTTCTCGATGCGATAAGACGCGATCAAACCAATGCCTCCAAACTCCGCAATGAGCGCAAAGTAAAGTGAAGCGTTTTCTTCCCCATCTATGGAGGATAAGGCCACGTCTATGAGGTATGCCAGTAATAATCCGATACCGCCACCCGTGAGCAGCAACCCATATTTAAGACTGGCATAGGGAGCCGGCCGGTGGATCTTGGGATTCATACCCTTTTCTATCATTGCCAGGTTCTCTTTCCTGAGGAGATAAACAATGCCAAAGATTAAAGCCATAACGCCTAAGGCGACCAGCACGGCCATGAACATTTCATTACTGTTCATGATTAAATAACATTTGATGATGAAAACTGTTTGCAGGACCTCTTCCTGGTGGCGATTGGCGGCTTCCTGGGATGGGCGTTGTTGGCTGTTGACTGGCAGGCCGCAGGTAAGGTTGTGTCCTCCATTGAGATCAGCAAGGCAGACCCCAGCCAGTATCTTACCCGCAAAACCCTCAATTACCTGCTCTTTCTGGATGTGTTGCTGGGATTGGTTTCCCTGGATAAGTACCTTTTCAGGCGGTTCAGGGCGCTGTAAATACAGCGGACCGTCCGGAAGATGCGTTGTTTTTTTCCTTTTTTACCGCTTACTTTGTTCTCCATGGAAAAGAAAACCATCATCACAGTCAAAGACCTGGTGAAGCAATACGGGGATTTTACCGCGGTAAAAGGGATCAGCTTCGAGGTGTATGAGAACGAGATATTTGGCCTGCTGGGCCCTAACGGGGCGGGTAAATCCAGTACCCTGGAGATCATTGAAACCCTGCGGGATAAGACCTCCGGACAGGTGATTGTAGATGGTTTTGACCTGGACAAAGACCCGGAAAGCATTAAAAACATCATAGGTGTACAGCTGCAAAGCTCAGGATATTATCCCAACCTCAACCTCACCGAGCTGATAGACCTGTTCAGCGGGCTCTATAACCAGCCTACAGACGCTAAAGAACTACTGGCCCGCTTCAACCTGGAGGACAAGGCTAAGGCCAAATACAAGGAACTCTCCGGCGGACAGAAACAGCGTTTTTCCATCGCCACCACGCTCATTAACCGTCCCAAGATCATTTTCCTGGACGAGCCCACCACCGGACTGGACCCCCAGGCCCGGCGCAACCTCTGGGAACTGATCCAGCACGTGAGGGCGCAGGGCACCACCGTGGTGATCACCACCCACTATATGGATGAGGCGGAATTCCTGTGCGACCGCTGCGCTATCGTAGATAAAGGCGAGATCATCGCCCTCAACTCTCCCGATGTGCTGATAGATAAACTGGTGGCAGGCGGTTTTGAACGTAAGAAAGAAGTGAAGCAAGCCAACCTCGAAGATGTATTCCTGCACCTCACCGGCAGGGAACTGAGGGAGGAAAGATGAATAAACAGCTTCTTCTAAACACTACTTATGGAGGACTTACAATACCCTATCGGGCGGTTCAACTCACCGGAGGTGATCACAGATGTTCAGCTGAAAGGCTATATCGATGATATACGCCATCTGCCCAACCTGCTGGAAATTGCGGTGCAGGGCCTGGATGCCTGGCAGCTGGAAACGCCTTACCGGCCCGGCGGCTGGACCATACAACAGGTAGTACATCACCTGGTAGACAGCCACACCAATGCCATTACCCGTTTTAAATGGGCGCTGACAGAAGATGCGCCGCTTATCAAAGCATATGACGAAGCCGCCTGGGCGGAGCTGCCGGATGTGCAACATACGCCCGTGAATGTGTCTGTTACCATACTATACGGCCTGCATACCCGCTGGGTACACCTGATGGAACACCTGACGCCCGCACAATGGGAGCGGACCTTCATCCACCCGGAAAGCGGGAAAACTTTCGGGCTTAAAACCGTGGCGGGTAACTATGCCTGGCATGGTATGCACCACCTGGCGCACATCGTTAACCTGAAAGAGCGGGAAGGGTGGTGAAAGTTGAGGGTTTAGGGGTTTAATGGTTTAATGGTTTGAAGGTTTGAGCGTTTAAGCGATTGATGGTTTGGACGTTTCAATGTCTTAAGCTGAAATAGCCGCTACTCTTACTTTTAAAAGTAAAGGGCTATCAGGTTAAGACAATTTTCCCGAACTTCAAACCTCAAACTTCAAACCTAGTATATGGCTTCGTTGGATTGGAAACTGCTGCATTCAGCGTATATCTATAAAAGCGACTGGCTTACTGCACGTAAAGACCGCTGCCTGACACCCGCAGGCAAGATCGTAGATCCTTATTATGTTCTAGAATATCCCGGTTGGGTAAATGCCCTGGCCATTGCAGAAGATGGCAAAGTGATCATGGTGCGCCAGTACCGCCACGGTTACGGGCAAACGATCATAGAAATTCCGGGTGGCGCCATGGACCCTGCAGATGCTTCCGCTGAAGCAGCCATGCGGCGCGAGCTGCTCGAAGAAACCGGGTATGCTTTTGACCAACTCGTACCGCTGGGGGATATTTGTCCGAACCCCGCCTCCAGCAACAATGTTACCTATATGTTCCTGGCTACCGGCGGAAAAAAAGTGCAGGAGCAAAAGCTGGATCAGAACGAAGAAATTGAAGTGGTGATCATCAGCATGGATGAACTGAAACAGCTGCTGAAAGCCAACCAGATCAGGCAGGCCTTGCATGTTAGCTGTATTTATTATGCTTTACAGCACCTGGGAGGGTAAATACCCAAATACCAAATTCCAAATTCCAAAAAGTAATGCAAGTGTTCCATTACAGACACCCGTGTTAAACTGGTGACTGGTACACCCCTTTGGTATTTGGAATTTGGAATTTGGTATTTTGGTCCTACATGGCTTCCGCTACAATAAAAAAGCTGCCGCATACCAGTATCAGATCGTCTTTATGGGCGTGCAAGCGGGCTGATTGAAGGGCCTGTTGCACGGTTTCGTAGGCATGTCCTTTAAGGCCATGGCGGGCGGCCATTTCTGCCAGGGAATGCTCGTCCAGCGCGCGGGNNNTNTGTGCCTTGCAGAAGTAGTAAGTAGCGGTTACCGGCAGCAGGGGAAGTACGGCATCGATGGCTTTATCTTTTACGAAGCCAACCACGATATGCAGTTTCTGGTAAACCGTATGACGCAGCTGCTGGATGATCTCCGTAATACCGGCTTGGTTATGACCTACATCCAGTATGGTGAGCGGCTGTGTGCTGAGCACCTCCCAGCGGCCACGGAGGCCGGTGAGTTTTCTTACATGGGCCAGGCCTTCATGTATGGCCTGCTCAGGTATTTCCCATTGTTTTTGCTGTAATATCCTGATGGCGCTGAGCACTGTCATCACGTTCTTTTCCTGGTATTGGCCTACCAGGTCGAGGGTGATGTGCACCAGGTCCTGCTGCGGTTTATGTTTGGGCACAATGCCCAGTTTCAGTCCGGCGGCCGGTTTGGCGGGTGTAAGACTACTTTCCTGTATCAGCCATTGCTGATCGGCAAAGCAGATGGGCGCATCCATGGCGGCCGCTTTTTCAGTGAACACGGATTGTACTTCGGGCTGCGTTTCGCCGATCACTACCGGGATACCCTTCTTGATAATGCCTGCTTTCTCTGCTGCAATATGGGGCAGTGTATTGCCCAGGATATGCATATGATCATAACTGATGTTGGTGATCACAGACAGCTCCGGAGTGATGATATTGGTGCTGTCCAGGCGGCCGCCCAGTCCCACTTCAATGATGGCGATATCCACCTGTTCCAGCGCAAAGTAATGGAAGGCCATGGCCACGGTCAGCTCAAAGAAGGATGGTTCCAGGGTGCTGACTGCATGCTGCATCTGCTCTGCAAATTCCACCACAAAGCTTTCCGGCACCATTTGTCCGTTAACACGTATCCGCTCCCTGAAATCCCTGAGATGCGGGGAGGTGTACAGTCCTGTTTTATATCCTGCCTGCTGCAGCACGGCGGCCAGCATGTGACTCGTTGAGCCTTTGCCGTTAGTGCCTGCCACATGCACCGATTTGAATTTGTCCTGCGGATTATCCAGCAGCTTACACAGCTCCAGTGTATTATAGAGGTCGTGCTTCAATGCTGCGGCGCCCACCCTGGTGAACATGGGGAGGTGCTGGTAGAGATAGTCGACTGTTTGCGTATAGTTCATTTGCCCCAGGGGGATTAATTAATAATGAATAATTTGTGATGCAAATATCATTCATTAGTCACTAAATAGTATTTGCAATACTGTTCAGGCTAATTGGTAATGCAATATTATTCATTAATAGTTAACAAACTTTCACCAGGCATGTTTAAGGCTTATCTATTATGAATTATTAATAATGCGGCCAGCCTTTCGGCTTGCTATCCGTCCCGCTATTATTAACTATTCATTATTCATTTACCGGGTGGGCGGGCAATCCACCTGCTGGCGCTGTCTGCGGAAAAGTCCTCCCTGGCGGTCGCCGCGTTTGAAGCGGATGGGTACTACCCGCAGGGCGATGAAGGCGTCTGCATGATTGAGTTCAGAGCGGACGAGGTTGGAGAGGATGCTGGACGAGCCGATAACGAGTGGTCCGGCGCGTAGTCCTACGCCAGCGTCAGCCTGGCCGAAGCGGTTGAGCACCAGCGGCAGGTAGGCGCCAAAATTCCTGGTGTCGAAGCGGGGCGTTACCTGCAGTTGGGTGATCATGTAGTTCTTGCTAACGTCGCTTTGCCCGGTGAAGAGGCCGATCACCGCGTTGGCGCTCAGGAAGAAGCGGCCGTTAATATTATAATCGCCGCTCAGGTGGAGGGCGGTAGGAAGGGCCATGAAGAAGCCATCATAGGTAGTGATGGGGGTGAAGTTCTGGATCACGCGGCGGTAGTAGACGCGGAGGTCTTCGTTCCGGCGGCGGGTGATGGAGTCCGGGCTTATGCTTTCGGTACGCAGATCGAGGTCCCTGTTAACGGAAGACTTTTTATAGAAGATGCCGCCGATGTCTGTAACGGAGGCTCCTAAACGAAACTTGTAGGTATCGGCATCCGGGTTCCAGGAATCAGAATCATAGTCGCCGAAGCCATCGCCATCGGGGCGGTACTCGTAGATCACGCCGATATCTGCTCCTATGCCGGGGTTACCGGTCAGTTTCAGGAAGTTCCCGGCGTTGGTGGGGCCCCAGGTATCCAGGTCCTCATTGTAGCCTGATTTGAGTGTACCGGTGCTGATGGCGGCATCGCGGCGGGTGTTCATAATGAAGGTGGCATCATCCGCCACTGCATAGCCGGCGGCGGTGCCGCTGAGGTATTTCAGGGTGAGGCCTGCTTTCCAGCGGCTGGTTACATTATCTTTGATCACGCGGGAGTAGGTAAGGCCTATCTCATTCCAACTGTGAAAAAATACGCTGGCATAATCGATGGAGAAATTTTTTCCTACGTAGCGGGGGTTGGGATAATCGATACCGAAGAAGTTGGCGATCACGGTTTCCACGTTACCCGCGTTGGCAATACCGCGTACGCGCCAGGTAAAAGCCACCGCCTGCTTTTCGTCTATAGAATAGAGCACGGATGGCAGCAGTACATCGCCCATGCCCCAGCCGTACTGCCGGCGGCTGGCGGCCGTATCCAGGAAATAGTCGCGGTCGCGTACCCATCTGTCCGGATGATTGAAGAGATTGGATTTTGGAATACTGGCGTAGGTATTGCCGGCCTTTACATCCGCCCCTATGATATTAACGTCCCATTTATACCTGGATCCTGCAGCAGCAGCAGGATTGGTGAGTACGCCATATATGCCCGCATAGTGACTGGTATGATATCCGGCAAAAGACTGGGCCTGCGCGTATTGCAAGGATAACAGCAGACCTAAAGTGGCAATGAATATTTTTCGCATAGTATTATTCTGGGCTACGCATTTTCACCGTTCGCTCTCTCCTGTGATCGTGATCTTAATTATAACAGTTGTATTGTCCTCTTATTGTACTCTGAAATAAAACCTGATGGTTCCAAACTGCTCTTCCGGGGCATCCGGGCTTGCGTTGTATTTGATTTCCCGGGCGGCTCTTTTGGCAATCTCGATAAGGGCTGGGTTATTGAGGGTAGAGCCGCGCAGGCTATGGGCGGCGCTTACTACGTTGCCCTGCCTGTTTACTTTTATATTAATGGCTATATAGCCGGTTTCATTGCCTTCGTAAGTGGGCTGGGGCCTGCTTACCAGGGAGCGTCCGCGCAGGCGGAAATCGCTGCGGCCGCCACCCAGTCCGCCACCCGTATAACCGGTAGCGTTAGGGTCCCCATTAATCTGGCCACGGTCGCCGGGGCGGCCGGTATTGCCTTCTCCTGTGGAGTTATTGGAGCCATTGGCGTTATTACCGCTGCTGGCGCTGGTGGAGCTGCCGCCGCTGTATACCGCTTTAGGTTTGGGAGCAGGCGGAGTGGGGGCAGGAGGCGCTTCGGTTTTTGCTTTATTGNGCTTTACAGGTTTAGGTTCCAGGTGCTTGGGTTGCTCTTTTGGCTTTTCCACCGGTTTTTCCGGTTTATTGATCTCGGGAGCGTCTTCATCATCCTGGGTAGCAATATCTTCTGCAGCAGCATCCTGTGAGGGAGCCGGCTGGTTTTGCGGAGCGGAGGCTTCGGGTGCAGCGGCGCTGGGCGGATTAGGATTGAGCGGTTGTTCATCGCCCATACCATCATCAGAGGTTCCCAGGTTCACTTCCATGCCCAGGTCCTGATCGGGCGGGGGCGGCGGGGCAGAAAAACCGGCAAACAGCAGTCCAATCAGCAGTAATGCATGCACACCAATCGTTGTACCGAGGGCTGTTAAGTTTTTCTGAGTATTCCGCTCTTGCATAATGACCAAAAATAATATTTTTCCAGACTATTTAAATATTTCATATGCGAACCGGAGTATGGTTGCGCATACCACCAGCAGGAAGAACCTGCGAACCAGTTTATTGCCTTTCAATATAGCCAAACGCGCGCCAAAAAATGAGCCGGTCAGGTTAGCGGCCGCCATTGCGATGGTTACCGTCCATAAAATGTGCCCGTGCAGGGCAAAATACAGGATGGCCGCTATATTGGTAGCCAGGTTCACCACTTTGGCGTGGGCGCTGGCGTGTAAAAAATCGAAGCCCATGAGGCTGATAAAGGCCAGGATCAGGAAACTGCCCGTTCCGGGTCCGAAAAAGCCATCGTAAAAGCCAATTACTCCTCCAATAACGGCGCCCCATACCCATGTATTGCCTGACGGCAGGACGGCTTCCTGCGTTTGCTGACCAAAATCCTTTTTGAACCAGGTATATACGGCTACGGCAATGAGCAGGCAAAGCATAACCGGCTTAAGGAACTGGTTGGGCAGGTAAGCCACCAGGGAGGCGCCGAACATGGCTGCAAAGAAAGCGGTAACAGCCGTTACGGCCAGCAGTCCGCGGTTAAAGCGCACCTTTTGGGCATATTGCCATGCCGCCATACTGGTACCTGAGAACGAAGGTATTTTGGTAGTGCCCAGCAGCGTAGCCACCGGGTATTGCGGGAAGGTAAAAAGAATGGCGGGGGTCTGTATCAATCCACCGCCGCCAACGATGGCGTCTATAAATCCTGCGCAAAGTGAAAAACAGCAAAGCAGGAGGAGGTCGGATGTTATCACGGGCGCAAAAATATTGTTTTTAGGGGAATGATCTAGGTTGCGGAAACGCGTTTATTCAGGTACCAGAACCCGGCAGCTGTAAGCAGCGAACCGCCGGCTACCACGTACCACCAGGAGGCAAAGCCCAGGTGTTGTACGATGTTGGTGCTTAAAGTGGGAGAGATGACCTGCGCCACGGAAAATGCGACGGTGTACAGGGATGCGTACTGTCCGCGGTTATGATCTGCACTGCGGCTGGTCCAGAAAGTATTCATAAAAGGCACGCTCAGTATTTCGCTGAGGGTGAACATCAGGATGAACAGAATCGCTACGGCAGCCGTAGGCGGAAAAATATTCAGGCTCAGGTAGGCCAGTCCGTTAACCAGTACGCCTCTCCAGATAAAATCCAGCGGCGCTTTTTTGCCTTCCAGTTTGAAGACGGTCACCATTTCCAGCAGGGCGATGAGCAGCCCGTTGAGGCCGATGGTCATTCCTACATAGACCTCGGGCATGCGGATAATAGTCTTGAAGTATAAAGATACCAGGGAACTCAGCTGGAAAAAGAACATGGCGTAGAGGCATACCAGTGATATGAAGACCAGGTAGGGGGTATCTTTAAAGGCTGAAGGTCCTTTGGCAACAGCAGGGCTGGTGGCAGCAGGCTTCGCTGCTTTTACAGGCGGCAGCACCAGGCGCATCAGCAGGGCGGCAAAGATGCAGGTCAATCCGTCTGCCCAGAACAGGGAACGGTAGCTGATAGCTGCCAGCAGGCCACCCAGCGCAGGTCCTACAGAGAAGCCGAGATTGACGGCCAGACGGTGCAGCGAGAAGGATCGGGTGCGGTTCTCCGGGCGGCTGTACGCAGCGATAGCGGTAGCATTGGCAGGGCGGAAAGCGTCTGCCACCAGGCTAAGTATGAAAACGCAGACGCAGATCTGCGTCATGGTGCGCATTTGTTCCAGGACGATGAACAGCACGCCGTTGAGCAGGAGGCTCCAGAACTGTACGGGGTAAAAGCCGATACGGTCTGCCAGCCGGCCACCTGCCAGTGCGCCTAAAATAGAGCCCGCGCCCCAGAGTGCAAGCACGATACCTGCCTGGCTGATGCTGAAATGAAGGTGCTGGGTAAGGTAGATGGTTAAGAAAGGCATTACCATGTTCCCGCTCCGGTTAATGAGCAGGATGACGGATAACCACCAGGTAGAGGTGCTTAAGCCGGAGAAGGCCTTTTTGTACAAAGAGAGCAAGGAACAGCGGGTTTAAGGAACTGCAAAGATAATGGGTGTGTATGACCTTTCCTTCATATCGTTGCGGGGAAGTCCTTTTCTTTAGCCCTACGCTTTAAAAATGCGCAAAATCATTTGCATAATCTCCTTTGATCCTTTCCATGGGTGGATTGAAGTAGCCATATTTCAGATCGGGGAATTCTTCGTGGATGAGCTCCAGGAGCTGTTGCATACCCAGGCATTCTTCTGTATCGGTGATGCCCAGTTTGCCCAGGTACCAGTCCGGATCAATATTGAAGTTGCGCCACTGGATCATGTTCAAACCGGTTTCTCTGATCAATTTGCGCAGGGCTTCATATTCAGAAACGCTGTCGGTCATGCCGGGGAATACGAAATAGTTGATAGAGCTCCAGCCGCCGAAGCTGCGTACTACTTTCAGGCTTTCCACGATGTCTTCAAAATGGTAGTTATTGGGCCTGTAGTAGGGTGTATACCACTTTTCCTGTACGGAATTGGTACTAACGCGTATGCTGTTCAAACCGGCCTCGCAGAGGGCGCGTACGGCGTCTGGTTTACTGCCGTTGGTGTTGATGTTGATGCTGCCTTTAGGAGTGTGTTTCCGGATCTCCAGGATGGATTCGCGGATGGTTTCCCACATGAGCAGGGGCTCACCTTCGCAACCCTGTCCGAAGCTGACGATGGGGAAGGGAGCGGTTTCCAGGTGCGGCACGGTATATTCGACGATCTCTTCTGCCGTTGGCTTAAAGCGGAGGCGGTCCTGTGTGGAAACGATACTTTCTTCTTCCGGCTGGAAGGAGATGCAGCCTACGCAGTTGGCATTACAGGCGGGTGAAGAGGGGATGGGACATTCCCAGCGACCCATAAAATAATTACGGGCGGCGGGACAATGATAGGTGAGCGCACAATTGTCTGCCAGGTGTTTTACCAGGCGGTTATGCGGGTAGGCCTGCAGCAGGTTTTTCACGCCCTGTTTCACTTTCTTGTCGTCAAAACCTGCGCATTCCTGGCGGATGTCCTGTTCAATACGGGTAGCGGGCACATAGAATTTACCATCCAGCCAGCCCACTGCGGTGTAGCAGAACAAGGGCAGGGTGGGGGCATCGGGCAGTGTTTCGTAGGCGGCCAGGTAAAAGCCGGTGTGGGCGGGGGGAATAAAGGCCGCTACCGCCCATCCTTTGTCGCATAACGCCATTTCGCCGGTGGCGGCATCGATACCGATGCCACGGCGGCCTGGCAGTTCGTACAAAGAGCCTCCTTCGGGCAGCTCAATCCATTCTTCATCGGGGATCGGCATGGCGTCCCAGCCGCTGCGGCCGGTGACATGCAGCAATGTATCCTCAAAAATATTTCCTTTCCCGTCGGAGTAAAGTATGTATGGTTTCATTGATTATCATGCATTTAAACGGCTTCTGCAGAACCCGTTTATTTCATCTTCCTTAATACCCGGAATATTATCCAGCACTTCCAGCTGCAGTATTTTGTTGTTCTTAAAGTCAACTGTCAGCAGGTCATTCCGCAAAATTACGTTATTGAGCTGGTTCCAGCCCACTACCTTGACTCGAAAAGGTGGTAGGAATGGAAATGCCGCTGATATCCATGGAGATATAAACGGGACTTGAAAATGTTGTGCTCCACCCAGCCAATATAGGCCAGGCCCAGTCCTATCAGCAGCTGCAGTAAGCCAATAAGGGGCTGCAGATGCGAAAGAAAATACAGGGCGCCGCTGCAGCATACAAACACCTGTAACAGCCGCATCATGCTGTTGGCGCCGGAGAAATTGCGCACGCGGCGTACCAGAAAAGGGAACAGCAGGCTCAGGAAGCCCACCACCAGGAATAACACCACCATGGCCCAGTTGGGCGTGCGGCTATTATAAACGCCAATGGCATTGAACAGGAATAATATCCCCGCCATTCCGTGCATCACCGGCTGTAAACGCAGTCGCGTAACCGTATTCGGGTGGAGGATCCTTATCTTAAACATAAATGTGGCGATGAGTAATTAATCTTAACGTGACCTGTGTTACGATTATTAATTACTCATTATTAATTATCCTGGCTCACCAGGAGGTTACACAATTTGAAGAGCACGCGGGCGCCTACATTAGCATCCCATTCATCGTGAGAGGTGCTTACTTCGTTCAGGTCAAAACCGATCAGCTTGCGGCCGGAGGCTAACAGGCGTTTGAAGAGATAGAAGACCTGTTCTGCTTCGAAACCGCCGGGTACGGGCGTACCGGTGTGTGGACAAAGCTTGGGATCCAGGCCATCAATATCAAAACTGATATACACCTGTTGCGGCAGGGTGTCGATAATGCTGTCGCATATGCTGCGCCAGGTTTCGCCTTCAAACTGGCGTTCCTTGATGTTTTTATCGAAAAAGGTAACTACGCGGCCGTTGCTGTTATGAATATAATCCAGTTCTTCCTCGCAGTAGTCACGGATGCCCACCTGCACCAGTTTTTGCAGCTGGGGCACTTCATTGAGGGCATTGTACATAATGGAGGCGTGAGAGTATTTGAAGCCTTCGTAGCTGTCGCGCAGGTCGCAATGGGCGTCTATCTGCAGGATGCCGAAATCGCCTTTCTTTTCGCCGATGGCTTTGAAGTAGCCCAGAGGGGTGCTGTGATCGCCGCCCACCAGGCCTACCAGCTTGCCTTTGTTGAGCAGGGCAAGGGTTTGGTTATAGACCCATTCGTTCATCACCCTGGTACCGGTGTTCACGTCTACCAGGGTCTTTTTCAGGAATTGATTCTCATTGATCTCGCCGCCTTCTGTCAGGAACTTGATATACAGTTCGGCTTCCTTGCGGAGGTAGTCGCTGCGAAGGAGGAGGTGTTTATCAGGTTCCCGCATGAAAAAGCCTTTTTTCCATCCATCCTTTACATCGGGGTCAAGGAGGTCTACCTGGAAGGAGGCTTTAAAAATCTGCTCCGGGCCACGGGCCGTACCGTTGCTGTAGGAAACGGTCACTTCCCAGGGAACGGGCAGCAGCACCAGTTTTGCATCTTCCTCGGTGAAGGGAAGCCCAAAAACGTTGTTGGATAGCAACCCTACCGAATTAGGGTCAAAATGTGTCAGATCGGCCATGATACTAATGATTCAATTTCATTTCCGCCGCAAAGATAGGAATCTGTGATCTGGGAATTGCCTTTTATGTAAAAATAAAGGACAGGGAACTTGTTTTTGCGTTAATTTTGCGCTGAAAATCGAACCGGTTACAGTAAATCAACGGATTAGAACTAAACAAGGAGCAGGCCGAAATTTTAAGCTATGAAGAAAACAAACATCATCTTACTGATAGTGATCGCAGTGGCCATTGGTGTAATTGTTACAATGGTAGGGGATTTCAGTACCTATGAAACATTTGCTACGGCAAAGAAGAAAGAAGGTAAAGAGTATCATGTGATCGGGGTGCTGGACAAATCCCAGCAGCTCAGCTATGACCCGGTAAAGGATGCCAACTACTTCACATTCTACGTGAAAGATAAGGTGGGTGAAAGCCGCAAGGTAATATTCTACGGTACCAAGCCTACCGATTTCGAGAAAGCCGAACAGCTGGTGCTGACCGGGAAGATCCAGGGGAGAGGAGTTCCACTGTAACAAGATACTGATGAAGTGCCCTTCCAAGTATAAAGACGATCAGATTGCCATGGGCACCAAACAAATGTAGGCTGCCTCCATTCATTACAAATTCAGCGTAACATCTTGGAAACAAAATATATAGGGGAGCATCTGCTGCCCGGACAGTTAGGACATTTCTTTGCAGTACTCTCTTTCATAGCATCTCTTGTAGCGACTATTGCCTATTTCAATGCCGTAAGGGCCAAGGAGGCGCCACTGCAAACATCCTGGAAGAAACTGGCCCGCTGGGCTTTCATCATTGAGGCCGCTTCCGTTTTCGCCGTATTCGGCATTTTATACTACATACTCTACAATCACTATTTCGAATATAAGTACGTATGGCGCAACTCATCGCGCGCACTGGAAGTTAAATACCTGCTGTCCAGCTTCTGGGCCGACCAGGAGGGTAGTTTCCTGCTCTGGAGTGTGTGGCACAGCGTACTGGGCATTGTACTGATCTTTACCTCCAAACGCTGGGAAGCACCGGTGATGACCGTGCTCTCTTTTGCGCAGGTCAGCCTGGCCAGCATGCTGCTGGGAATCTATATCCTGGGCTACCGCGTGGGCAGCAACCCTTTCCTGCTGCTGAGACAGGCGGAGGAGAACATTAACCTGCCCTGGGTGACCATGCCCAACTACCTGGAAAGGATTACAGACGGTAACGGCCTGAATCCCCTGCTGCAGAACTACTGGATGGTGATACACCCCCCGGTGCTGTTCCTGGGCTTTGCTTCCATGATCATTCCTTTTGCTTTTGCTTTTGGCGGGCTGTGGACCCGTGAATATAAAGCCTGGACCAAGCCTGCTTTGCCCTGGGCGCTGTTTGCCGCCATGATGCTGGGTACCGGTATTATGATGGGCGCCGCCTGGGCCTATGAGTCGCTCACCTTTGGCGGTTACTGGGCATGGGACCCCGTGGAGAACGCCTCCCTGGTACCTTGGCTGACTATGGTAGCCGGTATTCATACCCTCCTGGCGTTTAAGTCTACCGGGCATGCGCTGAAGTCTACCTTCTTCTTCTTCTTTATATCCTTTGTGCTGATCCTGTACTCCACGTTCCTGACCAGGAGCGGTGTGCTGGGAGAAACGTCTGTACACTCGTTCACTGACCTGGGGATGAGCGGACAGCTCCTGGTATTCATGGCGGTGTTCACATTGCCTGCATTTTCCATGCTGATAATGCGCAGGAAAGAGATCCCGGATGTGAAGAAGGAGGAAAGCACCTACTCCCGTGAGTTCTGGATGTTTGTGGGGGCGCTGGTATTGCTGATTGCGGCTATCCAGATCACCTTCACCACTTCCATTCCTGTGTGGAACAAGCTATTTAACCTGAACCTGGCGCCGCCGCTGGAGCCGGTTTTCCATTACAACAAGATACAGGTATGGGTAGCCATTGTTGTGGGGCTGCTCACGGCTATTGTTCAGTTCCTGAAATACAAAGACACTCCGCGTAAAGTAGCGGGGCAGCACCTGCTATGGCCCACTGTCATCTCGCTGGTGGCAACAGTGCTGATCGGATGGCTGGGCAGGATCAATTATAACCTGTACGGCGCCGGTTACCTGATCGCATTGTATATTATGCTGTTCGCCAGCGTATATGCGGTGATCGGCAATGGTATATACATTTTTAAAGGCCTGAAAGGCCGGATGAAAGCTGCAGGCGCTTCTATTGCGCACATCGGTTTTGGCCTGGTATTGCTGGGTATCCTGATCTCCGCCTCCAAGCGGGAGGTGATCTCTATAGACCGGATGAAAATGCTGGACGGCGGCTTCTTTGGCACGGAAAGCAAGGAAAATCCGCGGGAGAACCTGATGCTGCCCCGGAATTTCCCGATACAAATGGGCGAGTATCACGTAACCTACGCAGGTGACTCTACGGCAGCCGGTGATCCGAAGACCTACTACGTGGTGAGGTATGAGAAGAAAGACCCCGCCACCGGGCAGCCGCTGGAGAACTTTACCTTGTACCCGGATGCGTTCATCAATACCAAGGGACAGGAAGGACTGACGCCTAACCCGTCTTCCCGCCACTACCTGACCCGCGACATATTTACCTATGTAACGGCAGTGCCGCGTAAGGACGAGGGCAGCGATACCGCGCATTACAGCCATCATGAGATCAAAGAGGGTGATTCCATCTTCTTCTCCAACGGCTACATCGTATACAGCGGCCTGCGGAAATCGCCGCAGAACAAGAACTACCAGGCGGCCGCCCAGGAAGGCGACCTGGCAGTAGGCGCACAACTGACGGTACACACCAAAGACGGCAGCGAGTCTGCCCTTGAACCGGTATACTTCATCCGCAACAATACTTACCAGTACAACGTTCCGGATACCGCCCATCAGCTGTCCCTCTATGTGAAGTTTGCCAAGATACTTCCCAATGAGAATAAGATTGAACTGGAGGTGAAAGAATCCGGTACCTTCGACGATTACATCGTACTGAAGGCGTTCATCTTCCCCTTCATCAACGTGCTCTGGATAGGCATCCTGATCATGATAGCCGGGTTTTTGATGAGTATCTATCAGCGGGTACGCCGCACCGTTTAATTAATAATGAATAATTAACAGTTAATAATTATATTTTGGGGAGCTGACTTTGTGTTGTAAGCCTGTACTTATTATAATGTGTTAGGGTAGCTGGTGCCCTGTGGGCGCCTGCCTCATTAATTGTTCATTATTAATATTTAATTATCTATGAAATGGAGGTGGTTGCGTATACCCCTGGTGGTTATAGCCATGCTCGCAATTGTGTACTGGTGTGGCCCTGAACCAGCTACGCCGAAGTATGAAAGCTCCCTGCCTGAAGTACCGGCTGACTCTCATGCGCTGGAACAATATGTAGCCACGCGGGAAGGCCGTCACCGGCTGAAGCCAGATAATGAGGCCCGAATTGTATGGCACGATTCCCTGCACCGCAAAACTCCCTGCAGCATTGTTTACCTGCATGGCTTTTCTGCCAGCCGCCGCGAGGGTGACCCGGTAGCGGCCGATTTTGCCGCCCGCTACGGCTGCAATATATTCTACTCCCGCCTGGATGGACATGGCATTGATACTACCGAACCTTTACTGACCATGACCGCCGCGGGGTTGTGGCGGGACGCCCGGGAAGCCCTGAGCATTGGGTGCGCGCTGGGTGAGAAAGTTATCCTGGTGAGTACTTCCACAGGCGGTACGCTGGCGCTGAAGCTGGCGGCGGAATATCCGAAGGAAGTATTTGCTTTGATCAATATGTCTCCCAATATCGAGATTAATGACCGCCTGGCTTTCCTAGCCAATAATCCCTGGGGCCTGCAGCTGGCGCGTAAGGTAAAGGGAGGTTTGTATAATCATACCAGCGGTGAGGGCGATCCGCAGATATCCAGGTACTGGAACACGACTTACCGGCTGGAAGCGGTGGCAGAACTACAGAACCTGCTGGAAACCACCATGACAAGCGCCACTTTCAGGAAAATACATCAACCCGTTCTGAACCTCTATTATTACAAGGACGAACAGCACCAGGATCCCACGGTACGCGTGGCGGCTATCCTGCAGATGGAGAAGGAGCTGGGCACGCCCCCGGGGCAAAAGGCGGCAGTAGCGATACCCGGCGCGGGGGCCCATGTGCTGGGCAGCTCGCTTGTATCGCATGACGTGCAGGGCGTAGAGCGGGCTATCTTCCATTTTGCTGAACAGGTATTGGAGCTAAAGCCCTTAGATGCAAAGTGAAATGAATATTTTGGGCAAGTATGGTTCATCAGTTGAAATGTGTAACTTTAGTAAATAAAATTTCGTTAAAGTTTACATGTGCCGTCTTAAGATCACTTTATTCCTCACCATGCTTGTGTGCAGTTTCCTATACCGGGATGATGCCGTGGCGCAGTCTGCGCAGGAGGGCGGTATGCATGTGAGAGCGGTGGTTGTTGGCACTGATACCCTTCCTTCCATTACCCTCCAGATATTTGAAGTAACAGAAAGGCTGCCCCGCAAGCTGCGCAAACAGCGGGAGCGCTGGACCCGTTTGCGGAATGCGGTATATGTAACTTATCCTTACGCAAAATCAGCCGGCCGCATACTGAGAGATGTGAACAGCCACCTGGCTTCACTCGATAATAAAAAAGCGCGGAAAGCCTACCTGGCCAGTAAGGAAAAGGAGCTGAAGGCCGAGTTCGGGAACAAGCTGGAAAACCTGTCCATCTACCAGGGAAAGGTACTAATGAAACTGATAGACCGGGAAACGGGTGAGAACTGTTATGAGATCATCAAAGAGCTGAAGGGCGGATTCAATGCCCGTTTGTGGCAGACAGTGGCATTTTTCTTTGGCGGAAACCTCAAGAGCGAGTATGACACGGAGGAAGACCATGATATTGAGCAGATTGTACAGGAGATCGAAATGTACAGGTACTACAGAGCCTATAACTAGCCCCATATTTTAACATTCCTGCTGTTTTTTCTTCTTAATTATTGGCTAAGTTTGATGGTATGAAACCATTGACAACGCTATTATGCCTGTTGCTGCCGGGAACGGTGGCCCTGGCACAGGAACCAACTGACGATCCGATACAGGTATATGTAATTGACAGTGTGGAAGCAGGACCTGAAGCGATGAACGGGCTGGGGCCCGACCAGATTGCCATGATTACCATTGCAAGGGGAAAGAAGACCGTGGAGAAATACGGTGAGCGGGCAGCCAGCGGGGTATTTTATATCGAAACAAAACCGTTTGCACGTAAGCGTTATAACCGCATGTTCAGCGAGTTGTCGCCTGCTTATGCGGCTGCCTTGCAGCGTTATGGCAGCGACAGCAGCTTTCAGTATGTTATGGGTGATAGTGTGCTGCACACCAATATTGAGTCGCAGCTGGCCGCATTAACGCCAAAGGATATTGCGGAGATCAGGATAGAGGGCGGGCCGCCATCTGGAAAGAAGCTATCCAAGACGAGGGAAGACGAACTGAAAGTTATTATCAGAACACCACAGGACCTTCCGAAACAGCCATAAAAAAACCAGGAGCAGTTATCGCTCCTGGTTTTTTATTTATTACGCTTTCTTGTTTACTTATTGTACATATCCCGGGTTCTGCGGGCGCAGGTTCGGGTTGTTGTTGTACTCCAGTGTAGGCAGCGGGAACAGCAGGTGTTTTTCCTGCAGGGTAGGCGCGTTAGCGGTACCGTAGTTGAACCTGTGACCTACAAATTCGTCGAAGTTGTTGGTTGTTTCATTGTATGCTTTACGCAGGCGTACCATGTCGAACCAGGTTTTGCCTTCGTAGCAGAGCTCGTGCCAGCGCTCACGCCATACAGCGAGGCGGAAGTCAGCCTCGGTGAAAGAGGTTGGAGTGGTAAGTCTTGCGCGGTCGCGGATCTGTTTCAGCGCCGCAATGGCCTGGGCATTCGGTCCGTGGTCTGCTTCATTTTGTGCTTCAGCGTAAATGAGCAGTACTTCAGCGTAACGGATCAGGGTCCAGTTCATGCCGCTTTGAGCTGTACCTGCTATGCCTGCAGTACCGTTAGCCACCCTGTCAAAGTGTTTGAAAATGTAAGGCCTGTTCAGTTGTTTCAGCGCGCCGTTACCGTTGGTATAGTAGGCGGTGTAGAAGAACTGTTGCTCCTCTGTACGTCTGTCGCCAGGTTCAAAAGAGTCATAGAAGGCCTGGGTAGGGATGGTGCTACCCACCTGTGTACCATATGCGGAGATACCACCAAAGTTAGGCAGCATGGATTCCTGGAAAGGATTGTTCACGATACCCTGTGCATACTGTATCTGGAAGATCAGCTCTCCCGTGTTCTTTATGGCAGGGTTGTGTAGTGAATCGTAGCCTGGGAACAGCTGGAAGCTGCCATTGTCGATCACTTCTTTAGCCTTATCTGCAGCGAGCCTGAAATAACCGTCTTTTTTCAGCGGTTCTCCGGCCATGGTGAGATATACGCTGGCGAGCAGTGATTTCACCGCACCCAGCGAAGCTCTTCCGCTTGCATTTGTCCAGGGCAGACCGGATTGTTCTGCTTTGGTAAGATCGCTGACGATAAGCTGGTAAACGCTATCCTGGGAAGTACGGCCGGGATACAGTTTAGGATCGGTGTAGCTGGTTACGGGCTCAGTGAGCAGGGGCACATCACCAAACAGCCTTACCAGCCAGTAGTAATGCAGTGCGCGCAGGAAGTAGGCTTCGCCCATGTTCCTGGCTTTTTGCGCTTCATCCATCGGGTTAATGCCGGGTATTTTGGCAATAGCCTGGTTGGCGTTGGAGATGTTGAGATACAGGTTCTGCCACCATTGCCTTACGTGGAGGTTATCCGGGTTGTAAGCCAGGTTGAGCAGGTTATTCAGGTCAGAGTTCTGACCGGTTTCAGAGCCGGTAGTGCCGGTGGGCGCTTCCAGCAGCTGGTAGTTATTGGAGAAAATGCCGGTGCCATTGCCGATGAAGCGCAGGTTGGCATAGATGGCAGTCAATGCTGCATCCGCATGTTCGGGCAGGGTGTAGAAGTTATCCGGCGTAAGGTTGGAAGGATCTTCTTCTTCCAGGAACTTGGAACAACCAGACACTGCGAACATCGCGCCACAGATCAAAATCAGACAGAATCGTTTTATCGTCAGTTGCATGATAATAAGCTTTTTAATTAGCAATGAGTTACAGTCCAACGTTCAGGCCCAGTGTAAAGGTGGTGGGCTTGGGATAGTCGAAGAAGGTCTGACCCTGCGTAAATGCCTGGTCATAGGTGCTTACTTCCGGATCATTGCCGCTGTAGTTGGTAACCAGGAAGAAGTTCTGTACAGAACCATAGATCCTGAGTTTGCTCAGGTGGTATCTTTTCAGTGCGCCTTCTTTGAAGGTATATCCCAGCAACAGGTTCCTGCCACGGAGGAAGGAGCCGTCCTCTACCCAGCGGGTGTCTACGTTGGTAACATAACCAGCCCTGGTATCGCGTAAGGCAGCGATGGGGGTGTTCTGGTTTTCCGGTGTCCATGCATTCAGCACTGTTTTGTAGCTGTTAGCAATGGCTACGCGGTCTTCACCGGAGTGTTTGGTCATGTTCAGTACGTCATTGCCATAGGTGAATTGCAGGTCCAGGGTCAGGTCCCAGTTCTTGTAACGGAATGAGTTGATCAGTGAACCGTAGAAGTCGGGGTTGTTGTTACCGATGATTTTACGGTCAGCATCATTGATCTGGTAGTCGCCGTTCACGTCTTCGTACCTGATATCACCCGGGAGGATGGTTTTGTTGGAACGGTAGCTGGCAAACTTAGCTGCTTCTGCTGCGTCCTTATCGCTCCAGGTGCCAATGCGGTTCAGCCCCCAGAAGGAACCTACAGACTCACCCACCTTGATGATACCGGTAAAGTTGGTGAAGTTCGGGTTACCGCTGAAGATAGGCGCCGGAGTGGCGAGTGACAGCACTTTGTTCTTGTTGCCGGCGATGTTGAAAGTGGTATTCCAGGTGAAGTCTTTGCCATCTATGTTAACGGTGTTAACAGCAAATTCCCAACCCTTGTTTTCCATGCTGCCGATGTTCCTGGTGATCACAGCATAACCGCTGGAGTAGGGCAGGGGAGATTCCAGCAGCATGTCTGTTGTCTTCCTGTAATAGATATCTGCCTCCAGTGAGATGCGGTTCTGGAACAAACCTACTTCCAGGCCGAGGTCTGCCTGCTGGGTTTTTTCCCATTTCAGGTCAGGATTGGCAAGACGGTTGATACCGATACCGGTAGCCCTTGTGCCATTGAATATACCGGTGTAATCAAAGGTAGAGCCGCCGCCGAAGCCGGTGTAACGGGGACCGATGAGACCCAGTGAAGCGTAGGGACTGGTTTCAGAGTTACCTGTAAGACCGTAGCTGGTACGCAGTTTCAGGTGAGAGAAAGTAGAGTTACCTTTCAGGAACGGTTCTTCAGAAATTCTCCAGGCTACTGCCGCAGAGGGGAAAAACGCATACTTATTGGACTCACCGAATTTGGAAGAACCATCCACACGACCGGTCAGTGTTACCAGGTATTTATCCATCAGACCATAGTTGATACGGCCATAGTAGGAGTTGAATGCAAACCTGGTATTACGTGATTCCGGAGTCGGCAGCGTAGATGCAGAACCCAGGTTGTTGTACTTGAAGTAATCAGTCAGGAAGCCTTCACCGTAAGTAGTAAAGCCTTTCACATTGGTTTCATACCAGGAAGCACCCACCATGCCGGTGAAGTTGTGGATGTCGTTAATCTTCTTGTTATAGGTCAGATAAGTTTCTGAAGAGTAGAAGGTTTCGCGGTTGTCATCCAGTACGGCACGGCCTCTCTGGTTCTGGGAGATCTGGTTCAGGTTACGGCCGCTGTACTCGTTACGCTGGCGGGTAACCACGTCAGCGCCCAGTACGGAGCGCAGTTCCAGTCCCGGCGCCAGGTGCAGGTTCACATAGATGTTACCCAGCACGGTTTGTGTATACAGTTCATAGAAGCGGTTATTCATGATGTTAACCGGGTTTTCACCACCTTCCATGCCCTGGTATTGCCAGTTACCTGCATAGGTACCTGCATATCTGCCACTGGGATATTTCACCGGCAGAATGGGCAGACCTTCTGTGATCATACGCACAGAGTTAAGGCCACCTGTACCGATGTCTACCAGGTTTTCTTTCTGGTTGTTATAGCTGAGGTTACCACCTACAGAGATCCAGTCTTTCAGTTCTGTATCAAAAGTGAAGCGGGCAGAATAACGTTTCAGATAAGAGTTCAGCAGCAGGCCGTTATCATCGCGGTAGCCGAGGTAAACGCCGTAAGAGCCTTTTTCGTTGCCGTTGGTGAAAGACAGCTGGTGGTTCTGGGAGAGTTTGCTTTGGGTAGCTTCTTTCAGCCAGTCTGTATTGTACAGCGGCTCAGGATTGCCGTCTGCACCCAGCCTGAACAGTTCAGGATTACCGAGGGTGTTGCCCACGAGGTAGTTCCTTCTCTTAACTACAGGATCAGAGTAGTTGCCTGCAGCCCAGCCTTGCGGGTCGTAGGTTTGCGCATTTTTATACGCCTGCTCTTCTACCCACAGGAACTCTTTGGAGTCCAGCATTTTTACGCGGTGAGGGCCGATGGTAGGCACGCTGAAGTCAACATCGTAGTTGATGTGACCACCGTCCCTGGGGCCTTTTTTGGTAGTTACCAGCACTACGCCATTGGCGCCGCGGGAACCGTAGATCGCGGTAGCAGAAGCATCTTTCAGTACTTCCACGGAACCGATATCAGAAGGGTTAATATAGTCAATAGCGTTAGAGAACTGTGTTTGGGTACCAACGGGCAGCATCACACCATCGATAATGTACAGCGGGTTGCTGGTAGTGTTGATGGAGCTGAAACCACGGATACGTACACGGGTGGCGCCACCGGGGCGGCCTGAGTTCACACTTACATTCACGCCCGGAATACGGCCTGCGAGGGCCTGGTTCACGGACGGAACCTGGCGTTCCTGCAATTGTGCTGTTTTAACAGTAGCTACGGCGCCGGTGATATCAGATCTTTTCTGAGTACCGTAACCCACTACTACAACGTCCTGCAGTGATTGTACATCAGTAGACAGCGCGATGTTCACTTCTGAACTGCTGCCAATGGCTATTTCCTGGGTAGAATAACCCACGAAAGAAAATATCAGGGCGTTGGCGCCCTTCGGAACATCCAGGGAGAAGGTACCGTCAGGTTTGGTTTGGGTACCTACAGCAGTACCTTTTGCCTGAACGGTTACGCCCGGTAAGGGGCTTTTGTCCTTGGCGTCAGTCACCTGCCCGGAAATTTTCCTGGACTGGGAGAAGGCCATTAAACACATAAATATCCATAACGTGCTTAGGAGGCCACTTCGCATAAGAAAGGTTGTTTTCTTCATACGCTTGGTTTTTTGGTTGTTTAAAAGGTGGAATGACATCGACTCTGCAGTGTTACAGCACAAATGCAAGGGACGAATAACTGGATTGAATAAATACCGCTATATTCGCGCGGCAAAGAATATATGATGGCTTTATAGCAAAGCAGCACCATAACGTGGGTGTCCCTCCCATTAACAGCAAAATCGATTTAGCATTTGGTTATTTAAAAAGAACCCTTCAGGATCCTTTACCAGTACTATTTCATGCTTGATATCGTGGTTTAAGGTTTTAGTTACAAGTTTTAGTTCACTTTTAGTTTTAGTTCGCTTCAGTTTCCGTGATGATGTGGAATCCTTAACGGTTTATCAATAGAATAACTTTCACCGTAAAAATAGTACTCTTTTTTACATTCCAAAACGGATGTGAGAAAAATAATATCAATTATATCGTTTATAATCTGTCAGGTAGAGCGGCGGAGGATCAATTTTCCTTCCAACAGGATCTGTTGTGATTGTTTTGCTGTTTCATCTGCGCTGCCGTTTTTCAGCTGATCCAGTAATAGGGAGATGGCTGTTCTGGCAATACTGGCGATGGGCTGCTCAAATGCGCTGATGCCGGGAGGATAGAGGCGGAACACATCATGATCATCAAAGCAAACCACGGCCAGGTGCTCCGGGATGCGCAGCCCGAGGCGGTCAATGGCTTCCAATCCGGCTACGCCCAGGTAGTTGGTGCTAAAAACCAGGGCATCCGGTTGCCGCCTGCTTTTGATGAAAGCGCTGATGTGGCGGATAATATCGTCCTGCGGCGTATCATATTTTAATTTGAGCACCTGCTGTTTCGCTGCAGTGATATTGTATTGTTCGCAGGCATCACGATAAGCCTGTTCTCTCTGCTGCAGCTGAACAAGATCAAGATCGGGCGTGACGAGGCCGATCCTGCGGTAACCTTTTTCAAGCAGGTGATCTACACAGGAGCGCATGCCTTTATAATTATCTACCAGCACATAGGGCGTGTCCACATCTGTGAAATAGCTGTCCATCAGCACCAGCGGCTGGCGGTGCTGTATTAACTGGCAGATCTCCGATTCCATCCCCGGGGCGGGCGTAATAAGATAGCCGTCTACCTGTTGTTTGAGCATCATCTGAATCAGTTCCTTTCCTTTCCGGGGATTGTTCTCGGTGCTGCAATACAGCACTTTATAACCGTGGCGTTCTGCTTCTTCCTCAATGGTACGGGCCAGTGCGGCGAAGAAGCTGCCGGAAATGCTTTCCACGATCAGTCCCAGTATCCTGGATTGCCCGGTGCGCAGGTTAACGGCTACCGGGTGCGGCTGATAGCCCGCCGCTTTGGCCAGGCGCTCGATCTTTGCGGCCAGCGTGTCGCTGATACGTCTTTGTTTGGCTTTACCGTTGAGCACCAGGGAAACGGTAGATGGGGCTACACCGGCTTTTTTTGCTACATCTTTCAGGGATACTCTTTTCATATTTTCCTCCCGAAAAGATAGGGTGAAAAGTTTGAAAGTTTAAATGTTTAAAGGTGCCCCAATGAGGCTGGCCACTTTCAAACTATTAAACTTTCAAACCTTAAACTCACCTTAAACAATCCGGCGTGGTGTTAACGCTGTCCTTCTGGGTGATGAGGGCGGTACGGGAAAGGTAGTTCTTCACATCTGACCGGGGCAGGTCGTAGTAAAGCACCACACCGTAGCCATCGTTCATGGTTCTCTGGGCCAGGTTGGCAGCGGTAGACAGGGAAGTATGATTGATCCAGATGGCGGCAGGGCCCAGCTGACCTTTGGTCATACCTGCCAATACGGGAGGGGCATAAGTGCCATAGTAGGGGTTCCAGGCATAGTTAATATAATCACCAGTTTTTTTCCCGTTCCAGGAAGAGTGCGCTGCCGCAGGACCAATATTATACAGCGAGATGATCTTGCCGGGCATCAGTTTACGCAGCTCGTCCAGCAGCAGGATGAAGGAGCTGTCGTTAGGCTGGGGCAGACCGTTCTTGCCGTATTCAGCGTATTCATCATCGAAATCGATACCATCCAGTTCGTAGGCGGTAACAGCATCGCTCAGTTGTTGGGCAAAAGCATTGGCTGCGGCACGGCTGGTAAAATTGGCAAAGCCGGCGCCCTGGTGGTTGCCCAGTACAGAAAGGAGTACTTTAATGCCTTTGTCCTGCAGCGGTTGGATGTAGGCAGCGTGGTTGTTCAGTACCGTTGTAACATTGGGATTGTTATAGAGCACGGCTTTCTTTGCCTGGGTATCATAGTTGATGTTGGCGGCAAAAATAATAGCGATGTCAAAGAAGGGTTGTCCGCCGGTCTTCATGGTATAACACTTTGCATTGGCAAAATAGTTATTGTTCACTTCAATATACACCGCGTTCAGCGGACCGGTCTTGCCTTCGGGGCGAACATCTGTAGTGTCGGGAGGGGGCGGCTGGACAGGCGGCTGTTTTGCGTCTTTTTTGCAGGCGATACTAAACAGGCATAACGTGGTAATGGCTAAAAGGGGAGTACAAAATAGTGCTTTCATCAGGCTTTTTTTAATGTATATACGCATAGATAACCACTTTATATTATAGCGCCCGGGGGTGTATTTAACCTTTTCGAACTTTTTGCGTTCCTTTGCACCCATGAAACTGGATATACTTGCTATTGCAGCCCACCCCGATGATGTGGAGCTCTCCTGCGCAGGCACCCTGATGGTGCACGCCGCCCAGGGGATGAAAGTGGGTGTGGCAGACATGACCCGGGGTGAGCTTGGCACCCGTGGCACACCGGAAACAAGGGCCGCTGAGGCCAAAGCCGCTGCGGAGCTGATGGGCCTGGCCGTTAGAGAAAACCTGGAGCTGGCAGACGGCTTTTTCAGGAACGAAAGAACGGAACAACTGGCCATTATTACGGCTATACGAAAATACCAGCCCGACATTGTGCTGACCAACGCCATAGACGACCGGCATCCGGATCATGGCAGGGCCGCCAGGCTGGTGGCCGACAGCTGCTTCCTGGCAGGGCTGCGCAAAATAGAGACAACGTTTAACGGGCAGTTACAGCAGGCGTGGCGCCCCAAACAGGTGTTCCACTTCTTGCAGGACAGGTACCATGAGCCTGATTTTGTGGTGGACATCACCGCAGTGATGGAGCAGAAACTGGATGCCATCCGCTGTTTTAAAACACAGTTCCTGGCGCCCGAGCAGGAAACACTGCAAACCTATATCTCTTCTCCCTCCTTCTTTGAAAGCGTGATCTACCGCGCTAAAATGCTGGGCAAAATGGTAGGGGTAGCCTATGCGGAAGGATATACCAGCGCCAAGATGATAGGCATCAGGAGCTTTGCAGATCTGATCAACGAGGTAACGTGAGAAATAGCTAACAGCCAACAGCTAATATATGAGGTCCTTCTTTTTGTTTTTTGCGCTGCTGATCAGCAGCACGGTATTCTCTCAACAGGAAGATAAGCGCCTGGCAGCTTTACTGCGCCCTTACCTGGAGAAGCACCATGGCATCGCCGGTATTTATGTGCAGTCACCTGCAAAAGAACAGGGTGGTGGCTATCAATGCAGATACTGTTTTCCCTACGGCGAGTACCATCAAGGTGCCGATCATGATCGGGATCTTTGACAAGATCGCAAAGGGGGAGCTGCAGTATCACCAGCCGCTGATCTATAAGGACTCCCTGCTGTACCCCGGTGAGGAGGATATCCTGGGCGCGTTTAAGGAAGGGCATAAAATTGATCTTGATAAGGTGATGATGCTGATGCTGACCATGAGCGACAATACGGCCAGCCTCTGGTTACAGTCGCTCGCTGGAGGGGGGCAGCAGATCAACGCCTGGCTGGAGGCTCATGGCTTTGTGAACACCCGTGTGAACAGCCGTACCCCTGGCAGGGAGGCCAACCGCAGCCAGTATGGCTGGGGACAAACCTCACCAAGGGAAATGGCCCGCCTGATGGAAATGATCTATAAAGGAGAGGTGATCAGCAAGGCGGCCAGCGAGCGGATGTACCGCAACCTTTGCCGCAACTATTGGGATACCGAAGGCCTGCTGCAGGTACCGCCGCGCATCAGAACAGCATCGAAGAACGGCGCTGTTAACACATCCCGTTCGGAGGTGGTGATGGTGAACGCCCCACATGGGGATTATGTGTACAGTATTATTACCAAGGAGAACCAGGATCAGCGCTGGGACCGCGATAATGAGGCCTGGGAGCTGTTGCGGACGGTATCGGGGCTGATCTGGCAACACTATGAGAAAAACGACAAATGGGTTCCTGACCCCGGGGTAGGGCAGTTTTAAGTGAAGATGGTATCCAGGGGGCTAGATGAACAGATCCTGCGTAGCGTCAAATTCATCCTGTCTGTTGATGCTGTTTTTGATAAACGGAATCAAAGCAAGGCCCACCGTAATGATCACTAAAAGTACATGCTTAAGTTTCATACCTGCCAAAATTTTCAGTTTCTCTATTATAACTAAATAACGTGCCAAATTGTTACGGTCGGCAGCGACCACGGGTTGCCTGTTAAAGGGCGGTTTATCAGACTTGCGCAGGATTGCGGGCTGGGCGGGGGCGCATATGGATTGTCTATAGGTTTGTTAACTAAGTATAGAAAATATCAATACCTCATCTGGAAAATCTATTTGATTTATTATATGGAGACAAAGAACTTTGCACCTGTTTTTAAAATGCGTGGATATTACGCAAAGCCTGGCAATAAGCATATAAATTAAAACTCAGCAATACAAATGAAAAATGTCACTTTATCCGTAGGGTCTCAGTTCCCCGAGTTCAAAAAAACGGCAGTTGTTTCCTTAGAAAAAGGCAAAGAGTTCTATGATATCTCTTCCGAAGAGATCAAAAACTCCGGCAAATGGCTGGTAATGTTCTGGTGGCCCAAGGACTTCACTTTTGTGTGCCCCACTGAAATTGCAGAATTTAACAAGCACTTCCAGGACTTCACCGACCGTGATGCCATCCTGATCGGCGCTTCTACCGATAGCGAATTTGTGCACCTGGCCTGGAGAAAAGATCACGATGATCTGCGTGGCCTGCAGTTCCCCATGCTGGCTGATACTTCCAAATCACTGGCTGAAGAACTGGGTATCCTGGAGGCTAACGAAAAGATCGCTTACCGCGCTACTTTCATCGTAGATCCCCAGGGCATTGTCCGCTGGGTATCCCTGTACGACCTGAATGTAGGCCGTAACGTAAAAGAAGTGGTACGGGTACTGGATGCACTGCAGACAGACGAGCTGTGCCCCTGCAACTGGCAGAAAGGAGAAGCTACCCTGACTGCGTAATATATCTTTCACTGATTGAGGGTTTGGAGGTTTGAAGGTTTGACACGTTCTCCTTCGGACTTTCAAACCCTCAAACTTTCAATCTATAATTACAACAAATCATGTTTGCTACAACGAATAACGATACGGCCATCCAGCTGTTACAGACCGTAGGTATCACCGACACCCAGCTGCCGGTAAACCTGCAAACCCTGGCCACTACAGATGTCCGTTACCTGAAGGATCTGAAACTGAACGTCACCAACTCTCTCGGCGCCGCCACCCTCAGCAAAAAGGAGGCTTACCTGATAGGCGTAGCCGTAGCGGTAAACGAGAAACAGGCTGCCCTGCAGGCTGGTTTTGAAAAGCTGTCGCAGCAGGAAGGTGCTACCGACAAGGAAATTGCAGAAGCTATCAGCTGTACTTCCCTGATGAATGCCAATAACGTGTTTTACCGTTTCCGTCACTTTGTGAATAAGGAATTCTATTCCAGCACCCCCGCCGGTATCCGGATGAGCATTATGGCCAGCCCTGTACTGGGCAAAGAGTTCTTTGAGCTGTTAAGCCTGGTGATCTCCGCCCTGAACGGCTGCGAAATGTGCGTTACTTCTCACGAAGAAGCCGTATTAAAACATGGTACTGAGCAGCAACGCGTGCTGGATGCCGTAAGACTGGGTGCAGTGCTCAGGAGCCTGGCGGTACTATTTTAACAAAAAGCCCCGGAGCAAGGATAAGCCTTGGTGAAGCCTATGCGAAGCCTGGTAAAACCAGGTAAAATAATATTATCAAAAAGCAGGAGCGAGGTGCCGGCGGATGTGGAAAAGTTAAAGTGAGTTAGGATAAACAATTGATTTTAAGTTGTTTTTATCCGTCAGTACATTTGCATATTTTGCACATTTAGATAATGTTAATAAATTCGGGCAAGAATATTTGTGAAATAAATAAAAAAAGTGGACTTTTGCAGTCCAAAATTTTTAAGATCATGGCAAGAGTATGTCAGGTGACAGGAAAGAAGCCGATAACAGGTCACCATGTTTCCTTCTCTAATATCAAAACAAAGAGAAGATTTCTGCCCAACCTGCAGAAAAAGCGTTTTTTCCTGGCGGAAGAAGATCGCTGGATATCCTTGAAAGTGTCTGCTGACGGTTTAAGGACTATTAACAAAAGAGGTTTGTATGCAGTAGTGAAGGAATTGCGTGCAGCCGGACAGGAAATTTAATTACGGAATTCACTAATTGTATATACAATGGCAAAGAAAGGTAACAGGGTGCAAGTGATCCTGGAATGTACCGAGCACAAGACCACTGGTCAGCCAGGCACTTCCCGTTATATCACCACCAAGAACAAAAAGAACACTCCTGAACGTATGGAGCTGAAGAAGTACAACCCTATCCTGAGGAAGGTGACTGTACACAAAGAAATTAAATAATTTTGTTGAATTGTCGGTATGGTGAAATGGTTGTTGTAAGCAACTGTTTCAACACCAGTAAGCACAATTAAACCAATAAACCAATAAACCAATGGCAAAACAAGCTAAGACCGCGATCAAGAAAGATGCTAAGGCAGCTGCTGATGCTAAAGTGTGGACCAAAGTGATCAAAGCGGTACGTTCTCCGAAAACCGGCGCCTATACTTTTAAGGAAGCTATTGTGCACAAAGACAAAGTGCAGGAGTACATGAACCAAAAGTAATTCGGCTTTACTAAATTATACTGCAAGAAGCTGTTCCGTTCCTGGACAGCTTTTTGTGTTTGTGGCCGGTTCATCGTCCATTGCGCGTAACCATAGACCTTGCCCCCACATAATAATATTGTAAATTGCAACTCCTTTGTCTTAATTTAAAGACTCTAATGAAGGGGATACCTTCTGTGGGCCATGGATGATGGACCATCGACTAAAAGAACCATTATGAGCTTTTTCAATAAACTATTTTCCCGGGAAAAGAAAGAGAGCCTGGATCAGGGATTACAGAAGACCAAAGAAAGCTTTCTGTCCAAGATCGGTAAAGCCATCGCGGGTAAGTCCACCGTAGATACCGAAGTACTCGATAACCTGGAGGAAGCACTCGTATCTGCAGACGTTGGCGTAGATACCACCGTACAAATAATTGACCGGATAGAGAAACGTGTAGCAAAAGACAAATACCTGGGAACCAGTGAATTGAACAAGATACTGCAAGAAGAGATTGCAGCCATCCTGGTAGATGCACCCGATAGCGGCTTCCGCGATTTCGAGGTGCCCGAAGGTAAGAAGCCGTATGTGATTATGGTGGTAGGCGTGAACGGCGTTGGTAAGACCACCACCATCGGTAAACTGGCCTATAATTTCAGGAAAGCAGGTAAATCTGTACTGCTGGGCGCTGCCGATACTTTCAGGGCTGCAGCGGTAGACCAGCTCACCATCTGGAGCGAGCGCGCAGGCGTACCCATTGTTAAGCAGCAAATGGGATCCGACCCCGGCGCCGTAGCATTTGATACCGTACAGAGCGGGGTAGCCAGGAATGTAGATGTGATCATTGTGGATACCGCAGGGCGTTTACATAACAAGGCCTACCTGATGGACGAATTGAGCAAGATCAGGCGGGTAATGAAAAAAGTGGTGCCCGACGCACCACATGAGGTACTGCTGGTGCTGGATGGCTCTACCGGTCAGAATGCCCTGGAGCAGGCCAAACAATTCACTGCTGCCACAGAAGTTACTTCCCTCGCTATCACCAAACTGGATGGCACCGCTAAAGGCGGGGTGGTACTGGCTATTGCCAACCAGTTTAAGATACCTGTAAAATACATCGGCATTGGCGAGAAAATGGAGGATCTGCAAATCTTTGATAAAGAGGAGTTTGTAGATTCGCTGTTTAACATAAAGGGCTGATTGTCAACACGCTTAATAATATCATCTGTAAATCCCATTAAAGTAGTCTCAGCGTTATAAGGCGCTGGGTTTGAGTTCTTTGTATTGTTAATGGTACGTCCTTTTTTTATAAATTTGGGATAGTAGTTCTTGTTTTTACCCTTACCGCTTATATCACCACAATTCGTTTATATGCAAATCACCACTATAGACAGAGTTGAAAAGATAACACCGGAAGTATTCAGGAAGCAGTATTATCAGCCCCGTAGACCNGTAGTGATTACCGGCTTAAGTGAAGAGTGGCCCGCCCGGGAAAAATGGACCTGGGATTACTTTAAATCCATTGTCGGCCAGCAAACGGTAGGAGTATACAATAATGAGCGGGCCAGCGCCAGTACGCCCGTAAACGGGGCAGACGATTATATCCGTTTTGGGGACTACCTCGATATGATACAGCAGGGACCGGTGACCCTGCGCATCTTCCTTTTCAATATCTTCCAGCATGCCCCCCAGCTCACTAAAGATTTTTACTGGCCGGATCACCTGGCAAAAGGCCTGCTCAAAAAGTACCCCATGTTGTTTGCAGGAGGCGCCGGTTCGGTGGCTCCATATGCATTATGACATTGACCTTTCACACATCTTCCATACCCAGTTCCTGGGCCGCAAACGGGTTTTACTGCTGGAGAATAAGCAGTCGCCCTATATTTACCGCATGCCCTTCACCGTTGAAAGCGCGGCCAGTTTTGTGAACTGGCACCAGGCGCTGGACACACAGCAATTCCCGGCACTGCAATACGCCAATGGGTATACGACCGTCCTGGAGCACGGCGATACGCTTTTTATGCCGGGGGGCTACTGGCACCACATGGAGTATATGGACAGCGGTTTTGCCATGAGCCTGCGGGCGTTAGACCAGAGCCTCACCGGTAAACTGAACGGACTGTACCATATTGTGGGGCTCCGGGGCATGAATAACCTGCTGATCAAACTGGCGCCGCAGTGGTGGTATCACTATAAGCGGAGGGCGGCGCACCGGAATGCCATGCGTGCGTTGGGGCAATTAACAACTAGTAATGAATAATTAATAGCTAAGAATTGCAGCGGGAGTGGCCAGCCAGCAGGAAATGGAGGGCTGCCCGTGTCATGATTATTCATTCTTAATTATTAATTGTTAATTTTTTTTATTAATTTTGACACCTTCTCATATAAGCAAGCCCCCACTAAGGCTAAGTACACATACAGTAAGTCTGCTGTTTTTATTTGTTCGTGTCTTAATTGTCTTCGTGGCGGTAACCCAACCGGCAAATGAAGACGAAAACTTTAAAGAAAGACAAGGTTAATATTATTACGTTAGGATGTTCCAAGAATATGGTGGATTCAGAGGTCCTCAGCGGACAGCTGCTAGCCAATGACATTGATGTGGTGCACGAAAGTGGAAAGAAGGATCACAACATTGTAGTGGTAAACACCTGTGGTTTTATTGATAAAGCCAAAGAGGAGTCTATCAACACCATCCTGGAGCAGGTGGAGCTGAAGCAAAGGGGCTGGCTGGACAAAGTTTATGTAACCGGCTGCCTGAGCGAACGTTACCGTGGCGACCTGGAACAGGAGATACCCGGTGTGGACGCCTGGTTCGGAACAATGGAACTGCCGCTGATCTTAAAGAAGTTTGACGCGGACTATAAAGCAGAACTGCTGGGCGAACGCCTCTTAGCTACTCCCGCACATTATGCCTACCTGAAAATATCTGAAGGCTGTAACCGTACCTGTTCTTTTTGCGCTATTCCCCTGATGCGGGGTGGCCATGTATCCAAGCCGATCGAAGCAATTGTACAGGAAGCGGAAAAGCTGGTGCGTTTCGGCGTCAAAGAAGTGATGCTGATAGCGCAGGAGCTGACCTATTACGGCCTTGATCTGTATAAGGAACGCCGCCTGGCCCAGCTGCTGAAGGCACTTGCTGCGATACCCGGACTGGAGTGGATCCGCCTGCATTATGCCTACCCGCACAAATTCCCGATGGATGTGCTGGACGTAATGCGCGAGCATCCCAACATCTGCAATTACCTGGATATGCCTTTACAGCATGCGGCTGACAATATGCTGAAAGCCATGAAAAGGCAGATCACCCGCACAGAAATGGAAGATCTTATCCGTGCCATCCGCGAAAAGGTACCGGGTATTTGTTTGCGTACCACCCTCATTACCGGTTTCCCCGGCGAAACGCTGGAAGACGTAGAAGAGATGAAACGTTTCCTCGAAGCCGTGCGTTTTGACCGCGTAGGCATCTTTACCTACAGCCATGAAGAAGGTACCAGCGCTTATGACCTGGAAGACAACATTCCGGCTGAAGAAAAGGAGCGGAGGGCGCAGGAGATCATGGAAGTACAGCAGGAAATATCTTACGAGAAGAACCAGGAAATGATCGGCAAGGTCTTTAAGGTGATCGTGGATAAGAAAGAATCCGGCCGTTACCTGGGCAGAACAGAATTTGACTCCGTAGAGGTGGATAACGAGGTGATCATCAATACCAGCAAACGTCTGCAACCCGGCGACTTTGTGCAGGTTAGGCACNCANCAAGGCGTTTGATTACGACCTGGAAGGAGAATTAGTATAAACGCTGAAAGCAGCACGCTGAACGCTGAAAGCGATCCCTTGCTGCAGCAGTATATCGGAAACATACAGAGCGTTTGGCGTGAAGTGCTAAGCGTTCAGCACAAAAAAATACAAGGGCTCCGGACGGAGCCTGTTAAAGCAAATCAATGACTACATTTGAATCACTGGGCTTACAAGAGCCCATTCTTAAAGGAATCCAGGATCTGGGATTTGTTGCACCTACGCCCATACAGGAAAAAGCAATACCTGTATTATTGTCCGGCGACAGGGATTTTGTGGGACTGGCACAAACAGGGACCGGAAAGACGGCAGCATTTGGCCTGCCTTTATTACAACAACTGGATATCAAACGCAGGCAGCCGCAGGGACTTGTATTATGTCCTACCCGTGAGCTGTGCCTGCAGATAACCAATGATCTGAAGAATTTCAGCAAACACCTGGGAGATATCAGCGTGGTGGCCGTTTATGGCGGCGCAAAGCATTGTACAGCAGCTGCGCGAGCTGAAAAGAGGCGCACACGTGGTAGTAGCTACCCCGGGCAGGCTGCTGGATATTATAGAACGTGGCGCTATCAATTTTGACCAGGTGCGCTACGCCGTACTGGATGAAGCCGATGAAATGCTGAACATGGGTTTCCAGGAAGATATCAACAACATCTTATCCAAAACCCCGCAAAGCAAAACCACCTGGCTGTTCTCTGCTACCATGCCGCAGGAGGTTCGCCGTATAGCACAAAACTATATGTCCGATCCCTTTGAGCTGACCGTAGGTAACAAGAACAGCGGTAACGCTAATATTGAACATGAATACTACGTGGTGCGTCCCCGTGAAAAATATGCCGCACTGAAACGTATTGTGGATTACAACCCGGAGATTTTCGGCATCATCTTTACCCGTACCAAAATAGAATCTCAGGAGATAGCAGAATCCCTGATCCGCGACGGCTATAATGCCGATGCGCTGCATGGCGACCTTACCCAGCAGCAGCGTGATAAGGTGATGAAACGTTTCCGTGAAAAGTCTTTACAGGTGCTGGTAGCCACCGATGTGGCCGCACGTGGTATCGATGTGGACAATGTAACCCACGTTATCAACTACGAGCTGCCGGATGATGTAGAGAACTACACTCACCGCAGTGGACGTACAGCGCGCGCTGGTAAATCAGGCATATCAATTGCTATCATTACCGGCAGGGATATCGGGAAGATCAGGCAGATAGAAAGGGTGATCGGTAAGAAGTTCACAAAGGCAGAAGTGCCCGATGGTTTTGCAGTGTGTGAGAAGCAGCTGTTCGGACTGGTGCACAAGATCCACAATGTAACGGTGAATGAAGAGCAGATAGAGCCCTACCTGGAGCGTATATACGAAGAATTTGCAGCCATGAGCAAGGAAGAGCTGATCAAGCGCTTTGCTTCACTGGAGTTCAACGAATTCCTGGAGTACTACCAGGATGCGCCTGATCTGAACGTGAAAGAAGAAAGACGTACTTACGAAGGTAATACCATGAGCCACCGTGGTACCGGTAAATTCACCCGCCTGTTCATTAACCTGGGCTCTGTGGATGATTTTACCCGCGGCGATATGCTGCGTTACCTCTGCGATACCAGCGGGGTAAGGGGTAACAAGATTGGCCGTATTGACCTGAAAGGTGTGTATTCTTTCTTCGAAGTGGAGAATGATGTGGTAGACAAATTTGTTCAAGGATTTAAAAAAGCTGAATACAATGGCCGCAGCGTACGCATTGAAATGTCGCAGGATGGAGATAAACGCCGTAGCGGTGGTGGCTCCGGCCGTCCTCACAGAGAGGATGGCAGAAGGTATAGCAGTGCGCCCAGGCCTGGTTTCAAAAAGAGATATTGATCCCCTGAGAGGGACAGATAAAAATAAAAAGTCCTCCTGGTGCAGCCGGGAGGACTTTTTTTGTTATTTTCAGACGGAAAATAACGGCTATTTCCCCCAAACTGAAAACTGTAATCCGGTAAGCTGATGTCTACAGAACCCAACCGCTCACTGTCGCCTGTTGCGCCATTCTCGCTGTTCTCCGCGAAAGATATTGAATTGTTCCAGGCAGGCACACATGAACGCCTATATGAAAAGTTTGGTGCACACACCCTGGAATACGAAGGGGTGAAGGGAACCTACTTTGCCGTATGGGCGCCCAATGCCGCCTACGTGTCTGTAATGGGAGATTTCAATAACTGGGACCGGTATACTCATACACTGTTACCGCGCTGGGACCATTCCGGTATCTGGGAAGGATTTATCCCGCATGTGAAGAAGGGTACCCTGTACAAGTATTTCATCCGTGCAAGGTCTGGCGAAGAGCTGTTCAAGGGAGACCCTTTTGCCCTATACTGGGAGCAGCGGCCCAAAACAGCTTCCATCACCTGGGAGCTGGACTATCACTGGAAAGATAAGAAATGGATGGAGAAGCGGCAACGGCACAACAGCCTGCAAAGTCCTTTCTCTGTATACGAAGTACATCTTGGCTCCTGGCGCCGCCCGGATCCCCATAACCATGAGGTGTTCTATACTTACCGCGAAATAGCGGGTATGCTGGCGCCTTATGCCAAAGAGATGGGCTTTACCCATGTAGAGCTGATGCCTGTGGGAGAACACCCCTTTGACGGTTCCTGGGGATACCAGCAAACCGGCTATTATGCGCCTACATCCCGATACGGTACCCCGCAGGATTTCATGGCCATGGTAGATGCCTTTCACCAGGCAGGCATCGGGGTGATACTGGATTGGGTGCCCTCGCATTTTCCATATGACGCCCATGGCCTGTATCGTTTTGACGGATCGCATGTGTATGAGTATGCGGATATGCGGAAGGGTTATCACCCGGACTGGAACAGCTATATTTTTAACTACAGCCGTAACGAGGTCAAAAGCTTTTTGCTGAGCAACGCTATTTACTGGCTGGATAAATACCACCTGGACGGCCTGCGGGTAGATGCGGTGGCATCTATGATACACCTGGACTACTCGCGCAATGCCGGTGGCTGGGTGCCCAATGAGCAGGGGGGAAGGGAGAACCTGGAGGCCATTGCCTTCCTGAAACACCTGAATGAAAGGGTGTATCACCTGTTCCCCGATACGCAGACCATCGCGGAAGAATCCACCTCGTTCTACGGGGTGTCACGTCCTACCTTTATGGGCGGACTAGGTTTTGGTATGAAGTGGATGATGGGCTGGATGAATGATACGCTGGCCTATTTTAAGCAGGACCCTCTGCACCGCAAATGGCACCAGGATGAATTTACCTTCAGCATCATGTATGCTTTCAGTGAGAACTTCATGCTGCCCCTGAGCCATGATGAAGTGGTGCATGGAAAGTCGCCCATGGTGTATAAGATGCCGGGGGATGACTGGCAGAAATTTGCCAACCTGCGCCTTATGTACGGTTATATGTTTACGCACCCGGGCACCAAGCTCTTATTTATGGGCGATGAGTTTGGGCAAACGGAAGAATGGAATTACAAGTCTGAGCTGAAATGGCATCTTTTGGAACACCCCACACACCTGGGCGCCCAACGGTTTGTAAAAGAGCTGAACCGGCTGTATACCACCGAACCGGCTTTGTACCTGAAGCAGTTTGACCCGGATGGTTTTGAGTGGATCAGCGCTAATGATTACGACAACAGCGTACTGGCTTATATGCGTAAGGGCGCTACAATAGCAGACAATCTGATCATCGTGCTAAATATGACGCCGGTAGCAAGGGAAGAATACCTGCTGGGTATACCCATACCCGGCACCTGGAATGAGATACTGAACAGTGATGATCCGCAGTTTTACGGCAGCGGGGTATTGAATACGGCGCCCGTCAGTGCAGTGCAACAGGAATATAACGGGAAGGAGTATACTATTAAGCTGAGAGTGCCGCCATTAGGCATCAGTGTATTGAAGCAGGGCTGAGGAATGCTGTCTGCAGATAATAAAATATTTAAAGGAGGCACAGGATATCCTGATCTTGTACCTCCTTTTTCTATGGATCAAAGACCGGAAATGTGTAGAAAGCCAACAGGCCACAAGGCCCGGGATCTGCAGATCCGGACATTGTGACCTCCCGGCCTTAAAATTTCAGTGGTTCAATGGGTGAATGATTACGCCGACTGCTGGTTTTCCTGGCGTTGACGTCTGCGGCCATGGGCTGCTTCTCCGCCTTTCTTACCAATAGCGGCCATATGTTCGCGGTTACGGCTTACGGCCTCACCGCCTTTCTTGCCTGCCATGCGAGCTTCTTCTGAAGAAAACTCATGGGCAACCCCCTGCTGGTGAGCGGCACGGCCCCCCATACTGGCAATAGCGCGTTGCTTTTCGCCATCCATGGCTGCAAAACCGCGTAACCCCTTACGACGGCCAGTTTCTTTTTCCGATTCAGTCGTGTTGTTGTCTTCTACCTGGGGGTTTTCATTGGCGACAACGTTTTGCCAGGTTGCTGCTTCCTGGGCCGAGTGGCTGCTTTGCATTGTCATAACATCAAGTTTTAATGTTTTTAGAAATAGTTTCCGTTCACAGAAAATATAAGCGCTTACGGGGAGAGGGGAACAAGGAACGTGCCATGGCCGACTTCGTATTGTGTAGTGGTATTATATGTGGCGAAAGCGTGGACAAACGGGGATAGCGGGTAACTGGTTCTACAGTATAGCGAAAATATCCACACCTTATTGTGGCAAAATTAGTACTATGCCCCTCGCCAAACAGGTCTGGCGTTATAGTTGATTTAAAAAGCTAAAGCACCTGATTATGCTGATACCGCTGATTGCACTGGCTGTAGTTATTATCCTGGTAGTAATGTACCTGATCTCTCAGGCAAACAAGAAAACAAGAGATCAGGGTAACAGGTGAGGGAGCCATGGTCTGTACTGTTCACTATCCACTTTCCATTCTCCGGCATTCACACTGTTCATTTTATTCATTTTAAACTTAGGGGTCTGCAAAGCTTTGCCTGTAGCGCGAATCAACTTACTTTTGAATAAACTCTAAAGTTGGCATAGGTTATGAAAAGGCACTAAGATATCCATCTGTTAGTGCCCTTTTTTTTACTTCATCAGTGATGGGTCATCAGTTGTTATGCCCCTTACTATCTTATAATGAGTTCCTCGAATTTTCTTTCTACGATCACTTTTACAATGCCTACGGCAAAATTGCGTGCGTTCAGCTTGTATGCCTTGCCATCTACCACATATTCCGTGGGCTTGAAGGGCAGGCCATGTAATAGTACGCGGTGCTTCTTGTAAGAAGCCTGGAAATCGCCCATAAACCGCTTTTTAAGACGGAACTGCTGTTTATCTGATACCTGTTTGAAGCGGATGGTGTTGGATTGCCCGTTCTTATAGCCGTAATGATCACCGGCATCTTCATAGAGTGTGCTGCTGGTGGGCTGATCGGAGTAGTACACGTTCAGGATCATTTCATCTATCGGCTTTTCGCCTACATACTGTATAGCGGGATAGTTTGGCAACACGGAGCCTGCTTTTACGAACAACGGCATTTCTTCCAGCGGCGTGTCTATTTTGATCAGCTGACCGCCTTCATATGATCTGTCGTTAAAGAAATAGTACCAGCGCCCTGCAGGCAGGTATACTTCTTTTTCTTTTACCCCCGGCGCATCTACATGGCTGATGAGCAGCGCATCCCCCAGCATGAACTCGTGAGAGCGGTTGTAGGTCTGCGGATCCTGCTGAGCCACAAACGCTAGTGGGCGCAACATGGGCGTGCCGTAATGGTGATATTGCCAGAAGGTGGTATACAGGTAGGGCAGGAGGCGGTACCGCAGTTGAATAAACCGTTTGCAGATAAATTCAAACTTGCTGCCAAAGCTCCAGGGCTCCTGGTTAAAGCCGGTTTCATTGCTGGCGGAGTGGGTACGCATCAGCGGGTGGAAAGTGGCCAGCTGCACCCAGCGGGTATACAGTTCGCCATCGGGCTCCCCGATAAAGCCGCCGATATCGCTGCCTGCAAAAGAAATTCCCGATACGGCCAGGCGCTGACATTGTACATTCGCCAGCCACAGGTGATCCCATTCAGACACGTTGTCGCCTGTCCACACAGAAGCCCAGCGCTGGGCGCCTGCATAGCAGGAGCGGGTAATCACAAAGGGGCGGTTAGGCATCAGGTATTTCTGCAAGCCGGCTGCAGTGGCTTTGCTCATCAGGTGACCATATATGTTGTGCGCCTTGCGGTGGCTCACATCTTCTCCGTCATAGTCATGGCGCACATCTTCAGGGAAGGTGCCCATTTCAAATACGGCAGGTTCGTTCATATCATTCCACACACCTCTTACGCCGGATTCCACCAGGCTTTTGAACAAGCTGCTCCACCACTCGCGCACTTTGGGATCCGTATAGTCAGGAAACACACACTTACCCGGCCATACATCGCCTTCCATCAAAGCGCCATCGGCGCGTTTGCAGAAGAAGTCGCGCTCCATGCCCTGTTTATAGATATCATACTCCGGGTCCGATTTAATACCCGGGTCTATGATCACCACTATCTTGAAGCCCTGTGCATCCAGGTCCTTGATCATGGCTGGCGGGTTGGGAAAAGCCTCATTGTTCCAGGTAAAGCAGCGGAAGCCGTCCATATAGTCAATGTCCAGGTGGATCACATCGCAGGGGATCTGCCGTTTGCGGAACTCTGCTGCAATCTCGCGCACCCTTTTTTCGGGATAGTAGCTCCAGCGGCATTGCTGGTAGCCCAGGGCCCATAAGGGGGGCAGCTCTGCCGTACCGGTTATTTTGGTGTAGGCTTCGGCCACCTGCAGCAGTTCGGGGCCGTACATGAAGTAGTAGTTCATTTCACCGCCCCTGGCCCAGAAACTGCAAACATCCTCTCTTTCATGGCCAAAATCGAACAAGGTACGGAAGGTATTGTCAAAGAAAATACCGTAGCCAATGCCGTGATGCAGGCCATAGTAAAAGGGGATATTGCGGTACAGCGGATCGGTATCCTTCTGGAAACCGTAGGCATCGGTGCCGTAGTTCTCCAGGCGTTTGCCACGTAAGTTGAGGTCGGTGGGCTTGTCGCCTAGCCCGTAGAAGCATTCGCCCTCCTGGATCTGTTTACTGCAGTACACGATTTTGCCACCTTTCAGCAGGTAGTGCTGCCAGTGGAAGCCCATCTCATCCTGGTTGATGATGCGGCCTTCCTGGTCGGTGATGGTAAGACGCAGGTTATCACGGGCCACCCAGATGCGGATGACGTCGGTATAGATCTCAAATACCTCTTCAAATTCACGAATACCGAAATTTACGGGCGATTCTTCCAGCCGTGGGTTGATGGCATAGGAAAAATCTCGTTGAAATTTGCCGTCTGCGGCATAACGGAAGCGGGCAATTTTGTCTGAAATGATCCGCACCTCCAAAATAGTCTCTGCTGTATAAAAATAGAAGTAGTTGCCTTCTTTCTGCCATTTCCTGATAGCATCAGGGTAATGTTTAACGGAATATTTACTGGACGAACTGGTTACTTGCATAAGTTGCTTTTAAAAAATCCGATCTACTGCATAGCCTGGGCTCACGTCATCTAAATTAAAAAAAAAGATTGTGACCACAGCTTTTTCAACGTTTGACATCCTTAATCCGGCGTTCACCTGTAAAAATGATGTGTTGGCTAAATCCGGCCGGAAAAATATCAAATACTTGGTAAATTTATTACGAAACGTACTTTTTTGCTTTAACCTATTTGTCCTCAGCAAGCGGTGCACAATGTCCTGTGCACCGTTTTTGTTTCTTTTAAATCCACTGCATAGTTAATAATTAATCATATCCCGCGTTTGGATATTTCGTGCTATACTAAAAGCAGGAAGGCGGCCGGGTGCCCGCAAAGTATACTGAAAGCATAGAGAACGCTTAGAGGAAGCATATAGTGCCCATGGAGAAGCCGGCGAAAATAACATTACACTATTGTATCCCCTCCAAACGTGCTATACGGCCATCAGATCCTGCCAGGTAAACAGCTTTACCATTGCGGGCGCTTTGCACTACATGAAATCCTTCTTTGCTGATAAGTTGCCAGTGGAGGCCCCCATCCAGGGAAACATCCGTTCCCGAGGTGCCGGTGGCTATCAGCAGCCGGGGCCCTGCCCAGCAAAGACCCGAGCGGTACCCGGAAGGGGGAACGAGGGGTGCGGTCCAGGTTTGACCACCATCTGCCGTAAGCACACAGTTCTGCCTGCGAAGGGTATCGTTGCGATAGTCGCCGCCAACGGCTACTCCTTTACGGGCATCAAGGAAAGCCAGGGAGAAGGCCCCGGAGCTGGGATTACCCTGGATGATAGGCAGGGCGAAGGAGTTCCATTGCTGCCCCAGGTATTTGTGGAAGCGGGCCGTATCGCCGCCTGTTACAAAACAATCTGCCTGGCCGGGGAGGGAGCGCAGGCTGCTGCCACTGGCCGCGAAAATGGCCTCGCCTTTATATGCCGCCGGCGCATTGGTGGCCGGCCGCCAGTGACGGCCGCCATCCGCCGTATATATAATGGTGAACTTTCCATCCAGGGGATCGCCGATGGCCCAGCCCTCTTTTGTGTTACGGAAGTCCATCCCGTCAAAAAAAACGCCTTTGGTATCATTAAAATACACCCGTTCCCAGGTGGTGCCGCCATCTGCCGTGCGGAAGATATGCGCCGGCTCCCCGGCATTGATCACCAGGGCTTCCTGCTCACTGAAGGCCTCAATATCCCGCCAGTCGCAGCTGTCGCAGCCGGGTACCTGCATCCATTGCCAATGCTGCCCGCCATCACTGCTTTTGCCCACCATCCCCCCGGTACCGGATACCCATACCAGGTTTTCAGACACTACGCTCATTCCGCGGATGCTTTTCAGCTGCCCCCTGCTTAACTCCCGGATGCTATATCTTGCCGATTGATTCTGTTGAGCTTGCAGCGATAAAAAGGTGCAGCAACAACACAAAAAATAAAAGAAGCCTGTCTTGGTCATTTATATACAGTCTGTTAGTGTGCAAGAAAATTACAAAATCATTCAAAAGTGTGATGCAGATTTATATATTTGCAATTAACTAACCTGCATCAGTGCGCTATTTACCATCCCAGATAAGAAAAGGACTGCAGCTGCTTTGTGTATTCGTTTTTGCAATGAACTCCCTATTCGCACAGGAGGGGCTTAACATATTTGATGCGTACAGCGTAAACGACGGTCTTTCTCAAAGCTTCGTAAGCGACATTATACAAGATAGCCAGGGCTTTATGTGGATTGCCAACCGGGACGGCGTAAACCGTTTTGATGGCTACGTGTTCAATGAGTACCGTTTCAAAACCAGCGAACAGACGAATAAAGGGGAGGGCAAGGGCAACCTGGTGTCTAACAGCTCCAGCGGGGTAAGGGCGGTGATCAACCGTTTTGACCTGAAAGGCTACAAGGGATACAGCTTCTTCAAGAACAGCCGGCAGGAACTATTGTTATCACATAATAATGGTATCAGTGTATATGATCCCTACCGCAATACCTTCCGCATGGTACTGGAAGACAGCTCCTATATCAATGAGCGGGAACGTGACTGGAGCGTGAAATTCAAGGTCATAGGGGAGGATACCACCAATCACAACCTCTGGGTATGGCGCCCGCTCAAGGGCCTGTACGCCCTGGACAACCGCACGTATGCCCTTAAACGGATCATCCTGTATCCGCCACAGATCTTTAAACGCGGACTGGTGCCACGTGATATCATGATGGACGGTACTACCGTGTGGATGAACTTTGAGCCCGGAGAACTGCTGGCCCTGAATACCAAAACCCTGCGTCTCAGTACCTATTGCCTCCCGGTGATAGGCGAGTTCCCGGTAATGCGCAACCTGAATGCCGATTCCATGATCATTGCCAGTCCGGGGCATATCGTAGTATTCAATAAGAAGCAGCATAAGTACACCGATCTTCCCTTTGAAGACAAGGCAGGACCTTTTGAGCCTGTGGTAATGGAGCAGGACCATGACGGGAACATCTGGATAGGGGGGAGCGATGGTGTGCTGATTTACAGCATCCGCAGGAATGAGATACTGCAGCATATCACCACCTTTAATACATTTGAGACCCGCTCGCTGAACAATGTGCGCTACCTGTACCGCGATGCAGCCGATAATATGTGGGTAGGCACCAATGGAGACGGTATCAAGAAATATTCTCCGCATAAGAAGGTGTTTAACCTGTACCGTTCTCCCTTTATTACCCATAACATGGTGCGCTCTATGTACAAGCATGACGACGGCAAGCTGTATGTAGGCCTGTGGCGCGACGGGCTGGATATATATGAAGAAGGAGGGCGTTTCCTGGAGCGGATATCTGACTTTGCAGAAAAGAACCGTTTTTCGGTAAATACCATAGACGCCATCTGCAGGGAGAATTACAAATACCTGTGGATGCATTTTGAAGGCAAATACCTGGGCCTGTTCAATGTGCAGACCAAGAAATTTGAAAACCTGACGCCCGTGGTAGACAGCCTTGGGCTACCCGAACAAAGGGACTATTTCTCCCCGTTCCTTTTCAGGCGGGTAAACGGCGAGGTCTATTTTAATTATGGAGAGTATCTTTTGTCTATCAGTCCGGATACCAAGGGGTATAAAGCCTCGCTGGTGCACCGTTTCCCCGGCGAGATACTGAACTGCTACTATGAAGACTACATGGGCAACCAGTATGTAGGTACGCAGGCAACGCTTTACGCCAAGGAGGTGGGCAATGCCCGCTGGAAGATCATTCCCCTGCCTACCGGCACGGTGGTGAAGAGCATTAATAAAAATGCCCATAAACAGCTGCTGGTGGCCACTACGAGGGGCCTCTTCATACTGGACAATAATTATAACCAGCTGCAGCATTACAATAGTTATGATTTTCCCGCGCTGGTGAATGATTATTTCTATGGGGTGCTGCTGGACGATAAGGACCGCATATGGGTTAGCCATAATAAAGGGCTTTCGCAGATCAACCCGGTAGATAACAGCATTACCACCTTTAACCATGAGGATGGATTGCAGTCTAATGAGTTCAACACCGGCGCCTATTTCAAATCGGTAGACGGCGAGCTTTTCTTCGGGGGGCATCAGGGGGGGTGAATGGTTTTTACCCGCGTAACTTCAGGGGACAATCCCTTTGTTCCCAAGGTGATCATTAAAAGGATGGAGGTGCTGGACAAGCCCTATGAATCAGACACCGCCATTTCACTGCTGCATCATATTGAACTGCCTTATAACCAGAACACCATCGCTATAGAGTTTGTGCCGCTGGAGTATACCAACCCATTGAAGAACAAGGTACAGTACAAGCTGGAGGGCGCGGATGAGGACTGGGTGCAGGCGGGTACTTTCAGGATGGCGCGTTATACCAACCTGCGGCCGGGTACTTATACGTTCCAGGTAAGAGCGTCTAATAATGACGACCGCTGGAATGCAACGCCTACCACACTGGAGATTGTGATACGCATACCCTTCTGGCAATCACTGTGGTTCAGATTTTTATTGTTGTTACTGCTACTAGGCATTGCATATTATTTTTCTACGTTGTATCTTGATTATAAAATACGTCATGAAAAGTTGAAGCTGGAGAAGGAACAGGCGGTAGACCAGGAGCGGGCCCGTATTTCCAGCGATATGCATGATGATTTAGGATCGGGGTTATCTACCATCCGTTTACTGAGTGAGATAGCCAAGCGGAAGATACAAGATCCTTCACAGACCCGTGAAATAGAACGTATCTCGGAGGCAGCGGGAGAGCTGGTAGACAAGATGAGCGAAATCATCTGGGCTATGAACTCTTCCAACGACTCACTGGAAAACCTTATTGCTTACATGCGCAGTTTTGCAGCTGATTTTCTGGAACATGCCCATATCACGCACCAGTTTTCCATACCCGAAAGTATACCGAATGTTAAACTCAGCGGTGGAACCCGCCGCAATATCTATCTGGCTGTCAAGGAGTCGCTACACAATGTAGTGAAACACGCCCAGGCGTCTGAGGTGATGATAGAAGTGAAAATGCAGCAGCATAGTATGACCATTCTTATAAGAGACAATGGCAAAGGATTTGATCAGGAAAAAGTACGTTTGTTCGGAAACGGGCTGAAGAACATCCAGAAGAGGATGCAGGCCGTGGGAGGGCAGGCAGATATCACTTCCCAGAACGGGACGATAGTTTTTCTCGATATCCCGTTAAATTGATCTACTTTTGCGCATAATAACATTTTCGTGTAAGTAACCGTAACCGCTAAGACCAAGACAATGACTGTGTACTCAAAGAAGAAATCCCAGGACAGTATGGATATTATTTCTGTAGCCATCGTGGAGGATAACCATGATATCCGTACGGCCATGGAATTGCTGATAAATGGTTCTGAGGGTTATGCCTGTGTAGGAGCCTTTAACAATGCGGAGACTGCGCTGGAGCAAATTCCTCATTTACTGCCCAATGTAGCTTTGATGGACTTTAATCTTCCCGGCGGGATGAATGGCATTGAATGTATTGCCCGCCTGAAGGCCGAATTCCCCGACATGCAGTTTATGATGCTGACGGTGTACGAGGATGATGACAAGATCTTCCAGGCGCTGGAAGCAGGCGCCAGCGGATATATTCTTAAGAAAACTTCCCCCGGTGAGCTGCTGGAGGCCATACGCGATCTGCATGAGGGCGGCTCTCCCATGAGCTCACAGATAGCCCGCCGCGTGGTCGCTTATTTCCAGAAGCAGGCAAAACCCAACCCCGCGCTGGAGGCGCTTACCTCCCGAGAGAAAGAGATACTGGACCAGCTTTCCAAAGGCTTCCTGTATAAGGAGATAGCCAGCAACCTGTATATCAGTATTGAAACGGTGAGAAGGCACGTTCACAATATCTATGAAAAGCTGCACGTAAGAAGCCGTACAGACGCGGTGAACAAATACTACAACAGATAATCAACATTGAATGCAGCAGGCATAATGCTTTATGCTGAACGCTGCATGCCGATATAGCGCAAATGGCCAAACGCTGAATGCTATGTGCATACTGCGTTTGGCCTTTAGCTTTTAGCGTCCAGCGTTAAGCCTTCGGCTTCAAGCCTTTTAGCGTTAAGCTTTTTTCACACGCCACTTAGCCAGGTTTTTACGGGTTAAGTGTACGAACAGGACCATTGCTGCGATTAGCAGGCATGCTAGTTTGAATAGTAGACCGGTTTTCATAGGTATAGGGCTTTTGGAAAGCTATTAGCTTTTAGCTGTTGGCATTTAGCTAAATGCTGGTAGCCTATGGTTTTAGTTAGTAATTTTAATGCTCGTATTCAATTAGTTAGGTTGATAATCCCCCTCATCTCATCATCTGCCAGGAGTCGAATTTCCTGATCAGGTCAATGAAGGTGTTTCCAAGGCGGTTCATAGAGCGTTGTTCCCTGTTAACGAAAAATGTAACCAGTAGCGCAACAGAAAGCACCACCATGAGTAATAAAAGGCATAGTGTTTTCATAATTAGGACAATTTGTACTTGTGTGCAACCAGGAATGTAAATATAGATAAATAACTCATATAAAGTATAATTCGAATAAAAAACTTTTTAAAAGCAAGAAAAAACGGGAGCGGGAAAACTTATACTTGGGATGATAGACTGAATCCTTTATTTTTGCCAGCAGCCGGATTTTGCTAAAAGATTTAGTATCGGCAGGTTAACACCTAATGAAAATGTTATTATATATATATTATGGCGATCACAGATAAAACGGACAAGAAAGACCTCTTTGCTGCCTATACGGAAGATTCTATCCGTTCCCTGGACTGGCGGGAACACATCCGCCTCCGGCCGGGTATGTATATAGGTAAGCTGGGAGATGGCACCAGCATGGACGATGGCATCTATATCCTGATCAAAGAGGTGGTGGATAACTGTATAGATGAGCATACCATGGGCTTTGGCAAGCAGGTGGATATCAAAGTATCGGAGCACAGTGTGACCGTGCGCGATTATGGCCGTGGTATTCCGCTGGGCAAGGTGGTGGATGTGGTGAGCAAGATCAATACCGGCGCCAAGTACGATAGCAAGGCTTTCCAGAAATCCGTTGGTCTGAACGGGGTGGGTACCAAAGCGGTAAATGCCCTTTCCAACTATTTCAAAGTGCAGTCTATCCGTGACGGGCGTACGAAAAATTGCCGAATTTGAACGGGGCGTGCTTACAAAAGAACATAAGGAGGCTGCTACCAATGAGCCCAACGGTACGATTGTGACGTTTATCCCCGATGATACGGTTTTCAAGAACTATCATTATATACCCGAATTCCTGGAAAACCAGATATGGAATTACTGCTTCCTGAATGCGGGCCTTACCATCAACTTCAACGGCCAGAAATATCTTTCCAAGAACGGGCTGCTGGACCTGCTGCAGCGTAAAACCGTTGAAGAAGATCTGCGCTATCCCATTATCCACCTGAAAGGTGAGGATATTGAAGTGGCCATCACCCACGAGAACCAGTACGGCGAAGAATATTACTCCTTTGTGAACGGACAGCATACCACCCAGGGTGGTACGCACCTGGCCGCTTTCCGCGAAGCTTTCGTGAAAACAGTACGCGATTTCTATAAAAAGGACTATGATGCTACGGATATCCGCGCCTCTATTTGCGCGGCCATCTCTGTAAGAGTACAGGAGCCGGTATTTGAATCGCAGACCAAGACCAAGCTGGGCTCACTCACGGTATATGAGAACGGCCCTTCCATGAAGGCATTTGTGCTGGACTTCCTGAGCAAACACCTGGATGATTTCCTGCACCGTAACCCCACAGTAGCGGATGCGATGAAGAAACGTATTGAGCAGAGTGAACGTGAGCGCAAGGAGCTGGCGGGTATTAAGAAACTGGCCAACGAAAGGGCCAAGAAAGCCAACCTGCATAACCGCAAGCTGCGCGACTGCCGCTATCACCTGAACGACGAAGTAAGCGGAAAAGACAAACTGGAGCAGGATGCCAAAAGGCTGGAGTCGGTTATCTTTATTACAGAAGGTGATTCTGCCAGCGGTTCCATCACCAAATCCCGTAACGTGGAAACACAGGCGGTATTCAGTCTGCGCGGTAAACCCCTGAACAGCTTTGGCCTTACCAAGAAGATCGTATATGAGAACGAGGAGTTTAACCTGCTGCAGCATGCACTGAACATTGAAGACGGACTGGAAGGCCTGCGCTACAATAAGATCGTGGTTGCCACTGATGCCGATGTAGATGGTATGCACATCCGCCTGCTGCTGCTCACTTTCTTCCTGCAGTTCTTCCCCGACCTGGTAAAGAACGGTCACGTATATATTCTTGAAACGCCGCTGTTCCGTGTACGTAACAAACAGGAGACGATTTACTGCTACACGGAAGAAGAAAAACAACAGGCCATCAAGAAACTGGGCAGCAAGCCTGAGATCACCCGCTTTAAAGGGCTGGGAGAGATCTCCCCCGAAGAATTTGGCCGTTTCATTGGCGAGGACATGAAGGTAGAACCCATCATCCTGTCAAAAGACACCCATGTTCAGAAACTGCTGGAATACTATATGGGGAAGAATACCCAGAGCAGACAGGAGTTTATTATCAGTAATCTGAGGTATGAAAAGGATTTGGTGAATGAATAATTAATAATCGGGCAACGCCAGGACATCAGGCGGTACGCATGTTCAGTCTGGCTACCTGTCCGCAATTATTAATTTTTAATGATTAATTATTAATTAAAATGGAACTGCTACATATCGTTTTCGGAGCCTCCAGCGCCACTACACTGGCAGCAGCGTTCGAGCTGGATGAGACACTGAAGGGAGATCTGCTGTATTTTAATGAGGACCTGTCTATTGGTCCACTGTTCATCCTGGATACCAGGGACGGACAGACTAACCGCCGCCAGTGGTGGCAGCAGCTGATGGGGGTACCCGCGCCCACACAGGGGCAGCCGGCGGGCGAGGCGTCGCAGGCAACAGAGCCGGTAGCAGTGGAGGAGGAGCAGGGCGACTTTGAACAGGTGAAGCAGCTGAAAGCCCGGCTTAAAACCGAAGAAGCGTTGCAGGTGTGGATATGGGCAGGGCAGAATGCCCGGGATGTGACCGGGTACTACTGGCTGGTGAGCCAGCTCTATGATTTCTCCGGCCGTATACATATTATTTACCTGAACAACCTGCCTTTCCTGAATGATAAAGGCGCCGTATTTTATCCTACCGACCTGCACCAGATATTGCCGAAGGAATTCCTGAAAGCCAGGAAGCTGGCAAGGCCGGTATCCCTCGCAGAGTTTGAGCTGGACGGCGACGAATGGCACCGCCTGATGAATGAAAATGCAGGCATCCGTTTACTGGAAGGCGGCAAGAAACTGAAGGGAGAGCCGGTAACGTATTACGATAAAGATCTTTTACAGGCTTGCGGCAGGGAATTCCAGAAGGCATCCAAAGTAGTGAGCCAGTTGAGCGGTAAGATGAAATTCCCGGTACCGGAACAATTCCTGGCCTGGCGACTGAAAGAGCTGCTCAAAGAGGAGAAACTGGAAAGCAGGGGAGAACTGAAAACAGTCAAAGACTTTGAAGTAAAACTACCGGGCGGCGAACAAACAGGCGAGCCGGCTTAAAGGTTTCATGGTTTAAAAGTTTGAACTTTTATAAACACACATATGATAACGGTAACACCTTTAGCGTTGATTGGTCAGGATGACCGGGGCGCCAGTTACACCTGGGACGCTTCGAGAACGGGCAACTTCATTGTGTGCTTCCGGAATGCAGGCAGCAGCAGCGGTCAGCATTACCATGAAGGAAAAAGCGACAATAAGAACCCGGAGATACTCTACCTGCTGAGCGGGGAAGCAGCACTGCACTGGTGCCCGCTGGGAGAAAAGGAAATACGTGTTACCGGGATCACCGCCCCCGCCAGGGTGGTAGTACCCATAAATGTATGGCATCAGCTCATCGCTGTTACAGATTGTTCCTTTCTGGAATTGAACTCCCTGGAGGATGTACAGCAGGATTCCATACGCATCTGGCGCGAAGATTTTGAAAGAATGCTGAACGCCGAAAGTTAGCAAAAAGCCAAAAGCAAAACACTGGAAGCTAACAGCCAAAAGCTAATAGCTGATAGCTCATTTAAATTGCAAGTCTATGAGTGATATTCAAGATAATCTGCAAAACGACGAATCATTACACAATATCATCCATGTGGGTGGTATGTATGAAAACTGGTTCCTGGATTATGCTTCCTACGTGATCCTCGAGCGTGCAGTGCCATCTGTGGAAGACGGTCTCAAACCGGTGCAGCGGCGCATTTTGCATGCCATGAAAGAAATGGATGATGGCCGCTTTAACAAGGTGGCCAACATAATAGGTCAAACCATGCAGTATCACCCGCATGGGGATGCTTCCATCAGTGACGCCATCGTGAACCTGGGGCAAAAAGACCTGATGATAGAAACGCAGGGCAACTGGGGCGATGTAAGAACGGGTGACGAAGCGGCGGCCGCCAGGTACATTGAAGCACGTTTGTCCAAATTTGCACTGGACATTGCCTTTAATCCCAAGACCACAACCTGGCAGCTCAGCTACGACGGCAGAAAGAATGAGCCGCTCACACTGCCCATGAAGTTCCCCCTGCTGCTGGCACAGGGCGCTGAAGGTATTGCCGTGGGCTTGTCTACCAAGATATTGCCCCATAACTTCTGCGAACTGATCGAAGCTTCCATTAAATACCTGCGCGGACGCAAGTTTGAGCTGTACCCCGACTTCAGTACCCGTGGCATGATCGATGTAGCGGCCTACAATGATGGTAAACGCGGCGGTAAGGTTCGGGTACGCGCACACATAGAAGAGAAAGACAAAAAGACCCTGCTCATTAAAGATGTGCCCTACGGTGTTACCACCACCCAGCTGATGGAGTCCATCGTTAAGGCAAATGATAATGGCAAGATCAAGGTGAAGAAAGTGGTAGATAATACCGCGAAGGACGTGGAAATTGAAGTGCAGCTGGCGCCGGGTATTTCTCCGGATATCACCATTGATGCCCTGTATGCGTTCACCGACTGCGAGGTATCTATCTCTCCCAATGCCTGTGTGATCGTGGAAGACAAGCCACAATTCCTCACCGTATCAGACCTGCTGAGATATTCTGCAGACTTTACCAAGGAACTGCTGAAGAAAGAGCTGGAACTGAAACTGGCAGAACTGGAAGATAAATGGCACTACACCTCCCTTGAAAAGATCTTCTTTGAAAAACAGATCTACAAGGAGCTGGAGCAGAAGCACAAAGACTGGGAAACTGTGCTGCAGGCCATCGATAAAGGATTTAATCCCTATAAGAAACAGCTGAAAAGGGCCATTACCCGCGAAGATATTGTAAAGCTGACGGAAAAGCCCGTACGCCGTATTTACCGCCTGGACATCAATGAGCTGAACGAACAGATCAAAGGCATCGAAGGCGACATCAAACAGGTGAAATATGACCTGGACCACTTGGTAGACTATGCCGTAAGCTATTATGAGAACCTGCTGAAAAAGTATGGCAAAGGAAGGGAAAGGCAGACCGAGATCAAGACCTTTGACACCATCCAGGTACAACAGGTGGCCATTGCCAATACCAAGCTATATGTGAACCGCGCAGATGGCTTTATCGGCACCTCCCTGAAGAAAGACGAATTTGTGGCAGATTGTTCAGACCTGGATAACATCATCGTATTCCGGAAGGATGGTAAGATGCTGGTCACCAAAGTGGCCGATAAAACCTTTGTAGGAAAGGACATTATCCACGTAGACGTATTCCGGAAGAACGATGAGCGTACCACCTATAATATGATCTATGTGGATGGCAAATCCGGTATCAGCTACGCCAAACGCTTTAACGTAACCGGCGTAACCCGTGACAAGGAATATGACCTTACCGTGAAGGGCGACAAAAACTCCAAAGTGCATTACTTCTCTGCCAACCCCAATGGAGAGGCAGAAGTGGTGACCATCAAGCTGAGCCCCAACTGCGCAGCGCGCAACAAGGAGTTTGACATGTACTTTGAAACCATCGCCATCAAAGGGCGTAACTCACAGGGTAACCAGGTAACCAAATATCCTATCCGCAATGTAAAGTTCAAGGAAGCGGGCGCCAGCACCCTGGCAGGTCTGAAGATCTGGTATGACGATAAAGTAGGCCGGCTGAACACCGAAGAACGCGGCGTGTACATCGGCAGTTTTGAGGGAGATGACAAGATCTTTGTAGTGTTCAAGAACGGTAGCTATGAGCTGACCAACTATGAGCTGACCAACCGTTACGAACCGGATGATGTGATCTATATCGAGAAATTCAACCCTGAGAAGATCGTAACGGCCATCTACTACGATGCAGATAAGAAGCAGTTCAATGTAAAACGCTTCAGGATAGAAACACAAACGCTCAACAATAAATTTGTCTTCATTAAAGAGGGCGCCGGTAATTACCTGGAACTGGCTACTACCCATTCAGACCCGGTAGTATTGCTGCGCACCGGTAAAAAGCGCAATCCTGATGAAGAAGAAGTGAACCTGAACGAGTTTGTGGAAGTAACGGGATGGAGAACCGTAGGCACCCGTATTGCCGGAGACGACCTGGTAAGCGTGGAGCTGCTGTCTGAAGATGAGGATCCCAGCCCGGAAGATGAAGATGGTAATGTGCAGGGGGAATTGTTTTAAGTAGCGATTAACAGCCGGCTGTTAGCGGTTAGCGATGGCCTGGAAATAGCACCGCCTGATGTGGGAACATCAGGCGTTTTTTTGTGTAATATCTTATTGAATTATTGTCAGAAGGGTTTGCCATGGGTAGAGCGGATGATCTGCCGGGCTACCGGCGGGAAGTACCGCATCAGGCCTACCAGTATATTGGCGCGGCTTTCCTTACCCAGGAAGCTTTGCAGGATGCGGCCCATGGCCAACCTGGTTCTGAAATGCTGTCTCCAGGCGCGGCGATAGTTATCTTCCATAACCTTGCGGGTAACGGATTGCTGTAATAGTGCGTTGATCTGCTCAAAGGCCAGTTTACTGCCATGCAGGGCCATGCTCATCCCGTTTCCGCAAAGGGGCGCAATCATACCTGCGGCATCGCCCACCATCAGTATGTGATCCTCTACTGCGGCCTTTTGGGCAAAGCTGATCTGTGAAATGGCCAGTGGTTGTTCGTAGAGAAAAGTAGCTTCGGTAAAGATCCTTTTAAGGTGCGGGTTGCGGAACAGCACTTTCTCTTCAACCTGCCGGATGCTGTTATTATGCCTTTGCAGGCTGGCGGCGGTGGTAAGGTAACATACCGTGCACTTGTTATCTTCTATGCGGGAAATGCCACAGTACCCGTCTTCAAAATTATGCAGGGCGATCACGTCTTCCGGGTGATCGTAGCGGATGTGGTATTTGATGCCTACATAGTTATTCAGCTTACCGGGCGGCTGCTGTACAAAGGGACGTTTCCATTTCACATCCAGGTTACTGCGTTTGCCAAAGGTGCCGGCCACAATAAAGGCAGATACCCGTTTGCCCGGATCTGCACTGATGATAAAGCGGTTGTTCTGAAATTGCACATCCTGTACCTTGGTCTGGGTAAAAACATGTACACCTTTGCCTTGGGCTATTTCATAAAGTGCATTGTCTATGGTGAAACGGCTTACGCCAAATCCGCCCAGGGGCAGGCGTGCCGTATAGGCGTTACCGCTGGCGTCCGAAAGATAGAGCTGGCGGATAATGGGCAGGTCCCAGTCTGCCAGCGGAAGACCGAGCCGTTCGAGAAAACTGCGGCTTTCCAGGCTGATATATTCCCCGCAGACTTTATGAAAAGGATATTGTTCGCGTTCAAACAGCGCCACGTTATAGCCGGCTTCCGCACTCTGGATGGCCAGGCTAAGTCCTGCCAGTCCACCCCCTACAATGGCAATATCGTATCTGTTATCGACCATCATGATGCTTAAAGATAATTAAATAACGGAAAGCCCATTGCCAGCTGACCTGGTAAGGGGAGATGCCCGCCTGTTGAAACAGCTCATCCCACTCTGTTTTCAGAAAGCCCCTGCTTACGCTCAGGGGGGCGTCGTTCTTCAATAGGTAAGAACGGGAGAACATCCTGGTAAGCAGGCGGATGGCGTGATAGGGCAGCCAATGGCGATGCAGGTCATTAATAAAGAAACCTGCTGCGCTGTGCTCCTGCATCCATTGCAGCTGGCTGACCAGCACCTCTTCAGTGAAGTGGTGACAGAACAGACTGGAGAAGATGATATCCGGTTTATCTGTAAAGGACACTTTGCGGTAGTCGTTCGTGATCCAGTTGGTCAACGGCTGCAAGTCGGCGCTGCGGGCGGCGTACTCTATGCAGGCGGCATTGATATCAATGCCGGTGAAGGTAACGCTGATATCCCTGCGACGGCACCATTGTAACAGGGCCAGGAGGTTATCTCCGCCACCGCAGCCAATCTCACAGATATGGATCTGTTTGCGGCCGCCCAGCAGCTGTTGCAGCCCGCGGATGGACATACGGTGCCCTCCCAGCCAGCGGTTGATCACGTCGAGTTCCCGCAGGTTCTGTTGAATGTCCGGAAAAGGGATATTGTCCCCGTCCAGCAGTTCCAGTTGATATGAGCGTTGCGCAAAGTTCATTTTGCAGAAGCGATGAATGTTTCCATGGTCAGTCCAGGTCCGAAGGCCACCCCAAAGATGCGGGCAGGCTGACCGCCCCGTTGCAGCTCATCCATGATATCTTTCAACACGAACAGGATGGTGGGAGAGGACATGTTACCGTAGCGCTGCATTACATTACGTGCGTATTGCAATGCGTTTTCGTTGAGCCGCAGCTGTTGCTGGATGGTGTCCAGTATCTTGCGGCCGCCGGGATGAATGCACCAGTGCGTAATTTCCTGTTGGGGGATATTGCACTTGTTAAGCGCCTCTTCCACCAATCCGCTGATGTCTTCTTCTATCAGGTAGGGAACGTACCCGCTCAGGGTCATGAGAAACCCTTTGCTGCTGATACCCCAGGCCATTTCCTGCTTGCCCCTGAAGGTGATGTTGGAACAGAAATTATCTACCCTTAATACGGGTTTATCGCTGGAAACGTTGCCCATGAGTACAGCCGCGCTGCCATCTGAGAAGAGAAGGGAAGCGGCAGCATTATCGGGCGTATACTGTTGCTGGAAATGCAGGGTGCAGAGTTCGGTGGATACGATCATCACTTTGGCCTGCGGGTCTGTATCGCAGATCATCTTGCCCAGCTTCAGCGCATGCACGGCGCCGTAGCAGCCCATAAAGTTGACGGACGTGCGGAAGATAGCGGGAGAGAGCTGTAAAGCCTCAATGATCTCCAGGTCAAGTCCGGGGGCGCTCATACCCGTGCAGCTTACCGTGATGAGGTGGGTAATGTCTGTAGCCGGGAGGATGCCGCTGATGCATTTTTCAATAGCCTGCAGCGATAATGGCAGGGCTTCCCGTTTATAGACCTCCAGGCGCTCATCTATAGAAATGAGGCTGTCGCCGCCATGGCCGATCATGGAGGCGAGGAAGGTCCATTGATCATGTGGCAGGCTAAAGTCTGACAGCACGGAGTAGCGGGTGTCAATACCGCTGTGGTGGTAAAGGAATGCCAGTTTACGTTTGTCTGTTTCGTCCAGCCGATGTGCCTGTTGCATAAAATGCAGGATGTCTTCCTGCTTGTGGCAATATGCGGGCACCGCCGTTCCTATTGAAATGATCTCAGCCAATTTGATGTTTAATTAATAATATTATAAAAGCCAGGTTAGTACAAGTACCGGCTACGATATTCATCTGCATTGTGCGTTTAAAATCTGCGGCGGATGGTTCTTTCCATACCTGTAACACCCATCGTATAAAAAAGTATATAACGGGTATAAAAAAGAGCTGCAGGAGGATAAAATCCGCTGATTGTTGCCTCTGCTGATAGTAAACAAACAACAGGCCAAAGGCTACGGCGTACATGGCGGCGCAGAAAATAAAAGTGCCCCTTTTGCCCAGCAGCATGCTCAGGGTGGTTACCCCGTCTTTGCTATCCGCTTCATGCTGGTATACCTGTGTTACGGGGTAAAAACCACCTATCAGGAAAGCAGCCGCTATAGCGGGCAGCCAGGGTACGGGCGGTGTGGCGCCCCTCACAGCGCCGTAATATACCATGCAGTATACCAGGGTGCCCTGGTTCAGGATCACGATGAGGTAACCGGCTACCGGGAAGCGTTTCAGGCGGATGCGGCGGTTGCTGTAAGCACGGGAGCAGAGTATATAGCAGCCCAGCGCCAGGGCAAACCAGGCGGATACCAGGAAGGCCAGTAAAAGAGCTGCGAGATCCATCAGCAGCGTTACGTAAAAGAGTTGCCGGGTAGGTTGCATTGGTTTTTCAAGGCCGCCGATGCTGCTTTCATCCCGGTCCATATAACTGTTATAACCGTTACTGGCGGGGTAGAGTAGCAGGTGCAGCAGCGCAAAGATAAGCATCGCCCGCATCCAGTTAATGTCTGGTACAAAGCTGAGTGCAAACCAGTACACCGGCATCAGGAAATAGGAAAAAGGAAATCGTAGCAGCTGGATAGTGGACGGTTGTAACATGCAGCCTTTATTTTGTAACGGGTACCGACAGGTCTACCGCGAAGGTGCTGCCCAGCAGCCAGCTGGAGCTCCCTACCTTATAGTCCAGCCGGTTTATTTCAAAACTGGCCGTAAATAAAGCCCCTGTACCCGTTTTACTGTATTTGAAAGGTAAGCTTATTTCTTTTTTCACGCCACGGATCTCCAGGATGCCGGTGGCAACATAACCGTCATTGGCCTGTTTAATACTGCTGGACGTAAAGCGGATCTGCGGGTATTTCTCCGCATCTAAGTATTTTTCGCCCCTGGCATGCTTGTTTTTCAGCCCGTTACCGGTATTGATGGTGTTCACATCGATGGAAACGTTGAAGCGGGAATTGGGAAGGTCATGCTCATCAAACACAATGTCGCCCTTTAAACCCCGAAAGCTGCCGGAAGCGCCTTTGCCGTCAAATTTAACGGAATAGGCATCCGTGATCTTCCAGTTGTTGGCATGGATAATGGTAAAAGCAGACGCTATGAAGCACAGCATCGTGGCAAGTGTAAGGATCGACCTTTTCATGGTTACTTGTTTTTACGTTTCTTCGTTGCCTTTTCTGCTTCCATCTCTTCTGCGGTTTGCGGGCGCATCAGGTTCTTTTTTCGCTGGTCCTGTGGTAGTTGTACAGGGAATTTACCCAGTGGAAGGGCGTCATGGAACACTTTCTCTATATGTACCCATTTACCGTCTTTCCATTTAAAACCTTCATAGTCCAGATCGGGCACATACGTATACGGTTTTCCGGGTTCGTTGGTTGCCGATATCAGGTGGTCGTATACGATCATATCCATTTCGGCATTGTAACTGAGGCTGATAGTGGCGTTCTTGTTATATTCTACGATGAAGCGTTTACGGGTGGGCTTGGGCACGGTATCTTCTGCAAAGCTGAAATACGGTCCGCCAAAAACGGGTTTGCCGTTCTTGAAGGTGAGCATGTCCAGCACTTTTTTGGTACTGCGCATGTTATTGGCGTCGTAGCCAAACAGCGTATAGTATTCTCTGTTAAAAAAATGCTGCTGCTGTATCTTGTAGTACAGGCATCCGTACCAGCCATGATTATCGGTAACGGTATCGGTATTGGTAGTGTAATCGGAATTATCAAACAGCGGAAAGAGTTTGAGCTCCCCGTTCTTCGTGTTCATTTGTATGGCGCCGAAGTGGCGGTAAAAGCCGCTTTCATTTTCCAGTCCCCAGGTAAAGATCCGGAAAGTGCTGTCCTGTGGATACTGCACGCTGATGCTGCGCAGGGAGTCAAAAGGAAAATCAAATGAGTATTTTGCTTTGAGTGTGCGCACCAGTATGGGAATGAAGCGGTCGCTGGCGGGTTGGCGGGCATCTTCTGTTCTTCCGTTCAGGATGGTGTCAGCCAGCAGGCGAAGGGTGTCCAGCTGCTTCAGCATCTGCATACTGTCGGCCGTGCTGAGGCGTTGCGCCTGCAGGGCGTTTGCACAGGTAAAGGACCATAACAGCAGGTATATTACTTTCTTCATGACCTACATATTACGAATATTTTAATGTATTTATTGTGTTTAGTCGCCAAAGAGATTGTTTTCCACGATCTCGCAGATGATGTGTCCCACGGTGATGTGGGATTCCTGGATACGAGGCGTATCGGTGGATGGTATGTTGATGAGATAATCACTATTTTCTTTCATTTTTCCCCCGGTATTGCCGGTCATGCTTACTATTGTCATTCTTTTTTCCCTGGCTATTTTCATGGCTTCCAGGATATTTACGGAGTTACCGGATGTGGAGATACCCACCAGCACATCGCCGTTCTGCCCTATGCCGCGCAGTATGCGCGCATATATCTGCTCAAACCCGTAGTCATTGCCAACTGCCGTAAGGTAAGAACTGTTGCAATGTAACGCTTCTGCATATAACGGGGCGCGGTCTTTATAGAACCTGCCGGAGAATTCGGCTGCCAGGTGTTGTGCATCAGCTGCGCTGCCGCCGTTACCACAGAAAAGCACTTTACCTTGTTGTTCCAGGCAGTGTGTGATCACGTCTGCTACCTGTTGTATAGTATGCAGTAATTCAGTATCCCGCAGGATAGCTTGTTTTACTTCAATGCTTTGCTGAATGGTCTCCGTTATTTTGTCTATCAGGCTCATGAGGGCGGCAGTTTAGCTGTCCGCTAACCTATGCAATTCTGCTGCCAGGCTTTCCCATGAGTACTTTTGCTTCTCTATACGCAGGGCGGCGGTCATATCCGCTTCCCGCTGATCCCGGTAATATTTTTCCACAGCTGTAGCAATAGCGCCCGGTTCCGGTTCACAGATAAAGCCCACTTTATTATCCGGAATTGTTTCTGCAAGCCCGCCTACATTGGTAACCACCATTGGCTTTTCGAAGTGGTATGCTATCTGCGAAATGCCGCTCTGGGTGGCGCTTTTATAAGGCTGTACCACCAGGTCGGCTGCACAGAAATAGTCTTTGACGGCTTCGTTGGGTATGAACTCCGTGTGCAGCGAAACCCTGTCCGCCAGTTGCAGCTGGTCTATCAGCTGCTGATAGGGAGCTGCATCTTCATAGAATTCTCCTGCCACTAGCAGATGTACGTCCAGTTTGCGCAGGCGCTCATCGCCCATTGCCTGCAGCAACAGATCCAGCCCTTTGTACTGGCGGATGAAGCCGAAGAAAAGTATATAGCGTTTATGCTGATCAAGACTAAGATGTTCCCTGGCTACGGTTTTGGGCAGGATGGGCCCGTAGTTATCGTAGATAGGGTGATGGATGAGGTGGGCTGGTTTTACAGCTTCAAAGCGGCGCAGATCGTTTAAAACGGACTGGCTCATGGCAATGAAAGCATCCACCGGTTTCAGGAAGTAGCGGGTAAAGAGTTCATCGCCGGCCCTTTTTTCATGTGGTACCACGTTATCGAGCATGGCCACTATTTTAGGACGGCGGCCTTTTTTTCCCAGGCGGAGGATGGTACCCAGGCAGGGCCCCATAAACGGCAGCCAGTAGCGAACCATGACCAGGTCTGGCGCCAGGCGGCGTAATTTACGGCCGGTAATCCACCAGTTCAGCGGGTTGATGGAATTAATGAGCCGGCGGATGCGCAGGTGGGCCGGAGGCGGCTCTGTGGCGTACTGCGTTTTACCGGGAAACAGGAAGTTGGGATACTGCACGGTGAAGGTCCAGATCTCCACTTCATCAGTCAGCTGCAGCTCCTGCGCCAGCCGTTCGTTAAAAGCCGCCAGTCCGCCGCGGTAAGGATGGGCAGTGCCCAGGATGAGTATTTTCTTTTTAGCGTTCAGCATTAAGCATTCTGCGTTATCCGTTCTTCCACCAGGTAACTGTTACGTTCCGGTGCATTGCGGGCTACCAGTTCTCCGATGAAACCGGAGAGGAAAAGCTGGGAGCCAATGATCATGAACAGCATGGCCAGGTAAAAGATGGGCCGGTCTGTCATGTTATACCTGTCAAAGAATAATTTTGGCGTAGGCCAGGTAGAAGGCGATGCCGAAGCCGAGTATGAACGAAAACCGTTCCCAGTGCGCCAAAGAGGTGCATGGGCTTCTTACCGAATTTGCCGATGAACATGATGGAGGCCAGGTCAAGAAAACCGTTCACGAAACGTTCGAGTCCGAATTTGGATACGCCATATTTGCGGGCGCGGTGCTCAACTGGTTTCTCCCCGATTTTGCGGAAGCCAGCCCATTTTGCAATTACGGGAATATATCGGTGCATTTCGCCGTATACTTCGATGGACTTCACCACTTTTTTGCGGTAGGATTTCAGGCCGCAGTTCATATCATGCAGCTTAACCCCGCTCATTTTGGTGGTGGTGTAATTATAGAGCTTACTGGGCAGGTTTTTGGTGATAGCGTTATCGTATCGTTTCTTTTTCCAACCGCTGACCAGGTCATAGCCGTCTTCCACGATCATGCGGTACAGTTCGGGAATTTCGTCGGGACTGTCCTGCAGATCGGCATCCATGGTGATGATCACATTACCCTGGGCGGCGCGGAAGCCTTCATTCAGGGCGGCAGATTTGCCATAGTTGCGCCGGAAGCGGATAGCTTTGATGTGCGTGTTCTCTTCGGTGAGCTGACGGATCACCTGCCAGGAATTATCGGTGCTGCCGTCGTCTACCATCCATATCTCGTATGAAAAGTTATTCGCCTGCATCACCCGGTCTATCCAGGCGGCCAGTTCACGGTAAAGATTCTTCTTCGTTCATCAGGGGAACGATAACGGATATGTCTATATTGGCCACAATAAAAATTTAAGGTTTTGTTCGACTACCGGATGCCCACGGGCTGTTTTTTTCCGGATAATGAGTTGCGATGATTGCCGCCAGTATGAAACCAAAGATCAGCTGCTGCAGATAGCCTAAAAAGGCCTTTCCCAAGGTCAGGGAAGCATCCTGTGCCGCCAGCTCATCCAGTTGTTTATCAATTTCCTCCTGCGGCGCCTTGAACCTTGTCATCCACCTTTCCGCTGTTTCCAGCTGGTAGTGTTTAAGCTTTTCAGGCATGGCAGGATCGATAAAGTTGTAAAGAACGTATGTATATATGGTTGCGATGAAGCCACCGATCACAAAGGTCAGGAAGACGGTTTTCAGTCCTTCCTTAAAATTCATGTATCCTCCCAGTTGTTTTCTTCTTTCCAGTCCGGCGAGTACGGCAAACAGGATCGCCAGTACTACGGAAAGAAAAATGATCCAGCCGCTGAACATCATGTCAGGAAGCAAGGCCCATACCAGAACGCTAAGCAATACGCCTGCCAAACCGGAGATCAGGCCCCATTTAATACCAGGGTTAGTAGTTGTTTTCATATCGGTAAAGTTAAGATGGATATCAGAGTTGTGCCTTGTCGCCATGCACGATTCCCTTCACCTGGCCTTTCAACTGCTCACCAATATACGCTGAATTTTTAGACCGGGAAGCAATATCAGTTACAGTAAAAGTATACTCCACATCGGGGTCAAAAATGGTGAGATTAGCTACAGCACCCTCTTTTATTTCAGGAATGGGCAGGTTGAAGATCCGGCGTGGCTGGATGGCCAGCAGCTGGATCAGTTGTTCCAGGGGCAGCTGGGGAATATGTCTACGTAGTACCCCAAAGCAGGTTTCAAGGCCGATCATGCCGTTTTTGGCATATTCAAACTCCAGCTGTTTGGCATCCCAGTCCTGCGGCTGGTGGTGGGTGGCAATGCCATCTACCACGCCGTCCAGCACAGCTTGCTGTAAAGCAGCCACATCATCTGCCGTCCGCAGTGGCGGGTTCACTTTGAGGTTGGTATTATAGTTCAGCAGGTGGCTGTCTGTAAGCGACAGGTGGTAGGGCGTTACGGAGCAGGTAACGTTGATGCCCCGGGCCTTTGCGCCGGCGATCAGCCCGATGGACCTGGCGGTGCTGACACCCGTAAAGTGCAGCCGGGAGCCTGTATACTCCGCCAGCTCAATATCCCGTTGTATGATCAGCTCTTCGGCGATGGCCGGTTTGCCGGGCATACCCAGGCGGGTGGAAAAGATGCCTTCGTGCATGAGACCATGAGCCGAAATGCTCTGGTCGTCAGGTACCTGTATAATGGTGCCGTTAAATGCTTTTACATATTGCAGTGCTTTGAGGAGAAGTCCGGGGGACTGTATGGGCTTAAAACCGTCTGAAAAGGCGATGGCGCCGGCTTCCTGCATTTCATACATTTCAGACAGGGAGCTGCCTTCCACGTTCTTGGTGGCCGCACCGATGGGCAGCACTTGTACGGCGCTGTGGGCCGTCTGGCTCAGCACATAGCTTACCTGCGGTTTGGTATGGATGGCCGGCTGGGTATTGGGCACGATCATTACCGTGGTAAAACCGCCTTTGGCGGCGGCAAGGGTACCACTTTGCAGGTCTTCCTTATATTCCTGCCCGGGGTCGCAGAAATGGGCAAAAATGTCCATCCATCCAATGGAAACGTGCAGGTTGCCGCCCGTCACTGTTTGGGCTTTGTCTGCCTGTATAGCGGGGGCTATCTGGCGGATAACGCCGTTCTCGATCAGTATATCCTGCTGTTGTCCATTGAAGCCGGACGTGGGTGCGACAATCTTGACGTTTTTAAGTAGTATGTGCATGCTGTACAAATAAAACCTGTCTGTAAGAATAATGCTTGGTCAAAAGTCCGGGGGCAAAAGTAATATAAAAAGTTGTTGTTAGGTGCCGGTTGACAGGTGTGAACCTGAAGCGGGTTAAAATTGTACCAGGTTGGGGCGGGGGGTATGTGGAGGGTATATTTGCCCTTTCGCTATTCGCTTGAAAATTAAATTGGAGATCACCGGTGGCACCAGCAGCATCATCCGGCCCAGCATCCGGTATCGGCGGTTGCAGCCGCGTAGTATCCGGGCAACGGCCCTGCCCCTGGCATAGGCTTTACCGCCTTGTATCAAATAAATGGTACCTGTAGAAATACGCAGCCGGTGTTCCTGCGCTATTACATTAAACAGCCTGCTTTGCTGGTCGCAGAGACGGAAACGTACCCTGTCTACCTTGAGTACCCGGCGGATAAAGCCGTTACAAAAAGTACAGCGCCCATCGAACAAAATGATATTATCTGCCTGCATAAACCCGGAAATCTGATTTTGCGGACGCAAAGGTACAGCTTTTCCGGAAAATCCATCACCTCCCGGTCCACCTGATCAGGCTGTCATTTGGTACATCGTACTCATACATGCTGCGGGAAAGGGTATCCACATACAACCAGCGGTCGGTAGCAAATATCTTCCCATCGCCGTTGAATTCATCATGCCCCACCCGGATCACCACAAATGCAGCGGTGTCTGTATGCAGTAACCTGTCCCATGTCCATTGCATGGTGCTGTCGCTTAAGGCCTGCTGGATAGACGGATCTTCTGAAGCGTCAATATATCCTGCTGTTAACCCGTCAATCCAGTTGAGCCGGTCCCGCAGGCTGCTGTCTACCGCAAAAGATTCATCATTTTCATGTTCGTAGAAGAAGGGTGCATTGTGAGAACGGAAACTGTCAATAGCAGGTTTATGCGGGCCTGATGTCTGACTATCTGCCGGAAGGCAACCTACTAATCCAAGTAGGAGGCTAAAGCTGGTAAGGGATTTTCGCATGGTGATATGAAAAAAATGAGGGTAAATATATAGAATTGTTTATAATTTATATTACCCGCCCGGCTAAAAAGTACGCTGCCGCACGGCAGCCATGAACTGTTCACGGAACTTATCGCTCACGGGGATCTGCCTGCCGGCGATGAAGATATGGTTATCCTGGATTTTGTCCAGCCGCGCAATGTTCACAATGAAGGACTGATGCACCCGGATGAAAGGATCGCTGAGCTGTTCTTCTATGTCTTTCATACGGCGGTATACCAGCAATTGCGTGGTCGTGGTCACCAGTTTTGCGTATTCTTTTTCTGCTTCCACAAACAGAATATCTTCCAGCAGTACTTTGTGCAGCGTCTTACCTGATTTGATGAAGAACCAGGCTGCCTCCGGTGGGGGAGGCGGCTGACTGTTGTCCTTCCTGGCAAAGTGCCCTTCTATCTTTTGTACAGCGGCATAAAAACGTTTCAGGGTAATGGGTTTCAGCAGATAATCAAGGGTGGTAAAACCATAGCTGTCGGCTGCATATTCTGAATAGGCGGTGGTGAAAACAATATGCGTTCCCGTTGGTAGCAGGGCAGCCATTTCCATGCCGCTGAGATGGGGCATATTGATGTCCAGGAAAATAAAATCCACTTCCTGGGTTTTCAGGAATGTCATGGCTTCCAGTGCATCATAGCATTTAGCCAGCAGCTGCCATTGGGTGGTTTGCTGGATGAACATTTCAAGGAGATTCACCGCATTGGGCTCATCGTCTACTATAATGCAGCGCAGTTTCATTGGATCGGAATTTTTAGGAAAGCGTGATAGTATTTCCCGGCAGACCAGGTACTGAGCTCAAAGTTATTGCCAAATAGTAATGAAAGCCGTTTCTGCAGGTTCTGCAAACCGGAACCGCGTTCGGTGGCCGTTGTCTGTGGCGGATAAAGCAGGTTCTGTGTGCTGAACTCCAAATAACCGCCCTGCTGCACCAGCGAGATGATCACTTGGTTTTCACTGCTGGATTTATCAATGCCATGTTTGAAAACATTTTCCAGGAAGGTCATTAGCAGCATGGGTGGAATAACACTGGCCACATTGCATTGCTTGTTAAAAGTGATGGCCACTGCATGACGTATGCGGATACGTTCCAGGGCAATGTAATTTTCCAAAAACTGGATCTCGGCGCCCAGGCTCACTTCTTCTTTAGGGCTTTCGTCCACGAAGTAGCGCATAATCTCCGACAGCCGTTCAATGAACATGGCGGTGCGGGGCGATTCGCGGTAGGCCTCATAATAAATGTTGTTGAGCGTATTGAAAAGAAAATGTGGCTGTACCTGAGATTTCAGCAGGTTAAGCTCTGCCTGGCTTTTCTGTGCAATGATCTTGTCTGCCTCCTGCTTGAGTTTAAAATAACCGAGGGCCAGGCGGAAAACAAAGCTCAGGATATATGCCACCATACCGGTAATGGTACTGTATGCAACGGTCTTCATGGTAAGGGCCACCGGTTCCTTTGCAAAGAAACGGTTGTACACAAATTGCGAAAGGTAGCTCCTGGCAATACCCACCAGCGCAAGAAAAACAATGGAACAGATCACGTATGCTACGATGCGTTGCTTTTCATAGAATACCGGTAACAGGAAATTCAGGTTGCCATAGATGATGATGGCGTAGAAAACGATGGAGAAGCTGGCGTAAGTAGCTGCCTGCACTACTCCGTCCATTGGAAGTAATGAAAGAAAGTTTATCAGGAATACAACTCCCCAGATGAGCCATTGTAGTTGTACGGGACTTGCTTTCCCGCTTAGAACGTTCATAGTTAAAAGTACAAAGAATTTCAGGGCCGCCTTGTTTTTTCAACCATCAGGCAGATATTTTCAATAGTTGGGTGTATGGAGGTGGATGCTGCGCTCGTTGAAAAAGGTGGCCTGTTCATTGAAATGATTTTTACAGGTCCGTAAAGGACTTGAAATTTACATATTCCTGAACATCAAACTATACAGATGAAAAGATATCTGATACTATTGCTTTTACAATTATGCTGTACGGTAGCTTCATTTGCGCAGACAGACACGATATACCCCGGGTCCCGTCACCTGAACACTGCTTTACTGCAACCGGGCCAGCGGCAATACCTGGTATATTTTCAGTGGCCGCAATTCAACAAGATACTGCAGTTCTCTTACTGGGTGAGGGATGTCAGTATCGAGCAAAGGAACGGGCAGCCGGTATTCGCCATACGGCAGCATTGGTACACTACAGACACTAGTAAATACTGTAGTTTCCTGTCGCTCAACAGCACCCGTGATTTTACACCCATCTACCACGCAGCCAGCAATAATGGTAAAACAGCGGCTTATAACTGGAGCAGCGACCGTATTACCGGGGCAGACACCGTGCAGGGAAATGCGCAGCAGGATTTTGAACTGGCATTTGACCGCCCCGTTTTCAACTGGAACCTGGATATAGAAACCTTTGAGATGCTGCCGCTGGCCGATGGTAAACGCTTTGCCATCAGCTTCTATGATGCAGGCTTATCGCCCCCGGCCTTTGTCCTGTACCAGGTAAACGGCAGCGAAATGCTGCATACGCTGGACCGCCGGCAGGTGGACTGCTGGAAACTGGTAACGCAGGGCACAGACCCCAGAGGTAAAGCGTACTCGCAAACCTTCTGGATCAGCAAAAAAGGACATGAACTGCTGAAAGAGGAAGATGCATTTGACGGCCGCTACCGCTATAAGGTCAGGCTGCCTGGATTAACACCCGATATCCTGCAGCATTTCAGGATGTAAACCTTAATAAGATAGCTTTGAAAAAAACTTGCCATGCCCGCCATTCTATTCCTGTGTATTGTGTTTTTCATGAGCGCCTTACCGGTTGCCATCCTGCCGGATAAGGACAGGTGCGAGGTTCTTGTGCCGGCTGCATTATACAGCCGGCACAATGCCACCCCTGTGTATAACCTGGATACACTTACGCTGGTTGATATGGAGCGGTGGCTTCGCACGCATCCGTAACAAATGAACATCGTATATTTGCTGCTTCATTTGTTGTTAACATGGACACAGGGGCTGTTTTCTTCGACGAACTGCTGGTATACCATCAGGCGAATAATACTTTAAAGGATAAATATACCCGTTTGCGTTTGCTGCTCGAAAGGGTGTGTAGAAACATGACAGCAGGAGAACACATGCAGTTCTCCAACCTGTTCTCCCGCCTGAACTATGTTTGCCGCCAAACAAAGCTGAACCCCCGGGCCACTTACCGCATCAATACGTTCCGTATCCATGCCAACAGCGTACTGCATAATGATTTTAACCCCACGGAAGAAGATTACCTGCAGGACCTGAAAGCCATCTGCGAGGTGATCAGTCATTTTTACGGTATACCTGTTCCTGCTGCCTTGCAGCCGCTCCTGCCCGAAGCCGATGTTTATAAACCCCAGCACCGCAGAAGGGATATACGGCATGAACGCATCAGGGTAACCGTGCTCTCAAACGATGAGCAGTATATCTACGCTTTTGATGAAGAAACGCCGGCAGATGTGCCGATCAGGATCTGCCATCATACAACGGAAATAAAGGAAGCATTCGGGCCTACCATCGCCGTGCTGTGGAAGGGGTGCCAGCTCAACCTGCTGGATGTGGTGGTGGATGAGGATAACATCTACTACCCGGACCTCATCATCCTAGAACCGGATTACCTGGTGGATATCAGCTCACTGGCAGAATGCATGAAAGAATACGGCAGTCATCCGCTGTACTATATTCAAAGCAAGCTCGAAGCGCCGAAGAACTCGCGGCATATCCTCCTGGGTAATGCGGCGAATGTTTTCCTCGATGAATTTGTAAATGAAAAAGATCATCAGCAGGTGGTGTATAAAGACATCATGCAGCAGGTGTTCAGGTCCTTACCCTTTGAATTTGCCACCTGTGCAGATCTCGGCGCAAAGGAACATGAATGGGCCTTCTTCGAAGAAGCACGGTTGCAGTTCAACAACATCAGGCAGGTAGTGAATGAGGTGTTTCCGGCCAGGAAGATCAACCGCGAAAATGGTATACTGGAGCCCAGCTTTATCTGCGAGCATCTGGGGGTGCAGGGACGGCTGGATTATCTGCAGCTGGAGGCGGATGGCAGGCGGCAGATCGTGATAGAGCTGAAATCAGGCAGATCGCCCTACCCGGAAACCAATACCACGCTGATCGGCAAGAACCACCGCTCGCAGGCTTTCATCTACCAGATCGTCATACAAAAAGTGCTGGGTGTGGCGTTCAAACAGCTGGATACTTTTATTCTCTACTCCAGGTATGCCGACAGTAATGCCAGTCTGCGTTTATCCCAGCCCTTTATGGCGGCTATCAAGGAGATACTCAATATCCGTAACCTGATCGTGGCGCAGGAGCGCAGTATTGCCAATGATCAGCCGCCGCAGGCGTCCAGGCAGCTGATAGACAGTATAAAGGCGGAGGTGCTGATACCCGGAGACGCCCTGCAGCACCGTTTTGTAGCGCAGTACATCCTTCCGCAGATAGGCGCATTCAAACGGCCCTTTGTGGAGGCTTCGCCATTGGCGCTGGCCTATTTTCACAGTTTCTACACGTTTGTTATAAGGGAGCATTATATCTCTAAGGCCGGTGATACGGATCATGATACCAGTAAGGGTATTTCCTCGCTTTGGCTGTCGCCATTGGAAGATAAGCTGGAATCAGGAGAGATACTGCCGGATCTCAGCATCCTGGAGAACAATGCAGCACAACCCCTGCCCAGTATCCGGCTGCAGATCCCTGTCTATGAAGAAGACTTTATGCCCAATTTCAGGGAAGGCGACATCGTAATCCTGTACCAGCGCAACAGCAGGAAGGATAATGTTACCAACAGGCAGATCTTCAAGGGCACCATCGCTTCCCTGACGCCACACGAGATCACCATCCGCCTGCGTTACCGGCAGCGCAACCCATCCGTGTTGCCGGGGGAAAGCAAATATGCGGTAGAACATGATTTCCTGGATTCCTCTTATACGGCCATGTGCAGGGGCTTGTACGCATTTCTGCAGGCCGGTAAAGACCGCCAGGAATTGCTGTTGCACCAGCGCAGCCCACGGTACGAAACGGGCCTGCAAATTCCCGCCACTTTGCGCTGCCTTGATGAAGTAAAAGCCATTGTGCTGAAAGCGATGCAGGCCAAAGATTATTTCCTGTTACTGGGGCCGCCGGGTACGGGCAAAACCTCTGTGGCACTGAAAAGCATGGTGGAAGCCTTTGCTGCCGATCCGGCCTGTAATATCCTGCTGCTGTCCTATACCAACCGCGCGGTGGATGAGATCTGCAAGGCCTTACACAGCATTGAGAACAGTCCTGCGTATATACGCATCGGACCATCGCTGTCATGTGAACCGGCCTACCGCGGGCGTTTACTCGAGCAGGTTATAGCGGATTGCGATAACAGAACACAGGTAAGGGCTAAGATCCAGGAGCATCGCTTATTTGTGGGCACGGTGGCGGCTATATCCGGCAAAATGGAATTGTTCCGCTTAAAGCGTTTTGATGTGGCCATCATTGATGAAGCATCGCAGATACTGGAACCGCATTTGCTGGGCATTCTCTCTGCCCGCGATACAGCAGGACATAACGCTATCGGCAAATTCATCCTCATAGGCGATCATAAACAGCTACCTGCCGTAGTATTACAGCGGGAACAGGATTCGCGGGTGAACGACCCCGCATTACGTGCAATAGGCCTTACAGACAGGCGGTGTTCATTGTTTGAACGGCTTTACCAGCTGCATAAGGAGGATCCGCAATCGCCCGTGTGGGGCATGTTGCGCAAACAGGGCCGTATGCATCCTGACATTGCCATGTTTCCCAATACCGCATTTTATAATGGCCAGCTGCAGGCGGTTCCGCTTCCCCACCAGTCCGGCGATATTGAGTTTGCCAAATATGATCCGCACACGCCTTTACAGGTGGCCATGGCCACCAAACGGCTGCTGTTCATTCCTTCAGCAAAACAGGCACATGATAAGCATCCTAAAAGCAACCCCTGTGAGGCTGATATTGTTGCCACGCTGTTACAGCAGCTGTATGGCCTCTATCGCCTGAACGGACTGCCTTTCACGCCCGACCAGAGCATCGGTGTAATAGCACCCTACCGCAACCAGATCGCCTGTATTAAACGCAGCATCCACCAGCTGCAGATCCCCGCGCTCAATGATATTACCGTGGATACCGTAGAGCGCTACCAGGGCTCCCAACGGGATATTATTATCTATTCGTTCTGTGTAAATCAACGTTACCAGCTGGACCTCCTGGCCAATGAAACGGTAGATGAAGGCCAGCTGATAGACCGTAAGCTGAATGTTGCCATCACCAGGGCCAGGAAACAGCTGTTTATCACGGGAGAACCAACGCTGCTATGCAACAATCCCGTTTACCAGCAGCTGATCGCCTTCATACGGGAGCGGGGAGGATATATGACCCATATTTGAATATGGTATTCTCACACTTCACCTTTACGGAATATCTGTTGCCGGGCGAAGGCTCGGGGCTTCCGCACCCGGGAAATCGGCCGGTAAGGGGTAGGTCACTCTACCGGTAGCCAGCCATTCTGTTGCCCTTATTAACGTAGTCTGAAAACCTGCACAGCGATAGCTGGGCGGGAAGATATCTCCTTTCCACAGGTGTCCCATGGTGGAGTTATAGACGCGCCCTTTTTCATAGGTAACGGTCCACTCTATGGGCCAGGTTTTACCTCCGATACTGTCCCTTACTGCAGATAGTACCGTTAAATTTTCCGCAGGGCCACGGGGGTACAGGTATAGTTCCATGGAAGCGGTTTTCCAGTATTCAGGAAAGCCTTTGTTGATGGGATGCCGGTGAATAACGTGTACCAGGGCGTCGAAGCGGTCGCCATGACTGGTGCCCTCTCCCTGGCCCGGCGGTATCTGTACCAGTTGTTTCTTTGCGTCAATTTCCACTGCGATACCGGCTGTAACAGGGCGCCAACCCAGGCCGATCATCCGGTTATAGGCAGTCCAGTGGGAAAATGCGTTGTTGGCAGAATGCAGGATGTATAAACCGCCGCCTTCGCGCACATATTCTTCCAGGCGGCGTTCTATTTTGCGGGGCCAGCGCATGGCGCTGTCCTTGATATTATTGGTGTTCTGGATCACCACATCGTACTTGGAAAAATCAGGATTCCAGTCTTTCCATTCTTTGGCGTCAGGTGTGGAGGGCGTGGTGGAAACATCCACGTTAAAGCGTCCCGTGGAGGTCAGGATGTGCTTTACCAGTTTAGTGGTCTGTTGCCAGTTGTGATTGCTGAAACCGTCTACGATCAGGACATTGATCTGTTTATGACGTTGTTGCTGTTGGGCTGCTGCCGTAAAAAAGCTCAGCAGGCTGCCAATCAGCAGGGCGTAAATTTTGCCGGGCATGTTCATAGGTATGATATGTATGGCTAAGATAATATCTTATTTTTGGTCATGGCTTTTAAGTTTTTCACAAGAAACAAACATGTCCTCCTATATGGCGCCAGCCTGGCCGTGTTATTATTCCTGCTGAAATGGCTGGAGCTGCGTTTTATTATCCTCGACCACGCCCTGGAGATCTATATTGGTGTAATTGCTCTCCTCTTCACCGCACTGGGTATATGGCTGGCCCTGAAGCTGGCCAGGCCCAAAGTAGAGACGGTGATCGTGGAAAAGGAAGTACATATCAGCCGGCCGCCGGTATTTACCCTGAACAGCACTGAACTGAATAAATTAGGTTTGAGCAGCCGGGAGCTGGAAGTGTTGCAGTTAATGGCCGAAGGGCTGAGTAACCAGGAGATCGCCAGCCGTTTGTTTGTGTCCCTGAACACCGTCAAGACCCATTCTTCAAACCTCTTCATAAAAATGGATGTAAAACGCAGGACTCAGGCAATAGAAAAAGCCAAAAGATTGAGTATCATACCCTGAAGGGTTTCATACTTTGGTGTGAATACGCCCATTCCCCCGAAAATCATCCTAAAGTATGACCGGAAAATGGGACCGGAGACGCAAATTTGCGGTATATCAACCAAACCAAAAACTGTTAAAGGATGAAAAAAAACGTACTTGTATTCGGCCTGATCGCAGGTCTCATTGTTTCCTGCATGATGCTGTATTCTGTTTCCCAGTGTTACACAAGGGAAGATTTTGATGGCAGCATGGTATTGGGGTACGCCGGTATGATTGTGGCCTTCTCCATGATATTTGTAGGTATTAAGAACTTCAGGGACAAGTACAATAACGGCACGATCACTTTCGGCAAGGCATTTAAGATCGGCCTGTACATCTGCCTGGTAGCCTCCACCATGTATGTACTGGTGTGGATAGTAGACTACTATTTCTTTGTACCCGACTTTATGGATAAGTATACCGCCCATATGCTCCGCAAGGCCCAGACCTCAGGCGCCACACAGCAGGAGCTGCAGCAGCAGGCGGCAGAACTGGCAAGGAATAAGGAAATGTATAAGAACCCGATCCTGATGATATTGTTCACTTACCTGGAAATATTGCCGGTAGGACTGGTGATCGCCCTGATCAGTGCAGCCATTCTGAAGCGTAAATCCAAAGGGCCCGTAGCGGCGCCTGCCCGGTAAATAGTTTATCCGCCATCTGAATTAAGCGAAAGCGAGGGGCGTCTGTTGAGGCGCCCTCTGCTTTGATCCCGCCCTGTAATAGCCGGTTACTTTAATCAGGCACATTTTATCAAAGATTTCAGGGCATTTACGGGTAAGTTGCCACAGGGCTTTTTCAGGAAAGCGCGATATTGGTAAGAGCAGACCTGTAAGCTGAGCCGCTTATTCAGTTACCGTAAAACTAACTTCATTTACTTTCTCCAGACCGCTCATACCGCTGGCCTGGTAAACTGCTTTATAGCTGGCCGGAGTATCCAGGTTGTATCCTTTCAGCAGATCAATATCCACACTTACACTTTTCCCGGCTGGTACTTTAATGTAGGCTTCAGCAGGAGGGGGCATGATCCTTTTGGCCATTACGCCCCGGTATAATACCTCCGTATTGTTGCTGCTCTGAATGTCCAGGAAGGAAGACATAAACCCTTCAAAAGGGGTATGCCATTTACAGAACTGCAACTCCTTGCCTGATTTGTTATATACCGTAAATTTCAGCATAACAGGCTGGCCTGCCTTCACCGTTGCGGGAACAGACATTTCGGTTACCAGGCCTTCCGCGGAAGCGCCGGTATCACCGCCGGCTTTCTGGCTGGTCTTGCAAGCGGTAAAAGTTAAAAATGACAGCAAAGCTGTCAGGGTCATGAGTCGGTTTTTCATTTTTGCAAAATCGTTTGAGGGCCGCAAATTAAGGGAAATAATTCATAATTAACCGCTTAATACATTAGCAAAAAGAGATATCAGTTAAAGGCGCCCCTTTACAATTTTGTTGCCCAACTTCAAAATTGTCTCAAAATTCAGCAATAACTTTGTTCATGTATGAAAGTACTAGTGGTAGAAGACAGTAAGGAAATCGCCAGCAGTGTGCATGACTTTTTAGCCCGGGAGGGATATATCTGTGAACTGGCATATAGTTTCGATGAGGCGCAGGAAAAGCTGTTATTATATACTTATGACTGCATCCTGCTGGATATAATGCTTCCCGATGGGAACGGACTGGTATTGCTTAAATTTATCAAGGCACAAAAGATACAGAGCGGCATTTTGATCGTTTCAGCAAAAGACGCAATGGACGATAAGATAGTGGGCCTGGAAGGTGGGGCAGACGATTATATCACCAAACCTTTCCATCTGCCCGAACTGCATGCCCGGCTGCGCGCGGTGTTCCGCCGCAAGAAACTGGCAGGCAGCAATATCATCTCCTTTAACGAGATCACCCTGAATACAGATACGCTGGAAGCAAAAGTGAATGAAGTTACACTGGATATTACGCGCAAAGAGTTTGACTTATTACTGTACCTGATCGTGAACAAGAACCGCGTGCTCTCCAGGCAGTCCATCGCCACCCACCTCTGGGGCGATTATACCGATAATTTGGCTAATTTTGACTTTGTATATCAGCATATTAAGAACCTGCGCAAGAAGATCAGCGCAGCCAATGGAGCAGATTATATTGATACCGTTTATGGCCTCGGCTATAAATTTAATTCTTCTAATGTATGAAGCTGGTTGACAAATTATCATTGTGGTTTATCGGCATTGTTGTGCTGTTAACACCCGTTACCGCCTGTATCTGTTATTATAACCTGGAAAAGAAGATAGACGAGGCGGAGATAACACATCTCACGGAGATGAATGATATGGCGGCCGCCAGCCTGGCCGCAGGTCAGTGGCCTGACCGGCAGACCGAGGGCCTGGTCACCGTGGTAAGCCCCTTAACGGGCTCCCTGCCGGAACAACGGCTGAATATAACAAAAACAGATCTGCACAATGGGAACAGTATGGGGATGTTAAGCCTGCTCACCGTTAATTCTTATGTATCGGTTGGCAATGTGAATTACCGCATCTCCTCTTCCAACTATGTACCCAGCGGTAGGCAGATAAGGGCCGCCATCATGGACTCAATAGTGTGGAAACTGCTGCTGATCATACTCTGCGTATGCGTAACCGCCCGGCTGGTATCCCAGAAGATACTGTCATCGTTGCGGCAAACCATCAAAACCATACAACACTTTAATGTAAAGGAAAAAGTGCAGTTCCCTGTCAGCCGTACCCGCGAATTCAAAGAGCTGAATTCTTTCCTGCAGAAAATGACGGATAAGACGGTGGATGAATATGCAGCGGTAAAAGAGTTCAGTGAGAACGCCTCCCATGAGCTGCAAAACGCCACTGGCGGTGCTGCGTAATAAACTGGAGCTGCTGAGTGAAACAAATATTGAAGAAGGCCAGGCAGAGCTGATCGGCGACATGCATAATGCCATAGAGAAATTATCCAGGATCAACCGCTCGCTGGTGCTGCTCACCAAGCTCGAAAACAACGAGTATTCCGTTACGGAAAAGATCCGCTTCTGCAAGATCACCAAGGATATCCTGGCCGCTTACGAAGACAGGATAGGGATGAAGCATCTTACCGTTACCACAGATATTGATGGCAGCATTGACCTGAAAATACATCCCGCACTGGCAGATATGCTGGTCAATAACCTGCTGGGCAACGCTATCCGTCATAACGTGGAGAATGGCAAGATAGAGCTCATCCTGACGCATAGGCGCCTGGTGGTCAGGAATACCGGCCTGCCGCCGGAAATGCCCACAGAAGAGCTTTTCCAGCGATTTAAGAAAAGCAATCAAAGCAGCGAAAGTGTAGGCCTCGGGCTGGCTATCGTGAAACAGATCTGTGAAGTATGCGGCTTTTCTATTTCTTACAATTATAAAAACCAGCTGCATGTGATACAGATCGAATTTGTACCTGTATTACAAAATGAAGCCGCCATAACAGCACATGATAATGTAGCGGCAGCGGTGCTGGCCTGATAATATTATATACGGAACCGGCAGTTGAGAATCAATCCTGTAGCGGCCTGGCGCTTATTGTGCCAGGCCGTTCTTTTTATAACAATACCCAAAATTTTTTTTCAGAAAACATCTCTACTTCAAGATTTCTTCAAATTCATGTAGTCATTTTGTACCCGGAAACACTTCTTTAGTGAACATGCTGCAAAATCTTTCTTTCATGTTTGAGATAAAAAATTGGTTGATTTTTCTGGGGTTAATATTTGCCAACACACCAATATCAAGCGCACAAGAGATACTTACGCTGAAGGAAGCCATCCGCACAGCGGTAAATAACTACGGTACCATCAAAGCCAAATCTAACTACGCAGATGCTTCAAAAGCTACAGCTGTACAGGCTAAACGTGATTACCTGCCTAATTTTAACTTATCCGCCCAGCAGGATTATGGTACAGTGAACGGCCAGAACGGCCCCCTGTACGGCTTTGGCGGTTTGGGCGTATCCTCTTCAGGACTGGCTTTGCCAGAACAGAACTGGAATGCCGCATTCGGAGCACTTTATTTGACCAATATAAACTGGGACTTCTTCGCTTTTGGCCGGGCCAAAGAGAAGATCAAAACAGCACAAGCGGTTGCTACCAGGGATAGCAAAGACTGGCAACAAGAAATTTTTCAACAGGAAATAAAGGTAGCAGCCGCTTATCTTAACCTGCTGGCCGCACAGAAGCTGACGCAGTCCTATCAGAAGAACCTGAACCGTGCAGATACTTTCCGCCGCGTGGTGGTTACCCGTGTGAAGAACGGACTGAACGCAGGTGTGGATTCTGCACAAGCCAATGCAGAAGTATCCAACGCTAAGATCGCACTGACAAGGGCGCTTGATTTTGAACAATCTGCCGCCAACCAGCTGGCACAACTCATGGCAGTACCCGTGCAGGATTTTACGCTGGATACCGTGTTTATTTCCCGCCTTCCTTCGCTGCTGGGTGATTCCGCAGCTTTGAATGATCACCCTTTGCTGCAATGGTATAAAAGCCGTATTGCAGTGAGCGAAGAACAAACCAAATATTACAAAACATTCAACTACCCGGTATTCTCACTGGTAGGCGTATTGCAGACAAGAGGATCCGGTTTTGATGCCGCCTATAACCAGGATCAGCATGCCTACACCAAAAATTACTGGGACGGTATAAAGCCTACGCGTACCAACTACCTCATCGGGGTGGGCGTTACCTGGAACCTGGCGCAGCCTTTCCGTATTTCGCAGCAGGTGAAGTCACAGAAGCTGGTCAGCAAAGGACTGGAAGCGGAATACGAGCTCGCGGGGCAACAGCTGAAGGCACAATACCAGTTGTCTGAAACCAGGATTCAGAACTCCCTCAACAACTATTATGAAGCGCCCGTACAGGTGAAAGCGGCTTCTGATGCTTACCTGCAGAAATCAGTACTGTACCGCAACGGTCTCACCAACCTGGTAGACGTTACACAGGCGCTGTATGCCCTGGTTCGCGCTGAAACAGACCGCGACATTGCCTATAACAACGTATGGCAGGCCCTCTTGCTGAAGGCCTCTGCAACCGGCGATTTCAACCTGTTTGAAAAGGAACTTTAATCGTGCAATTGATCAATATATACAGACATTATGAACCTTATCCGTTTCGCACTTCGTAAGCCTATTACCATCCTGGTAATAGTGGCCGGATTGTTCTTCTTTGGGATCAAAGCTGTCACCTCCATCAAGATCGACATCTTTCCAAAGCTGGACATGCCGGTGATCTATCTTTCGCATCCGTTTGGCGGATACACTTCCACCCAGATGGAATCTTTCTTCGGTAAGCAGTATATCAATATATTGTTGTACGTGAATGGTGTGAAGAGCATTGAGACAAAGAACATACAGGGTTTAACGCTGATCAAGATCAACTTTTATCCTGGTACCAACATGGCGCAGGCGGCGGCAGAGGTAAGCGCCTTCTCCAACCGTATCCAGGCTATCTTCCCACCGGGCTCCAACCCGCCCTTCATCATCCGCTTTGATGCTTCCACACTGCCGGTAGGACAGCTGGTATTAAGCAGTGAAAAGCGCAGTAACAACGAATTGCTGGATCTGGCCAACGTATATGTGCGTTCTTCCTTTACGTCCGTTCCCGGACTGGTGGGTTCAACGCCTTTTGGTGGTAATATCCGTACGGTGGTGATCAAGGCAGATCCTGAACTGCTGCGCTCTCATAACATGACGCCCGATCAGCTGGTAGAGGCCCTGCGCCTCAACAACCAGACAGCGCCCTCCGGTAATGTGCGCATCGGCGATAAGAACTATATCACACCTGCTAACGCCACTATCAAGCAGGTAAAGGATTTTGAAAATATACCCTTGTTCAAGAACGGTGTACAAAACCTTTACCTGCGTGATGTGGCCACCGTGGAAGACGGTGCGGACGTCAGCACCAGCTATGCGCTCATCAACGGAAAACGTTCGGTATATATAGACATTGCCAAGGCCGCAGATGCCTCTACCTGGGAAGTAGTGCAGAATCTCAAAAAGGCCCTGCCCAGGATACAGGCGCAACTGCCCGATGATGTGAAACTGAGCTATGAGTTTGACCAGTCTACCTACGTGATCAATTCCGTAAAAAGCCTGTTAAGTGAAGGTGTGATCGGTGCAGTGCTCACAGGCCTGATGGTATTGCTGTTCCTGGGAGATCCGCGCGGGGCGCTGATCGTGATCCTGACCATTCCCACCTCTATCATCTCCGGTGTACTGTTCCTGAACCTGTTTGGCCAGACCATCAATATCATGACATTGAGCGGCCTTGCACTGGCCATCGGTATCCTGGTAGATGAAAGTACGGTAACGATAGAGAACATCCACCAGCACCTAGATCTTGGCAAAAGCAAGGCCCAGGCTATCTGGGATGCCTGTAAGGAGATCGCTTTCCCCAAACTGCTGATCCTCTTCTGTATCCTTGCCGTGTTTGCGCCGGCTTTCACCATGGGCGGCATACCGGGTTCACTGTTCCTGCCCCTGGCGCTGGCCATTGGTTTCAGCATGATCGTTTCCTATTTCCTGGCCCAGACCTTTGTACCCGTAATGGCCAACTGGATCATGAAAGTGAAACATCATAAAGGGCATGATAATACCGCCACAGCAGCAGTACTACACGAAGCAGATACCTGGGATCAGAAGAAAGCATTGGTGGAACGTGAGGACAGCAACCTGGATGGAAAGATCAGCCGCTTTGAAAGGCTGCGTCAGCGCTACCTGCGGTTTATAGACAGGATCATGCCATACCGTAAGCCCATTGTGATAGCTTACCTCGTGATCATCTCCGGCCTGGCTTACCTGCTCATCAGCAGCATTGGCCGTGATGTACTACCCAAAGTAAATGGCAGCCAGTTCCAGGTACGTTTGCGGGAACCTGATGGTACGCGTATCGAAGAAACAGAAAAGAAAACCGTACAGCTGATCGATGCCGTGAACGATATCATTGGGAAAGAGCATGTGTCTATCACCTCTGCATTTGTGGGATTGCACCCGCAGCTGTTCTCTACGGCGCCCATCTTCCTGTGGATGGCAGGGCCGCATGAAGCGGTGTTGCAGGTGGCGGTGAAAGAAGGCTATCGATGTTAACCTGGATGAACTGAAAGATAAGATCCGGGAACGCGCAGGGCAGATCGATCGCGATATGCAGCTCTCCTTTGAACCGATCGAACTGACCGATAAGATCCTGAGCCAGGGATCGCCTACCCCCATCGAGGTAAGGTTTGCGGGAAGGAACAAGAAGCTCAATGAACAGTACGCGAAGAAGATGGTGGAGAAACTGAAGCAGATACCTTTCCTGCGTGATGTGCAGCTGGGCCAGTCTATTAATTACCCTGCGCTGAACATCAATATAGACAGGGTGAGGGCCGCACAGCTGGGCGTGGATATGGGAGACATTACCCGCTCGCTCATTGCCAGTACCTCTTCTTCCAGGCTAACGGAAAAGAATATATGGGTGGACGAGCGTGCAGGTTTAAGCTACAACGTACAGGTGCAGGTGCCCGAGAACCAGATCACCAGCCAGAATGATATCGGCGAGATCCCGCTGCTGAGAAATACCTCACGCCCGATACTCAGCGACGTAGCTACGATTACGCCTGATGTAACCTACGGAGAGAATGATGACCTGGGCGCTTTGCCCATCCTGACCGTAACGGCCAACCTGAATAATATAGACCTGGGAGACGCTTCCAAAGCGGTGCAGGAGGCCATCCATTCGCTGGGTGAATTGCCGCGTGGTTTGACAGTAGAGCAGATAGGATTAAGCGACACACTCACTGATACGCTGGACAGCCTGCAGGGCGGCCTGCTGGTAGCAGTAGTTGTGATTTTCCTGATGCTGGCCGCCAACTTCCAGTCTTTCAAGGTATCCGGTATCGTACTGGCCACAGTGCCTGCGGTGCTGTTGGGATCCCTGGCGCTGTTGATGCTGGCGGGTTCTACGCTCAACCTGCAGTCTTATATGGGTATGATCATGTCTGTGGGGGTGTCTATCTCCAACGCGGTACTGCTGATCACCAATGCCGAGCAGATACGCAGGCATAACGGCAACGCGGTACTGGCTGCCAAGGAAGCTGCAGCCTTGCGCTTACGCCCTATCGTGATGACTGCTTTAGCCATGGTGGTGGGAATGATACCCATGGCGAGCGGACTGGGTGAAACAGGTGATCAGTCTTCACCACTGGGCCGTGCGGTGATCGGCGGACTGGTAGCATCCACCTTTGCTGCCCTGTTCATCTTGCCGCTGGCCTTTGCATGGGGACAAGGCCGCACCACTACACAGAGCGTGTCGCTGGATCCGGAAGATGAAGAAAGCATACACTATGTTCCTTCAAAGGTGTAAACAGTGGTTTATTGAATTATGAAAAGAATTACAACAGGAAATAAAATTCATTTTATGAAACCAGTATCTAAAAGTGTACTTATACTTTTACCGGTTATTGCCTTCGCGCTATTGTTGCAGGCTTGCGGTTCAACAGAGGCAAAGAGCGATGATGCAAATAAGGAGGCGCCTGCTGCGCCTGCACTGGAAGCCTTTTCACTGCAGAAAGAACAATTGTCTTCCGCTATAAAGATCCCCGGAGAGCTGCAGGCTTTTCAGCGGGTAGACCTCTACGCCAAGGTGAGCAGCTTTGTAAAGAAACTGTATGTGGATGTGGGCAGTGAAGTGAATGCGGGACAGTTACTGGTGACCATGGAAGCGCCTGAGCTCAATTCACAGCTGTCTGGAGCAGGGTCCAGGCTGAAATCACAGGAAGCCATTTACCTGTCCAGCAAAGCTACTTACGACCGTTTACTGGAAACCAGCAAAACACCCGGTACCGTGTCGCAGAATGACCTGGATATTGCTTTTGCCAAACAGCAGTCAGACCTGGCACAGCTGGATGCCGCCCGCGCTGCTTACCATGAAGTGGGCGATAACCGCAACTACCTGGAGATAAGGGCGCCCTTCAGTGGGGTGATCAGCCGCAGGAATGTAAGCGCCGGCGCTTATGTAGGCCCCGCTGGCGCAGGTTCCAGTCTGCCCATCTTTACCCTGCAGGAGCAGAAAAAACTTCGTCTGATCGTTAGCGTACCGGAAGCATATGTGAGCTACCTGAATAATAACAGCGAAGTGGGTTTTACGGTGAAGTCCATGCCCAGCCAGGTGTTCAGGGCAAAGGTAAGCCGCTTGTCCGGCGCGCTGGACGAACGCCTCCGCGCTCAGAACATAGAAATGGATGTAGTGAATAATGACAAGCAGCTCTTACCGGGGATGGTGGCAGAAGTATCTATTCCCTTAACCAACCCGGAAGGAACTTTTGTTGTGCCCTCAAAGGCAGTGTTGAATTCTACACAAGGTGTGTTTATCATAAAGGTGATCAATCATAAAGCGATATGGGTACCGGTTAAAACAGGCCGTATCGTGGATGGTAAAGTGGAAGTATTTGGGGAACTGGCGCTGAACGACGTTTTAATCAAAACAGCAAGCGAGGAGATCAGGGATAGTTCGGATGTGAAGCAGCTGACCATGGTGGGTACAGTGAAGAACTGATTTCGGCGCCCGCAGGAAAAGTGAGGCCGTTACCGCATAGGTGACGGCCTTTTGCGTTCGGCCAGTATAAGCGGGATCTTAACGTTCCTTTATCGTTCCCTTAACTTTTTATTCAGGGATCATGATGCAACTTAGCGGTACAACCTTATACGAAGTATGAAATCTATGATCAGGAACTGTACACGCTTTTTTCTCCTTTTTGCTTTTATTGCTTTATCATTTACCCGCAGTCATGCACAGGGAAAAATAGCTTATGTAGATATGCAGCAGCTGGTGTTCAGCATGCCCGAAACAAAGCAGGCTTATGATTCCCTGAAGCTGTTTGAAAGAGAACTTGCCAGGGACGGGGAGACTTTAATGAAAGAGCTCCAGGTAAAAATAGCAGCGTTCCAGAAAGAGGAAGCTACCCTGAAACCGGATATGAGGGATATTAAAGTACAGGAGCTGCAAACCGCTCAAAACAGCCTGGAACAATACAGGGCACGTGCGGAACAACAGCTGGCCGCCCGCGAACAGGCCATGACGGCCCCCATTGTGGCAAAGGGAAAGAAAGCGGTGGCTGACCTGGCAGCGGAGAAAGGATATGTTTGTGTACTGGACAGCTCCAAAGACATTATCGTTACCGCCACCTGCGACGATATCCTGGCGCAGGCCAAACAGCAATTAGGGATCAAATAAGAGGATTAATACGGAATATGCCCTGATCGCCTGTCAACAGGCGGATCAGGGCTTTTTTTATGATGACGGCTGAAAGTACCATTGCGAAAAAAAAGGCCCGCAAACAGGAACGTTTACGGGCGGGAGCGTGTGCAAGATGCTGTGAGTGTATAGTGTAGTTCGTTGAATATTATATTCCTGCTCCTGCTCTTACGGGCCCTGTTACAGGACCGCGCGCCAGCCTGTCGCTCTGGATAGAGCGGAAATAGAGATCGCCGGGAGCATCCATGTCGTCCAGCAGGCGCTGTGAGAAAATTTTTGCAAAGGTGTACAGCGACTGCATGGGATTGGCGCCTACTGAGGTTGGGAACATGCTGCTGTCCATCAGGTACAGGTTAGATATCTCTTCTTTCGTCAGCATATTCCAGATACGTTGCCGTGTAGAGGCAACAGACGTATCAGCAGAAGCGCCCATCTTGTTGGTAGCCTGCAGGTGTGCAGATGTGAGCACCGTACGGTTGGGTATGAACTGCAGGTTTTGTTCCACCAGGTCGGCCTGCTGTATATCGTCCAGGTAGCAGCCGCGCATCGGGTCAAAATTGTCAAGCCCCAGTACATTCTCGTTGGTGGGGATGATCACCTGTTTGGCTCCTGCCAGGAACATCATACGGATGGCAATGGCTACACCGGTACGGAAGCGGGCCTTATCGGCTTCACTCAGTGAATAGTTCAGTACTACTGATCCATTGTTCAGCGTGATGCAGTTGTCGTCTGACGGCGTATCCACCAGCATCACCCCAAAGCCCACTGATTGATTGAATTTCGTGATCTGCCTGAACACATCCAGCCCATTGCCGGGGATCAGTACAGCCCCGTAGGCCGGCATGCCGGACATGGTCTCGAAGATAAAGCCCGGCGTTACGCCAAAGGCATCCAGGTAGGTAGCGCTGTCCAGTCCTTCCAGCAAATTAATACGCTCATTGAATACGCCGATCAGCGGGAAGGAGGGATGCATGATCAGTCCTTTACCGATCCTCGGATTTTTCAGGGCCGGCTGCTTTTGTGCCGTGTTCAGTAGTATTTTGGTAGAGCCGATGGTACCGGCAGAAAGGATCACGTTCTCTGCATAGATCTTCACTTGCGTACCCGGCGGTATCTGGAATCCGCAGGGGTCAACAATCGTATTGTGAAATTCCGTCCACGGCGCATTCACCAGCAGACTGGCGCCACTGGCATATACGGTGCCGTCATTTTTGGTGTCAAACAGCAGTTCCTGTACGGCCACATCGGGTATCACGCTCAGCGGGTTTATGCTGTCTTCCATCGCCGGCAGTATCAGCTGCCGTGCGGCATCGCGTTTCTGCGTTACCGGGGAAGGAGAGAGGTCCTGCTGGAAGCGGTTCAGGTGATACAGGGACGGATCAACGCCATAAGCATTGGCGCCATCCCACAACGCGCGGTTGTCGCGGTTCAGCTCACATTGTGTTACGGGCCGGGTATGTATAATATTGCGCACCCATTGATAAGCGGCAGCCAGGCGATCTGTAGTATAGAAACGGCCGTCAATAAAACCTTTATCTATCCAGTCGCTGATGCGGGAATGAATGGTATCTTCCAGCGGAGAGAAAGCCAGGTCTATATTTACGGTAGTGCCGCCGCCCATGGCCTGGCCACTCCGTACCAGGATACCGTTGTCGGAAGTGCTCACGGCATCTTTACCGAACATCAGTTTGGGGTAGCTCATGGTGTTCATAGAACCCCATACCACGAAAGGACCCTGTTCCACCAGCACTACTTTTTTCCCCGCCTGCTGCAGTTCATGTGCTACGGTGGCGCCTGCAGGGCCGCTGCCGATCACCAGGTAGTCAATCATACCTTCCCTGGCCAGGATGCGCTGGGTGGCGGGATCGTAAAACAGGCGGCTGGGCGGTATCTTCGGGTAATTGATGTTGGAATAGATATCAGTATTGCTTACAAAGGTCTCCGGTACCTGTATACCGGTAAGGGGCACGCCCAGCGGTAGATCCCAGATCACGGTAAGATAGGCTTCGCGAATGACCATCGCCATCTCTGTAGACAGCGGGCCGGCTGTGCCTTCAAAGAAGAAGGACAGTACCTGTGAGGCTTCATCCGTTGTTAAGCCGCCCATACCGCCGGGCACCGTGATGAATTTTTGTATGACGGGGTTAGTGGAGCTTTTCAGCGCGCCAATAAAAGGAAGATGCTGGGGGTAAGTAATTCCCTGCAGGATACTCAGCAAGGCATTGGAACCTGCGCTTACAGATTGCCAGAAGCTCGCCTGCACCCCTTTGGAGATGGCCGATATGTCTGCCTGCGCCCGGGGCGGGATGGGCAGCTCAAGGAAGGGGAACCATAGTGTATACAGTACATCGAAGGTGGCATATACAAGTTGATCTGCGCCTTGATTTTCGGGAGGGATAGTGGTACCGGTCATCTCTTTAATGGTTTATTGTGAGTGAAAGGGTATTCCTAATAACAATAGTACAGGTAAGCTTTTCCCGTCACCTGGCCCTTATCCAGTAAGAACTTGAAATGATTGATCCTTTTATGTACATAACAGATCTCACGTTCATGTAGTTCAGATAAAGCGGTGGAAATATCCGGGTCCAGCGTCACTTTTCCCTGCCATTGTTTCAGCAGCTGGTACTGGTCTTTATTGAAGGCATCTTTCCGGTAAAACATTTCTACGGCAGCATCGGTATCCCCGGTATAGGCCTCTACACCAAGCCGGCTGCTCAGCTGACCGTTATGATCCAATGCAAGGGATACCTTGTCAAAAGACAGCAGGTACTGTGCTTCCAGTGCCTCCACCAGGCTGTAATCACCGTCCCAGTTCAGCTGCTGCAATACGGTGGCCACCTGGCCGGGTGCAATATTGGGTATGGTAAAGCGCAGGCATTGTGGTTGCCTGGAGAACATCAAACCATAATAGAGCACCGGCAGCTCCTGCTCATCAAGCGCAGCCAGCTGTTTTTCCAGGCCCGCCGGCATCGGGTACCTGAAGAGGCTGCATACTTTTTGCAAGATCTTTCATCCGGTTGCTGAATGCGGTGTTGCCACTGCGGTGCAGGTCAAAGAACAGGGAAGGGTCCGCATCTACGGGAAAGTCATACTCCAACCAGAGATTTTCGATCCCGTAGCGGAACCCGTTCCTGTTTTCATTGAGCAGCTGTTGGTAGCCGCCTTGCAGGGAGCCGGACAGTTGCTCCCGCAAGGGGCACCCGGGGATCAGCACCCGGTCATATTGGGTATTTATTCTGAGGGAAAAGTCAAACCAGTGCTTCCGGTCAAAATGAAGTTCTATCATATTTCCGGAGAAAGCGGGTACACGCTGCGCAAACCTGATCAGCGGGTCAAAATACCAGGGCGATGCGCCGGTGATATCTTTACGGATGCATCCCAGCACGGAGCTGGCAATGCTACTGATACTGCTATACATAATCCGGGTATTATTTTACCAATGTGAGGGATTTAATTTATCCCACACTCTTTTTGCAAAATTCGCGTAATCGCCACCCAGGGATTTAAAAGCGCCTTCTATTGTGTTGGCAGGATAACCTGCCTTTTGCAGGATATCGTTGATGCGCTGCATATTGAAGCCATATACATCCTTTAGTACGGATGCAATTTCCTGCAGGCTGAAAATGATCTTCAATGCGCTCACTACTTCGTTCGGCGGATAGCCCGCCTGGTTCATCACCAGGGCTGTCTGTCCGGCGTTTTGCTCAAAACTGCTTTTAAGGATGGCAGCGATCTCCCTGGCGGAAAATCCTGCATTTCTAAGGATCAAGGCCGTTTCTGAAGCGTTCTTTCCAAACGCAAACCGTAGTATGTCCCCCATCGGGTTTACGATGTCAGTTATTCCGCGTTTAACACTGCGGGCCCATGCTTCGGTCGCGCTGATGGCCATCATGTAGGTTTCAAAACTGCAGGCGGTATACTCCGGCTGCTGTGAAAAGAAATAATTCACCGTTTCCATCAGGATACTGTTGGGCGTGCCCGTCCGGATGGCTTTGAATGCGGCGGATAGCTGACCGTCGGTGTTATGCGTAATGTCGTCAATGAACTGAAAAGTGGCCCTCATGGCCGCTTCATTGGCTGTTGTGATATTAAAGCTGTCGGCATTGTCTTCAGCGGTTTTCACATACCTCGCCAGCGGGCTTCCGGTGGCGGCGTTGCATACCACAAATACGCGTGGTGGTTTGAAGTGGCTGCACATAGCCGGTGGCATTGGCTGCAACCGTACCAAGCAGCGTTAGTTTTCCAAAGTAGTTATCCGGGTCTTTCCATCCGCCCGAATCGTATATATGTAACGCGTAGGGCAGCTGGTTGATGAATGAAATGCCGGGTATGTTGCTTCGATTGTCCATAGAGGTACCCGTCCCCTTTTCTTGAATAATCACGGTACAAAGTAAGAGCATAACCGCCGCCGGGGCCAGAGTGAAATTACTCTCCCTTCAAAATAGAGTAGAATTACTCTATTATTAAAAATGCTACTGATAATAGTAAAATTGTCTATATATTTATCCGCTGATATACTCACCTTAACGTATAATTGTTAAATCAACGATCCTATGCATTCACATCGCCCTAAATCATTTAGGTTTTATTGGCTGCAATATGAAGTGGCCGATATCAGGACCATGATGTCTAAGTATGCTGACCTGGACTATTTTGTATTTCCTTTCTATGTTGCCGGAGACGAGGAAGGCGGCGGAGAGGGTTTCCAGCTGATGGCATATGGCTATAACCACGATCCGGCTGGTGACACCTATTCAACACAAAGGGACATCCTGCCGGTGTACAAGAACAACGCACTGGAGTTGACCGGCCCGCTGATCATGTCTAACAACATTGTATCAAAGTTGGAGATGGAACAGGCCATCGCGCCTTCTCCGGATGGTGTGGAGCCTGATTACCTGGTGCTGATACCCGACGTAACCGAATCTGATTTTGTATATTACAGGTTCAGAAGGCATCTGAGGGTACCAAATGCCACTGATCCACAGGTAGATGTACCAACCGGAACCGTTCCTGTGACGTCAAACCCTTCACCCCCGGCTACAATGGCACCCCCGGCGCCCTGATGGCACCCAAGTAATTAAATGGATACACTTGTAAGGAGCATATTAGACTGGTCAGAAGTCTGGTCTTTGGGGATACCTCTTGCCGTACTGGCATGGAAGGGGAAACAACCCGGCGTTAATAAGCCGGTAGTATACTATTTATATTTTGCACTGTTCATTAACCTGTGCATAGATTTGATCTGGAAGCTCCGTACCTGGATTCCCGAACCGTACAATGGAAACAACTATCTCTATAACCTGCATTCCATTGTGCGGTTCCTGCTCTTCAGCTTTTACTTTATACGTTTGCAGCAACCCTTCCTGGTCAGGGTCAAAAAGCTGCTGGTACCCGCTTTCCTGCTCTTTGTTATTATTAACTTCGTCTTCTTTGAACACTTTTTCAACTATCGCCTGCTGAGCAGCCGCCTGCTGTCTGTAGAGGCTATCTTCCTTCTGTTCTATACCCTGCAGTATTATCTTTTTATGCTGCAGGTAGATGAAGGCATCAGTACCAACCGGTCCGACTTCTGGATAGTGACCGGTTTAGGCATTTATTTCGCAGTAAATTTTTTTATATTCCTGTTGTATAACAAGCTTACGACAGATTTACTGAACTTTGCGGTCATCATCTGGAATGTACATAACATCTCATACATTATTTTAAACCTCTTCCTGGCAAAAGCATTCTATGTAAGCCAAAACGATGATATTGCTTTTTTAACGATGATGGGCATTGCAGCCATGCTGCTGCTCTTTGTGGGATTTCTCCTGGTATTCATCTTCATGCAGCGAAAAAAAATGGGATACCAGAAAAGTATCCAGGCCCTGCGCGAAACCCAGCAGAACCAGCTGATAGAAGCGGCCGTACGCAGCGAGGAAGAAGAACGTCACCGTATTGCGGAAGCCCTGCACGATGAAGTAGGCGCTATCCTCTCTTCTGCCAAGCTCCACTTCCAGGATATCCGCGAAGATAACCTGGATGCACAAACGAGGATGCGATATAAGAAAGGAGAGGAGCTGCTCGGAGAGGCGGTCATCAAGATACGCGACATCTCTCATAACCTCCATTCCAGTATCCTGAAAGAATTTGGTCTCAATGAGGCCATCAGCCATTTCATGACCAGGCTCACAAAAGATGGTATGATCCGCTCTACCGTTTCTTTCGATGATCATGCGCCCATCCGTATTACGGCGAACGACATGAGTATTTACCGCCTGGTGCAGGAACTGATCAACAACATCATTAAACACGCGCGGGCAAGTAATATCAACATCCGTACTTTCTCTGCAGGAGGTAGCTTTCACCTTACCATCTTTCACGATGGTAAAGGCCTTACCCAGCAGCAATATGAGGAGCTGCGTTTCAGGAAGGAAGGGCTGGGCCTCAAAACCATCCAGAACAGGATCATTTCCCTGAAAGGGGAGGTCTCCTTTTCAAAGGAACCCAACGGCTATTATATTCGTTTACATATTCCCTCCGTATAACTTGTTATGAAGAAGATCAGCATTGCCATAGTGGATGACTATGTTATTTTCAGGGACGGCCTGAAGGTAGGCGTTACTGCCGACGAAAATTTTGAGGTGGTACTGGAAGCCGGCGACGGTGAAGAGCTGTTGCAGAAACTGGAAACCATTACGCCGGATGTGATCCTGATGGACCTCAAACTGCCCGTTATGGATGGCATTGAAGCCACCCGCATTGTTAAAAGCAGGTTCAGCGGTATCAAGATCCTCGTTGTCACCATGTACGATGATGAGAAATTTGTGACTCCATATGATGGAGAACGGCGCCAACGGCTACCTGCTCAAGGATACCGACTCTGCAGAGATCCGCAAGGCCATCTATGCCGTACACGAAACCGGCTATTATTTTAATGATGTGGTAAGCAAGGCCCTTCTCAAAAAACTGGTGCTGAAAGGCAATGTGAAACCTTCCTTTAACCATGGTATCGAATTCTCCGAACGCGAGCTGCAGGTGCTGAAGCTGATCTGTGAAGAAAAAACAGCGCCGGAGATCGGGAAGGAACTGTTCCTCAGCCATCGTTCTGTAGAAAATATTCGCCAGCGTCTGATAGAAAAAGTAGGGGTGCGCAATACCGCCGGACTGGTGATGTTTGCTGCCCGTAACGGGTTGATATAAGCCGCTGCACATGACTCCCTGGCACGGTTTGGGCTATACTTACCTTAAAACGGAGGCATAGCATGGAGCACAAAATGGAAGCGGCGCTCAAAACCGCTGACGGAGCGTTTGAAACAGTACAGGTAGATATGCCAACTCCCCTTCGCCCCGACTGGGTACTGGTCAGGATCAGGGTAGCAGGCATCTGTGGTACTGATCTGCGGCACTGGAAAAAAGAAAACCCTGACCTTGTCCATAAGATCATGGGCCACGAGCTGGCAGGTGAAGTCCAGGAAGCAGGCAGCGAAGTGAAGCATTTGAAGGTGGGCGACAGGGTAGTGGTGGAAACCTTGCTGGGCGATGAAACCTGCGACTGGTGCAGGATAGAGCAGTATAACCTTTGTCCGCACCTGTATGAAGTCCGTATGAAAACCGTTTCACAGGCCTTTGCTCAGTACCTGGCGGCCCCCGCAAAGAAATGTCATAAACTGCCCGCGCATGTGAGTTATGAGGAAGCAACGCTGCTGGACACCTTTTCTGTTGGCCTGCATGCCATACAGCTCAGCGGTATCAAGGCAAACGATAAGGTAGTGGTGATCGGCGCAGGGCCTATCGGTATGGGACAATTGCAACTGGCCCGTATCAGCGGAGCAGACGTACTGGTAACCGATGTTGTGGATTCTGCGCTGGAGCTGGCAAAGGAACTGGGCGCCGATGCGGTGGTGAACACCAGCAGGGAAGATGGTCTTAAAAAGGTGCTTGAATTTACCGATGGCCGTGGAGCCGATATTGTTTTTGAATGTGCCGGCGGCCCTTCCATGCCTGATACATTGCCACAGGCAACCACTTTTGCCCGCATCGGTGGAAAGGTGGTGATCGTGGGTGGCTTTGATCCCGGTGAGATAGCGATCCCGCTGAATTGGGAACGAATCCAGAAGCAGGAAATCAAGCTCATACCCAGCGCCAGCTACTCGTTCTGGGGCCTTTACCCGGAAATGCAGATATGCCTGGAGCTGCTGGCAAAAGGAAAGCTGAACGCCAGGAAGCTGATCACACATAGCTTTCCCCTGGCAGAGATCAACCAGGCCTTTGAAACGGCGCAGGATAAGGAGCATACAAAAGCAGTATTTGTGGCCCTTACCATGTAGTGAAATGCATTCCCGGCATGAGTATTGAGAGATTTTTGTTCAGTATGGTATATCCGTCTAAAGATCCCGTATGAAAAAGTTAATTATCATCGACGATGACCCCGGTATCCTGGATGTATTGAAGCTAGTTTTGGGAGAAAACTACCACGTTGTCACCTACCCGGACGGTACAGCTATACAGAACGGCACCTTCGATCCTCCTGATCTTTTCGTATTCGATAAGCAGCTTGCCGGTGCGGATGGGCTGGATCTGTGCCGCCTGTTAAAGCAGAATAATGATACCCGGCATATTCCCGTTATTATTATTTCGGCAGTGCCGGGCATCAAAGACATGGCAGCTGCCGCCGGTGCAGATGATGTGCTGGAAAAGCCCTTCCGGGTAAAAACATTGCGGGAACGCATTGCGGGCTTACTGGGTGTACAGCAGCAGGTAAGCGGTGAAGCCTGAGGCTTTAGTGCAGCCCCGCCTGTTATGCCCGGTTGTGAAATATTCTCCACAGGGTGGGGAAGGATTAAATGAAAGCCCGGAGCAGCCGTAGCCTTGCGGAAATGATCAGGAACAGATAAGCCTGCAGCAGATTATTTTTTAGTCTTGTGCTTCTTCATGATCTCTTCCAGTTTATTGAACCGGTCGTCCCACATTTTGCGGAAGGGTTCTATAAAATCAGCCACTTCTTTCATCTTTTTTGCATTGATGTAGTAGTAGATCTCCCTGCCGTTCTGCTCCTGCTTCAGCAGCTCGCATTCCATAAGGATCTGCAGGTGTTTTGAAACGGTGGGTCTGGCGGTATCAAAGTTGGCGGCAATGGCTCCGGCAGTCATGGCCTGTGATGCAACCAGCAGCAGGATAGCCCTCCTGGTGGGATCGGCAATGGCCTGGAATACATCTCTTCTTAAATTCATTGTCTGGCAATTGAACAGCAACTAATCATCTAATCCCTTTCCTTCAAGTATCTGCGGTATGTATTTCTCCACCCGTGACGCCCTGGTTTTGGACTGTTTGGCGGATGAAAAATAAAAGAGATACCCCCTTTGCCGTCCGGGTGTCAGGGCTTCAAAAGCTTTTTTCAATGCAGGCATTTTGTCCAGCTTTTCCTGGAACTCCTCCGGAACGGGATAGTCGCTTGTCTTTTTCATTTCCACTTTCAAACCCGCTTTCTCCACTTCGATGGCTTCGTAGATATAACTTTTCAGCACACGCGCCATGCTGGTGATCTGCTGCAGGCTGGTGAAGCGGATCTGGCGTGCAGACTGCACGTTCTCTGTCTGCTGGATCAATATTCCTTCAGGATCACCCAGCAGTGCCCCTTTAAAGAGCAGCAGGGCACAATAGTCTTTAAACCCGTGGATCAGCACCACATTGCCGCCCTGGTAACTGTAACAGGGACAGCCCCATTTCAGGTCTTCTTCCAGCGGGCAGTCCAGGATGATCTCCCTGAGCTTTTCAAACTCCTTCTGCCATTTTTGTTCTTTGTCTATAATCGAATCTACTTTGGGATGCATACTGTTGACTTTATTGGTGAACGGAAACGCTTAGTGCAGTTACCTTTCTGTCTGCAGGCCTGAAGTACCACGATATAACCGTCAGCGCCAGTAATAAAACAGATGGGAATGTTTTGCTGAAGGGATCACCGGATGCGATATGTGAAATGACTGCACCGCTCATTGTGAAGAAAAAGCCTGCATACGCCCATTCCTTCAGTAAGGGGCGTTTGGGGATCAGCACCGCGATCACGCCCAGGAGCTTCCAGGTGCCGATGATCGTCATGAAATAAACAGGATAACCCAGTTGTGTAATGGTATCCACTTCATCTTTCACTTGCAGGAGCTGTACAATAGCACTGGATACCATGCCTAAGCACATCCAGATGGTGAAGATCCAGTAAATGATTTTGTTTCTCTTTGTCATGGTATGTTATTTAAATTTATTGGCTGCTTTTTGTAAACGGTTATGCGCCAGCTCAACGCCTCTTACCATGCCTATCTGTACATATTTGTCGCGCTCTTCCACTGATCTGTATATCACATGCATATTGAGTTTGCTGCTGTCTTCACCCAGCGGCCGGAACTCCAGGAATTCCAGCTGCACCCCCAGGCCTGTATTTTCCATTTCAAAGGTACGGGTGATCTGCCGTTCGGGTATAAACTCATGGAACACACCGCTGAGCCGGAGGGTATTTCCGGTAGGATCAGTAGTGGCAAACTGCCAGCGGCCATATTTTTCGGTTTCCAGTTTCAGCACTTTGGTGCCCATCCATTCTTCCAGGATAGCGGGATCTGTGTAGGCCCTGAAAAGCAGATCCACAGGCAGTTCAAATTCCCTGGTGATCAGCAGTTCCTGTTTATTGTTCTCAGCGTGGACTTTGGTCTTGGGTTCCATATGTGTAGTTATATGACTACAAATATATGCGTAGCTATTTAACTACGCAAATTTATTTTTGGTACAGCATGTAAGATGCATGAGCATAAGATGCCGATCCTGCAGAACGCCCCGCACCATTTACCGGTGCGGGGCGTTATTATTATGCTCATGTCCTTACTCGTAATTATAATCGTTCCAATAAGGCACCACCGTGCGTAAGGCAGCGGGGCACCCAGAAGATGTGGGAGGTCAGGTTGTTCTGATCTGCTACCGCCCGGAAATTATCGGGGTTGGCGCTTTGTTCTGAAGTAGGATAGCGTACACGCTCTGGCATGGGTTTCCAGACATTGCCCCGCCAGGTAAAAGGCTCCAGTTTAGGATGCCGTGTTCTTCTCAGTTCTGCCCACAGTTCATAGGGATGCAGCAGGTTCAGGTGAATGTACTTCTGCTGCATCAGTATTTCCATCTTGCCGTCTGCCCCCGCAGCTGCATCAAAGCGGGCGCCTACCTTGTCTGCCCAGCCGGATATAACGCCCGCTGAGGGTTTGGCGGGATACAATACGGCATCTGCGGTGCCCCGTTCATATACGCTTAACTGGTTGAGCCAGTACCAGAAGTCAACGGAATGGCTGACGGCATCCCGGATGTGCTCACCCGCTGTTTTTCCCGTAGCGCCCAGGCCTTTTAATGCGATCTCCGCTTTCAGCAGGTCCAGCTCTGCGAGGGAGAACATATAGATGGGCATCTGCGCATTCTGCTGAAAAGTGGCATGATTGTACATGGATTTGGCATTCTGCTCCAGTGAAGACCTGATATCATCTGCATAGGGATAATACCTGTCGCCGCCATCGTATATGGGCGTTTGTTCGTCAATGTTATAAGATATCGCCCTGTAGTCATTGTATTTGGTAGGCAGCGCCAATACAGGCAGCCTGGGATCATCTTCTCCTTCATCATAAGTGCTGGCCCCGTAATTCATCCGCTTCATGATAATACCGGGAACGAAAGCGGCATACGTGGTTTCATACAATCCGCGCAGCCAGAAGCCGCCGCCGGTGGGATCGATGGTATACCACAGCTGCCAGGTAAGGTCTGTGGTGGGCAATGGTTTGCCCAACGCTTCGGTGATCAGCGGTTTGGCATAGGCTTCCTCTACGCCGGAAATCCTTACCAGCAGCTTGAGCCGGGTAGCATTGGCAAAGGCCACCCATTTTATGATATCGCCTTTGAAGGCTACATCCTGTGCGCGGAAAGTGGATTTGCCCACTTCAGAAAGCTGGTTATAGCTGGCTTCCAGCGTGTTCACCAGCTCACCCAGGTCTGCTATAACAGACTGGTAGATGGCCTTCGGATCATCGTAAGCGGGAAAATAATGTTCGGTACCACCGCTGCTGCCCTGGAAGGCGTCTGAATAGGGAATGGAATTGAAGAGGTCTACCAGTTTGGCCGCCTGGTATACTTTTATCAGGGTAGCCAGTTTGAAATACAGTTCTGCATCGGTCTTATCCTGGCCGCTGCGTTTATCCATCTCTTCTTTGATGGTCTCCCAGTTTTTGAGCCGTGTATAGCTGCTTTCAAAATAAGACTGGCCGGTAATGGGATAATCGTCGAAGCCATTACCGGTGGTAAGATCGTTATAAGTAGAAAACCAGTCGTAACGGTAAGAGATGTAGCGGTTGCATACCTGCTCATAGCCGGTGATGCTGGTGCCGCCTGACAAGAGGTAAAACCATTCGCCATAGTCCTGCACAAAGATCTTATTGGTGGTGAGCAGCTGGGTAAACAGTCCGGGCACAATATCCGATGTGCCGCCCCGCAGCTGATCGGGGTTGTAATATCTGTCCTCCAGGTCCTTTTTACAGGAACTGACAGTTGTTACCGCTATGATGATCAATAAAAGAACCTTTTTCATTTTACTCCATTTAATGCGTTAAAAAGCTACTGTCACGCCCAGGGAATAGGTGCGCTGTCCGGGATACACGGTATTTTCCACATAAACGTCTGCTCCAAGCGCTGATTCTGAGTCAATGTTGGGTATGGATTTATAGATGTAGAAGAGGTTGCGGCCTGCAAGGCTGATGGTCGCTTTCTGCAGCCGTAGCCGCTCCGTCAATGCCCTGGGCAGCGTATAGGCCAGGGCTACTTCGCGCACCTTCACGTAATTGTTCTTGTGCAGACCATCGGGCGGAAAGGAACTGGCGAGGTCATTTACATAAGAAAGATAATAGTCGGAAGCAGATGCGATGATGTCATTCTGCACATACTTATCATTCGCATCTTTTTTTACGCCGGGCAGGATCACCCCGTCATGATACACTCTTCCGCCTACCGCATCTGCAGGGGCGGGCTGATTATGCTGCCAGGGTATCTTCCTGTTATTGGCGTCAATATAATAGGCCAGTCCGCCGTGTTCTTCATCCCTGTATTGCAGCGTGTTTTCCAGCTGTCCCAGGCCAAACATACGGTTGTTGGTATACGAAAATACCGTGCCGCCTGATTTAAAGTCCAGTCCTATACGAAAGTCAAATGACCTGTAATGCAGGTCAGACAGGATGCCGCCATAGAACCTGGGCATGATGTTGGCTACATCAATATAGCTCTGTGAGTTCAGTATGTAAATACCGTTCTCATTTACCACCCGGTTGCCCGCATCATCCCGCTGATAATCGTTCATAACGATCTGTCCATAAGGCTTTCCCTGGTCTGCCCGTACAGCGGCAGCAGAGCCGTTGATCAGGTTGTACAGGAAGTTCTGCGTAATGCCGGGATACAGTTTGATCACTTTGGATCCCTGGCGTGCGCTGTTCACGGTAATGTCCCAACGCAGATCTTTGGTTACAACAGGAGTACCGGTGATAGCTACTTCAAGTCCCCAGTTCCGTACATTCCCTGCGTTGATCTTAAGTGCGTTGGAGCCGGAGGTAGGAGAGATGGCCAGGTTCATGATCTGGTCATAGATGTTATTGCGGTAGTACGAAACATCCAGCACGATCCTGTTGTTGCGGAAGAAAGTATTATTGATACCTATTTCAAATTCCCTTTTGCGTTCCGGTTTCAGGGCGCCGGGCAGTATGTTGCCGGGAGGCTGTACGGAAACAGCGTCTGTGCCTGGCAGGCGGTTAAAGCTGTACAGGTTATTGGCAAAATAACGCGTAGTACCATTACCCACATCCGCCCACGCAAATCTAACCTGCCCGCGGTTCATTTTAGGGATGGAGAAGCGCTCTGTATAGTTCCAGGTAATAGAAGCGCCCGGGTAAAAATAGCTGTTGTTCTCCGGCGGCAGGGTAGAGTTCCAGTCCTGCCTCCCCTGCAGCTCCAGGTACAGTTCATTTCTCCAGGATAAGGTAGCAGAAGCCACAGCGCTATATAGCACATCGCTGCCCCTGTTGTAGTTCCTCACCTGTGAGAGGTTATCAGCACTGAGCGTGCCTGCCTCGTTGGCGAAGGAGTACCAGTCCGGGTAGGTGAGCCCGCCCACCGTAGAACTGCCAAGGTATTCTGAGCTGCGCAGGCGGTAAATGCCCCCTGCAAATGCGTAGAGGTGCAGATCTTCACCAGCCAGGTTTTTGTCAAAGTTCAGCAAAGCCTGGTAGGTTTGTACAGTGGTGTTTTCTTTTGCTGCACTGAAGCTTCCCCCTGCAATAGCAGGCAGTATCCTGTCTACGCTTTTTTCGCTTTTGTATGTGGTGTTATCATAATCCAGACCTGCCTGTCCTACCAGGAAGAGGTACTTCGTAAAGTTAAGGGTCACCTTTGCGGAGGTAATGAAATGCACCTTTTCGTCGCGGTAGCGATTCTTTTCCAGCTCCCAGAGGTAGGTGCCCAGTTCGTTCACGGCCTGTGGTACGCCCATATTGCTCAGATCCCGTTTATAACCCAGTTCATCGGTATACAGTGTCCACACCTTATCAAAAGAATAATCTCTCGGAAAGCCCCAGGCAATAGACTGAGAGTTCATCCCCCTGCGGTTCTGCGAGCTTACGTTGTAGATATTGGATACTACTTCAAAGGTGGCCAGCTCAGAGGCTTTGATGCTTCCGTTGAAGCTGAACGTATTTCTTTTCTGCCAGGAGTTGTCGCTGATAATGTCCTTGTAGTAGTAATTGGTATAGGAGGCTCTCAGGGCGCCCTTTTCGTTACTTCCTGCAATAGCTACGTTGGCGGTAGAAGAAAAGCCTGTCTGGAACAGGTCCCGGTAGTTGTCCGGATGTGCCATGTTCTTTACAAAACTGCTGTCGTACATCATCACATCGGCGCCATCGAATTCAGGTCCGAAGTTATAGCGGTAATTGGGCACTACCCGGGTACGCTGGCCATTTATCGTAGCATAGGCAGTATCGTAAATATTAGCGCCCAGTCCATAGGTGTTCTGGAGTTTCAGGTAATTGGCAGGTTGTTCCACGGTATACTGATAGGAGCCTGTCATGCCAAAACCCCTGGTATTGCGGCCGCTTTTGGTAGTGATCAGCACTACGCCGTTGGCGGCATCACTGCCGTACAGCACGGTGGCTTTGGCGCCCTTCAGTATTTCGATGGATTCAATATCGGCCGCGTTGATATCATTGATACCTGCACCGTAGTCAAAGCCTGCGCCTACATTACCACCGATAGAGGTTCGCCTGTCGGCCAGTATCACGCCATCCACCACAAACAGCGGGCGGGTGTTCTGATCGGGGTTCATACTGGCCGCACCGCGGATGTTGATCCGGATGCCGCCCTGTGGACCAGCCGCGCCAACGTTCACGCCTACACCGGAAGCCTTGCCATAAAGCGCCAGGAAGGGATTCATGGTAGCGCCGGCTTTAGTCAGCTCTTCTCCCCTGATAGTGCTGATGGCATAGCCCAGCGAAGCCCTGTTACGTTTAATGCCCAGCGCCGTTACCACCACATCGCTTAAACCGGTGGCTGAAGCGGTGAGAATAACATCCAGCACGGTACCGCTGCCAGCGCTTATTTCCCGGCTCTGGAAACCAACGGAACTAAAAACAAGGATGGCATTGTTATCCGGCACTGTGATGCTGAAACGGCCGTTGGCATCTGTTGCGCCGCCCATTCGTGTGCCTTTGATGGAATAGGATACGCCGGGGATGGGGTTGCCCAGCGTATCCTTTACAACGCCGGTGATGCGCTTATCCTGCTCGGGCGCCGGCGGTGCATTGATGCTTTCAGCGCGTTCCGTTTTTTCTTTCAGGGCGATCACCTTACCGATGATCTCATATGTGAAGGGCTGGTTCCTGAATACCAGCTCTAATACCTGTTCCAGTGAGGCGTTCTCTACCGATATGTCTACCGGTTTGCTTCTGGCGATCAGTTTATCCTCATACCAGAAGCGGTAGCCTGTCTGCTTCTTGATCTCGTCAAATACTTTTATGATCGGGGAGCGTTTCTGGGATAAGGTGATCTGCTGTGACAGGCTCTTTGCGCTGACTTGTAAACATGTTATTGTGAGCAGAACAATAGTGATCTTGTAGAATTTCAATTGCATAACATGCACTGTTTTGGGTGTAATAGATCAATATTTCTAATGGTAATCTGATGGCATAGGTGCCCCTTATAGTCGATGCGGGTCATAGCGCCAGTTCCTATGGACCTTTAATCATAGCGGGAAGATTTTGGTTTACAATAAGTAATGGACAAGCGTTATGGCATTACAACAAGTCTGTCATTGTTCATCTGGAAATGTATCTTACTAACTTCAAGCAACTGCAATAATTCAGAGAGCCGGGCATCGCGTGGAATATCGCCCGTAAAAACACGTTCCGGTATTTCGCCTTCATATACAACCTCGATATTGTACCAGCGCATTACCTGTCTCATGATCGTGCGGATGTCTGCACTCCTGAAAGAGGTAAAGCCGTTTTTCCAGGCTATGGCCAGTTCAATGTCTGCATCGTTGATCACTTGAATGCTGTTCCCCGCTTCCAGCTGGGATTGTTGCCCCGGTTTCAGCAGCCGTTCTTCTTTTCCTGCGGTTACTTTCACGGCGCCTTCCAGCAAAGTGGTCCTGATCGCCTGCTCGTCTGTATAAGCCATGATATTAAAGCGGGTACCCAGCACGGTGAGGTCCATCCCTGCTACCTTCACATGAAAGGGCTGGGCCGCATTGCCGGCTACTTCAAAATAAGCTTCGCCGGTGAGCTCCACGCTGCGTGTCGCCTCCGTGAACTGCGTAGGAAAGCGCAGGGAGGAAGCGGCATTCAGCCATACTTTGGTGCCATCCGGCAATACCAGCTGGTATTGCCCGCCTTTGGGCGTGCGCAGGAGGTTATAGGAAATGGAAGCCGGCGCCGCAGATGCGGTCTGATGATATACCAGCTGACCCGGGCGTGACTGCACGCTGGCATTACCCTGGGTGGGTATAGGTCCCGTGCGGCTGCTATCCAGCTCCACTACGGCGCCATTGGCCAGTGTAAGCAAAGCTTTGTTGGTGCCCGGTTCAGCATCCGGGCTACCGGCAGCAGCAGCTGCGCGGGGCGCTGCCGTTTTTAATGGCGACTGCCAGAAGTAAAAGGCTGCAGCTGTCAGTATCAGCAATACCAGGGCTGCGGCAGCAGGCCAGCGGTAGCGCAGCAGTAAAGGTCCTGGCCGTGACGGACGGATGTTCCCCAACAGGACGGACAGGATCTGCTCCTGGTCTTCCGTTGTCAGTGTGCTATCGCTGACCTCCATCGTCTCTATTGTGCGGAGGATATCGTCCTGTATCAAAGCATGGCGTCTGCCTGCTGCAATTTCCTGCATCAGGTACTGTACGCCTTCCTGGTCCAGCTGGTTTTGCCTGTACTTTTCAAGTAAGATGAGAAACTCCTGGTCGGTCATGGTATAGCTTTCATGATAAAGACGTAGGAGAAAAGAGGGAGGACTATCCGGTAAGAAAAAAAAGTTACGGTCACTGAGCAGGCATGTTGAACACCCATTCCATCACCGCCAGTGGCAGCACCACGGCATAATGCTGGTCCATATAAACACGGATGAACTGTAAGGCCTGCGCCACCTGGTTCTTTACGGTAAAGCGGGAAAGATGCATCATGGAGGCAATCTCCGCATAGCTGAGGCCTTCTTCCTTGGCCAGGATAAAAATGCGGCGGCGCTGGGGTGGCAGGGCGGCAACGGCTTCATGCAGCAGTTGGCTGTATTGCTGTTCCTGTACACGGTGGTCTGTATCGTTCACCATCTGGGGTTGCTGCTGTAATAGCTGCTCCTGCGTGGCATTGGTGATTGCCTTCCTGCGGAAATGGTCAAATATGCAATTACGGGCTAATATGAAAAGGTAGTTTTGCAGGCGTTCCACTTTACTGAATTGGGCCCTTTTGATCCAGACCTTCAGAAATACCTCCTGTACCACTTCCCGGGCCAGGGAGGGTTCCTTCACATATACTAATGCGGCCTCATATACAGGCCCGCTGTAATGCCTGTAAACAGTGGTATAGGCTTGTTCATCGCCATTGGCGAGTAGCGCTAGTAATGTCCCCTCATTATGTAAGGCATAAGTGTGCAAGTAACGCTGTGGTATTTGATATAAATGTAATTAAAAAGAAGCTAATCTGATTACCGCGGCGGAATACCGGCGGGCTTCAGGATAAGTTGTCTGCTTTTTTTCTGGAAGGCGTACAGCGCCTTGGCAATGGTCAAAGAACGTATTCGTATTTATGCATATCCCAGTCAAAACCCGTGGTTTTCAGCTGGTTTTTTTAAGGATATAGGCAGGATAACTACCGGCTATATAGATAGCTTACAACCTGGTTACAACCTGGTTACAACCAGCTTACATATAGCTTACATCCTCGGGAAAACCTTACTACCAGCGGCTTTCCGGGGTAAAGCTGTAACGGTAACGGAGCGTAGCCCGAGTCAGAATTGTAAAAGATTGATAGTCAATGGAAAATGGAAAAGAGGGGGCTGAAGAGCGATGATTACATCAACTCATCCAGCATCTGCTGAAAGCGGGCGATAGGCTGTTCAAAATTCCTTTCATTTTCCCGCCTGATTGCGTACAGGCAGGATAATACGGCTACTACAAAGGTGATCACTGCAACCGAAAGATGCGCGAATGCACCGCCGGGTACATAAAGCTCAAACGTAAGAAAAGTTCCGATGGCAGCGCTTAAAGGCACCAGGACCATTTCATAGTGTTTTTTAAACCGGTAGAAGCTTTGCAGTTCCCGGCGGCAGAAAGCAATATGACGGTACAAAGAGGCATCTACCTTATCCATTAACCGGGCGCTGGCTATTCGCTTGAATTTTTTCAGCAGCATCACGGTAAAGGGTATATACAAAGCAACACCTGTAAGACCGGTAATGGCGATAGCGGTTTGTGCCCAATATCTGATAACAACATGGAACAGTAAGGCGTATACTAACATTTGGAGGGCAAAAGCAGCCCAGAAGTATTGCATGGCAATGTTTTTGTTTTTCATGATCCTTGATTTAATGATGGTATTAAATTCCTGCTGGCTGTACACGGCAGGTGTTACTGGTTTGTTTTCGCGCTGGCCCCACTCTTCTTTTAGTTTATCTAAAGTCATCATAGTTCATTGATTTATATTTTTCAGATAATATTTCCTCCAGTTGTTGTTTGATCCTGACGATCCTGACGCTGACATTGGACCTGGTCAGCCCGGTGATGTCTGCTATCTCCTGGTAGGAGAGGTCTTCCAGGTATAAGAGTATGATGGATTTGTTGACGGGAGATAAAGCCGCGATGGCTTCCATGAGCAATTCGGTTTCCTGCTTTTTTTTACTGTCTGGCGAACTGGGTATCTGCAGATGGTCTGGCGAAAAGGGTACCACAACCTTCTTTTTGCTGCGTAATTGGGCCAGTGCTGTATTCAGGCAGACACGGTACATCCAGGTGGAGAATTTTGCTGCTCCGTTGTAGCTGTTATAAGAGCGCCACAGCTGGAACATCATTTCCTGCAGCGCATCCTCCTGTTCTTCCGGCTGCTGAAAATGCATCCTGCATACTTTGTGTGCAATACCCAGGTGCTGGTTTACCTGGTCAATAAATTCCTTGTCAATAGATCTTGCCATTGGCTGTATTTTCCGGTGTTCTTATCTTATTAGTTGCACAAAATGCAGGATCACTACATGTAAACGGAAAATACCTGTTATACAGTTATTTATTGGGCCTTAGGGTTTTTTCTGTTTTCCATTTTATAACATGATACACTGCCTGGCCTGTTCCCACGTTCTTAAGTCCGTGTAACTGGTTGGATGCCTGTAAGATGACGGAGCCCGGGCCAACGCGTTTGGTGATACCATTAACGGTAGATTCTACAGTGCCTTCTTTAATGATGATGAGCTCTTCGTCGGGATGCCGGTGCGGCGGGTGTGGCGCCTCTCCCGGGTTCAGTGTGGTGACGTGTAGTTCCAGCTCGTCCAGTGTAGGGGTAGGGGCCTGGAGAAACTGGCGTCTTTCTCCGGTTTTGGTAGGCGTTGCTTTTATTTCATTCCAGTCGTATATAGCAGACGACAGTGGCGGCTCCGTGTGTCTGTGTGCAATAATAGCGATGGGGATGCACATCACAAGAACAGTGATGCAGACAAATGTGATTTCGCGTTTGGTCATATTATCCGGATTAAGTAAAATTAATTTACAAAAAATCCGGATACCCCGGGTGGCTTATGCTTTCAGTTTACCTTCCACGGAATCGTCCAGGGTTTTTCCCATTGCGGCGCCGATCATCTGTTTCACAAATGCAACAACTTGTCCATGTCTGGTGTCCCAGTAATAACCTTCCTGCGGTTCAAACCTGATCACGGAAATGCGCGGGTCGTCCACACCTTCGGTGAACCAGGTTTTGGCGATAGGCGTCCAGAGTTCCTTTATCTTTTCCTTGTCTGAATTGATGCTGGCCTTTCCGTAGAGCGACATGAAATCTGCATGGTCGCTTCCTTTAAACAGCAATTGTACGCTGGGGTCTGCTGCAATATCCTGGTTTTTCTGGCTATCTTTTTCACTTAAGAACCAGCAGGTACCGTCCTCATCCACTTGCAACACGGCCATGGGCCGGGTATTGAACTGTTCGCTGTTTCTGAGGCGTGTACAGAAAAAACAATTGCCAGCCTTCTCTGCCATTTGCTTTAATTTGAGATGCGCTTCATGACCTTGCAGGTCTTTACGATTCTGCTCAGGCTGCTGTTGATGGATGCTGTTCATAACTTGGTTTTTGAGAGAAAGGTGGGAAAAATCGTGCCACAGGGCATGTCGGCGAACGAAGCCCGGTACCGGAGCGGCATGTAATTTGATCCTGGAGGGGAAAAAACAAATTATGTTGAAGGGACCTATATGGATTGTAGATGATGACAAAGACGAACATGAGTTAATACAGCAGATTTTTAAAGATTTAGGCATTGAAAACGCATTGGAGCTTTTTACATACCCCGAAGACCTGATTGCCCACCTGGATATTGCAGACGAAGCTCCCTTTATTATTATTTCAGATGTAAACCTGCCGGGGATGGATGGTTTTGAATTGCGTGAAAGGCTACTGGCGGCGCCGAATGCAAAATTTCATTCAGTGCCCTTTATCTTCTGGTCACTGGCGCCATCAGAAGCACAGATAGCCCGGGCTTACCTGTTAAAGGTGCATGGCTTCTTTGTAAAGGAGGCGTCTTATGAGGAATGGCGGCAATCCCTGGCGCAGATCATCCAGTACTGGCAGAAAAGTAAAATGCCATCCAAAGAGGATCGTCCGGCTGCACCGCAGTTGTAATATTTAATATATTCATTTACGTAATGATGTTAGCGAGCTAAGCAGTAGTATTAAGTTTTTAATTAGGGATCACGTTAGTTATCTTGTTTTTAACAATTAAATACTACTATATTTAGGATCAAATTTTATAACAATGAAAGTAGACGTTTCCAAGCTGCTTAGAAAGAAGAAGAAAGAAATATTTGAATCATGGTTAAACAACCAGCTGGTTGATGAGACACTGCGGGAAGATTTAATCAGTAACGAAGAAATGAGAGAACAAAGTAATGCCTTGCTGGATACTTTGCTGAACTCTATTTCCAACACGAATATAGCAGAACCATCCTCACCTGAGTTTGAATCTGTTAATGAGATCCTGCAGGGATTGTCCATTTCCCGTGCAAGGCAGGGTTTCTCGCCGCGGGAAACAGGCGCTTTTATCTACAGCCTGAAAGATGCAATCATACATGTATTGCAGCTGGAAATTCCGAATGACCCTGTGCTGTTGTACGAATTAATGCTGAAAATAAGCAGGCTCTTCGATAGGTTTGGTGTGGTTACATTTGAAACATTTATCCAGGGGCGGGAAGAAGTGATCCTGCGGCAAACAAGCGAGATCACTGAAATATCGACACCGGTGATCCGTGTTTGGGACGGTATACTTGCTTTACCGATCATCGGCACACTGGATAGTTCCCGTACCCAGGTTGTAATGGAAGCCTTGCTGCAGGAAATTGTGGAAACAAGCAGCAGCATTGCCATACTGGATATATCAGGCGTGCCGGCTGTTGATTCGCTGGTGGCGCAGCATTTGATCAAAACGGTGGCCGCTACGCGTTTAATGGGAGCAGAATGTATTATCAGCGGCATTCGTCCGGAAATTGCACAGACCATTGTGCACCTTGGTATTGATCTGTCTAAGATAATGACAAAGTCTTCCCTGGCGTCTGCGCTGAAATATTCGTTCTCCCTGCTGCAACTGGAAGTAAGAAAAACCCAAAAAGAGAAAACTAATATAATACATGGATAGAATTCCTATTTTGAGAATGGGGCAATTCTTACTGGTAACCATCCAGATCGATCTCTATGACCGGCTTGCCGTGAACCTGGAATCGGACCTGGTACAAATGGTGAGTAAGACGGGAGCCAGGGGGGTACTGATTGACATATCTGCATTGACTATTGTTGACTCCTTTATGGGGCGGATTTTAGGTAATATCGGCAACATGTCCAAGATCATGGATGCAGAGACCGTAGTAGTGGGCATGCAGCCGGCTGTTGCGATCACATTAATCGAACTTGGCCTGGAACTGCAGGGAGTAAGTACCGCATTGAACGTTGAAAAAGGGATGCTGTACTTACAGGAGAAGATTGGAAATCAGATTGAAGCTGCCGATGATGAAGACGGTGTTGAGTAAAACAGTCATGAAAATTGAAAGGGAACAGGACGTAGTTCCGTTCCGAAACCGCGTCAAAGAGTTTGCAGTTAAGATCGGCATGAGCCTGGTGAACCAGACCAAACTGATCACTGCAGCCAGTGAGCTGGTACGTAACATGTTAAAATATGCCAACGGGGGCAGTGTTATCATAGAGATCATCAACCAGGGAAGGGACAATGGCATCCGGTTGATATTCGATGACAAAGGCCCCGGAATAAAAGATATACCCCTGGCGCTTAAAGACGGATTCTCCACTGGTAAAAGCCTTGGAATTGGCCTTCCGGGGGCCAGGAGACTGGTAAGCGAATTTGACATTAAAAGTGTAGAAGGAAAAGGTACTGTAGTGACTATAATTAAATGGAAAAATGGTTAGCCGCACGAGTATTAGCATTAAGGCGGCCGAAAGAAGTTATCTTGCATCCTTAAAAAGAGAGATCCATAGCCTGGCAAGCAGCGCAAGATTCGGAGACCGGAAGATTGGCGAGATTGACATTGTTGTGGCCGAAATAGGCACCAACCTGGTGAATCACGGAGGAGGAGGAGAAGTGCTGGTCAAACTCATTGAAGAGGACGGCCACCAGGGTATTGAGATACTTGCACTGGACAAGGGACCTGGCATGGCGGATGTCAGCCGGATGATGGTGGATGGCGTGTCTACCAAAAGTACGCTGGGACAAGGGCTCGGGGCCATAAAAAGGTTATCAGACTATTTTCAGGTATATTCACAGCCGGGTTGGGGCACCGTTGTTCTTTCACGGATCTTTAATGAACCTTTGCCAAGCTTTAGAAAAAAGCCTGCCTTTGAGATCAGCACACTGCTGGTTCCCAAACCGAATGAGCGGTATTGCGGAGATGGTTATTATGCATACTTTGACCAGGAAAGACTGATTGTTTTCCTGGGCGACGGGCTTGGTCATGGAGTGCATGCTGAAGCCGCGGTTACGGCGGCGATTGAATCATTGAAAGCATGCAATTCCAACGATTCGGTTACCATGCTCAGGCACATCCACGAAAGTGTCAGAAAGACACGCGGGTTGGTGGCGACAATCGCCATACTGGACATCAGGAGCAGGATGTGGAACTTCTGTGGCATTGGAAATATTCACAGCCGCCTGGTCAGTCATAGTAACCACTATGGCTACATGCCCTATAACGGCATCATCGGCATGAACATACCCAACAGCCTGAAGGAGCGCGAGTTTCCCTACGAACCTGGCCAATATTTGCTATTTTGCAGCGATGGTATTAAAAGCAGGATAGATCTGAACCGGCATACCTCCATTCAGCGATTTGATCCATCTATAATTGCTGCCGCTGTTTATAACGAATTTGCACGCCATACTGATGATACCGGTATTGTAGTCTGTAAAATAAACTTGTAGTCTCATGCACGAACTTCACAGGATTACGCTGGAAAATGAATTTGATCTTATCCTGGCCCACAAACGATCCATGAAGCTCGGCGAGCTGGCAGGTCTGACACTGTCTGCCCAGACAACTTTTGCTACTGCTGTATCGGAACTTGCACGGTGGGCACTGGAAAAAGGCAAGATCAGCTGCATGGTGCTGTTTGTTGACAATGCGCCGCCCAACACCTACCTGGGCGCCTCGGTGAACAATAGAGAACCGGCAGCGGAAGATAATTTTGCAGGACTGGAATATGCAAAAAAGCTGGTGAGTAAATACCAGTTATCCAATAGGGGAAAAGAAGCCACCATCGAATTATTCTATGCCATTCCCGGTGCGCCAAAGATAGATATTCAGAAAATCAATGACTGGCGGATGACGTTCCGGAACGAAAAGCCCATTTCTCCCTATGATGAACTCAAAAGGAAAAATGAGCAGTTACAGGAACTTTCTGAAAAGATAAGGAAGAGTGAGCAACAATACAGGATCTTAACCAATACCTTACCACAGCTGATCGTCACACTGGACAGTTCCGGTAATATTACTTATGCCAATGAATGGCTGGAAGCCTTCACCGGTAAAACAGTGGAGGAATTGAACAGGGACGCCTGGCGGGATGTGGTACACCCGGATGATTATCTTGTATTTTCCATCCTGCTCTCCAATAACCTGCCCTCAGCGGTTTTCCCCATTAAGATGCAGTGCCGCCTGCGGAACAGCATGGACGGGGAATACGTCTGGCACCTGGTATCCGTGATCCCGCTGAAAAATGAATCGCAGGAAATATCCTCATGGATCGGCTATATGGTGGATATCCATGCGCAGAAGATCATTGAGCAAACCCTTCAGGACAACAAGGCGCTGAAGGAAACGCAGCAATTACTGGTAGAGAAGCACCGCGAGCTGGAAACCACCATCCTGCAGCTTAACAGGAGCAATCACGAGTTGCAGCAGTTTGCCTATATCGCGTCGCACGATTTACAGGAGCCGGTGAGGAAAGTACTCTATTACGCTGACTATGTGCTAACCCAGTATAAAGACAACCTTGACGAGAAAGGAGCTATGTACCTGGCCAACATACATGCCGCTTCCGCCCGGATGCGCACGCTTATACAGGATCTTCTGCGGTTTTCACAGGTTAGCAGCGGAGAAATAAAGTTTGATGTTGTAAATTTGAACGCTATTGCAAAAGGCGCTGTTCAATCGCTTCAGATGAACCTGGAAGAGAAGAACGGGGTGGTGAATATCCGCAACCTGCCGGAAATAATGGGCGAAAAGAGTTTGCTGCAGCAGCTTTTCGAGAACATTATCGGCAACGCGATAAAATACAGCAGGGAAGATACGCCCCCGGTGATAGATGTGTACGCAAAAGAGGGAAGACGGAACGGTAGAAATATACTTTGATGATAACGGAATTGGATTTGAGAACAAATATGTACCCAAGATGTTTGAGCTGTTTCAACGCCTGCATTCGAGGAAGGACTACCAGGGAAACGGTATAGGACTGGCCATTTGCAAGAAGATTACAGACTTACATCACGGGAGTATCACGGCGCAGCCTAATGAGCATCACGGCGCCAGGTTCATTGTTACCATCCCAAGCGGCTTGAATAATAAATAAATTATGAGCAACATCTATTTCCTGTTTGTTGATGACGATCCGGAAGAGCTATTTATTCTCAATGATGTCTTCAACGACATACAGGCAGATATCACCATCCGTTATGCTGCCAATGGTGAAGAAGCGCTTGCGCTGGCGGATAGCGATTACCAGCTGGGTATCATTCCCTCGTTAATTATACTGGACCTCAATATGCCGAGAATGAACGGTTCTCAAACCCTTGAATCATTAAAAGCCTCAGAACGATTTAAGCATATCCCGGTTATTATATACTCAACATCGCTGAATGCATTTGAAAAAGAGCAATGTATATCAAAGGGTGCGCACAGTTACCTCACCAAGCCAACATCCTACGCGGAAACACTGGAAACAATCAATTACTTTTTAATGGTGGCGGGCAGTCAGCACGTTCGTACAGACAGCCGTGCGGTGTAGGAATGGGGCCGGAAGCATTATGGCTCTTCTACATTCCTGTCAGTCCCGGCGGGTAAATCCGCTTCTTTTTTTTCAAGCCGGAATGACACTGCGCCAGTTGGCGTAATCCTCAATTTCATCTACCTGAAAGCATACCTGCGGATGTTTCCGCATCATGCTGATCTTCATGTCCTCTTTTGAATGTGCGATCACATATTTGCCGTTAAAGGCATAGCTGACAGGCACTACGTATACTTTTACCCCCGTCTGTACAGCCGATGCGGCCGGTTACATTAGCACTCAGTATTGCATCGATCTCGTCGATTCCCAGTTTGCCTAACATGCTGCTTGATTTTTAACGTAAAACATCTCAGGGATTTATGGTGCAATGACCAGTTCATCTTTTACATCTATTACTCCGAGAGTTGCCCAAACGGCCCTTTCTACCACCTTCTGCTCCGCCCAGGAACGTACCTTGCCTTTCAGCACGATCCTTCCGCCGTCTGTTGCAATGCTGATGTTGTCTGCTTCTATACCTGCACTGCGTTCCAGTGCTTTTTTGATCACATCTTTTACAATAACGGGCGTGATATTGGGGCGTACGCTGATACGATTTATGACGCCATGCACACCAATAAGATTGCACAGGGCACGATAAGCCGACTCCTTCTGGAACTGCCATTCCACTTCTCTTTCCAGGGTGATCCAGCCATCATCCACTTTCATCCTGATTTTGTCCTCCGGAACAAAACTGCTCCATTTCAGGGCGTTCAACGATATCTGTCATTTCGACGCCATGTACCGCCTGATATGATAACAGTCATCCGGGCGGATGATATCCCTCATTTCCGGAAAAACAGCGTCTGCTTAATCTTGCATATGAAGATGGGTAAGGTAGTAAACATATCCCCGGCCGCAGATCAAACCGGGCTGAACGAGGAAGAGGTAGTAAACCTGCAGCGGCTGCATGGCAGGAACGTTTTCTATACANGACAATCACGTGGATCTGTTAGCGTGCTGGTTGGAATTGTTAAGGAACCCATGTTCATTTTGCTGGTAGCATCCTGTTTATTTTATTTCATCCTTGGGAATATCAGCGAAGGATGCATGATGTTTGCCGCTATTTTGCTGGTAACTGCCATTTCACTGTACCAGGAACTGAGAAGCTCGCGGGCGCTGGAAGCATTACGGCAATTTACCGCACCGGGAACAACAGTGATACGTGATGGTAAGGAGCAACAGGTTGATACGAAAGACCTTGTTCCCGGCGATATTGTGCTGCTTAGTGAAGGAGCATTAATACCAGCGGATGGATTTATCCTTTCAGCAAGTGATCTTACCGTCAATGAATCGCTGATGACAGGGGAGTCGCTTCCGGTGGAAAAGGATGCAAGGTCTGCTAATAATTTGCTTTTTCAGGGAACAACCGTTAATACTGGTAGCTGCGTTATGAAGGTGCTGGTTACAGGTAACAAGACCGGGTTAGGAAAGTTAGGTACTGCCATCGGTGCGCCTGATATACCCAAAACCCTGTTGCAACGGCAGGTTAACCGCGCGGTTCGAAGGCTTGCTCTGTTTGGAGCTGCGGGATTTATACTGATCTGCGTTTTTAATTTTCTGAAAAACCATGACCTTACCGGGAGCATTTTGCTGGGGCTTACGCTTGCGATGGCAGCCATCCCGGAAGAGATCCCGGTGGCTTTTTCCTCCTTTATGGCGCTCGGCGCTTATTATATGTCACGCAAGGGCATTATATCGCGCCAGCCCCAGGTGATTGAATATCTTGGCGCCGTGAGCGTGGTTTGCCTGGATAAAACAGGTACTATTACAGAGAACAGGATGAAAGTGGCAATGATATATCACCACCGTTCCGGTCTGCTTACTGACATAGAACAGGGGCAAATTCCCGTCGATTCTTTCCTGCTGCGTTACGCTGCGCTTGCAAGTGAGCCCAGGCCATTCGATAGTATGGAAGTGGCCATCCTTCAGGCATACCTGGAACAGCATCCAGATCAGACGCCCTTACCTGTCATGCTGCATGAGTATCCACTGCAAGGCCGCCCTCCGATGATGACACATGTGTATCCTTATGAAGGCGCCATGATGGCAACGGCAAAAGGTGCACCTGAAAGGATCATGGCTGTTTGCCGATTGAATGCTCCCCTCAGGGAACAGCTCAAGGGCTATATTGACAATATGGCCTCCCGTGGCTACCGGGTACTGGGAGTGGCGAGCGCCATGCATTCAGGCCCATTGCCGCCTGAACAGGACCTTTTCGGCTGGCAGTTTGAAGGTTTTATAGGCCTTTATGACCCACCCAGGGAAAATGCGGCCGCAGTGATGCGCGGCTTATATGATGCGGGGATCAGCATAAAGCTGCTCACGGGGGACTATCCTGTAACTGCTGCCCACATTGCAGAAAAAACCGGGCTCCGTCATCCACGGCATATTGTTACCGGTGCAGATGTTATGGCACTTTCCGAAAGCGACTTGTTGGATACAGTAAAACAGGTAAATATTTTCGCTCGTATGTTCCCCGAAGCCAAACAAAAGGTCATCGAAGCGTTGAAGACAAATAAGGAGATCATAGCCATGACAGGAGATGGTGTTAACGACGGACCGGCGTTGAAAGCGGCACATATAGGCATCGCCATGGGCAAAAGAGGCACTGATATAGCCCGTCTCGCGGCAGACCTGGTGATTACTAATGACGATCTCGAAATGATCCCCACTGCAATTACACAGGGAAGGAAAATTTACAGCAACCTGAAAAAGGCGATCCGTTATATCATCTCCATTCATATTCCTATCATACTTACTGCGGGGCTTCCGTTGATATTGGGATGGAAATATCCTTTCATATTTACGCCCATACATGTAATTTTCCTGGAACTGATCATGGGGCCAACCTGTTCCATATTTTTTGAACGCGAACCTGTTGAGACAGGCTTAATGAACCCGGCTGCACGCCGGCAGGAGAGAAATTTGCTAAGAACGGATGAACTGCTGATAACAATTATCCAGGGAATCATGATAACAGCAGGGGTGATTTCGATATACTATGGTTATATGCAGGAACAATCCCTTGAGCTCACGCGTACTGTGGTATTCATCACACTGATAATTAGTAATATACTGCTTACCTACGTGAACCGCTCATTTACCGCTAATATTGCACAGACCATTCGTTACAGCAATAACCTGGCGCCACTGGTGCTATTGGTGTCACTATTGTTCCTTGTTGTAATTCAGCTGGTGCCGGCTGTAAGAAATATTTTTGGCCTGACCCTTATCGGTCTGCCGGATCTGCTCCTATGCACCGGAACTGCGCTGATAAGCGTAGGTTGGTTTGAAATATATAAAGTATGCCGATCTTGCCGCTTATTTATTCCCGACAGATCAATAGTGGGTGATGAAGAGCGGATAGGCTAGGGTTCTTATCAGCAGATCAGCGTGGCTGTGTCTGAAGAACCTGGATACCATGTTCCTGCCGTAGGCGCCCATCACTACCATACAACTCTTCTTCTTAAGCAGAAAAGTGATCAGCTCATCTTCCGGGTTGCCTTCTAAAGTTACATAGTCTGCATAGCTGAAATGCCTGCTTAACCATGCGGTTGCGCTTCTTTTTTCAGCAGCAGGGAGTTCGTCATTCTTCTTTACCTGGACGATGGTTCCTTTAGTGTCTGTCAGCTCCGGTAATAAATAGGTGAATTGCTTCATGGCAAATAAAGCAGAGGGGCTGCCATCGTAGCAAAACACGATCTCATCAACGTCAGTATTAATTGACGGAGCAATAACTACCGGGCATTGTGCGGCGGCCAGCAGCTCCTTTATGAAGGGACTGGGCCCATCTACGTTTCCCGGCTTATAAGAGGCAGCCGCATCGACAATGGCCAGGTCTGCAAAAGCGGCTTTCATCAATGAGCCCTTTCTTAAAACAGGTTCCTCCATATGGTGAACGGAAGCAGGAATGCCTTTCTGATCGCAGGTAGACTGGAACAAGCGGATATGTTCTTCCATTTTTCTCCGTTTTTCATCATAATCAGGCATATCGCTTGAAAGGATCGTTTCAACATAAGGCATGCCATAAACAGTTTTCATATTTGGGAGCGTTGTGTACTGGCTGCTTTCAAAAAAGTAGCCTGCCAGTTTTGATCTGCTCATGCCGGATAATCCGCAGGCGAATTCCAGCGCATTGGGCGCAGGTGTGGAGCCGAGCACAACTAATAATATCTTTTCCATAATACCGGGTTTTCCTCAAAAATAGTATGAGCGGCTTTTACGCTTAATGACAACAGTCAGTTCTGACGCTGATTTAAACCGTTCTTCTCCGGTTGACAATAGTCATTTTCTGACTTGAGCATAATCATTCGGTCTCCCTGCTGCAGTGCCTAATTTCGCAGTAAACAAAATTCTTAAACCTGAAAAGCCCTGCCTGATATAAACGGGCAGGGCTTAAGAACAGCACCAGATAAAATACGATCAAAAGAATACCTGGATCGGCAATAGTTGTTTTACTTAAAACCTATAGAGATGAAAAAGGTACTTATTGCATTTGACAACGGGCATTTTTCAGAAGGAGCGTTTGAATTTGCCCGCAGGATGAACGAAATTGAGCCTATTTTGCTTACCGGCGTTTTTCTGCCGAACCTGGATTACAGCGAATTAACCTTTGCATATGGCGGTGCTTTGCCAGTAGTTCCTTTGATAAAGGGATTTGATCCAAAGGTTGCAGAACAGCAGCTGCTTGCTTTTCAAGCAGCCTGTGTACGCGAGCATATAGAACACAGGGTTCATAAAGACGAGAGGGATTTCGCCTTTCCGGTCTTGCAAAAGGAGACCCGCTTTGCCGACCTGCTATTGCTGGGAAGCGAAAAATTCTATGCCAATATCGGAACAGCGGCTCCGAATGAGTACCTGCGGATGGCTTTACATGAAGCTGAATGCCCGGTGATCCTGGCGCCCGAAAAGTTCGCGTTTCCGCAAAGTAATGTATTGGCTTATGACGGCAGTGATGACGCTGCATTTGCTATTAAAAGCTTTTGCAGCCTGTTTCCCGCATTCTGCACGAACGCCACCATATTGGTATATGCCAGCGATAAGGATATGCCGGAAATACCTGACCTGGACTATATTAAAGAGTTGTCTGCACGGCATTTTAATGACCTGAGGTTGCATGTACTGCAGGCAGACCCCAGGAAATATTTTGATACCTGGATCAGTGATATGAATGATCCGATCCTTGTATGCGGCTCTTTCGGCCGCTCCGGCATCTCACAGCTATTCAGGCGTAGCTTTGTTTCAGAGGTGATCAGCGATCACAGTGTACCGGTATTTATTGCACATCGTTAGTTGTTTACGGATTAATGCACTCAAAAAGAAGGGTGATCGTGCGGTTGGATGCGGTACAGTAAGTTTGATTTATCACTTATCAGTTGTAATTTAAGCTGCAGACTATTCATCAATCACCAGGCATTGTTTGCCGGCTTGTATTGAAACCAGCAAAATTATATTCCATGAAAAGAAGAACACTGATAAAAGGTTTAGCCACGGGTCTGTCATCCATCTATTTATCTAATGTTTATGTACGCAACCTGATGGCTTCCCGGCCGGAACGCCTGGTGGCCGCGGGGCCATTTCAGCCTACCTGGGATTCGCTGGAGCAGTACCAGGTACCGGACTGGTTCCGTGATGCAAAATTTGGAATCTGGGCCCATTGGGGACCGCAATGCCAGCCCGAACATGGCGACTGGTACGCCCGCGGTATGTACCAGGAAGGCAGCGACCATTATAAGTATCATTTACAGAAATACGGTCACCCCTCGAAATTTGGTTTTAAGGATGTAATAAACGAATGGAAAGCAGAGAACTGGAATCCGGGAGAATTGCTTGCCTTGTACAAAAAAGCCGGTGCCAGGTACTTTATGGCCATGGCCAATCACCACGATAATTTCGACCTGTACGATAGTAAATATCAGCCATGGAATGCTACTAAGCTGGGGCCCAAAAAAGATATTATCGGTGGCTGGGCAAAAGCCGCTAAGGAGCAGGACCTGCCCTTTGGCGTAACGGTACATGCCTCCCATGCCTGGACCTGGTACGAAGTGGCACAGCGTTCAGATAAAAGCGGTCCTTATGCTGGCGTGCCGTACGATGGTAAGCTCACAAAAGCAGACGGCAGTAATAAATGGTGGAATGGTTATGATCCACAGGAATTATATGCTCAAGATCACGCTTTAAGTAAAGATAGTCTTGATGACAATAGCATGGGACGACATTGGGAATGGGGTGATGGGGCAAGTGTGCCTGATAAGGCCTACTGTGATAAATTCTTACACCGTACCCTTGAGCTCATTGATAAATATGGGCCCGAGCTTGTCTATTTTGACGATACTGCACTGCCGCTTTGGCCCGTAAGCGATGCCGGGTTAAAAATAGCGGCGCATCTTTATAATACCAGCATAAAAAAGCACGGAAAATTGCGGGCTGCCTTGTTTGCCAAGGTGCTGAATGAGCAGCAACGCAAATGTATGATATGGGATATTGAGCGCGGACAAAGTAACCAGATAGAGCCCCTGCCATGGCAAACCGATACCTGCATCGGTGGCTGGCATTATGACCGCCGCATATTTGATAAAAAAGGCTATAAAAGCGCTAAAACAGTGATACATACGCTGGCCGATGTGGTAAGTAAGAATGGCAATCTTTTACTTAATATTCCCGTACGTGGCGATGGTTCCATCGACAGCGAAGAACGAGCCGTTGTAGAACAGGTAGCTGAATGGATGAAGGTTAACAGTGAAGCGATCTATGGTACACGTCCCTGGAAAGTATTCGGGGAAGGGCCGGCCATGGAAAAGGTGGTAGCTTTGAACGCACAGGGTTTTAACGAAGGGAAAGGCAAGCCATTTGAAGCGGAGGATATTCGTTTTACCACGAAGGGCAAAACACTTTATGCCGTGATGTTGGGCTGGCCGGCGGATAAAACTGCAGTAATTAAAACGCTGGCTGTAAATAACCAGGTGGGGAAAGTTGCCCAGGTAAGCCTGCTGGGAAATGACAAGCTGAATTTTCAGCAAACAGCTGAAGGATTAAAGGTGCAGCTGCCTGAAGAGCCGCCATGCAAGAAAGCATTTGTGCTAAAAATTGAAGGCGCGATCGTATAGGATAGCAAGCGTAATGATGGAACTGCAAATATGTAACGTATAAAAATTAACGGCGGTGATTTTTAAACTTTTTCAACCGCTAAATTTCATTTCTTTACAATACTCAAAGCTGCTCATAGCAGCATCTATGGAAATACCCACGTTTAATGAAAAAACTGTACGGCATGAAAAAAGTAATTTTTAATCTTTTCATTTTATTGTTGTTTGCCATACCCGTTGTTGCACAAAACATCATAGAACATGCACCCCCGGGTTTTGATTCCCTGCGTAACGGCATACCGCACGGCCGGATTGATACCATCAGCTATAATTCCGTATCGGTAGGCACTACCCGCAAAGCGCTGATATATACACCGCCGGGATTTGCCAAGGGGCGTAAATACCCGGTGTTATACCTTTTGCATGGCATAGGCGGCGATGAAAAGGAATGGCTGAAGGGCGGCACACCCCAGGTAGTGCTGGACAACCTTTATGCCGAAGGGAAGATTGAGCCGATGATCGTTGTTATGCCTAACGGCAGGGCCATGAAAGATGACAGGGCCACCGGTAACATTATGGCGCCAGACAAAGTACAGGCATTTGCAGATTTTGAAAAGGATCTGCTGAACGATCTCATTCCCTATATACAAAGGAAATATCCTGTATACACAGACCGGGAGCACCGGGCTATTGCCGGCCTGTCAATGGGAGGGGGGCAGTCATTGAATTTTGGCCTGGGTAACCTGGACAAATTTGCGTGGATCGGCGGTTTTTCATCCGCGCCAAACACTAAAGTACCGGAGCAGCTGGTACCGGAACCCGCAGCGGCCAGGCAAAAGATAAAACTGCTCTGGATCTCCTGTGGCGCCAGTGACAGATTGATCACTTTCAGCAAACGCACCCATGATTACCTGCAAAAAAACAATGTGCCGCATATCTATTACATTGAACCGGGCGTGCACGATTTCAAAGTGTGGAAGAACGGGCTGTATATGTTCTCACAGCTGATCTTTAAACCGGTGGATACGGCTACCTTCTCAAAATATCCCGTTGTGGGTGCGCCTGCCGCCACCAATGTACGAAATGCAAAGTATCCGCAGATTCTGGCTGACCACCGCGTTGTTTTCCGCGTTAAGGCGCCGGAAGCGCAGCAGGTGCAGGTTGACCTGGGCCGCAAGTACGATATGGTAAAAGACACCGGTGGTATATGGACGGCAACAACAGATTCTATTGGTGAAGGATTTCACTATTATTCCCTGCTGATAGATGGTGTTGCCGTTGCAGATCCGGCCAGTGAGACTTTTTATGGTATGGGAAGAATGGCCAGCGGTATTGAAATACCCTTTGACGGCGGCGGCTATTATGCCATAAGGGATGTGCCGCATGGAGATATCCGGATCAAAAAATATTTTTCAAAGGTGACCGGTTCCTGGCGGCAGTTTTATATCTATACCCCGCCCGGTTATGATGATAATATAAACGAAAAGTATCCCGTGCTTTATATTTTGCACGGTGGCGGTGAAGATGAAACCGGCTGGGCCAGGCAAGGCAAAACGGACCTGATCCTGGATAACCTGATCGCTGCAAAGAAAGCGCCGCCCATGCTGATTGTTATGCCCGACGCCAATATGGGTGTCTCTTCTTTTGATGAATCTGCGCTGAAGGCATTTGAAACTGAACTAAAGGATGTTATTATTCCCCTGGTAGAAAAGAGTTATCGTGCTGAAACCGGTGCGAGTCACCGGGCCTTAGCCGGTTTGTCCATGGGCGGCATTCACACGCTTTACACCGGTATTAAGCATACGGAGCTGTTTTCCTACCTGGGCGTGTTCAGCTCGGGTTGGATACCGTCCCGGCAAAGTAGTATTGCGGAGGCACAATACAATTTTATGAAAACCAATGCCGCTATGATCAATAGCAACCTGAAATCGTTCTGGATTGCCATGGGCGGAAAGGAAGATATTGCCTGGAAAAATTGTCAGCTGATGATGGCAAAGCTGGATGAGCTGGATATTAAGCATACCTACAGCGAATACCCGGGCGGGCATACCTGGCCGGTGTGGCGGAATAACCTGTTTAACTTTGCGCAGCTGCTTTTTAAGTAAATATCATTATAATAAAAGTATGATCTCACGTGAACAGGCACAACCCGATGGCGGTATAAGTAATCTTACCTTTTAGTTTCCAGAAATGGTTTTTTAAGCAAAGAATGGTATATTGCTGGCTTTATCTAATTAGCTATCGTTCTCATAATAAACCAGCACTACTATGGAACAGGAAAAAGAGACGAAATGGTACCGGCTACTTAAGCTCACGATTGCCCGCCGGTTCAATCTGCACCTGGACAAAGCCGATGAAGATGAAGTAATCCTGTCTATCAAAAAGAATTCTGACTTCATTGGCGCTAATTTGTGGACTTTAATATTTGCCATATTCATCGCATCCATTGGCCTGAACGTCAATTCAACTGCAGTGATTATCGGTGCAATGCTGATTTCTCCACTGATGGGGCCCATTATGGGCATAGGACTGGGAATTGGGATCAATGATTTCGAGTTGGTCAAGAAAGGGATAAGAAATCTCCTGGTCGCAACGATCATCAGTATTGCAACATCCACCCTTTACTTTTTAATCACTCCTTTGCACGAGGCACAAAGCGAATTGCTGGCGCGCACAACGCCATCGGTATGGGACGTATTTATTGCGTTTTTTGGCGGACTGGCGGGCATCGTTGCCGGCACACGAAAAGAAAAAAAGCAATGTGATCCCCGGTGTAGCTATTGCAACGGCTTTGATGCCACCCCTTTGCACAGCCGGATATGGAATAGCTGCCGGCCATATATACTATTTTCTGGGTGCATTATACCTGTACTTTATAAATAGCGTATTTATCTGTATCAGCACTTTCCTGATCGTCCGATTTTTGAGATTTAAAAAGAAAAGCTTCGAGGACAAAGCATACGAGAAAAGGATCGGGCATTATATCTTTTTCATAGTCCTGATAACTTTATTGCCAAGTATTTACCTCGCTTACCGGATCGTTCAGAAAAGCATTTTTGAGAGCAATGCACAAAAATTTGTAAGGGAACAATTTCAATTTAAAAATACACAGGTAGTCAACAAGAATTATAAGTATAATCCAAACAGCAACGAAATTGAATTGCTGCTGATAGGTTACGAGTTAACGAAGCAACAGATCGATACTATCGGCAAAAGGTTGAAAAATTATGGGTTGTATCGTACTACACTCAATATTAAACAGGGATTGAATGCCAAGCAGGAAATAGACCTTTCCCAGATCAAAGCGAGTATTTTGGAAGATGTTTTTAAGAAAGATAGCTCTATACAGGCTTCCGCCCCCCGTGGGCAGGAAATTAATGCCCCGTATCCGGATATTGCGAAAGAGATAAAGGCGCTCTATCCCAATCTGAATTATTACGCAATATCCGATATGATTATACATCGTGCAGATACCTTACCGCGGGATACTGTAACGATGGTCGTAGCTAATTTTTCGCGTCCTGCAAGCAGTGCGGAAAGAAGCCGTTTGAATGCCTGGTTAAAAATGCGTTTGGAGGTAGATACTGTTAAGTTAGTTGTAGACTAATCACCGGTTCAGCTTTCTAATAAGTCTTCCGATGAATGATTGATTGCGACACACTTGCTCCTCAAAGGAATATTCAGATAATGTTGTAAACCTTGCTTTGGAAGCAGGCTGACTTCTTTTTGTCGCTGTGCTGGTAACGCAACTAAGATATCTTGTCAACACAATTTTAAGATATTAGGCCTGGCCGATAGGCAAATTGCAGACATATATTTACGTTCTTAAAACGCTAAAAAAGCTCCCGGAGGTTACTGGAAACAAAAAAGCACTTACGACAATTCGTAAGTGCTTGATTTAAAGTCGGGACGACAAGATTCGAAATATCCCTGCTAATTATATTATTTCCAACAAGTTACGACGATTTTCATATCATGAACTCACGGATTGACTCACGGTTTAGTTTTCTAAAGAACTGATGCAAAGGTAATCATTTGCTATTAAAAGAGAATTATGGTGTTTGTTTCTGATTTAGTCGGATAATCTTTTCCAAATATCCATCTTCTGTTGTACCAGCATCATGTCCATACCTACCACCGGGTTACTGGTTCGTGTGTAGATCATAGTACTTTCAATTTTTTCGTTGTCCAAGCATTTCTTGGATGGAAGTAATGGGGACACCTTGTAAAAGGGTAACCGTTGTCGCAAAAGTATGACGAGCCATATAAAAGTGAAGTGGCATTCTAAATTCACAGATTTCACCGATAATTTTAAGGTTGTCGTTTAAATCTTTGTTAGTAACAAATGGGAAAACTGTATCTCTTAGGATATCTCCTTCCTTCAACTTATATTTTCTTATCAGTTCAATAGCGGGACTGAGTAAAGGCACATTAGCAGAAACATTGCTTTTGACTCGGGTGTAGGTTAGCCAAGTTAAACCGTCGATACCAGAGTATATTTGGTGCGGACGTAAGCGTTGCATATCTATTGGTGCCATGCCAGTATAACAACAAAACACAAAAAGATCTCTTACTAGGTTTAACATGGGGCGTTGCAATACCTTGTTTTCAAGAGTCTTTAGCTGCTCCCAGTGTAATATCTCACTTTCATGACGTTTTATTTTTATTTTATAAGAGGCAAAGACATCACGGTCAACAAACCGCATTTCGTACGCCCAGGCCATTATCTTTTTTAACCGGGCCATATGTTTCATACAACCATTACTGTGGCAAGGATTATTAGGCTTCAGCGGATGATTCAGAATGTAAGTTTTCAGTTCATCAATAAAGGCATAGGTAAGATGTCTCAAAGGGACATCTCCAGATTTGTATTTTATCTTGCAAAAAGCTTCAACGTAGGACTTTGTGGCCTTATAATTTTTGAGGCTACCCTTTTCAATTTCTTTTTCATATTTAGTGGTTGCCTTGTCGATCAGTTGTAGAAGGGTGTAATGTGTACTTTTTCGATCCAGGTAAATATTCCGCACATTTTCTGCACTCAGTATTCCTGCATTAAGTTCAAGATCAAGGCAGATGTTTAACAGTTTTGACTTAACAGTATCCAAATAAAGGGATAGCATAATCAGTTCATCATTTTTTTCTTTCGGCCTTCCTTTTCCTTCATTCCAATCGTCCTTTTTTAAACCGCTTCTAATACATAATTCTCTAACTGTGCCACCTGCTTTAATGCAAGCATAGATGCTATAATCTTTTGTTTTGTTTTTATTTTGGCGAATATAGAAACTGACGCCAAAATTGTGATGACGTTTCATTACTATTGTTTTAGGGTTAAGAAATATTTTAACCTCGAAGTATTACGTGATAGCAAAGAGTAAAGGTCAGAAAACTAGTTAGAATATGCGACAAAATAATCGAATAGCGATACATTGCTGACGGCAATGATTAATCGACTGTTTGGCAGCCATACACGAGTTTGCATTAGCAGCAATATTAGTAAGCATGCATTTTCCAAAGAATTATTCCGATACTTTGACGGTAAACTTTTTTTAATACGATTTTGAAAATATCGAACGAACAATTGTTCAACCTAACAGAGTTATTGCGAGATTCCTATAAAAGCGTCAATATTGGAGAATTTTTATTTTGGCATAGTGTTTCCTAACACAATTAGGAGAAGGATTGACCGATTACCTTAACCAGCCAGAAATATCGACAATCGGAGAAGTCCCTATATAATGATTTGGTAACCATGAAATAATTCAACATTTAAATAATACCCAAAAGTAGTAACTGCTGTCAGATGGGAACAACTGGAGATTTTAGGTCCCAATTGTTAGCTTTTAGGCATTGTCGCCTTGACAAGACAAAGTCCGAGCCTTTTTCTATTGACTCTAAGGCATCTTTCAAAGATAACTATTTGAAGATTAATATAATTTGATGTTCAATCAACCATATTTACATTTTTAGCGGGTTCGACAGATAGAGCCTCAAACAATTTGCCCATTTTGTCCCCAAATGAGCTTTTATTTGTCGTTACTTCCAACCAAAATCGTTATTTTGCAGAAAATATGCAAAAAACACTACATGATACTAAGGTTAGAGTTTGAAAACTTCCGTTCGTATAAGGCGCCTGTTAATCTGAGTTTAGTGGCTGAAGGATCTAAAGCAAAAGAACAGAATGTTGTCTTGCAGAGGATCAATAAAGGTACAAGTGAAGAGCAGGAAAGAATATTGAAGATGGCTGCCATATATGGAGCCAATGCTTCTGGCAAATCTAATTTGATCCGCGGTGTACGGGAGATATTATCATTTGTGTGCAACCCTTTTATCGTCGCAGGCCAACCGATAGATGCATGGTCGCCTTTTCGATTTGATATTAATACTTACGAAAAGCCGGTGCGATTTGCAATTGACTTTATTGGTCCTGATGATGTCCGTTTCAAATATGAGATCAGCTTTGGTTTTAATACAGTATTTGCTGAAACGCTTACCTATTGGCCAATGGGCAAACCGGTCGTTTTGCTTCAGAGAGAAATTGAAGAGTCAAGCAAAGAGTTAATCCATAAGTTAAAATACAAAAGCGGTAGAAAAGAGCAACAATTGGACCTTTTTCAAAATCAGGCAGGGCTCTCCAAATTTGGTAGTGATGTGGCTGATGAATTTATTTCTAAAATATTTGTCTATTTTAGAAGTATCGCGGTAGTTACTCCGCTGCAACTTGGTGCCTCTCCGAGTCAGAGAGATTCCTTAGGAAGGCAACTTGTTAATGATGACGTTTTGTTAAAAAGGCTCAACGAGTTGTTACGTTTTGCTGATACTGGCTTAAAAAGTTTGAGGATTGCCACGAAGGAAAAGGAGGGGGTGACCTATCGACTGGGCAATGGGAAAATGGAGCCAACAAAGCGAATTAGCTTTGACATTAGTGCTACCCATCCGATGTTTCATGATGGTGAATCGCTTGACCAGGAAGGTAGCCTTCCACTTTCAGAAGAATCGAATGGCGTAAGAACATTATTTACCTTTGGGGGAAGGATATTAAGAACGCTTCAAACAGGCGGGATCATCTTTGTAGACGAGTTGGAAACGAGCCTTCATCCATATTTATCTAAACTGCTGGTGCTGCTTTTTCAGAGTGAGCGAATTAATAAAAAGAACGCCCAAATTATCTTTACTACTCACGATACAAACTTACTGGACCGGACTATCTTTCGTAAAGACCAAATATGGTTTGCGGAAAAAGATGAGTGTGGAGTTACAGAGCTATATTCTCTTCAAGATTTTCCCGATGTAAGAGAAGATACTCCATTTGACAAATGGTATTTGGCCGGCAAGTTCGGTGGTATTCCTGATATTCAATCCATAGAATCGCTTTTTGAAGATATTTAATGGCACGTCAATCCCAGTATACAGTGTTGATCATCTGTGAAGGTGAGAACACAGAACCACAATTCTTTAATGCTATCCGCGATCGCATCCTACAGGGGCATTACTCGATAGGTGATATTGCGATTACTATTCATCCCGAGCCAAAGGAGCCTGAGAATAAGAAAAGCAAAGAACAAGAAGAAGAACGGGTTGAACAGAAGGATTATAGTGCGCCAAAGAAANNCAAGGTCGCTTTTGCCAGGCAAACCCCTTCCTCCCGAGATTCCCGGCGTGCCACCTCTCAAATGGGTATTGGCGGCACAAGACCAGCTAAGGGATGGTACCTATAATGAGGCGTGGGTGGTCTTTGACAAGGATAATCACCCAGCTGTTGAGCAGGCGTTCATCGCAGCAGCTCAGAATATCAATGGTAAGCAAGTACAAATAGCTTACACCAGTATTGCGTTTGAGTATTATCTGCTGCTTCACTTTGAACGCTATTATTTTTCATTTAGTAAATCTGAGTGCCGAATAGGTGACGTTGTACTTAACTGCTCGACGAATGGTGCAGATCCACGTGAGTGTGCCGGCGCCAGGTGTGTTGGTGGTTATGCCCGACAAAAACATTATTGGACCGAAAGTAAGAGTGGCACATCAATGTTTCCTTTGGTGGAACCGTTGCTTGAAACAGGTTTTTGGAATGCCGCGTGGATACGTCATGAAAGTCAGCTGCGAGAGAGTACGGTGCCCATACATGAACGGAATCCGTTCCTTACGACGGATAGTATTGTGAAGAGACTCACGGGTAGAACTGAACATCACTATGAATTTGTTCAGCTGGGCCAGGAGTTTATCATAGAAGGGCGATTGAGTATTGTCTTTGATGTCGACCTTTTAGTGAAGGTTACCAATATCGGCAGTGTTGGAATTGTTCTTCCTTCTCATTCTATCACGGTCACTATGCTTAGCACCGGAGTACAACACACCCTGGGCGAAAGAAAGGTTATTTTCGCAGGCGACCAAGCGAGTCTGCCTTTTGCCGTTTCCGCCGAAGAGCTTTCGCAAGCAGTCTTTACTTTTACTATCGATACGGTTCATTTGGGGCTTAAGCTCTAAACCAGAAGTTAGGTATTAGTTTCCAATCAGAAATGCTATGTTCTTAGGTTGGGCGATCTAGTTTCTGAATCCCTGCTGTTTCGTCTCCGCTCTGGCGCTGTCTTTTTCTGTTTCCATTAGCTCTTATTGTCGCTGCAGTGTAACTAGAAACTCACAACAGTGTCGAGAGTTTCTAAAGCCGCTTTATTCAGAGAATACCAAAATCAAAAGTTCCTTTGCGTAAGTGGTAAGGGTATACCTAGCTTGTATACCCTATCATAAGCTGCAATGGGATTTGATGCTTTTATAATATCATTTAATAAGCAGTTTAAACCAGTTGCTTTCAAATCTGGATAGATTAGTAGACAATCAATATTCCGGTCGTCAGTGATCTTTAACTGACCCCGTACTTTCTTTAACCTTGCATAGCCGGCTACCTGTCGGATATCCTGATGTACTTGTCCCTGTTGGTAATGCAGTTTGTATTTTGCATCAATCACCATCTGACAATCGGGTTTAGAGATCAATAGATCCAATACATTTCCATAGGTGCTGAACTGGTAATGAATATGATGCTTATCCTGAGGATTCGCCTTTAACAACTGTATGTAGCAATATAACTCAAACAACCTGGGCATATCAATCCAGAAGGGGGGAGTCTTTCTTTCCACATTTGATGTTTCCGAGAGATTGTAGGCAAATTTTTTAAGAATATGCCTGCCTATGGTAATCGCTTCTTTATATTCTTTAAAAAAAGGGATTGTAGCGTACCTGTTTCAGTTGATCTTCATTCAGTTCATTACCAATGTGCTCAAAGGCCGGACGACAATAGTTTACCAGGTTTGTTACCGCCTCTACATTATTTCCAAAGCAGGGCTTATTATTTTCTATATAGCTACTTGCGAAACGAAGCATTTCTTTCAGGAACCGGTTTTCGATATTGTCTTCACCAAATACCTGGTATTCGCAATAAGTTTGCGTTAAGCGGTTTTTGAATATATTCTGCTTAAGATGCGGGCCGATGAGTATCTTCCCTTTTACCCTGTTGTTCAGGTTTTCCCGCACTTTATAATAAGATTTTTTCAAACCCTTACGTACAACCGCTTTCAATAATTGCAGGAATTGCACTACCAGAAAGGGGGTAAGGTGGTCCTCCTGCTGGTTTACCGGTATTTGTGATGTATGCCAGTCTATTAAAACAAGATCATCTGTATAGTGGGTGGGTAGCCCAGCAGACATAATATCCAGCAACATTTTAAGATAGTCCACCTCCAGATATTCAGCTTGTGGCAGCTTATCTTTCAATTGGTCGTCGTCACTGATTTCTGGATCCGGTATATCTGTTATTGCGTCAAAAGTGGGAGCCAGTTTTGTATTGATCTTAGGATCTACCTGTATAAATTTCCTGTCTTTCACCAACCAGTCTGCACCGATATAATAGTTAGCTTTCAGATGGAACGTATCCGCATTTTTCTGTTCTAGTAAAAAAGGATAGATATCCTTTCCCCGCTCCCGTTTAAACAAGCGAATATTATCTTTATGCACTTTGGCAAAGACATCTTCACTAAACGCCAAAGCATTGACCTCGTTTCCGTTTGCGGTACGGTAAACCTCGACGCTCGCATGTTCTGTCAGGAGTATCTTCATGATACGTCTGGTTTCAATCCGTTAATATAATCTTTGATATCCTGTTCGCCGATCTTACCTGTTAATATGCCATCCTTTACATACTCGAGTAAGAGTGGAACCACTTCATAAGCCATTTTCAACCGGAATAACTCGTCTCTTTCAGCAGCTGAAGGAGCATCCTGTTTTTTCACAATAAAATAGCTATGTCCCAGCTGTACGTCTTTTGCTTCAAATTCAGGGCTTACATTATTGCGGTTGAACAATGCTGCCACTTTCGCAAAATGCGCTGCATTGAAATAGATTTCCTCATCTTCTTCCAATGCTTCCGGCAACACATTCACAAAGGCAAATCGTCTTCTGATGGCGTAATCAATGTGCCCTACACTGCGGTCTGCTGTATTCATAGTACCGATGATATAGAGGTTAGGCGGTAGGATTAGTTTGGTTGATCCATCTACTTCATATATAGAATCAACTACCTCATTACGATATTCCAAAGCATAAATTAACTCACCTAAGACAGAAGAAAGATTGGCACGGTTAATTTCGTCGATGATGAGTACATAGTTATTAAGTTCCTGCTTTTCAATATTTGTTTCTGGATCAAAGGATAGATTATTATCCTGTAAATATTTTTTGAATTTCTCAGTCAGATTCTGATACAGATAATACATTCCGCTTCTTGCAGACTTGGAAAGTACTATGTTCTCCTTTATCTTAATTTGTGGGCTTGTAAGATATAATCCAATATATCCGTTAATAATATCGTTATCTTTTATCAACACGGAATCACTTTCATTACTATACCGATTAACTCTTATAGCATCATCTTCTATTGCCGTTATTTTGGGTTTTGTTTCATTTTTTATTAAAACCTCTTCAAATTTTTCCAAGTCAGATTCCAGAAGTTCTTTAAACTTTTGGTATTGTTTCTCAACCCAAATTTCTTTAGATATTAATTCTGGAATTTTCTTAGAGTTTTGGAAATTTTTCAACGCCTCTTCTGCAAACAGAGCTAAAGGTTTATTCACATTTTTATATTCAATTTTATCTCCCTTAGATTCTGCCACAATGCCTCTTACAAAATCTTCGTAGCTGTACGAAGGGTGGAATTGGATGATTTTATAGTATCCAAATGAAGCTGTATCTCGTCTACTGTGCAGGAACTTAGCCACTGCTGCACTGTAAGAATGGGTACCATTAACGATCATGCCCTCTTTTTCCCACGCTTTAGCCTCATACATTCTCACAATTTCGTTGTATGGGGCAGTATGTTCTTTCCCTTCTGAGTTTTCAACCCGAATACCGCCTTCATTTACCCCCAGTATCTTAAAATTCAATTTGGTTTTAGCGGTTGGTATACTAATCTGGTCTCTACAATTAGCAATTATATCTTCCTTTGTCAATACTTCTGTAGTATTGGCACTAGTCAGTACTTGGGCTATTTTCTTAGCTAATTTCGTTTTTCCGGTACCCGGGGGGCCTTGCAGAATGATCTGCTTTTTGTACTTTAACAAGGCGATAATCTCTGCGGTTTTATCTTCACTCATATCGTTATCCGGCGTTTTAACGCTATTTTCAAAATCGTATTCTTCATATACCTGCCAGGGATAAGTCATGATCTGATAGCCATCGTTAGTATTCAGCGCTTTTTTGAAAAGCTGCAGGATCTGGTAGCTGTTCTCAAACCAGCTTGGCTTCCATTCCAGCGCAAATCCATAGGTGTTTATGCGCAATTGTACAAAGAGCTCCCAGAGCCTATTCTGATTTACTATAGTACATAGGAGCTGGGGCTGCAACCCGGCTATCAGCCGATTGGTAGCTGCGCGTCTATCCTGGTCTGTATATCGGCGTATCCTTGCCTTCAGCTCATTATATACTTCGTACTGCGGCTCGTGTTGTTCTTGCGCAATTTTTTGTAACAAAGGGGCGATCTCATCCCAGTGTGTTTTAATAGCCTCTTTCTCGTCATTGGTAAAGTATCCTTGCTTTAACGAAGACACGCATTGGCCAGAGGATTTTATAAAATACTCATGGAATACTTCCTGGTCCCAATCTTCCCAACGGACGGCACGGGCGGCTTCTTTTATAAATAGAGGTACATACTTGGCATAATTGCTTCTCCAATCGCCCCATACCTCTATCTTATTGCATATGGCTTCCAATGTTTGTTTTTCCATACTGAAAATATATAGGGTTTACATCATCTTTGATTGTATAGATAGAATTGTATTTCAACATCCATTTAGCTTACTTTTTGCCCGTTCGCTTTTCTTAATCAACTTTCCAAAACCTTTCGGCTCCATTTGATGTGTTCGTAACCATTCGAGCCCTTCAGCAACTTGCACTTCTGAGTATTGCCGCTTACGATCACTCCATTGATAAAAGTCCCGGACCAGTTCCTTATCTGTTATTGTTCGTTTTTCGATGATGCGGTTGTTCCAAACAGCATACAGTGTAGCGATGATCTCCGCTTCTGCTTCGGTGGTTTGATAAAGCAGCTCAAATAGCTTATTCAGCTGTTCATGTGCTGGCCCAAAGTATCCCTGGTAATACTCCTCGATGTTCCCCTGCTTTTCTAATGGCACAAATCGCTTGTTCTGATAATCAAACCACTTTTGCTTGCGGAAGTCGTTGTAGATAGTATGCATGAACACATTATCATAAGGGCCAGCTGCTTGGTAATAATAGTTCAGCTTGAGATCGGCTTTTATGATATGCTCTGCGAGGAATTGTATCTTCTGAAACTTAATATCGGTAAAATTAGGATCATTCCTGAACTCAGAAACGATTTTACCGGCCAGTACCTGCTTCGCAAAGTTTTTCCTACTCTCTGGAATGTTAAGTTTAGGTAGCTCCCCGTAAGTGTTTAGTGGCTTTGCAGCCGACGTTGCTTGTTCCTTCTCCAAATTATACTCTTTACCAACATCTACAACCTTTATCTGCCCGTTCATCAGCATGGGCAGTAACCAGTCGCGAAGGGCGGAAAGTTGTAGGTTTTGATGAAGATTAGATTGTCTTTTTTCTTCTAAAGGCTTTGCGAACTCATAATATTTTTCAACGATCTCCTTGTCAGGAAAAACGACATGGTATGAAGCCATAAAAGAATCGAACAAGAAGTTTTTTATACCACTTGTTTTCCCTTCATAGCCAAAGAAGACACCTGAATCATACAACCGTTGCCACTCCTGCAGAAAGTTGAAAATATACTTTTTATCCCTTATGGAAACGGCTTTACAAAAATTCGAACAGATCACATCTGCATCGAATCGTTCAAATGTTTTTTCTGTCAATAATGCTATTCTTGCAGTTGATTGAGTAGGACTTCCACCTGAAATTTCTACAATGAAATCGTTAGGGTTTAAAATTTTTGAGCGATTGTTTTTCAATATAAAACGCCCGGGAGATTTGATTTCTCCTTTACCATTTAAGCCATTTATATCAGCACCTCTTATGCAATAAACTCTTTCCGTGTAATTGCCTTCTTGGGTCTCTTTACCCCAATCGCCGGCCTTTGTTGCTGCAATCCAATCATTGAAAACTGTCACATTCCATCCCTTCGGAATCTCCCTCTTCAATACCTCATCATACACCATTTTACCCCCGGTGGATTTATAAGGCTTCCCGTTAGCATCAGGAAAATCAAATTGCACAAACCAGTAATCATAGAGCATTTTAGCCATTTGTTCTAGCTCGGCATTGATGCGGTTGTTGAGTTCTATTTTATCGTCTAAAGCGGATAAAACAGCTGCTATTTTTTGTTGCTCTATTAAGTCAGGAACTACAATTTCCTGCCTTTTTAGCGCACCCTCATTTACTCTCTTTCTACCAGAAGTACCCTCCATGCAGCTTATTGCCCGTTCCCTAAACAAAGGACTACGAGCTAAATAGTAAATAAATTTTTTGTCTGAATGTCCATTTTCTCTTAGAACAATGAATTCAGATGACCCATATGCCACCTCACCTTCATTCAAGATATCGACATACGCAGTCTTCCCATTTTCTAAACAAGGCGTAATCTTCGCTACAAGCGTATCTCCGTTTCTAAATTTGGGACCTGATTTATATTCAGCATATTCAAATCCTTTAAGTTTTCTTTCAAATGTGCCCAACTTCTCCATCGGAATTTTCTTAGCCAACCTATTTTTTGGCAAGCTTTCCGACGGATTAAAATCTATAAAATCTCCAATTGAAGTTTGATGCCAATTATTCATACCTCAACCCTTTTAATTGTTTCTGAATCTCGATATCCAAACGATTACCGTCTTTAAACAAAGCGTTCAGTCGTTCTTCAAAGCCCTGCATCTTTTCGGCAAATTCAGCTGCGGTAATATCTACATAGTCGATCTTTACTTCAAAGTATTGGCCGGCAGAAAAAGAGTAATTCTTCTCTTGCACTTGCTCTTGGGTCACGATCACGGAGAGATCTTCAACTGCCTGCTTGTTATTAAACGTATTGACGATTCGGGCTTCTTCCTCGCGGGTCAGCACCGTACGTTGGTTTTTGCCTTCTTTTACGGTTTCGCCCAGCTTGCTGGCATCCATCAGTACAATATGTTCGGTGTCCGCTTTTTTATCGAGAAACAGCACGGATACATTGGTGCCAGTGCTCGCAAAAATATTGCTGGGCATGCTCACCACACCGCGCAGCCAGCCCTTGTCCACCAGGCGTTCGCGGATCTTCTTTTCAATACCACTCTGTGCTGTGATGAATCCTGTAGGGACCACAATAGCTGCCTTCCCGCTATCGTTCAGGCTGTACATGATGTGCTGGATAAAGAGCAGGTAAATAGCCATTGATTCTTTCTTAGTCTTAGGTACATTGGGTATGCCGGCAAAAAAGCGTTCTTTAAAACTGTCTTTCTCCAGGTCATCCCTGAAATCTGAAAAATCGAGCTTAAAGGGCGGGTTGGATACGATATAGTCAAATTTCAGTTTCTCCAGGTAAAACGGCTGCGTAATGGTGTTGGTCTTAATCACGTTGGGAATGCTGTGCGTCAGATTATTCAGGATCAGGTTCAGCCGCAGCATGGTGCTGGACTTCTGCGAAATATCTTCGGAATAAATGGTACACCTGTCTTCACCAATTTTATGAGCCAGGGACATTAACAAGGATCCTGATCCCACACTGGGATCGTAGCAACGGGCCTGCTTTACCTTTCCTGGCACCAGTATATTCGCAATGATCCTGGATACGGCATTAGGGGTGTAGTACTCCGCATATTTTCCGCCTGAATCAGAGTTGTAATCCTTGATTAGGTATTCAAAAATATCTTTGAAGAAATCATATTTTTCCTCAAAATAATCCTCAAAGCTTTGTTCAAAACTGAATTCGAACAGTTTATTAATGAGGGCGCGGCAAAAAGCATCCCTTTGCGAAGCATCCGTGATAAAAGTGCTCAGCTCATCGAACAATTTATCTTTCGCCCCCGAAAAAGATTTAATAGAGAAGACATCGGCATTTTCTATGCTGATATCTCGTAGCGTATCATCGAAGGTTTTGGCGAAATCACCACTGTTCTGAATATTGTGTAGGTGAGCTATGAGCTGATGCGGTTTTAAACGGGGCACATTCTCATCCAGCAAATCCATCAACAGCTCATAATCTTTCTTTTTAAGCTTGATTAGTGCTGCACTGAAATCTTTATTTGCATCAAGTTCCGGCTTCAACTTTTTTACCTCATAGCGGAATTTATCATTTAAAAATTTATACAAAAAAACCTGTGAGATGATCTTGAATTCGTTGCCATCATTGCCTAAACCATAGTTGGCGCACACACTCTTCAGGTTGTCTATAAGCTGCTTCGTCTTGATCGTATAGTTGATATCTAATGTCATTGCTTAATACCGGTTGTGATACAATTGAAAATATTCTTTCCCGATAAGGGTGCTGATGTTTTGGCGTGTATCTGTATCTAAATTTAATTTTTCATTCACTACGAATTGCTGTGACACTAACTTAATTAGGTAGCGGTCAAATAGTGCCTCATTACTTAAGAAGTCTTCCTGGCTTTCCAGCTTATTGTCCACTTCATTTTTTACCTGAATCAAAGCACGATGCAATTGCATTTCCCTGGCATTGAGGGTTCCTTTTTCGGTAAGGCGTTTGTGAATGCGCACATATTTCTCATCGTTACTGTACTTAGCTTTGAGCAAAGCATTTTTGCGGTTCAGCTCTTTAGCTTCGTCGTATATCTTGCGTAGCAAGGGCAGGTTCTCCACCATGTCCGCCTGTGTAGTTTCGGTAAGGTTCTTTTTCCTGAAAATACGTTCGAGCTCTTCTTTCAGACTTACGAAATGAGGATCACCCTGGTCAAAATTGTTTTGCAAAGCTTCCCGGGTTTTGCGCAACTGTTCTTTTAGTTCATCGGCCAGTTTTAACTCTTCTTCTCCTACTTTGATGAATTGGAAAAGTATGTCTTCCAAAGCTGCATTCAACAGGTTTTGCGTGGCTTCCTCATTGCCGATGTTTTCTACAAAGTTGAGGTTATCCAGCCGGTTTTGTGCCTCTATCAGCAGGCGGTTCAGTACATCAAAATCTATCAGTTCACCTAATCCTTCTAGATCCTGTAGGGCAATTAAGTTTTTCAGTTCTTTAGCGGTACGCAAGGCTTTGACCAGCTGCATCAATTCCGCCTTGTTAGTCAATTGCGCGATTTGCTGAGAAAAGATTTCGCGGTTTTCCGTATCGTAATGGAAAAGTGTTTCCTTGATGCGTTCAATCTCGGTCTTGATTTCCGCTTCGGATTTGAACAGATGAGAATACATTTCCATTTCATCACCCAGTTCCTCCTGCAGCTCCCTGAAATATAATTGGTTGGTACGGTCGAATGCTTTTGATATATCCGCAAAGTCAACAACATAGCCATACTGGTACTTTTTGTATGGACGGTTCACACGCGTTAATGTCTGCAGTAGATTATGATCCTGGATAACACGCGCCAGGTAGAGCTTTTTCAAACGCCTGGCATCAAAACCTGTAAGCAGCATATTATAGACAAAAAGCAAATCAATTTTGCCAGCTTTATATGCTTTAATGAGTTCTTTGCGTACACTCTTATCGTTTTCATCATGCAGGATCAATGCTGCGGTTAGCGGCTTTTTGCCTTGCTTGCCATAGGGCACAAATGGCTCGTCTGCTATGGACAACTGCGCTGCATCTGTTTCCTGCTCTCCATACTGTTCTTCAAATAACTGGAATAGCATTTTGGCTTGCTTGGATGAATCGCAAACTACCATACCACCCAGGCTTTCATCCTGCCAATAATTCCGGAAGTCATTTAAATCCTTAGTGATATAATCCAAAAGGCCCTGAGCAAATTTTCTTTCCGCATACACATCTGAAGCCTTGATATCGCCCTTCAGGAGTTTGATCTGCTGCATCACATCCTTCATTTCCATTTTAAAGCTGCCTTCTATTTCTTCCCGGATCAAACGCAGGGTATAGCCATCAGCAATGGAGCGATTGTAATAATATTTATGGATATAGTTACCAAAAAGCAGCTTGGAATCATATTCTTTTGCTACCTCTTTTAATAGTGGTGTTCCGGTTAAGGCAATGATTACAGCATTCCTATCAGAATTGATCAGGTTCGCGAGATAGTTGCCTTTGGGGTTATAGCTCCGGTGCGCTTCATCCAGAAAATAAATCCTTTGGGTATTGATATCATAATCCGGTAACCTTACGACGGTAGCATCTTCACTGAATTTCTGGATATTGATAACAGTAATTTCAGGCTTGCCGCTATCATTATGTATGGCACCTGCTATTTGTAAATCATTGATAAATGCCAGACGGGAGTTTACCTGTTTCACTTTTAGACCGCGATTAGCAAATTCTGTTGAAGATTGGATCAGCAGATCCAACCTGTCTACGATAAAGTAAAACTTCGGGACAATGTTTTGCTTCTGATAATAATCAATAAGGTGCTGCACATTATAAAAGGCCAGAGCCGTTTTACCGGAGCCTTGTGTATGCCAAATAATACCTTTACGCTTGCCGTCATCCAATTTGGCTGCTATGGCCATAGTGGCAAAGATCTGCGGGTAGCGCATGATGTGTTTATGCAAACCACTTTCTTCTTCAACATAAGCAATCGCATAGCGTAAAATGAATGCCAGCCGTTCCCGGCTGAATAAAGAAGTAAGGATACGATGTGTAGGCGTATTAGGTTCTTTATTGATTTTGAATTCTGGGCTATGTTTGATAACCAGCAGGTTGTTATCCTTCAATATCGCATTTTCATCCGGCTCTGAAATCGTGCCTAACTTTTGTATTACGGGATAGTCTTCATCTTCACGGAAATAATTGAACTGTAAATCTGCATAAGCCGATGTAGCATAAAATGCACCAAACACAGGTTCTACAATTCCGTCTTCATATTCCATATTATTGGAAAAGACCATCAGCTGTGTGATATTGGCAAAACGACGGAAGTGTTTGTTTTTAAAGCGGGCATTAATACGACTTCGTTCAGCAATTACCCCTTCTTTATTATGCGGCTTTTTCACTTCCACGAAAGCCAAAGGCATGCCATTGATCAATATCGTAATATCAGGACGAAATTCCTCATCTCCGCTCTTAGCAGTCAATTCGGCTGTAATGTGAAAGCTATTATTATCGAAATCCCTAAAATCAATCAGTTTAATACCTGAAGTCGTCGTCAGCCTTTGGTAGAACTTTCTTCCGAGATCTTCATAGTCCAATTCCAGGCTTATCTCATCCAATACCCGAAGAATTTCTTCTGTAGTCGCCCCTGGGTTAATGCGTATTAGACTTTCAACGAAAATATCTTCGAAGATATTAGTATCATCTCTGCACTGCTGCCGATCAAGAGGTATATAATGATATCCCAACTTCATTAGATGAAGTAAAGCAGGAATTTTGACGCGTGAGTTTTCGTTGAAGGACATTAAATTTGGTGGGGTTTAAATTGGTCAGTAATTCTTAGTAGGGTGCATTAGTTCCCGTACATCCACATTCAGCACTTTTGCGACGCTGATCAATGTCTCTAACGATGGCTGCTTCTCATTGGTGCACCAATGAGAAATAGTTGTTTCATTCTTACTTAAACTTTCAGCAAGCCATTTATTGGTTTTGCCCTGTTCAGCAAGAACAACTTTAATGCGATTAATTGCCTTTTTAGACATAAAATTTGCTTATTAGGCAAATATATCTTATTAATAGGAAAAACAATAGCCTTTTAAGTTAGCTACATGTATTATCCTATGTAATAAGAAATTTCAAACCAGTTGAAGGATTTATTTTCTCTGCATCGATGGTCTTAATTCTCTCATCAATGCTGAGAGAATTGATCTTTTACCTCTTTCGACACTAATGAATGCTTACTCAAAGAATTCATATCATATAGAGTTTTAGAAAACAAATCACATCGGCGGAACAGGATTCGAATTAATTCCTATAAATAATTTAATATCAATTATTTAAACTCTGACCGCCTTTGTGAACTCACGGAATAACTCACAGGAGTGGGCTAACGATTTTTTTAAAGAATTACAGTATTAGTCCTTTTTATAGTTCGTATGGACGTTGTATTTACCTTAGTACTTGGCAGGAAGGATTGACGTAATAGCCTGATTATTAGCCGTTAACCATCATAATTTAAATCCGACTGAGTTGCCAATTTACTCAGTAAGCCTACTCAGCTCCTCACTCAGCGAAAATAAAAGAAACAGGTCAGATAAGTGAAATAATTAAAATAAAAAAGCCTGTAAATCAAATATTTACAGGCTTAGTCGGGACGACTAGATTCGAACTAGCGACCCCTTGCACCCCATGCAAGTGCGCTACCGGGCTGCGCTACGTCCCGAACCGGTAACAGCATTTTACTGCTGTAGTATCTTGAAAGTAATGTTTGTAAGATCTTTTGTCGGGATGCTTGGATTCGAACCTTCGGTCCTTGCACCCCATGCAAGTGTCAGTATTTTTACTGACGGGATGCAAAAGTAACTATATTTTTCATTTCTAAAAACTTATTTACCACTTTTTTATCTCCCTTTTTGCAAACGCCCCTCTGTCGCGTACTTCCCGCCGGAAATCCCCCAAAAATACTGCCAGGCCAGGATCAAACCGGGGCCCCTCACCATCAGTCCCGCTCAAACTCATCTATCTCCCGCAAAAAAGCCCTGGCTTTTTCCACCGGAGTCCATTCTTTCCCGCTAAACAACCAGCGGAACCAGCGCTTCCCCGCATTTTTTAGCGTAATATTCCGGTACATCCAGACAGCCCCGAACGTAAAAAGCGCCGTCACCGGTACTGCCACTGCCCAGAACCAGGTATTCCCGAGCATCGCCGGCGTAAACCAGAAGGTGGTGTAAAACGGCGCCTGCAGAAATAGTATCCTTGTAACGCTGATCGTAGATGCCTGCAACATTGCCAGCTGTTTCTGGGTCTGTACAACAGACTCGCTGTTGCTGATCCGGCTCATCAGTACCAGGTGCCGGATATAAGCCGCAATGGCCACGATATTAAACACCATGATCATTCCCGCGGATACCACCAGAAAGATCCGCTCAAACTGCAGGGAGTTGAACACCAGGACGCCTAAGACCAGCACCCAAAGTATTCCCGCCAATAAAGTAAACACCTTGATACCCCTCATGGACCGGATCGCCGATTTCGCTTTCTGTGTCTGTATCTCCCGCACCAGGTGCAGGTTCAGGGCAAGGGTCCTTTCGAGTTTCTTGTCGTAAGCCTGCCAGAGGCTTTTTAATTCCATTTCTTCCATTTCTTAATGATTGATGGTTGAGAATTTCTGTTTGAGCTTTTCTTTTACGCGGCTGATCTTGGTAGCAATATTGGTTGTGGTAAGGCCCAGTATCTCTGCCATTTCACGGTGCGTTTTTTCTTCCAGGTACAGGATCATCAGCGCCCTGTCCAACGGTGGCAGCTCATTTACAAATCTTTGCAGCAGGCGTATGTTTTGTTCCGTTCCATCCTGTTCGGCGCCCGGAAGCAGGTTAATGATGTCGTCTGTAAGCGGGAGCGCCGCAGGCCCCCGGCTTTTATCTTTCCGGTAATAGGAAATAGCTACGTTGAGCGATATTTTATATAGCCAGGTAGACAATTTATACTGCTCATTATAGTTCCCGAAAGAGCGCCAGAGCTGGAAAATAATCTCCTGGATCAGGTCTTTCCGGTCCTCATCATGATAACAGTATAAATGTGCCACTTTGTAAATAAGGCCCTTGTGCTCCGTTATGACAGTCAGGAATCTATCTGCCTGTTGTTGTGAGTCCATGCCACGCTTTGCTTTAGTGTTAAGTTATAGATTTTCTGGCCATTGCTTTACTGTTGTCATTGCCTTGCCGGGGGCGCACAGTAGTCTGCCGGGCGCCTGTAATAACTGGTCATATTTCATAGTGCATTGCATTGTTGTATCTAATTATTCGCAGGGGAAATAAAAAAATCACAACTCACCGGTAAAATCTCGCTATTTTAACAAAATCCGGCACATATACCATTGGATAAAAGGGCTGGCGGATGGGGGCAGGAACGCCTATTACAGGTACCACAGATCAGAATAGAAGAGAAGAAGATGTTCGGAGGATTGCGTTTAAGGTTAACTACAAAATGTGTGCAGGGGTAAATCAGGCTGGCCCTTGCCTTTAACAAGACTGCAAAACCCGTTAAAAAAAGCAGGCCGGAAACGCTCCGGCCTTTTTTCAGCAATCTTCCGTCGGCCAGCTGCAAATACAGATGGAGGCGCCGCAAACAGTCAGCGGTCCCGATATCAGGGTGTCTCTGGTAACAATAGCAGTGTCTCTGGCAGTGATCTGTGTGGTGCTTAAGCTGGCCACTTTAATTTTGTCGAGTCGCAGTTTTTTAATGGTCTTTTTTTTCATAACAGTACAATTTAAGATTACAGGTAATGAAGTGTTGAGGGGCTTCAGGGTATTGAAGTACATTAAATTTATTGAATTATTTTGGTAATTTGACGACCGTCCTAAAAACAGTGAACTTGCATATATCTGTAGGCTATTATCATCGTATTATAGTTATTTTATGTTTCCTGACGAGCGTACAGCGCCTGGCGGCCCAGACCCGCGAACGGCTCAGCTATGTAGATCCTTTCATTGGCACCGGCAAAAGCAGTGTGCCCACCAAATGGGGCAGCGAAGGGGGAACCTATCCCGGTGCGGTAGCGCCCTGGGGGTATTTACAGCTTACACCAGAAACACGGGTTACCGGCGCAAGGGGTTATGACTATAGCGACAGCTCAATATATTTTTTCAGCTGCCTGCATCACAACAGCGGTTTCCCCAGCGGGTCTGCCGGCAACCTGCAGGTAATGCCGGTAGACAGCCGGGAAAACTTTCAGGCAGGGCAATACAAACGCCGATTTTCCCACCGGGATGAACTGGCAAAACCGGGTTACTACAGTGTATTGTTTCGTGATAACAATACCCGGGTGGAAGCCACCGCTACTACCAGGGCGGGCAGTCGTTTCGCTTTACGTTTCCCGCCGGTGTAAAGCCACAGGTGTTTATTAACGAAAACACCAACGCATATACCGCGTTTCGCTTCAGCGAACCCTATACCAGCAGGGATACTGTGCCGGGCGGCTATATCCTCAGCTTTGCAGCCGCCCGCTCCGGCGTCAAAGTAATCCTGCTGCGCCTCAGCGCTTCCCGTGTAAGTAAGGAAAGCGCCGAACGTAATATCGCCGTAGAACTGAAGAAGGGATTTGATGACATCTGGAAAGATACACGCAGCGCCTGGACTCGTACATTATCTGTTATTGACGTTGCTGATAGCAGCGAAACCAATAAGACCGTCTTTTATACAGCCTTATACCACGCCTGCCTGCTGCCCTGGGTGATCTCTGATGCAGACGGCCATTATCGCGGCGCAGATGGTAAGGTGCACACGGTTACAGGTAGAAATGCATACGGTGGATTTTCTCCCTGGGATACTTTCCGTTCCCTGCATCCATTGCTAACGCTGTTGTATCCTGATAAGCAAAGAGAAATGCTGCTTTCCATGCTGGATATTTACCAGCAAACCGGGCACCTGCCCATAGAAAGTATGACCGGAAATCATGCGGTGCCGATCATCGTGGATAGTTACCTGAAAGGGATTACCGGTATTGACGCTGCATTGGCCTATACTGCAATGAAAAAGAGCATTGCAGATACGCCCTACCTGCAGCAGGATATGCCCGCATTCCGCCGCCAGGGCTATATTCCGTTCTCTTACCCGGAGTCGGTCACCCGCACGGTGGAATATGCATATGACGACTGGGCACTGGCGCAGTTTGCGGAAAAAGTGGCAGCTCAGCCGGAAGATCAGCGCCGCTTCTTACAAAGCAGTTATGCCTACCGGCAGCTCTTTCACCCGGCAGAAATGTCGCTCCTTCCCCGCGACGGCAATACTTTTAAACTGCAGCCCGGCACTACCGGCTATAAGGAAGGCGATCAATGGATCTACTCTTATTTTTGTACCACATCACGAGCAAGACCTGGTGAACCTGATGGGTGGCCGCCAACGTTTTACAGCAGACCTGGACGAAGCGCGTCAGGAGCGGGCGGATCATATTTGACAATGAAACGGTATTTCACGTTCCCTGGCTTTTTAATGCTGCCGGCGCGCCGCAGAAAACACAGCAGTGGATAGGAGAGATCTTTACAAAACGCGTTTTTAGCACCCACTCCGGGCGGGTTGCCTGGTAATGACGATCTGGGCTCCATGTCCAGCTGGTACATTTTCAGTGCGATGGGAATCTACCCGGCATGCCCGGGGCGCCCGGAATATAGTATTGCCGCTCCATTGTTCCGCGCTATACGCATTCATCTGCAGAACGGCCGCACACTGGAGATCAAACGCACCGGCGCTTATCCTTACATCCGGTCAATGACGGTTAACAAGGACCCTTATGACAATATCACTATTTCGCATGCACGTATCCTGGAAGGCGGCAGCATTGTATTTGAAACTGCGGTCACTCCCGCTCAATGGCCTTCTCATCATGCACCGTCGCCGGGGGAACCGCGGTTCACCATGCAGCAGTATGCGTCCTCCCGGGAGAAAGTAGTGCCGCATGAGCTTTTCTGGATACGCTTCTCATTGCATAACAGCGGCAGCCTGGGCACACAGCAGGTAATGCTCAAAGTGAACGGCAAAGCGTTTGCGTATAAAAATTGCCTGGTAGACAGCGGTGCAACTATTGCCGACTCTATTCCCTGCCGCCTTTATCAACCCGGCAAAACACAGCTGAGTTTAAATGAAGGCGCAACAATGTCTGTTACTGTTGTCAAGCCGCCGCACCCATACCCGGACAAACCCCAGCTAAGCAATTTTGTGCTGCAGCCGCTTGTTAAAGCAGGCAGCTGGCAGGAGTGTACTTTCTCTATCCGGAATACCGGTGGCGAGGCGCGCAAATTTGATGTGCCGCTGCTCCTCAATGATAGCCTGATCTCCACAGCTAAAGTCCTACTGCAGCCGGGAGAGGAGAAACAATTGTCCCGCAGGTTCCAGGCAACATCTGCGGGATGGTATCAGCTACAGCTTTATAGCGTTCAGCGGCGTTTCCGTGTGTATGATGATCACAAGTCTACATTGCTGCTGGATCTTGAAATGGAAGGTAAAACAGCTGATAAGGTGTATGACCGCTCTGGTTTTTCTAACCATGGTGATATTATACGGACGGACAAACCGGCAGACAGCACAGCAAAGCTGCTGCTGGGCAGCAACTGCTATATAGAGGTGCCTGATGCACGCAGTCTCGATGTAATGGATTCATCTATTACCATGATGGCCTGGGTATATCCTACCGCCCCCGGTGATAACCTGGTAGACCTTTTTACCAAAGGCGATGTACATGTGCTGCAGGTATCCGGTAACCGCTCGCTCACTTTTTTTGCAGGCGGCTGGGGCAGGGGAGATGTAAGTGCCGCATTACCGGCCAACTGGCAAAATCATTGGCACCACATTGCAGGCGTTTGTAACGGCAAAACCCTGGAGCTGTATATTGACGGCCAGTTGAAAGCAAGCGCACACCTGGAGGAATCGGCCAACCTGTCTGTCAGCAACCGTTGGAATATTGGCCGCAACGAAGAATTTCCTTCATCACGCATCTTTAACGGCTACATGGATAAAATAAAAGTATTTGCCGCTCCCTTATCGGCCCCGGATATACTGGAAGCAATGGGTGCACATCCATGAGCCGCGTACCTTAGGTGCTTTTCTTTTTGATAATGGCTTTTAATTGGGAGTGCCAGCTAAGCAGGTTGCCGATGATGAAATAATCTTTGAGATTGTTCTTGATGCTGCTGCGCATCACGCGCACCACCACATCTTTTTTTACTTCCCCGGTTTCTCTTACCCATCCCAGCAGATCCAGCGCAAGTGAGGGCCAGCAGTGCGCCCAGCAGGAACAGGAAATTCCAGTCGTGCAGGGATACCAGGTGCAGTGTCTTCTGTAGTTTAGGGCTGCCCCAGGTGGCGTCAATACTGAGATGCCGCTGGCTGAAGAAGTCTGCCAGGTAACCGCCGATCAGCGGGGCAATGGAAGAAAAGAAAGCGGTGATGATATTCTTGGCAGAAAGGTATACCACCGCGTCTTCCCGTGGCGCCAGCTTTAACCCGATATTGGTGAGAGAAAGATTGATGCCCGAGGTAGAGGCGCCCGTCACCATATGAATGGCTACCAGCAGGATGAGGTTGGCATATAACCGTGAATAAATTCCTACAAAACACCACGCAATGATGCAGGTAATGTATAATGGTGCGGCAATGCTGATGATCGTTTTATTGCTGTACCTGTCTGCAAATATGCCCCATATCCTGATGGTAAGTATACTGCATAGCTGGCTGATGATGGTAAGCCGGATGATATAGGAAAGCGACAATCCCATGCCTTTCAGCATGAATACCATAAAGAAGGGCGTTGCAATGTTGAGCGCAAATACCCAGGCAGAATTAAACACCAGCAGGCTGCGGAAATTAGGATCCTGCAATGGTCGCTTCAGCAGGCGGAATATGTTGTCCTTCGCCATATAGGTTTGCTGTTCCGGCGCCAGCGAAAGGATGAATTCGCCGAACAGCCCGATACAGCCACCGGCAATGAACATGGTAGCATAGGTGGCCAGTTCATATTGCGGATAACGTCTTTTTATATAATCAACTGCTAAGGCTACGGCGAGGCTCAGCACCACGTTCAGCGTTTGCGTATAGCTGCCTCTTCTTGAAAAGTAGGCTCCCATCCGGTTCTCCGGTACCAGGTCTTTTATCCAGGAGTTCCAGCTTGGACCAGCAACAGAGCCGAAAAACTGGTAAAAGAACAGGAAGAAAATGATGAGTTGCACGGAAGAAGCATGTGGTGCAAAAAGCGCTATGCATCCGATGATCAGCAATGGTATACGCGCCAGTACGCCGCATATCACCGCAATGGCGCGGCGGTTGTTGAAGCGCCGCACCAGCCAGACAGAGAACAGCTGAAACAGGTTGGTGAAGGTGGGCAAGCCGGCGAGCAGGCCGATCTGGAAATTGTTAGCCCCCAGCAATAATGCCATGGCTACCAGGAAAGCCCCACTGGTAAGGGTGGTCATTGCCTCTGCAGCAAGTCCATCCCCGATCACCAGCTTTAAGCCGCTTTCCACCTCTGCTGTTGTCAATGTTTTTTTAGGACGTAAGATCATATGCCAGCTTATGGGTTCAGTCGGCAATGATTATACCAAGAGAGGTGGCGCTTCATTTACCGCGCCTGAGAAATGCGATCCCTAAACCGATACACAGTATGATAGCGGAAAGATGCGGATATATCCTGGCAGGTTCATAATCCGGATGAGAGATTACAATGCTCATATCTACCGAGGGAACAATACTACCCAGCAATAAGGTAATGCCCAGCGCCCGCCACTCTTTCATGAGGAGCAGTGCGATGAACAGCAATCCGCTGAAAGTATCCCTTATTGCTTTAATGTAATGGAAAGAAAAATCGCTCCGGGTGTCCAGCTGAATTCCAAATGCGGTTGCTGCCGCTTCCGGTACCAGGAAAAAGCGCAGGCCGATAAATATCAGCATAAGGCCGGAGATGAATGTGAGCCACCAGGTGACAGATCTGAATGTTGTTGTCATTGTACTTGTTTTTGAACAGTACAAAGGTGCGGCGCTGCTCCGCCAATTCCGTTCACCCGGGTTAATAAAGCTCAGGACCGCGATAACCTTTTGCGTATGCGGCTCAGGGATGGCGGTTTTACACCTACATAGGAAGAGATATAGTACTGTGGAATGCGTTGCTGAATATCAGGATAGAGCTCCAGGAACTGCAGGTAGCGTGTCTCTGGCGGGTCGCTGTACATGGAAGCGATCTTCCGTTTAGCATACACAAACAGGTTTTCTGCCATCAGCCGGCCAAATTTATTGCCTTCGGCAATGGTATTGTAAAACGTCTGCAGGTCGTCAAAACTGATCACCAGCAGGCGGGTATCTTCCAGGCATTGAATATTTTCCTCAGAGACAGATCTGTCCAGGAAGCTGGAGTAGTTGCATACAAATTCTCCTTCCCGGCCAAATTCGCCGGTAAGCTCCTGGCCGTCTTTATTGATAAAATACCTGACCAGTCCTTGCTGAATGAAACCTACGTATTTACAGACACCGCCTTCCTGCAGAAAATATTCGCCTTTCAGCAATTGCTTTTCCTTGAAGAGTACAGCTACCTGCTGTTCTTCTGCTGCACTGAGTTTAATAAACTGCTTAATGGTCTGGATCAGTTTTTCCATGATGTTATTTCGGATGGTTCAATAAAGCAATAAGATCTGTTTTGCTGAGTGATTTCAGCATGGTGCTGTCAGTCTTCACCAGCTCGTTCACCAGTTCTTTTTTGGAGGCCTGCAACTGCTGTATCTTTTCTTCAATGGTATTCTGGCAGATCAGCCTGACCGCAACTACGTGTTTATCCTGGCCTATACGGTGACAGCGGTCAATAGCCTGGTTTTCCACCGCCGGATTCCACCAGGGGTCTACAATATAAACATAATCGGCAGCGGTGAGATTAAGCCCTGTGCCGCCAGCTTTGAGGCTGATCAGGAACACGCGTACCTCGTCATTAGCCTGGAAATTTGTAACTACACTTTCCCTGTCGCGCGTGCTGCCGGTAAGATAAGCAAAGGGAATATGTTTGGTGTGCAGCGCTTTGCCAACCAGGTTCAGCATGCTTACAAACTGGGAGAAGATTAGTATTTTATGCTGTTTGGATTTAGTGCTGATCTGTTCCAGCAGCACATCTGTTTTTATGGAGGCTTCACTGTAAGCGCTGCCGTCATTGAGCAGCAGTGGTGAATTGCAGATCTGCCGCAAACGGGTAATGCCCTTTAATACGTGCATGGGATTCTTCTTCAGCTCATCTTCAGGGCAGTATTCAATGTATTCCCTTAATTCTTTTTCACGGGCATCGTATATTTTGCGCTGTTCTTCCTGCATCTCGCAGTAGATGGTCATCTCCGTCTTGTCAGGTAGTTCTGCAGCCACTTGTTGCTTGGTACGCCGTAGTACAAAAGGGTGGATCTTTTTTTGCAGTTCGGCTGCACGCTTGCTGTCCTTGAACTTTTCGATCGGTACCGCAAAGGTATCCCTGAACCATTGTTTACTGCCCAGCAGGCCCGGACATGCAAAAGAGAGCTGGCCATACAGGTCAAAAGTGCTGTTCTCAACCGGGGTGCCGGTAATAACGATCCGGTTGCGCGAGTGCAATAAGCGCACGGCCCTGTATCGCTGGGAAGAAGGGTTCTTGATGTTCTGGGACTCATCCAGGAACACGTAATTGAAGGTGTATTTGCGCAGAAAAGAGATGTCGGTCAGCAAGGTGCCGTAAGAAGAAAGAATGATCTCAAAATCGTCAAAATAGCGGGTATCTTTCACCCTGTCTGCCCCGTAAAGCGTGAGCATATTGAGGCCGGGCGCAAATTTGCGGACCTCGTTCTGCCAGTTGTGGATCAGGGAGGTGGGCACAACGATCAGGTTGGTATTCCTGACCTTTTTGTTGCGTTGCGAAAGAATAAAGGCGATCACCTGTAAGGATTTACCCAGGCCCATATCGTCTGCCAGGCATCCGCCAAAGTTGAACTCATCCAGGAAATTCATCCAGTTCAGTCCTTCACGCTGGTATGGGCGCAGCATGCCTTCCAGTCCGGGCGGCACAGGTACTTCCCGGATAGATTCAAAGCCTGCAAACCGGGAGTGGTATACGCTGAGCTCATGCAGTACATCAGGCGACAACATTTCCCGGTCATATAGCTCCTCTATAGCGGAATAGTTGATCTTATGGGTGCGCAGCAGTTCATCTTCCACTTCGCCTGCCTGGAAAAAGCCGGCCATCTTTTCCAGCCATGCTGCCGGCAATATGCCCAGGGTGCCATCATCCAGCTGTACAAAACGGCTTTTGTTGACCACTGCCCGCTGCAGCTGTTTTATACTGGCTCTTCTTCTGCCATAGCGCGCATCAATCCTGGTATTGAACCAGTTGACGCCGCTGGTAACCTCGATGCTTATACGCACCTTATGCGGGTTCAGCCGGTTGCCCTTGATCTCGTTAAAGCCCAGTACTGTAATGTCCTGCTGGTACCACTCATCAAAGGCCTGGAGGAACCATTCTTCCTGCAGGAAACGTTCTTTGTGCAGGTAAAAATAGGACTGTCCATCCTGCAGCTGTTCTTCGAAATAAGGATGCTGCCGTATGAGCAAAGCGGTGAAAGCAATTTCTGCGGCATCATTGCGTTTTACGGCAAACTCTTTTCCTTTTGCATCCACACCAGATACCTGCCGTTTACTGAGCACGGGGATCTCTACTGGGCCGTATCGCATCACGGGGTTGATCATCACAAAACCGCCCAGTTCAGACAGGTAGATGATCCTTTCGGGCGGCCCGTTAAAACCATGTTTTGCCGCCAGGTCAGGGGAAGCGGGCGGCAGGTAGGAATAGTTGATCTGTACCTTGTTCTCCAGGCGGGAAAGAATGTTACGCTTCAGCGCAGGATAGCCCGTTTCGTGAATGCTCACAGTGCCGGTTTGTTTCCTGAAAAAGTCGATAATATCCAGCAGGTGCAGATCTTTCACCAGCAGCAGGGCGCCTTCAAGGAGGATGAAATAGGAGTACCGCAGCTGCAGCGATTGCAGGGGCAGTCTGCTGCCGCCTATATGCAGATGGCCTTCCAGCTCATAGAAAGGGTCCTGCTGACGTTACGGTAAGGGATATAGGGTGTTTTAAGGCGCTGACCCTTACCGGCACCAGGGACGAAACGGAAACATGTTCGGAGACATCGCTGTTATGGTAGTAAAAAGGCAGCTGCAGGGGATTGGCGATAATGGCCTGCAGGCTTTCAATGTCCGTTGCCGTGCGTTTACCGCCTTCCGGCTGCTGAAAACGGGTGATCGCTGTAAAGAAGCGTATCTGCCGGGGATCATCCAGTGCCCAGATATAATCCACGGGCTGCAGCAGTGTGAGGGGGTGCTTTATCTTCCCGTCTTTGGTAGCAGCGGCTTCATAGAGCTCAATATGCAGGTGTTTGTAGTATTTATGTTGCCGGATCACTATGCAACGAACCGTGTCAGGCGACCAGGCAGCGCCGCGGGGAAGGGCAGGGCCTGCATTGCTGAACAGCGCTTCCTGCAGCGCGCCAAAACTGTCTCTTGTAATGGGCAGCAGTCCGGGGATAGCGGGCCGTATCACCGCTTTTTTGTTCTGCAGTTCCACCTGGAAGTAAGCCGCGGGTTCCGGCGCATTTTCCAGCCCGTAATCTGCAGCGGCTTTTCTGATCCTCTCGTTCCGCAGCTTATCGTCAAAGAATATCCGCAGCTCGTTGCGGTTCACAAGATTGTACAGCACCTGTGCCTGGTGCTGGCACAGCCGTTCTGCTGCTGCGTTGCACTGGCATGAGAGACGCAGACGCTGCTCCTGCAACGCTACCCTTACCGCAGGAAATCCTTCCGGGAAAATGAAGGTGGCCTCATTTACCGTAATGTGCCCGGGTACTAACTCCATGAACCCTTTTGCCCCGGTATCAATGGCCGCTGCGCTGTGTTTCAGGATAATGCTGTTGCTCAGCCCCGGGCCATCAATACCTTCCAGAACATACTCGTTTGCCAATGGTGTGATTTTTACCGGGGCAAGTTACAGATTGTGGATGTAAGAGAGCATGAATCCTGCTGAAAATCGGCGGGCCACGGTATTTACGGGGTTTCCTAGCAACAGGTTGTCTTCGTCCGGCTGATCAAAATTAACATCCTGCGGATAGGCGCCGGTATGGCCATACGCCAGCAGGAAGCCGGTCCTGAAATTGAATTTCTGTCTTTTGAAGTTGGCGCCCAGCGCCAGGTGATAATTGTTCCAGTGCGCGGTAAAAGCTTCATAGCCGGTCAGGTTTTCAAACTCGCCAGAATCGGCATAGCTCATGTCGCTTCTTACAGCGCAGTAGGCCGTAATATTGGGCTTCAGTACATAGCTGATGCCCAGGGCAAAATTAATAACGGAGGTGCGGGCGTCGTGCAGGCGGATCAGTGAGGTGGTTAATGTGCGGTTATCGCCGGTATCCGGCCGTACAAAGGCTTCGTTGCGGGGCGTAAGGATGTTATAGTCCTTTATCCGCAGAAAATATTCTGTTGCAAAGTACAACTGCCCTCTGCCATAGTCGTAAGCGTAGCCTGCTGCAATGCTGAGCGGCATTTTCCACCTGGCTTTCAGGCTTTCCTGCCGGGTGCTGGCCATAAAGTCGTAAAATACCCCTGAATAAGCTTCCCGGATGTTGCTAAGCATATAGTCACTCACAATGCTGCCACGGCCCCACAAATGCACCAGCGGCGAAGTGAGCATGAGCCCGAGATGATGCCGGCCGGCGCTATATGCCAGTCCTGCTTTGAACCGGAGCCCCACATGCACATAGTTGGCCAGGTAGTAAGCCTCGCTGCTGACCAGCGGTAGTGAAGAACTGTCTATATCGCGGTTGGCCAGGGCCCGGCCATTGGTGTTTACATTGTAACGCTGCTGGTGTATGGCCGCTTCCATGGAGAAGCCGGCAGACAGCCGGGGAGAAAGCCGGAAGCCTGTTCCCAGCAGGGCGGAGGTTTCGCTTACCCGGTTCTCTATTACATAGTCGCCCACAAAGTACTCGGTACCCGGACTGTAACTGTCGTCCAGTACGTTTATCTTTTCATCCCGCCGCTGGGAGCTCTGAAAGCGTATGCCCGGCGCATTGATCAGTGCGTAGGCAATTACCACCGGCGCTTTTTTCCCAAAGGAAATACTACCCGACAGCATCTGGGGAATAATGCGTACGGACTGTGAGCGGAGGTGCCTGCCCGTGCCCGCCCCGTTCCTGATTTTGATGGATTCCAGGTTGTAAATGTTGGCACTGATGGAGCTGATGGCGAGCCTGTCCTTGTTTGAAAGGCTTAGCAGGGCTAGGATTATAGAACAGCACGCCGCTGTCGCGGTTACTGGCGATCACCGATCCGGGTGTAAGAAAAACACCAGGGCCATAGTTATTGGACCAGTAATGCGCATCCTGCGCGGAGGCGGGTTGCCATAGCAAAAGCAGAACGGGTAGGAGTAGTAGAGTACACCGCATACAACAAGTATTAAATGATGTTGATAGTTAACGCATTAGCTATAAGAAAGGTTTAAACAATATTGGGCTGCTGCTGTTATAAAGATGAGGCACAGCACTATGATGATCAGATTTCTTTTTTTGGGGGCCCTGTTTTGTTATGCCCTTTGCCTGCAGGCACAGAACCTTTCCTTTACCGCGCCCGTTAATTTTTTGCCGCAGGCGGCTACAGATAAAGCAATTGACATCACCAGCTATCATGGCGGATACTTTGTAGCCTGGAAGGAGAGCGGCCCCAATGGCGCTATCAACGTCAGCTTCCTGGGCAGGCGGCATGATACTGCCTTTGTACAAACCCAGGTGAAGATCCCAAACAGCAGCAGCAACTTTGCACCGGTGCTGCAGGTGATGAATGACCGGCTCTATCTCTTGTGGATCAGCGCTAATGGCGGTCTGCACTACGTGATCAGTAATTCCGATACGGGCTTTAACGCGGAAAATATCTTTGTACAGCGGCTGGACGGTCCCTGGTCATTGTCTTACGGCCTCAGTACCACCGTGGTACATGGCCAGCTGATGCTGGTGTCTCATGCTGCTAACAGGAGCACGCTGGTATATGCCATCCTCGAACCGGAGCAGAACGGCACTTTTAAAACAGCCAGCGTGGAAGAGATCTACAATGTCAAAGCGGCCGACTACCCCTTTGTTGTCAGCCTTACGGATACGGACGTACGGCTGTGCTGGCGGGGGTATAAAGGGCAGGATATCTACTATGCCGATTATAACGTGCACGACGCCAGCTGGAAGGACCCCGTTCGCCTGGAAGACGCCGAAACCGGCGCTGCGCCCGCACTCTATCATGTGTGGAACTCCCGGCACCTCTTCTATATCTGGAAAGGCCCAAAGAACGATAACCGGATATACTACACTACGGCGGCAGACGGTATAAGGCCCGGCGAACAGAAAGTACTGCCGGCCTACTTTAGCACCGGTAACCCGGTAGCGGTGTGTGAGCTGGACAGCAACAATTTCATTATGGCTTATACCGGCGCAGATAACCGTTTTTATCTCAGCTATTTTGCCAGCTATGATCCCGCCTCCTGGATGCAGGACCTGTTTCATCCCCACCGGGCAGATCTCAGCCTGAAAGATATCGTTATCCCCGGCTCGCATGATGCAGGGATGTCGGTGCTTAGCGGCACCGGCGGACAAATGAAAGACGCCATCAACAGCTGTAATACCCTTACACAGCGCCTGCCCATCAGGTCCCAGCTGGAGGAGGGCATCCGGATGTTCGACCTGCGGATAGGGAAATTTGCTAATGCACTGTATACCAAACATGCACAGTCAGATTGCGATGCGGATGCCGTAGGCGCCGGCTATGGTGAAAAATTTTCCGACGTGCTGGATGGCTTGCGCAGCTTCCTGGAGGAGCACAAAATGGAAACGGTTATCCTGAATTTCAGTCATTTCTGCGATGCAGACGTTCCTACCGCTTCCATTGCAGATACGCTGGTCGCCTCGCTGGGCGGGCATCTTTTCAGCCATTCCGCCAGAAAGCTGGCGGAACTTCAACTGAAAGACCTGGCGGGGAAGGTGATCGTGGTGTTTGAGCAGCGTGCCTACCATAACGGCACTATCGATTCCTGCACCATTGCAGACGCTTCCGGGGCCTTTATCAACTACCGCCGTAAATATGCCGCTACCAACGATATGCAGAAACTGCTGGCCGCCCAGCTGGCTTTTTTCAACAGTATGAAGGATGGGGTGAGTGATAACGACCTGGTACGGCTGGACTGGCAGCTGACCCAAAGCGGGCAGGAGGCTGCCCTGATCTGTAACGGCTACCGGCCGGACAAGACGGGGGCCCTGGTAAGCGGCGTTATCCTCCTGGCCAATGCCCTTAAAAAGAACGAAACCATCCTGGACCTCTCCGCCAAAGGCAACCGGCTGATGCTACCCACCCTCAGCGAATGGATCGCCAATGGCACCATTAACCCCCGCAATAAGCCCAACATCCTCTACGTAGACGTAGCCGGCAGCTGGATCACCGACTACTGCATTGACTTGAATAATAGCCGCTTATACAGGAGAGACTAGAAGGTTTGAGGTTTGACGTTTCAGGTTTGAAGTTTGTTAGAAGTGAGAGGTTCAGGACAAGTGAGTTGAGCTGGCATATTTCCTCATGAACCTGGAACCTTCAACAAACGTCAAACCTCGAACTTTCAAACTTTTAAACTTTCTTTAGCTGTTCTGATATTAAACCTTCCCTTCCCGCCACCATCTAAATCACCAAAAGCAAATATTTAACGCCAGTCAGCAATAAAACTTTAAACAGATGAAACGGAGATTATTGATACTGGGTGCGCTTATAGCCTTCATAAGCACATTTTCAGCAGGCAGCGTGTCAGCCCAGCGGCGTGCCGGCGTAGGCGGGCATTTTTACGGAGGCGGGACAAGGGTAGGCGTTGGCGCCCATTTCGGGGGAGGACATTACTATCGTCCCCGGGTGGTACACTATTATCCAAGGCCTTATGTAAGGGCATACTATCCATACTATTACCCCATCGGTTTCCGGCTGGGAGTACTGCCATACGGCTTTATTACCCTGGGAACAGCCTGGGGGCCGTATTACTACTACGATGGTACTTTTTACCGGCCTTCCAGCGATAACAAGGAGTATGAAGTGGCCGAACCGCCGGTAGGCGCAGATGTGCCCAATTTGCCGTCCGGCGCCCAAGAGGTGACTATCGACGGTAATACCTACTATGAGTATAATGGCACCTTCTACCAGGAAGTGATCAAACAAAATCAGCGCCGTTACGCTATTGTAGGTAAAGACGGGCAGCTGAACATAGGCGGAGATGAGCACGCGCCGGCTGCCAACGCCCCCTCAGATGAAGGGGTGATACCTGCGCTGCCGCAGAACAGCCGTAAAGTAGAGATCAATGGCCAGACCCTGTATGTATCACCTGACGGTATGTATTACCAGGAAGAAAGGGATGCAGACCACAATGTTACCGGTTACAGGATCGTAGGTAAGGAATCTGCTGATTAACAGGCTTGTAACTGTAACGTATATCTGCAGGAGATGTTTTGTCAAAATGATAAAGCGTCTCCTGTTTTTATATGGATAAGTGACTGATCTATCGCAGATAACTATACGGATTTCGGTAAAATAACTGTCCCCCAGGAATGGGGGACGGGGCTGATAACTATCCTATGAAAACTTGCTTTCGCAAGCTAATCCTGTTAGTTTTGAGTTATAGAGAGTACGTTATTTTTTGTTATTGTTTTGTTATTCTTCAATAGAATTTCGTTCAGGGCTTCGCGGTCTTTAATTTTGGTTGTTTTGCAAATTTGAGAAAGTACGGTCAGTGAGTGGAGGTTTTTTTAGAAAAACCCCGTAAAATGAGTGTATGTACCCATTTTTGGGAGCTAGTACCTAATTCATATAGTGCTATTTTGGGGGTTAGTACCTATTTTAAGCAAGACTGTGCTTTTATCGTTTATTGATGCCCGTTATCTTGCGTCATATTTACGTATGAAGGACATGTACATCCCGGGCTTGATGTAAACCATTGTATAACAAAAATTTAAAATTATTTGGCGCATTTATCCCTTGTCTGCGAACAAACTTGCGAACAAACTATGGTGAAAAAATCTAAACCGCCGTTGGCGTTAACATCAAATTCATGTGTAGTAAGGTAGCCGAACGCTCCCCTGATCCGGCCTATGCAGAATTGTACAAACATATTGTCTGATGAATGAAGTCTCTCGTAAAATATTACTGGTAGACGGGAGTCATTCATTCATTCATCAAGTAACCCAGCTGCTGGAGCTGCAGGACTATAAAGTCCTCTCAGCGCAGTCCGCAGAGGAGGGATTGCAGATCTGTGTGGAGCAGTTGCCTGATCTGATCATTTGTGGCGCTACTCTGCGTGACACAGGAGGCCATCATTTTCTGATGGCCCTGCGTGATGATCAGCGTGTGGCGCATATTCCGCTGATCTTCATCGGCCTCCGGGAGAACCGTGAGGATATGCGCATGGCAATGAACCTGGGAGCAGATGATTATATGGTGCAACCTTTCAAACGGCAGGACCTGCTGTCGGGTGTGCGGGCACGGCTCACCCGTTTTGCCATTTTCAGAGGCGAACGCCAGGTGTTCGAGCCTGAACAGGACGATGGCATGCCTCCCTCTCTGCAGGAGAAATATCACCTCTCTAAAACGGAAATACGCATCCTTAAACTGATCGCTGAAGGAAAGAACACTAAAGAGATAGCCGCAGAATTATATGTCAGTAGTAAAACCATCGAGAACCACCGTTACAATATCGCCCGCAAACTCGGGCTAAGCGGTCGCAACGCCCTTACCGAATATGTGATAAAAAATATTATTCAACGTTACAGAAATAGCTGATCCCCAATATATTCTTCTCGCATATAAGACTAATTTTGATATTTTACCTCATTTATATTATTTTATTTAATAATTATTTCTAATTTTATATATTAAATATAGAGCTATTTTGAGCCGGGTTTAAAACCAGGGAGTCCTATTTATATGTATTACAATAAGTTATGGCTTTGGCAATAGCTTATCTGTTACGCTGTTACCTATGAGTGCTATTCGTTATCGATCCTTATGCTGCACAATCGCTGCCTTTTTAATGGCAGCAGGTCAGTTGTTTGCCCTGGAACCTTCCGGGAAGAAAGACAGAAAAGGCACAATGGCGGAAACTATCAGCCTGGCCAACCCCGGTAATGCTACTGAGGGCGGTATTTATGGCGGCGTTGATGTAGTGGTATCCGGCCCCGCCGCCACGGAAGATATCAGCATTACATTTACAGTAACGGGTAAAGCCCTGGTGGGCACCGACTACTATAGTACCGGCTGGACCGGCAGTACCACCATCTTTGCCGGAACAAAATATACCCGCCTGCAACTGCAGGCTATAAACGACGACCTGGTAGAAGGGGATGAAGATGTGATTGTGACCATTACCGGCGCCACCGGCCTGAGTGGTGGCACCTATGATATATCCACCACCAATGGAGCACAAACCCTGCAGATCATTGATGATGACAATATCATTTCTGCTTACGGTACCGGGTTGCAGGCGGCAGAGCCCAGTTCTCCCATTACCGTTAAATTTGCCCTGCCGGCCAATGTTATTGCAGACGAAGATATAACGCTAACCTATTCCGCCAACGGTACTACCGCCCAGGCAAGCGATTTCGAAACGCCTTCCGGCACCATCATACTGCCTGCAGGATCAAACAGTGTAGTACTGACCATACCTATAGTGGATGACAAGATCATTGAAGGAAATGAAACGGTGATGGTTTCGCTGACAAGTGCCACTGCTGCCACCTTTAACGTAAGGCTCTCGGAAAGCGCGTCTGTAAACTGCTCCATACTGGATGATGACTCCGAACTCAGTATCAGTGTGGGCGGCACCATCAACGGCAAAGAATTCCCGAACTCTCCCGGCCGCTTTACTATCACACTGCCTCCCGGTGTAACTACCAGCAATATCATTACCGTAAAATATACTGTAACGGGCACCGCAACCAGTGGCCTGGATTTTAACCCACTAAGCGGTACCGCGTTTATATCCGCCTCAAAAAGCAGTACCAACGTAATTATAACCGTGATCGATGACAAGGTGATCGAGGACCTGGAAAATGTGGTGATCACACTGGTCAGCGGCTCTTCAAATGACCTGCCCACCTTTGCCATCAGTCCTACCAATGGTACCACCACTGTAACGATAACGGATGACGATAACGTGGATGCCAACCGCCAGCTCAACGCTATCCGGGTGGAGCACGGCGCTGAATCTGGCAACGATGGCAGCTTTAAACTGGCACTGCCTGCACCCTATACATACAGACAGGACATCACCGTCAACTATACGGTGAGCGGAACTGCCACGCCAGGTACGGACTATATTCCCTTATCCGGAACAGCTACCCTTGTAGCCGGGCAAAACAGTGTGCTGGTAGCCGTACCGGTATTGAACGACGCCCTTATTGAAGGCGATGAGAGTGTAGTGATTACCCCACAGGACATTACTATTGATACAGACCTCTTTACTGGCGGTGCCACAGACACCGTAATGATCATAGATGATGACGATGATAATCTTATTGTAGGTGTCAGCACTATCGATCGCGAAGCCAGCGAAACCGGCGATACCGCTGCTTTCAAGGTGAGCCTGCCTAACGGTACGGCAGCATCTGCACCGGTTACAGTGGATTATACCATTACCGGCACCGCAGCAAATGGTACTGATTATGTTTCCCTGCCCGGTACTATTATAATACCGGCAGACAGCAACAGCGTTTACATCCCCGTAAGCGTACTGGATGATAACCTGGTGGAAGGCGATGAAAAAGTGATCATCACACTTACCGGTGTGACCTCTACATTGCCGTTTAAAATAGATACGAATGCCGATACTGCATCTGTCAATATCCATGATGACGACAACATCGATATGGACATCGTTGTAGGTGCCAGCATTCGCAACGCTGCAGAACCCGGCACCGCAGGGGAGTTCACTATTGGCTTGGCTTCCGGTAAAGTGACCACTGAAGATGTAACCGTTACCTATCATACCGCAGGTACTGCGGTAAGCGGAACAGACTACACCGCGCTCTCCGGTACCACCGTTATACCGGCCGGCAGCAGCAGCATAGCAGTAAGCGTGCCTGTAACAGACGACGATCTGGTGGAAGGCGATGAAACCGTGATATTAATAATGGACAATGTTACTTCTGCCTTACCTTTTGTAGCCGGCGCCATTAAACAGGATACCATTATTATTAATGACGATGATGATGAGAATATGAACGTGGTGATCACTGCCACCAAAGACCAGGCAAGTGAGCCCGGCACCAACGGCGAATTTACCGTAAGCCTCGCATCCGGTAAAACTACCCTGGTGCCCATCACCGTTACCTATACCGTAAGCGGTACCGCCACTGCGGGCACAGATTATACCACCCTCTCCGGTACCGTAACCATTCCGGCTAACAGCTCCGGCATCAGCTTCCCTGTTCCCGTGCGGAATGATACCATTGCGGAATCTGCAGAAACAGTGATCGTTGAGCTGAACACCGTTACCGCTACCATGCCTTTCGTTAAAGGTGTGCCGGATAAAGATACCGTTACCATCCTGGATGATGATACAGAACAGCTGGTGATCGAGGCCAGCGACGCCATTGCAGGCGAACCTGCTGAAAATGGCCAGTTCACTATACGTATAGTTTCCGGAGCGCTGGCAACTGCCGATATTACTATCGACCTGGAAGTGACCGGCACCGCAACCAACGGTACTGACTATGTTACCATCCCGGCCAGTGTAGTGCTTCCGGCAGGCAACAGCAGCATTACTGTACCGGTGACCGTGATCGATGACGATATCGTGGAAGGCAATGAGACGGTGGCGGTAAAATTAATGAACCTTACATCTGCGGTGCTATACAGCATCGGCGGCAATAACCTGGATACGGTGCGTATCACGGACGAAGATGACGACAACCTGAGACTGGAAGTAGTGGCTTCCAAAGACGACGCGGCAGAACCGGGTACTGATCCCGGCAATGAAGGCGAGTTCACCATCCGTCTTGAATCCGGCAAAGTACCCACGCAGGACATTACCATAGATTACACAATGGGTGGCTCTGCGATCAATGGAACCGACTACCAGCTGATTCCCACCACCGCCGTTATACCGGCCGGCAGCTCCGGCGTCAGGATACCGATAAGGGTGGAAGACGATCCTAAGCCGGAAGGCATGGAAACCATCATCATGACCATGACCAACGTCAGCGGCGGCGGCATGCCTTTCTCCATCGGTTCCAGGGCAGCTGCTACGGTAAACATTTTCGATAACGATACCGTGCTCACCTCTGCCTGGATGAGTGACAGCCATGATCGTCCCCTGGTAAGTCCGGGCGACCGTATCACGTATGTAATCCATGTTTCCAACGGCAGTGATACAGACTATACGAACGTAGTGATAAGAGACCGCGTGCCTATGCATACCGTGTTCGTACTGGCAGAAGGGGGTATCCGTCCGGATGCCAGCGGCCTGCTGACCTGGGTAATACCCATGGTGGCCAGGGGCACCACCACCACCCTGGAATTACGTGTAACAGTGGCCAGCGATCTTACCGGAGTAGACAGCATTATAAATAATGCCACTATTGATTTTGGCGATGCACTGGGCGAACAGCGCGTACACCCGGCAGACCCGCTGGATCCCAACCAGCCTTTGCTGACCTCCGGGCCGAATGATCCGGCCAGTGTGGTGCTGGTGAATAAATCGGTCGGGCTCGTGGCCTGGAAAACAGTCGCTACACAAAACAATACACCGGCCGTAAAACCGGGAGAAGAACTGACCTATACGATCATCGTGCGCAATACCGGCGGTATCCCGCTCACAGATGTATCTATCATAGATACCATCCCGGCAAATACCGCGTATAAGAGCAATCCTTCCTGGGGCATTTACGATCCGCTTTCCAATGCCATCAGCTGGAACATTCCCAGCCTGGCAGTAGGGGAGAGAGATACGGTGAGCTTCGTAGTGCAGGTAGCGGCAGACCTGGCCGGTGTTACGGACATCAGCAACCAGGCCACCGTAAGCGTTCCGGACTCCACTACCCGTACTATTCCCTGTGAACCCGGCAGCGTTGGCTGCAACGGCTTACCGGCTTTCACCAGCGTACCTGTTGAGCAGGTAACGGGGCCACCGGTGGAACTGGTATTCCCGAACGTGTTCACACCTAACGGCGACGGCCTGAACGAGTACTTTAAAATTGGCGGACTGGAAAGCTATACCGGCGCGGAACTGTATATATACAACCGCTGGGGCAACCAGGTATATGCTTCGAAAGATTATAAGAACGATTGGAACGGCAACGGCCTGAACGAAGGGACTTATTACTATTTGCTACGTGTAAAAACATCTTCTGAGGAAACGAAATCAATTAAAGGATGGGTGCAAATACTGAGATAGTGAACGGGCATGCAAGGCCTGGCAGAAAATTCCTGCATGGGGTTTACCTGTGTATGATACTGATGGGTATTGGCTTCAGCAGTAAAGCGCAGCAGAATATTCAGTTCAGCCAGTACATCTTTAATGAGCTGACCATCAATCCCGCCTATGCCGGTAATAAGGAAGACTGGAACCTGAATGCCAGCTACCGCCAGCAATGGTCTGGTATACCGGGCGCTCCCCGTACGGGCAGCATATCGGTAGATGGTCTTATCCGCGGGGATGAAAACGACCGGAGGGTAGGTGTTGGCGTACAGGCCATGATGGATAAGCTGGGCCCGCAAAGCGCCGTATCGCTATACGGCTCTTATGCCTACCGCATTCCGATGGATGAGGAAGGCCTCAGCCGTTTCAGCCTGGGTATTGGTATTGGCGCCACTCAGTACAAGATAGACCCTACCACCTTTCAGTATACAGATCAGAACGATGTGGCCATCCCGGTGGCGGCAGCTGCCTCCATCGCACCGGATGCCCGTTTCGGCCTGTACTATTACAACCCTAACTTCTATTTCGGCTTGTCTGTAATGGACCTGCTGTCCTCCTATACCAATACCAGCTATTCATGGAAAGGTTATAAATTTGAGACCATCAAGAAGGCGCCGCACGTTTACCTGTCAGGCGGTACCATCTTCACCTTCTCTGATAACTTTAAGCTGAAACCCTCCCTGATGATAAAGTCAGACATGAAGGGACCGATCAACATCGACTTTAATTCTTTCCTTATCATCGCAGAAAAGATATGGGTTGGCGGTTCCTACAGAACTACCAGCAATGCCAGTATCATGGGGGTGCTTAATGCGCCGAAGTTCAGACTGGGTTATTCTTATGACCTGAATATGAGTAACCTGGCGGGCGCCGGCCCTTCGCATGAGATCTCCCTGGGTATCCTGTTCCCTTCGGGCAGGAACGAAGATGCCGATCCCAGGTACTTTTAGGGCTTATTTCTTCATGTATTTCCAGTTCCGGGGCTTGCCCGCTGCCATCCAGGAAATGGCCGTTTCCAGCCTTTTCAGGCGGGTATCTGCTGTTTTGGCGTCTGTCAGCCATTCCAGGTATGCTTTTTTGTTGCTGTAGCTGAAATCAGCAAATGTTTTCGCGGCCGCTTTATTCTTTGCCAATTCCTTTTCCAGGTAATCAGGCACTTCCAGTGCATCCTGCGTTTTAGGTGTCCTGGCAGGCGCTTTTACGCCTTGTTCGTTCAGGGCGGCCGCTTCCCTGATGTAGGCCAGCAATAGCTTGTCTGCAGGCAGGTCTTCCATGCGCCTGATCTGACCTAAATGACCCATGGCCGATTTTTCCGCCTGCTGCAGCAGGCCCTTCGGATCTTTCATCATAGCTGCTTTCCAGAACCCGAAAGCGCAGTGTTGTTTAAAAGCGGCCATATTGCATAATGGCCCTTTATACTCAAAAAAGGGCATGCCCCATTTAATCGTCTCGGTAACTTCGGGCGCAGCCTGGTGAATCAGCTCCCGGATATGCTGGAGGATGGCTTGCGCAAATGGGGCGGACTTTGCGATATACGCGTCTATGCGTTTGTCAGTGTGCTCCATCAGGTAATAGTTTAAGCTCATCAAATGTAAAACTTCGCCTTCATTAACATCTGATTAATAATCTGTTTCTTTTTCAGGCCGTAGATTTATAGCGACACGCTGAAGAACTTTTATAGTCAGATGTTTCACTTGTATTGGAAAATCAAACCGCTTAGTCCTGAGCGGTTTTTTTATGCATGGCTTTTGAATTGTCGGTATGACAATTGTGGAGTAAAGGACGTTACTATCACCTCAAAAAGCCACATTATGAAAACACTATTTAGCCTCTTCCTGGCTGCAGCACCCTTTTTTTTCTGCACCTGCGGGGATACGGAGTTGCCCGAACCGCAATTGTCTAAAGCCCTTGGAACGGCCAAGGATCAGTTTGAAACCATTATGGCAGATACCTGGGAAACCGTACTGGATGGCAATACATTTAACAACTACACCGCATTTGAGGAGGCCTGGAACTACCTCTATCCCTGGGGCACAGATCATAACGGAAGCGCCAGGATGTATGGCAGCGCTGCAGATCATAACCATATCTACCTCGAGAACGGGGTATTAACGGAAAAGGCCGTACGCATCAACTGGGACGAAGGCAACAGCAGCCATGATCCCTGGCTGCCCATCCGTTACCATTCCGGCGCCGTACATGCCAAAACCCATGTGCTGGTTAACGACCAGTTTCCCAACTGGGAGGTGAAAGGCGATTTCCAGGCGCCTTCGGTAAAAGGATCCTGGCCGGCATTCTGGCTGACCGGCGTGAACAGCTGGCCCCCGGAAAGCGACATCCTGGAATTTAAAGGAGACGCCAATAATTGGCAGAACACTTTCCGTACCCCTACAGATCTTACCAGCACCATTACCCCCGTATCGTTCTCCCGGCAGCTGGCATAATTACCGTGTATGGATCACCAGGGTGAACGATACGGACGTGGACATCCATTATTATATAGACGGCGAATGGAAAGCCGTACACCGCGGTAATTTTGTTGGCAAGCCCATGTACGTGATCATCAACCTGCAGATGGAGGGCTCCAGCGGGGGGCCGGGCCCCACAGCCGACACCTATTTCCGGGCCAGGAACATCTATATCGGCCGCACACGTTCGTACTGAAGCCGCTTTCCTGTTGTTCAGGTTGCTGATGTCCGGCATGATTTTTTCCGCAAAAACGATATTGGTGAATTTTTTTTATGCTGGAATCAGAATCTGAAATGGACACAACCAATCCTGTAATAACCGAAAGCGAGCACCGATACCGTCAGATCATCCAGGGACTACCGGCCGCTTTTTACACCTGTGACCCCAAAGGAAGGATTAAGTCGTACAATGAAGCAGCCGCAGCTTTATGGGGCAGACAACCCCAGATCGGGAAAGATCTGTGGTGCGGTTCGTGGAAAATTTACCGCACAGACGGCTCATTGCTTCCTCCGGAGCAGTACCCGATGGCGATCGCCGTCCGGGAAGGGAAACCATTATTGGGAGAGGAGATCGTAATTGAACATCCCGATGGTGCACGACGACATATCTTGACCAATCCGCAGCCAATCTTCGATGCCGCCGGTAATATAGTGGAAGCCATCAATATGCTGGTAGATATTACTGCGCACCGCAAAGCGGAAGAAGCCCTGCGCCAGAACGAAGAACGTTATCGTACTATGCTGGAAAAGGAAGTGGAGGAAAGGATGAATGAGCTGCGGCGCGTCAATTCCGATCTGGCCAAATCCAATAACGATCTGGAACAGTTTGCCTACGTAGCCAGCCATGATCTGCAGGAGCCCTTGCGGAAGATCAGGATCTTTGCCGGTATGGTGGAAGAACTGATAGACGATCCCGAAAAGGCCCGCCACTACCTGGGAAAGATCTGCGCCTCTTCAGAACGCATGATGACCCTCATCCAGGACCTGCTTAACTTTTCAAAATTGAACCGCACCGGTCAGCCCCTGGAGGAAGTGAACCTGAATATGGTCTTGCAGCACGTTCTCAATGACCTGGAACTGGTGATCCAGGAGAAACAGGCCGTAGTTACCAGCCAGGACCTGCCCATGATCAAGGGAGAGCCCTTGCAGCTGTACCAGCTTTTCTATAATATCATCAACAACTCCCTGAAGTTCTCTAACCCGCATGTACCGCCGCATATAGCGATCAGCACCAAGGTACTGTTGCCCGAAGAAGTCAGCATCCACCCCGGCCTTGATCCATCGCTGGAATATGTGGAAGTATTGCTGAAGGATAACGGTATTGGCTTTGCGCAGCAGCATGCAGAACAGATCTTCACCATCTTTCAGCGCCTGAACGACCACCAGGCTTTTACCGGTACCGGTATCGGACTGGCCCTTTGTAAAAAGATCGTATCCAATCACCATGGCCATATTTACGCGGTGTCCAAAGTGGCGGCAGGCGCCGCCTTTTATGTAGTGCTTCCCCGTTCACTACCAGACTGATACCGTCACCTGCACTGCTCCAGTGAATTTCACACAAAGGTTTTATGTATTATTACTGATGATTCTATACTTTAGGCCTGTTGTTATATTACCACACAACGCCATGCTGTTTGTCCCACCGTTTGATCAAGCGAATTGCATTACCACGATAACCGCTTCTGTTACTGCAGCAAAAGGAAAAAGATGTTTTATATAGCAATGAGCAATGAAAGCCATACACCTACACCTACAATTGTTGTCAGCTAAACATATGTCCTGCTGATACACGGTAACCTATGCCGGCCGGGAATATGCAAGACGCGTATATTCCCGGTGCGGTAATAATCTTTTTATTACTTCATAAAAATCACTTATATTTAATTTGAAGCGGAATCACGGTCATTAGTATAATGACAGCCAACAATATGGACCAACTTCTATCAACCTGAATCTAAACCATTACCCCTTTATGAAGAAAAGCCTTTTCCTTGCATGCCTGCTCGTGCTGGTATACCATGCCATTTTAGCCCAACACCTGGTAAAGGGTAAAGTTACAGACAACAGCGGCGCCCCCGTGCCCGGTGTAAGCGTATTTGAAAAAGGTGCTGCTGTGGGCACCAGTACCAGTGCAGACGGTACCTATCAGTTGCAGGTAAGCAACCAGGGCGCCGTACTGGTGTTCCGTACCCTGGGTTACGCTATCCAGGAAGTGCCGCTTAACGGCCGCTCTGCCCTCAATGTGACCCTGCTAAGTGAAGCTACTGCCATACAGGGTGTGGAAGTAGTAGGCAGCCGTAGCCTTACCCGTTCTGTTACACAAACACCGGTGCCCATAGACATTATTCCTGTTTCAAAGATCACCAATTCAGTGGGGCAGCTGGACCTGAACCAGCTGATGCAATTTGTGGCGCCCTCCTTCAACTCTAACCGTCAAACCGGATCTGATGGCGCCGATCATATTGATCCCGCCACGCTGCGTGGCCTGGGCCCTGATCAGACCCTGGTGCTGATCAATGGCAAACGCCGCCACCAGTCTTCCCTGGTGAACCTCTTTGGTACCAGGGGCCGTGGTAATACGGGCACAGACCTCAACACCATTCCCGCCGCCGCCATTGAGCGTATCGAGATACTGCGCGACGGCGCCGCCGCACAATATGGCTCAGATGCAATTGCAGGGGTGATCAATATTGTGCTGAAATCTTCTACGGATGAATTTACCGGCAATATCAACGGCGGACTTACCTCCAAAGGCGATGGCGAAAATGTTAACATCAACGGCAACTACGGTTTTAAGGTAGGAGAGAAGGGATTTGTGAATGTAACGGCAGATTACCTGTACCGCGACCGCACCAACCGCGCAGAAGATCCTGCCGTTGTGGGTGAGGATAAAGTACCCAGGCGCTTTTACGGCGATGCGCTCATGGAGAACTTCTCCGCCATGTACAATGCCCGTATACCCATTGCTGAAAATGCGGAAGTATATTCTTTTGGCGGTTATAACCAGCGTTACGGTAATGCCTATGCATTTACCCGCTATGCCGGCGACGACCGTAATATCCCTTCCATCTATCCCAACGGCTTTGATCCGCAGATCGTCTCCAATATCAGTGACCGTTCAGTATCTGTTGGGGTGCGCGGCCTGCTCAAAGGATGGAACGTAGACCTGAATACCACCTACGGCATTAACCGTTTCCACTATTATGTAGAGAAAACCCTGAACGCCTCCCTGCTGGAACGCACGCCCACCAGGTTTGATGCAGGCGGCTTCCAGCTCAGCCAGCAGACTACCGGCCTGTATTTTACCCGCTTTTTTGAGAATGTGCTGCCTAAAGGCACCAACGTGGCATTTGGTACGGAGTTCCGTGCAGAGAACTACAGGATCTTTGCCGGAGAAGAGGCCTCCTGGAAAGCCTATGGCGCTTACGACCTGGTGCCGGATGACCAGGGTGGTGTGGATACGGTATATAAGGCTGCCGGTTCACAGGGCTTTCCTGGCTTTCAGCCGGCCAATGTTGCAGATGAGTCACGCACTAACCTGGGCGTATATGCAGACTTTGAATTCAACTTCTCTTCTCATTTCATGATCGGCGCTGCAGGCCGCTTTGAGCGTTATAACGATTTCGGCAACACGCTGAACGGCAAACTGGCCATGCGGTATGAAATATCACCGGCCCTGGCTTTCCGCGGGTCGGTAAGCACCGGTTTCCGGGCGCCTTCACTGGCACAGATCTATTTCAATACCGCCTATACCAACGTTGTAAGGGGCGTGGCCATTGAGAACCTGCTGGCCCGTAACCAGAGCAATATTACCCGCTTACTGGGTGTAGAACCGCTGAAGCAGGAAAAGTCTGTGAACGCCAGCTTTGGCTTTACCTCCCGCCCGGCCCGCGGCTTAAGTATCACGGTAGACGGCTACTACGTGAAGATCAAAGACCGCATTGTGCTGACCGGCGACTTTGACGCTGACAATGCGCCTGAAATAGCCGGAGACCTGCAAAGCCTGAACGTAAGCGTAGTGAAGTTCTTTACCAATGCGCTTGACACCCGTACCCTGGGCCTGGACGCGATCGTTACCTACGCCGCACACCTGGGAGGTGATCACCACCTTACCACTACGCTGGCTGCTAACTTCAACAACCTGGAAACGGGCGATATCAAAACATCTCCCAAGCTGGCCGGCCGTCAGGACATTTATTTCAGCGACCGTGAACGCTCTTTCCTGGTAGCTTCTGCTCCGCCCAGCAAGATCAACCTCACCTTTGATTACCGCTGCCGTAAGCTGAGTTCCAACCTGCGCTTTGTACGCTTTGACCGCATCAGGCTGCAGAACTATGACCTGGAGTATGATGTGTTCGACGCCAGGATCACCACAGATCTGTCGCTCGGTTACCAGCTCACCAATGCACTGAACCTTGTAGTGGGATGCAGCAATATATTCAACGTTTATCCCAACCGCCAGGATGCTACCCTCACAGATTCCGGCGGTATCTACGAGCCGGTGCAGATGGGTTTTAACGGTGCCTGTTTCTTTAGCCGCCTGTCATTCAAATTTTAAAATTTAGAATAGTATCTTGTAATAATGAATAATTAACCTGGCATTTGTGTTATTAGTTATTCATCATTAATTCTTAAATTATTAACTATTCATTGATGGCAGCACTCAAAAAAGTGATCCGGCCCATTCATCTGTGGGCAATAGGTGTGGGGGCTGGTAATATCAGGCGAGTATTTTGGATGGAACTATGGCTGGGGCGTGGCGGGAACCGTAGGCTTCCTGATTGCTACGCTGGTTATTACGGTAATGTACCTGACCTTTATTTTCAGCTTTACAGAGCTTACTACTTCCATTCCGCATGCGGGCGGGCCCTTTGCCTATTCCTATCGTGCATTTGGGGCTATTGGCGGGCTCGTAGCAGGATATGCCACCCTGATAGAGTTCCTGCTGGCTACCCCGGCAATTGCCTTTGCCCTTGGCAGCTATATACATTTCTTATATCCGTCTATGCCCGTGCTCTGGACCGCAATCGGCTTTTATGTTTTGCTAACGGGTATGAATATGCTGGGCATCAGGGAATCGGCCCTGTTCTCACTGGTAATTACCTTGCTGGCGGTAGGGGAGCTGCTGTTATACATGGGTATTATTGCACCGGCCTTTAAAAGCGCCAATTTCCTGCACAATGCAATGCCCTATGGGGTGCAGGGCGTTTTTGCGGCATTGCCTTTTGCCATGTGGCTGTACGTTTGCATAGAAGGGGTAGCGATGGTGGCAGAAGAAGTGAAGGACCCGGAGAAAACCATTCCCCTGGGTTATATATCAGGCATCTTCACCCTGATGCTGCTGGCCATCGGCGTAATGGTGCTTACCGGCGGTATTACAGACTGGAAACAGCTTTCAGCAATAGATTATCCCCTGCCGGAATCCATCGGCATTGTACTGGGTAAACAGAACAGCCTTACCAGGATCTTTGCAGGGATCGGGCTTTTTGGCCTGCTGGCCTCTTTCAATGGTATTATCGTGGGGTATTCCAGGCAGCTCTTTGCTTTGTCGCGCAGCAGGTATTTACCTGCCATCCTCTCCAGGCTCAGTGCAAAGCATCAAACGCCGGACTGGGCGCTGATCATTGGGGGCCTGCTGGGCATTATTGCCCTGGGCCTGGGCAGAACAGACCAGCTGGTGGTACTGTCTGTACTGGGCGCCGTAGTGATGTACATCATGAGCATGATCAGCCTGTTTGTGCTGCGTAAAAAAGAACCGGACCTGAAGCGGCCGTTCAAAGTGCCGATTTATCCCTGGGTGCCTGCCACCGCTTTAGTGCTTTCCGTCCTTTCACTGGTGGCGATCATTTACTACAATCCTTTCTTAAGCGTACTGTTCTTTACCGGGCTGGCCATTGTTCTTACGCTGTTTGTGCTCAGCGGAAGGCATAAACAACAGCAGGAAGATATATCTTTATACCAGCTACAATAGATCATGGGTTATAGCTGTACCATAAAGCATGTCACATACCGTTTTGACAGCCTCGGAGAACTGCTGGCAAAGGCATCGCCTTTCCGCTCCGGTGATGCGCTGGCAGGTGTAAGCGCTGGCAGCTACGAAGAAAGGGTGGCCGCGCAGATGGCGCTGGCAGACCTGCCCCTGGGCACCTTTCTGCAGGAGGCGGTGGTGCCTTATGAGAAAGACGAAGTTACAAGGCTGATCATAGATACGCATGATGCCGCTGCCTTTGCACCCATACGGCACATGACGGTAGGTGAGTGGCGCGACTGGCTGCTGAGCGATGAAGCAGATACCCTCGCCTTACAGCAACTGTCGCCCGGCATTACTCCTGAAATGACCGCTGCCGTATCAAAGCTGATGCGCAACCAGGACCTGATCAGCGTAGCGCGCAAATGCCAGGTAGTGACCCGTTTCAGGAATACACTTGGACTGAAGGGCCGCTTCTCCACCCGCCTGCAGCCCAATCACACTACAGATGATCCACGCGGCATTGCCGCCAGTATAGTAGACGGCCTGCTGTATGGCAGCGGGGATGCCGTAATAGGCATCAATCCTGCCACCGATAGCCCGGCTGTTGTAGTAGGCCTGCTCAATATGCTGGACCAGCTGCGGCAGCAGTTCGATATTCCTACCCAGTCCTGTGTGCTGTGCCATGTTACCACGGCTTTACAGATCATGCCGCAGGCGCCGGTAGACCTGGTATTCCAGTCTATTGGCGGTACGGAAAAGACCAACGCCAGTTTCGGTATTCACCTTTCCATGCTGCAGGAGGCCTATGACGCGGCACTGTCATTGCAGCGCGGCACCTGCGGCAACAACGTGATGTATTTTGAAACAGGGCAGGGCAGTTCGCTTTCTGCCAATGCGCATGAAGGACTGGACCAGCAAACCTGTGAAGTAAGGGCTTATGCAGTGGCCCGTCATTTCAACCCCCTGCTGGTGAACACGGTAGTAGGCTTTATTGGACCAGAATACCTTTTTGATGGGAAACAGATCATCCGTGCGGCGCTGGAAGATCATTGCTGCGGCAAGCTAATGGGGTTGCCCATGGGAGTGGATGTATGTTATACCAACCACGCCGAAGCCGATCAGGATGATATGGACAACCTGCTTACCCTGCTCGGCGTGGCAGGATGCAATTACATCATGGGTGTACCGGGAGCGGATGATATTATGCTGAACTATCAGTCCACCTCCTTCCATGATGCCCTTTACCTCCGCAAGGTACTGGACTTGCGTCCCGCACCCGAGTTTGAACAATGGCTGCTGAAACAGGGGATTATGGACGAAGCCGGAAATCAACTGCAGATACAAGCGTCACATAAATTGTTAAAGTTAGTTTGAGGTTTGAGGTTCGTTTGACGTTACGGGTTCAGAACAGGTATGCGATAGCAGGATACCGTTCCCGAACATCTAACCTTTAACGAACCTCAAACCTCAAACATCAAACTCCCAACCCGGATTCCATGAAAGATCCCTGGTTAAAACTGCGTGCTTTTACGCCTGCCCGCATTGCACTGGGCCGTACCGGTACCTCCGTTCCGATGGATGAGGTGCTGCGTTTCCGCCTTGCCCACGCCCATGCGCGCGATGCCGTATATTCACTGGCGGACATAGCGGGCCTGCAGGAGCAGTTGCTTGCCTTACAGGTACCTGTACAGGTTTTGCATAGCCGTGCGGCAGACCGGCATGAATACCTGCAACGGCCGGATAAAGGCAGGAGGCTGGACGAGGTATCTGCTGCCGCCTTATCCGCCATTGGCGGCACGGGAAATGAGGTGGTCATTGTAATAGCAGATGGACTCTCTGCTACTGCCGTGAACCGGCATGCAGTGCCGCTGCTGCAACAGCTGCTGCCCATGCTCAGCAAAGCAGGTATTGCGTTGGCGCCGGTATGTATTGTGCAGCAGGGCAGGGTTGCGGTAGGCGACGAAGCAGGCGCACTGCTGCGGGCCAAAGCGGTGCTGGTGTTCATTGGCGAAAGGCCCGGTCTCAGCTCTCCGGACAGCCTTGGCATTTACCTTACCTTTCAGCCTAAACCAGGGCTCACAGATGAAGCCCGTAACTGCATCTCCAACATCCGTCCCGAAGGCTTGCCTTACAAGGCCGCGGCAGAAAAAGCCTTCTACCTGCTCAGCGAAGCTTTGCGCCTGCAATTATCCGGCGTACATTTGAAGGATAACGAGCAACTTTTATCATGAAGCGGAAACCGGGATCACTACTTGCTAGCATTGTCTTTTTCTCATTTACCTTCAGCACCGTACAGGCGCAGCAGTTAGTGCTGCTGAAAAATGCGCTCATCATGCGGCAGCCGCCTTTTGCCGCCTGTCATGCTTCCACCATCACAGCGCTGCCCGGCAAACGCCTCATGGCTGCCTGGTTTGGCGGTACACGGGAAAGCCACCCCGATGTATGTATCTGGACGGCTGTTTACGATAAAGGCAGCTGGAGCGCACCGCAGCGTGTAGCAGACGGCGTTATAAATGATTCCCTGCGTTATCCCTGCTGGAACCCGGTATTGTTCCGCAACCGGGCCGGTAAATTGTTCCTTTTCTATAAAGTTGGTAAAACGCCCCGCCACTGGTGGGGCATGATGATGACATCCGGTGATGACGGCAGGCACTGGAGCAAAGCAGAACGGTTGCCCGACAGCCTGCTGGGCCCTATCAAGAACAAACCTGTTCAACTCCCCGGCGGAGACATACTGTATCCCTCCAGTACGGAAAGTAAAGATGAGAAGACCTGGCAGATCCACCTGGAAAAGTCAGATGCTGATGGACGGAACTGGCAATACATCCCCATCAACTGCGATACTTTTGGTGTTATACAGCCCAGTATTCTGCAATACCCCGGTAATAAATTACAGTTGCTGTGCAGAAGCCGCCAGCAATACATCGTACAAAGCTGGTCGGAAGATAATGGCCTCACCTGGAGTCCCCTGACTAAAACTACGTTGCCCAATCCCAATTCAGGCACCGATGCTGTTACCTTGCAGAACGGCGTGCAGCTGCTGGTATATAATCCGCTGCCAGCCGGCAGGGAATGGTGGCAAGGCCGGAGTAAATTAAAAGTGGCGGCGTCTGCAGACGGCCGCCACTGGAAAGATGTGTACACGCTGGAAGACCAGCCCAAAGGTGAGTACAGTTATCCGGCCATTATTCAGTCGCCGGACGGACTGATACATATCACCTACACCGCTGACCGTAAGAATATCCGTCATGTGGTGCTGCGGCTGGAAACCAGGCGTTAGTTGCCCAGCTTCAGCGGCGCTGCTGCCGGCCTGGTAGCGGGTATCACCTTCCTTTGCTGCAGGTCAAACTTTTGGCCTTTTCCCAGGAAGTAAAAAGGCCCGCCTGTTGCATATTCTCCCGTAGGGCTTTTTCCGTTGCCGTTGATCTGATTAATATCATAGATGGCTACATATGAGCTCCCGATCACTTCAAAGATATTTTTCTGCACTACGATCGCTGTGTTCTCGTCTATACCAATGCCCAGCAGCTCGGGGTGTTTTTTGATTACGCCCACCAGGTCAAACTGCCGGTTCCTGCGTAAGATATGCTGATCGATCGCCACCTTGTGTATCAGGTCGAGTCCCTGCAGGTGATCGCCTTCCAGTATACCGTTGCCTTTGGTATCTCCTCTCAGGAGGAAGGAGCCCTGGATGGTAGCGCCGGCTGAGGTGCCGCCTATCACTCCGCCACGTTGCAGAACAGCCTTGAATTCCTTTTCAGCCAATGTATGCAGGTAGGCATCCGCAATCTTCCACTGTCTGCCTCCGCTGAACCAGATACCCGTGGCTTTTTTCAGCGGCGCTGTAAACTCCGCAGTATTTGCCACTTTAGGATCGCGTGTGTGCAGTACCGTTACCTGCTGTACACCCAGGTTCTGCAGCAGCTCTTTTTCAAAAGACCTGCCCGCATTAATGGCAGAATCTTCTCCTGCCGTTGGGATCACTACGATATTGGCGCTGGCGCCGCCTGCCAGTTCAATAAACCTGGCCCAGATATCAGCGCCCAGTTTACCGCCGCCTGCTATCAGCAGCGATCCTTTTTCGGGTCCCGTGGTGGTAGCGGCCTGTCCCTGAGCGGTGGCGCTGCCGGCTGTCAGCACTAACAACAGCAGTAAAGCATAGTTTGATAACCGTTTCATGTAAAGTGTTTTAAATGGTTATTTAAAGTAGTATTAATAACCGGATCAGGCTCCAGGTTTTGATCTGCCAATAGTCCTGATGCTCTTCGCCCGGCCACAGGTTGCTACCGCTGAAGTACACACGAATGGAACCTGCCCTCAGCCGTGAGGCACCCAAAATACCAGTTATCAAAATACTTTGTAAAATTATCTGAAATAAAAGAGGAGAGGGGAGTAATAATCAGCTGCCGGCGCTTAGCTGTTAGCCGTTAGTGATGGCGCAATGGTGGGCGGCTCACTAACGGCTGACAATTAAACAGTAATTTATTTCATCAGGTGCTTTTTCACATATGCCGCACTTTTGGCAATGCTTTCAAAAGGATCTATTGTGATCTTGTCCTGTTCAACAAAGAGATATTTTACGCCTGCGGCAGATGCATTCGTAAAGATCTGCTTGAAATCAATGCTCCCGGTACCTACTTCGGCAAACTTAATATCGCCTTCAATATCCTGGATGCGTACGGCTTCTGTGTCTGGCACAGGATTGGAAGCATTTTTATCCATGTCTTTCACATGCCACATCGGGAAACGGCCGGGCGCTTTTTTGAACAGGCTGGCGGGAGAATGTCCTGCCTTTTCTGCCCAGAACAGGTCCAGCTCAAAGAATACCAGTGATGGATCGGTTTCCTGCAGCAGGATATCGTAAGCGGTATCCTTTCCGTCAGGCAGCTTCCTGAATTCCCAGAAGTGGTTATGATAACCCACTTTCAGGTTTGACTGTTTAGCCAGTTCACCGGCTTTGTTCAGCTGTGCGGCTATAAATTTGTAGTCATCAACCGGAACGGGATATTTATCCCAGAGATAGTGGGGTGGGATCGGCACCACAAAATATTCCTGTCCTGCGCCTGCTGCAATATCCAGCTGTGCTTTCAGTGCGCTGTCATCTCCATTCCCCTTTGTAAGGTAGTCGCTCAACTGGTAATGCCCGCTGGGTGTTGTAAGGTGATGCTGTTTAAGTAACGCTTTAAATTCGGGAGTGCTCAATCCCCAGAAATCAGAGTTGGCGCCCTGGTAGTTAAAAAAGGTTTCTACCTGTTGATAACCTGCCTTGGCTACTTTAGCAATGGTTCCTTTAACATCTTTGCTCAGCTCATCACGAAGGGTATATAACTGGATGCCCAGTTTACCCGGAATTGCTGTGGGTTTTCCGCCGGCGAGTATGCGGGTGGGTTGAATGGCCAATCCTGCAGCAACAAGCGCTGCCTGTTGAATAAAAGACCTTCTGCTTTGCATTAACGTGATTTTGATTAAATATACGAAATTCAAATTCCAGAATCCAAATACCAAATTCTAAATACCAAATTCTAAATACCAAATTCCAAATACCAAATTCCAGAATAAGGTTGGGAACCGGTATTATTCTGAACGGTAGTTCAGGGCGGGCTTTCTGTCGCCCAGCAGGGCTTTATACTGGAAGCCGGGTCCTTTTGCCTTGTTGAATTCTTCGGTGGCCTGTTGTATAAGCACCGGGTTGGTGAAGAGGTCTATCCCTGTCAGCGCCAGTGTTTTGGCGGCTACCATCATACCTTTGGCGCCGATGTCGGTACCGCCGCTGGCGACTGCCTGCCAGCTGTGGGCGGGTGTGCCGGGTACCCAAGTGGCGGCGCCCAGTCCAATGGTGGGCACGGTCCAGCTTACATCGGCAACGTCTGTAGAAGCGCCGCCGTCGCCATCGCGGTCGGGCCGCAGGGTATCTACGGTGTTGGCTTTGCCGATGTCGGGCGCATTGTAGGCAAAAGAGGATTGTATCTTTTTACCGAATTCAATTTCTGCCGGTGTATAAGCCACGCCGCCTACCTGCTGCAGGTTCCTGTACATGGCTTCGGCCAGTGTCCGGTTGGGCAGCATATCGTATACCCCCCCTGTTATTTCATAGTCTACTTTTGTGCCGGTGCCGAGTGCAGCGCCTTTGGCTGCATTCACCACCCGTTCAAAAACATCACGTACTACTTCACGGTCACGGTTACGTACATAATAATACACTTCTGCAAAATCTGGCACTACGTTGGGCGCTTTACCGCCATTGGTGATCACATAGTGAATGCGGGTGGAAGATGGAATGTGTTCGCGCATCATGTTCACCATGTAGTCCATCGCTTCCACGCCATCCAGTGCAGAACGCCCTTTTTCCGGCGCGGCGGCTGCGTGGGCAGATAATCCTGTAAAGCGGAACTTGGCGCTGATATTGGCCATAGAACGGCCCAGACTAACGGCGTTACGGTCGCCCGGATGCCAGTGTATCACGGCATCCACATCGTTGAAAAGACCCGCGCGCACCATATACACTTTGCCGGAGCCGCCTTCTTCTGCCGGGCAGCCATATACTTTTACGGTGCCTTTCAGCTGGCCGTTTGCTATCAGTTTTTTGAGCTCAATACCCGCCGCCACAGCGGCTACTCCAAAAAGATGATGCCCGCAGGCATGACCGGCAGCCTTGCCCGCAATAGGTTTGCGCTCAGGTACGGCCTCCTGTGAGAGCCCGGGCAGCGCATCAAATTCAGCCAGTATCCCGATCACGGGTTTTCCGCTCCCGTAAGTGGCAACAAAGGCCGTGGGTATTTCTGCCACGCCCGTGTCTACGCTAAAGCCATTGTCTTTTAAGGTCTGCTGCAGCAGGGCCGTGCTCTTGTATTCCTTGTAGCCTACTTCGGCATAGTTCCAGATCTGCAGGGCAGTTTGTCTGTACTGATCGTACCCGGACTGCAAATTGCTGATGACCGTTTGTTTTAATACCTGGACGTTCTTTTTCTGGGCCAGGGAAACAGGAGCTGATGCCAGTAAGCAGGCGCTACTGAGTACCAGCAGCAGATCTCTTTGCATGCTAGTGTTGATTTAGATGATGGTTGAAGGTTTCCGTATACCCGTTAAGGGTGTACTCCCTACTAAGTAACAAACAATTTCTATTCGTTGCTGATACTATTTTACCTAAATAAGTGTTATAATTACATTTAAATGTTTGCGCTTAGAATCTCTGAAGTTTCCCAACGCTGCCAGGCCACCTTCAAACTTTCAAACGCGCAAACCTTCAAACCATCAAATATTCCATATTGTGAAAACGCTTGTCTGCACCACACCCGGCCAGTTTGCCTACGCTGAAAAGGAAAAACCGGTATTGACACCGGGCCATGCCATCATCAGGATCAACCGCATTGGTGTATGCGGTACAGACCTCCATGCTTTTGAAGGCACCCAGCCGTATTTTGAGTATCCCCGTATCCTGGGGCATGAACTGGCGGGAGAGCTGCTCGATGCGGATGCTGCGCCTGGTTTTGAGAAAGGCGAAGCCCTTACTTTCATTCCCTATTTCAATTGCGGCCACTGTATTGCCTGCCGGTCCGGCAAACCTAATTGCTGCACCAGCCTTAAAGTATGCGGCGTGCATGTGGATGGCGGCATGGCAGAATACCTGTCTGTACCCAGCGCCTCGCTGGTGCACGGACAGGGCCTTTCTTTTGACGAACTGGCACTGGTAGAGCCCCTGGCAATCGGCGCCCATGGCGTTCGCCGTGCGGGCGTACAGCCGGGTGAGTTTGTACTGGTAATAGGAGCCGGGCCCATCGGGCTCGGCATCATGGAGTTTGCCCGTATTGCCGGCGGTAATGTGATTGCGATGGACATCAATGCACGCCGCCTGTCCTTCTGCAAAACGCAGCTGCAGGTAGCGCATACCGTAAATGCGGGCGACAGTGACGTTAACGCACAATTGCTGCAGATCACCAGTGGCGAAATGCCCACCGTAGTAATAGATGCTACCGGCAGCCAGCAGGCCATCATCCATGCATTTCAATACATGGCCCATGGCGCCAGGTACGTACTGGTAGGATTGCAGAAGAAAGAGATCAGTTTTTCCCATCCTGAATTCCACAAAAGGGAAGCTACTTTGATGAGCAGCCGCAACGCCACCCGCCAGGATTTTGAACATGTGATCAGCGCTATGAAAAAGGGATGGGTGCAGCCGGCTACCTATATTACCCACCGGGTGCATTTTGACCAGGTAAAAGATGAATTCGGGCATTGGCTCAACCCGGCCAACGGGGTCATTAAAGCGATGATAACGCTTTGATGATCAGTAATTCAGTAGCTTTGTGGAAAGTGTAGTATATGAAATGGCTTCCGGCCCTTGGCAGTTTGTTATTCCTGTGGGCATGTAACGCAAAGCAATGTGAAACGCAGCACAGCACACCCGGCGCAGATACCCTGACCCTGGCAGAGCAATGGCAGGGCACTATCCATGCGGTTACCTGTGAAAATATAGAAGTGAGACTCAGCTTTATACATAAGGAAGGATCCGATACGGGCAGCTATCAGCTGATGCAACGATGTAAGGACAATAACAATACCTTTAACGATGAGGGGATGTGGACGGTTCGCCGCGGCAAAGACACGATCTATACCCTGATCAGGGCAGATGGCGACGGCCCCGCCTATTACAAGGTAAAAGGTAACCGCCTCTACGAGCTGGACGCCGATAAGAAAGAGGTGGATACCTACTACCTGCGGAAAGTGGAATAACACCGGGTTTCCTGGCCGCTTTTAGTTAAATTTGGATATGGGGGCCAGGATCTTATTAATCTTCCTGCTGGTGATCACCGCATTCCACGTACGGGCACAACAGCCCGTTACAATTGCTGAAGGACTGGATCAGCACATCTTTACCTATGGTGAAATAGAATACCTGGAAGACCCTGCAGGCCAGTTCACCATCACACAGCTGCAAAGCCCTGCCGCCGCCCATCTCTTCAGGCCCAGCGCTCAGAGCACACCGCAGAACCACCGCCTGGGCGCCGTATACTGGTACCGTATCAGGATCAGGCACGATCCTTCCGTAAAGAAACATTTCATACTTGAATACTTTGATCAGACCATAGACGAGATCACGGCCTATATGCCCGGTAGCAATGGCCATTACCAGGCGCGTCAGCTGGGCGACAGCTACCATTTCGGACAAAGGCTGTTCCGCCACAAGAACTTTGAGCTGGAGCTGGACAACAGCCGGCCCGGCGAACAGCTGTATTACTTCAGGATCCGCTCTGCCCAGATCGCAGATGTGATCATTGTGCTGCGCTCCGTCAATAAATTCATTGGCTATGCCCTGAACGAATATTTTTCTTTCGGCATCTTCTACGGCATGATCCTCATCTTCAGCTTTTATAACCTCATCATGTTCCTGGCGGTACGGCAGGTGCAATACGTTTATTATGTGCTGTACAACCTGAGCGTGGCCCTGTATGAGGCCTGTACGGATGGTATTGCCTACCAGTATCTCTGGCCCGGCGCACCCCACTGGAACCAGTACGCCTTTGCACTGCCCCTGTGCGGGATGAGTATTTTTGCCCTGCTGTTCACCCGAAAGCTGCTGTACGTAAGGTCCCGCGCACCCCTGCTGGATAAGCTGATACTGGGTATTATTGCTGTCCGCCTCCTCTTCTTTGCGGCCGCCTTGCTGTTCAACCGCTCCTGGTTCAACTATAAGTTCATCGAGATGATCCCCCTGGCGGTAGCCTTTTATACCGGTATCTATATCTGGCTGCGGGGATACCGGCCCGCCCGCTTCTTTGTGCTGGCTTATAGTTTCCTCTTTGTTGGCTTTATGCTGAAGTTCTTTATCATGCTGGGGTACGACCGGCTGAACTTTGGCGTGGTCAGCTACTACAGCCTGAGTTTCTGTTTTATCCTGGAAATGTTCTTCCTCTCATTCGCCATCGGGGATAAGCTGCGCCTCCTGAAGCGGAAGAAGGATAAAGCCCAGCGCCAGATCATCCGGCAGATGAGCGAAAACGCCCACCTCAAGGATGTGCTGAATCGCGAGCTGGAAAGCCAGGTAGCAGCACGCACCCATGAACTGTCTGAAAAGTCTGAACTCATTGCCCAACAAAATGAAGAGTTGCAGAAAGCCAACCTGCTGCTACGTGCGCAGGCAGCAGAGATCTCCCGCATGAATGCGCTGCTGGAACAGGATAACCGCCAGCTGCAGAACAACGTCGAGAAAGTATCGCGCGCCCGGGTGTTGTCTGCCCCGGTAGATTTTGAAGAGTTCAGCAGGATCTATCCCGATAAGGAAAGCTGTTTCCGCTTCCTGTCGGAGTTGAAATGGAGCCAGGGTTATCACTGCCGTAAATGCGGGCATGACCATTACTTCCATGGTCACCTGTTATATAGCCGGCGCTGCGCCAAATGTGGTTATGAGGAGTCCGTAACCGCCAATACCATCTTACAGAACACCCGTATAGACATCAATAAGGCCTTTTACATGATCTTCCTGGTGTATTCCACCAAAGGGAAAATATCTTCCCATAAACTGTCTGAGATCCTTCATATCCGTCAAAGCACCTGCTGGTCTTACAGCAGCCGTATCAGGAAAGTAATGGAAGACCGCAAAAGATCCCTCCGCCAGTCAGACGAAAAAGGCTGGAGCAAACTCGTCATGGAATACGATTGATCATTTTTCAACAGGTAGCTATCCGTATCAGTTTTCACCGCCGTCATGCCCAAACGGTGCTGCCAGCCCCTTGATTATCAGGCAGGTCGGGCGGCTGTTCCTCACGGTGTTGAAGCGTATCAAATCGATTGCAAGTATTTAAATATCAACAAGTTACGGCAAATAATTTTTGTTTGGCGCAGCTTTTTGAAATAACTTTAGGGTATCGTTATTGCTTTCCGCGTTGTCCATGTTATGAGTAGAGACCAAAACAGATTATAAGCATTTTATCCTATCACTATTTATGCAAATCATATGCAAAAGAAGGCTACACTTTTAATGGCCGTTCTGCTTCTCCTGGTGGGTGTTACCGGGGCGCAGGACGTTTCCGTCAGTGGATCAGTTAAAGACAACCAGGGCAACCCTTTGCCAGGGGTTTCCGTGGCGGTGAAGAACACCACCCGCGGAACCACTACAAAGCCGGATGGCACTTACTCCATCCAGGCGGGCGCGCAGGACGTATTGGTGTTTTCCTTCCTGGGCTATGCCACACAGGAAACACCCGTAGGCAGCCGCAGTGTGATAAACCTGGTTCTGCAGGACCAAAACCGGCAGCTGAGTGAAGTGGTGGTAATAGGTTACGGTTCCCAGCGCAAGAAAGATATTACCGGGGCCGTGTCTGTAGTAGGAGAAAAGGAGTTTGCATCCCGCCCCAATACACAGCTGGGCGCCGTGCTCCAGGGTAAAGCCCCCGGTGTACAGGTACTGGCGCCCTCAGGTAAACCTTCCGCAGGTTTCAGCATCCGTATCAGGGGTACCAGCTCCATTACGGCCAGCAGCGACCCATTGTATGTAATAGACGGAGTGCCCACCACCGATACCCGTTCCGTAAACCCGGCGGATATTGAGAGCATTTCCGTATTGAAAGACGCTTCTTCCGCCGCTATCTATGGAGCCTCCGGCGCCAACGGCGTGGTGCTGATCACCACCCGCAAAGGTAAAACCGGTCCGCCCCGCTTCGAGTTCAATGCCTATGGCGGTTATCAGTCCGTATGGAGAAGACTGGACGTGCTGAATGGCGCCCAGTACCGCGAACTGATGACCGAAATGGGCAACATTACCGACTGGAACAGGTATAACAAGAACACCAACTGGCAGGATGAGATCTTCCGCAAAGGCACTTCCCAGAACTACCAGTTATCCGTGTCCGGTAAGAATGATAAAACCACTTACTACCTTTCCGGCGGCTGGGTGCAACAGAACGGCGCAGTGCGCTCTGCCACGATGAACCGCTTTAATTTCAAGGTGAACCTGGAGCAACAGCTGAACAACTGGCTGACCATGGGCACCAACGTGGCGTATAGCCGCTGGCATGATGTAGACGTAACCGATAACATTGGAGTAGACAGGGGCGGTGTATTGCTGGGCGCCCTGGCTACCCCGCCGGTGATCGGCATTTACAATGACAATGGTACCTTTACCAGCAACCCCTTCCAGGACTGGGAAAACCCGGTGGCCAGTACCGATGGCGCCGAGAGAGGCTATAAACAACAACGCCTGCTGGGCAATATTTACGGCGAAATACAGCTGACGCCCGAACTGAAATTCAGGAGCAATTTCGGTATCGATTATAATAATTCCGTGTACGATTACTTCGTGGATCCTTTCCGCACCAGTTACGGCCGCGCAAGGGGAGGCATTGGTCAGAACAATACAGACCTGATCAATTACTGGATCGCAGAAAATACCCTGTCCTACAACAAAGTGTTCGGCAAGCACAATGTGGGGGCATTGGGAGGTGTGGTAGCGCAAAGCACCAAATGGGAGAGCGCAAGGATCGAAAAGACGGGTTTTTCCAGCAGCGGTATCCCAACCACCAATGCAGGATCTACCTTCCAGGTGGCAGAGAACACCAAATCTGAAAAGAAGAACGCTTCCTTCCTGGGGAGGATCAACTACAGCTATGCGGATAAGTACTTACTGACGGCCAATTTCCGGGCAGATGCTTCCTCCATCTTCGGGCCCGATCACCGCTGGGGATATTTCCCCTCCGCTTCCATCGGCTGGCGTGTTTCGCAGGAGCCTTTCATGCAGGATGTAACCGCCATCAATGACCTGAAGCTGCGCGCAGGCTGGGGTAAAGTAGGGAATGATCAGCTGTCCAGCAACCGTTATCCCTGGTCGGGCCGTGTGGGGCCCGGTAGTAACTATCCCATCGGCGGAGCGATACTGCCCGGTACTACGCCTACCTCTTTCGAGAACAGGAACCTGAAATGGGAATCAACAGAACAATATAACATTGGTCTGGACCTTACGGTGCTGGATTCCCGTTTAACCGTTAGTATAGACGCGTACCAGAAGAATACAAACGACCTGCTGCTGGATGTACCGGTGCCTAAATCAACCGGTTTTGACATCTCTACGCAGAACGTAGGTAAAGTGCGCAATAAAGGCCTGGAATTCCTGGTAAGCTCCAAAAACTTTACAGGGGATTTTGAATGGTCAACAGATCTGAACGTATCTGTTAACCGCAATAAAGTGATCAACATTGAGCAGCAGGATATATTCAGCGCTTCGGTATCCACCCGCGGTAATATCAGCCTCACCAGAGAAGGAGAGCCACTGGGCGTGTTCTATGGTTACAGGGCGGCCGGGGTAGACCCGCAGACAGGCGACCTCTGGTACCTTAACAGCAAGGGAGAAAAGGTATTTGAGCCTGCGGCAGAAGACCGCGTGATCATTGGCAATCCCAACCCGGACTTCATTTACGGCATCACCAATAATTTCGGCTATAAAAACCTCCGTCTGAGCGTATTCCTGCAGGGCTCACAGGGAAACGACATGTTCAATGCCTCCCGCATAGAAACTGAATCGATGATGGACCCGCGGAACCAGACCACCGTTGTGCTGAACCGTTGGAAAACACCGGGCCAGATCACGGATATACCAAGAGCAACACCCAATGATTCCAAAAACTCGCTGATCTCTACCCGTTACGTGGAAAACGGTTCTTTCATGCGCGTTAAATCTGCCACGCTCAGTTATGACCTGCCTGTCACCGTGCTGAACAGGATCAAACTGAAAGGGCTGCGTGTATACGTAACCGGTGAAAACCTGTTCACCATTACAGACTACACCGGTTTTGATCCTGAAGTGAACTACCAGGGCAATACCACCAATGCGGCAGACGCCAATATTTCCCAGGGAATAGACTTCGGTACCTATCCGCAAACACGTAACCTGATCTTTGGGTTAAATGTTACATTCTAATGCTTACTACCATGCAAACAAGATATCTTTTAATATGCACACTGGCATTGGGCCTGGCCGCCTGCAACAAGTTTGTGGACGTTGAGCCCATCTCTGATGCCACCACGGAAAATGCCTACAGGTCTGCCGCTGACGCAGAAGCCGCGCTGACAGGAGCATATGATGCTTTTCACCAGGAATACTATATCTGGGACAACATCAACTTCAGCGATGTATTGTCTGATAATTACTACGCCGGGGGCGATAATCCCGAGCTCTTTGCAGTAGACCTGCTGAACATTACACCGGTGAACAGCCGCCTGTTCAACAACTGGAGCCAGTTGTACAGCGGCATTGCCCGGGTGAACATCATCCTCTCCAAAGTGCCGGGCATCGAAGATCCACAGCTGAACGACCGCAGGGAGCAGATACTGGGGAGAGGCCTCTTTCCTCCGCGCCTATCACTACTTCCAGCTGGTAAAGCTATGGGGTGGCGTGCCCCTGGTACTGGAGCCCGTTACGTCTGCTGATCCTGCACAGACCAACCGGCCGCGCGCCAGCGAAGCGGAGGTGTATGCTCAGATCATCCAGGACCTTGATTTTGCGCTGAGCCGCCTGCCGGATACTTACCCCGGCGATGCCAGTGTGAACAAGGCCCGCGCCACCAAAGGCGCCGTAAACGCGCTGCTGGCTAAGGTATATGCACAACAGCCCAACCGCGACTATACCAAGGTGCTGGAATATTGCAATGCCGTGATCAACAGCCCGGCCGGCTATCATCTCATCAATTTTAATTTCCTGTTTGATGGCAGCCATTACAACAATGAAGAGTCTATCATGGAAGTGCAGTTCACCGGTGGGGCAGAAGCCAACTGGGGGCCGCAGCTGCTGCTGCCGCCATCCCTTTCCGGCGACTCCTGGAGGAAATTCGTCACGCCTTCCAAAGACCTGGTGAACGCCTTTGATGCGGAGAATGATGTGATCCGCAAGAATGCCAGCATTCTTTTCGAGAACGTTACCTGGACAGATGAATACTGGGCAATAGGCGGCGGCAGCGTACCCTTTGCCTACAAATGGAAAAGCGCCAACGGCTGGGCAAGTACCAACCGCCAGTATATCCTCCGCCTTGGTGATATCATCCTGTTAAAAGCAGAAGCACTCAATGAACTGGGCCGCCTGGGTGAAGCCGCCGCAGAGCTGAACAACATCCGCAAGCGGGTTACCTTACCGCCTGCCACTGCTGCCACTAAAGAGGCCATGCAGCGCGCCATCGAAAACGAACGCCGCCTGGAACTGGCGCAGGAAGGCCACCGCTGGGATGATCTTCGCCGTTATGGCCGTGCAGAAGCAGTGATGAATGCCCTGCAGGAAATAGACCTGCGTACCGGCCAGCGGGTAAATTATAACATGACACCCACAAAAGAACTGCTGCCCATTCCGCAACAGGAACGGGACAGGAATAAACAACTGGATCAGAACCCGGGATACAATTAAAGTTTGAGGTTTAATGTTTGAAGTTTGAGGTTGGTTAGCAGGTCTGCCAGTCCGGGACGCTTGTACTGGACCTTCCACTTCCAACTAACCCCAAACTTCAAACCTCAAACTTCAAACTTCAAACCTCAAACTTTTTTATGAGATACACTGTTCTATTGTTAACGGCAGCCCTGCTTGTGACCGGCTGTGCGAAAGGCCGTTATACGGAATCGGGTACGCCTTCCGGCGATTCAGTAAGGGTAGTGGGTAAAGCGCAGGTATGGGTTACCAATGGTACGCAGTCAAAACTGCTGCAGCAGGGAACAGATATCGATATCAAAACAGGCGCTGCCGCCGGTACAACCCTCATCACGATTGATGCTTCAAAACCGCTGCAGGAGATAGAAGGTTTTGGCGCCGCCCTCACCGGTTCGTCTGCCTACCTCATTCACCGGCAGCTGAACAATACACAACGCAGCCAGCTCTTACAGGAGCTTTTTGACCCCGGGCAGGGTATTGGTATCAGCTACCTTCGTCTTACCATGGGCGCTTCTGATTTTTCGCTGGAAGATTTTACCTATGACGACATGCCCCCGGGGCAGACAGACCCCAGCCTGGCAAATTTCTCCATCGTAAAGGATAAAGAAGATATCGTGCCGGTATTACAAGCCATCAGGGCCATTGCACCGGATTTGAAAATAATGGGCAGTCCGTGGAGCGCGCCCGCCTGGATGAAAGACAATGGCAGGCTGGCGGGCGGCAGGCTCAAACCGGAGTGGTACGGGGCTTATGCCGGCTACTTTGTTAAGTACATACAGGCTTACCGGCAGGAAGGCATCCGCATAGATGCTGTTACGCCCCAGAATGAACCGCTGTACGAGGCTGCTTATCCGTCTATGCGGATGGAGGCCGCAGAACAGGCCGCCTTCATCAGGGAGCACCTGGGGCCTGCATTCAGGCAGCACCAGCTGAATACAGCCATTGTCATCTACGATCATAACTGGGATGTGCCGCAGTATCCCATCACCATACTGAATGATACGGCTGCCCGGCAATATGTAACCGGCGCCGCTTTTCATGCTTATGCAGGAGAGGTAACGGCCATGACGCAGGTACATGCACAGCATCCGGATAAAGCGCTGTACTTTACGGAAGTATCCGGCGGCGCCTGGGCACAGCAGTTTGCCGATAACCTGGAATGGAACATGGCCAATATATTCATTGGCAGCGTTAATAACTGGTCGCGCAACGCGCTGCTCTGGAACCTGGCCCTGGATGATCATCATGGCCCGCAGAATGGCGGCTGTAAAGACTGCAGGGGCGTGGTGACCATTGGCAGCGATGGCGCTGTTACCCGTAATGTGGAGTACTATGCAATCGGCCATATGTCCAGGTTTATACGGCCCGGCGCTTTTCGTATATCGCTTAGCGGTAGCGGCGGTAATCTTGACTGTGCCGCTTTCCTGAACAGCGATGCCACCCGCGTACTGGTAGTGCTGAACAAGGATGGGAATGCCCGCAGCTTTACGGTCAGGGAGGGCGACCGGCAATACCAGTATTCACTGGAAGGGAACGCGGTGGCCACCATTGTATGGAAGTAGCAGGCGTGTGGCGGGTAATTGTTATTTTTGCAGCTATAACTAACCCGACTTGTATGTTGCAATTATCCAATGAACGTTTAAGTATCACCATCGCTGAGAAAGGAGCGGAGCTGCAAAGCCTTACCCGTAAAGACCTCCAGCTGGAATACCTCTGGAGCGGCGATGCGGCCTTCTGGGGAAAAAAAAGCCCGGTACTGTTCCCGGTGGTGGGCGGTTTGAAGAATAACAGCTACACTTATGACGGAACGGCCTATACACTGGGCAGGCACGGATTTGCCCGCGACATGGTATTTACCGTGGCAGAACAAACGGCCAATAGCATCCGTTTCCTGCTTACAGACAATGCAGATACAAAGAAAGTATACCCTTTTCCTTTTCATTTCGAAGTAGCGTATACGCTGGATGATAACCGGCTCACCGTTACCTATCGCGTGCGTAATACCGGCAATGAGGATATGTTCTTTTCGGTAGGCGGCCACCCGGCATTCCGCGTACCCCTGGCAGCCGGCACCAGCTATGCCGATTACTACCTGCAGTTTAACCGGGAGGAAACAGCCGGTAAATGGCCATTATCCGCCGAAGGATTGATTGAACGCAGCACACAGCCACTGCTGGATCATACACAACGCCTGCCCCTGAAAAAGGACCTGTTTTATGCCGATGCGCTGGTGCTGAAACACCTTGCCTCTGATGCGGTAACATTGAAAAGCGACGCCACCCCGCATGGGCTTGAGTTTCATTTTTCAGGCTTTCCCTACCTGGGTATCTGGGCCGCAAAGGACGCTGATTTTGTATGCATAGAGCCCTGGTGCGGTATAGCAGATCATGTAGACGCCAGCGGACAGCTGACAGAAAAGGAAGGGATCAACCAGTTACAGGCAGGCGGCCTGTTTGAAAGAAGCTGGCAGGTAGTGTTGTTCTGATACGGCCTGTTGGCATGGCATCATTTTAGCGGCACTGATACTGTGGAAACAACATTCTTAACCGCTTAAATGTATATGTTATGCCAGTGAGAGACAGGTCTATAGGCAATAAGGGTCTGGAGCAGGGCGGCCCCAATATGGGTAACGACTACAGCAGGAACCTGAGCCGTAAAGCGAAAGGAGTAGATACCTCCGATATTATTGTTAAGAACAAAAAGAAAACGGGTACCCGTTCGCAGCAAACGACTGCGGCAAAAAAGACGGCAGCAGCAAGGCAGGGCCGGGCTAAATAGGGCCAGGTACTGTAAAATAAGGAAGAGGGTGGCATCCACCCTCTTCTTTGCTTCGGAGATGTTATGTAGATGTTATGTACATGTTATGTAGATGTTATGTATCTTAAGAAGTACATAACATCTCTATTTCATCCACGTAATAAGTACATCAGCTGGTGGATGTTTGCTGCAGCCGGCGTACAGCTTCCAGGCCATCCGTGCGGTTGTAGCCAACCCTGTGAGGAGCCTGCGCACAGCGTAATTAATAATCATAATGAATAATTAATAATCAACGGTACTGGTGTCCTTTTAGACAATAGCCACCCTGATTATTAATTATTCAATATTCATTGGCATTCATCTCAGCGTAGCTGAAGCACAACAACTGAGTGCGGCGGCAGGCTCACGCTGAGGTTGTTCCCATTCTTTTTTGCCCCGTTGAATTTCGTGATCTTAACGGTGTTGGGGGCTTCGAAAGTATTGATGTCCGTTACTTTGGCGGAGCTGAGCACTTGTCCTTCTACGTTGTTCCAGGGAAGGTTGCTGATCACCGCGGATACATTGATCGTTTTAGCCGCGTCCAGGTTGACCAGGGAAACGTGGATCACGTTGTTGGAATCTACGGAGGCTGATGCATTTACAGCCGGTATCTGTTCGTTGCCCATGGTGTAAGCAGGACTGTTCAGCAGTATGGGCAGAANTTTGGCCCGTCCTGGTGTACCTTGAACAGGTCAAATACGTGGTAGGTGGGTGTGAGCAGCATCTTTTCCTTTTGGGTAAGAATGAGCGACTGCAATACGTTCACGGTTTGGGCGAGGTTGGCCAGGCGTACACGGTCGCAGTGATTGTTAAAGATGTTGAGGGTAGTAGCGGCCACCAGTGCATCGCGGAGGCTGTTCTGCTGGTAAAGGAAGCCGGGGTTGGTGCCAGGTTCCACATCGGTCCAGATGCCCCATTCATCCACGGCAAGGGCTACTTTCTTTTCCGGGTCATAATGGTCCATGATAGCGCTGTGACGGCTTACCAGTTCTTCCATATACAGGCATTTCTTCATGGTAGTGAAGTATTCCTGTTCGGTGAAGGAGGTTGCTGATCCTTTTTCGCGCCAGGTTTTGGGCACAGTATAGTAATGCAGTGAAAGGCCCCACATCATGTTCAGGGGGATGTTCTTCATGCAGGTCTCTGTCCATTTATAATCTGCGGTGTTAGGTCCGCAGGCGATCTTTTTCAGGGGTGCGCCCGGGTAGTTCTTGGCAAAGGCGGCGTAGCGTTTGTATTGGTCCGAATAGTAATCGGAGGTCATGTTGCCGCCGCATCCCCAGCTTTCGTTGCCTACGCCCCAGAAGTGCACATTCCAGGGTTCGGTGCGGCCGTTCTCTTTCCTGATTTTGGCCATCGGGCTTTCACCGTTAAAGTTGAGGTATTCGATCCATTTGGACATTTCCTCTACGGTGCCGCTGCCTACGTTGGCGCTGATGTATGGCTCGCAGTTGAGCAGGCTGCAAAGTTCCAGGAACTCGTGGGTACCAAAACTATTGTCTTCCGTTACCCCGCCCCAATTGGTGTTTACCATTTTAGGGCGTTGTTCGCGTGGTCCGATGCCGTCGCGCCAGTGGTATTCATCGGCAAAGCAGCCACCCGGCCAGCGAAGGTTGGGGATCTTTACTTTTTTCAATGCTTCGACCACGTCAAGGCGGATACGGTCTTTTTTCTGTACGGGCAGCTTTTCATCTACCCAAGAAACCATCGTATATACACCTGCCCAGGTGTTCCGAAAAATGTCCATAGATATGCCGGCTGATGGTAAGTCCGGAGTTGTTCTGCTGGATAGTAAGCGTAGCGTCTGCGCTTTGTCCGGTGGCGTACAGGGTAGTACACAGCAAACCGATGGCGTAAATAAGTTTTTTCATTATAACGTGAATTATGGTCCTAAGGTAGGGCTTTATTATATAAATGTCAATTATACAATTAAAGCATTGCTGAAACTCGCCCGGAATGAGGAATTCCCGGGGATGGGAGAGGTGCGGATTGAACCGCCATATTTTGTAACTTTATATAAAATGATTATTTATGGCACATCCTAACGTGGAATTGATCACTGCTTTGCGCGAAACTGCCCGCCGGTTAAAAAATGGAGCGCCTTATGCATGGGGAAACCATGGTACCTGCAATTGTGGTAACCTGCTGCAGGTGATCACCCGGTACAGTAAAGAAGAAATTTTATATTATGCCCACACGGGTATGGGAGAGTGGACGGAACTGGCGGAAGACTACTGCGTTGCGTCTAATGCTCCTGTAGGGCTTCTGATCTCGAGCCTGATGGAAAAAGGGCTGACGCCATCAGATATACACAACATTGAGTACCTGCAGGACCGCGAGGTGCTGGAACGCCTGCCGGGCGGTTTCAGGTGGTTGAAGCGTAACCAGCGGGAAGATGTGATCCTGTACATGGAAACTTTCGCTATGTTGCTGGAGGAGAGGTTGTTACAGATGATGAAGATTGAGTATGATGAACTGCTTCCTGCTCAGGAGTTAACACTTTGTTAACATTTTGGTTAACCAGATATTAACGAGGTGTCAAAATGATTAGTGCTATTTTTGGAAAGGTCTTCTACAATGAGAACAGCTTTTCAATCTGATCATTGTATATCTGATCAAAATATAATTTTTTCCTCGAAGTGCTGTTCAATCTTTCTATTAACTTTATTCATTAATTGGCACTAAAACAAGCAATGGAATATACTCAGGAGCGTATTTATGAATTGTTGCTGCGCAAGAAAAAGGGTGGAATTGATAAACCGGATGATGAGTACCTGGAGCAGCTAATGGCGGAAAATGAAGATGTAAGCAGGTTATGGGACGATATCAGGCAGAACGATTTTGACGAAAAGGCCTGGTATGACATAGCGGACAGTGAAACGGCCTGGAACGAGGTTGAGCACGAGCTGCTCAGACGGAAACGGGCGGTGAGGTATTTGTCCGTTAAAAAGTGGCTGGCCGCCGCCGCTGTATCCGGGGTGATCGCCGCCGGCGCTTATTTCCTGCTGAACAAGGCAAGGGAATCATCACCTGCATCTCCTGTAACGGCAACCGCAGAAATGCCGGCAAACGGGCTGCATCTGCAGATGGCCAACGGAAAGGTCATCCAGCTGCCCTATAACATGCCTGCCCAGGATATCAGTGCGGGTTCAGTAGCCCTGAACGCCGGCGCCAGAACCCTGCAGTATACCTCCAAAGGAAAAGATATCGGCGGCTATAATACCCTGGTGGTTCCTCCCAAAATGGATTACCGGGTAATATTGTCAGACGGTACGGAAGTCTGGCTGAATGCTACCTCCACATTGAAATTTCCTTTCTCTTTCCGCCAAAATACCCGTGAAGTGTACCTGGAAGGTGAAGGCTTCTTTAAAGTGGCAAAAAATGCGGATAAACCGTTCTTTGTCCGCACGCCTGAAACGGTAATAGAGGTACTGGGTACCGAATTTAATGTGAACACCTACAAGCGGGGCATTACCAGTACCTCCCTGGTTACAGGCGCGGTTTCTGCCCGCTCCGGTTCTTCTACCATTGTTTTGAAACCAGGCCAGGAAGCGGTCTATACCGAGCGTTCAGGGTTTACCGTCCAACAGTTTGACAAGGATGCGGTCGTATCCTGGATGAATGGCATTTTCCAGTTTGATGATACCAGGCTGGCAGATCTCCAGCCCGTCATAGAGCGTTGGTTTGGCATAGCGGTGGTCTTTGATGACCCGGCACTGGCCAATTCACCGTTTACGGGGATACTGGACAAACATCATGACCTGGCTTTCTTCCTGAAGAACCTGAAGAATACCGGTATTGGTATCGATTATTACTTCAGGGAAGAGACGCTGCATTTAAAATCCGCCCACTGATATAATTTATCGACTCGATATTAAAGGGTGAATGTGAAGTCAGGACGGCTTTGCATTCACCCTTAATTCGTAATTTAAGGGTATCATGAGCGCTGTGAATGATGGCCCATACGTTTTCTACCAGGAGGATCATATCCTGGTAAAGCAAATTGTCGTCAAAAGCGGAAATCCATCGGTAACATCATCGGAATTCAGTCCTGCACAGAAGGAAGGAATATTCAGGGTAGGGAAGGAGGGGAGGAAAGAACGGATGGTGTAAAATGATTACATTTGGTGCAACCTGTAATATGATGACCTATACCTTCTTCATTTACAACAGCTGTAAAGTGCATGTTCTACATAACCCCTTTTAATCATCGCTTTTTAGGATAATATTTTCAGCTTGGTCCAGAAACATCATTAAATAAAATTCCTATCTCTTTGTTTGAATAAATGTCAAATAGACATATATTAGTGCTCAATAAACCCGTAATCACACGTTATGAATAAACTGGTATTTATTGACTACGTTATTTTTATTATCTATTTCCTGATAGTGGCCTCTTACGGATACTGGATCTACCGGCGTAAGAAAAAAGCCCGTACAGACACAAAAGACTTCTTCCTGGCAGAGGGGTCACTGACCTGGTGGGCCATTGGCGCTTCCCTGATCGCATCCAACATTTCGGCGGAGCAGTTCATCGGTATGAGCGGTAATGGCTTTTCAGTGGGCGTTGCAGTAGCCGCCTATGAATGGATCGCGGCCATCGCCCTTATCATCGTGGCAGTGTGGTTTATGCCGGTGTACCTGAAGAATAAGATCTTTACCATGCCGCAGTTCCTGAAAACCAGGTACAATGAGACGGTGAGCCTGATCATGGCGATCTTCTGGCTGTTCCTGTACATTTTCGTGAACCTCACTTCCATCCTTTTCCTCGGCGCCCTGGCTATCAACAGCCTGGTAGGCAATGGCAATTTCCACCTGATCATGATCGGCTTGTCGGTATTTGCGTTGCTGATTACCCTGGGCGGTATGAAGGTGATCGGTTATACCGATGTGATACAGGTGGCGGTATTGATCATTGGCGGCCTGGCCACCACCTACCTGGCCCTGAGCATGGTGAGCGAGCATTTCGGGTTGGGCGGCGATGTGCTGGCAGGCTTTAATGCCCTGATGAAGGATTCGCCGGACCATTTCAAAATGATCCTGGAAAAACCTTCGCAGGATGCACCGCAGGCACAGATCAATAAGTACCTGATGCTGCCTGGCATCACCATGTATTTCGCCGGTCAGTGGATCGTAAACCTGAACTACTGGGGTTGTAATCAATATATTACGCAAAGGGCGCTGGGCGCTGATCTGCAGACCGCCCGCAATGGTATCCTGTTTGCCGGCCTCCTGAAACTGATGATGCCCGTGATCGTAATGCTGCCCGGTATAGCCGCCTATGTGCTGTACAGGAACGGCGCTTTACAGCAGGAAATGGCCCCGGGCGGGCATTTTAACGCTGATAATGCCTATTCTGCCATACTGGGTTTTCTGCCTGCGGGGCTCAAAGGGCTTTCCCTGGCTGCATTAACAGCGGCCATTGTGGCCTCCCTGGCAGGTAAGGCAAACAGCATCTCCACCATCTTTACACTGGATATCTACAAAAAATATATCCGCAAAGATGCGGATGAGCAGCAACTGGTATGGGTGGGGCGTATTACCATTATAGCCGCCATGCTGCTGGCCATTCTCTTTACCTGGAACGACCTGCTTGGCATCGGAGGCGAGGGTGGCTTTACCTTTATCCAGAAATATACCGGCTTTATCAGCCCGGGCGTTTTTGCCATGTTCTTACTGGGCATGTTCTGGAAGCGTACCACCGGCGCTGCGGCGGTAGCGGGTGTGATCACCGGCTTCGTACTGTCTGTAGTGTTCAACAACTATGCCCCGCAATGGTTTGGAAATGAGACCTTACTATACACTGCCTTCCCGAATGGTAAAGGTAAATACGAGATACCTTTCCTGATCTGTATGGGCTGGTCTTTCTTCTTCACGGTATTGGTGATGGTGTTAATGAGCCTCCGCGGACCAAAAGTGAATCCCAAAGCTTTCGAGCTGGATAGCAAAATGTTCCGCCTGCAGCCTTCCACCCTGGTGCTCATCGTTGTTACCTTGCTGATACTGAGCGCGCTGTATGTGCGTTTCTGGTAAGAATGACACACTCACGGTAGCCCACAAACGAATAAATAAAAAAAGGCGGTAGGAATACCGCCTAATTTTTTAACCATATCCTATGAAAAACCTATTACAAAAATAGTCGCCGGCAGTTACCGGGCACAGATCATTTGGTGAAGACACTATTTTGTCTAGTGAACGTTAAGAAAATGGCATTCTTAACCAGCATTTAACGATTTTGCGCCGGGCTAACGAGAAAAAACCTACGAAGGGGGTCCAAAGCTCCCTCCGGGCTAATCCGTTACAACGTCTGTTGTTTTTGTTACCTTTGGGGTGTATGAAAATAGAAGAAGCCATCAAACAGGGTAGATTCGGCAGCAATTTTCATAAGGCCGTGGTAAATCTGATCTACACCAGCAACTGGTTACGGGATGCACATACCGAGATATTCAAACGATACGGCATATTATCGCAGCATTTCAACGCATTGCGCATTATAAAAGGCCGGCATCCTAAACCGGTTTCAGCCGGTGAGATCAAGGACGTGTTGCTGGATAAGGCCAGCGACGTTACCCGCCTGCTCGACAAACTAGTAAAACAGGGATATGTAAAACGGCAGCTTTGCGAGTTCAATCGCCGTAAAATGGACATCACCATCACACCAAAAGGATTACAGCTACTGGAAGAACTGGAGGCGCCCCTGTCTGCCTTTTATCAGGACCTGAGTACGCGTTTAAGCGCCGAAGATGCGCTGGCACTGAGCGACCTGCTGGATAAGGTCCGCAGGTAAAACAAGTTTCACATCATTTTCAGCTACGTGTTCCGTAACACTTCTGCGAGGGTTACGGGAGAGATGTATTGTGTTTTTTATACACAGATGTTTATATTGCAGCCGGCTGCAGTCGCCTGATTATCCACTATTTAAACCAATTTTACTACACAGCATGCACATACCAGCACTTATTTCAGATCTGGCACTGATATTGGCGGCCGCGGCCATTACCACACTCATCTTCAAACAGTTGAAACAGCCGCTGGTACTGGGCTATATTGTGGCCGGACTGCTGGTGGGACCTCACGTATCGCTTCTCCCTACTGTTTCTGACGAGGCCAATATCCAGACATGGTCTGAAATAGGCGTGATCTTCCTGCTCTTCAGCCTGGGCCTGGAGTTCAGCTTCAAAAAACTGATCAAGGTAGGAGGGGCGGCTTCTATTACGGCCGTTATCGAAGTGGGGATGATGCTGCTTCTGGGCTATGCCGCCGGCCGTTTACTGGGATGGTCTACCATGGATAGTATCTTCCTGGGCGGTATCCTTTCTGTGTCATCTACCACCATCATCATCCGCGCCTTTGATGAACTGGGCGTGAAGGGAAAGCAGTTCGCCGGGCTGGTGTTCGGCATACTGGTGGTAGAAGACCTGGTGGCCATTGTTTTGCTGGTATTGTTATCCACCCTGGCGGCCAGCCGGCAGTTTGCCGGTATCGAAATGCTGACTTCCGTGGTAAAGCTGGTCTTCTTTCTCATCATATGGTTTGTGGCGGGGATTTTCTTCCTGCCTACCCTGCTGAAGCGCACCCGCAAACTCATGAACGAGGAAACGCTGCTGGTTACTTCCATCGGGCTTTGCCTGTTGATGGTGGTGCTGGCAACTGAAGTGGGTTTCTCCCCGGCCCTGGGCGCATTTGTTATGGGCTCCATACTGGCTGAAACCACGCAGGCGGAAAAGATAGAACACCTGGTAAAACCGGTAAAAGAGCTGTTTGGCGCCGTCTTCTTCGTTTCAGTAGGTATGCTGATAGACCCTGCCATGATCGTAAAGTATGCTGGTCCGGTGGCTGTTATAACGGTGATCACTATACTGGGTAAGCTGCTCAGCACCACTACCGGCGCCCTGATAGCCGGTCAGCCGCTCAAACCCGCCGTGCAGGCAGGTATGAGCCTGGCGCAGATAGGGGAGTTCTCCTTTATCATTGCTACGCTGGGACTTACGCTGAAGGTAACCAGCCATTTCCTGTACCCGGTGGCAGTGGCCGTATCTGCCGTTACCACCTTTACCACTCCCTACCTGATCCGCTCATCAGAACGGGCCTATGTAAGGATAGCGGCCCTGCTGCCGCACCGGTGGAGGACCACGCTGAACCGCTACAGCGCCGCCACGCAGACCATTGCGGTGGTGAGCGACTGGAAGCAGCTGCTGCGCTCTTATTTCATGAATACGGTGCTGTACTCGGTGATCATTATCGCGATTGTGCTGATGTCAGCCTATTATGTACTGCCCATGGTGACGGAGGCGCCGGAAGACATCAACCCTGCCCGTATCATTACTGCGCTGGTTACCCTGCGNGGTTGTTATCGCCCTTCCTGTGGGCGCTGGCCTTCCGCGGGGTCAGCAACCAGGCCTCGGCCAATATATGGCGGCAAAAGAAGTACAGAGGCCCTTTACTGTTACTGCGTTTATTACGTATAGGCCTGGCTGTTTCCCTGGTGGGTTTCTTTGTAGACCTGTTCTTTTCTGTAGTGGTGGCCCTGACGGTAACCGTGATCATCCTGGCATTGCTGCTCATCTTCCACCGCAAGCTGCAGGCTTTTTATACCAAGATAGAAGAACGGTTCTTCTCCAATTTCAATGAAAGGGAAACCCGCGTAGGCGGCATCAACAAACAGGTACTGGCGCCCTGGGATGCACACCTGGCCGTTATGAATATTTCGCCCATGTCGCCGGCCGTAGGAAAAACCCTCCAGGAGCTGGCCATACGGGAAAGGTTCGGCGCCAACATCGCGCTGATCAAAAGAGGTAAACAGCAGTATGCCGCTCCCGGTAAAGATGAACGCCTCTATCCCGGTGATATGGTCACCGTCATCGGGACAGATGAACAGATATCGCAGCTGAACCGCTTCCTGGAAGAGGAAGACAGCAGCATCGAGGAAAAACAGATGCTGGCGCACGATATTGTGCTGCGCCGTTACATGATTAAAAAAGAAGCGCCCCTTTGCGGTAAAACGATCCGTGAAGCCGGCATCCGTGAACAATCACAAGGCATGATCCTGGGCATAGAAAGAAGCGGTAAACGCATCCTGAACCCTGAATCCACCACCGTATTGCAGGAAGGCGATATCATATGGGTGGCTGGCAGCGACAAAAAACTGGCTGCCTTCTTCAAAGGTTTTTAACGCTCTATTTATAGCTCAGTTGTGTGGTGTCACTAAGGCCATCCAGGCCATAGTGGGCGGTAACGCTTACCGGGTACTTCAAAGCATTGTACTCATAGCTGTAGGTATTAAGATGCGTACCCGCTGCACCAGCATACCGGATCTCCTCTGTGAGGATGTTGTTGGCAGAAAGAAAGGCCGGCATAATATCCGTAATGTAACAAAGGTCTGTTACCTGTTTCTGCGGATTAGGATGCTGGTCGTAGGTGTACGTAACAGAAGATCCGGGCTCAAAATTTGTCCCCCCACGGCTCCGGCCGTAGTTATCCAGCCGGATAATATTGCCTTCGCCGTTCCATGTATATTGCTGGTAATTATGGCATTCATAGGTATTATCTGCATTGCGGCTGAAGAAATAGCGCGCAATGATCTGCGCTGCTGCATTGTACACCAGTGAATCATAACCCTGTACCTGGCCCTGCGTATAGTAATGGATCTTGTCTATCAGCGGGTAGTTAGTGGTATATTCAAACGAAGAGAAGATCTCGCTGTTCTCCCCGTTTGTGTGGCCGGATACCAGCGTGCTGGCCAGCCGCCCGTTCTTATACACCGGTATACGTACATCCGTATAGGTATCTTCTGATGCCCGCTGGATCCTGGTCAGGCGGTCAATGGTGTTGCGCTGGCTATAGCTGATCAGCATCGTGCTGGCCTGGCTGTTGATCCCCTGCAGCAGGGGAAGGGGCCGGCGCTCTTTGCTGTCCGCATCCGTATTACGGAAGGAGGCCAGGATCGTAATAGCCAGCATAGCGGCAAGGGCAATCCGCTCCCGGAAATTGGCAGTTCTCATAGGTATAATCGGTTATAGGAATATGGAATAGTTAGTATTTCAAAATTAGCAAAAAGCAAATGTGAATATATAGCATTTTAGTGCTATGCGTTGTCCAGGGGCATTAAACATTCTGATCAGCACGGTGTTATTCAGAAAAAGGACGGCCATGAAGCGGACAATCTACTGGAAAATAATACTACCGGTGAGCCTTATACTTTTTTCCTGTACCGGCGCTACCCGTATTACCGGCTCCTGGGTAAACCCCGAAACACAGCCTGTAAAGCAGGATTATCACCACATTTTTATTGCCACGATGACGAAGCATGCAATAGCAAGAGCGCAGACAGAGAACGCACTTTCTGCAGAGCTGAAGCGGTTCAACAAGCGCGGGCTGAAGAGCAGCGACACATTCACACCCGCTTTGCTGGAAACCCTGCCTGCCCGTGAAGAGCTGCTCCAGCTGATACAACAAACCGGTGCAGATGCCATACTGACCACCTCCCTGCTGCGTACGCAGAGTGAAACCAGGTATGTGCGCAGCAGCGTAAAATACGCGCCCGTTCCCGCTTATGGCTGGTACCGCGGCTTCTACGCCTACTATGCCCACTGGTATCCCATGGTGTACGATACGGGATATTATGTAGCTGATAAGACCTATTTTGTGGAAAGCAACCTCTATGATGCACGTACAGAGAAACTGCTATGGTCGGCGCAGACGGCTACCGTTAACCCCGGCAGCCTGGAAAAATTCCTGGCAGAATACCCCGGTAAGGTCATTGCACAGATGATGAGAGACGGCGTGCTGAAGCCATAAGGCTCCTCACTTCAAGGCTGAGCGGCAAGGCCCGAACATTCAGGCTTTTGAACTTTTAAACAAGCAATGATACTGGAACAGTTTATGTAACGATGATAGAAAACCATCGCTTATGTACACCCTTGGCATCAACGCCGCGTTCCATGATTCTGCTGCCTGTATAGTAAAGGACGGCCAGCTGCTTGCCGCAGTGGAGGATGAACGCTTCACACATATCAAGCACGGCAAAAGGCCTATTCCGTTCTCTGCATATGAGCTGCCCTTTCATGCAATAGACTATTGTTTAAAGACTGCAGGCATACACCTGAAAGATGTAGACCGTGTTGCTTATTCTTTTGATCCGTATATCCTGCTGAACGATGCAGATGAAAAGAAAGACCGCATCACCCTGCCGCTGGAACCTTCTGCGTATAAGGTGCCTGAAAAGTGGATGTCGCCATGGGACCCGCTCTTCCTTTCCTCTATTGTGAATGCGCCGCGCCAATTGGTGGATGGTTATCCACACCATTTGCAGCAGCGTTTTAAAGGCGCCCAACCGGATAAAGAACGGTTTCATTTTGTTGAACATCACCTTTGCCATGCAGCCAGCGCCTTCCTTCCTTCGCCTTATGAACAGGCGGCCGTGCTGACTATTGACGGGCGCGGAGAGAAGGCCACCACCACCTTCAGTCTCGGCTCCGGTAACGATATGCAGCGCATTACACAGGTAAACATGCCGCACTCATTAGGACTGTTGTATGAGCAGGTGACCAGCTATCTTGGCTTCCTGCACTCTTCAGATGAATATAAAGTGATGGCCCTGGCATCTTACGGGAAACCGGTATTTGCCAATGATTTTCGTGAGATGATACAATTGCAGGAGAATGGTCATTACACCATCAGCAATGAACGGTTTTTTGCGCGCTTCGGTCCCCCGCGCGAAAGAGGTGCTGCATTTACCGCGCATCATTTCAATATAGCGCAATCCCTGCAGGTAGTACTGCAGGAGCGCGTACTGGAGCTGGCTGAATGGCTGCAGCAGGAAACAAGCTCAGAAAATCTTTGCTTCGCCGGCGGTGTGGCACTGAATTGTGTGCTGAACGCTGCGATACGCGATGCAGGGATATTCAAAAATATCTGGGTACAGCCTGCTGCAGGCGACGCAGGCACCGCTCTGGGCGCTGCCATGTGGATAGATGCACAGCAGCGGCCCGGAGAAGGACGCAGTTTTTGTATGGAGCATGCCTATTGGGGACCAGATTACGGGGATGATGAAATAGCAAAATTCCTGGACTGGGCAAAAGTGCCTTACCGCCGCATGCAGGATGTGGCCGCAGAAACAGCTGAACTGCTGGCGCAGGATAAGATCATCGGCTGGTTCCAGGGCAGGATGGAGTTTGGGCCGCGAGCCCTGGGCAGCCGTTCTATACTGGCTTCTCCTATTTCTCCATCTATGCAGGCCCGGCTGAACGAAGTGAAGGACCGGGAAGACTTCCGGCCGGTGGCGCCCGTAGTAATGGAGGAAGCCGCACCGGAATGGTTTGAGCAGGCAGCGTATTCGCCTTTCATGTTGTTTGTGTATAAAGTAAAGGAAGATAAGAAAGAGCGGATACCGGCTGTGTGCCNTGTGGACGGCACCGCACGTATCCAGACCATCAACCGGCAGCAGCATCCGCGCTACTACGATTTACTGAATGCTTTTGCACAGCGCACCGGTGTGCCTGTATTGATCAATACTTCTTTCAACACTTTGGGCAAACCTATTGTATGCACCCCGCGCGATGCGCTGGAATGCTTCTGGTCGTCGCCCTTCGATGCATTGGTAATTGGCAGTTTCCTTGTTTCGAAAAGCTAAATGGTAATGGCTATGGAAAAGAAGATCTCTGTTGTGATCCCTACTTACTGCAGGCCGCTGCTGCTGATGGAATGCCTGAAGTCCCTTGCCAGGCAAAAGTTTGCGCGGGATGATTTTGAGGTGATCGTGATCAGCGATGGTCCTGATCATCTTACCAAACAACTGGTGGTATCCTGGAAACATACCGGCCTGCTGGACATTGTATATGTACCGCTTGCCACCAAACGCGGGCCTGCCGCCGCCCGGAACATGGGATGGAAGCTGGCCGCCGGTACCCTTGTTGCATTTACGGATGATGATACCCTGCCGGATCCGCTGTGGCTGCAGTCCATTTGGGATGCCTATCAGCAGGAAGAGCTGATCGCTTACAGCGGGCGGGTGATCGTTCCTTTACCGGAAAAGCCCACTGACTATGAATGGAACATTGCACAGCTGGAGCGTGCGCGCTTCATTACCGCCAACTGTGTATGCACCTGGAAGGCGCTGGAGCTGATCCAGGGATTTGACGAACGCTTTGAACTGGCCTGGCGGGAAGACAGCGATCTCGAATTTAAACTGCTGCAGCAACAGATACCCATCCACCATTTGCCGGAGGCCATTGTAGTGCACCCGGTGCGCGAAGCGTCCTGGGGCGTGAGCCTGCGGGAGCAGCGCAAGTCAATGTTCAATGCGCTGCTGTATAAGAAATTTCCAGGCCTGTATCGCAATTATATCAAACAGCACCCAATCTGGAGCTACTATGTTATGACCCTTTGCTGCCTGGTGCTGCTGGCGGCGCTGTTGTTGAATGCCCCCGCCGTGGCGTTCGCCGCTGTAACAATATGGTTGTTGCTCCTTACCGGTTTTATATGGAAGCGTTTGATGCACACGTCGCATGCATGGCCGCATGTAGTGGAGATGATCGTCACTTCTGTGCTGATACCTTTTCTGTCTGTTTACTGGAACCTGTATGGTGCGGTGCGGTTCCGTGTGTTGTATCTATAACTGTTTATCCAGGATAGGCTCCAATATGCCCGCGGCTACCTGTACAATATTACCGGTGGTAGCGGGCATTTGTGATTCATAGCTGTATTGTTCATGCACATAACGGATCACTTCATTTTTGCTTCGCAGCTGTTCAGGCACATCAAAATACAATACTGCGCCCTGTGCTTTCCATGGCGTATGCTGCGGATTGGTATGCGCATACAATACCACCACCGGTACCTGTACTGCCGCCGCTATATGTGCGGTACTGGTATTCACGGAGATCACCAGTGCGCTGTGGCGGATCAGTGTGATGAACTCTGCAACGGAGAAAAGCCCGGCGCCCACGCAAACCCCGTTCTCCTGGTTGATACCATGACTAATGGCGGTAGCAAGCGCACGTTCTGCTTTGGTGCCTGTAATGAGCAGCTGCACTCCGGTTTGCCGCAGCAGGTCTTTGGCGGCCTTTATCCATTGCTGTACGGGATACTGGCGTTTATTGTCGCTTACGCCCGGATGGAGGACCACCCAGGGTTTATCAGGGTCTATGTGGCAGTGCTGCAGCTTTTTCCGCACATCAGGCCACAGGGCTTCGTTTACCTCCAGCATGAGCTTATCTGACGATGGTGTCACGTCTAAATGAGTAATAAGGTGAAGATCACGGCTTACCTGGTGACGAATGTAATCATAAGGTTCTTTTTCAGGGGCCCAGTGTGTAAGCAGCCCGTAAGGGTTTTCGCGGCAGTAGGCCAGGCGGATGGGGATATTGGCCAGGTAGGCCAGCATGGCAGCCGGCATGGGGTTCTGGCTGTATACGGTAAATATTACGGCCGCATCGAAATTGCCTTGCCGCAGTTTCTCTACCGTATCATTGAAAACAGGTGTCGCATCAGGCGACTCATTCTTTACCCAGGGAGCATCGAAGATGATCGTGTCGTCAATGTCTGGAATGCTGGGTGTAATAACGGCGCCCATGGAAGAGGTGAGCAGGGTGATATGACATTCAAACGTTGTTTTCAGTGCATGGATAGCTGGCGTGCTCATGATCACATCGCCCATGTTGTCGAGCCGTATACATAAGATGCGTTTCATACAATGTTTACGCCAATTTTAATACCGGTTTGGTATGGATACGGCGTATGATCATTGATGTAGAGTGCCCCGGCAGCAGTGGCAGCAGGATCACTTCTCCTCCTAATTGTTCTACCAGTCCGGCTTCCGGCAGGCTCTCCCGGGTGTAGTCGCCGCCTTTCGCAAAGATGTGCGGCTGGATCAGCTGTATCAGCGGCGCCGGTGTATCATCTTCCGGGCTGCCAAATGGGATGATATGATTTACGGCGCCCATGGCGGCCAGCACTTCCATGCGGTCCTGCAGGGTATTGATGGGGCGGTCGCTGCCTTTGATGCGGCGTATGCTTTCATCTGTATTGATGCCCACCATCAGTACATGCCCCAGCTCTTTTGCGCGGCCCAGGTAATTTACATGGCCGCTGTGCAGAATGTCAAAACAACCATTGGTGAAAACGATCTTCTTACCCTGGGCTTTATACATGGCAGACAGGTGCTGCAGCTGTCCGGGGTCAGTGATATATTTATCATTCACAGACAGGTAAGCGTTCAGTTCTTCCCAGCTGCAGCAGGCGGTATGCTGTTTGCCGATGGCGATGGCAGCCGCAGCTGCTGCCAGATCTGCTGCCGCGGGTACATCTGCGCCCGAAAGGCAGGCCAGCGTAAATGCGCTGATATAGGCATCTCCTGCACCTGATACGTTGGGCGATGAAGCTACCGGGTAAGCGCTGCAGCAGTATACGGGTTGATTGCCGTTGAATATAACGGCGCCCTCTTCATCCAGTGTGACCGCTGTGATGGCCGCACCGGTGCGGGAGTAAATGTCTGCACCCATGTTATTGATCTGCTGTGCCCTGCAATGCTGCTGTACATGCAATCCCAGCAGTTGCGCCGCCTCCGGGTAATTGGGCTTCACCAGCGATGGGGAGAGGCTCTTAAAGCATTCCAGGCGGCGGGAGTCAACGGCGATGAACTTCTTGTGCTTCCGTTTTAATGCCTGTAAAGCGCCAATAACGGCAGGTGTGATAAGCCCTTTACAATAGTCTGCAATGATCACCGCATCATGTTTCGGAAACTCCTGTTGCAGCAGGCGGATGAAGGCCTGCTCTGTTTGCCCGCTGACAGCCGTTTCGGTGCCGCAATCGTAACGGGTCAGCAGCTGGTGCCCAGCCACTACTCTTGTCTTTACGATCGTTTCCCTTGAAGGGCAGTGCAGTATTTTTCCGTTGATGCCTGCTGCTTCCAGTAGTGAGCTGGCTTTGCGGCCATCATCATCCTGTCCGCTAACGCTGCAGAACGTTACCTTTGCGCCCAGGAATTTTACGTTCAGCGCAGTATTTGCACCGCCGCCGAGCGTAGTGGTCCTGGAGGCGATATCCACCACTGGTACCGGTGCTTCGGGCGTAAGCCGGGTGCTGGCGCCTTTGAGATACACATCCAGCATCAGGTCGCCGATCACCAGGATGGTGGGCTGCAGGAATTTTGCAATCAGATCTTTATACATGGGTCCGTTTTAATAATTAATAATGAATAACTAACAATGGAGAGGCAGGTGACGCATAGCGTAGCAGAGGGCCTCATTTTTAATTGCTAATTATTAATTGTGCAGCCTCCAGCAGGCCGCCTGTAATGAGGAGGGGCTTGCGATAGCTGTTGATGATCCATTCTGTTTCATGTCCGTTATCCAGCAACACGGTACGGCAGCCGGCGCGGTTACCGGCTTCTACATCGTGCAGAATGTCGCCTATCATCCATGATTGCTGCAGGTCTATATTTAACAGGCTGGCTGCCTGTAACAGTAAGCCGGGATGTGGTTTTCGGCAAACGCAGTCTATTGCGTAGGCTTTAACCGATCCCTGCGGATGATGCGGGCAGTAAAAAAATCCATCCAGCTGTATGCCACTAAGACTCAATAATGCAGCGATGCGGTCTTTTACCGCCTGCATAGCCTTATCTTCAAAATAACCGCGGGCAATACCAGATTGATTGGATACCACCACCAGTGCGTAGCCATGTTTGTGCAGCAGCTGTAAAGCTTCTGCAGCGCCTGGTTCCAGCCTGATGAGCTCCGGGTTGACGTTATACGGCACATCGGTGATGAGCGTGCCATCCTTATCTATGAAAACTGCTTTTCTCATTCGCCAATTATTAAAGGCTCATAGTGCCGCTCAGGGCAATATCGTTGCTGGCGATGGCTTTATCATACAACCTGCTCATTAACTGTGCCACCCTTTCCCAGGTAAATAGCGCCTGCACGCGTTTAATGCCGTTGCGTCCCATTTCTTCCAGTACAGGTCTGCGCATCAGCAGTTCGTTGATCTTATCAGCCAGCGCCTGCGGATCTTTCGGAGGTACCAGCAAACCTGTTTTCCCGTCCAGTATGCTGTATTTGATGCCGCCTACATCCGCACCAATCACCGCTGTACCGCAGGCCATTGCTTCCAGCGGCGTAATGCCGAAGGGTTCATACCAGGGCGTGGTGATGAATATGTCTGCTGCAGCGTAATAGTACTTCAGCTCCTCACGGCCTTTACGCCCGGCAAAGGTTACGCAATGCTGCACGCCCAGCTCTTTGGCCAGTTGTTTTAAGCCGCGCTATTTCAGGATTATATCCCAGTCCGCACACCTCATCTTCACCGCCTACAATGATCAGGCGGATCCGTGTGCCGGTGTACCTGAGTTTTGTAAGGGCCCTGATCACGTTGTCTACTCCCTTGCGCTGCACCATACGGCCCAGCTGCAGCAGTACAAAATCGTCCTGTGGCAGCTTCAGCTTCATGCGCGCCAGGCGCTGATCTACGGGAAACATCTCTTCTGTGTTCACGCCACAGGGCACCACCCGGATCTTATCGGGCGGCGCATTGTAATATTTGATCAGGTCTTCCCGGTCTTGCGGGCATTCTGCTATAATATAATCAGCCAGCTTAATGGCGGAGCTTTCAATATCCAGGCGTTCGGGCGGGAACTTGTCCTGCTCGCCCTGGTGAATGCGGCGTACATGTCCCAGCGCATGGAACGTCACCACAAAAGGCACATGCAGTATCGCTTTGAGTTCAAGCGCTACCAGGGCCGACATAAAGAAATTAGCATGAATGAGGTCGTATTGTATCTGCTCATTGCGCATAAATGCCAGCATATTTTCGCGGAAGTCTGCCATGTAGGGCAGCAGCTGTTCCTTGGGTATGCATTCAACGGGACCGGCTTTGATATGCACCACTCTGACACCATTCCTCCATTGCACTACCTGTGGTAGTTGCGCATGTTCCCAGCGGGTGAAAATGTCTACCTCGTATCCTTTTCTTGCCAGCTGATAGGCCAGTTCGCCAACATACACGTTTTGTCCTCCGGTATCAACACCGCCCAGCGCAGCAATAGGTGAAGCGTGATCGCTGATGAATGCTATTCTCGTTTTCATAAACAAGCAGGTTATTGGGTTACTAATTGCTGCCAACGGGCTAAACCGCGATACTACAGCATTTTCTATGCAGAAGTACTTCAAGAATAGAACCAAACCGTATGTACGAAGAGAAACACTTCCCGGCGGAGTGCGCCACAGTAGCGGTTCTCTAAAGAATTTACACAGAATGGCTTAGAGAGGACAGCATAGCGGAATATTTTATTTAAGTGTTGATGATTTTATTACTCATCTGCGGATTAGCTACCACAGTGCAATAGCGCGAATAAGAAAAGGCACAGCATGATCGCTGTGCCTTCAGGTAATTCAATACCCATTCTTGTCGTTACCACACAGTTTGCTTACCTGTTCTCAATACGCAGAGCAGAAGTGTCTCTCGGCTCTTTGTGCCAGGAAGTGTCTTTGTCTTTTTTCCATTTCTTGTCTTTCTTGTGCATTTTCTTTTTGCTGGTGTCCTGCTGGTCTACTGAATACTTTACCGGGGCGGGGCGATAGTTGGTACTGGCTTGAGCAACGATGAAGGTGCAGAGTGCAAATGACAATCCCAAAAGGGTCAGGTGATTTTTCATGGCCGTAATGTTTTAATAGTATGCATATACCAAAAGGCCTGCTACCTTTTCAGGGATACTGGTGTTGGCAATGTAATTTTTAACAGGATGATAAACATTGTATTGCGCGGAAACGCTGATGAGAAGTGGGGATCAGCGAAGGGGTCTCTTGTGGATTTTTAAACACGGATTGTTAACAGGCTCCACAAATTTGTATCTGACAGTGCAGCGGCTGTTTACAATCCGTGTTGATGATGATGGGGGCAAAGCGGCTGTGACGGCCACTACAGTGGCTTACTGGCCCTGGTCTTTTTCGGTGTCAGATGCTTCATCCCAGTCGATATTATCTGCCTCTTCATCTGACAGGTTGTTTTCTTCCAGGTCCTGCTCGTCCAGTACAGGATCATCGTCATCCTCTTCTTCTTCCTCTCCGGCGCCGTTCTGACCCTGGGCGGTGGGAGTGCTTTGTTTTTTCTCCTCGTCGTTGGGACGTTGAAAATTACGCGCCGTAGGATTGCTGTTTGCAAGCTGATCCTTGTCTTTTTCTTTTTGCTGCATAACCCTGCATTTAATAGTGAATAATATCACTTCCCTCTCATGCTGTCTTTATTCCTTCTGTAAGGCCATACCACGTATATAACAACAAGCAGGAGGACAATTCCCAGCACTACCAGTGAAGTAAGCATAACAAATTGTTTTGGTCACTGATATCCGTACAAGCATCAGGCCATCCATTCTGGGGTAGAAATAAATAAGATAATCCATTAACGGAAAAAAAATTGCTATTGCCCTTACGATGGGGGATCATGTAATTTAGCGGTGTTATGAAAAACTACCACTATAATCATACTTATCTATTTATTATTTCCATGATCTCCGCAATGGGCGGATTCCTCTTCGGATACGACTGGGTAGTGATAGGGGGCGCCAAGCCCTTTTACGAGCGTTTTTTTCGGCATTACCGGATCGCCGGCGGCACAAGGATGGGCCATGAGCTGCGCCCTGGTAGGATGCCTGGCAGGCGCCGCTATTTCGGGTATCCTAAGCGACCGTTACGGGCGTAAGAAACTGCTGATGCTGTCTGCCCTGCTGTTCCTGCTGTCAGCAGGTTTTACCGGTGCGGCCCATTCTTTTAACAGCTTTATTGTTTATCGCATTATCGGTGGGATCGGTATCGGGTTGGCCTCTAACCTGTCGCCCATGTACATTGCCGAGGTAACCCCGGCCCACCTGCGGGGAAAATATGTATCTATAAACCAGCTGACCCTGGTGATCGGCATACTGGCTGCACAGCTGTTTAACTGGTGGATAGCCGAGCCTGTTCCTGCGGGCGCTTCAGATGAAATGATCCTGCAATCCTGGAATGGCCAAACGGGCTGGCGCATTATGTTCTGGGCGGCGCTGGTACCCTCTGCATTGTTTTTATTGCTGCTGGTATGGCTGCCTGAGAGTCCGCGATGGCTGGCTACCCGCGGCTTTGGAGAGAAAGCCCGCCAGGTGCTGGGCAGGATAGGGGGCGCAGCTCACGCGGAAGACGAGCTGCAGGCTATTGTAAGAACGGCCGCGGCAGACGACCGCCTGCACTGGAAACAGGTATTGCAGCCGGGCATATCAAGCATACTGCTGCTGGGTGTGGTGATCGCGGCTTTCCAGCAATGGTGCGGCATCAACGTGATATTCAATTATGCCGAGGAGGTATTTGCTGCAGCAGGCTATGGTGTGTCTGATATTCTGTTCAATATTGTGATCACCGGCGGTGTGAACCTGGTGTTCACCCTGGTGGCCATGTACACGGTAGACCGCTGGGGAAGGCGTGCGTTGATGCTGATGGGCGCCGGCGGCCTTGCATTGATCTATGCCATTATGGGGGCGTTGTATTATATGCAGCTGAGTGGGTGGCCGCTGTTGCTGCTGGTGGTAGTAGCCATTGCATGTTATGCCATGTCGCTGGCGCCGGTAACCTGGGTGGTATTGTCGGAGATCTTCCCTAATCGTTTACGTGGCAGCATGATGGCCATTGCCACGTTATCCCTGTGGGCGGCGAGTTTCGGGCTTACCTATACGTTTCCCCTGCTGAACAGCGCATTGGGCGCTGCAGGGACTTTCTGGGGGTATGGGATTATCTGCCTGGCAGGATTGTTATTTATAAGGGCCTATCTGCCGGAGACAAAGGGCAAGACTTTGGAAGAGATAGAATCGGGTGTGAGCGCTCCGCACGCACTTCAGCCACCGTCATTGCGAGGCCCGCAAGGCTTTGGCGGGGAGCCGGGCTGAAGCAATCCTTTAAACGGCAAAAGCAAGCAACAAACGTAATCACTGTTTGTGGGTTAAAAAGATTGCTTCGTCGCGCTCCGCACAGGGCTTTACTGCTCCCCGCAATGACGGGACTAATGCCCCGGGCTTCCGCCACCGTTCCGTAATGAAGGGGCAGGGAGTCCTCAGGCTTGAGGTGGGCAGAAAGCCCTCAGACTCCATGCGGGGAAGGGATGTCCTCAGACTTCACACGCGCAGGGGCGTCCTCAAACCATAAACAACTAAAATTTTTCAGCACATCATTCAAACAATTCATATGGAAGTTAAAGCCTGGCATGAGACGGTCCGTATTCCAACTTATGGCATCGGACCAGCGGAGAAACATCCGGTTTTCCTGGAGAAAAGAGTTTACCAGGGCAGTAGTGGTACCGTATACCCGTACCCGGTAGTTGAAAAAATACTGGACGAAAAGACCGACCAGGAATGGCAGGCCGTATTCCTGGAGAACGATTACCTGCGGATCATGATCCTGCCGCAACTGGGCGGCCGCATACAACAAGCCTTTGATAAAGTGCGGCAACGGCATTTCGTGTATCATAACCAGGTGATAAAACCTGCACTGGTAGGGCTCACCGGCCCCTGGATCTCAGGCGGCATAGAGTTTAACTGGCCGCAGCACCACCGGCCCGGTACTTACGAACCGGTTGACTGGACCATCGAGCATTTTCCGGACGGCAGCGTAACCGTATGGTGCAGCGAACTGGAACGGATGTTCCGCACCAAGGGCATGGCAGGTTTTACGCTGTATCCGGACAAGGCCTATCTTGAAATAAAAGTGCAGCTGTACAACCGTACCCCGCTGCCGCAAACCTTCCTGTGGTGGGCCAACCCGGCCGTGCATGTAAATGAGCATTACCAGTCTGTTTTTCCGCCGGATGTTCATGCTGTGTTTGATCATGGCAAACGTGATGTATCCCGCTTCCCGGTGGCCACCGGCACTTACTATAAAGTGGATTATTCTGCAGGGGTGGATATCTCCCGTTACCGCAACATTCCCGTACCTACCTCATACATGGCGATCACATCGTCCTACGACTTTGTAGGAGGCTATGAACATGATACGCAGGGCGGACTGCTGCATGTGGCCAATCATCACGTATCCCCTGGTAAAAAGCAGTGGACCTGGGGCAACAGCGATTTCGGCCTGGCCTGGGATCGAAATCTTACCGATGCCGATGGGCCGTACATTGAGCTGATGTGCGGTGTATACACGGACAACCAGCCGGACTTCTCCTGGCTGATGCCTTATGAGGAGAAAAGCTTTCAACAGTACTTTATGCCATACAGCCAGGTAGGTATGGTGAAGAACGCCAGTAAAGACCTGGTACTGAACCTCGAACTGGAAGAACATAAAGCCACTTTTAAGCTATATTCTACGGGCAGGTTCCCAAAAAGCAAAGCCGTGCTGTATTACCAGGGCCGGGAAATATGGAGCAAAGTGATGGACCTGCAGCCTGCATCCTATGAAGAAACCGACATTCCATTACACGTCAGCAATGATGCCATTCACTATCGTATAAGTATATACGACCAGCAGGGCTTTGCCCTGCTGGAATGGCAACCTGAGCCGGACACTATTAAGCCGGTTCCCCTGCCTGCTGTTGCTGCAAAAGCGCCCGCAGAGATCGCACAGGCAGAGCAGCTTTATCTTACAGGGCTGCACCTCGAACAATACCGTCATGCCACCTGCGACCCGGTAGCATATTACCAGGAAGGGCTGCGCCGCGATGCAGGAGATGTGCGCTGCAACAATGCCCTGGGCAAATGGTACCTGCGCCGCCTGCTGCTGTCTGAAGCAGAAAGCTGTTTCCGCAGCGCCATTGACACCCTTACCAGCCGCAACCCCAACCCCTACGATGGAGAGCCTTTCTATAACCTGGGATTAAGCCTGCGGTGGCAGCAACGTATCCCGGAAGCGTATGCCGCTTTCCACAAATCCGTATGGAACGCCGCCTGGCAGGCCGCCGGTTATTATCAGCTGGGCCTGATCTCGGCAATGCGCCATAAATGGGAGGTTGCACTTGATGAGGCCTTCCGCTCATTACATGCCAACTGGCATCATCATAAAACAAGACATCTGCTCATATCCATCCTGCGTAAGCAGGGAAAGCGCAGCCTGGCGCTGGATTGGGCAAATGCTTCACTGGAGCTGGACCGCTTCAACGCTGGCGCACTTTTCGAAAAGTACCTGCTGATTAATGATGAAAGCGTGCTGCAGGAATTACAGACATTGCTGCGGGGAAATATCCATCATTACATGGAGTATGCGCTGGACTACCAGTCTGCCGGCATGTATACCGAAGCCCTGCGGTTCCTGCAACTGGGCATTGATCAGCAGCGGGAAGTTTACCCGCTGGCCTGGTATTTTATGGCCGCCATCGCCTGGGAATCAGGAGATGAGCTGGCAGCGCATGCTTACTGGAAAAAAGCAGCGCAGGCGCCGCCTGACTATTGTTTTCCGCATCAGCAGGAGGCTGCACTTGCCCTGCAACTCGCCATACGGCAACATCCTGAGGATGCCAGAGCGCCTTACTACCTGGGTAATTACTGGTATCATTTCAGGCAATATGATGCCGCCATCGCCTGCTGGGAAAAGTCGCGCCAGCTGGACGACCGTTTTTCTACCGTTCACCGCAACCTGGCCCTGGCATTGTTCAATAAGCGTCAACAGCCTGAGGAGGCGGTCATCAGCCTGGAAAAAGCTTTTGCACTGGATGAAACGGATGCACGCATATTAATGGAGCTGGATCAACTGTACAAGCGCCTTAACAAACCAGCGCCTTTCCGCCTGGAACTGCTGGAGAAATACCCGGCACTGGTTAATGACCGGGATGATCTGTACCTGGAGAGGATCGCGCTGTATAATCTCCTGGGGCGTCACCTGGAAGCATATGAGCTGCTGATGGCGCGCAATTTCCATCCCTGGGAGGGAGGTGAAGGCAAGGTGACCTTCCAGTATGTACACAGCCTTATTTCCATGGCTAAAGCCGCCATACGGGTGGCCAGTCACCGGGAAGCGCTGGAACTGCTGGAAAAAGCGCGGCAATATCCGCACAACCTGGGAGAAGGCAAACTGTATGGTGCACAGGAGAATGATATAGATTACTGGAGCGGCTGCGCTTACGCAGGGCTGGGACAAACTGCCATCGCCAATGCGTGCTGGGAGCGGGCTGCCACGGGTCAATCCGTACCAGCGGCCGCGATGTATTATAATGATCAGCAGCCGGATAAGATCTTCTACCAGGGACTGGCCCTGCTGCAGTTACAGCGTAACAGTGAAGCCAGCAGCCGTTTCAATAAGCTGATCGACTACGGAGAGGCGCATCTGTTTGACGAAGTGAAGATCGATTACTTTGCCGTTTCGCTGCCGGATCTGCTGATATGGGATGATGACCTGAACAAGCGTAACCGTTTGCATTGTTATTACCTCATCGGTTTAGGGTTGCTGGGACAAGGCAAAACAGCTCAGGCAAGCGCCATGTTTGAGCAGGTGCTGAATACAGACAGCTATCATACCGGGGCGCATATACACCTGGCCATGTCGGAGCACAGTTCACAATTAAGCTAAGGCGAGCGGGCGTAAAACGCCTGGGTTTAATAAACAAGGGGCTAAGCGAAAGCTTAGCCCCTTTGTGTTGTTATAATATCATTGTTAACGATCACCTCACATAAACCCCAGCTCCAGCCGGGCTTCTTCACTCATCATCTCTTTAGTCCAGGGCGGATCAAAGGTCAGATGCACATCTACATCAGAAACGCCTTCAATGGCGCGTACTTTCTGGTCTACTTCCATTACAATATCGCCGGCTACCNGACAGCCAGGGGCGGTGAGCGTCATGGTAATGCCTATCCGGTTGTTGTCGCCGATCCTGATCTCGTATACCAGTCCCAGCTCAAAGATATTCACCGGGATCTCCGGGTCATAAACGGTTTTGAGCGTTGCTTCAATTTTATCTCTTAGTGTTTCCCCTTCCATTTCAATGATGTATTTATCTGTTTGCAGATCAGTTGGCTTGTTTGGCCATATATGCTACGGCGTACAGCTTCATCTGTTTGAGCATGCTGAGTAACCCGTTGGAGCGGGTGGGAGACAGGTGACTGCGCAACCCGATGGCGTCAATGAAGTAAACATCGGTAGCGGCGATTTCCGCCGGCGTGTGACCGGAGAGCGCGGCAATCATGAGGCTGATCAGTCCTTTGGTGATAACGGCGTCACTGTCTCCGGTGAAGTACAGTTTTCCGTCTTTCAGTTCTGTGTGCAGCCACACTCTGGACTGGCAGCCTTTTATGAGATTGTCGTCTGTTTTATATTGTTCGTCTATCAGCGGCAGTTCTTTTCCCAGTTGAATAATGTATTCGTACTTATCCATCCAGTTTTCCATCAGGGAAAAATCCGCTATCAGCTCATCCTGTTTCTCGTTGATCGTCATTTCAAAAAATTATGCGTTTAAAAGTTGAGCGTTTGTGTGTTTGAAAATGTCCTTGATCATGTGGGGCACAATCAAACTTTCAAACGTTGAAACTTTCAAACTATTTCAACATTGCTGCGGCTTTGTTCACAGCGGCTACCAGCTTGTCTATATCCTCAAAGGTATTGTATAAGGACAGGGAGGCGCGTACGGTGCCGGGTATCTGAAAAATGTCCATCAGCGGCTCGGTACAGTGGTGCCCGGTGCGAACGGCAACGCCCTGCTTATCCAGCAGTTCGCCCAGATCGTACGGGTGGATCTGGTCTACCAGGAAGGAGATGGAAGCAGCGCGGTGAGCGGCCTGTCCGATGAAGCGGATGCCCTCTACCTGCTGCAGCTGCTGCAGGGCATATTCCTGCAGTTGTTCCTCCCAGTGAGCGATCTTATCGATACCGATCTGTTTTACATAGTCCAGCGCAGCAGCCAGGCCTATTGCGCCGGCAATATGCGGGGTGCCGGCTTCAAATTTATAAGGCAGCTGGTTATAGATGGTTTTGGCGAAGGTAACGGTCTTGATCATATCGCCACCACCCTGGTAGGGGGGCATCTTATCCAGCCATGCTTCCTTGCCGTACAGCACACCAATGCCTGTAGGACCATATACCTTGTGACCGGAGAAAGCCAGGAAATCAGGCTGCAGCTCCTGTACGTCGATAGCGATGTGTTGTATACCCTGTGCGGCATCCAGCAACACGGGAATGTTGCGTGCATGCGCCTGGGCGATGATCTCACGCACGGGGTTCACCGTACCCAGTGTATTAGACACATAGGTAACGGCCACTATCTTCACTTTATCGTCCAGCAGTTGGCTGAAGGCGTCCATACGCAATTCGCCGCGCTCATTGATGGGTATCACTTTGAGCTCGGCGCCTTTCTCTTCACAGATGATCTGCCAGGGCACAATGTTGGAATGGTGCTCCATGGCAGAGATCAGCACTACATCGCCGGCCTGCAGGTATTTACGCCCGAAGCTGCTGGCAACGAGGTTAATACTGTCTGTAGTGCCTTTGGTAAAGATGATCTCTTTTGAATCTGCAGCGTTGATATATGCCGCTACCGTATTGCGGGCCTGCTCGTAAGCTTCTGTGGCCTGCTGGCTCAGCTGGTGTACACCGCGGTGTACATTGCTGTTATAACCGGTATAGTATTGCTCCAGGATATCCAGTACTACGCGGGGTTTCTGGGTAGTGGCAGCATTATCAAGATAAACCAGCGGTATACCATACACGCTGGCCTGCTGCAGCAGCGGGAAATCCTTTCTTACACGCTCTACATCAAAAGTTGTCTCTATTTCGGATATGTGCTGCATCGCTTAAAGAATTAATTATTAATTGAAACGCCGCTGACGTAACGCCTGATCTGTTCGGTCAGGTGGTGTTGCAGGGCGGGGATATGCACCTTGTCGGTGATATCGAAGGCGAACGCGTTCACCAACAGTGTCTTGGCTGCTTCTTCGCCAATGCCGCGGGCGCGGAGGTAGAACAGCGATTCTTCGCTGAACTGGCCAACGGTGAAGCCGTGGGAACATTTCACATCATCAGCATAGATCTCCAGCTGAGGCTGTGAGTTGATATCGGCCTTTTCGCTCAGCAGCAGGTTGTTGTTCTGCTGGAAAGCGTTGGTTTTCTGTGCATCCTGGTGTACATGGATACGGCCGGTGAATACGCCGTTGGCGTTGTCCAGCAGTACGCCTTTGTACAGTTCGTTGCTGTTGCAATGCGGCTGCAGGTGATCCACAAAGGTGTGGTTATCTACATGCTGATTGCCGGTAGCCAGGTACAGGCCATGAAGGTCTGTTTCGGTATAGCTGCCGTTCAGCGCAACGCTCAGGTTATTACGCACCAGCGTTGCATGTGGCAGCGTAAAGTTATAGTGATGGTAACGGCTATAGGTTTGCTGACTGGCGGCAGTCTGGTAAATATGACGGCTGTCCGGCGACATATCCTGCAGGTTATAATGCCAGATCTCGGCATTATCTTCCAGGAAGATCTCGCTCACGCTGTTCACAAAGGCCACTGCATTTTCATGCAGGCCCAGCGCGCTTTCAATAATGGTTGCAGAAGCGCTGGTGTGCGCTACCCACAGGTGGCGGGGCTGCAGGAATGCGTGTTGGGATACCGTGTATACGTGTACGATATGCAAAGGTTTATCCAGCACGGTGTTGGCTTTCAGCTCTATGAAGAGGCCGTCTGCAAACAGGGCGGTGTTCAGCGCTGCAAAGGGCTGATCTGCCAGGTGCGGGTGTTTATCGAAGTGGCTTTTGAACGCTTCGTTTTTGGAGGCTTCGGAAAGTTTGGTGATGGTAAATCCTTTCACATCGGGCAGCTGGGACAGTTCAGGCTGCAGGTGACCATTTACCAGTACTGCTTTATAGCAGGAGAGGCCCTGGATGAAAGCGGGCGCAACCTGTGCGGCGCTTACGGGGGCGGCCTGCTGCCGCAGTGTAAAAGGCTGCTCTTTCAGTATCCGCTGGATATTGGTGTTACGCCAGGCTTCTGATTTAAGGTCGGGCAGTCCAAGGCTTCTGAAACGCACAAGCGCGTCTTCCCGCAGGGAATACAGGGCATCATCCTTAGGTGTGAGCCCGTTTCCCCCTTCGAGGATATATTGATAAAAAGGTATCGTGATATCAGTCATAATTGATAATTAATAATGAATAATTAATAATCGCGGAAAGCGTGTTCCGGAGAACGCGGGTCTTAATTATCCGATATTAATGTGTTTAGTGCTTAAGTCTTTTAATAACCCCCTAATTAACAACAACAATAGTAGTACAACTGAGCATGTGTTTCCCACCAGCCTTACTCCATTATTAATTCTTAATTATTCATTATTAATTTTTCAGACATTCTCGTGGACCACTGTCTCTTTCAGCCAGTCGTACCCTTTTTCTTCCAGTTCCAGCGCCAGTTCTTTGGGACCGGTTTTTACGATGCGGCCATCGTACAGTACGTGTACGAAGTCGGGCACAATGTAATCCAGCAGGCGTTGGTAGTGGGTGATCACCAGAAAGGATTTGTCTGCGCTGCGCAGTTTGTTCACGCCGTTTGCCACGATGCGGAGTGCGTCGATATCCAGGCCGGAGTCTGTTTCATCGAGGATACCCAGCTTCGGGTCCAGCATAGCGAGCTGGAAGATTTCGTTACGTTTCTTTTCGCCGCCGGAGAACCCTTCGTTGAGGGAACGGTTCATGAGGTTGGCGTTGAAATCAACCAGCTGTTGTTTTTCTTTGGTGAGCTTCAGGAATTCCTTCGCTTCGAGCGCGGGCAGACCTTTGTAAGCCCTGATCTCGTTGAGCGCGGTTTTCAGGAAGTGCAGGTTAGACACGCCGGGTATTTCCACGGGGTACTGGAAAGCGAGGAACACGCCTTCCCGGGCCCTGTCTTCCGGAGACATTTCCAGCAGGTCTTTCCCATCAAAGATCACTTCGCCCTGGGTTACTGTATAATTTTCCCGACCTGCCAGCACAGAAGCGAGGGAGCTTTTGCCAGAGCCGTTAGGTCCCATAATGGCATGTACTTCTCCCCTGGGGATCTCGAGGTCAATGCCCTTCAGAATTTCTTTTCCTTCTACTTCTGCGTGCAGATTTTTAATCGTCAGCATGATATTATTTGTTCTCTGTTGTTGTTTAGTGTTTAACGTTTAAACTATTACCCTACGCTGCCTTCCAGCGTGATGGACAATAATTTCTGCGCTTNCACGGCTAAATTCCATGGGCTAGGCTGGTTCAGTACTTCCTTGGCGTAACCGTTCACGATAAGGGCTACAGCCTTTTCTGTATCGATACCGCGCTGGTTGAGGTAGAAGATCTGGTCTTCACCGATCTTGGAGGTGGTAGCCTCGTGCTCAACGGTAGCGGATTTATTGCGGGATTCGATGTAAGGGAAGGTGTGCGCACCGCAACGGTTACCTATCAGCAGGGAGTCGCACTGGGTAAAGTTACGTGCGTTATGTGCACGCGGTCCTACCTGTACGAGTCCGCGGTAGGTATTGTCACCTTCGCCGGCTGAGATACCTTTGGAAATGATCCTGCTTTTGGTATTGCGGCCGATGTGGTGCATTTTGGTACCCGTATCGGCTATCTGCCGGTTACGGGTTACAGCTACGGAGTAAAACTCGCCCTGGGCATCGTCTCCCTGCAGGATCACGCTGGGATATTTCCAGGTGATGGAAGAACCGGTTTCTACCTGTGTCCAGGATATTTTACTGCTTTTGCCCTTGCAGATCCCTCTTTTAGTTACAAAGTTATAGATACCGCCTTTGCCTTCTTTATCGCCGGGGTACCAGTTCTGTACGGTAGAGTATTTGATCTCCGCATGATCCAGGGCTACCAGTTCCACTACTGCGGCATGCAGCTGGTTCTCGTCGCGCATGGGGGCGGTACAGCCTTCGAGGTAGCTTACATAGCTTTCATCGTCTGCTATGATAAGCGTACGTTCAAACTGGCCGGTGTTCTGAGCATTGATACGGAAGTAGGTGCTCAGCTCCATGGGGCAGCGTACGCCTTTCGGAATATATACAAAAGAGCCGTCAGAGAATACCGCGGCATTCAATGCAGCAAAGATGTTATCAGAGTGGGGCACTACGGAGCCCAGGTATTTTTTCACCAGGTCGGGATGGTGCTTCACGGCTTCCCCGAAGGAGCAGAAGATAACGCCCATTTCGCCCAGTTTTTCTTTAAAGGTGGTGGCAACAGACACACTGTCGAACACGGCATCTACGGCTACGCCGGAGAGCGCTTTCTGTTCGTTCAGCGGGATGCCCAGTTTTTCAAAGGTAGCCAGCAGTTCAGGGTCTACTTCGTCCAGGCTGGACAGCTGCTTCTTCTTTTTGGGAGCGGCATAGTAGGACACGCCCTGGAAGTCGATCTCAGGCAATTTAAAATGCTGCCATCCGGGCATCTGCATTTTCTTAAAGGCCTGGTATCCTTTCAGGCGCCATTCCAGCAACCATTCAGGTTCTTCCTTTTTAGCGGATATAAAGCGGATGGTGTCTTCATTGAGACCAGCCGGCGCTATATCCATTTCAATATCGGTGGTAAAGCCAAACTCGTATTCCTTATTGGCAATATCATCGATTATTTCATTACTGTTTCTCATACTTACTTATAATGTAAAATCCCGAATACTAAAATCCCAAATTCCAAAATCCAAATTCCAAAATCTAAAATTCAAATGCCAAATATCAAATTCCAATATCCAGATTCCGCTTGTTTGGAATTTAAAACTCCTGGAATTTGGAATTTGCGCAGCCTAAACGGCAAAGCTTTCCCCACAGCTGCAGGTACGGGTGGCGTTGGGATTATTAAAGAAAAGGCCTTTACCATTGAGGCCGTCAGAGTAGTCCAGCTCTGTACCGTAGAGGTACAGGAGGCTTTTCATCTGTACGGCAATCTTAACGCCTTTATCTTCAAAGATCTGGTCGCCTGGCTTTTCTTCTGCTTCAAACACCAGCTCATATGAAAGTCCGGAACAACCGCCGCCTTTCACGCCCACGCGTACAAAGGTACCCGGTACATGGTTTTCTTTTACCATGAGGTCTTTTATGTAGGTGCTTGCTTTTTCTGAAACGGTAATCATCTTTATATCTAGCTTTTAGCAGTTAATATTAGCTGTTGGCTGCCTGCAGCAGCTTATTTATATTATTATTCTCTTTGCATTCAGCCAGCAAAGTTATCATTTGATCGAACTTATTCCTATAGAGGGCTGAAAAGTCATTTGTTTGCGGATCAAAAAGGTGGTCTTTCAGCACGGGAACCGAAAAGGGGAGTACCCAGGCCCGCAATGCCTTAGCCACTGCATCCATGGCGTTGATACCCTGCATGGCCTGTGAGCCGTTGGCCCAACTCACCAAAGCTACAACCTTTCCCGTTAAATATGGGCGGCCGAGGCGGCTGGTGAGCTCCAGCCAGTCGAGCGCATTTTTCATAACGCCCGTCATGCTCCCGTGGTAAAGGGGCGTGAGCCATACGTGCAGATCGGCCTCGCAAAAGGCGTTGCACATCTGCTGCACGGCTTCGGGCGTTTCCTGTTTCAGCGGATCAAAGAACGGAATGGCTGTATTAGCCAGGCTGAATACGCGGGGCGTAAAGCCTTTTTTCCCTGAAACCGGGTCTCAAAGTAAGCCGGCTACCTTCCCGGCTGTTGCATAGGGCCGGTCATCCATCGTACCATTGAATATCAATACATTCATCTAATGTCCTTATTATCAATAGGTTAAATTGTTATGAAGGTATACCCTTAGTTGATCGTCGGTGCAAAGGTCGTATAAACCTTACAACAATATTTTTTTAACTAGTACAAAATTACGACATTTGACAATAAAACAAGTGATAACTTGGAAAATTATATGCCAAAGATCAAAGCAGCAGCTGACCGGTTTCTGGTATTATTAAAGACCCGTGGTCCGCAAACAGCCGCTTCCCTGGCCGCCGAGCTTGGCATAACGGGGGAGGGTGCGCGTTTGCAGTTACTGAAACTGGCAGAAGAAGGATTGGTAGCCGCCACCACCAGCTCAAGGGGGGTAGGACGGCCTGTGCAGGTATGGAGTCTGACTGCCCAGGGTAATGCGCATTTTCCCGATACACACGCCGAACTGAGCCTTCAGCTGATGAATACCATCAAAAAGGAACTAGGCCAGGAAGCTTTAGACCAGGTGATCATCGCCCGGGAACATAGCCAACTTGAAAAATACCGTGCAGCTTTAAAAGGAATTACCAACATAGGAGATAAAATAGCCCGTTTTGCCACTTTACGAACCGCCGAGGGCTACCTGGCAGAGTGGAGGAAGGAAGAAAACGGCTATATTTTCATTGAAAACCATTGCCCCATCTGCAGTGCAGCTACCCAATGCGATAATATCTGTTCTTCAGAGCTCAGAACCTTTGCCGCCATCCTGGGCGACGAGGTGACCGTAACCCGTACTGAACACATCCTGGCGGGAAATCGCTGCTGTATTTACCGGATCACATATACCGACCAGCTGGTGTAAGCGCTTGTACAGGGATGGTATGCGCTTTTTATAACGGGGGGCATACGGGTGGAGCATAAATAGTGCTCCAACAGCACGCCTGTTCAGAACGGGCTAAGCACCGACTAAACACGGACTAAACGCTTACAAGGCACTCACTACGATTTCACAACACACTCATTACCAATACCCTGGGAGTAAGCCTTTATGAAAAAGCATCGTATAAGCCACTGAAACTCAATGCTTAGTGGACATGAGGTGGACTTGATCAAGACTTAAGGAGGGGATGATGTGGTTCGCTAGAATATCAGGACCAGGGTTCCGCTGATGATCAGCAGGGCCCCGATGGCCGTTTTCCAGGTAAGGGCCTCGTGCAGGAAAATAACCGAGAGGACGATGGTCAGCGCCACGCTCAGCTTATCTACAGGGGCTACCTGCGACACTTTTCCTACCTGCAGGGCCTTAAAATAAAAGATCCAGGAAAGGCCGGTGGCAATACCGGAGAGCACCAGGAACAGCAAACTGTGTTTTGAGATGCTGCCGATCCCTTTCGCTTCGCCGCGGAAGAGGACGATCCCCCAGGCAATGATCAGTATAATAATGGTGCGGATACCGGTAGCCAGGTTGGAATTGATACCGGAAACGCCCACCTTGGCAAAGATGGCCGTTAAGGCGGCGAAAAGCGCAGAGAGTAAAGCGTAGATCCACCACATAAAACGAAGTTAACGATCTCCGTCAAACTTTTTTTCCCAATATCTTCAGACTTCTTTTCACCCCATCCAGTACCGCTATATCCGGCAGGTGGGCCCATTCTTCAAAGCCCATGTTCAGGAACAACTGTATGCTGGGCGCATTATGCGCAAAAATAAAACCCAGGAGAGTAGATACACCCAGTGCGGGGCATTGCTCCATGGCATGCGCCAACACGGCTTTGCCTAATCCTTTGCCCCGGAAATCAGGATGCAGGTAAATGCTGATCTCCACCGTTCCATCATAGGCGGGGCGTCCGTAAAAAGAATTAAAGCTGACCCATCCGGCAGTTTGCCCCTCAGACTCCACGATCCATAAGGGACGTTTTTCCGGCGTATGATCATGGAACCATTTTTGACGGCTTTCAACGGTAACTGGAGTGGTATCTGCGGTCACCATCCGCCCGGGAATGGTAGAATTGTATATCTCTACGATCACCGGCAGATCGGAGAGCTGTGCATTGCGGAAATGAAGGGAGGACATGCGCGCAAAAGTACAAATTTAAAAATGATATTGTAAGCAGGGAACCATGAACAATGGGTTGTCAGTAATACACGGATGTTGCTGTACGACAGACAGTTAATAAGGGGGATTGCTGAACTGTGGCGGAGTATTTCAAGTGTCAGTGTAACATTATATTCGTTCGTCCGTTACAGGTAGCATTGCAATCCTATGTCAGTTACCGGGCGTGCATCACGCTGTACCAACACTGTAGCAGGTTTACAGCTGGCGGCCCAGGTATATTTAAAACCGTCTATATCAAATTGAAGATGAGCACTGTTTCTTCCAACACTTTAGTGAATAAGCTTTTTGGTAAAGCCATTCTCAAAAATTTCTTTGATGCGCTGTCCTATTCCCAGGAGGGGGAAGACAAGATCCTGGACCGGTTCTTTGAGCACCGGAACAAGGGCTTTTTTGTGGATGTAGGCGCCCATGATCCTATCCGTTTTTCCAATACCTACAAATTTTACCTGAAAGGATGGCGGGGTATCAACATCGATGCCATGCCAGGCAGTATGCATGCGTTTAATGAGCACCGCCCCTCAGACACTAACATTGAAGCGGCCATATCTGATAAAGAGGAAGTACTGACCTACTATGCTTTTAATGAGCCGGCGCTGAACGGGTTCTCCAAAGCGCTGTCCGATACCAGGGATGGCCAGAAAGGTTATAAGATCATCTTTACAAAGGAGATCCGTACGCAACGATTATCCGCTTTGCTGGAACAACATGTGCCCAGGGGTACGGTGATCGACTTTATGTCTGTTGACGTGGAGGGACTGGACCTGAACGTATTACAATCCAACGACTGGATCAACTACCGGCCGCAGGTGCTGCTGGTGGAAATAACAGGCTTTGATCCGGCGAATATGGCGGGCAACGAGACGGCCGCCTATCTTGATAAGATCGGTTATAAGTTCCTGGCAAAGACCATCAACACCGTGTTGTTTGCAGACAGTCAGCGCTAGATCTGCATTCACTGTTTTTTGCTGCTGATCTTTTTCCGGGGCTTTGCAGGCAGTTCGCCCAATAATATGGCCCAGGGCTTCATCTGCTCAATATGTTCAAAGATGATCTTCAGCAGGGCGATGGTGGGAATGGCCAGGAACATACCCGGAACGCCCCAGAGCAGGTTGCCGGTTACCACTCCAACAAGGGTGACCAGCGCATTGATCTTCACCTTGGAGCCTACTATGCGGGGCAGCAGGATGTTGCTGTCCAGGAAGTGAATGATGAGCAGCGCGATGCCCACCTGCAGGCTGTCGCCCGGCGTACCGGAGGNTAATGTGATCAGCATGCAGATAATGGTGGCCGTAATAATGCCCAGGTAGGGGATCAGGTTGAACACCGCTGCCATTACGCCCAGCAGGGNAGCGTATTTAATACCCAGTATCCAGAAGACGGTGCAGTTCAGGATGGCTACCACCAGCATTTCTATCATTAGTCCGCTGGCATAGCTCCGGATAATGAAGCGCGTCTGGCTCACCACATCCAGCAGCTTATCCCGGTGCTGATACTGGAACAACCGTATCAGGAAGGTGATGAGCAGTGAACGGTACAACAATATAAAGAAGGAGTAAAGCAGTACAAACACGAAGAAGATAAGCAGCGAGGATACCGCGCCGAAGGTCTGGCTCAGGAAGGTGGTGGCAGAACCGAGTGTGCCCAGCGCAAACTGCTCCAGGTAATCCATTTGCTTATGCGCATTGATGTGGAACTTTTCGTTTATCCATACCTGTAAATTATCCAGGCTTTTCATGAGCTGCTGCTGCAGGTGCGGAAAGTCAGATACAAAGGCGCCCATCTGCGAAGTAAGCAGGGCCAGTAAGGTGGAAAGACCGATCACGAATAGCAGCACCGCTATAAATGCCGAGAGCCCGCGGGAGCAGCCCCATTCTTCCAGTCGGGAGGCCAGGGGCAGCAGCATGATGGCCACCAGGCTGGCGAAAGCCAGGGGAATGATGATGGTGGCGCTGAAATGAGCGATATAAATGATCAATACCAGCGAAAGGAGCGTAAAGGCCAGTCGCGCAGTAAAGGGCAGTTTGTTCTCGGTCATGAAACACTTTTTACCAAATGTAAATCTAAAAGTTTAACAGTTTGAAAGTTTGAAGGCGGGCTTACCTGTTCTGGTCACCTTCAAACTTTCAAACCCTCCAACTTTCAAACCTTTTTCGTAGTTTGTACGCTATCGTCATCAAAATTAGATCCACATGCAAAAACTGCTATCCCTTTTGTCGCTGAGTGTGTTACTGCTGATCGGTCATACCGGTCGTTCACAGGCCCGGCTGACGGACAGTCTGCCGGTGCGGGGTTTCTGTATCGCAGCGCCGCGGGCGGCTGGCCTGAATGCCTTTATCAAATTTATCAATGAGGAGCTGGCGCCCCGGAATATCAACACGCTGGTGCTGCGTGTAGATTATAATTACCAGTACCAGCGCCACCCGGAACTGAGCGATTCAGGCGCTTTATCTAAACAGGATATCGGAAAGCTGGTGAAAGCCTGCCGTGCACATCAGATCCGCCTGATACCGCAGGTAAATCTGCTGGGGCACCAGTCATGGGCGGGCTCCATCGGCAACCTGCTGCGGGTATACCCGCAATTTGACGAAACGCCGCATGTAAAGATGCCTGAAAAGTACGTGTGGCCTAACCCGGACGGACTGTATTGTAAAAGTTATTGTCCGCTGCACCCCGAAGTGCACAAAATAGTATTTGACCTGGTGGATGAGATCTGCGATGTGTTTGAGACCGACGCCTTTCATGCAGGGATGGATGAAGTGTTCTACCTGGGCGATGATAAATGTCCGCGTTGCGGCGGCCGTGATAAAGCAGCACTCTTTGCCGGGGAGGTATGGACCCTACGCAATCACCTGGCGCAAAAGAACCGCCAGCTCTGGATATGGGGCGACCGTATGCTGGATGGCAAAACTACGGGCATGGGTATGTGGGAAGCCAGTATGAATAATACACACCGTGCCATTGATATGGTGCCTAAAGATATTATGGTATGCGACTGGCATTATGAAAGGGCGGATAAATCGGCCGTACTCTTCGCAATGAAAGGTTTGCCGGTGATCACATGTCCCTGGCGCAAACCCGATGTGGCCCTTGCACAGGTAGCAGATATGATCAGCTTCCGCAAGGATGCAACCAAAGAAACAAAGCCCATGTACCAGGGCATTATGCAAACGGTATGGTCTCCGGCGGAGTCTTTCCTGGATGAGTTCTATGGAAGAAGCAAGCAGGGTAAGGATTCAGTGAACACGCAGAGTAATTGTTTCAGGGCGGCGTTTGTGAAGTAGGGCTTCATTTGCGTCATGGCGGGGAGCTGCGTGGAGGAACGGGGCACTGATCCGTCAATGCGAGGAGCCGTAGAGGAAACAGCGCGAGCGCGACGAAGCAATCTTTTAGCGACGTATAATGATGATTGCCTGCCTTTTTCCGTTTAAAAAGATTGCTTCGGCCCGGCTTCCCGCCAGGGCCTTTAGGGCCTCGCAATGACGGGGATAAACCAAACTATAACAACTGTTTCATATAAGGAATGTAAATCTCCACCAGGTTAGGTCCTGTGAAAGAAATAAAGAAGTGGTTGCCACTCATCTTATAAATACCTTCCCTGCAGCAGCGGTTAATAAAATCATACATGGGTACACCGGCGGTGGCAAAGTCCAGCGGTACCTGCAGGCGCAGATAATTGCCGCCGTTCATGCGTTTCTGAATGAGCAGCGGGAACTGTGCCGCGATCTGTATATGGGCTTTGGCTTCTTTTACGGGCACACAGATCCCTGCATACATGCTGAGTTTTTCATAGTTGGTAACGGGTACGGCGTCAAGGGTGCCGGTAATGATCTTGCCCTGGGGCAGGTCCAGCATGTCGAGCATCTTGCGGAAATGCTGTTCATGATAACTCATCTTCATCACCAGCTGGGCAATCGGATCTTTACCGTAAGACACCAGCGTATAATATAATATGGTATCGGGCAGGATCACGTGTTCGGCACGGTCAAAGCTGAACAGGTTAGCCAGATCGGCGCCCTGCCGGGCAAAGGCCGCGGTGATCATTGCCGTCATTTCCAGTGTTCTTTTCTCATTGGGCAGTTCATCTATTTTACGGAAGCCGCGCGGGCTTTTACCAAAGTGCCCTGAAAAGGCTTTGGTGAAGGCTGCCATAGTCGCATAGCCGCAAAGATCCCCGATCTCACCTATGTTATACCCGCTGTGGCGCAGCAGGCCGGCGGCCAGCTCCAGGCGATGCCGTTTTACATATTGCCAGTAGGGCTCACCCATGATCTCTGCAAAAATGTGATAGAAATAAGAATAAGAGATACCCAGCCAGTCTGATACATCTTTCATATTGAAGGGGTCTGTCACATGATCATCTGCATACCCCAGGCCTCTCAGGGCATGTAGTTCCATTTGTTCCTTGGTAGGAGATTTGGGCTTCATCTGTTTTAGCTGATTTAATGAGGTTACCTTCTGTTGCTCAAAGACAATACTACACAAGTCGTTATAAATGAATAATTATTTATGATAAGTCGGCTATTTTGACAATAGCTAAAATTAACGTATTTGTAATGAAATAAGAAAAAATTATTACATGGGAATTGAAAACTATAACTTTATACTTTTTTTCACATTCTAAACGTTATTAACATAAATTCATTGGCCTCTAAAAAACCTTATCAGTTGAAAAAGATTACCTGGATACTATTGCTTTCAATGCTGGCTCCACTCAGCGTATTTTCACAGGATTGGCATGTAGGCGGTTTTCTCGGCATCAGTAATTACAGCGGGGACTTATCACAATCGAGAGTAGATATGAAGTATACCCGGCCCACTATCGGCCTGATGGTAAAACGGGACATCAACCGTTACTTCAACCGCCCGTCTTGGCTTTCAGTGGGGACGTGTAGCCGCTGCAGATAGTACAAATGAAAGCAAGTACTTACTGGCCCGCAATCTCAGTTTCCGCTCCGTATTGTGGGAGGTGAACCTGATAGGGGAGTTCAATTTCTTTGATATTTATGAGAAAGGCTTTACACCATATGTGTTTGCAGGCATAGCAGGTTTCAGCTTTTATCCTACCACAGCAGATTCTCTTGGTAACAGCGTTCCCCTGCGCCGTTTAAATACAGAAGGGCAGGAGCTGCCGGAGTATCCGGACAGGAAACAATATGCCCTGACCCAGTTTGCCATTCCCTTTGGCGCGGGTGTGAAGGTGCTGCTGAACGATCGCTGGACCCTGGGCTTTGAAATAGGCCTCCGCAAAACCTTTACCGATTACCTGGATGATGTGAGCAAGACTTATGTAGACGAAGCTACCTTACGCAACGCTTTCGGACAACGTTCGGTGGATTATGCCTATCGCGGCGATGAGATCAACGGTAACAAAGCCGGCCTTACACCGGGCACTTACCCGGCCGATGGCACCATCCGCGGATCCGATAAATATAAAGACTGGTACATCTTCAGTGGCCTGACCCTCACCTACCGCTTTGGTGGCGACAACAACCGCTGGGGAAGACAAAGATTTTCTACGTGTCCAAGATATTAGGAGGCTTGTTGGAGCTGCTATTTTGGTATAGTTCTTGTTGATAATGGCGTAATTTTTCGCCCCCAACAAAGTCCACATAAAAATGATATCCCGTCAGCCATATGGTTGACGGGATTTTTATTTTGGCATACAATTTGAATTATATGTGTTAGAACAGGTAAAGTAAGAAGCGAGGACCAACGGTAAAGCCCCTGGGGGCCTGAAACCGCGAAGATTGTAAGACCTGAAGAGCAATACAGTTGGACGCTTCACTACCTGTTTAAAAACACCATAACTATAAAAACGAATCTATCAGCCAACAAGCCGAATCTACCTTTAACCTGTCTTAGGTAGCCATCACCGATCTTTACAAACACCATTACTGCAAGAACTAAAAAACTGAACAGCATGAAACGTTTATTATTAATGATGTTGCTGTTGGGAGGCTTTGTATTGACCTCTCAGGCGCAGAGACACCACCATAACGGACACAGAGGCCATGGACATCATAAGCACTGGAAAAAAGATCACTGTGACGACCATCATTATCATGGCTACTATCGTGCAGATTACAGGCCCAGAAGGGTAGTAGTGGTTCAACGCCCGGTGTATTACGCACCTCCTCCGCCACCTCCGCCGCCGGTGGTATATTATCCCAGCAGGCCACGTGTAGTGATAAACGCCGGCGTTTCAATAATACATTAAGCTGCTGGCAGCTGGCGCCTGGCTAATAGCTAATGGCTGGTAGCTGGCAGTTACGAGCTAAAAGGCTTGCCCTGAGGGCAGGCCTTTTTTATGCCATAATTTTGACCTTACTTTGTCTTTTCATTTGCCATGTCATACAAGCATTTAAAACATTTCATCGATACGCTGGAAAAGGCGGGGGAGCTGGTACGCATTAAAACCTATGTAGACCCGAAACTGGAGATCGCCGAGATCACCGACCGGGAAAGCAAATTGCCCGGAGGCGGCAAGGCCCTGTTATTTGAGAATACAGGATATGATTTCCCGGTACTGATCAACTCCATGGGCAGCTATAAAAGGATGTGCATGGCGCTGGGCGTACAGGAGCTGGACGATGTGGCTGCAGAGATTGAAAGCCTGTTCAAAATGCTGTCCAGGCCCAAGGAAAGCATCCTGGATAAACTGTCTATGCTGCCTAAGCTCAGCCAGTTTGCTTCCTGGATGCCCAAGGTGATCAGCGGAAGGGGCAGCTGCCAGGAAGTGATCATGGCGGAGCCAGACCTGAATAAGCTGCCGGTAATGCAATGCTGGCCTAAAGACGGCGGCCCGTTTATTACCCTGCCGGTGATCCACACCAAAGATCCCAACAATGGCAGCAGGAATGTGGGTATGTACCGCATGCAGGTATTCGGCAAAGACCTTACCGGGATGCACTGGCATAAACACAAAGTGAGCGCGAAACATTTCTCGGAATATAAAAAACTGAAAAAACGTATGCCGGTGGCCGTTATACTGGGCGGCGACCCTGTATACACCTATTCTGCCACAGCTCCCTTGCCGGAGAACGTGGATGAATACATGCTGGCTGGCTTCCTGCGCAAGAAGAAGGTAGAACTGGTGAAATGTATCAGTCAGCCGGAGCTGGAAGTACCTGCAGACGCCGATTTTGTTATAGAAGGATATGTAGATCCCGAAGAGGACCCGATCTGGGAAGGACCCTTTGGCGACCATACTGGTTATTACTCCCTGGCAGACTGGTACCCGCGTTTCCATGTAACCTGCATCACCCATCGCAAAGACGCCGTATATCCCTCTACGATAGTAGGTATTCCGCCCCAGGAAGACGCCTGGATAGGCAAAGCCACAGAACGTATCTTCCTGGCGCCTATTAAAATGACACTGGTACCCGAGATCGTGGACATGGATATGCCGGTGGAAGGTGTGTTCCATAACCTGGTGATCGCACAGATCAAAAAAGATTATGCCGGGCAGGCGCAGAAAGTGATGAATGCGATGTGGGGCGCCGGGCAAATGATGTTCAATAAGATACTGGTGGTGACAGATGAAGGCACCGGTATACAGGATTACCGCCAGCTGGCGCAGTATGTGTTCCGCCACCTGAACCCCGCTACAGATATTTACCTGAGCCAGGGCCCGATGGATGTGCTGGATCATTCCTGCTCCAGGATGGGCTTTGGCGGCAAAATGTGTATAGACGGCACAAAGAAATACGATGAGGAAACAGACAACAGCTACGAATGGCCAGCCGGCGGGCAGGCCTTTGATGAAGCAGCGATCAAAACACGTTTCCCGGAAATAAAAGGCATCAACACCGCATTGTTGTCGCAGGACATTCCCGTGCTGCTGGTATCCGTGCACAAGAACCGTCCGCACCACATACGCGAACTGAACGAACAGCTGTTCGAGCTGCCGGGAATGAGCGGGATCAAGATGGTGCTGTATGTAGAGCATACCGTAGATGTGGGCGATCTTCCATCAGCCCTCTGGCGCTTTTGTAACAACCTGGACCCCAAACGCGACAGCTTTGTGGTGAACCTGCCCTTGCCGAATGGCAAAAAGAGAGGCGGCATGGGACTGGACGGTACGCTGAAAACCCGCATCCTGGATAACTTTGAGCGCGACTGGCCCAATATCATCGTCGCAGACGACGCCACCATCCGCAAAGTAGACGACAAGTGGGCGGAACTGGGACTGGGGCCTTTTGTGGCATCACCCTCGCTGAAATATAAACACCAGATATATGGAGAAGAAGCGGTGGTACAGCAGTAGCCTGCTGCTGGCAGTACTGTTATGCAGCAACCTGGGCGCTGCTGCCCAGGTAAACCCCGATAATTTCAACTACCTGTACCGCCTGGTGGGCACGTGGAGTATGCGTACCCCCCAGAGCGTGATCACCGAGCAATGGCAGCGGGTGAATGATACCACCTTACAGGGTCATACCTGGCGCATTGTAGGGAAAGACAGCTCGCTGCAGGAAACCATACAGCTGGTGCGCAGCGGTAATGATATTTATTACATCCCCACTATCCGTGATCAGAATAACGGTCAGCCGGTACCGTTCAAATTACGGGTGCTGAAGCTGGTAGGTTTTATTGCCGAGAACCCCGCGCATGATTTTCCGCAGAAGATCACCTACCGGTTTAAAGATGAAGATCACCTGGATGCGAGGATTGAAGGCAGGCAGGGCAAGACCACCGGTGAAGTGATCTTCCGGTACGAAAGAAAATAAGTTATTATCTACCAATGATAAAAAAGCCGCTCCCGGGACCGGGTGCGGCTTTCATTATTGTACGACCAACTCAAATTAAACTACGTTGTAGTAGCTTATCAAAAGCTGAAGTGCTTATGATGATGAGTGGTACAAAAATAGTTTTGCAGGGTATGGGGGAGTTATGTATTCGGGAAATTAATTTGCGGGAAAGGGAAGAAATGGGGCTGCTATCGTGTAATTGGTAATAGAAAAGATTGCTTCGTCGCGCCTGCGCACGGGCTTTACTGCTCCCTCGCAATGACGTACGATGGAGATCCGGGGCTGCTATCCCGTCGTTGCGAGGCCCCGCAGGGCCTTAGCGGGTAGCCGGGCCGAAGCAATCCTTTAAGTCTTACCAAATTTACCAGCACTTCTACTTATGTATCTCCGAAGTAAAATGAAACGCTATCTCCGGGTTATTCGTCCGCTCCGTATTCAAATACCACTCTGATTGCGCCAGGTATACCAAATGCCCGTCTTTATCTTCCACGATATTGGCCTGTTTAAAGCGGATGAAATCTTCGATCTTCTGTTTGTTGCCGGTGATCCAGCAGGCTTTGTAAAAGGGCAGGGTATTGAACTGGCAGGCGGCGCCGTATTCCTGCAGCAGGCGGTACTGGATCACTTCAAACTGGAGGTCGCCCACACAACCGATGATCTTGCGGTTGCCGCCGTGCTGGGTAAAGAGCTGGGCCACGCCTTCATCTGTAAGCTGGCGGATACCTTTTTCCAGCTGTTTGGTTTTCATCGGGTCTTTATTCACCAGTTCCTTGAACAGCTCGGGAGAGAAGCTGGGGATGCCGGTGAAATAGAAGTCCTCTCCCTCGGTAAGGGTATCGCCGATCTTGAAGTTGCCGGTATCAAAAAGACCTACCACATCGCCGGGGTAGGCGTCATCTACCACGTTCTTTTCGCGGGCCAGGAAGCTGTATGGGTTGCTGAAACGTACGTCTTTGTCGAGCCGCACGTGGTGATAGAACTTATTTCGTTCAAAACGGCCGGAGCACACGCGGAGAAAGGCGATACGGTCGCGGTGGCGGGGATCCAGGTTAGCGTGGATCTTGAATACAAAGCCGCTGAACTTCTCTTCATCCACGGCAACGGGCCGGGTGCTGGCTTCGCGCGGACGCGGAGTAGGAGCGATCTCCACGAACGTGTCCAGCAGGTCTTTCACGCCGAAGTTGTTCACGGCGCTGCCAAAGAACACGGGAGCCAGCTTGCCTTCCAGGTAGGCCTGCTTGTCGAACGGGTCATACACGCCTTCGATCAGTTCCACGTCGTTGCGCAGCTGGGCAGCGTCATGAGCTTTGAAGTGCTCGTCTACATAGCTGCTGCTCAGGTCTTCCAGCGGGATAATATCTTCATCCGTAGCCTTCTTGTTGGGCAGGAAGGATACGAAGCTTTTGTTATAGAGGTTGTATACGCCTTTAAAATCAGTGCCGCCGTTGATAGGCCAGCTCAGGGGGCGTACGCGGATATTGAGTTTTTCTTCCAGTTCGTCCAGCAGGTCAAAGGGGTTTTTACCGTCGCGGTCCATTTTGTTCACGAAAATGATCACGGGGGTATCGCGCATGCGGCACACTTCCATGAGCTTCCCGGTTTGTTCTTCCACCCCTTTTACGCAGTCTATCACCAGTACCACGCTGTCTACCGCCGTAAGGGTACGGTAGGTATCTTCGGCAAAGTCCTTGTGACCGGGGGTATCCAGCAGGTTCACCAGGGTATCCCGGTACTCGAAGGTCATTACGGAAGTAGCCACGGAGATACCGCGCTGCCGTTCAATCTCCATGAAGTCGGAAGTGGTGTGTTTCTTGATCTTATTGGATTTCACGGCCCCGGCTGTCTGGATAGCGCCCCCGAAGAGCAGGAATTTCTCCGTCAGGGTGGTTTTACCGGCATCCGGGTGGGCTATAATGGCAAATGTTTTCCTTTTGTTGATCTCGGTGGCGTACTTCATATTATAAAATGGGTGCAAAAATAGGAAAAAAGGTTTGAGGTTTGAAGTTTGAGGTTGGAAGTTCGTTCAAAGTGAGAAGTTCAAACCTTTAACCCACCTCAAACCTCAAACTTCAAACCTCAAACTTCAGAAATTGAGTATATTTGGTATATGTTAGCTACCATCAAGATACTATGGAATAGCCTCAGAATGGCCCTGCAGGAACTGCGTGTGAACAAGCTGCGTACTTTCCTTTCCCTGCTGGGCATCACCATCGGCATATTTTGTATCATCGCCGTATTCACCGTTACAGACAGCATGGAGAAGAACATCCGCAGCGATGTGCAGTCGCTGGGCAGTGATGTGATCTACGTCCAGAAATGGCCCTGGGGCGGTGGAGGCGAGTATCCCTGGTGGAAGTACATGAACCGTCCTGAGCCCCAGTACAAAGAGCTGCAGGTGATACAGGACCGGGTAAGGAGCGCATCGGCAGCAGCTTTCGCTTTTTCCGTTTACAGCAAGCGGATCGAGTATAAGGACGATTATATGGATGGGGTAGAGATGATGTCGGTAACGCAGGATTTTGAAAGGATCCAGCAGCCAACCATCATCAGCGGGCGTTATTTTACCGGGAATGAATCCGGGGCCAATGTGGTGATCCTGGGCGCCAATATCTGGGAAGGCCTGTTTGGCACCGCAGAAGCGGCGCTGGGAAAGACCGTACAGGTGGTGGGCCGTCCCTGCAAAGTGATCGGGCTGCTGAAGAAGAAAGGAGAGAGCCTGCTGGGTGGTATCAACTACGACAATGCCGTGATCGTACCCTATATGTATGGCCGTACCATTGTGGATGAACGCCGTTTCAGCGATCCTTATATAATGGTAAAAGCCGCCAGCGGTGTGGACCTGGGTCAGCTGAAAGACGAGCTCAAAGGCACCCTGCGTGCTTTTCACCGCTTACGGCCACGGGAAGACGATGATTTTTCCATGAATGAGATCACTACGCTCAGTAGTAACCTGAACGGCCTGTTTGCGGCCCTGAACCTGGGCGGTGGACTGATCGCCATCTTTGCCCTGATAGTAGGCGGTTTCGGTATTGCCAACATCATGTTTGTGACGGTAAAAGAGCGCACCAATATCATCGGCCTGAAGAAGGCCATCGGCGCACGCCGCAGCGTGATCCTGATGGAGTTCCTGCTGGAGGCTATCCTGCTTTGCCTGATAGGCGGCGGACTCGGACTGCTCATCGTGTACATCGGTACCGTTTTAGCCAGCGGCAGCCAGAGCTTCGATATCAGCCTCACGGCCAAGAATGTGGTTCTGGGCCTGAGCATTTCGGGCATCGTAGGCGTAGTGGCCGGGTTTATCCCCGCGTTTTCAGCGTCCAAGCTGGATCCGGTGGTGGCCATCAGGAGCAATTAGTCACTACGGTTACGGATAACGATGTAACAATTCTGCCTTTCAGGCGTTTAATTTCCTAAACATTTAATTATATGAAATTATTTGCGTGTATCGCCGGTATGCTTCTGGCTGTTATTGCTTTTTCCTGCCAGACGTCTAAACAGTCGGCCGGCGGCGCCTGTAAGCATGAAGGTGTTGTGATGGATATGAGCGGACTGGATGGCTGCGGACTGATGATCGTGCTCAATGACAGCGCACACACCCGTTTACAGCCGCTAGAGATAGCGGATACCAGTTTCCACCTGCAGGCCGGGCAACGGGTATCAGTAGGTTATACCGAGCTGACAGGCCGCATGAGCACCTGTATGTCAGGTAAGATCGTTCGTATCGACTGTATTAAAGGGCAGTAGGACAGCATTTAGCGCTAATGCCTTATTTTTGCGGCCATGCCCGTACATATACTAGCTATAGAGTCCTCCTGCGATGAGACCAGCGCAGCAGTGATCACAGACGGAAAGGTGCTTAGCAACATCATCGCCAATCAAACCGTACATGAACAATATGGGGGCGTAGTACCGGAACTCGCGTCCCGCGCCCACCAGGAAAATATTGTGCCGGTGGTAGACCAGGCACTGAAACAGGCGGGGGTAGACCGTAAGGATCTCAACGCCATCGCCTTTACACAATCCCCGGGCCTGATCGGCGCCCTGCTGGTGGGCAGCTGTTTTGCCAAGGCTTTATCCCTCGCGCTGGAAATACCGTTAATCGCGGTGCACCATATGCAGGCGCATGTACTCGCTAATTTCATCGAAGATCCGAAACCGGCTTTCCCTTTTCTTTGCCTTACCGTTTCCGGCGGACATACCCAGATCGTGCTCTGTGAAAGCCCGCTTTCCATGAAAGTGATCGGTGAAACACTGGATGATGCAGCAGGAGAGGCCTTTGACAAAAGCGCCAAGCTGCTGGGCTTACCTTACCCGGGTGGCCCGCTGATCGATAAATATGCCCAGACAGGTGATCCCCGCAGGTTCAGATTCCCCGAACCGCAGATACCCGGCCTTAATTTCAGTTTCAGTGGTCTGAAGACTGCCATCCTTTACTTCCTGCAGCAACATCAGCTGCAGGATCCCGGCTTTGTACAGGCCAACCTGGCGGATATCTGCGCTTCCGTACAGGAGCGCATCGTCAGCATCCTGATAAACAAGCTGGTAAAAGCATCCAAAGAAACCGGCATCAAAGAGATCGCCATCGCGGGCGGTGTAAGCGCCAATAAGGGGCTGCGCAATGCTTTGCAGCAGCAGGGCGCAAAGCTGGGCTGGAATACCTACATCCCTAAATTTGAATACTGTACAGACAATGCTGCCATGATCGCTATAACCGCCTGGTACAAGTACCTGGCAGGAGATTTTGCAGGACTGGATGCGGTGCCGAGTGCGAGAGCGGCGTTTTAGAACGTTTGAAAATTTAAGGGTTTGAAGGTTTGAGGATTTGAAAGTTTGAAGGTTTTATCGTTAAAGAATGATGGCGTATCGGGTATTTCTTCAAACTTTGAAATGAACGGTTATTTTTGCAGCGATGAAAAAGTTTGTATTAGCTGTTGCGCTGGCGGTGTTGCTGCACCCGTTGATGGCGCAGCATAAGGGATTAACAGAATGGCAGGCGCAGAAATATTCCATGTTTATACACTGGGGCGCCATTTACTCCACTTTAGGCGGCGTTTGGGAAGGCAAGCCGGTTACACGCGGCTATAGCGAACAGATACAGTCGCACGCAGGTATTTACAGCGATACATATGGGGCCGTGGCCAAACAGTTCACAGCGCCTTACTGGAATGCAGATTCGGTGGTGCTGCTGGCAAAAGCAGCGGGTATGCGCTCTGTAGTGATCACGTCCAAACACCACGATGGTTTCTGCATGTTCCACTCTGCCTATACGGATTATAATGTGGTGGATGCCACGCCTTTCGGGCGGGATGTGGTGAAGGAACTGTCAGACGCCTGTCGCCGTCACGGGCTGCGGTTCGGGCTGTACTTTTCATTGATAGACTGGCATTTTCCGCAGGCTTATCCTATCTCCAGCACCAACAGTGATCCTATTACCCCGGAACATCACGCATATAATAAGCAACAGGTAACAGAGCTGCTGACCAATTACGGTCCCATTTCAGAGCTGTGGTTTGATATGGGATCACTGACAGCAGCGCAAAGCCGGGAGCTTTCCGCCCTGGTGCACCGCCTGCAACCGGATTGTATGGTGAGCGGGCGCCTGGGTAATGACGCCGGCGACTTTTGCGTGATGGGTGATAACAACTATCCGGATTATAAGCTGGCTACACCCTGGCAAACACCCGCTTCCGTGTATGATGAAACCTGGGGATACCGTTCCTGGCAGCAGCACGGTCCTGCGGAAGATAAAGCGAGAGAAAAGCTGGAAGGCCTGATCAAGGTAGCGGCAAGAGGCGGGAATTACCTGCTGAATATCGGTCCGCGTGGTGACGGCTCCGTGGTTGCATTTGAAAAAGAGGTACTCTTAAATAGTCGGGCAATGGCTGCAGCAGAACGGAGAAGCCATTTATGGCACCAGCGCCAATCCCTTTGATACCACCTTCAGCTGGGGCGAGGTGACCGCCAAATCAAACAGGATCTACCTGCACCTGTTGCACGCCCCCGAACAGCAAACCATTACACTGCCGGGCCTCAACGGGAAGATCGCACGTGTGACTTTGCTTGAAAACAATCAGGCGCTGAAATGTAAGATCAGCCATAACGGCCAGGCGCAAACGATCCGGCTGCCGGGTCATTTCAACCTGGATGGGAAGGTAAAAGTGCTGGCCCTGGAGCTGGATAAAGGATATACGATTACGCCGATGCATGTAATCAGCGGAAAGGGAACACTGGTGCTGAACAGGCAGAACGCTGTCAAACAATACAGCTTCTCCGGTGTGGACTATGAAAGTTACTACCGCAGTACGGTAGGGCAATCATGGGCATTCCGTTCACCCGGAACAGGCAAAAAGACTATACAGCTTCGTTATACCGAACAGGAAAAAGGCCGACAGGTATGGCTGGATATAGACGGGAAAAAACAGCAGCTGACGCTGAACGCACAACAGCCCGTGGCATCACCGGCCGATGTAAGCTGGGGACCAGTATACCTGTCTAACCCTTATCCCGGCGGCATTGACGGCGGTCTTCCGGCTGTTGACAGCTCCTGGACATTACTGAAAGACCAGGAAAGTTACGAGTCCGCTAAAACGTTGCCTGCAGATCCTTCCACTTACCGCTACGTACGCTATGAAATAACGGCTCATGGGGCGCAGTCTTATTTGCTGGGCATCAGCAGCGGCGACGGTGTACAGGTGTTCCTGAATGGCGTTGAGCAAACAGCGCATAATAATCCGGATCGGGGCACTATGCAAAAGGAAATACTGCAGCTGCCTTTACAGGATGGGAAGAACGAACTGCTCATCAAATTGTATAACCGCTTTAATAAGCAGCTCAGGTGGGATGTGGATATGAAGACGCCGCAAAACTACTATACACAGGAGCTTACTATGCCGCAGGCTACCGGCGCTAATGGCATTCACCGGATCAGTGTTGGCGCTGCCAACCCGGTATCTGTACATCGCGATCTGCGGCTGCCCAATCTTGAGCTGCATATCCAGTAATATATGCCGAATCAATATTTCCAGTTCAAGCAATTCACTGTACGGCAGGATCAATGCGCCATGAAAGTGTGCACAGATGCCTGTATACAGGGCGCTTTTACGGCGGCTTACCTCCAGGCAGGCGGGCGGCCGATACAGCGGGTGCTTGATATTGGAACAGGTACGGGCCTGCTGAGCCTGATGTTGGCACAGCAGATCCCCGCTGCCATCACTGCTATAGAGCTGGATGCGGCAGCTGCCGCGCAGGCGGGAGCAAATTTCAGCGCATCGCCCTGGTCTGACCGGTTAACGGTAACACCATCGGATATACGTGATCTGCCGCCTGCCGCATTGTATGATTTCATCATCACCAATCCTCCCTTTTATGAAGGCAGTTTGAAAAGCAGCGACGAACAGCGTAATGCGGCCATGCATGCCACCAGTCTGAGCTACCGGGAATTACTGCAGGCGATTGCTGCACATTTACAGCAGGATGGTCAGTTTTCGGTATTGCTGCCCTATGCGGCTTTTCAGTCGTTCAGGGAACTGGCGGCTGCCGCCGGTTTTTATCCCCTGCAGATACTGGAAGTAAAACAAAGTGTGCGGCATGACCGGTTTCGCGCCGTGGGTATTTTCGGGCGCGCAATGTCACAACCATTGATCAGCAGCCTGACCATATATGAAGCGGGGAATGTATATACGCCGGCTTTCATTGCGCTGTTGAAGCCCTACTATCTTTACCTTTAATCGCGGGCCGATCAGGGATCCGTTATGTTCACTGCAAAACCGCAGGCGCTGTTGCCCACTACCACCGGTACAATGGTGTATCCCGTTTCTCCGGGAACGCCGGTGGCGTAGAGGGTGATGGTCTGCAATCCTTTTTCGGTGAAGATGCCCCCGTTGGCAAAGAACACACCGTTGACGGTTTCGGTAGTAACCTCCCATTGCCCCGGGTAGTCTACCTGTACTTCCAGTGTAACGGTGTGGGATTCGTCCAGTGTAGCGCCGGAAACATAGTTTCCCTGTACCAGGAAATTAGTGCAGCTGCCATCTGTGCTGGTATGCATGGAGAAAGTTGCGGTAGTGTCCAGGTTGAGTGTATCGTCGGGAATATCTGTGGTATCCTGTCCGGAGGTATCTATGGGATCAGGCGGGAGATGGCCTTCCAGGCTCGTCTCTTTTTTACAGCAAAATATCAATACGCACAAAAGTGCCAGGATGCTATGGGGTATAACCTTACTCATGACGCTAAAAGTTGGATGTCCCGAACTAAATGATAATATAAAGATACACTTTCCGCGCCGCTTTTACGAGCTGCTGTGCACATAACCTTCCAGGTAGGCAAAGCGCTCTGTAAGCTGCCCTTTTTTCACGATGGTGGCATTGGCGATCACTTCGCTTTCCTCCTGCAGGAGGTCTTCAAACACATATTTCATGAGCTGGTCGCCAAAGTACTGGGAGGCATCGCGGGGCAGCTCATTGGGCAGGTTGCTGACGCACATCATATCCACGGAGCCTTTCTGGAAGGGGGGCGTACGGTGGCGGGTGATGCGGTTTACGCCGTAGATGGGATTGTCTATGGTAGAATCGCCCAGGTTGCAGGGGATGGAGCCGTTGGTATCGTCCGTGATATCGGCAATAACCTGGATGCGGAAATTATCTTTGGCCAGGTCGTTCCAGGTGAAGAGCGGCGGGATGCGTTCTTCCCAATAGATGCCGTTCATCAGGATGTCGGCGGCGGTTACGTAGGGGAGGAAGCGGCATTCGTATTTTTCCGGGTGGTTGTGAAAATCTTCCCGGCTGTAGGTCTTATCAGATTTACGCAGGTACAGCTCCCCGGCTTTCAGCTGGGTGTATACCGGGTAGGCGTAGCTATTGATCAGGAACTCTTCCGGGGGAATGTATTTAATGCCCAGCATGCCCATTACTTCCAGGATGCCGGCGGCCACCCTGCCGGAGCCCGTGATCACGATCTTGAGCGGGGGCAGTTTGATACCGAAATAGTGTTTGATCAGTTCCTGTAGATCGTGACAGGTGTGGACGGGCCGGTAGTTAAAAAGGCCGGTTCTTTTGCCGTAGGCCAGCAGGCCGTTATGGGCGCCCACCACCCCGGCAAAGAAGCCGAAGCCCAGGATGCGCTGGCCGTCTGCATGTACCAGGCATTCGTAATCCACCAGGGTAATGTTCTTTTCTATGATCTGTTGCAGCATGGCCTGGTTATGGGGCTGCTGCTTTTTGGTGTGGGAGAAGAACAGGTATGTTTTCCCGGCCATCAGTTTTTCTTTGGGCACTTCCTTAATGCCCAGGAGGATGTGGCAATGGGAGAGGTCTTCCTGCAGGGAAATCCCCGCGTCTATATATTCCTGGTCGGTATAGCAGCGGTGGGGAGAAGGCTGTACGCAGATACGGACATTGGTATAATGTTGCTGTATCCACTGGCATTGCAGGGGTGTAAAGGCCACGCGGTTGTCGTGCGGGATCTTTTCTTCACGAATAAGGCCTATATGAATTGTTTCGGTGTTTTGCATTGTTCAATTTACGGAAAAAGGCGGAATGGGCAGGGTGGGGGAGCTTTTAGCTTTTGGCTTTCAACGTATTTCTTACATTTGTCAAAGCATGAACTATTTTGAACTATACGGTATTCCTGTTTCTTTAAAAGTTGATCCCGATTGGTTGCGGCAGCGGTATTATGAGCTGAGCCGCCTGTATCATCCGGACATGCATACACTGGCGGGGGAAAAGGCACAGGCAGAAATGCTGGAGAAATCCGCCCTGGTGAACCAGGGTTTTAAAGTGCTGGGCAACGAGCATGAGCTGCTGCAATACGTGCTGGAACTAAANGGCCTGCTCGGCGATCATGACAAACACGCTTTACCCCAGCTGTTCCTGATGGAAATGATGGATATCAACGAAAAGCTGATGGAGCTGGAATATGACCCGGATGAGGAGGCTATCGCGGCCCTGCACCTGGATGTAACGGCGATGGAACAGGAGCTGTATAGCGAGGTGGCGGGCCTGATAGCAGGCTTTGAGGAAGGGCTGCCGGCTACCGCCATGGATAAGCTGAAAGAATATTATTATAAAAGAAAATATTTATTGAGGATAAAAGAAAAATTATCTACATTTGCGTCCCGCAATTGAAAGTAAAATTTCAGGAGCGGAATGCCCAGATGGCGGAACTGGTAGACGCGCTAGACTCAAAATCTGGTTATCGCAAGGTAGTGCAGGTTCGATTCCTGTTCTGGGCACTTGATAAACGCCTGATAATCAATAGATTATCAGGCGTTTTTTATTCCCTAAAATTCTCAGATTTACCGTTTTTGTTTGTTTTCAATCACTTATTCCCGTTTTTTTTGACACACAAGCCGGCACTCACATGGCACATCATTTGGCACACAAAAAAGAAAATGAAAGTCATAGTAACGCCGCGATTATCACGCGATCACAGCAAGATATTTTACTCCTTTGAGTGGGGGAAGAAAGCAGGACAACGTATAGCCACCGGAGTATTTACCTATGTGCATCCTGCGAATACGATCCAAAAGAAATATAATAACGAAGCGCATAGGCTGTTAGAAGCTAAGAAATCTCGGTTAATCCTTGATGCGCTTTCAGTAGGTTCAGATTTTACGCCCTCTTATAGGTTTGAGCGAAATTTTTTAGATTATTATAAGAACTATGTGGAATATAACAAAACACTCGGTAATAGGCATCTTGAATGTAGTTACAGTCAGTTTCGCCAATTTTTTAGATCCAATTATTTAGCCCCTAAAGAGGTAACGGAAGAGCTTTGTAATAAATTCCAAAAATATCTGTTGAGTCATCTCAACGGGGAAACGCCGTCCAATTATTTTGCAAAATTTAAAAAAGTGCTCAAGGCAGCTACGAAGGAGGGGTATTTTAAGATTAGCCCCAGTCAATACCTTCCTGTAAAAGCCAATAAGAATGTTATTCGAAAGAATAGCCTGGAAGTAGAAGAGTATATCCAGCTACTTCATATGCCCGCATTAAATAAAGAGGTCAGGGATGCGTTTATTTTTTGTTGTTATACAGGTCTAAGGTGGTGTGATGTAAAAGCCTTAAGATGGAATTGTGTAAAAAGGGATTCGATTGTAATAAGTATAGTACAACGAAAAACTAATGTGGAGCATGTTATAACATTACACCCAATAATAAAAGAAATTTTGAATAGGAGGATGGAATGTCTTGACTCTATAGGTGAGCATTGCCTTGTTTTTAACCTGCCCACAGCAAATGGGGCAAATAAAGTGCTTAGTGCCTGGTGCAAATCAGCAGCTATTGAAAAGCATATTACCTGGAATTGTGCGAGATTGAGTTTTAGTGAGACTGTAAAATAAACTGTGTCAAAGGTTAAAAAATTAAGACCTTTAACACAGTTTTTTTATGGAAAAGAAAGACAAATTCAACTACGAAGAGCTTAAACGCAAGACCCTGGAGCAATTACGTTCCGGT